>Ga0187893_10000294_pt1 | contig 129142 bp, 121 predicted proteins | sample MA1701074metaG_FD_139574 | JGI IMG/M metagenome (GOLD analysis project Ga0187893, IMG submission 139574) | White microbial mat communities from a basaltic lava cave in the Kipuka Kanohina Cave System on the Island of Hawaii, USA - MA170107-4 metaG ...
CCCGAACGTCGGGGGTGTGGGGGGCCGTCGAGGCCCCCACGCCGCAGCGTGAATGCGAGGGGCGCGCCGGGTTTCCCGGGGCGTCCCGAACGTCGGGGGTGTGGGGGGCCGTCGAGGCCCCCACGCCGCAGCGTGAATGCGAGGGGCGCGCCGGGTTTCCCGGGGCGTCCCGAACGTCGGGGGTGTGGGGGGCCGTCGAGGCCCCCCATTAAAACAGGAGGCCGTCATGCTCGTTCCGTTCGGCACACGCGTTGTGGACAGCACCGGGAAGGGAGTGGGCACCGTCAGCCGACTGGTCCTTCACACGCAGTCCCGGGAGGTGACCGGACTCGTGGTGCACCAGGGTGTGCTCAACCGGCGTGAGGTCGTGGTACCCCTCGCGAAGGTCGCCGCGTTCGGTGACGATGTCCAACTTGCGCTGAGAGCCCCTGAGCTCGACGGGCTCGACCTGTTTCACTCGGCGCGCTTGCAGAGCATGCCCGACCACTGGCAGATGCCCGTTGGGTTCGACCAGCGTGACTTTTTCTTGGTCGGGGGGGACGGGTGGACTGAGGCCCTGCTGCCGTCCGAGAGAACCTCGCCTGCGGTGTCTGGAACGGAGGCGTTCGTACGCGACGTGAACTCGGCCGCCGAAGCGGAGGAACCGGATATCGCGACGGGCATGTCGGTCGTCGACACGAACGGCGAGCCGGTGGGGGATGTGGAGGCGGTCGAGATCGACGAGACGACCGGACGGATCACGTCCTTGCGCGTGCGCCACGGATTCCTCTTCACGACGGAGACCAGAGTCCCGGCCAGCCTGATCCGCTCGGTCACCGACACCATCGCGCTCAACGCCACCGCCGACGCCGTGAAGAGGCTCGAGCGAAGCTAGATCAGGATCGGTGCTCCCGGGGCGCGACGTCCAGGCGCGCCGCGGCCAGCCGGCTGGCCCGTTGGTGAAGGTCGAGAACGCCGAGCCGCTCCGCCCACGTCGTGAAGTCAGCGTGCGGGCCCCGCCAGCGCAATACCTCTACGTCGGTGCCAACCAGTGCATCTGTGCGCAGGGTGGCGAGCTCGCGAAAGAGCAAGGCGCGCTCGCGCTGCTCCGCAAGGGTCGTGGCCAGCCGCGTCGCTCCCCGAACGGGAACATCCCACTCGTGGGCAAGCGATGGAATGTGGTCGAGATGCTGGTAGCGGGCAAGCACGGCGGTGGCCGAGGATGCCCCCCAACCGAGCAGACCGGGGTAACCGTCCGCGCTGTCGCCCACGAGGGCCAGCCAATCCGGGATCGAGGCGGGAGGGACCCCGAACTTTTCCCGCACGGCCGCTTCGTTTCGGAGCGCGCGCGTCCGGCGGTCGAGTTGCACGATGCGGTCACCACGCACGCACTGCGCCAGATCCTTGTCGGGCGAGCAGATGATCACTTGCTCGACGCGCGAATCAGCCGCCGCCATCAGCGCGGCCGTCGCCAGCGCATCATCGGCCTCGAACTCCACCATGGGCCACACGACCAGGCCCAACGCGGCAAGCGCCTCCTCCAGCGGTTGAAACTGCCCCATCAGCAGCGGGTCGACGCCGTCGCCCGTCTTGTAGCCTGGCCAGCGGGCGTTGCGAAAGGATTCGATGACGTGATCGGTGGCCACCCCCATGTGGGTTGCTCCACCCTCGAGGGCACCGAGCAGGGACAGGACGACGCCGCGCACCGCCCGTAGCTCAACCGGAGCGGTGCGGTCAGAGGGGGCCGCCGGCGCGAAGAAGTAGCGGAACAATTCGTACGTCCCATCGACCAGATGCACGATCACAGGGGAACCATAGGGCAGCGGCGCGCGGAGGTCCAGCTCCCCGCGCGCTTGGTCAACGCCTCGTATCGGTGAGCGCTACTTTTCCGGACTCACGCCATCGGAACGTCCGATTTTGAGGGCACCCGGAGCCCCGGTACGATCGGTTCGTCCCAGATCGCCGACGGCGACTGGCGTATGCCGGGAAGGGGGCATCGATGAAACGCCGAGCATTTCTCAGAGCTGGGGTTGGTACGTGGGTGGGTTTCACACTGGGCCCCGGTCCTCAAATTTTGCAGTCGGTGGCGGCACCGGCCGCCCGTTGGCGAACGTTCGAGGTGGTCACGAAGCTCGAGATCGCAAACCCGACGTGGATGACGCGGGGCTGGGTGCCGCTGCCACTGCTGACCGACACGGACTACTTCAGGCGAGCGGGCGACACGTGGGCGGGCAATGCCGCCACCACCCGCGTCATCAAGGACGGCAAGTACGATCTGGGGATGGTCTACGCCGAGTGGCCGGCTACCGAGCGGGTGCCCCTGATCGAGGTCACCAGTCGTTTTGCGACCCGCGATCGCAGCATCGACCTGACCCGGGCGCCGGCGGGGGCGGCGCGCGAGGATAAGGCAGTCCTCGCCCGATACCTGGAGCCAACCCAGCTGATTCCGACCGACGGGATCGTTCGCGAGACGGCGCAGGGAATCACCCAGGGGGCCAAGTCTGACATTGACAAGGCCCGGGCCATCTACGAGTGGATCGTCGAGAATACGTTTCGCGACCCGAAGGTCCGGGGCTGTGGTCTGGGCGACATCAAGACCATGCTGGAGACGCGCTACTTCGGCGGCAAGTGCGCCGACCTCAACGCGCTCTACGTCGGCCTCGCCCGCTCGGTGGGACTGCCGGCGCGCGACGTGTATGGGATTCGCTGCGCCGATTCCGTCGAGTTCAAGAGCCTCGGCAAGAGCGGCGATATCAGTCGGGCGCAACACTGCCGGGCCGAGGTGTATCTCGGCGCCTTCGGCTGGGTGCCAGTCGACCCGGCCGACGTTCGCAAGGTCGTGCTCGAGGAGAAGCAGGGAGGGTTGTCCCTCACCGATCCAATCGCCCAGCGGGCACGGACCAAGCTGTTCGGTCAATGGGAGATGAACTGGCTCGCCTACAACTACGCGCATGACGTGAAGCTTCCGAACTCGCCGGGCCCCGCGGTCCCGTACCTCATGTATCCGCAGGCGGAAACGGCCGAGGGACGCCGTGACAGCCTCGATCCGGCGACGTTCCGCTATCAGATTACCGTGCGCGAGACCACGGGGTGACTGGCTCGCCCAGCACAAACGAGCCCCGCCCGGGCGGGCTCGCTAGTGCTCGGCCTTCGCTCAGGGGTATCTCCGACGTGACTACGGCGTCGTGTCCGACACCGTGGCCGGAGCATCGCGGCGGGGCCCTCCGGTGATCAGGCGGCCGTCCGAATTCCAGGTCGTGTAGTGCCAGGCCCACGTCATGAGCACCTTCAGGCGGTTCTCGACTCCCATCAGCTTGATCACGTGGATGAACGCCCACGCCAGCCAGGCCAGAGACCCAGAGAACTTGATGCGGCCCGCCTGCACGACGGCAGCGGCTCGCCCGATGACGGCCATACTCCCCAGATCGACATAGTGAAAGGGGCCGGGCAATGCCTCTCCGTGCAGGCGTGCCTGGATGATCCTCGCCACGTGCCGGCCCTGCTGCAGGGCAACCTGCGCCACGCCCGGCAAGGGCTTGCCGTTCTCCACGAGGTGTGTCATGTCGCCGATGGCGAAGATCTCGGGCCGGCCGGGGATGGTGAGATCGGGTTGCACGCTCACGCGGCCGGCGCGGTCCAGGGTGGCTCCTGTCGCCGTCGCGAGGGTCTTGGCCAGCGGCGAGGCCTGGACTCCGGCTGCCCAGAAGACCGTCCCGGCCGCGACCTGCTCCGTCGCCTGACCGATGCGATAGGTGACCTCGCCGGCGGTGATGTTCGTGACCAGCGCTCCTGTCTTGACGGTGACACCCATCGCGGTGAGCGCCTTCGCCGCCTTGGCGGCGAGCCCCGGATCGAAGGGGGGTAGCAGGCGATCGGCACCCTCCACGACCAGGATGGTGGCCTGAGTCGGGTCGATGGTCCGGAAGTCATGTCTGAGGACGTGGTGCGCGATCTCGGCCAGGGCGCCGGCCATCTCGACGCCCGTGGGGCCACCGCCCACGATCACGAAGGTGAGCCAGCGTTTGCGCGCTTCCAGATCCGCCGTTCGCTCAGCAGCCTCGAAGGCGAGAAAGATCCGCCGACGCAGCTCGGTGGCATCCTCGAGAGACTTGAGGCCCGGCGCGAGGTCGCGCCACTCGTCGTGGCCAAAATAGCTGTGGCTGGCGCCCGCTGCCACCACGAGCGTGTCGTATTCCAAGCTGACGCCGTGGTCGAGGATGACACGGCGGTTGGTGGCATCGATGTCGCGGACCTCGGCCAGCAGCACCTGGACGTTCGCCTGGCGGCGCAGGATGGCCCGGAGCGGCCAGGCGATATGGGCATTGGAGAGGTTGCCCGTCGCCACCTGGTAGAGCAACGGCTGAAACAGGTGAAAGTTGCGACGGTCGAGCAGGGTGATTCTGACTGGCGCTCGTCGTAGCGTCTTAGCGGCGGTGAGACCGCCGAAGCCGCCGCCGACGATGACGACGTGATGGGCGGAGGCCAACCCCGGCGCGGCCGGGGCGCTCACGGGCCGAGAACGCCTTTCCCGGGGAAGCGGACGAGCACGCGTAGGCCGTCGAGCCCTTTCACGGCACTCATGAGCGCACCTTAGGTCGCTCCCGTCCGGGCGTCAAGGAGGGACCCGCGGTAGAGTAGGGCGGGTCCGAGGGGCCCCGGGGAGGGTTACGTGTGGTGAATCCCTACGATGTCGATCTCGAGCAGGGGCCGGCGAACCACGTTCCGCTGACGCCGCTGTCGTTCCTGACCCGAGCGGCCGGCGTGTACGCGACGAAGACCGCCGTCATCCACGGCGACCGACGGCTGAGCTATGCGGAGTTTCACGGGCGCTGCCAGCGCCTGGCCACCGCGCTTGGCCGCCGCGGCATCGGGCGGGGCGATACGGTGGCAATCATGGCCCCCAACGTGCCGGCCATGCTGGAAGCACACTATGGCGTTCCCATGACCGGCGCTGTCCTCAATCCCCTGAACTATCGGCTCGACGCGCGGTCGATCGCCTTCATCCTCGAGCACGGGCGGGCCCGGCTCCTCATTGCCGATCGGGAATTCTCGTCTACGGTCGCGGAAGCGCTCGGGCTCCTCTCGCGGCAGATTCCCGTGATCGACATCGACGATCCGCTCTATGCGGGACCCGGAACACGCCTCGGCGAGGCGGACTACGAGGCCTTGCTCGAGGAGGGAGTGCCGGCGATGGACTTCAAGGAGCCGGCCGAGGAATGGCAGGCCATCTGCCTCCTCTACACGTCGGGGACGACGGGGAATCCCAAGGGCGTGGTCTATCACCATCGCGGTGCCTATCTGAACGCACTCGGCAATGCGCTGGCCTTCGGGCTGTCACCAAGCTCGGTGTATCTCTGGACGCTGCCGATGTTTCACTGTAGCGGCTGGACGTACACCTGGGCGGTGACCGCGGTGGGCGGTACCCACGTCTGCCTTCGTCAGGTCGAACCGGCCTCCATCTTTCCGGCCATCCGGCGGCACCGGGTGACGCACCTCTGCGGAGCGCCCGTCGTGTTGACCATGTTGATCCACGCGTCGCCCGCCGTGAAGGTGCGCTTCGACCACATGGTGGAAGTGGCCACCGGGGGGGCGGCGCCCCCGTCCACGGTGATCGCGGCCATGGAGTCCATGGGGTTCCGGGTGACGCACCTCTACGGGCTCACCGAGTGCTACGGACCCGCCACCTTGTGCGCCTGGCAGGACGACTGGGATGCTCTCACCCTGGACGAGCGGGCGCGGATGATGGCGCGTCAGGGTGTGTCCTATCCCACGCTCGCTGGACTGATGGTCGCCGACCCGGTCACCCTCGAGCCCGTGCCCAAGGACGGCGTCACCATGGGTGAGATCGTGCTACGCGGCAACACGGTCATGAAGGGCTATCTGCTGAACTCGACGGCCACCGAAGAGGCCTTCCGGGGCGGCTGGTTTCACACGGGTGATCTGGCCGTGTGGCATCCCGACGGCTACGTCGAGATCAAGGACCGGGCCAAGGATGTCATCATCTCGGGCGGTGAGAACATCTCCTCGCTGGAAGTCGAGGAGGCCCTCTATCGCCATCCGGCCGTCATGGAGGCGGCGGTGGTGGCGCGACCGGATGAGCGATGGGGGGAGACGCCATGCGCGTTCGTGACCCTCAAGCCCGACGCCGCTCCCGTGAGCGCCGACGAGATCATCGGCTGGTGTCGTGACCAGCTCGCCCACTACAAGATTCCCAAGCGCGTGGTCTTCGGCCCCCTCCCCAAGACGTCGACCGGGAAGATCCAGAAGTTCGTCCTCCGTGAGCAGGCGAAGGACGCCTGACGATCAAGCGCGCGCGAGGATCATACCCGCCCCGCGAGGATCATACCCGCCCCGCGAGGATCATACCCGCCCCGCGAGGATCATATAAGTCGCACGGCCGACGGCGAGCAGGGTCCCCTCGCTGTCCGTGATGGTGGCCTCACCGAACGCGATCGTCCGCCCCCGCCTGATAATACGTCCCTCTGCGACGACGTGACCCTGGCGTGCCGAAGCGAGGAAGCTCACGTTCAGGTCGAGCGTGGTCTGGCCGACGCCTCCCTCCGAGGCTGCGTGCAGCGTGCTGAGTGCGCCGCCCACCGCCATGTCAACCAGGGCGCTGTACACGCCTCCGTGCACGGGCGCTCCCGGCGCATTCCGGATCTCGTCGCGGACGGCGACCCGCAACCGGACCCAACCCTCGCGGGCCTCCTCCACGTCGACGCCGAGGTGTCGCCAGAACAGGTTGCTCAGGGCGCGCGCGCGTACCCTGCCCAGCAGGTCGTCCGGCACCGCGGCGGAGGGCTCCTCGATGCTCATCGGCGGGGCAGCCGGGCGGTGTGTTCGCGCATGTCAAACTGTGTAGCACGGCCACGGTCAGCTTGGACAGCGGTGTCGGTGAGGGGACGGAGAGGCCGGGGCGAGGTTGACGGCGCGTGTTGCATGGAGTAAGAAGGCGCCTGAGCGGCTCGGTGATCGCGCACGCACGGAGCGTGTCACGAGGGAGGATGCCAAGTATGGTGACGTGGACGGGGCGGAGGTTGGTTGCATGGTTGGTGGTATGGCTCTGCCTTGCCCTGGGGGCCGGCGAAGCACCGCCCGCCGCGCACGCTCAGGACGACGCGTCGCTGGCCTATTTCCGTCAGGCCAAGATCAACTGGCGGCAGGCCGAGGGCCAGAAGCTGACCATCGGTCTCAACAAGCATCCCTTCACCGAATCCCTCTTGCCGCTGATCCCGCAGTTCGAGCGCTTGAGCGGGATCAAGGTGGACTATCTGATCCTCCCGGAGCAGGAGTACTTCTCCAAGCTGGTGGCCGACCTCTCCCAGCAGCGGGGCGAATTCACCGTCATCATGACGGGCCCCATGCGCAACTGGCAATACGTGACGCCAGGATGGATCGTTCCCCTCGACACGTTCCTCAACGATCCGAAGCTCACCGACCGGGCCTGGTACAAGCTCGACGATTTTTATCCGGCCTTGATCGCCGCCAATCGCTGGAGCGGCAAGGTGGGTGGGGGCGTGGGCGAAGGGCCCCTCTATTCCATCCCGGTCCTGGCCGAGAGCTATATTCTCGCCTACCGGAAAGACCTGTTCGATCAGTACAAGATCAAGGTCCCCACCACCATGGAGGAGATGGTGGACGCCGCCCGCCTCATCAAGAAGAACGCGGGTATTGACGGCATCGTGGCCCGCGGCACACCGTCGGTGTCCACGGTGGCCACCGGCTTCATCAGCGGGATCAAGTCCTACACGGACGGCAAGTGGAACGAGCTGGACGACAAGCTGAATCCCACCTTCCACGACCCGCGCTCCGTCAAGTTCACCCAGATGTGGGTGGACATGATGCGCGAGAGCGGCCCCGCCAACTGGGCCAACATGACATGGTACGACGCGATGGAGAGCTTCGCGGCCGGGCAGGCCGGGATGATCGTGGATGCCGACTTCTTCGCGGCCACCTACGAGGACCCCAAGAAGTCCAAGGTGGCGGGTAAGGTCGGCTACGCGCTGGTACCAAGCGGGTCGGGTGGCAAGCCCTTTGCCGGCCTGTGGACATGGGCGCTCGGCATGAGCAAGGCCACCAAGAACAAGGAGGCCGCGTGGCTGTTCATCCAGTGGGCGACCTCCCCCCAGACCCTGCTCAACGCCACGCTCGAATACCGCAACTACAATCCCTCGCGCATCTCGGTCATGACGAACCCCAAGGTTCAGCAGATCATGGGGGCGTGGGGGAACGGTAGCTACGTCAAGACGCAGCAGGAGAATCTCAAGACGGCCCGGGTCGCCTGGGTGCCTCACCCCGAACGGACGCGGCTGGGAGACATCTGGGCTCGCGCGCTGCACGAGATCTACTTCAAGCGGGCCTCGGCCGAGGAGGCCCTGAAGAAGGCCAGCGCGGAAATCGACAAGGTTCTGGTGGAGGTCGGGCTCAAGAAATAGACCCACAACCCGGGATGGCGCGGCGACGGCCGGAGCAGCTCGTCCCCTACGTGCTGCTCCTGCCCGCCTTCCTGCTCTTGATCGGTATGCTGTACCCCTTCTGCCTCGGGCTCTACTACAGCCTTACCAGCTACTATCTGCAGTATCCCCACCTCTTCCGGGTGGTCTGGCTGGGCAATTACCTCGCGCTGCTGACGGAGCCGGTGTTCGTCTACTCCGTGGAGTTCACGGTGGGCTATGCCCTGGTGGCGGTCGTCATCCAGGTGGGCCTGGGCCTCGCCGTCGCGCTATTTCTGCACGCGCGGATCCCCGGCCGGAGCGTGCTCCGGGCCATGATGCTCATGCCCCTGATGATGCCGCCCGTGATCACCGCCCTCATGTGGAAGATCATGATGGCCTCGACCAATGCAGGCATCCTCAACTATGGCCTGTCCTTCGTGGGCATCGGGCCCATCAACTGGCTGGGGGCGGTCAACTCGGCCATGGTTTCCATCCTGATCATCGATACCTGGGGCAATCTGCCCTTCGTGGCCCTGATCCTGCTCGGGGGACTGCAGTCGCTTCCGGGCGAGCCCTATGAGGCGGCTCGGGTGGATGGAGCGGCAGGCTGGGACGTGTTTCGGTACATCACCCTGCCGCTTCTCAAACCGTTCATCATTCTGGCCGTTACCTTCCGGGCCATGGACGCGCTCAGGATCTTCGATGTGATCTATGCGACAACCCTGGGCGGTCCGGCGGACGCCACCATGAACCTTCACATGCGAGCGTTCTTCTATGCGTTTCAGTGGTACCAGATGGGTACCGGGATGGCGTACGCCGTGGTCCTCCTGGCCCTTGTCTTCGCCGCCAGCTACGTCCTCATGGGCTACTGGAGGCGCGCCGCGGAACGGACGGCGCTGTGAGCGGACGGGCAGCCTTCGAGGAGCGTAGCGCCTGGCGGTGGGTGCGGGGCGGCGGGCTGGTGGTGGCCGCGCTCGTCTTGGTGGTCTGGACGATCCTGCCCTTCTTCTGGATCCTGATCACGTCGTTGAAGGAGCCGCGCGACATGCTGTCGGTCCCGCCGACCTTCGTCTTTCGCCCAACCACCGAGAACTACGAGGCCATCTTCATCGGCCGGCAACGGGGCCTCTACGCCTCCGCCCGTCCCGATTTCCCGCGCTTCTTCGTCAACAGCGTGATCATTTCATCGGGGGCGGTGGTGCTGTCCGTCGTGGCCGGGGTGCTGGCGGCGTACGCCCTGGCTCGCTACACGTTTCCCCTGAAGGAACAGCTGGCCTTCCTCTTCCTCAGCTTCCGCTTCGCTCCCTTCATCACGTTCTTGATTCCCCTCTACATCCTCTATCAGCGGCTGGGGCTCTACAACACGTATCTGGGGCTCATCCTCGCCTATCAGCTCATCACCTTGCCCTTCACCATCTGGATGCTGCGCAGCTTCTTCATGGAGATCCCGCTCGAGGTGGAGGAGGCGGCCAAGATTGACGGCTGCTCCTGGTGGGGCGTGCTGACGAGGGTCATCCTGCCCCTGAGCCTGCCCGGCGTGGCTGTCACCGTTATCCTGGGTTTCATGTTCAGCTGGAACGCCTTCAACTATCCCTTGATGTTAGCGGGCCGGCAGACGTTCCCGGTCACGGTCGGAGCTATCCAGTTCATCTCCTACGAGCAGGTTCTGTGGGGGCAGATGGCAGCCGCCTCCCTGGTGGCGGTGGTGCCCCAACTGCTCCTGAGCCTACTCGTGCAGAAGTACATCGTCCGCGGGCTCACCATGGGTGCTGTGCGGTAGAAGGGATCGAGCCAACAAGGAGGCCTGTATGTCGGTGGCATGGGAGACATTCGAAGGGGTCGTGGCGCCGCTCTTCAGCCCGCTGGACCGACGCGAGCGGATCATCGAGCGTGATCTCGTCAAGCTCGTCCGCCATCTGCTCGCGCGCGGGATCCATGGGTTTCTGGCTCCCAGCGGGACCGGCGAGTTCTTCGGCCTGTCGGCGGAGGAGCGACGCCGTACGGTCGCAATCGTGGCAGGGGAGGCCAAGGGCCAGGTCCCGGTCATGGCCATCGCGGGCGCCTGCAGCACCAAGGAATCGTTGGCTCACATCGAAGCAGCCCGTCGAGCCGGCGCCGATGCCGTCATGGCCACTCCGCCCTACTATGCCCCGGTGGACCAGCGCGGTCTGTTCGACTTCTACCGCACGCTGGCGACGGAAGGCGGGCTCCCGCTCTGGCTGTACCACCAGCCGGGCGAGACCAAGCTGACCATCGAGCCCGACACGGTCGCCGCGCTGGCGAAGATCCCCGGCATCGTGGGAATCAAGGTGAGCGCGGGTGCCGATCTCCTCTACTACCACCGGATCGTCCGGCGCCTGCGCGAGCGGCCGGCCTTTCGCGTGCTGATGGGCGAGGACTTCAACTGCCTGGGCGCCTTTGCGCTGGGAGGTCACGGGGCAGTGGCCACGCTGGCCAACATCCTGCCCGAAGAATTTGTCGGTCTCTGGAAAGCGGTCAAGGGCGGTGATCTGGCCACGGCGCGGCTCCTGCAAGATAGGATCATGGACGCTCAAGAGCTGCTCGTCTTCGTGAAGACGGGAAGCATGCAGGGCGCCTGCAAGCTCGTGCTGCAGAAGCGCCGGCTGTTCCGTACCGCGCGCTGCACGGCTCCGCTCCAGGCGCTCACGCCGGAAGAGGCGGCGCGGGTGGAGTCCCGCGCCAGGGCCATGCGGTTGTTCTGAGTCCCGCGAGCTACGCGACCTCGAACAGGCCCGCAGCCCCCATGCCGCCGCCGATGCACATGGTGCAGACGACGTGCTTGGCGCCGCGCCGCTTACCCTCGAGGAGGGCGTGGCCCACCATGCGGGCGCCGCTCATGCCGTAGGGGTGGCCGATGGAAATGGCTCCGCCGTCGACATTGAGCGTCTCCATGGGGATGCCCAGCCGGTCGCGACAGTAGACGACCTGGACGGCGAAGGCCTCGTTCAGTTCCCACAGATCGATGTTGTCCATCTTCAGGCCGAATCGCTGGAGCAGTCGGGGCACCGCGAAGACAGGACCGATGCCCATCTCGTCGGGCTCGCAGGCGGCCACCGTGAAGCCGCGAAAGACGCCAAGCGGCTTCAGCCCGCGTCGCTCGGCCAGGCGGGCGTCCATGACCACGCAGGCCGAGGCAGGGTCGGAAAGCTGGCTGGCGTTGCCGGCCGTGATGTGCCCCTTCTCTCCCGTCACCGGCTTGAGAGCCTTCAGACCGTCGAGCGTCGTATCCGGGCGATTGCCCTCGTCCCTGGTGAGAGTGACCTCCTCCTCGTGAAGATGCCCGGTCGTCTTGTCTTGAACCGTCTTGATGGTCGTGAAGGGGACGATCTCGGCGTCGAAGCGCCCGGCCTGCTGCGCGGCGGCCGTCCGCTGCTGGCTGGCCAGCGCGTACTCGTCCTGCATCTCGCGCGTGACGTAGTAGCGAGTGGCCACCACCTCGGCCGTCTCGATCATGGTCATGTAGATCTCGGGCTTGTGTTCCTCGAGCCAGCTCTCCCGCATGCGATGGAGATTCATGTGCTCGTTCTGCACGAGGCTGATTGATTCCACGCCGCCGGCGACCATGACGGGGACACGGTCCACGATCACCCGGTGCGCGGCCATGGCGATGGCCTGCAGCCCGGACGAGCAGAAGCGGTTGACGGTGACCCCGCCTGTCGTGACCGGCAGCCCTGCCCGCAGGGCCGCCTGGCGCGCGATGTTCTGGCCGGTGGCGCCTTCCGGCAGCGCGCAGCCGAGGATCACGTCTTCGACCTCGGCCGGCTCGAGACCGGCCCGCTGCACGGCGTGTCCGATGACGTGGGCGGCCACGGTGGCGCCATGGGTGTTGTTGAGGGCTCCTCGGTAGGCCTTGCCGATGCCGGTCCGGGCGGTCGAGACGATGACGGCCTCTGCCATGACAGGTCTCCTTCGCTGACGGGTCGTTCTGTTCGATGATACCGCGCCTGGCTCCGACGGGGTCCGCTCACATCGTGCAGGTGCCCGCGACCTATGGCGACGGGAAACGTGCCTCGATGGCCTGCCACCAGTCGAAGCCCACCTTGCGGAAGATGTCCATCGGACCCATCCCCGGACCGTCATGCCAGTCCGTGCCCGTCTCCTTCAGACGCGCCAGGGCCACCTCCATGGCGGCCAGGGCGGCCGCCATGCAAATGGCCGGAAAGATGACCAGCTTGAAACCGAGACGTTCTAGCTCGGCGACCTTCACGGCAGGGGTCTTTCCTCCCTGCACCATGTTGGCGAGCAGCGGCGCCTTCACGTCTCGCGCCACGCGCTGGATCTCATCCTCGCTCTGGGGGGCCTCCACGAAGATGACGTCAGCCCCCGCCTCCGCGTACAGGTTGCCGCGCTCGATGGCGTCCTCGAGGCCCGTCACGGCGCGCGCATCGGTGCGGGCGATGATCACGAAGTCGGGGTCGGTACGATATTCAGAGGCCGCGCGGATCTTGTCCGCGAATTCTCGGGCGGCAATGACCTGCTTCCCCGCGATGTGCCCGCACTTCTTGGGTGCGACCTGATCTTCGAGATGCAAGCCGGCCACACCCGCTCGCTCGTATTCGCGCACGGTACGCACCACGTTGAGGACGTTGCCATAGCCCGTGTCGGCGTCGGCGATGAGGGGCAACGAGGTGCAGGCGGCGAGATGGCGAGCGTGGGTGGCCATCTCCGTCATGGTGGTGAGACCGAGGTCGGGCTGGCCCAAGTGAGAGCCGGCGGTGCCGGCCCCCGTCATGTAGATGGCAGAGAAGCCGGCGGCCTCAATGAGCCGTGCGGAGAAGCCATCATAGGCGCCGGGCGCGACGATGATGCCGGGCGCCTGCAGCATCCGTCGGAGCTTCGTGGTTGGACGCATCTGTCATCCTTTCCGGGGGGGCTTCCCGGCCCTCAGCCGCGCCACACCCACCACAGGAACAACGCGATCATCACGACGGCCAGTCCCAGATTGGCGACGATCCCAGCCGCCATCCCGGCCAGGGCCCCGAGGCCACTCCGGGCGCTCCTCTCGATATCGCCCGCGCGCAAGAACTCTCCGGCCACCGCGCCCAGCACTGGCCCCAGGAGCAGCCCGAAAGGACCGAGAAAGACGCCGACCACGGCGCCGACGAGGGCGCCCGCCACCGCCCACCAGCTGCCACCGAAGCGCTTGGCGCCGAGCGCGCCGGCGACGTGGCCGAGGAGGTAGGCCAGGGCGGCCAGAACGGCGAGAATGATCAGGCGCCCGGGACCGATCGGTGTCCAGTCGGTTGCGAATGCGTAGATGAGCGCGCCTGCGAAGATCAGCGGTGGTCCCGGGACGAACGGGAGAATCGACCCCGCCAGACCCGCCGCGAACAGCAGGCCGACCACGATGTAGACTGCGGCGAGTTCGGTGCTCAGCGCCTCACGAGCCGTCGATGGGAGTATCGGCGCGCCCGCCCCACTCCGTCCAGGAGCCGTCGTACACAGCCACATCCTCGCGCCCGAGCGCACAGAGGCCGAGGGCGAGCACGCAGGCGGTGACACCCGAACCGCAGGAGGTCACCATCGGCTTGTCGAGCTCCACCCCCGCCTGCACGAAGGCGCTTCGGAGGGCCGGCGGCGGCAGCAACCTTCCGTCGTCCGCATACAGGGTTTCGTAGGGCACGTTCAGGCTCCCGGGAATATGGCCGCCCCGGAGCCCCGCGCGCGGCTCGGGTTCGGTCCCCGCGATGCGGCCCTTGGACCGCGCATCGATGACTTGCTCGCGCTTCGTGACGAGATTGGCGCGCACGGCTGCGAGATTCCGGACAAGCTCGGGGCGGAAGCGCGCGGCGAAGGTGCGCGGTACGGGTCGCGCCTCGCCCCGCTCGAGCGGCCGCCCCTCGGCACGCCACGCCCGCAAACCGCCATCGAGCACGGCCACCCGCTCGTGGCCGAAGACGCGGAAGGTCCACCAGACGCGCGCCGCGCTGACGGCGCCGCGTACGTCATAGACCACAACGCGGTCGTCATTGCCAATGCCGAGGCTCCCTACGCTGGCCGCAAAGGCGGCTGGGCTCGGCAGCATGTGGGGCAGGGATACCGAGCTGTCAGCGATCCGGTCGATGTCAAAGAAGACGGCCCCCGGGAGATGGGCCTCCGTGAACTCTGCTCGCGCGTCACGCGCGAGGGCCGGCATGTGCCAGGTCCCGTCAACGATGCGCAGATCGGGGGCCCCCACTTCCCCGGCGAGCCACGTGGTGGTGACGAGGGTGCTCATGGCGGGATCCTCCCTGGCTGACCATCATACAATCGAGAAGGCTGCTCGCGGCCGAGCCAGGCCGCGCGGGAGGCGGGTCAGGCGAAAGGACGATGCACATGCGAACTGGGTGGCGATTGGTCCTGTTCATGGCTCCACTGCTGGCAGTCGGGTGCTCGACCGCGACGGGCCACCACCAGCACGCGCATGATGACGATGGGCCACCCCCTCTCTACGACAATCTGGGGACCCATCATCAGAAGATCACCACCGCGTCTGCGGAGGCCCAGGCATACTTCGATCAGGGCCTGCGTCTGGTGTATGCCTTCAACTACGACGAGGCTCGGCGGGCCTTCCGCGAAGCGGCGCGTCGCGATGGGGATTGCGCGATGTGTTACTGGGGGGTCGCGCTCACGTACGGCTCCAACTACAACAGCCCCACCGACGCGGAGCGTGAGCGAGGAGCCGGGGAAGCCATCCAGACGGCACGCGCCAACCTTGGCCGCGCGACCGACCGAGAGCAGGCCATCATCGAGGCGCTGGCCGTCCGACACTCGCCGGACGCCAAGGGCGACCGGGCGGCCCTCGATCGCGCGTATGCCGCGGCCATGCGTGAGGTCAGCCGACGCTTTCCAGACGATCTCGACGCCGCCACCCTGTTCGCGGATGCCCTGATGAATCTGCGACCCTGGCACTTGTGGACCGAGGACGGTAAGCCCGCGCCCGATACCGAGGAGATCGTCCACACGCTCGAGCGAGTCCTGGCGGCCGCCCCCAATCACCCTGGAGCCAACCACCTATACATCCACGCGGTGGAGGCGAGTCCCGACCCCGGACGGGCCACGGCCGCCGCCGACCGCCTGGGCCCACTCATGCCCGGTGCGGGGCATCTGGTCCACATGCCCTCGCACATCTACCTGCGAGTGGGCCGGTACGCCGACGCGGTGACGGCGAACGAGCGCGCGGTGGCGGCCGACCGCGCGTACTTCAAGAAGAGCCAGTCGAGCCCCGCGTACCGTATGGGCTACTATCCGCACAACATCGACTTTATCTGGCTGGCCGCCAGCATGGAGGGTCGAAGCGCGGACACCATTCGGGCGGCCCGCGAGTTCCGCGCGGCGGTTCCCGCGGAAATGGTGCGGACGATGCCGGAGATGGAAACCGGCCCGGCGGCGCCCTATTTTGCGCTGGCCCGCTTCGGGCGGTGGACGGAGATCCTGCAAGAGAAGGCGCCGGCCGCCGGCCAGTTCTACGTGATGGGTGCCTGGCACTACTCACGGGGCCTGGCTTTCGCCGCTACCGGGCGGGCGGGACAGGCTCGGGCCGAGCTGACCGCGCTGAGAAATCTTGCCGCGAGAGTGCCTCGTGACCGGACGATCGCGGGCTTCTTCAAGCAGGCAGACATGCTACAGCTGGCAGGCGATACGCTCGCGGGCGAGATCGCCGCCCGAGGAGGCGACACCACCACCGCCGTGCGCTACTTCTCGGAGGCGATCCGAGCGCAGGACGGCCACTGGTTCACCGAGCCACCGCCCTGGTACTTTCCCGTACGCCAGGCCCTTGGTGCCGCCCTGCTCGAGGGAGGACGTCCCGCCGAGGCCGAGGCGGTTTACAGGGCAGACCTCAATCGCAACCCACTCAATGGCTGGTCGCTATTTGGGCTCGCCCAGAGCCTGCATGCCCAGGATCGGCCGGCAGAGGCGAGCATCGTCGAGCTGCGCTTTCAGCGGGCCTGGGCGGGGGCCGACGTGACGCTGACCGCCTCCCGCTTCTGAGAAACCACGCGAGCGGACTTTCACGCCGGTCGGCTTACGGTGTCCTACAGAGCGATGGGGCAGCAACCGTTTGAGATCTTGGTGACGGCTCACCACGGGGAGATCTTCCGCTATCTGACGCGGATGACCGCTCGCCCCAGTGAGGCGGAAGACCTTGTCCAGGAAACGTTTTTGCGCGCCTATCGATCGTATCGGAGCTTAACTCCCGATGCCAATGTCAGGGCCTGGCTGTTTACCATCGCGACCAACTTGACGCGCAATCACTTCCGAGCCGAACGGCGGCGGCGATTGGCACATAGCGCCCTGAGTGAAAGCCGAACTGAGCTGTACGGGGCTGACCCGGCCTCGGTGTCTCAGCTGAACGAGACGCAAGCGCGCCTGGATGCCGTCGTCTCGAACCTTCCCCTCCGACAGCGGGTGGCCTTCGTTCTGAGAAAAGTCCATGATTTCGACTACGAGGTCATCGCCGCGAACCTGACCTGTTCTGTGGAGAGCGCCCGGGCCAACGTCTTCCAGGCGCTCAAGAAGATCCGCCAGAGTCTGAAGGAGCACGACCTCGTCACGGAGTTCGAGCGATGACGCGAAAGCCCAACGTGTGCGCTGAGATCGAGCAGGATCTGATTGCCGTCGCCACCGGCGAAGGCCCGGCGGCGATGAGAGCCCAGGTCGATGGTCACGTCCGTGCGTGCCGTCCGTGCGCCCGGGAGCTCGAGCGGTACCGGGCTGTCGAGCACGCCATCGGGACCTGGCGGGTCTCGCGGGTCGACACCGGGCTCGCCCGGAGCCGCCAGCGGATCGAGGTGGGTCTGGCCGATCTGCGGCGGCGTCTGCTGGTGGCGCGCGTGTTCGACTCCCCGCTTGGTCCGATCCTGATGGCGCGCTCCGAGGAGGGGGTGACCTTGATCGAATACCTCGACCATCCGGGCTCCCCTTTGCGCTCTCGTCTGGCGGAGGTGGCCGGCGTGGAGATCGTCGAGGACGACGCCGATGTGGAAGCCTTTTATCGCGGGCTGCTGGAATTCCTCGAGGGCAAGCGCACCCGACTCGACTGGCCGCTCGATCTGCGACTGGCCCGTTCGGACTTTCAGCGGGCTGTGCTCCGTACGGCCGCCGCGATCCCCTACGGCGCCGTCACCTCCTATGCGGGCGTCGCCGGCGAGGTGGGTAAGCCGTCGGCCTCACGGGCGGTGGCGCAGGCTCTGCGCTGGAATCCGTTGCCGATTGTGGTCCCCTGCCACCGGATTGTCGGCGCCGACGGTACCCTCGTCGGGTACGCCGGCAACAAGGTTGACCTCAAGCAGCGTCTGCTGGCGGCCGAGGGAGTGCGGACGGTGGCGGGTCACGGGGGGCCTCAGATTGATCGCCGGTTGATGTATGTGTCCTATCCGGCCGAACCTTTGTACTGTCTGCCGTCGTGCGGGTGGCTGGTGACGCTCGAGCAGCCGCAGCGCTTGCGCTACTTCGGCTCGCAGGACCGCGCCGAGGCGGCGGGGCTCGTGCCTTGCACCGACTGCCGCCCGGACCTGCATCCGATTTCACAGTAGTTCTGGCCACGGCTCAGCGGATGGAAATCGTCGTCGTCCCGCGCCCGTCTTGACGGGATCCGTCTGTTGTCAGCGTCGTATTGTTCACGTAACCTTCCACCAATCGAGGGACATCGTGAGGGGACGGGTTCCCGGGGGGCCCCCGAGCGTCGGGGGCATGGGGTGCCTATTCCGGGCCGCACCAATACAGCGCCGGAGGGCTTCATGAGGAGTGTGGCGATCATCGGGGTCGGGTCGACTCCGTTCGGTAAGCTCGAGGGACGTAGCCTCGTGGACATCGCGGTGGCGGCGTGTCGTGAGGCGCTAGCGGACGCGGGGATCCACCGCGAGAAGATCCAGGCCCTGTACATCGGGAACTTCATCGGTGAGCGGCTGGTCGGGCAGGGTGCTTTGGCCGGGGTGGTGGCCAACCGGCTCGGTATGAGCGGCATCCCTGCTACCAAGACAGAGGGGGCTTGCGCGTCCGGGGGTATCGCGCTCCGGCTCGGTGTGCTCGGGATCGCACTCGGTCTCTACGATCTTGTTCTGGTGGCAGGTGCCGAGAAGATGACCTCGGCGTCGACGGCCGAAGTGACCGCCGGGCTCGCCACCGCGGGCGACGAGGAGGCGGAAATGCGGTCCGGCCTGACGTTCCCCGGTGCGTTCGCGATCATCACGCGGGAACACATGGCCCGCCATGGAACGACGCGCGAGCAGGTGGGACTCGTGTCAGTGAAGAATCACGGCCTCGGCGCGGCCAATCCCAAGGCGCAGTTTCGGAAGCCGGTGCGGCTCGACGATGTGCTCACTTCACGGCTCATCGCGGACCCTCTGCGGCTCTTCGACTGCCCTCCCATCTCCGACGGGGCAGCGGCCGCCGTTCTGTGTCCGGCTGATTGGGCGCGTGACCTTCACCGTCAACCCGTGCGCGTCCTGGGTACCGGTCATGCAACCGGTCCGGCGACCCTGTGGGAGATGGACGACATCACCACGTTTCCTGCCAGCGTTCGCGCTGCGCAGGAGGCGTACGCCATGGCGGGTATTACCCCGAGCGATATCGATGCGGCGGAAGTGCACGACTGTTTCACCACGGCCGAGATCGTTGCCACCGAGGACCTGGGATTCTTCGCGCGCGGCAAGGGGGGGCACGCCGTCGCCGAGGGCTGGAGCGCTCCCGACGGCAAGGTGGCGGTGAACCCTTCGGGTGGCCTCATCGCCAAGGGTCATCCGGTGGGCGCGACAGGGTGCGCCCAGGTCTACGAGCTTGTCCGGCAGCTCAGGGGCGAGGCAGCCAACCAGGTTCGTAACTGTGAGTTCGCCCTCGCTCACAATCTGGGGGGAACAGGCGTAGTGAGCACGGTCACCATTCTCGGGCGCCTGTGATGCTACCCGCGCGGCGCTGCGCCGAGTGCGGCAGGTTGTCCGTGAACGCCGCCACCTGTCGATTCTGTGGTGCCGAAGGTGGGGAGGTGATGACCCTTTCCGGGCGAGGACGTCTCGTCTCGTGGACGGTGATCCGCGTCGCCCCCGCCCGGTATGCGTCAGACGCCCCCTACGCGGTCGGTCTGCTTGAGCTGGCGGAGGGCCCGCGCATCACCGCGCGCCTCGAGGGCGACCCCGATCGCCTGACCGCCGGACAGCCCATGGGGCTCGTCTCCATCGACCCCGCGCGGGGTCCCGTCTTTCGATAACACACCCCTATATGAGCAGTCTCAACTCGGCCTGAGCATACTCGAACCAGTAACGCATGTTCATCTCCTGGAACAGCGCGGCTGCGGTTCGCACGTGACCGGCGGCCGGCGCGGCGCCCGTCGCGCGGGCAAGCTGTCCCAGTAGCAGGTGGCAACGGGCGCGTAACGGACGCATCCCGAGTTCCTCGGCGAGTGCGATCGCTTGCCCGAGGTGTTCTTCGGCCCGCGTTGTATCGACCTCCGGTGAATAGACAGCGACCTTGCCCAGGAGGCGGAGGGCGTAGACCTGATTTCCGCGCTCTTTCTGCGCCGCGGCTTGGGCGAGCGCGTCGGTGGCGAGCCGAAGAGCATCCGCGGGTCGTCCGGCCATCAGGGAGAGGTCGGCGAGATGGGTGACGAGCAAGGGCAAGCGGCCGAACCGCCCCATGGTCCGGGCCCGGTCGACGGCCTGTTCGGCCAGGCCGAGGCCGCGTACGACATCACCCGTTCGTCCAAGAGCCACCGCGAGGTCCGCAGCCAGCGGCGGGAACAGAAACGGCGCGTGCTCGCTCGAGGCCAGCCCACGCTCCAGGATGGGAATCGCGCTCTGGAATCGCCCCTGACGGACGAGAACGCCGCCCATGCCCAGGTAAGCATGGCTGAGGGTGTATGCGTGCTGGGTGGCCTCCGCGATACCGATGCTCTCCTCGGCGGCGCTGGTCGCTTCCCGGAACTGACCCAATTCGGCGAGGCTCCACACGAGGTGGCTGCGTGCGAGCACGGCCGGAAGCCCGTGCTGGCCAAAGAACTCGTACGTGAGGTCGCGGTCGAGCAGGGCAATCACCCGCTGCATGTAACGGATGCAGTCCCGGTAGTTGCCGAGGCCGCGGTGGGTTCCGCCCATGCTGAAGTTGCCCACGATCTGCAAGGGCAGATCCCCTGACGCCTCGGCCAGTTCGAGGGCGCGTCGGCCTGCCTCCAAGGCGAGGTCGGGTACCCCGACGTTCCAGTAGTGGTTGCTGAGGGAGGAGAGCACCCGCCCCAGGCGCTGGGGATCGTCCAGCGACTCCGCCAGCCGCTGGGCTTCGCGCAGGTGCGCGAAGATCTCGGAGTGCTGACCGTACGGGATCAGCGCGTTACGCAGCTCCAGCCTGATGTCGATTGCCTGCTGTCGCGCGGCCGGCCCGTCGGGCAGATGGGAGAGGGCCTGGAGCGCTTGTTCGAGGTAGCCGACCGCTTCCCGCCCCGCGAAGGTGGCCAGTGAGCGCACCCCCGCGCGGTGCAGGTAAGTGGCCGCCTTGTCCCACACCTCGCCGCGGAAGGCGTGATGGGCGAGCCGATCCAGGCGGTCGTTGAGATGGTCCTTGTAGAGCCGCTCCATGGTCGTCACGATTTCGGCGTGAAGCTGACGGCGTCGTTCGTGCAGCAGCGTCTCGTACGCCACGCTGTGTGTCAGCGAGTGGGTGAAGCGATACTCGGACGCCGCCGCCCCCCAGCGTTCGACGAGCAGCTCGGCCCGCTCCAGATGGGCGAGGGCCATCCGGAGATCGGCCGGCGTCAGGCGCGCGAGCTCGGCGAGGAGATCTACCTGAACATCCTCGCCAATGACGGCCGCGCTTTGCAGAAGGCGCTTGTCCGCCGGCGAGAGCCGGTCGATACGCGCGGCCAGGACCGCTTGAACGGTCGGGGGCATTTCGAGGGTGGTGGGAGGGGCGATCAGGCGGTAGGCGCCCCGCTCGCCTGCCAGAGCCCGCGTTTCTACCAGGCTCCGAACACACTCCTCCAGGAAGAGCGGGTTGCCCCCGGTGCGCTCGATGAGACGCCGGGTGAGCGGGAAAAGGTCCGATGCGGCACCGAGCAGGGTGGCCAAGAGTTCCCGGGCGATCGCGGGGGGCAGCGGATCGACGTGGATGCGCGCGTAGTTCGGCCGGCCCAGCCAACCGTCATCGTATTCCGGTCGATAGCTCACGATGAGCAAGATACCCGGGGGCAGGGCACTGACGACGACGTCGAGGGCTCGTCGCGTCTGTTGATGGGCCCACTGGAGATCCTCGAACACCAGGACCACTGGCCGGGTGGCGCTTTCGCGCTGCATGAGCTGGAGGATGGCCGCGGCCGCTCGCTGACGCCTCTCTGCCGCGGCGAGCGTGCGGAAGGGGCTGTCGTCGGGGAGGGCTCCGACCACGGCCAGCAATGGTGTCACCGCATCCTCCAGGCTCCGGTCGAGCATCAGGAGCTTCCCCGCGACTTTTTCTTGCGCCACCCGTGCATCGTCACCGGTCTCAATCCGAAAGTAACGCCGCAGGATCTCAACTCCGGGCTTGTACGCGGTGGCTGACCCGTAGGCCACCGATCCGCTCTCGAGCACGAGGCAGTCGCCCAGCCAGGGCGCGCGCGCGAACTCACGAAGCAAGCGGGACTTGCCGACGCCGACCTCGCCGACCAGACCGACGACGTGACTTTCCCCAGACCGCACCCGATCGAGGGCCTCGCGCAGGACCCCCATCTCGACCTCGCGTCCCACGAAGCGGGTGAGGCCTCGGGCAGCCGCCGCCTGGAGGCGGGAGCGGGCGGCCCCCAAGCCGAGCACCTCGTAGACCTCGACAGAGGACTCCAGCCCCTTGACCTTCACGGGACCGATTGACTTCACTTCAATCCACGGCCGAGCAAGCCGGACGGTGTCGGCGGTGGCGAAAATCGAGCCTGGCTTCGCCATCTGCTCCATGCGAGCGGCAAGGTGGACCGTCTGGCCCACGGCCGCATAGTTCGTGTGCAGATCGCCGCCGAGCATGCGGACGACCACCTCGCCCGAGTTCAACCCGACACGGATCTGCAGGGGCGCGCCGTGCTGGCGCAGCACGTCATCCCCGTACCGGGCCACGGATTCCTGCATGCGCAGGGCGGCGTAGCAGGCCCTGACGGCGTGGTCCTCGTGGGCGACGGGGGCGCCGAAGAGGGCCATGATGCCGTCACCCATGACCTGATTCACGGTGCCCTCGTGATGGTGAACGGCCTCCATCATGTGCTCGAGGACGGGATCCAGGAGCTTCTGGGCTTCTTCCGGGTCACGGTCGGCCAGCAGTTCCATTGACCCCTTCAAGTCGGCGAACAGTACCGTCACCTGTTTGCGCTCGCTCTCCGGGACGCTACTGGTGGCCAGCGGCCGCTCGGCCACGGTGGCGGTCCGGATCGCGCGACCGGCGGCGGCGCCCAGCCTCGTCCCGCACTGGGAGCAGAACTTGGCGTCGCCGGGCGTCTCGCGCTGACAGCGGGGACACGTCACGTCGGTAAGCCTAGCGCGTCGGAAGAGGCTGTCAATGAAAAGAGCAGCCGAAAAATCTTTGGCGCGGGCGCATCTCTTGCTACAGTAATTTTCAGATGGCGAACGCCTGCGGGTTCCACCGAGGCCCGGGCCGCGTGACCGCGATCGCTCCCCGCGAGGGGCCGTGTCGGACTACCTGACCGACAGCGCCCCGATCGCCCGTGCCTACTGTCCTGGCTGTGAGCCTGATGCTGACCCGATCCGGGAAATTCTCGACGTGCGCTGGTGTGAGCTGCACACGCCTGCCCGGGCTGGCAGTGACGATTCCACGGTGAGCGCCGACGGCTTTCTCTCCGGTAGCGCCGAGGCTGGGGGTGATGCCAATCGGCGCTGGTGTGAGCTCGTCCATGCGAGCAGCCGCCGATCCCGATCAGGAGGCCGTGCCTCGTGACGGGGCTCGCCCTCCACACGTGGACGCTCGATAGCACTCCGCTCGGTGACGTCCTGCGCGTGGCTCGCGCGACGGGCTGGGACGCAATCGAGTTACGCCGCGTGGACTTCGAGCGTGCCGTGGAGCGCGGAGAAACCGCGGATGACGTGCTCGCCCTCGTTCGCCAGAGCCGGTTGGCGGTGGCCTGTGTGGGTGTCGCGTTTGGTTGGATGTGGGCAGAGGGGGCCGAGAGGCACCGGTTGCTTCGCGTCTTTGGCGAGCAGTGCGCCCGGGCGGCCGGGCTCGGCTGCGCCACGGTCATGAGCCCCGTCGACAAAGGGAAGGGGAGTGTGCGACAAGCGGCGGCCAGCCTGCGTGAGGTCGGCGATCTGGCGGCGGCCGCCCGCGTGCGTCTCGCCGTGGAGTTCAACTCGCAGGCGGATCAGCTTGCTTCACTCGAGCGCATCCGCGAGGTGCTGGCCCTGGCCGCCCACCCGGCGTGCGGACTCCTGCTCGATACCTACCATCTCCAGCGCAGTGGCGCCCGCCCGCGCGATCTGGATGACGTGGCCCCCAGCGAGATCAGCTACGTGCAGTACAGCGACGTGCCGGCCAGCGCCGGACCCGGGGAGATCATGCCGCGCTTGACGCCGGGGCGTGGCATCGTGCCCTTCAAGGAGTGGTTTGGCGCCTTTGCTGCTAAGGGGTATCAGGGGTATCTGAGCTACGAGGCGCCCGATCCGGCCGCGTGGACGCGTCCGGCCGACGCGGTGGCCCGTGAGGCGCTGACAGCCACTCGCGCCTTGCTGTAGCGCTATACTCGGGCATGCCCCGCTCGCTCACCGTAGTGGAACCCTTTCGCTCGCTCTTCTATGCGCCACAGTTCGTTGCCTTGCATGGCGGTTACTTCGCGGCAGAGGACCTTGCCGTGACCATCCGCACCGCGGGTGACGGGCTGACCACCACTGGCGCGCTGCTGGACGGTCTGGCCGAGATCAGCCTCGGGGGCCTCATGCGGAGCTTCGAGCTGGCCGATCGAGGGGCCGGCATCCTCGTGCACTTTGCCGAGGTGAACAGCCGCAATGGCTTCTTCCTGCTGAGTCGTGCGCCTCGCCCACGATTCCAGTGGGCGGACCTCGTGGGGCAAACGGTCATCTCGTTCGCGGAGGCTCCCACGCCGTGGCAATGCATGTTGCGGGTCCTGCGTCGGGAGGGTGTCGACCCCGCGAGGGTGACCATCCGCCGCGACCTGCCCGTCCCCGAGGCGGTGGCCGCCTTCCGGGAAGGCCAGGCAGAGTTCCTGGAACAGGGGCAACCCGTGGTGGAGCAGCTGCTCATGCAGGGGGCCGCGCACCTGGTGGCATCCATGGGCGAGGCGACCGGTCCTCTGCCGTTTTCGTCGTACATGACGACCCCCCGCGTTCTGCGTGAGGAAGAGGATATGGTGCGCCGGTTCACGCGCGGTCTCTTTCGCGCCCAGGACTGGCTGGCACAACAGTCGGGTGCGACCATCGCCGACTTGATCGCGCCGTCATTCCCCGACATCGATCCGGTGCTCCGCACTCGAGCTGTTGATCGCTACCTGAAGCAAGGCACCTGGGCGCGCGATCCTATCCTGCGCCGGCCCGGCTACGACTACTTGCAGTCCATCTTGATCGACGGTGGATTCATCCGTTCGTCGCACCGCTACGAAGAACTGGTGGATACGGAAATTGCCCGGCAGGTTGCCGAGGCCGCGCGGGTCTAGACCACCGGCAAAGGGCTCTGGGTGACCGTGGTGCACGAAACGAGTGAGGGGCGTGTGGTTGCCCTCGACTCGCTCACTCACTGTGACGGGCGTGTTTCCACCCTCGACGTCGTGGTGACGGGCTCCTTTGCCGGTCCCCTCGCCTTCGGGTTCGCGCTTGAATGTGGGGTGCGGGCCCTCGTGGCCCACGCGGCGGGGGTGGGGCTCGACAGCGCCGGCATCGCGGGGCTGGCGTTCGCCGCACGCTTTGCCTTGCCTGCCACCGCCGTGGAGACCATGTCGGCGCGGCTCGGGGACGGCCGCAGCGTGCATGACGACGGCGTGGTCGCCTTCGTGAATGCCGAGGCGGAAGGGTTGGACGTACACGCCGGAATGCCCGCCTCCGTGGCCGCGCGGCGTCTCTTGGCCGCCCCGCCGGGTCGGGTGATGCGGGGTCTCGCTCTGGTCGACCGGAGCCAGCGCGTCATACGCGAGAGCGGCGGGCGCCGGGTGATACTCATGGGATCGACCAGCTTTGTCACCGCCGCCAACCGCCAGGATGTTCTCTGCGTTGGCTCCCACGGGGCTCGCGTGAACGCCCTGCCCTTGCTGGCGGTGTGTCCGTGCGGTGTGATCTTCAACGACGGCGGCCTCGCCCGCGACCGCTCAGGTGTCGGTGCGCTCAGGCTTCTCGACGAGGCCGGGGTGGCGGCCGCCACCGTCGATACCATGACCGCCCGGATCGGCGACCCCCTCAGTACGTGGGAGACGGGGGTGCTTTCCACCGTCAATCACACGGCCACCCGGCGCGGCGTGACCTCGGGTCAGCCCGCCCGCCGAGCGGCCGACCTCATGCTGGGCTTGCCCCCCAGCGCGCCCTGAACTCCAAACCCACGAGGTGTTCGACATGCCAAAGGCACGCGTGAACGGAATCCAGCTCTACTATGAGGAGGTCGGCCAGGGTCTCCCCCTTGTCTTGGTCCACGAGTTCGCCGGGGACGTCCAGAGCTGGCGTCCCCAGATGAGCTTCTTCGGCCGGCGCTACCGCGCTATTGCCTTCAATGCGCGCGGCTATCCTCCCTCGGACATCCCGGAAGACCCGGCCGCCTACTCGCAGCAGCAGGCCGCCGACGACATCCGTGGCCTGCTCGATGCCTTGACGATCCGCCGGGCGCACGTCTGCGGGCTCTCGATGGGCGGGTACGCGACCCTGCATTTTGGCCTGACCTATCCCGACCGCGCGCTCTCGCTGGTGGTGGCCGGGGCGGGCTATGGCAGCGGCGACCGGGAGAAGTTCAAGCAGGACTCAGCGGTGGTGGTCAAGCAGTTCGAGCAGGGCATGGAGGCGGTCGCCGAGTTCTACGCGAAGGGCCCGACGCGTGTGCAGTTCATGGACAAGGACCCCCTCGGCTGGGCAGAGTTCCGGGCCCAGCTGGCAGCCGGTTCGGCCCTCGGACATTCGCTCACCATGCAAGGTGTGCAGATGAAGCGCCCGTCCGTCTTCGAGCTGGGGGACCGGATGGAACGCCTGGAGGTGCCGACCTTGATCATGACTGGCGATGAGGACGACCCGTGCCTCGAGCCCGGGATCTTCATGAAGCGCAAGATCCCCACCGCCGGTCTGGTCGTCCTGCCGAAGTCGGGGCACGCCATCAACCTGGAGGAGCCGGATGCCTTCAACCGAGCGGTGCTCGACTTCGTGACGGCGGTGGATGCTGGCCGCTGGACGCGCCGCAATCCGGCATCCATGACAGGGTCGGCCATCTTGCCCGCTGGTACGAAGGTGTGAAAGCCGGGCGCTAGGCGATGATCTGCGCGGCGCGCAGCCGGATCAGCTCGTCGTTGGAGAGGCCGGCCTCACGCAGGATGGCCTCGGTATGCTCACCGAGCGCAGGCGCCCCCGCTCGCCGGGTGCCCGGCGTCTTCTCGAAACGGATCGGCGTATTGATCGTCCGGAAGCATCCTGCCTTGGGATGGTGCTCCTCCACGATGATGTCGCTGGCACTGATCTGCGGGTCGCCCTCGAGGTCGGCATAGCGATTGACGGGCGCGCACAGGACATCATGGGCCTCCAGCACTGTCATCCAATCCCGCACGGGTCGCTCGCGGAAAATGGGCTCGAGGAGAGCCGTGAGGGAGGCCCGATGCGTGAGACGGTCATCGCGGGTGGCGAAGCGCGGGTCTGCCGCCAGGTCGCTTCGGTCAATGGCCCTGCAGAAGGGCTCCCAGAGCCCATCTCGCCAGACGGCAACGTAGATCCAGGTGTCCTTGGCCATGAAGGCCTGGAAGGGGGCAAGGTGCGGGTGTCCGCTGCCGAGCCGGGGGGGCTCTTTCCCTGTCACCCAGAACACCGGGAGGCGGGCGGCGTGCGCGAGCATCAAGCCGTTGAGGAGCGAGATGTCCAGGCGCTGGCCCTCCCCCGTCCGCTCCCGATGCAGCAGTGCGGTGACGATGCCCGCACCGGCCATGAGAGCACCCATCGTGTCGATGACAGGCACACTGCAGAGGACCGGACCCCCGTCCGGCTCTCCGGTGATGGCCATCATCCCGCCCATGGCCTGCACGAGCATGTCCACCCCGGGCTTGTCCTTCCACGGCCCCGCCGGTCCGAAGGCCGAGAGCGAGCAGTAGATGATGCGAGGGTTCACGACTCGGATGCTGTGATAGTCGATGCCCAGCCTCTCGGCCACACCTCCCTTGTATGCCTCGAGGATGACGTCGGCGGTGGCGGCGAGCCGCAGAAAGGCGCCGCGTCCTTCGGGCTTGGCGAGGTCGATGGCCACGCTCCGCTTGTTGCGGTTGATGGTGACGAACACGGCGGGCTCGCTGCCATACTTCGCGCCGTAGACGGTCCGGGTCGCGTCGCCGCCCTCCGGGCTCTCGACCTTGACGACGTCGGCGCCCATATCGGCCAGGTACAGGCCGCCCACGGGGCCGGCCACGAGGTGGGCTAGCTCCAACACCCGATAGCCGGAGAGCGGAAGCCGTGTCATCCGTGGGAGATCCGGCCGGTCACCCGCGCTTCAGGCGAGGCAGCAGCCGGGTGGCCGCCTCGTCGACCTGAGCCAGCTGGTCGCCGCCGGCGAAGCGCAGGCAGAGGTGGCGCGCCCCCGCGTCGATCCAGCGCTGGAGCCACGCCACGCCGCCTTCGAGGGGGCCGGCGTAACAGGCCTGGCGGGCCAGCATCGCGCGCGCGGGCACTCCGTAATATGTTTCGAGGAAGCTCGATAACCGCTGCTCGGCCGCCCCCGGGCTCTGGTCGATGGCCAGCGTGACGTAGGCGGCGCCCGCCACCTCGTCGGGCGCGCGGCCGGACGCGCGCGCGGCGGCTTGGATGGGAGGCCAGTGCTCGGCGAAGAAGTCAGGGTTCGGGCCGGTGGGGAACCACGCATCGAAGCGGGCGGCCTCGCGTAGGGCAGTGGGGCCGCTGCCGCCGATCCAGATGGGCGGGCCGCCCGGACGGTGCGGCTTCGGCTCGACGGTGACATTGTCGAGCGCAAAGTGGGCGCCGCGAAAGCTGACGCCGTCCCCTCGCCAGAGCGCGCGACAGATGGCCAGCGTTTCCAGGAACCGGCCGACGCGCCGGGCAAAGGGAACGCCCACCGCCTCGAACTCCTTGCGGATCGCCGGCGTGTCGGCGGCGATGCCGACGCCAAGAATCACGCGCCCCTCGGCGATGCGGTCAAGGGTGCCGACCACGTGGGCGAGCACAACGGGATTGCGCAGCGCCGGCAGAAGGACAGCCGTACCCACGCGCACACGTCGCGTGCGCGCGGCCACCGCGGCCAGAAGGGTGAGCGGCTCGTGCCGAGGTCGCGCGGTCACCGAGTCGCCAATCCACACGGCATCGAAACCTGCCGCCTCCGCGCGCTCGGCCATGGCCAGCAGCGGGGCCGTCTGGGGACGGCCGGACATGACGGCCTCCCGGGTCGGCAGCAGAGCGCCGAACTCGACGGCCACCTCAGCGGACCCCGACCAGCCGCATCATGAGCGATTCCTCCCGAGCCAGAAGAGTACGCGAGCGGGGCTGATGGCGTCCAGCCTGCGGCCCTGTCTCAGGCCTTGACTGACCCCGCCGCCAGCCCTTCGACCATCCAGCGGTGAATGAACATGTAGAGGACCACGACCGGGATGGTCGTGATGACCGAGGCCGCCATGAGCTGGCCCCAGTGGAAGACATCCCCGTAGATCAAGAGGTTGAGGCCCACCGGCACCGTGAGCTGCCGTTCGTCCTGGATGAACACCAGCGCGTAGAGGAATTCATTCCAGGACAGCGTGAAGGCAAAGATGGCCGAGGCCACGATGCCCGGCGCCGCGAGTGGCAGCAACACTCGGATCAAGGCGGCCGTCCGGGTGGCGCCGTCGACCATGGCCGCTTCCTCCAGCTCCCGGGGGAGGGCCTTGAAGAATCCGACGAGCAGCCAGGTGCAGAAGGGAACGGTGAAGGTCGGATAGGCCAGAAAGAGCGCGGTGAGATTGTTGGTCGCGCCGATCTCGCCGAGCACCCGATAGAGGGGAATGAACAGGAGCGCAGGCGGCACCAGATAGAGGATCAGGATCAGGCTGGCCACGGCCTCCCGCCCCGGGAAGCGCAGGCGGGCCACCGCGTAGCCGCCGAGGGCGGCCACGATGGTCGTGATCACGGTGACCACCACCGCGGTGACGAGGCTGTTGCGCAGCCAGAGCGGGAAGCGCGTCTCGGCCCACAGGCCGATGTAGTTGTCCCAGGTGAAGGGACGGGGCACGTAGATGCTGGTCGCGAACTGGATCTGCTCGTACGTCTTGAATGACATGCTGGCGATCCACCAGAACGGAACCAGTACCACCAGCACAAAGCCGAGCAGGCCGGCCATGGTCAGGATCTTGGTCGAGCGCGTCACGAGGGCCTCCTTCAGTCCTTGTCCCGCAGCAGGTAGCGGCTGATGAGGACGATGCCGACCACGAGGAACGGCACCAGGAAGATCGAGATGGTGACCCCGCGACCCCAGCGAAGCTGGTTGAAAGCCACCTCATACGAATAGGTCGCGAACACCTGAGTGGCCGTGCCGGGCCCTCCGCGCGTCATCACGTAGACGATGTTGAAGTCGTTGATCGTCCAGATGAAGCTGAGCAGGACGGTGACGATGATGACGTGCTTCAGCCCGGGGAGGGTGATATGCCAGAAGCGGCGTGCGGGCCCGGCCCCGTCCACCGACGCGGCTTCGTAGAGTTCGAGGGGGATGGTCTGCATGCCCGCCAGGTACGAGACCCCGAAGAAGGGGAACCCGCGCCACCAGTTGGCCACGATCACGGCCAGCATCGCCCCTTCGGGGGTGGCCATGAAGGCGATGGGCCGCGTCAGGAGCCCGGCGTCGATCAGCACGCTGTTGAAGAAGCCCCGCCCCGGGAAGGAGTCGAACATCCACCGCCAGGTGAGGGCGATGATCACCGTCGAGGTAATCCAGGGGAGGAGGAACAGGCCGCGAAAGAAGTTGCGCCAGCGCCAGATCCCGTTCAGGACCAGGGCCATGCCGAGCCCGCTGAGGATCTTCAGACTGACGGAGCCCACGGTGAAGAGCAGGCTGTTACGGACGACCTGATGGAAGCTGTCGTCGTGGATCAGATAGACATAGTTCCTGAGACCGACAAAGCGCTCCGGATATCCGACGAGCTTGTCGGTGAAGGACAGCCAGATCGCCCGATAGAACGGGTAGACGATGAGGGCCACCACCAGCACGAAGAGGGGCAGCAGGAACAGCACGGCTGGGCCGAGGTCGCCGCGCCTCAGAAAGCGGCGCGCCGGCGCCTGCGCACCGGTCGCGCCGAAGGGGCGGGTCTCTGCGTTCCGCGAAGCGGGGACGGAAATTAGCCCACGCCCAGGGTGTCGTAGATCTCCTTGATCTTCTTGTCTTGCCACTCGATGGCCCCATCGATCGATACCTTGTCCACGATGACCTTGGCGGGGGCGTCGGTGAGCACGTTGCTGGCCTGGACCTCGGCCGCAGCGGCGGTCACCGGGCCGGGCCACCCCGTCGGCACGAACCACTCGGCGGCGCGGCCGAAGTTCCGATAGTTCTCGTTCTTGTTGAAGTAATCCTTGGAGGCCGCGCGCGCCTTGTCGAGGACCGGCGCGAACTGGCCGTAGGAGTCGCGCATGACGGTGAGGGTCTCTTCCGGAGACACCATGTGGGCCACCAGACTCATGGCCGACTCGGGATCCTTCGTGTTCTTGAAGATCCCGAAGCTCATCGCGATGGCCCACATCCGGCGACCGTCCGGCCCCGCCAGGTGCGGCAGGGCCAGGGAATTGGCGAGGGCTTCTTCCCGCTGCTTGCGTTCCTTGGCATCGGTCGCCTTGGCCAGCGCGTTTTCGAGTGCGAACGTGATGCTCGGCCCGTTGGAGGTCTGGGCGATTTTCTTGGCGATGAAGTTCTCGTTGTTCTGGGACCCCGTCCATGACAGGGTGTCGGCGGGCTGGATGCCTTCCTTGTAGATATCGGTGGCCCACCGCATCACCTGCTGCATGGCCGGCGTCTTCAGCGAGCGATACTTGCCTTCCTTGGTGGCCCAGCCGACGCCATACGAGTACATCAGGCTCTGCATGACTCCGTAGCCGTCGGCGGTCCGGTTCCAGCTCTGGCCCATCCCGTAGAAGTTCTCGGCTGGACGATTGAGGGCTTTCGCCGCATTCTTGGCTTCTTCGAACGTGCTGGGGAGCTTGACCTTGTTCTTCTCGAAGGCGTCGCGCCAGACGTACCAGAAGGCGGCCATGATGTACCAGGGGACGGCATATTGGACCCCTCCCACCATGGCGACCGGGGCCACGTTGAGGGGCGGCTTGCCAACCTGGCCCTCGATCTGGCGAGCAAAGGTGGTGAGATCGAGTAGTTGACCCATCCCGGCAAAGCGGGCGGGTGCTCCTGTCTCCAGCTGGCCGATGTCGGGAGTGTTCTTGTTCTCGATGGCGGCCACGTACTTCGTCTGCATGTCCTCGAAGGTGAAGTACTCGACGCTGACGGTGCCGCCGTGCTTCTGCGCCCAGCGCTGGGCACTGGCCTCGATGGCCTTGTTGGTGGGTTCCACGTAGGTCTTCAGGATCCAGAGCCGCAGGCTGGCCCCCTTGCGCTGCGCGGGCACCGGATAGGGCGTCAGGGCGAGGGTGGCGGCGGCGCCTGCCAAGAACACTCGCCGGTTCACGTGTCCGTCTACCATGGTTTTCCTCCTGATCGTCTGTCGTCGCGAGGGCCAGTATCCTCCATCGCTCTCGCTAGCCCGTTGCTCGCAGGAAGGCCTCGGACGCCTCCATCAGCGTCTCGGCCAGGGTCGGATGCGCATGGATGGTCGCGGCCACGTCCTCGGCCGTCAGCGCCGCTTCCACCGCCAGCGCCGCTTCTGCGATGAGCTCGCCGGCCGTGGGGCCGACGATGCCCACTCCCAGCACGCGCCCGGAGCCGGGATCGACCACCAGCTTGGTGAGCCCGTCCGCCCAGCCGAGGGTGGCCGCGCGGCCGGAGGCTGCCCACGGAAACTTGGCGAGGCGAACCGGCCGACCCTGTCCTTCGGCGTCGTGCTCGGTGAGACCGCACCACGCCACCTCGGGGTCGGTGAAGACGACGGCGGGTATGGCCGTATTGTCGAATGCGGCCGGTTTGCCGGCGATGGCCTCGGCGGCGACCTTCCCCTGGCGCATGGCACGGTGGGCCAGCATCGGGTCACCGGTGGCATCGCCGACGGCGTAGATGGACGGATCATCGGTGCGGCACTGCTCGTCAACCACGATGAAACCGGGCTCCCGTACACGCGCCCGCGTCGACTCGAGTCCGAGCCCATTGACTCGCGCGCGGCGGCCCACGGCCACCAGCACGCGATCGAATCGCTGTGCGCTGCCGCCGACGCGCGCTTCGAGGCCGCCGTCGATCTCGCGGAGGTCGGTGACCCGAGTATTGAGGTGGATTGCCGCGAACTGCCGCCCGCACTGCCGCAGGAGCGGCTGGACGAGGTCGCGATCGACACCAGGGAGCAGACCGTCGGTCATCTCCACCAAGGTGACCGCGCTGCCCAGGGCGGCGTAGACCTGACCCAGCTCCAGGCCGATGTAGCCGCCACCGATGATGAGCAGGCGCTCGGGAATCTCGGCTAGCATCAGAGCGGCCGTGGAGTCCATGAGCCGCTCGCTCGCGAGGGTGAGGCCGGGAAGTCGTACGGCCTCCGAACCGGGGGCCACGATGGCGTGCTTGAAGCGGATCGTCTGCGGCGCCTCACCTTCCACGCGCAGCGTGTGTGACCCGTCGAAGAGGGCCTGACCCCCGATCACCTCGACGCCCTTGCTGCGCGCCACCGCGGCCAGGCCTCGCGAGAGCTTGCCCACGACGCGCTCGTCCTTCCACTTTCGGAGGGGATCGAGCGAGAGGCGAGGTGGACCGAACTCCAGCCCCACCTCCCGCGCGCGCTCGACCTCGCCGATGAGGGAGGCGACGTGGAGCAGAGCCTTGGACGGGATGCATCCCTCGTAGAGGCACGCCCCCCCCAGACGCGTGCCGTCGTCCACCACGACCACGTCCAGCCCCAGCTCTGCGCAGCGAAAGGCCGCCGAGTAACCACCCGGCCCGCCGCCGATCACGCCGACGTCGACCTCGCGTACCAGATCGCCCATCACCATGGTGTCACCTGGTCAGAGGTCGAGCAGGAGCTGCTCGGGGTGCTCGAGACGGCCGATGATGGCCGCAGCCAGACGGGCGCCGTCGGCGCCGTCCGCCACTCGATGATCGAAGGTCAGTGAGAGCGGCAGCAGCATCCGGGGGACGATGTGGTCTCCGCGCACGACGGGCTCTAGCCGCCCGCGGGCGACGCCAAGGATGGCGACCTCCGGATAGTTGATGATCGGAATGGCCCCGGTTCCACCGAGAGCACCGATGTTGGTAATGGTGCACGTTCCCCCGCGCAAGTCGTCAAGGGTGGCCTTGCCTTCCCGGACGCGCGTGGCCAGCGCGGCCAGCTCGTGAGCCACTTCGCGGAGGGGCTTCTGGTCGACGTCGCGGATGACCGGCACGATCAGGCCGCGCTCGGTAGCCACCGCCACCCCCAGATGGTAATAGCGCTTCAGGATCATCTCGCCCGTCGTCGTGTCGAGGCTGGCATTGAACTGTGGATGGTCGCGGAGGGCCAGGGCCACCGCTTTGAGCAGGAAGCTGGTCAGGGTCAGTGTCACCCCGCGGGCGCGGGCGGGCTCGACATTGCGAGTGATGATGGCATCGAGCTCGGTGATGTCGGCGCGATCGAAGTGAGTCACATGTGGGATGACCGTGGCCGACAAGGTCATGCGTTCGGCAATCGTGCGCCGCAGATGGGAGAGCGGCTGCCGCTCGACCGGTCCCCACTGCTCGAACCGGGGCAAAGGCGGGACCTCGACGCCCACCGCCAGCGGCCTGGCCGCGGCGGGCGGCTCGCTCGGCATGGCGCGCTCCAGGGCTGGCGGCGAGGTCAGCGGCCCTCCGCGGTCTGGCGCGGCGGCCGCGGCGCGAACGTCCTCGTCGGTCACTCGCCCACCAGAGCCCGTGCCGCGCACGAGGCGCAAGTCGACGCGGAGCTCGCGGGCCAGGCGCCTCGTGGCAGGCGTGGCGGGCACTGGCCCCCGATGAGGTCCGGCCGACGCGGCCGCGGTTGAGGCGGCGGGAGCCCGTGGGGTCGGAGCTGCCGGCGGGCTCACGTGTCCCGCGCCCGGCGCGGGCCGGGTAGCCTCGTCGGCGTCGGCGAAGGTCACCAGAACAGCGCCGACCTTCACCGTTTGATGGGGCTCGACGTGGATGGTGAGGACGCGGCCACTCAAGGGTGACGGGATCTCCACCTGTGCCTTGTCCGTTTCCACCTCCAGCAGAGGCATGTCCTCCCTAACCAGATCGCCCTCCTTGACGAGAACCTTGACGATCTCGGCCTCGGTCAACCCCTCGCCCAGGTCAGGCAGGACGAACGGACGCGGCATCAGAAGGCCAGCGTCTCGCGGGCGGCCGCGAGAATGCGCGGCACGTCGGGAACATTGGCGCGCTCGCGTGCGAAGCCGACGAAGGGCACGTCGTACGCGGTGACCCGCTTAATGGGCGCCTCCAGGGATAGGAAGCTGCCCTCCATGAGGCTGGTGGCGATCTCGGCGCCAACGCCGAAGCTGCGGGGAGCCTCGTGAACGATCACGGCGCGGCCGGTCTTGCGCACGGAGACGGCGATCGTCTCGCGATCCAGGGGCGAGATGGTGAGCAGGTCGATGATCTCCGTGTCCACGCCGTCCTCGTCCTTGAGGGTATCGGCCGCCTCCCGCGCCACTCGCAGCATGGCGCCGTAGGTGATCAGCGTGAGGTCCCGGCCCTCGCGCGCGACGTGGGCGCGGCCGAGAGGGAGTGCCTCCGCCTCGTCCGGCACCTCCTCGCGCGCGGCATGGTAGAGGGCTTTCGCCTCGAAGAAGATGACCGGATCGGGATCGCGTATGGCAGAGACCAGAAGCGCCCGCGCGTTGCGAGGGCCAGACGGGATGACCATCTTGAGGCCGGGGATGTGCGCGTAGAACTGCTCCTCGGACTCCGAGTGATGCTCGAGGGCGCGCACGCCACCGCCGTAGGGCATACGGACGACCAAGGCGCAGTGAAAGCGCCCTTGCGAGCGCATGCGGTAGCGGGCTGCGTGATTCTCGATCTGATGAAAACACTGGAAGGCGAACCCCGAGAACTGGATCTCGCACACGGGCCTGAGACCGTAGAGAGCCATGCCGACCGAGGCGCCGACGATGGCCGCCTCCGCCAGTGGGCTGTCGATGACCCGCTGGCTGCCGAACGTGCGCTGCAGATCGTCGGTCACCCGGAAGACCCCGCCGTCCACGCCCACGTCCTCCCCGATGATCACGACGTCGGCGTCGCGCTGCATCTCCTGCATGAGGGCGAGATTGAGGGCCTTGACCATGTTCAGCTTAGCCATGGCGCTCGCTACCGGCTCATCGTCGGGTCAGGCGCTGGCCGCGCATGGGAGCCGCTGGCTGCTCGGGGGCGGCGTCAGGGGCCGGCGGCTGCCGCTCCGCGACCTCCTGACGCTGGGTGATCAGATGAGATGGCAGTTCCGCGTAGGCGTGGTCGAACATCACGAGCGGATCGGGGGCCGGCATGGCCTCGAAGCGTTGCACGGCCGCCGCGATCTCCGCATCGATGGCCGCCTCCAGACCGTCTTCAAGCAGATTCCGCTTCTGCAGATAGGCACTGAAGCGGCTGAGCGGGTCCTTGCGCTCCCACGCTCGGACTTCCTCCTCCGCCCGGTACTTGGTGGGATCGTCGGCCGTCGTATGCATGGCGAGCCGATACGTCACGCACTCGATGAGGGTGGGGCCGTCCCCGGCGCGGGCGCGCTCGACCGCCTCCCGGCTGGCCGCGTACACGGCGAGCGCGTCATTGCCGTCTACCTGAAGTCCGGGGAAGCCGTAGGCAAGCGCCTTCTGGGCGAGGGTCCGCGAGTGGGTCTGCTTCTTGAGCGGTACCGAAATGGCCCACTGATTGTTCTGGCAGACGAAGACGACCGGCAATCCCCACACCCCCGCGAAGTTCGCGGCCTCGTGGAAATCACCCTCCGAGGTGGCACCGTCACCGAAGTACACCATGACCACCGCGCCATCGCCGCGGTACTGGGACGCGTAGGCGAGGCCCACTGCGTGCGGAAGCTGGGTGGCCACTGGAATGGTGATGGGAAGGTCCCGCTGCTCGGGACCGGGCTGACCTCCTTCCAGATAGCCCGCGAAGAAGGCGAGAATGCGTTCGATGGGCCAGCCCCGCTGGACCATGGCTGCTGTCTCCCGGAAGGAAGGCACCATCCAGTCCTGGGGTTTCAGGGTGAAGACGCTGCCGACCTGAGAGGCTTCCTGCCCCTTGATGGGGGCGAAGGTTCCGATGCGGCCTTGACGCTGCAGACGGACCATGCGCTCGTCGAGGCGGCGGCCGACGAGCATGGCCCGGTAGATGGCCTGCAGGGTAGCGGGCGCGATCTCGGGTTCCAGCGCGGTATCGAGATTGCCATCGCTGTCGAGGATCGACAGATGCTCGACCTGGAACGAGAGATCGAGGACCGTTCTAGGCATGCGGGTCCGCTCGTCTATTCTACGCCGACCAGCTCGACGACCAAGCCGCGACCCCAGCCATACTTCTTTTCGGAGAGGCGCCGGACGGCGGCGGCCAGCGTTGGCTCTGCACCCGCTGTCACCACCCGGGCGTGCCCGTGATAGGTCTGGTTCCCGACGCGGAAGCCCACACGAGGTTCCGCCCGGATGTTCCGCACCCAGTTCGCGCGCTGGCCATGCTCGGCTACGAGATAGTACCGTCCCCGTCGGGTCGTAAACCAGATCTCGATCTTGCGCGGCAATCCAGTCCGGCGGCCCGTAGTCGTGAGATACAGGAACTGCGGTTGGGCGTGCGCCACCCAAGGCTACTCTGAGGGCCGCGGGCGACCGCGTCAAGCGGTGTCGGTCGCGCGCGGGGCGATCGACGCTGGCCGGGATCCCCTCTCGGAGACCCCGGCCAACTTCCTAGGAGTGCCGGGGAGCACCCCCCTTCATCATGCGCGGGGGGCTTTCTCGGAGCTGCGCAAATTTCGCGCGCTGCTCCGGGGTGAGGATCGTGGCGATCTTCTGCAACCGCTGAACGCGCAGCTGGAGACCCTGCGCCATCAGCGCCGCGATCTTCGACGTCGTCTGCTGAAGGGCAGCCTCGTCGGCGTCGTTGAGCGCCAGCTGACGAAGCTCGCCCTGCGCTTGGCGCAGCGCCTGGAACAGCTGACGCTGCGTCGGGTTGTCGTCCGCGAAGACTTCCCGAATCGCCGTCACCTGCGCATCCGTGAGGTCGAGGTGTTCCTGGAGTCGTTGCATCCGATCTCGGGCGCTGGCCTCGCCGGCGGCGGCGAGCAGCAGGGCGCCGCCCACCATCACGATAGCGGCCCGGGTCCATCCTTTCCTGATCATGACTTGTTCCTCCTCAGCGACGTAGACTCTGCCCACTTAGACGCCGCGGAGGGAACCCTCGTTTACCTCGAGGATCGGCCGCGGACCCGGCTCAGACCTCCGGCCCCCCAGCAAAGGCCGGCGGCGGGTCGGCGTCCTCTTTCGACAGCTTCGGGTCGAACAGCGTATACGGGTTGACATTGCCCAGCGCCGCCGCCATCGAGTCGAGAACGCCAGGATGGGCGCGCTTCAATCCTTCCAGCAAGGAGCGGATCTCGCGTCTGACGCTCTCTTTCTCGCCGCATACGCACCCGACGGCCCGCAGCCCGGAGGCACGAACGTAGTCGAGGGTCATCGCTTCGCTCACCAGGACGAGGGGCCGGATCAGACGCATCGATCCTTTGCGGGAGATGGCGACGGGCGGAAGCGAGGCGATGCGTCCGTTGAAGAAGATGTTGCGCAGGAGCGCTTCTGCGCAGTCATCGGCGGTGTGGCCGAGGGCCAGCGCCGTGCAACCGAGCTCGTCGCCGACCTGATAGAGGGCGCGACGCCGATGTCGGCTGCACGCGTCACAACCGTGGACCACACCATCACGCACGAGGCGCAGGGTGGTGGGATCGGGGCGGACCTCCCATGGCACGCCCAGAGACGCGATCGCTCCTCTTAGCGCCTCGATGGGGGCGGTGAACTTGCCTTGCTCGATCGTCACCGCTACGAGGTCGAACGGGAAGGGAGCGCGCGTGCGGTAGCCCACCAGCGCGTGCAGGAGGCAGAGGCTGTCCTTGCCTCCCGATACGCCGACGGCGACCCGGTCGCCGGGCCGGAGCATGGAGAATCGCCCCATGGCCCGCCCGATAGCGGCGAGCACCCGGTCCTGCACCGCGCGGGGAGCACGCCCCCGGATCGTAGCCATGTCCATCACCCCTCCTCCTCGGCGCCCGCTTTCATTCTAGAATGCTAGCCTTGACCACTATGTCGACCAGTCCCGGTCTTGCCCTCATCGGTCCTCGCAGTCCTCGGCTGGTGACCCAGTGGGCTCGCGCCGCCGAGCGCGCTGGGCTCGGCAGCGTATGGTTCATCGAGGATTACTTCCAGCCCGGCGCTTACGCCCTGGCCGGAGCTGCCGCCGCCGTCACCGAACGGGTGGGCATCGGTCTCGGCGTGGTCAACCCGTTCACTCGTCATCCCGCCCTGCTGGCCATGGAGACGGGGGCCTTGGCGGGCCTGGCTCCCGGTCGGATCATTCTTGGCCTCGGGAGCAGCAACCCTGGCTGGATTCGGGACCAGATGGGGATCCCATTCACGGCGCCTCTCGGGGCCGTGCGCGAGTCGGTAGAGATCATCCGGCGCCTTTGGGCGGGAGAGCGCCTCAGCTACGCAGGGCGCCGCTTCACGCTCAGGGCCGTCAAGCTCGATTTTCCGCCCGCGCAGGCCGCCCTCCCCATTTGGCTCGGGGTGAAGGGGCCACGGGCAGTGGCCATGGCCGGTGAGATTGCTGACGGCGTGCTGTGCTCGATTCTCTGCTCGCCTGGGCACGTGCGACGCATCCGCGCCAGCACGGCGGCGCGACCCCGCGCTTTCGCCATGGCCGGCTACATTCCCACGCTGATCGACGCCGACGGTGAGCGCGCGCGGCAGGCGATCAGACCTTTTCTCGCCCGCTACCTGGCGTTTCTCCATGGCCAGTCGCTCTTGCGCGATGCTGGAATCAGCGAGCGGGAGACCGAGCCGATCAGGGCGGCTGTCCTCGCGGGGACCCCCGCCGGTCATCTGGTGACGGGAGCCATGATCGAGCAGACGAGCATTGTCGGAACGCCCCCCGAGTGCCGGGCCGCGCTCGCGCGCTGGGCCGAAGCTGGCCTCGACACCCCGGTCGCGGTGGTCCCGCCCGACGTCAGCGTGCTCGAACAAATCACGCGGATCGGGACCGAGATTGGTCCCTTCTGGCGGGAACTCACCGCGCCCTGAGTCGTGAGCGGCCGCCTCAGCGGGCGGAGGGGAAACGCGGGGGGCGCTTCTCGCGCAGGGCGCGCACGCCTTCACGCACGTCCTCGTGGCCGAAGCTGAGCATCTCCAGCGCCAGCGACTGATCGAAGATGGGGCCTGCCTGGCGCAGCCAGTTGTTGAGCGCGCGCTTGGTGTACCGCACGGCGTGCTGGGCCCCGCCGGCCAGGCGATCGGCCACCTCCGCCGCCCGCACCATGAGCTGGTCGAGCGGTACACACAGGCTCACCAGCCCGATGCGCTCGGCCTCGCGGCCGTCGATGAAGTCACACGTGAGCAGGTAGTACTTGGCCTTGGCCATCCCGCACAGCAGCGGCCAGATGATGGCGGCGTGGTCGCCGGCCGCCACCCCGAGGCGCGTGTGACCATCGGTGAGGCGGGCCGTCTCCGCGATGATGCTGACGTCGGCCAGGAGGGCCACCACCAAGCCGGCGCCCACGGCCACCCCGTTGATGGCGGAGACGACGGGCTTGTCGAGGTTGATCATGTTGTAGACGAGGTCGCTGGCTTCGCGCATGGTGCGCGAGACGGCGGCGGGGTTCGTGAAGATCTCTTCGACCAGGTCGAGATCTCCTCCCGCCGAGAAGGCTTTGCCGGCGCCGGTGACGAGGGCCACCCGGGCTCGGGGATCGGCGTCAATGGTCCCCCAGACCTGGGTAAGCTCCCAGTGCAGCCGCGCATTGGTGGCGTTGAGAACCTCCGGACGGTTGATGGTGATGAGCACAACGCCGTTCGGCTTCCGGTCGAACATCAGGTGCTGGTAGTCGGCGTAGTCCATGAGCTCCTCCCGCCTGCATCTTAGCGCGAGGCGCCGATGCTCGATCGTCCGCTGCTCCCGTAGAATCAGGGCGTGGACCTCCTGGCCCCGTCGAGCGTCGGCGCTCTCTGCGCGCTGGGCTCGGCTTTCACCTGGGCGGTGACGAGCATGCTCGCCCGCACCCTTCATCCCGCTCTCAATTCGGTGTCCATCAATGCCATCCGGTCCACCGTGGCCGGGGTCGTGCTGTTGGGGTGGGTGGCGGCCGTCGATGGCGTCGGCGTGATGACCTCCATGTCGGCGACGACCTTCGGCCTGCTTGCCCTGTCCATCGCCATCGCCGTCGGCGTCGGCGACAATTTCTTCTTCGAGAGCAGTCGCACGGTCGGCTTGGCCCGCGCCATGACGATCGCCACCAGCTATCCGCTGATCACCACCATCCTGGCGGCCCTCGTGCTCGGTGAGGCGATCACCCTGTGGGTGACGGTCGGGGCGGTTCTGACGTTGGTCGGCATCGTTCTCATCGTCACCGCCGGCCACCACTCGGCGGAGCGGCACGAGCACTATAGGCTCGGGGTGGCGGCGGCCGTCCTCGCCTCGCTGGCGTGGGGGATCGCACCCATCCTGATGAAGGGCCCCCTGCAGGAGATGGAGGCGGCCGCGATCCAGGGTGTGCGGCTTCCGGTCGCGGCCGCCCTGCTCTGGGTCACGCCATGGGCGCGGGGAGCGATGAGGCAGCTCGTGGATGGTGGTCACGTGATCGTGGCTCGGATGGCGCTGCTCTCGGTCCTCACGGTGTTCAGCTCCGTGATGTACGTGGCCGGCATCAAGTACGCGGGAGTGGCCATCGGCAGTATCCTCTCGTCGGTGGCGCCGATGTTTGCCATTCCGCTCGGCGTCATCTTCTTGCACGAGCGCCTGTCGCCGGGCGCCGTTCTGGGCATTCTCGTCACCATCGCGGGCGTGATTGTCCTCTACTTCTGACGAGGGACCGCTTTGAGACCTCGCGGGCCGATTTCGGGAGGCGAGCCAGCGGCCGCGCTGTATCGTCAGCGGATGCGGAGCGAGGGGCGCCGCGGGTCGTTCGCGGGCGCGGCGGTGGCGGCGGGGGCCTGCGCGGTGCTGCTTGCCGTGCCCACGCCGGCCGGACTGCCAGGAGCCGGTCAGCGCGTGTTGGCGGTGACCGCGCTGGCCGTCGGCCTGTGGGGCAGCGAAGCCCTTCCGGCCGGGGTCACCGGCGTCGTGGTGGTGGTCGCCCTCGTGCTCCTCGGTGGCGTACCGGGTGTGCCCCAAGCGCTGGCCGGGTTCGCGGACCCCGTCGTCTACTTCCTGATTGGCGTGCTGACCATCGGGCTCGCCGTGCAGCGGAGCGGTCTGGCCGAGCGCGTGGCGCACCTGTTTCTGCGCGGTTGCCGGGGTCGACCGCGCACACTCTATCTCCAGTTGCTGGTGGCCTTCCCCCTCCTCACTCTCCTGCTGCCTTCGGCCACCACGCGCACGGGCATCCTGGTCCACGTCTACGACCAGGCCCTCGAGCTGAGCGGCGTGCCTCCCGGAGCGCCTCTGGCACGCGCGGTCATGATGGCATTGAACTCAATCAACCGTCTGGCCTCCACCGTGATCTTGACGGGGGGAATCACGCCCATCGTGGCTGCGGGGCTGATCGGTGGCATTTCCTGGCCGCGCTGGTTCGCGCTGATGAGCGTGCCCTATGGAGTGCTGCTGGTGGCGGGAGCCGGACTGATCTATCTGCGCTACCGGAGGGGATTCGAGGCCGCCCTGCCCACGACCCCGGAGATGAACAAGAACCCACTGTCGCCGGTCGAGTGGCGGACGGCCATCATCACGGCCGGGGCGTCGCTGCTCTGGCTCACCGATGCGCTTCACCCGGCCTTGCCCGCGATGCTGGCCTGGGTCTGCCTGCTCGCGCCCGCCATCGGCGTCCTATCGTGGGACGAGTTCGAGCGCGGGGTCGGCTGGGCTAACTTCTTCGTCATCGCGTCCTCGCTCTCGCTGGCGCAGGCCCTCGTCCACAGCGGGGCGAGCGCCTGGCTGGCCGCCCTCGTGGTCAACGCCACCCCCTCCCTCGGGCGCAGTCCGCTCCTGGTGGTGGTGACCCTGCTCGGGGCGGCTGCCGTCATCCGGCTGGTGATCCCCAACATCACGGGCTTTCTCGCCACCACCATTCCGGTGGCCATGTCCATTGCGAGCGCGACCGGTCTCAATCCGCTCGTCTGCGGGCTCGTGGTGACCATCGCCGGGGACGCCGTCCTCTACTATCCCGCCCAGAGCGCCTCATCTCTGGTTGTGTACCAGCGGGGCCACCTCAGCGCCCCGGAGATCTTCCGCTTCGGTCTCTGGATGACGCTGCTGGCGGCCGTGGTCGTGCTGACGGTCGCGCTGCCGTACTGGGGCGCGATCGGAGAACCCCTCCGCCGCTAGCGGGGCTCTCTCTTGCGGAGATCGTAGTACGCTAGCCTCCCGTGAAACGTCCGCCGATCGAGGTATCAAGCCTCGAAGAAACCGAGGAGACGCGATGAGTTTCGAGATCATCGATGCCGACGGCCACGTGACGGAGACCTGGGAACAGATCGCGCGCTACCTGGAGCCGCCCTACCGCGGCCGATCACTTCTCACGCCATTCTTCCCGCAAGACGGCTGGGACCGTCGCCTGATGGGGACCAAAGGGAACTGGGCGGGCGACGGTGGAGCCTGGGTCGAGGCCCTCGACGCCGGTGGTATGAGCCTGGCCGTGCTGTATCCGACCCTCGGCCTCTTCATGCCGTTTTTGCGGGACGCCGAGTGGGCGGTGGCCCTGTGTCGTGCGTATAACACCATGCTGCACGCGGAGGTGACGAGCCAGAGCCCGCGCCTGAAGGGGGTTGCGCTCCTGCCGCTCCAGGACCCCGCCGCGGCGGCACGCGAACTGGAGCGCGCGGTGCAGGAACTGGGCTTCGTGGGCGGCATGGTCTCCGCCGACAGCTACTTTCTGCTCGGTCACACCCGGTTCGATCCGATCTACGCGACTGCACAGCGCTTGCGCATCCCCCTGGGGGTGCACGCGGCGGGCACGGACATGGGCGCGGCCGGCCACGAGCCCTTCCCCAAGTTTATCCAGGCTCACACGTGCTCTCACGTCTTTGCCCAGCTCCGCCAGATCACCTCGATGATTTTCGACGGAGTCCCGGAGCGCTTCCCCGACCTCACCATCGCTTACCTGGAGGCGGGCTCCGGCTGGGTCCCCTTCTTCCTCCAGCGTATGGACGAGGAGTACGAGAAGCGTGGCCACGTGGAGGCGGTGCGCCTGGGGAAGTCTCCGACCGAGTATGTGCGGCAAGGGCGGATCTACTTCTCGTGCGAGGCTGACGAGCCCCTGCTCCCGCAGGCTCTCGCCTACGTGGGAGCCGACCGCATCATGTACGCCTCCGACTTCCCGCACTGGGATCACAGCTATCCGAAGTCGGTGAAGGAGCTGGCGGATCGTCCCGATCTCAGCGATGAGCAGAAGCGCCAAGTGCTGGGCGCCAACGCACGACGGTTCTACCGACTGAGCTGAGGAGGGCGAGCACGATGACCGGCCGGCCAGGCCCGTACGGGGGATACTACCTGCGCGAGGAGCCGCCTGCTGACGAGGAACTGACGCGGGTCGGGCCGGGCACGCCGGGGGGTGAGTACCTTCGGCGCTTCTGGCAGCCCGTGGCCTTCACGCGTGATCTCAGCAACATCCCCCTTCGCGTGCGCATCCTGCGCGAGGATCTCGTCCTCTTTCGCGCCGGCGATGGCCGGCTCGGGTTGCTCCACCTCCACTGCCCGCATCGCGGAGCCTCCCTGGAGTTCGGGCTGACCTCCGCGCACGGGATTCGATGCTGCTACCACGGCTGGCTCTTCGACGTGGATGGCCGCGTTCTTGAGACACCCGGGGAACCGGCGGGCAGTCGCCTCAAGGACCGGATCTGTCAGGGGGCCTACCCGACGCTCGAGCATGCGGGGCTGATCTTCGGCTATCTGGGGCCCCCGGATCGGCGCCCGCCGTTTCCGATCTACGACAGCTTCGAGATCCCTGGTCTCGCGCTGACGCCAGCCGCCAAGTTCGAGCTTCCGTGCAACTGGCTCCAGATCAAAGACAACAGCATGGACCCCGTGCACACGTCCTTCCTGCATGCGCTCAGCAGCGGCTATCAGTTCACGGAGGCGTTCGGAGAGCTGGCCGAGCTCGAGTGGCAAGAGCGGCCGTACGGCATGATCTACATCGCCACGCGGCGGGTGGGTGATCGGGTGTGGGTGCGGATCTGTGATTTCATGGCTCCCAACGTTCATCAGTTCACACGGGAGATCGAGGAGGCGGCCGCGGAGCGCATCTTCTACCGTCCGGTCATCATCCGGTGGGCCGTCCCCAACGACGACAGCCATACCACCAACTTCGAGCTAGCGCAGGTCGACCCTGGCTGGGGGCTGGACGCGGCGGCGATCGCCCGGCCCGGCTTCGGGCAGTCGGCCGATCGGCCCTACGAGGAACGTCAACGGTACCCGGCGGACTACGACGCGCAGTCCAGCCAGCGACCGATCGCTGTCCATGCCCTCGAGCATCTCGCCTCGACCGACCGCGGCGTCGTCATGCTGCGCCGGATCGTCCGCGATGGCATCCGTGCCGTCGCCCGCGGCGAGGAGCCCCGCCAGTTGGCCTGCGTGAGGCAAGGGGCGATCGCCACCGTCGCTCAGGACACCGTGATCACGATCCCGGCCAGGCCCGATCCGGTAGCGGATCGAGCCCTCCTCCGGGAGACGGGCCGCCGGGTGGTGGCCGGCGAGTATCTTCACCTCGTTCCGCGTCTCTGATCCGTCGCGAGGACGCCGGACCGGGTCAGCGATGATCAGGGGCGCGGCGGCGGCTCGTACGCGAACACACTGACCTTGTAGTTGGCGGCGGGTGCCACGAGTGCCTCGAAATAGACCCGACCACCCTGCGGGAACTCCGAAGGCACCCAGACGAGGTTCTGGTCGACGACCTGACCATGCGCGTCCCGGCCGTCGATCAGCAACTGCATCCAGCGTGCCCCGTACTTGTTCACGCTGATGATGAACCCGCGGACGACCACGCGGCCGTCGCGCGGGGCCGCCTGCCAGTCGATGCGGAAATAGGTGTCCCAGTTGACGATGCGCGGCACCAGCACCTGGGCCTCGAGCGGGCCGCTCCCGAAGAGGAGGAGCAAGACTGCGAGCAGGAAGCCCGAGGCCCGCGCCACCTGGAGCCGGACGATGCCGAGCCAGGCCAGGTACGTCACCCCTCAAGCCTTACCAGAAGGACGGGGGCCCGTCCATTCGCGTGAGCGTCCCGGTCCGGGCATCTCTGGAGGATAATGATGACGATGTCCACGCGTGCGTTCCTCCCTGGGGCAGACTCAAAGCGTCGGTGTGGGTGGGCGAAGGATCCCCTCAACATCCGCTATCACGACGAAGAGTGGGGCGTGCCCGTCCACGACGACCGCACCCTGTTCGAGTTCCTGATCCTCGAAGGCGCGCAGGCGGGACTGAGCTGGGTGACAATCTTGAAAAAGCGGACGGCGTACCGCCGCGCCTTCGCTGACTTTGATCCGGCGCGGGTCGCCCGCTTTCGGAGGGCCCGTGTGGAACGGTTGCTCGTCGACCCGAGCATCGTTCGCAACCGGGCCAAGATCGAAGCCACCATCGGAAACGCCCGAGCGTTTCTCGACGTTCGGCGCGAGCACGGGAGCGTCGACGCCTACCTGTGGCGTTTCGTGGGCGGCACGCCAATCGAGAGCGCGCGGCGGTCGATGAAAGACCTTCCCGCCGAGACCGACGTCTCACGCGCGTTGAGCAAGGATCTCACCAAGCGTGGCTTCCGGTTCGTGGGACCAACGATCTGCTACGCCTTCATGCAGGCGGTCGGGCTGGTCAACGATCATCTGGTCCACTGCTTCCGCCGCTCCGAGATCCGCCGCCTCGCCTAGGGTCCGGCTGAACGATCCAGGCCGTCCCCGCTCAACGCAGGTCCCAGCTGGTGCCGTGGGGAGTGTCACGCAACTCGATGCGGGCCGCGCTCAGTCGCGCGCGCAGCTGATCCGCGACTGCCCACGCTTGCGCCGAGCGCAACTCAGCGCGGAGCGCAATCAGACCTTCCACCAGCGGCTGCAAGACCTCACGGGGATCGCGCAGCCCGATCGCCGCCACCTCACCGAGCCGATGGATCAGAGAGTGGAGGACGGCTCGCGCCCGATCGGGGTCGTCAGTCTGCAGGCTATCGGCCGACCACTCGACGATGGTGCGGTCGAGCTCGCGGATGGCCTCCGCTGCGTCGTCGGCGCGACGGGAGGTCAGGGCGGCCTCGAAAACCCTTTCGAGTCGCGTCACCTCGGCCAACAGTGGAGAGCGCCCCGTCGCCGGCGCGACGGTCGAGGCGTGCCCCACGTCCGTCGCCGCTGCAGTGGGCTCTTCACTAGCGGCCGTGGTGGTATCGCCCCGCGCTGCCGCCAGGAGATCGTCAAGGATGAGCCGCGCCCCGGCCGGGAAGCGGCGGACGGCACCGCGCCGGCGCACGGTGACGACCCCGCGGCCGGTAACCACGACCTCACGGGAGTCCAGATCGACGATAAGCGCCGTGTGTTCGTCGATGCCGAGCACCCAGGCGTCCGTGGGGAGCATTGTCTCCATGGCCGCCAGGCGGCGCTCACCCAGGTAACAGAAGCGGGTATCGTGGGTGCCACCCTCTGCGTTGTCATAGTGGGGAATCAGCACGCAAGACCCCTCGAATCCGACCTGGGCCAGCAGGTCCAGTCCGTCCAGCCAATGGATGGTCTGTCCGACCTTGTAGATCTCGTACACGGGGACGGTGAACCGCCCCAAGGTCAGGGCGGCGGCGCTGGCAAAAACGACAGCCCCCCCCTGCGCGAGCTTGCTGGCCAGGGCTTCGGGAACCGGAGAGCTGCGCCAGACGGCAAGCGCATACGAAGGGCTGCCCGGGCCGGCAAACACGAGGCCGGCCGTGCGCAGGCGGGCCAGGGCAGCGGCCTCGGCGCGCGGGGTTCTGAGGGTCGGGTCGACGGCCAGGGGACCGGGGTAGCCGGCCGGCTCGATGGCAAGCTGGACGCGCTGCGCAAAGTACTCGACGGCTCGCTGCGAGATCTCGGGGGCGTTTTCCTGGAAGCCATAGGGCGTGTCGAGAAGCACGGCGCCCGGCGCTCGGCCGAGACGGGCCACCACGTCGCGATGCGTGGTGACCATGGTCGGGGCCGTTTCGCCCGAACCCAGCAACGCCAACACGCGCGGCAGACGCGTGCTCATGCGAAGAATCCGTCATCGACCGCTCCCGTGAGGGCATCGGCGATGTGCTCAGGGAACTGCAGGTGCAGGTCGTGGTGGCCCACGAACCACCGGGAGCGGACCTTGCCCGCCGAGGCCAGGGCGGTGCCCTCGGCCCGGCGTTTGCCCGCCGTTCTCTCGGCGTCGCCGGTGTCAGCGAGAAGCAGCAAGGCAGGCGTGGCCAAGGTGGCCCATCGGGTCGACGGGCGGTGTTCCCAAAGCGATCTCAAGATTTCGAGGTGTCGAGGCCGAGCCAGACGCGGCTCCACTCGTCCGGCACTCGACGCCTGGAAGCAGTGCAGGTAGGCTGCGATCGCCCGATCCGAAAAATCTGGGTGCTGGGCACGGAGCCTCGCCTCGAGTTCCGCAAGGGTCAGATGCCCGAGGGACGGCGGCGTGAGGGCGGCCAGGCACACCTCCCAGGAGGGGTACGAGTTGGCCAGCTCGATGATCCCGCCATCGACGCACACGATGCCCCGGGCACTGTCGGGGTGGCGCCAGGCGAGCTCGAGGACCACGTTTCCACCCCACGATTGCCCGGCCAGGATCGGCCGACCGAGCCCGAGTGCCCCGACGAGGGCTCTCAGGTCCTGGACGGCAATGTCGTTTCCATACTCGCCCTGGGGAGCGTCCGAGCGGCCGTGCCCGCGCTGATCGAGGGCGATGACCGTGTGGCCACGGGCGTGCAGACGCTCGGCCACTGCGTCCCACAGGCGCACATTCGAGGCAAGGCCATGGACGAGCACGAAGGGGGCAGCCATTGGATCGCCATGGCGCCGCTCCACATGCAAGGTCACGCCCGGCGCCACCGCCACCCGCTCCTCGGTCGGCCCCGCTGGTGCTCGACTCCTGAGTTGCTCGGTCATTGGTTGAGCGGTCCTCCGCTGAACGCTCCTGTCGGCACGGGGTCGCGCGCTGGTCATACTAGATCAGAGGCTGGCTCCGCCTCAACCGCCGCCCTGGAAATTGTGGCAGAGCCATTGGGAGGACAGGAAGATGACCAGGTCGTCAAACATTCGCATGGCGGGTATGCTCATCTGGACCGAGGCCGCTCGCTTCGAATCCATGGTGCGCTTCTACCGGGACACCCTCGGCCTCCGTCCGCGCTCAATCAAAGAGGACTTCATCAACTTCGAGTGGGGTGAGGTGCGGCTGAGCGTCGGCATCCACAGCGACGTGCGTGGTCTGAGCCGGGAGCCCCTGCGGACCATGGTGAACTTCGCCGTCGACGATATCCACACGACCTACACGCGCCTGATCGAGGCAGGGACGCCCTTCACACGAGCGCCGGAGGTCGAGGACTGGGGAGGGTACGTCGCCACCTTCGTCGATCCCGACGGCAATACACTGCAGCTTATGCAGCTGCCTGCCTGAGGATAGAGTGCCCCGCCCGCACTTAATGCGGATGGCGGTGCTGAAGGATGTGCGGCCGCTCGAGCCCGTGCGCGAGCATCAGCGGCTCGTCGGCCAGGAGGTCGCGAGCCGGTCCTTCGGCCACGATCTTGCCACCATCGAGGACGATCGCGCGCGAGCATAGCTCGACGACCAGCTCGAGATCGTGGGTGGCGACGATCGTGGTGGCAGGGATCTGCTTCAGGAGTGCCTTGATTTCTCGGCGCCCGCGCGGGTCCAGGTTGCTGGTCGGCTCGTCCAGCACCAGGATCCGTGGGGCACAAGCCAGCACGCCGGCCAGGCAGACCCGCCGCTTCTCCCCCCCACTCAGATGATGCGGAGCGCGCTGGTCGAATCCTGCAAGGCCAACCTTGACGAGCGCGTCGTTCACCACGCGCTGGACCTCGAGCTCGTCCTGGCCGAACTGCCTGGGGCCGAAGGCGACATCCTCGAACACGGTCGGACAGAAAAGCTGATCGTCGGGATCCTGGAAGAGCAGGCCCACCGTGCGGCGGATCGATGCCAGGTGTGGGGGCGCTACGGCCTGGCCGAAGACGAACACGGCGGGATCACGCCGGCTGCCGTGCCCGCCTGCTTCCGGCAGAATCCCGTTGAAGTGGAGCAGAAGGGTCGACTTGCCAGCCCCGTTGGGTCCGATCAGACCCACGCACTCCCCTTCTCCCACGGACAGGTCGACCCCCTTGAGCGCCTCCGAGCCGTCGGCGTAGCTGAAGCGCAGGTCGCGGACCTCGAGGGCCACGGTCATTGCCACCCTCGAGCGGCCATGGCCGCGTAGATACGCTCGGCTCGCTCGGTCGACCGGATGAAGAGCTGACCAATCACGGTCGCTAACGTCCTCCAGGTCCACCAGCGTCCGGACTGAAACGTCCGGCTCGCGCGCGCTCGCCGCATGCGCTGGGCTTCGTCGGTCAGCACGAACAGGTAACGGTACATGAGGGCCAAGGTGCTGATGAGTAGTCGCGGCACCCGGACGCGTTGCATCACCCCGAGCAGGGCCGAAAAGGGCGTGGTATTCGAGAGCAGGATCATCGTGAGCAGGCACAGCGTGGTCTTGACGACCATGGTCGCGAAGATGCGCCCGCCCCTCGGCTGAAAAACGGCCAGCCCCGCCACCCCCAGTGCGAGCGGCTCAAGGGCGAGCAGGCGCCACAGAAGGAAGCGCGGCGGAATCCGGCTCAGCCCGGCGATCAGCAGCAAGAGCAGCGCGATCGTGCCGAAGGGACCCCAGGCCCCCACGGGGAGCAACGCGGTCACGGTTACCGCCCCGAGCGCAGCCGCCAGCTTGAGGCCGGCGGGTAGGCGATGGATCGGGCTGTCGAGTCGGCTGTAACGGTCGATAAAGTCGTGACGCATGGTTGAGCCCTACGCCGACGGCGGAGTCGTTCCTGCTCCAGGCCGGCGCCCCACGAGGACGCGCGCCAACCCGAGGGCGAGGAGGAAGACGACCACCGTTCCCACCCCGCCCGCGAGGGCGGTAGCCCACGTGACAGAGACGATACCAGGAATAGCGTAGTCCGGTATCGGGGATGGCACGAGAGGGGTCTCGACGGTGCGCGCGGCAAAACCGAGTGTCTCGGCGACTTTCTCGAGCCCATCCGGCCACGCCGAGGCCAGGGGCGAAACGAACATGGCGATTCCCAGCGCGATGAGGAGGCCGAAAGCCAGCGTTTCAGGGACGCTTCGCGCCGGCAAGGAGCTGTCTGCGTCGGTGAGGAGGTCCGGACGCGCCCGCAAGATGGCGAGGATGACCAGAGTCGTGATCACCGCCTCGCCCACGCCGATCAGCATGTGCACGCCGGTCATGGCAGGCAGCACCACCGACCACGGCACCACCCCCGAGAGGCTCAGCTCGCCCGCCACCATGATGGCGGCCAGAACCACCGAGCACCAGGCGGCGAAAGCGACGGCGACGAGCCGCCCGCTATCGTGGCCCAGGGCACGGTAGACCGCTCGGTAGATGGCATACCCACCCACTGCCCCCACGATTCCCATGTTGAAGATGTTCGCGCCAAGGGCCAGCACGCCGCCGTCGGCGAAGATGAGGCACTGGACGATCAGGACGGTGGCCATGACGACAACGGCGCCGCTCGGCCCCACGAGAACCGCGGCGAGAACGCCACCCACCAGGTGTCCAGAGGTCCCGCCCGCCACCGGAAAGTTCACCATCTGCGCCGCGAAGACGAAGGCCGCCGTCAGCCCCAGCAGGGGTACGCGCCGTGGCGGCAGGTGAGTCTGGGCCCGGCGCACCGCGGTGCCCACGCCGATGACGGCAAGGACCGCAGTGGCCACGACGGCCTTCGCATCGAGAAACCCATCGGGGATGTGCATCGACGTCTACGCTATCCGACACCGCGGGCGGCGGCATCGACGGCCGGCCGCCCAAGCCCGGCCGCCGCCCGAAGCCGGTCGAGTACCTCCAGGCGTGCGATCGAGTCGACCATCCTTGATCCCGAGGTGACGGCTCCGCGAACGACGGCCTGGAAGTGCTCGACCATGGCCCGGTAGGGATTTCCTCCCCCGACGACGACCTGTTCCAGCCGCCCGTCGCGACTGCGGAGGGTGAACGCGATATCCCCAGGGCCGGGGGTGTGGGCCCGGGACACGATCACCGCCGCCTCGGTCCCCACGATCTCCAGGCTCTGGTGCTCCGGGGCATCGAAGGAGCACTCGATGGCCGCGCTGAACCCGTCACCAAAGTCCAGCCAGCCGGAGCACGCCGCGTCCACGCCGGCGGCAGTCACTACGGCAGCTGCCTCGACGCGACGGGGTGGTCTGCCGGCGGCAATCAGTAGCGGGGCCACACAGTAGATGCCCACATCGAGCAGTGCGCCGGCCTCCAGGCCCGGTCGCCATCGGTGATTGTCGGGTCCGCTAAGGACGCCCGTGAAGGCGGCGCGGGCGAAGCGCAGGGCGCCCAGCCGCCCCGAGCGGACGAGGGCATCCACCGCTGCGGCGCGTGGATGAAAAGGGGTCATGTACGCCTCGAGTAGAAACACGCCGGCGGCTGCACATGCCGAGCGCATCGCACGAGCGTCGGCCGCCGAGGGGGCCAGGGGCTTCTCGCACAACACGTGCTTACCTTCCGCCGCCGCCCGTTCCACCCACTCGCGATGCAGGCTGTTCGGCAGCGGCACGTATACCGCCTCCACCTCGGGGTCCACCAGTAGCTCGGCATAGGCCCGATAGGTCCTGAGCGCGCCAAAGGTGTCCAACGTCCCGGCGCTCCGGCTCTGACTGGCCACTGCGACCAGCTGCGCATTCTCGTTGGCGGCGATGGCGGGCAGTACGGCTTGCTGGGCCACGTAGGCGGAGGCGGCGATGACGCCCCACCTGAGCGGGGCCGGGCCGTGTCCCACGTCAGGGGACTCCCGGCGGAATCGGGGTGGCCGAACCACCCTGATTGCTCGATCGCTGGGCGCTTTCGAGCACGGCGACCACCGCCCGCACCGACTGCGGGGTGACGGCGAGCGGTTCTCCCAGATGTAGATGGTCGGCGAGATTCCGATGAAAAGCGAACGGCTGCTCGGGCGCCGGTGGCAGCCGGGTCTCGCTGAGGCCGTAGCCGCTCTCGTAGCGGGCCAGGATGAGCTCGGCGGGCGCCTCCGCATGGTGCAGTTGCTGAGCCACGTAGCCGCGCCCCGGCTCCAGACGCTCGAGGGTGACCGACCGATAGTACCCGACGAGCGTGCCGGCCGTGCCTTGCACGTAGAACTTTGGCTTGCGGACAGCCGCGATGTCGCTCTGAAGAAACTCGGCCTCGCGGCCGTCGCTCCAGGAGAGGCGCACCCGCAGCTGGTCGAGGTTCGTCACGTCGTGCCAGACGCGCTTGTGCCCGTACGTCTGCACCGTCCGGGGGGCGCTGCCGAGGAGCTGGAGTATCCAGTCGATGTGGTGGGAGCCCCAGTCGTACACGGCGCCGCCCGACACCGAGACGTCGGAGTGCCAGGTGCGGCAGGGATGGGCATAATCGCCTACAAAGGTTTCCACGTTGAAGACTTCGCCGAGCAGCCCGGCCCTGACCGCCCGGCGGATAGCCACGAAGTCGGGGTCCCAGCGCCGGTTCTGGTACACGGTCAGTAGGCGATCATGAGCGACCGCGGTCGCGATGATCTGATCCGCTTCCGTGAGGGTGAGACAGAGGGGTTTCTCGCATGCCACGTGCTTGCCGGCCCGTAGCAGGGCCAAGGTCAGCCCGGAATGCTGAGCGGGTGGCGTGGCGACGAGAGCGACCTCCACGTCGTCGTCGCTCAGGACCTCCTCGATGGCCGCGTAGGTGCGCACACCAGGGAAATCGGCTTCGGCCGTCTTGCGCCGGTCGACGCTGGGATCGACGACGGCTACGAGCTGAAGACCGGAGGTCTTGCTGACCCCCAGGCCGTGGTGAAACCCCATGCCTCCCAGCGGCCCGTAGCCGACGACGGCGATGCCGATGTTGCGCCCGCAGCAATGAAGGTCGGGCCGGAGAGCACGGGCCAGCAGCTGGAGCAGGTCGGGCGTGCCCAAAGCTTCGTCGGTGTTCCCGAAGCCGCAGGCCACGACGCGGCCGGCGCCGAGGGGTATCTCCACCATGGCCGCTAGATCGCGCAGGGCCACCCTCACGTCCACGATGGTCCGACCTCCCGCGAGGCTGATGAGAGGCATGAACCGATCGACGACGGTGAACTCGTGGGTGATTCGATCGGTGATATGCGAATGAGCGGAAGTGACGCGGGCGTAGTACTCGCCGGGGGGAGGCTCTGGACCCGCCACGACCCCCAGCAGATCGGCCCAGAAACCATCGGGCTCGGCAGGCGCCAAGCCGATGGCGACCAGCGATGCGCCCCGCATGACGGCGGCGCGGAGGGCGCCCAGGGTATGGGCCGTCTGGGCGGGCTGGGGACCGTCGATCACGATCGCATCGAATTCGGAGAAATCCGGGTGCGCGGTTCCCGGGGCCGCGAGGGTGAGGTCGGCCACCTCCGGCGCCAGGGCGCGGAAGGCATCACGGCGGCGATCGGTGAGACGCGCAGACAGGACCAGGACGCGCATCCGGCTCACGGTATCACAGAGCGCGGCCGGGCTGGTGTACAGTCGCGCCGGCGAGATTCGTCATGGCGGGAGGAGCTGACATGCCCACGGTCAGGTTGAGAGACGCCTCGCAGTACCCGGAGCCCGTCCGCAAGATGTTGGAGCTGGTCCAAGCAATGATCCATCCCCCGCGCCGGGCTTCGTGGGGTAGCGCCGCGCGTTGACCTCGCCCCCTCCGGCGCTTCCTTTGGTCGAGCTGCGCGCAGTCTCCAAGATCTATCGGGAAGGAGACCGTGAACGGGTGGTGCTGCGGGGGGTCGACCTCGCGGTCCAGCGGGGCACCTTCGTGGCGGTGGTCGGGCGGAGCGGATCGGGAAAGTCGACGCTCCTCAACCTGATCGGCGGTATCGATACGCCGACCAGCGGCGCCATTTGCATCGACGGTACCATCCTCACCGGGCTTGGCGAACGCGATCGTACGCTCTTCCGCCGGCGGCACGTGGGCTTCATCTTCCAGTTCTTCAACCTCGTGTCGACCCTCACCGTCGAGGAAAACTTGCTCTTGCCACTCGAGTTGGTCGGTCGGACGGGACGCGCGGCACGCAGCCGGGCCAGCGATTTGCTGGGGGAGATCGGCCTCCTGGATAGGGCCCGCGCCCTTCCCGATCGTCTGTCCGGAGGCGAGCAGCAGCGAGTCGCGGTCGCGCGCGCGCTCGCCCACGAGCCCGAGCTGATCCTCGCCGACGAGCCGACGGGCAATCTCGACACGGAATCCGCGGAGCAGGTCCTGGGACTCCTGCGGCGCCTCTCGAGAGAACAGGGAAGGACGGTGATCGCGGTCACCCACAGTGTCGAGGTGGCGCGGGCGGCCGACCGGGTCCTGACCTTGAAAAACGGCAGTGTCCTCGAATGACCCGGATGCTATGGCGGGCTAGCCTGCGACACCTCACTCGCCACCCGTGGCAGATCGGGCTCTCCATCCTCGGCATCGCGCTGGGGGTGGCGGTGGCGCTGTCGATTGACCTTGCCAACGAGAGCGCCCGGCGGTCGTTCGCTCTCTTCGCCGAGAGCATGGCGGGCAGGGCCACCCACCAGATCGTAGGTGGGCCCTCGGGCATCCCCGACTCCGTGTACCGAACGGTCAGGCTCGATGCCGGCCTTAAGCGCTCGGCGCCGGTGGTGGAGCGCCACCTGGCAGCGCCGGACTTTCCAGGGACGACCTTTCACCTGCTCGGGGTCGATCCGTTCGCCGAGTCACCGTTCCGATCCTTTCTGGGCGCGGGCTCGGCCCCTGCTCTCGAGACCCTGAGCGCTCTCCTCGTCCGTCCGGGGGCGGCCCTGATCGCGCGGGAGACGGCCGAGCGACTGGGCCTCCGGCGCGGAGACGCCCTCACGGTGAGGGTCGGTTCCGCGCGCCGTCAGCTCACCCTCGTCGGCGAGTTGGTTCCGCGTGACTCCCTGAGCGCGCGCGCCTTGGAAAGCATGCTCGTCACGGATATCGCAACGGCCCAGGAGGTGTTGGGGGAGGTGGGCCGGTTGAGCCGCATCGATCTCATCCTGCCCGAAGGCTCACGGGGCGAGGCCGAGCAGGCGCGGCTGACGACCCTTCTCCCGCCGGGCGTGCAGATCGGCCGCGCGGGTATCCGCACCGCCGCCGTCGAGCAGATGACCCGAGCCTTTGCCATCAATCTCACCGCGCTCAGCCTGCTCGCCCTCGTCGTCGGCATGTTCCTCATCTACAACACGGTGACGTTCTCGGTGGTGCAGCGGCGCGAGCTGATCGGCGTCCTGCGGGCGCTGGGCGTCACCCGGAGCGAGATCTTCGGCGTCGTTCTCGGCGAAGCAGGCCTGATCGGGCTGATCGCGACCGCGGTGGGGCTGCCGCTCGGCATCCTGCTCGCCCAGGGCATGGTGGGGTTCGTCGCGCAGACCATCAACGATCTCTACGTCACTCTCGCCGTGCAGGAGCTGGCGCTGCCGCCGCTGAGCCTGGTCCGGGCGGCTCTCCTCGGGCTCGGCGGAACGCTCCTGGCTGCGCTCGCCCCGGCGTTCGAGGCCACGGCCACCACACCGCGGGCGGCCCTGCATCGCTCGACCCTCGAAGGGCGGTCTCGCCGCGCTGCCCCCCGGGTGGCTCTGATCGGGATGGGTGTGCTTGCCGTGGGTGTGATCCTGCTGTTCCCGGCTCGCGCCCCCATCGGCCTCGCCTACGTCGCCCTCTTTGCCGTCTTGCTCGGGGCCGCCCTGCTCACACCCTGGGCAGCCATTGCCCTCATGACCGTGGCCCGTGCCCCCATGAGCTGGCTGTTCGGCCTTCCTGGGCGGATGGCGGCGGCCTCCGTGACGGACGCCCTCAGTCGTACGGCGGTCGCCCTCGCTGCCCTGATGATCGCGGTGGCAGCCACCATGGGCGTCGGGATCATGATCGGCAGCTTCCGACAGACCGTGGTCAGATGGCTCGAGTCCTCCCTGCAGTCGGACGTGTATGTCTCGCCTCCCAGCCTGATGAGCAACCGGCCAGATGCAACCCTGGAGCCCGCCCTCATCACCCGATTGACGTCCCTACCCGGCCTCATTCGCGTGAACACCAATCGCACCGTTCGTGTGGAGTCGACGGCAGGGGCGGTTCCCCTGGTCGTCCTTGACGTCGATGCCCGTGCCCTCGGCAGCTTCTCCTTCGTGCGCGGGCACGCTGGCTCGGTCATGCCCCGCTTCGCGATGGGCGAGGTGGTGATCTCCGAGCCCCTGGCCTACCACCGCAGCCTTGGCGTGGGCGCGCGCCTCGCCTTGCGTACTGACCGGGGCGTGCGTGATTTCCCGGTGGCCGGCGTGGTCCGCGACTACGGCTCCACGGAAGGTGTGGTGATGATGAGCCGCCCCACCTACGAGCGGTTCTGGGACGATCGCGCCATCTCTGCGCTCGGTCTGGTCGTCGCCCCGGGCGTCGATGTGGAGATGCTGGTGCAAACCCTGCGTCGGGCGGCCGGTCCAGATCAGGAGGTCGTGATTCGTTCGAACCGCGCGCTGCGGGCGGCCTCGCTCGAGGTCTTCGACCGTACCTTCGCCGTCACGATCGTGCTGAGGCTGCTGGCGACCGTCGTGGCTTTCGTGGGCGTGCTCAGCGCCCTGATGGCGCTTGGCTTCGAGCGGGCCCGTGAGCTCGCCGTGCTCCGTGCCCAGGGCTTTACTCCGGGCCAGGTGTGGGCGCTCGTCATCGGCCAGAGCGGACTGATGGGAGCGGCGGCCGGCCTCCTGGCCATTCCGGTGGGGATTGCCCTCTCACTCATCCTCGTCTTCGTCATCAATCAGCGCTCATTCGGGTGGACCCTGGAGCTCGAGCTCACGCCTCGTGTCCTTCTCCAGGGCCTGGCTCTGGCGGTGGTGGCCGCCCTCATGGCCAGCGTGGCCCCGGCCAGGCGGATCACACGTCAACCTCTTCCGGACGCCCTGCGAGACGAATGAGCAGGCTGCTCCTCGCCCTCGGCGGCGCCGCGCTCCTGCTCGCCGCCGGGCTCACGGCGATGAAGGGGGACGCGCCGCGGCCTCCCTCGGCGAGCGTGGCAGTTGCCACGGCCCTCGGAGGACTGACCCGCGGGTATGCGCGCGCCATCGAGCCGCGGCTCTTCGTGTTCCCGGATGACCACGGACCGCATCCCGCCTATCGGACCGAGTGGTGGTACTACACGGGGAACCTGGCCACCGCGGCGGGACGCCGCTTCGGCTTCCAGCTCACCTTCTTTCGCATCGCGCAGACGCCACCGGCGGCGCCACGGGCCTCGGCCTGGGCGGCCTCTCAGGTTTACATGGCCCACTTTGCGATCACCGATGTCGCCGGGCAACGCTTCCATTCGGCGGTGCGCTTCGTCCGGGGTGCCCTCGGGCTCGCGGGCGCCACCGCGGAGCCGTTCCGTGTGTGGACCGAGGACTGGGTCGTTCAGGGTGAGGGGCCGCGCACTTTTCCCGTGCGCGTGCAGGCGACGGAGGGCGAGATCTCCCTCGACCTCGTCCTCGAGGAGGGCAAGCCGATCACGCTTCAGGGGGATCGTGGGCTCAGCCGCAAGGGGCCGGAGGAGGGCAACGCGTCCTACTACTACTCGCTCAGCCGCATGCCGGCGCGCGGAAGCGTGCGCGTGGGCGAGGAGACGTTGGCGGTGGCGGGCCTCGCCTGGATGGATCGCGAGTGGTCGACGAGCGCGCTCGGGGCGGATCAGGTCGGCTGGGACTGGTTCGCCCTCCAGCTCGAGGATGGCCGTGACCTGATGATCTATCGGCTGCGCCGGCGCGACGGGTCAGTCGATCCCTTCAGTGCGGGAACAATCATCGGCGCCGATGGAGTCGGCCGCCCCCTCGGGGCCGCCGACGTCGCGGTGGACGTGCTCTCGTGGTGGACGAGCCCGCGTGGTGGCACGCGTTACCCAGCCGGCTGGCGCATCGCCATCGCGCACGAGGCGCTGACTCTCGAGGTGGTCCCCCTGGTGGCCGACCAGGAGTTCGCGGAACCGGTGCGGTACTGGGAGGGGGCCGTCCGCGTGCGAGGGCAGGCCGGCGCGAGGACGCTCGACGGACACGGCTATGCCGAATTGGTGGGCTATGCCGCCCCCGGCGGGGCCGCCGATGGGAGAGCGGCCCGACGCTCGCGTTCGGCGGCCACCACGGCAACGGCGACCGCGATGAGCACGGGTCCCAGTACGATGCCGAGCAACCCGAAGGCGCTGATGCCGCCCACGACACTGATGAGCACGAGGAGTCCGTTCAGCTCCACGCGCCCACTGATGAGAATGGGCCGCAGGATGTTGTCGACGGTGCCAATGACCAGCACCCCGACTATCACGAGAATGCCGGCCTTCAGGTAGTCGCCGCTGAACAGGAAGTACAGGGCCACCGGACCCCAGATGATGGAAGCGCCGACGAAGGGGATGAACGATGCGAGCATCATGACGATGCCCCACAGGGCTGGTCCCCGGACGCCCACCATCCAGAAGGCGAGGCCGCCCAGGGTGCCCTGGACGGCCGCCACCGCGAAGCTGCTGAGGACGCTGGCGAAGAGCACATTCTCGGTGATGGTCAGCAGACGTTCCCGGTAGTCCGGGTCCAAGGGAGCGATGTCTCGCAAGGTCTGCATGAGGGCCGGGCCGTCGCGGAACAGATAGAAACACGCGAGCAGGGTGACCAGGACGTTGACCGTGACCCCGAGAATGTTCTGGGCCACCCTTCCCGCGCGCTCGGCGATCCCGAGGCCCCACTGGCGGATGTTCTGGGCGACGAACCCTCGGAGGTCTTCGAGCTTGATCTCGAAGGGGAGGAACTGCAGGGGTAGGCGTTCCAGCAACCCGAACATGGAGCGCCAGCCCTCGCCATGTTTCCAGTCCTCCACCACCCACTGGGTCACCGTAATGGCTTGGTTGGTGAAGAGGGAAAAGACGAACCCCATGGGAATGATGAGGATCGCCGTGAGGATGAGCGTGGTCGTGAGCGCCGCCAGGTTCGGGCTGGCGATGCTTCGTCGGACTCGCGCGTGGAGCCTCTGGAAGAAGACGACGAGCACGACCGCCCAGATGAGCGCGACCAGGAACGGCTCGAAGACCAGATAGACGAAGTACGAAAGCAGACCGAGCAGGACCAGGACGACGATGCGCTCGATGGGCCATCACCTCCCACGCTGTTATACTACGGCCGCCATGGCCGCGTCCTCCGTGCTCACGCCTCGTCTCGAGCGTCTGCGCGCCTGCTGGCACGCGGTTGTCTACAGCCGTGACCTCGGCCCGAGCCCCCTGCGCGTCGAGCTGCTCGAGGAGCCGCTCGTGCTCTGGCGCGACAGCGCCGGTAGCCCTCACGCCTTCCGAGACCTCTGCATCCATCGCGGAACCGCGCTCTCCCGGGGACGCGTGGCCGGCGACGAGATCGTCTGTGCGTACCACGGCTGGCGATACGCGGCCGACGGTCGGTGCACGGCGATTCCGCAGCTCGAGGATCCTTCCCAGGTGCCGGCCAAGGCGCGGGCGGTCGCCTATTGCTGTCGAGAACGGTACGGCCTGGTGTGGGTGGCCCTGGCCGAGCCGCGCTGGCCCATTCCCGAGCTGCCCGAACTCGAGTCACCCGGCTGGAAGACCGTGCTGTGCGGACCCTACGCCTGGAATGCGGAGGCCTCGCGGCAGATCGAGAACTTCACCGACCTCGGCCACTTCCCGTGGGTGCATCCCGGATTGCTCGGTGATCCGGGCCGGGTGGTGGTGGTCGCGCCCGCAGTGGACACGCGCGGGCACGTCTTGCACTATCAATTCGAACGCGCGGAGGCGAAGAGCACCGCCGAGTATCCCCTGTTTCCCAACGAGGACCGCGAACGCTCCGTGCGCTTCACGCGCTACGCGCTTCACTTGCCCTACACCATCGTCGTCCACATGAGCTGGGGGGGTCGGGAGACGCTCCTCTATCTCTTCGTGTCGCAGCCCGTGTCCGCCGACCGGTGCATCGGCTACTGCCTGATCGGCCAGAACTACAACCTCGACCAGCCGGATCGGGTGTTCCAGGATTTCGAGGACGTGATCTTCGGGCAAGATCGCCACGTTGTCGAATCGCAGCGGCCGGCCGAGGTACCGTTCGACTTGAGCGAGGAACTTCACCTCAAGTTCGACTCGGTGGCCGTCGCCTACCGGCGGGCCATGCAGGCGCTCGGGTTGGGGTGAGCCCCCGACCGGCCCGCCCCGAGTGACGAGCGCGCGCCCGTCCGCCGCGTGACCGCCGTCCTCCTCCAGCAGATCCTGAACGGCGTCATCATCGGCGTCGTCTACGCGCTCATCGCCATCGGGCTCACCTTGGTGTTTGGCATCCTCGACGTGATCAACTTCGCCCACGGCGAGTTCTACATGATCGGGGCGTTTCTCACCTATAGCCTCAGCGTCGGGCTCGGCCTGCCCTACGTCCTCGCCCTCGCCGTGAGCGTGGTGGGCGCGGCCGGCGCGGGTCTTCTGGCCGAGCGCGTTGCCGTGCGCCCCCTGCAGGGACGCCACATGTTCACGATCGTGCTATCCACGTTGGGGCTGTCGATCTTTCTCCAGCACGGCGCCCTGCTGCTGTGGGGGCCCGATCCCCGCGAGATCGACCTCGACTGGGGTTCCCGTCCCGTTATGATCGGCGAGGTCGTGGTCAGCAGGCTGCGACTGGTCGCCCTTGCGGTGGGGCTCGTGCTCATCCTGGCCGTGACCTGCTTCATCCGCCTGAGCCGGTGGGGCATGGCCATGCGGGCGGTGGCGCGCAACCGAGACGCCGCCGCCCTCATGGGCGTCCCCGTGCAGCGCATCCGCGCCATGGCCTTCGCGGGCGGGACGGCCCTGGCCGGCGTGGCGGGAGGCCTGCTGGGGGCCATGTTCACCGTCGAGCCGACCATGGGGGAGTGGGCGGTGGTCAAGGCCTTCTCGGTGGTCATCATGGGCGGGATGGGCAACGTGCCAGGGGCGGTCCTCGGTGGAATCATTCTGGGAGTCGCGGAGAGCCTGGGTGCCGGGTACCTTCCGGGAGGCAGTAGCTACAAGGACGGGATCGGCTACGCCATCCTCATCCTGGTCTTGCTGATCCGGCCCCAAGGACTTTTCGGTCAGCGGGTGTGAACGGACGTTGGCCGGTGGCGTCGGGCGTGCGTGGCCTCGTCATCGCGTTGGTGGTGCTCGTCCTGCCCCTCGTCCTCCCCGGGGGCTACCACCGTCACCTCCTGGTGCTGGCCGGCCTGTTCGTGCTCATGGCCCTGGGCTTCGATCTCGTGCTCGGATACCTGGGCGAGCTCTCCCTGGGGCATGCCGCGTTCTTCGGGGTGGGCGCCTACACCACCGCCCTGCTCACGCGAAACTTTGCCACGCCCTTTCCGCTCGATCTGCTGCTCGCCGGCTTGGTTACCGGCATCGCCGGGTTCCTGATCGGCGTTCCATCGCTGCGTCTGAAGGGACCCTACTTCGCGATCGTGACCTTCGGCTTCGCCGAGATCCTTCGCCTGGTCGCCCTCAACTGGGTCTCCGTGACCCGGGGGCCCATGGGGTTGCCCGATATTCCGCATCCCCAGATGGGCGGGCTGGTCATCAACACCGAGCTCTCCTACTACTACCTCGTTCTCGTCCTGGTAGGACTGGCGATCCTCGTTACCCGCCGGTTGCTCGACTCCACGGTGGGCCACGCGATGGTCGCCATTCGTGAGAACGAGGAACTGGCCGCCTCCACCGGGATCCCGACGTTTCGGGTGAAGCTCATCGCCTTCTGCATCGGGATGGTGTTCGCGGGGGTGGCGGGAAGCGTCTACGCCCGCTACGTCCACTTCGTCGATCCGACCGCATTGTCCTTCTACTACACGGTGACCGTGGTGAGCATGGTCATCGTGGGTGGCCAGGGGAGCATCGGGGGGACAGTCCTCGGCGCCGTCCTCTTCACGCTGCTGCCGGAATACCTGCGCGTGGCGGAGAATGCGCGGCTGCTCATTTTCGGCGCGCTCCTCATGGCCGCCGTGGTGTTCTTGCCCGAGGGGCTCCACGGGCTCTGGCGGCGCTCGCGCCAGGTGGCGGGCCGACATGCCGCTGCTTGAGCTGCGGGGGCTGACCGTCCGCTTCGGCGGGCTCACCGCGGTGAACGATGTCAGCTTCTCGGTGAGCGCCGGGGAGATCGTGGGGCTGATTGGTCCTAATGGGGCGGGGAAGACCACGTGCTTCGGGCTCATCACGGGCTTTCTGCCGCCGAGCCGCGGCGAGGTTCGGCTCCAGAACGAGGTGATCACCGGGCTGCCTCCCCACGTCATCGCCCGCCGAGGCCTCCTCAGAACCTTCCAAAAGACGAGCCTCTTCCCGCGGTTGAGCGTTCACGAGAACGTCATGATCGGCGAGCAAGCGCGCCTCTCGCGGCGCGTGTGGCCCGCTCTCCTGCGCACAGCCGCCCAGCGGCGCCAGATGACGGAAGTCCGTGAGCGCGCCGACGGCGTGCTGGCCTTTCTCCAGATGTCGGCTCTGCGCGACGTGGAGGCGCGAGCGCTGTCGTACGGTGAGCAACGGCAGCTTGCGGTCGCGATCGCCCTCGCCGGCCAGCCCACGCTCTTGATGCTCGACGAGCCAGCCGCCGGCCTCACCCGGGCCGAGGCGCAACGCCTCACGGAAACCATCGGCCACATCCGGGCCCAGGGAATCACGGTCCTCCTGGTGGAGCACGACATGAAGGTGGTCATGGGAATCTCTGACCGCATCGTGGTCCTGGATCACGGGCAAAAGATCGCCGAGGGAGACCCCCGCGAGATCCGTCAGAATCGGGATGTCATTCGCGTGTATCTCGGGGAGAGCGGCGGCCGTGCTTGAGATCGAGGACGTGCATGTGCACTACGGTCCGGTGGCGGCCCTCAAGGGGATCTCCTTGCGGGTCGCCCCGGGTTCCCTGGTCACCCTCATCGGAGCCAACGGGGCGGGCAAATCGACGACCCTGCGGGCCATCTCCGGGCTCGTGAAGCCGACCCGGGGGCGTATCGTCTGGGAGGGGCAGCCGATCGGCGGGTGGGCGCCACACGAGATCCTCGCGCTCGGGATCGGTCACGTTCCGGAGGGGCGCCAGATTTTCCCCGATCTGACGGTGTGGGAGAACCTACGCCTGGGCGCTTTCCGGGAGCGTCGCGCGGGCACCATCACCGAGCGCATGGAGACGGTGTTCGCGCACTTTCCCATTCTGCGGGAACGGGCGCGCCAGCGGGGCGCCACCCTGAGCGGCGGCGAGCAGCAGATGCTCGCCATCGGCCGCGCGCTGATGGCGCGCCCGTGCTTGTTGATGCTCGACGAGCCCTCACTGGGGCTGGCGCCGCTCTTCGTCGATCGGGTCGTGGAGATCGTGAAGACGCTCAACGCTCAGGGTATCTCCATCCTTCTGGTCGAGCAGCGAGCCCAGGCGGCTCTGCGCATCGCCCATCGTGGCTACGTGCTGCAGACGGGGAGCATCGTGCTCGAGGACGAGGGAGCGAGCCTCCTGGACAGCGAGGAGGTCAAGCGCGCGTATCTCGGGATGTAGGATGGGAACCGGCGCCAGCGGCCGCCCGTAAGGGGCGCCAAACCGACAAGGAGGACTTCCATGAAGCGAGTGGTGACGCTGTTGATAGCGGTGCTGGTGGTCATGGGCGCCATCTACGGTGCCCCCGCCCAGGAACCAATCAAGCTCGGGGTCGTGGGACCGCACACGGGGCCCGCCGCCGCCGATGGCCTCAGTACGCTGATCGGGGCCCAGGTGGCCGCCCAGGAGATCAACGGCGCCGGCGGCCTTCTCGGCGGGCGCAAGATCGAGATCGTGGCGGCTGATACGCGAGGGATTCCCGCGGAGTCGGTGAGCGCGTTCCGGAAGGTCGTCACCCAGGACAAGGTGGTCGGCGTGGATTGCTGCTGGTTCAGCTCGTCGACCATCGCCACCTTGCCGACCATCGAGGAGCTCAAGATCCCGACCACCAACGGCGTCTCGTTCCTGCCCGATGCCAAGGAGACGAAGTTGACGTATCTGTTCAAGTTCGCCCAGACCCCGCGGCTGGAGAGTCGCTTCGTCGACTACTGGGTCAACAAGCTCAAGGTCAAGAAGGTAGCCTTCCTCGCCCGCAACGACGACTGGGGCCGCGCCACATCGGGGGTCTATCAGGCCCGACTCAAGGAGCTCGGCGGGACCATCGTCAGCAGCGACTACTACACGCCGGGGGAGAAGGACTTCTATTCCTATCTGACAAGGATCAAGGCCCTCAATCCCGAGGGCGTCAATGTGGTCGACATCTCCGCCACCGCCGCCACCCAGGTCAAGCAGATGGCCGAGCTCGGGCTGAAGGCAGTCGTGCTGGGCTCGGACGGCCCTATCACCGACGCGTTCATCAAGCTGGCCGGGAAACCCGCCGAGGGCGTGCCGCTGGTCGTCCGCTACGGAACCACCTTGGACACGCCTCGCAACAAGGCCTTCGTGGCCGCCTTCAAGGCCCGGCGCAACGGTGAGGAGCCCGATCAGTACGCCCAGGCCGGCTACGACGGCGTCTATCTCCAGGCGGAGGCGATCAAGCGCGCCGGGTCGACCGATCCCGCCAAGATTCGTGAGGCCCTCAGCAAGACGGACTACACCAGCATCGCTGGAAGTCCCATTCGGTTCGATCAGCACCAGCAGGCGACGCCGAAGATCTACGTGGCGGTGGTCAAGGACGGCAAGCGCGTCATCGTGGAGGAGATCGACACGGCGGGCATTCCCTACTGAGGCGTCCAGCGCCCGGGCTCGCGTCGCGATCGGCGGCTGGCCAGGGCAGTCATGACGCCGATCGTGAGCAGGACGAGAGCCAGGAGCCCCGGCATCAGCCCGGGGCTCCATCCGGCGACCAGACCGCTCAGAAGAATCAGGGCGAGCCGCAGATGACGTCGCAGAAAGAGGCCTGCCGGCAGGTCGGCAGCCATGCGCGCGAAACCGAATGTTCCGGCGAGGACGCCGAGCGCGACATCCGACAAGTGAAGCGCTCGCCCGATCTCGGGCAGCAGGGGCGCGAAGCCGCCAACGGATAGCGTGCTGGCGCCGACCATGACGCAGAGGAACACGATCATGGCCGGATGACCCGACGCGCCAGGCAAGGTGACCCGTCCTGAGGGCTGAGAGCAGACCGAGCAGGTCAGCCGCTACTTGCGACCGGCCTGGGCTTTGCGCGGAGCGGCTTCTGGGCGGTGGGCCGCCGCCGCGGGTTTGGCCTTGGCGAGCGGCTTCTTGTCGGCCCCCCCCCGCTTGGCGAGGCTCTGCCGGAGCGCGTCGGCCAGGTCGATCACCTGGGATGTCTTGGGGGCCGGGGCAGCGGCGGTCGTGATTTCTTTGCCAGCGACCTTGCCCTCGATGAGGTCGAGCACGCGCTGGCGATACTCGTCGCGATAGTGCTCCGGCTTGAAATCGTCGCTGGCCAGGCCATTGATGAGTTGGAGGGCCAACTCGATCTCGTTCTCCTTGATCTTGGCGGACTGGCCCTTGTCGATCTCGCCGAAGTTGCGGACCTCATCGGCGAAATACATGGTGTGAAGCATCAAGCCGTCCTGGGCGGCGCGGACGAGGACGATGTTTTCCTTGCCCCGCATGACGAAGCGGGCCACGGCCACTTGCTGGCTCTGCGCCATGGCGTCGGCGAGCAAACGGTAGGGTTTCTCGCCGCCCTTGTCGGGGCCGAGGTAGTACGTGCGCTCGAAGAAGATCGGATCGACCTTGTCGAGCGGCACGAACTCCGCGATATCGATGGCCCTGGAGGCTTCGCCCTCGAGGGTCTTCAGCTCATCGTCACTCACGCGCACGTACTGCTCCTTGGCGAACTCGTAGGCCCGCACGAGCTCGCCGCGATCGACCACGACGTTGCACTGCGGACAGAATTGCTGCTGGCGAATGCGGGAGCCGCACTTGGCGTGGAGCAAGTTGAAGGACACCGAGCCGGAGGTGGTGGCCGCATAGAGCTTGATGGGAATCGACACCAGGCCGAACGAGATCGTTCCCGATCCGATGGCATGAGGCGGCATCGTCGTCGTTCCTCCGCGTCGTCGCGCAATCCGCGTCGAAAGTCGAGGTAGAAAGCCACCTTATCACGCGCCCACCCCACCCGCGTCGCTTTGCCGACTCCGTCGGCGGCCCACCCCAAGATCCTGGGGTGCTCACGGGAGCGCCAACCCCCGGTTGGGGTAGGCGTCAGCGTCAACCGGCCCCGTTTCAGGGCATCGCGTTCGCGCGCACGGCAGTGCAGGCGATCACGTTGCGGATCAGACGCAGTCCAATCTCGTCGCCGAGGCTCATGATCGATTCGGGATGGAACTGCACGGCGTCCAGGGGGAGCTCGGCGTGCTCGACCGCCATCACCACTCCATCGTCGGTCTCGGCGGTCACCCGGAGGGCGGCCGGCAAGGTTTCCCGCCGGGCGAAGAGCGAGTGGTAGCGTCCGGCCACGAATTCGCGCGGTAGTCCCTCGAAGATGCGGCCGCCCCGGACGTGGATGGTCGAGGCCTTGCCGTGCATGGGCGAGACGAGCACCCCCAGTTCGCCGCCGAAGTGCTCGACCAGACCCTGCAATCCGAGACAGACGCCGAACACGGGGAGCCGGCGGGTAATGGCGGCGGCCACGGTGGCCGACACGTCGAAGTCGCGCGGGCGGCCGGGGCCGGGCGAAAGCACCACCAGGTGCGGTTGCACGTCATCGAGGATGCGGACGGGGAACCCGGCGCGGAGCGTGGTGACCTCGGCGCCCGTCTGGCGAATGTAGTTGGCCAAGGTGTGCACGAAGGAATCCTGATGATCGACGAGGAGGACCCGGCGGCCTTGGCCCGGACGCTCGGCCTCCGGAGTGACGTGGACGGTCGCCCCTCGCGGCCGGCGGATGGCGTCGACGAAGGCGGCCGCCTTGATCCGCGTCTCGCGCTCCTCCTCGTCGGGATCGGAGTCGAAGAGCAGGGTGGCGCCGGCGCGCACCTCGGCCACGCCGTCTTTCACCCGGATCGTGCGCAGCGTGAGGCCCGTGTTCATGTTCCCGTCGAAGCCGAGGAGGCCCACTGCGCCGCCGTACCAGGCCCGGCAGGACTTTTCGTGATCCTCGATGAACTGCATCGCCCACAGCTTGGGGGCGCCGGTAACGGTGACCGCCCAGGCATGAGCGAGAAAGGCGTCGAGGGCGTCGAAGCCCTCGCGGAGATGGCCCTCCACGTGGTCGACGGTGTGGATGACCCGCGAGTACATCTCGATCTGCCGGCGGCCGATCACGCGCACGCTGCCCGGACGGCAGATGCGGGACTTGTCGTTGCGGTCCACGTCGGTACACATGGTCAGCTCCGCCTCGTCCTTGGCGGAGTTCAGAAGAAGGAGGATCTGGGAGGCATCGGCCAGGGGGTCCTGCCCGCGGGCCACCGTCCCGGAGATGGGACAGGTCTCCACGCGGTCGCCCTCCACGCGGACGTACATCTCCGGCGATGCCCCCACCAGGTATTCGGCCTCCCCGAGGTTGATGAGAAAACCGTAGGGGGCTGGATTGCGCTCGCGCAGGCGACGGAACACTTCCGAGGGCGGAGACGAGCACGGCTCGAAGAACATCTGGCCGGGGACCACTTCGAAGAGGTCGCCGCGCCGGAAGCTTTCACGCGCGCGCCGAACACCCTCCGCATACTCACCGGGCGCGTGATCGCACGCCCGCTCGACCGTGGACGCGCCCACGTAGGGCGCCGCCGGTCCCAGGCGCGGAAGCCCCTGCGTGCAGTGTCCGCCGACCTCGAACTCGTAACGCTGGCGCACCGCGCGTTCACGCTGATGGTCCACGATCACGATCTCATCGGGCAGATAGAGGACGAGATCCCGTTGGTCGGCCGGGCGAGGGCGAGCGAGCCTGATGGACTCGAACTGGAAAGCCAGGTCGTAGCCGAAGGCGCCGTAGAGACCGAGATGCGGATCGGTCGGGCTCGCGAACAGGTCGATCAGTTCGCGCAGCACGGTGAATACCGAGGGCTGCTTGCTCCGCTCCTCCTCCGCGAATCGCGTCGACGGGGTCTCCACCACCCCCTCGAGCTCGGCGTCTGTCCCCTGGTGCCACGTCACCGCGGGGAGCCCCGAGAGGGCCGGGGTCAGCCCGGGGAGCATCGCGCGGCCTCGGTCGTTCAACGCGGAGAGACGAAGGTGACGGCCACGGGTGACCAGCGCCAACGGTGGATTGACGAAGCCCATGTCCCAGCGCGTGTAGCGGCCAGGATATTCGTAGCTGGAAGCGAGCAGCACGCCTCGATGACGGTCGAGGGCGTCGAGGACAGGCTCGATGGCTCCGTCGACGGCGATGGCCTCGATGGTCCGGTGGACGACGATACCGCCGCGGGTGACGTAACGTTCTGCGCTCACGTGTCCCTCCTGGCGACCACGGGATCGGGGCCCGAACGCACGAAGGACCGCGGCCTCGTCCCGAAGCGGCGGTCCTGGAAAGCACGAAGCCGCCTCGGTCGAGGCGGCTCCCGGGTCAGTATCGGTGGGGGAGGCCGCCTATTGTGGCGGCCACCACCAGCCGTGGGTCGGTCCGGTGACGATCATGGGTGCATCTTGCACGGGGTGGCTGATCGCGTCAAGCCCGGTCACACGCGTTGGTGGGGTCCTCGAGTGGACCCTTGACGGTGCGACGCGCGCTGGCGCATGCTCCAAAGGTGCGCAGGAGGTGCCGCCGCTGACCTGAGGTCTCCCCCGTTGGTTGCCCGTCATCGCCGTGACGGCCCGTGTGAAGGAGGACAGGATGGCGAAGAGAACGAGGTCTCGCCGCAGCACGCTCCGCCGGTCGTGCGGGGCGGTGGCCGCCCACATGATCTTGCTGGAGCGACACCCCTCCTTCCGGGCCAGCCAGCAGCGGCTGGAAGGGGCCATCTCCCGGCGACGCGCGCTCGGAATGGATGTGGCCAAGGTCAAGCTGGTGGGTATCAAGACTGTCGTCAACGTCGTGTACAAGACGGAGGTCCAGAACATCTCGGACGCGCAGATCAAGGGTCAGCTGAAGGCTATGAACAAGGATTTCCGGGCGACGAACCCGGATCGGAATCAGACACCCCTGCCGTGGAAGGGGCTCGTCGCTGATTCTCGCGTCCACTTCAAGCTGGTGAAAGTGACCAGGACGAAGACCACCAAGAACGGCTTCTCCTTCGACGACGGTGTCAAGAAGGCCTCGACGGGCGGGATTGCGCCGTTCAGCCCGAAGACCCATCTCAACATCTGGGTGTGCGCCCTGACCGGCGGACTGCTCGGCTACGCGCAGTTTCCCGGTGGTCCCTCGTCCACGGACGGGGTGGTGATCAATTACCAGGCGTTCGGAACCAGCGGGACGGCGCAAGCGCCATTCCACAAGGGCCGCACGGCGACCCACGAGATCGGCCACTACCTCAACCTGCGGCATATCTGGGCCGACACAACCGACTGCAGCGGTTCGGACCTCGTGGCCGACACTCCCAACTGCGAGGGCCCGAACTTCGGTATACCGACCTTTCCGAAGCTGAGCTGCAGCAACGGCCCGAACGGCGACATGTTCGTGAATTACATGGACTACACGGATGACGCGGGCATGTTCATGTTCACCACCGAGCAGGTTCTCCGCATGCGCACGGCTCTGGAGACGGCCCGCGGCGGCCTCCTATAGTGCGGCGGCGGAAGCCGGCCCCGCCCGCCAAGCGCCCGGCCCGTGATCGGCTGTTCGGGAGGCGGTGGGTTCACGTCTTCGAGGAGGACACAGCGGCGGGAGCAGTGTATCGCGCCGAGGACGAATCCATCCCGTTGTCGCGCCGACCGCGGGCACGTCTAGAACTGGAGCGAGGCGGGACGGCTCGGTTGTTCATGCCCGGCCCGGACGATCGCCTCGTGGAACGGTCGGGCACGTGGCACGAAGAGGGTGACGCCTTGGTGATCCGCCCCCAGGGCGGGGGGGGCGAGCTTCGGATCGTCGACCGCTCAGCAGCACGCCTCGTCGTGCAGGCTCCAGGGCGGGGTTAGGCGTGCTCAGGTCGAACGAGCTGTCACCACGCGCGCCAGTCAAGCCGCCGGCGCGCGTGGTGAAGCGGCCAGTTCATCGCGGACGATCTGAACCCCCGCCACGAGGCGTTTGAGCTTTTCGAAGGCCACCCAGCGGGGGACGGGAAAGAAGCCGCAATCGGGGACCAGCGAGAGCTTCTCGGCAGGAATGGCGCGCAGGCAGAGGCGGACGCGTTCGGCCACGTCGTGGGGCGTCTCCAGGTAGAAGGATTTCACGTCCACCACCCCGCAGGCGATCTCTCGATCCACGCCGACCTCATGCCAGAGATCGATCTCGGCCATCTCCCGGTTGGCGTATTCGAAGACGAACTGATGACAGCGCGTCTCGAGCAGATGGGGAAACATGAACCGATAGGAGCGCTTGCCGCGCGGGCGGGAGAGGAGGTTGCCGAAGCACACGTGGTAGCCGATCTTCGCCCGGACGCCCTCCACGCAGGCATTGAACATCCTCACGTATTCGCCGACCTGGCCGGGGACGATAGCCGCTGACGGCTCGTCGATCTGGATCCAGTCGGCGCCCGCCGCGGCCAGGGCCTTCAGCTCGGAGTTGACCACAGGGACCAGGTCCCAGCAGAGGGCGAGCCGATCGCCATTGTAGGCGTCGCCGGGTCGTGTTTGGACGTGGATGGAGAGGGTCACCGGACCCGGGCAGGTCGCCTTCACGGACTTTATCGTCTGGCTCCTGAGGTAGCGGAATTCCTCCACCGTGCCGAGGCCGTGTGGAACCGTGATGCGCCGGGTGGGCCGATAGCGAGGGACGCTGTCGTAGGCGTAGAGCCCGGTCTTGCGGAGGGGCTCAAGGGGCTCGAGCCCGTCCATCATGCCGTAGAAGGTTTGCACGAAGAAGAATCGGCGCATCTCGCCGTCGCAGATGACATCGATGCCGGCCCGTTCCTGATCGCGAATGGCGAGCTGGGTCGCATCGTCGAAGGTTTCCTTCACATCGGTGGGCCCGTACTCTCCCGCCTTGATCCTGTCGAGGGCTGTCCAGAACCAGGCCGGGAAGCCGTGACTACCCATCACGTGGGTCGGGAGGAGGGGAAGGCGGTCCGTCATCTCCGCTCCGTGCGGACGATCATGGGCGGACGGGCGGTCAGAAGCGGCGGCGGCCGCCGAGGGCACGTTTGCGTAGACGGAGCGCCTTCGGGGTGACTTCGAGGAGTTCATCGGCGCGGACCCACTCCAGGCACTGCTCGAGGTTCATCGTGCGGGGGGGAGTGAGCTTCACCCCGTCGTCCGCCGTCGACGCCCGCATGTTGGTGAGCTTCTTCTCCTTGGCGATGTTGACGTCGAGATCGTTGTCACGGGAGTTCTCCCCGACGATCTGTCCCTCGTACACGTGCTCTCCCGGTCCCACGAACATGACGCCCCGTTCCTGGAGGTGGTCGATGGCGTAGGAGGTAGTCCGCCCGGTGCGGTCGGCTACCAGCGCTCCGTTCTGACGGTGGGCGATGTCGCCCTGCCATTCGTCCCAGCCGTCGAAGAGGTGATTGAGGAGCCCGGTACCCCGGGTATCGGTCAGAAACTCCGTCCGGTACCCGATGAGGCCCCGCGCGGGAATCCGGTACTCGAGGCGGACCCGTCCCGTCCCGTGATTGACCATCTTGGTCATCGTGCCCCGCCGCGGCCCGATCTTCTGGGTCACGGCGCCGATGTGCTCCTCGGGGATGTCGATGACGAGGTGTTCCATGGGCTCGAGGGTCTGGCCACCCTCGGCACGCGTGATGATTTCCGGCTTGCCCACTTCCAGCTCGAAGCCCTCACGCCGCATCATCTCGATGAGGATGGCCAGCTGCAGCTCGCCTCGGCCCGACACGCGGAACGTATCCGGAGAGTCGGTTTCCTCCACCCGGATGCCCACGTTGACCCGCCGTTCCTTCCACAGGCGCTCGCGGAGCTGGGTCGAGGTGACGTATCGGCCCTCTCGGCCCGCGAAGGGTGAGGTGTTCGACGAGAAGAGCATGGCCACCGTCGGCTCGTCCACCCGGATGAGGGGCAGGGCAACCGGGTTCTCGGGGTCGGCCACCGTCTCGCCGATCTCGATGGATTCGATGCCGGCGATGGCCACCAGATCACCGGCGCTGGCCTCCGGGATCTCGATGCGCTTGAGGCCCTCGTAGCCGTACAGAACCGTGACCTTGGCGGGCTCCAGGGAGCCGTCGCGGTGCACCACCGCCACCCGCTCAGCCTGGCGTACCGAGCCGCTGACGATACGGCCGATGATGAGACGTCCCACGTAGTCGTCCCAGTCCAGCATGGCCACCCGAAACTGCAGCCCCCAAGCCGGATCGAAGCGCGGCGGGGGCACCGTGGCCAGGATCGTCTCGAAGAGCGGCTCCAGCGTCCGGCCCGGATCCTGAAGGGAGCGGGTGGCGGTGCCCGTCCGCGCGTTGGTGTAGAGGACGGGGAAGTCGAGCTGATCCTCGGTGGCGTCGAGGTCGATGAAGAGGTCGTAGATCTCGTCGAGAACCTCGGCCGGCCTGGCGTCGCTGCGATCAATCTTGTTGACCACCACGATGGGCGGCAAGCCCGCCTCCAGGGCTTTCTTGAGCACGAACCGTGTCTGGGGCAGGGGACCTTCGGCGGCGTCCACGAGCAGGAGTACCCCGTCTACCAGAGTGAGCGTCCGCTCGACCTCGGAGCCGAAATCGGCGTGACCGGGCGTGTCCACGATGTTGATGTGAACGTCACGATAGGTGATGGCCGTGTTCTTGGCCATGATGGTGATGCCCTTTTCCCGCTCGAGGTCCATGGAGTCCATGACCCGCTCGGCCACCGCCTGGTTCTCGCGGAAGAGCCCGGACTGCCAGAGCATGGCGTCGACGAGGGTGGTCTTGCCGTGGTCGACGTGGGCAATAATGGCGATATTGCGGATGTTCTCGCGCTGATGCATCAAGGTCATCGTACCACGCGCGGTGGGCCCCGCCGCGCTATGCTACCTTGCAGGAGTCGAGAAAGGAGCCAGATCGTGCGAAGAACCGTGCCGCGTCTTGTCATGCTCGCGCTCGCCGTGGGTGTCCTGGCTGCCCCTGCCCTCGCCCAGGACAAGGCCAAGGGAGCGGTGATCACCCTTCAGAAGGGAGGCGAGATCCGCATCGAGTTCTTTCCCGCGGACGCCCCCAAGACCGTCGAGAACTTCGTGAAGCTTGCGGGCCAGGGTTTCTATGACGGACAGTTCTTCCACCGAGTGGAGCCAGGTTTCGTGGTGCAGGCCGGCGATCCGCAGTCGAAGACCCTTGCCCCCGGTGATCGGCGAGTCGGTACGGGCGGGCCCGGCTACTCCATCAAGGCCGAGTTCAACAAGCAGAAGCATGAGCGCGGCGTCATCGCCATGGCGCGCTCCCAGGACCCGGATTCGGCGGGCAGCCAGTTCTACATCACCTTGGCCGCCGCGCCCTTCCTCGATGGGAAGTATACGGTGTTCGGCAAGGTGGTGAGCGGCATGGACGTCGTCGAGGGCATCAAGGTCGGTGACCGCATCGCCTCCATCAAGCTCGTGAACTGAGGAGCCTCTCGTGAAGCAAACGGCGGTGATCACGCTCGAGAAGGGCGGGGAGATCCGGATGGAGTTCTTCCCGCAGGATGCGCCCAAGACCGTTGAGAATTTCGTCACCCTGGCCAAGCAGGGCTTCTACGACGGCCTCACCTTCCACCGGGTGGTGCCCGACTTCGTGGTTCAGGGCGGCGACCCCAAGGGCAACGGGACCGGCGGTCCTGGGTACACCATCAAGGCGGAGTTCAACACACAAAAGCACGTGCGGGGGACAGTGGCCATGGCTCGCAGCCAGCACCCGGATTCCGCGGGTAGTCAGTTCTACATCTGCTATGGTGCCACCCCGCACCTCGATGGCAGCTACACGGTGTTCGGCAAGGTGGTGAGTGGCATCGAGCACGTGGACCGCATCAAGCAGGGCGACCGCATGACCGCGGTCGCCATCGTCGAGGACTAGGGGTGGCCTGGTCACTATTGATCCGCGGCGGAACCCTCATCGACGGGAGCGGGGCCCCGCGTCAGGCGGCCGACGTGGCGCTCGAGGGTGACCGGGTGGCGGCCATTGCTCCGCGTCTGGAAGGGCAGGCCCTGCGAGTGATCGACGCCACCGGGCAGGTGGTGGCTCCCGGCTTCATCGATGCCCACTCGCACTCCGACCTGTTCTACTTCGGGTGCCCGTCGGCGGAGTCCAAGATCCGCCAGGGCTGCACCACCGAAGTGGTGGGCATGTGTTCGTTTTCACCGGCACCCATCGCGCCCGGGCGTGCGGAGCTGGTTCAGACGTGGGCGGGGGGCATCGGCGCCTCGGCCGACTTCCCCTGGGAGACGTTTCCTCAGTACCTCGACGCGCTTCGCGCGCAAAGGCCGTCCATCAACATCGTGCAGTTTGTGGGGCATGGCGCCCTTCGGCTGGCCGCCATCGGACCGGACAACCGACCCGTGACCACCGACGATGTGCGCGCCATGGAACGCATGTTGGCCGAGGCACTCGACGCGGGCGCCTTCGGCTACTCCACGGGGCTCGTGTATCCGCCGAGCGCCTACAGCGGCACCGAAGAACTGGTCGCCCTGGCGCGCTCCATGGCCCGGCGCGGTGGCCTTTACTTCTCGCACGTGCGGGGCGAGAGCGCCATGGTGGAAGAGTCCATCCGCGAGGCCATCCGCATCGGCGAGGAGGGTGGGGTGGGCGTGCAGATCGCCCACGTCAAAGTGGGCGGGCGCGAGAACTGGGGCAAGATGGATCGAGTACTCCGCCTCCTGGATGACGCTCGTGCCCGCGGCGTCGACGTGACGGGCGATGTCTACCCTTATCACGCCGGGAGCACGAAGATGGACAACCTCATGCCCTCCTGGGTGCACGACGGCGGGATCGTCAAGCTCCTGGAGCGCCTGGACGACCCCGCCATCCGGCGACGCATCGTGCAGGAGTGCCTGGTGGACGGCGAGCGCTGGCGCACGGTCTCCCAGGGCGCCGTGGGTTTCGACGAGATCCAGATCGCCACCTGCCGCCGCCACGAGCTGGAAGGACTCACGCTGGCCGCCCTCGCCCGGCAGACCGGCAAGGCTCCCGCCGAGGCCCTGATGGATCTGCTCCTGCACGAGCGAGCGACGGTAGGAATGGTGTCGTTCTCGCAGAACCTCGACAACGTGGCCAAGGTGCTCGCGCATCCCGCGACCATGATCGGCTCCGACTCCATCGGGCTCTCCGAGGGCGCGGGGCCGCGCACGGGCAAGCCCCATCCGCGAATGTACGGGACATTCCCCAGGGTGTTGGGCGAGTACGCCCGCGACCGTGGCCTCTTCTCGCTGGAGACGGCCGTGCACAAGATGACGGGCATGCCGGCCCAGCGTCTCGGCCTGAAGGATCGCGGGCTCCTGCGGCCGGGCGCCGCCGCCGACGTCACCGTCTTCGATCCCGCCACGGTGCGGGACGAAGCGACCTACGCCGACCCGCACCGCTACCCGGTCGGCATTCCTTACGTGATCGTCAACGGGGCCGTCGTCGTCGACGCGGGGCGCATGAACGCCGCCGGCACCGGCCGCGTGCTGACGGGGTAGCCCTTCACGTATAGCGCCAGAACTACCAACGCTTACAGTTCCCGGTGTAACAAGCGGCGGCGGCACCCGTCGGAAGCCGCCGCCGCGCGTGCTGCTCTTGAACGCGTGTGGGTGGCTGCCGCGGGTGAGCCGCAGCGTTCGGCCGACACAATCACCGATCGACGTCGCGGCGATGACCGATCTTAAAGATGGTGATTGTGAGGTCGCGGTCCGGAGCTTCGTACGGGATGCGATATTTCCCTTGGCGGACCCGAAAGAGATCGTGGCCGGTGAGTTTCTCGCAGCCAGGCGGCCGCAGCTGATCCGACAGCCCGTGCATCCTCGTGACGACGCGTCGCCGGTCCTTCAGCGGCAGCCCTTCGAGTTCCTTGGTCGCCGATGGCTTGATCAGGAGCCTATAGCTTGCCACGACGCCGCAGGTCGCTCAGAACCCTCTCGAGATCGAGGCTGGGGGAGTCTCCGGGCGGTGGCGGGCCTCTTGGTCGGACTTGGTGTGGTGGCGGTCGTGGCGACCGGGTGCGCCACCAATCCGGTCACCGGACGGCCGGAGCTGGTGCTGGTGTCGGCCGAGCGGGAGAAGGAACTGGGGCGTGACGAAGCACACCGGGTCGAGCGGGAGATGGGGTTGCTCGACGATCCGGCCCTCGTCGCCTACGTGCAAGCAGTGGGAGGGCGCCTGGCCGCTCAATCGCCCCGACGCGACGTCGGGTATCGGTTCCACGTGGTCGACCGCGCCGAGCCCAACGCGTTTGCGCTTCCCGGCGGCTACGTTTACGTGACGCGGGGGCTGCTCGTCTTCGTGAACTCCGAGGACGAGCTGGCCGGCGTGATCGGACACGAGATCGGTCACGTGGCGGCCCGCCATTCAGTCCAGCAAATCTCCCGGGCGGCGCCGCTCGCCGTGGTGACGGGCATCAGCGCCGCCGTGACTGGCGTGGTCAGTCCGGGGCTGGGCCGCGCGGTGGGTGGGGCAGGGGCCGCGGCATCGGAGCTGATCCTGGCCCCCTACAACCGGGATCAAGAGCGTGAGGCCGACCGGGTAGGCCAGGCGCTGGCTGCCGCCGCAGGCTGGGATCCGGCGGGACTGCCCGCGTTTCTGCGCACGCTCGGCCGCGAAGAGGATCTCGCCGCCGGCGGCCCCCGCGGCGGCAGCTTCTTGGATTCGCACCCCGCAACGCCGGAGCGGGTCGCCGCCACCGCCGACCATGCGCGCGAGTTGACCCGTGCGCCAGCAGCACCGATCAGCCCCACGCGGGCGGCGTTCCTCCGGCGGCTCGAGGGGCTCCCGGTGGGAACGCGGGCGGCGGACGGGGTGTTTGACGGGCCGCGGTTCCTGCATCCCAATCTCGATTTCACCGTGCGCTTCCCGGATGGCTGGTCCACCGAGAACAACCGCGAGCAGGTGGCGGCGGTGGCCCCCGATCAGCAGGCGTTCATGACACTGGAGGTGGTCGCCCAGGGAGACGATCCCCTCATCGGCGCCAAGCTCGTCCAGCAGGCGAGCCGAGCGCCGGTGCTGCAGACGACCGAGCGCCTGACTGTCGGCGGGCTACCGGCCGCCCGCACTCGACTGCGAGGACGCACGGACGCGGGCGAGGTGACCGCGCTGCTCGCCTGGATCGCCCACGAGGGACGCATCTACCAGATCGCTGGGGTCACTCCGCTCGAACGCAGCGACGCGTTCGGCCCCGTGTTTGAGCGAATAATGCAGAGCTTCAGGCCGCTCTCCAAAGAGGAGCGGGCGAGCATCCGCGAGGATCGCCTTCGCCTCGTGGCCGCCGAAGAGGGCGAAACCCTGAATGCCCTCATCGCGCGCTCGGGCACGCGCTGGAGCGCCGACATGGTCGGCGTGGCCAACGGACTGGCGCCGGGCGATCGCCTGGTGCGCGGTCAGCTGGTGAAGGTCGTCCTCTCCGAGCCTTACACGGCGCCGGCCCGATAGACGGCCGTTCGCCACTCGGGATGGCGTTTGTCCACGCCCCGCACCGTGTTCATGTAGGCGGTGAAGAGCTTCTGAGTGATGGACCCCACGTGACCGTCGCCCAGCGGGAACCGGTCGATGGAGACGATGGGCGTGATCTCGTAGCCGCTGCCGCAGAAGAAGGCTTCCTCGGCCACGTACAGCTCGGTACGGTCGATGTCGCGCTCGACCACCTCCAATCCCAACACGTCGGGAGCGAGATCCTCGATGAGCGTGGTGCGGGTGATCGACTCCAGGATGTCGCTGGAGATAGGGGGTGTCACCAGCTTGCCTTTGCGCACCATGAAAAAGGTGGCGCCGGTACCCTCGGCCACCTTCCCCCGCTGGTTCAGGAAGATGGGCGCGTCGTACCCATCGGCCTTCGCCTGCAGGAGGGCGAGGCGACCGTTCTGGTAGTTGGCGCCGCACTTCAGGCGGATGGGAATGGCGTTGTCGCTGGTGCGCGCCCAGGAACTGATGCAGCAGCGGAGGCCTTCCGACTCCGTCATGCGGCCCCGCCGCCGGGGGTTGATGTAGAGCCCCGTCGGGGTGACGGCATCCATGCCCGCCCCCACCACGTAGGCGACCAGATGCATGTGAATATCCTCGCGCACCTGGTTGCCGGCCAGCACATCGTGGACGGCGGTGTAGAGATCGGCGTCGCTGTAGGGCACCGTGAACCGCATCATCTTCATCGACTCGCGCAGCCGCGCGAAGTGGGCATCGAGGCGGAAGGAGTAGAGCTCCTCTTCGCCCTCGTTCCAGTAGGCGCGGAGCCCCTCGAACACGTTGGTGGCGTAGAAGACGGCCGCACTATTGACGGGAAGGACTGCCTCTGCCCCGGGCACGAGCTTGCCGTTCATCCAGATCTTCAGCTCAGGCATGGTTCACCGCCTCCTGATGGATTCAGAAGCGAAGGTAGACGACCCTACCCATGGGCGTCAAGCCGGGGGCCTCCCTAACCGCGAGGCTTAACCCAGGTCTCCGACCAGGCCAGGCACGCGCTCGACCCTTGACGATCGCCGCGCATCTCGAGCCAGGGTTTGGCTTCCGCGAAACGCCCCCCGAGGCAGACCTGGGCGGAACGCGCGGGAAAGAATGTCGAGAAGACGCCGATGGGGCGGTTGTTGAACCCGGGCGGCGCATTGAGCACGAACGACTCGATGAAGTCGTGCCAGGTGAGCAAGATCTCGGTCTCTGCGGACACCACGCGCTCGGTGGCCGTCGAGCGCGGGTCTCCGGCGCGCTCGAAGCTCGCGTCGACAACGGGTAGATTCAGGTCCGCGAAGGGCGGATGGAGCAGCGTCTCGATGGTGGATTGGAGCCACCGCGCCACCGCGGCGTTGTCGGCCCAGATGCGCGCCTGGCCGCCAGTCAGCTCGCTCTGGGCGAAGAGCACATGGCCGGGGCCGGCCGGGCACCACAGCACGCGCCAGTGGCTGAAGCGGTCGGAGGCGGTTTTGCCTCCGTCTCTGCTCAGGCGAATGAACGAGTTTTCTCCGGTCATGAGCACGGTGTTCGGATCGACGGGTGGCGCCATGAAGTTCCTCCGCGAGTGATGAGCCGCCGCCCGATTGTAGGGCAAGCTGCTTGGCGAGGGGAAGTCGAGTAAGATGCCCGGCAGGCGACCCTGAACATGGCGCTGACTGCCCCCGGAACGGAGGCCTCGTCGATCACCGTCACCGTGACGCTCTTCGCCGACCTGCGCCGGTTCCTGCCCCGGGGCGCCGATGGGCCCCAGCGTTACACACTGGCCGCCGGCGCCCGGGTGGCCGACCTGCTCGCGGCGATCGGCATCACCGCCGCTTACGACGTCACCGTCGGGGTGGACGGCGAGCTGGCGACTGACGACGACGTGTTGAGCGACGGCGCTGACGTCATGCTTCTCAGCCCCATGGAGGGCGGATCCCAAGGAGACCTCATGGACAGATTTGGCTACTGGAACAAGATCCTGCACGTCGACTTGAACACGCGGACGACGTCGATCGAAGAACCAGGGGACGCCTTCTTCCGCCGCTACGGCGGGGGGCGCGGCATCATCGCGCACTACCTGCTGAAGCACGTACCAAAGGGGGCCGATCCCCTTGGCCCCGCCAACGTCCTCATCTTTGCCGCGGGAGTGTTGACAGGGGCGCCGGTGCCCGGCGCGGGGCGACACAGCGTGGGGGCCAAGTCACCGCTCACCGGCGGTTTCGGGGAATCCGAATCGGGTGGTTTCTGGGGCGCGGAGCTCAAACGGGCGGGCTGGGACGGAATCGTGGTGCATGGCGTGTCCGCGGCTCCCGTCTACCTGTGGATCAACGACGGTGCGGTCGAGTTCCGTGACGCCTCCCATCTCTGGGGTCGCATTACCGGGGAGGTCGAGGAGGCCATCGTCGAGGAGCTTGGCGATCCCCGTATCCGGGTGGCTCAGATCGGCCCCGCCGGCGAGAACCTCGTGCGTTTCGCATGCATCGCCAATGACCTCAACGAGGTGGCCGGCCGCACCGGGCTCGGTGCGGTGATGGGGGCGAAACGTCTCAAGGCCATCGCGGTGCGCGGCAAGATTCCCGTCAAGATCGCCAATCCCAAGGGGCTCACCGCCATCGCCAAGTGGGTGTCCTCCACCATGGACCAGAACCACCGGGCCTTCCACGAGTTCGGGACTGGTGCCGCGATGCAAGGCAAGAACCTCGAGGGGGGCATGCCCACCCTCAATTATCGTGCGGGGGCCTTCGAGGCCGTGGCCAAAGTGGATGCCATCGCCGTGCGGGACGAGGTGCGGGTCCAGATGAGGGCCTGCTACGCCTGCTCGGTGCGGTGCAAGAAGGTCGTCCACATCGAGGAAAAGGAAGACACGGCTCGCGCGGCGACCGAAACCCTGTACCAGGGCAAGGTCAAGGTTGCCTTCGATCCACGGGGCCGCTACCGGGTTGATCCCAAGTACGGTGGACCCGAATACGAGACCCTGGCCGCCCTCGGCGTCAATCTCGGTCTCGACGATCTCATCGCCATCTGCAAGTCCAACGAGATGGCCAACTACCTCGGTCTCGATACGGTCTCGATGGGGGCGACCATCGCGTGGGCCATGGAGTGCTTCGAGCAGGGCCTCTTGACCCTCGATGACACGAATGGAATGCCGCTCAGATTCCACGACGCCGACGGGGTGGTCAAGCTGATCGAAATGATCGCCTACCGGCAGGGCGTCGGGGACTTACTCGCCGAGGGCTCCCAGCGAGCGGCTCGGCGGATCGGCCGTGGGTCGGACGCGTTTCTCACCACGGTGAAGGGCATGGAGATGGCCATGCACGACCCGCGTCACATGCCGGTCATGCGCGGTTCCTACTTGCTCGCTCCCACCGGAGGCGACCACATGCGCCAGACCGGCGACCGCAACGGGCTGCGCAACCAGGTGGGGCTGTGCCACTTTCTCGCCTACGATGATGCCCAATCGCTGGACATTCTGAAGACGACCACCGGCTGGGACATCACGCCGGAGGAGATGGTGGCCACAGCGCATCGCGGGCTGACCCTCGCCCGGCTGTTCAATCTGCGCGAAGGCTTCACGCGGGCCGACGACCATTTGCCCAAGCGCTTCTCGGATCCGCTCCCCAAGCATGCCGGACTCACCGAAGAGCAGCAGGCGAAGATCGTCACCGACTACTATGTCGAGCAGGGCTGGAACCCTGCCACGGGAGTTCCCACGGAGGAGACGATCAGGGTCCTCGACATCGAGGCGGACGCCGCTCGTGCCATGTGAGCGTGATCCGACGATGACGACCCTGCCCACCGACGCGGCGCCCTAGCGTCGGGCGCGACCCGCACGCCGGGGCTCCCCCTGGGCCCCGCCGGGCGGATCGGGCTCGACGGCCTCCTCACGCGCCTCGAACGTCGTCTAACGAACCTGGGCTAGAGCCCGTCGGAAGAAGTCTCGCAGCCTCCGGCCCCGTCCCCGGCGAGGTGAGGGGCTTTCTAACCGGCACGGGCTGCGCTCAGGGCGGCCGCGTAGTTCGGCTCGCTGGCGATCTCGGGCACGTACTCCACGTGCTTGACTTTGCCGTCCTTGCCGACCACGAACACCGCGCGGGCGTTGACCCCCGCCAAGGGGCCGCTGGTGATGGCGACCCCGTACTGCTGACCGAACGACTTCTCGCGGAAGTCGGAAAGAGTCTTCACGGCAGTGATGCCAGCCGCCCCGCACCAGCGTTTCTGGGCGAACGGCAAGTCCATGCTAATGGTCCACACTTCGACGCCGCCACCCAGGGCGCCGGCCTCCTGGTTGAAGCGTCGTGTCTCCGTATCGCACACGGGAGTATCGAGCGACGGCACCGAGCTGAGGATGATCACCTTGCCCTTGGCGTCGCTGAGCCGCACAGTCTGCAGGCTGTTGTCGACAGCGCTGAAGTCGGGAGCGGCCTGACCCGGCTTCACCTCGCTGCCGCCGAGGGTGAGCGGATTGCCTCTGAGGGTCACTGTTCTGTCTGCCATGGATCGCCTCCTGGGGGTCCTGCCTCGTGTCGAGTGAACGCGCCGAGCGTAATACGCCGACCGGGAGCTGAGCAAGCGGGGGCCCGGGCGGACTTGTCTGACGAGCCCTCTCGTTCTATGCTCCAAGGAGCATAGAAGGTCGACGGCGGGCCCTGTCCGGCCCACTGCCGATGAGGAGACGCCATGGGCGATCGGTCGTGTCGAAGACGAGCCGGGGGTGTCGGCCTTGCCCTTCTCCTCGGTGTCTGCCTGGTCCTGGCCAGCGGTAGCGCCGTCTGTGCTCAAGGGGTGCCCTCGCGCACGCTGATCCTGTCGACCACGACCAGCACGCAGGACTCGGGATTGCTCGACGTGTTGGTGCCGATGTTCGAACGCCAGACGGGTTACACGGTGAAGACCGTTTCCGTCGGCACTGGCCAGGCGCTGGCTCTCGCCGCGCGGGGAGAGGCTGACGTCACGCTCGCCCACGCCCCGGCCCTCGAGAAGAAATACGTTGCAGAGGGCAAGATGCTCAACCGGCGTCTCGTCATGTACAACGACTTCGTCCTTGTCGGTCCCGAGGCGGATCCGGCAAAGATTCTGGGGGAGAAGAGCGCGGTCGCGGCGCTCAAGCGTCTCGCGGAGGCGAAGGCGCGCTTCGTATCGCGCGGGGACAAATCGGGCACTCACACTCTGGAGCTCGGCCTCTGGAAGGAAGCGGGCATCACGCCTGGCCCGCCGTGGTACATCGAGTCGGGGCAGGGCATGGGGGCGACCCTCGGTATTGCCGACGATCGTCAGGCGTACACTCTCACCGACCGGGCGACCCTGCTGGCCTTCGCCAAGCGGGTGGCGCTCAGGATCATGGTGGAGGGGGACCGGCCGCTCCTCAACATCTACTCGGTGATGGAGGTGAATCCCGCCAACGGACCGCGGGTCAACGCGGCGGCTGGCAAAGCGTTCGCCGACTTCGTGGTCTCGCGGGAGGCCCAGGAGGCCATCAAGACATTCGGCGTCGCCAAGCACGGACAGGCGCTGTTCGTGCCCGTCGCCGGCAAGAAGGACGAAGACTTCTAGCGTGTGAGCCTCCTGCTGGATGCCCTGCGCCAGGCCGGCGCCCTGCTCATCGGCGGGGATGGGGAGGTGTGGGCCGTGTTGTGGCTCTCACTCCGGGTGTCGGGGACGGCCACTCTGGTGGCTCTCGGCCTGGGCATTCCCGCCGGTGTCGCGCTGGCCCTGGGGCGCTTCTGGGGCCGGAACCTGATCGTGAGTGCGGTCAACACGGGCATGGGACTGCCCCCGGTCGTGGTCGGCCTGTTCGTGTCGCTGGCCTTGTGGCGAAGCGGGCCGCTTGGCTTCATGGAGATCCTGTACACGCCGGCCGCCATCATCGTGGCGCAGGCGGTCATTGCCTCGCCCATCGTCACCGGGATCACCCTGGCGGCCGTGCAGAACGTGCCCGCGAAGTTCCGCCTGCAGCTCCTGGCCCTGGGGGCGTCCCGCCCCCAGATGATCCGGATCGTCCTCCGTGAGGCGCGCTTGCCCATGCTGGCCGCCGTCATGGCCGGATTCGGCGGGATCATCTCCGAAATCGGCGCCTCCATGATGGTCGGAGGGAACATCAAGGGACACACGAGAACGCTGACCACGGCCATGGTGCTCGAGACGAGCAAGGGCAACTTCGACGTGGCCCTCGCTTTGGCCATTGTCCTGCTCGTGCTCGTCTTTCTCGTGAACTGGGCGCTGACCTCCGTCCAGCAACGCGGATCCGCGGGGCGGTGACGGGCAACGACCAGGCGCGCTCCGTGCTCGAGCTGGTTGGCGTGAGGGTCCAGTACGGAGGCACGGTGGCGGTGGAGGTCGACCGGCTCGAGGTTCTCGAAGGCGAGATCCTGGTCGTCATCGGTCCCAACGGCTCCGGAAAGTCGAGCCTGCTGCGGACAATGGGTCTGCTCGAACCGCCCGCGACGGGCGCGATCCGGTTCAAGGGGCAGCCCGTGGACCCCCGTGGAGTGCTGACCGCCCGGCGACAGATGGCCAGTGTCTTCCAGGATCCGCTGCTGATCGATGCCACCGTCTTCAAAAATGCTGCGCTCGGACTCGGCTTTCGGCGGATGCGCCGAGCCGATCTTGCCCCACGGGTACGACCCTGGCTTGACCGGCTGGGCATTGGCCACCTGGCAGAGCGGCGCGCACGGACCCTGTCCGGCGGGGAGGCCCAGCGCACCGCCCTTGCCCGGGCGCTGGTGCTGCGACCGGCTCTGCTCCTCCTGGATGAACCGTTCGCGGCGCTCGACCAGCCGACCCGGGAGACGCTCATCGTCGAGCTGGGACGCATCCTGCGCCACGATCGCATTACGACGGTGATGGTCACCCACGACCGGGGTGAGGCCATGTCCCTGGGCGATCGCGTGGCGGTGCTGATGGCGGGCCGCATCCAGCAGGTCGACCAGGCAGCGCGCCTGTTCCGGAGCCCGGTATCCGAGGAGGTGGCCAGGTTCGTGGGAGTCGAGACGATCGTTGACGGCGAGGTGATTGCGGCTGAGGACGGACTCGCGACCCTGAATGCGGGAGGCCAGAGGGTCGAGGTGGCCGCCGCCGCGAGGCCCGGGGATCGGGTTCGGCTCTGCCTGCGGCCTGAGGACGTGAGCTTGGCTATCCGTGAGGAGGTCGCCGCCTCCAGCTCGCGCAACCACCTGACGGGGACGATCACCGACCTCCTGGCTCAGGGTGCCCATGTGAGAGTGACGGTCGACTGTGGCTTCCCCCTCATGGCTCTGGTCACGCGCCGATCCGTCGAGGACCTGAGGCTCGCCCCCGGATCCTCCGTCGTGGCCGCCTTCAAAGCGACCGCCGCCCACGTGCTGCCGCGCGCCTGACCAGTAATCGGGGTCGGCAACGTTAAGATAGGAGCGCATGCTCTCCCGGCGAACGCCCGTGCCCCCGCCGTCGGTATCGCAGCTGCAGCCGAAGATGCGACTCTGGGTAGTCTTTGGCGATCGGCTGAAGTTCGGGGATGGGCGTGCTCGGCTGCTGGAGGTGATCGACGAGCTTGGCTCCCTCAAGCAGGCCGTGGAGCGGTTCGACATGTCGTACCGAAACGCCTGGGGTTACCTGAGAGAGCTGGAGAGCGCGGCCGGCTTCAAGTTCGTCGAGCGCCGTCCGGGCCGGAGGCCCCGCGGCGGGACGCGCTTGACCGCGCGCGGCCGGCGATTCCTGACCCAGTACTGGAGGTTCCGGAGGGGACTTGACGATCTCGCCCGGCGGCGCTTTCGTCGGATATTCGAGGCATGAACGGGGGTGGCGACATGAGGCGGAGGTCGTGGCGGTGAGTCAGGAGGCGTTCGATGCCGTCAGGCTCTCCGTCCAAGTGGCTGTCCTGGCGACAGTCCTCAACGCGCTGATCGGGATTCCGTTCGCGTACGTCCTGGCCAAGCGCCGCTTCTGGGGGCGCGCGATCCTGGACGTCGCGGTGACCTTGCCCCTCGTCCTGCCGCCCACGGTGACCGGATACTACCTGATCGTGGTCCTCGGCCGGCGGGGCTGGCTCGGGGCGCCTCTCTACGACCTCACCGGGTGGACGGTTGCGTTCACCTCGTATGCTGCCGTCATCGCCGCTACCGTCATGGCGTTGCCCTTGCTCGTGCGGACGGCGAGGGCCGCCATCGAGTCGATCGACCCTGATCTTGAAAAGGCGGCGCGCACCCTTGGGCGCTCGGAGTGGCGCACCGCGCTCGAGGTGACGTTGCCGCTTGCCCGCAATGGCATCCTGGCCGGGCTCGTGCTTGCTTTCGCGCGCGCTCTGGGCGAATTCGGCGCCACCCTGATGCTGGCGGGCAACATCCCGGGCAAGACCACCACCGTTCCCCTGGCCATTTACACGGCGGTCCAGACGGGTGAGGCCGACGAGGTCCTGCTCCTCGTCGCCGTGCTCACGCTCATTTCGTGCATCGTTCTCGTCCTGTCCGGTCGGCTCGGTGCCCGTGCGGCATAGCCCGGGGTCCACGAGCGGCCGCGTGGAGGACTCGGTCGACCTCGCGATCACCAAGCAACTGGAGGGCTTCACGCTCGACGTGGCGTGGACGGCCGGCGACGGGATAGCCGTCCTCTTCGGACCGTCGGGCTCGGGCAAGAGCCTGACCTTGCGTTGCCTGGCCGGGCTCGAGCGCCCTGATGCCGGTCGGATGGTCGTCAACGGCCGCGTGTTCTTCGATGCGGCGAGGGGGGTCGATGTACCGCCGCACCGGCGGCGCATTGGCTACGTCTTCCAGGGGTATGCGCTGTTTCCCCATCTGTCGGTCGGCCAGAACATCGCCTTCGGGCTGCGGGACCGGCCGCGGGCGGAGCGGCAGCGCCGGGCCCAGGAGGTCATGGAGCGACTTGGGCTCGGCGACGTCGCGCGTCGTGCACCCCGCGAGCTATCGGGAGGCCAGCAACAACGCGTGGCCCTTGGCCGAGCCCTCGCCGTGGATCCGGACCTGCTCCTGCTCGACGAACCGTTGTCAGCCCTCGACGCGCCGCTGCGCCGTCAGCTCCGGGAGGACCTGGACCGTACCCTGCGCGACTGGGGAAAGCCCGCCGTGCTCGTCACGCACGACCTGTCCGAAGCCTACCAGCTGGCTGATCGCGTGATCGTCTACGACCGCGGGCGCGTCATCCAGGCTTCGTCCAAGACGGAGTTCCTCTGGCAACCCAGCTCGGAACGGGTGGCAAGGCTGATCGGGCTACGCAACGTGCTGCTCGGCACCGTCGTCAAAGCGACCCCCGATCGCCTCCAGCTCCATTGGCGTGGCCAGGTTCTCGAGGCGGTGAACTCCCCGACGCGGGCGTACCTGCCGGCAGCGGGTGCTTCCCTCGCCTTCTTCATCCGCCCCGAGTACGTCCGCCTCATCCGCAAGGATCGGATGGCTCCGGACGCCGGGCATCATATGAACCTGATGCGCGGGCGCGTGGTGGGGGAGGCAGACCAGGGGACAACGTGGTCGCTTCGCATGCGGCTCGACGAGCCGGGACCAGCGGCCCAGGGCGAGTACGATCTCGAGGTCGAGGTGCCCAGTCTGGTCTACGAAATTCTGGAGATCAAGGACGATCGACAGTGGGAATTCTCGATCCACCGTGGCTCCATCCACGTCTTGCCGTCGTGAGCACGCCCGCGCGTTTCTCCTTCGCTTGACACCAGCGCGGACCGAGGCGTATAAACGAAACACCCGGTGCCGATTTCCCGTAGCATGGGAGCGCAGGAACGGGTCTCCAGGTGGACGACGCAGTCCTCAAAGGCCAGCGACCGTATGATGGCGCTGGCTTTCTGTGTTTCAAGGGGAGGCCACGCATGAATCAGGACGACATCGCGACACGACTCATGGCCGAGAACGAGGAGTTCCGCCGACTCCGGACGGAGCATCAGAGCTACGACCGGGAACTGGCGGCGCTCACCACCATACCCTCGCTCTCGGCGGATCAACACTGGAGGATCAGCGAGCTCAAGAAGCTGAAGCTCATGGCCAAGGATCGCATGGAGGCCATCGCGCGCCAGACCCGCGCCAGCGTCGGCGCCTGACGGCGGGTCCGCGAGCCTCTGTATGCCGCGGAACCGTCGAGGTGAGTCGTTCCGCGGTCTGAGCCATCTTACCCCGGAGGGGGACGCCCGCATGGTGGATGTCTCCGCCAAGCCGGAGACGGTGCGGGAAGCCGTGGCCCGCGCTGTCCTGCGCATGAAGGCGGCCACCCTCGCGATCATCCGGGAAGGCAATGCCCCGAAGGGGGACGTGCTCGGCGTCGCACGCACCGCGGGTATTCTCGCTGCGAAACGAACCTCGGACCTCATTCCCATGTGCCATCCTCTGCGTGTCACTGGGGTTGACATCGCGTTCCGTGAGGCGCCCCGGCGCGGTGAACTGACCATCGAGGCGCGCGTCAGAACCGTCGACAAGACCGGCGTGGAGATGGAGGCCCTCACGGCAGCGAGCGTCGCCGCCCTGACCGTCTACGACATGATCAAGGCCGTTGAGCGCGGTGTCACCATCGCCGAGATCCACCTGCTCGAAAAGTCCGGCGGCCAGTCCGGCCACTGGACGAGATGAGCCGGGGGACGACATAGACGATGCCGAAGACGGCCATCCTCTACTCCGATGCGTACACGCGCTTCGACTACGGACCGCAGCATCCGCTCCGGATGGAACGGCTAGGCTTGACCTGGAGGCTCATGGAGGCCTACGGGCTGACCACGCTCCCGGGGATGCTCGTGCGAGAGCCGGAGCCCGCCGACGAAGCGCAGATCGCGGAGTTTCACAGCCGCGCCTATCTCGAGGTGCTGAAGGTCTCCGACAGCGGCCGGCCGCCCGCCCGCGCCTCGTTGTTCGGTCTCGGGCCCGGAGACAATCCGGTGTTCGCCGGTCTCTGGCAGGCCGCTCGGCTCGTCGCCGGCGGGTCGCTGGATGCCGCCGACCTTGTGGCGCGCGGCGACGTGGACCGGGCGTTTCATTTCGCGGGCGGCTTGCATCATGCGATGCCGGCCCGGGCCTCGGGCTTCTGTTACGTCAACGACGCTGTCCTGGCGATTCTCAGGTTGCGGGCCCGGGGTCTTCGGGTCGCGTACGTGGATATCGACGCCCATCATGGCGACGGTGTGCAGCACGCCTTCTACGGGGATCCGAGCGTTCTCACCATTTCGACGCATGAGCGGGGCGACCGGTTGTTTCCCGGCACCGGTTTTGTCGAGGAAAGTGGTGAAGGGAAAGGAGTGGGCTACTCCGTCAACCTCCCGCTCGAGGCGTTCACGGACCCCGACACGTATCTGCCCGCTTTCGAAGCGGTGGTTCCGCCCCTGCTGGAAGCGTTCCGCCCCGACGTGGTGGTGTTGCAGCTCGGCGTCGATGCCCATCGGACCGACCCCCTCACGCATCTCGCGCTCGACGTGCAGACCTTCGCGGCCGCGGTCAAGCGCGTGGTCGAGCTGACCCCCCGCCTGGTCGCCCTCGGCGGCGGAGGCTACGATCTGCGCAATGTCGCGCGCGCCTGGACAGTGGCCTGGGCCGTCATGAACGACATCGAGCTCTCACCCCAGATGCCAGCTGCTTTCGAGCCCGATCTCAAGCGCTACGGGTTCTCTTGCCGGGATCTCTGGGATCCCCCCGATCCCATTCCAGGCCACCTCGCTGAGCCCGTCCGGGTGTACGTCGACCGTCAGATCGAGGCCGTCCGCCGGCTGATCTTCCCGGTCTTTCATTTATGAGGGGGGGCCTCGACGGCCCCCCCCCTGGCCCCCCCGGCGCTCGGGGCACCCCGGGGAACCCGTGGCGCCCCTCGAGGACCCGCCAGCTCTGGGGCCTCGACGGGCCCCGCCTGGCCCCCCTGACGGCTCGGGGAGGCCCGGGGGCCCGTGGTCCCCCCTCGGGATCACGCCAGGTCTCGTGGGCCTCGAACGGGTCCGCATGGGAACGGCGGGAACGCGGGCGAGGGGGGGCGTTCGGGCGGCGTGCTAGAGTGATCTACTGGTCCGGGGAGGTTGTGTCGTGCGTGGGGTGCTCATCACGTTCGAGGGGGTCGAGGGGGCCGGGAAAACGACCCAGATGCTCCGTCTTGCCCATCGGCTCAAGCGAGAAGGCTACCGGGTGGAGCGGACGGCCGAGCCGGACGGTACCCCTTTGGGTGTGGCCATTCGGCACATGTTCGAGCGAGCGGCCACTCGGCCGCAGCCGCTGGGCGAGGTGTTCCTCTTCATGGCGGCCCGGCGGCAGCACGTCGTGGAGAAAATCAGGCCTTGGCTGCGGGAAGGGCGGATCGTTCTCTGCGACCGCTACACCGACGCCAGCGTCGCCTATCAGGGCTACGGACGCGGGATCGACCGTGATCTAATCCGCGACCTCAACGTGAGGGCCACCGGGGGCGTTCTACCCGATCTGACCCTGGTCTTTGACCTTCCCCCCCTGGAGGGACTGCGGCGGATCTGCGGCCGTCGACTCGATCTCTTCGAGCGACAAACGCTGGCCTTTCACCGCCGCGTGCGTCGGGGCTACCTCGACATCCTGCGCGCGGAACCCAAGCGTATGCGATTGATCCGTGCCCTTCGGCCGCCGGACCGCGTCGCCGCAGACGTAGCGATGATGGTGGAGGACTATCTGCGTGCCCTATAGCATGGTCGAGGGTCAACCCCGAGCCATCGCCCTCTTCGGTCGCGCCCTGACCGGTGGGCGTGTCGCCCACGCCTATGCCCTGGTGGGCTCACCAGAGTCCGGCCGCCGCGCGGCGGCGGCCTTCGCGGAAGCTCTCCTCTGCGAGCGCGCGTCGTCCGCCGGGGGCTGCGGCCACTGCCGCGCCTGTACGCTCGTGGCCAAACGTCAGCACCCCGACCTTCACCTGATCGTGCCCACGCCTCCCGAGAGGAACCCGCGAGGCCCCAAAGCCATTCGTATCGACGACATTCGTGAACTCGAACGCCGGGCCGCCCTGCGACCCGCCATGGGGCCGCGTAAGGTCTTCATCGTTGAGGAGGCCGACCGCATGACGGCCGACACGCCGCAGGCTTTCCTCAAGACGCTGGAGGAACCGCCCGACCGCACCGTCCTGATCCTGGGACTCCCGACGGTGCGCAGCCTGCCGGCCACGGTGCTCTCGCGCTGTCAGATTGTTCGCTGCGCGCCCCACCCGGATCCCGCCGTGGTCGAGGCCCGGGCGGGGGCCCTCACCTTGGTGACGGAGGTCAGGGCCAAGGGAGTCGACGCCCTCATGCGACGGTTGCAGACCATCGATCGCGACAAGGCGGTCGTCCTCATTGATGCCTACTGGTTGTGGTGTCGCGACCTGCTCGTCATCCAGAGTGGCGCGCCCGCCACCCTGCTCGCCCATGCCACGACAACGGCGGACCTCGCGCGCGAGGCGGAGCGATGGACGATGCGAGACCTGCTGGAGGAGGTGGGAAACTGTCGGGCCGCCCGGGCGGCCCTGGAGACGAACGTATCGCCACGGCTCACGGTGGAAGTATTGCTGAGCCGCCTCGCCACGCGGGCGGCATGAAGGGGCGGGGGGCGCATGGATGAGTTCCTGATCGGGATCCGCCTTCGCACGGGCCAGAATGCCAACGATTATCGGCTAGGGGAACACCTCGACCTCCACGTGGGTGACCTCTGTTTGGTGGAGACCGAGGGCGAGCCCGCCACCGGCGAGGTTCGGCGCCCCCGGCGTCCGCTCCCGGAGTCCAAGCGCGATGTCCTGTACCGTCGCGTGCTGCGGGCGCTCACCGAGAGCGAGGCCGGTGAGCATCGCGCGCACGCCGCGCGCGAACGTGATGCCGTGGACACCGTCCAGCGGCTGGCCCGTGAGCGCGGCCTGACCATGAAGGTTGTTGACGTGGAAATCACCCCCCGCGCGCGCCGCGTGCTCGTGTACTTCAACGCCGAAGAGCGGGTGGACTTCCGTGAGTTGGTCCGCGATCTCGCCCGCGAGTTTCACGCCCGCATCGAAATGCGGCAGATCGGGGCGCGGGATACCACCAAGGTTATGGATGGCATCGGTCCCTGCGGTCGCCAGCTCTGCTGTTCGACGCACCTGAGGAAATTCGAGCCGGTGGCCGTCAAGATGGCCAAGATCCAGGATGTTCCGCTGACGGATAGCCGACTGCTCGGCAACTGCGGTCGCCTGAAATGTTGCTTGCTCTACGAGTTCTCCACCTACGAGGAGCTGCGCGGGCGTCTACCCAGAGTGAACACGCCCTGTCAGGCCGACTGCGGTGGCGGAGGCTGCATGACGGGCAAGGTGAGGTCGCTCCGTGTCCTCAAGGAGACGGTCGTGGTGGGTTTCCCCGACGGTACGGAGGCCGAGGTGCCGCTGTCGGAGCTGACCTGGGAGGGGCGCACGCACATCAAGATCACGCTGGATCGTCCGGCCCCCCGGAGCAGCGCGTGAGTGAGTCGTCTGTCTATCTCACCACGCCCATCTACTACGTCAACGCGCGGCCCCACTTGGGTCATGCCTATACGACGATCGTCGCCGATGCCATGGCGCGCTACCGTCGGCTGCGGGGGGACCGGGTGTGGTTCCTCACGGGCACCGATGAGCACGGCGACAACATTGCCCAGGCGGCGGCCCGGGCCGGCGTCGCGCCCCAGGCCTATGCGGACGAGATCTCGGCCGCCTTCCGCGAGACGTGGCGACGGCTGGGCATCAGCAACGACGACTTCATCCGTACCACTGAGCCCCGCCACACACGGATCGTCCAGCAGATCCTCCAACAGCTCTGGGAAGCCGGCGAGATCTACTTCGGCACGTATGGGGGCCAGTACTGCTTCGGTTGCGAGCGGTTCTACACCGAGAAAGAGATCGTCGACGGCAAGTGTCCCGATCACCAGCGACCGCTCACCTATATTGAAGAAGAGAACTACTTCTTCCGGATGTCGACGTATCAGGACTGGCTGGTCGGATACATCGAGTCGAATCCGGACCTGATCCGGCCCGAGCGCTATCGCAACGAGATCCTCGGCTTCCTGCGGGAACCGCTGCAAGATCTCTCCATCAGCCGCCCGCGCAGCCGCCTGCAGTGGGGAATCCCGCTTCCCTTCGACGACCGTTTCGTGACCTACGTGTGGTTCGATGCCCTCATCAACTACGTCTCTGCCCTGGGCGAGATCGGCGGCGAGCGCTACCTGACCTTCTGGCCTCACGTCCAGCACGTCATCGGCAAGGACATCCTGAAGCCACACGGGGTCTACTGGCCCTGCATGCTGAAAGCGGCCGGGTTGCCGGTGTACCGCTACCTGAACGTCCACGGTTACTGGGGCCTCGGCGGCGGCAAGATGTCCAAGTCCATCGGCAACGTCGTAGAGGCGTTGGCCCTCACCGACAAGTATGGTCACGACGCGTTCCGGTATTTTCTGCTACGCGAAATGGTGTTTGGGCTGGATGCGGATTTCTCGGAGGAGGCCTTCCTCGGGCGACTCAACGCCGACCTCGCCAACGACCTTGGGAACCTCGTGTCGCGCGCGACCACCCTCATCGTCAACTTTGCCGGCGGTTCCGTGCCCACCCCGAAGGACGGGACGGCCGCCGACGCTCTGGTGCAGGCCGGCCTGGCCAGAGTGCTCGTCGACGTCGAGAAGGCCATGGACGGGTTCGCCTTCCATCGTGCCTTGGTTGCCATCTGGGAATGGCTCGGGGTACTGAACCGCTACGTCGACACCGAACGCCCCTGGAGCCTAGCCAAGACCCCGGCCCAACGGCCGCGACTCGATACGGTGCTCTACACGCTGGCCGAGTCACTACGGTGCCTCGGGATCGTGCTCGATCCGTTTCTGCCGGTGGCGGCCGAGAAAATCCGAGCGGCCTTGGGCCTACGCGGGACGTTCAGCGTGGCTGACCTCGCGTGGGGCCAGCTCCAGCCCAGCACGCGGGTGAGCAAGCTGGCCGCTCTTTTCCCGCGAACGTATTTCACGGAGGGTGTGGGCCCGGTGGGGTCTCAGGAATCGCAGAGGCAGGAACCGAGCGCCAAGGCCCCAGCCGATGCAGGGCGGCCGGCGGCCGTGAGCGTTGACGAGTTCGCACGGCTCGATCTCCGAGTGGCCGAGATTCTCGGGGCGGAAGCGGTGCCAAGATCGAAGCGGCTGCTCAAGCTCACCCTTTCTCTGGGCGACGAGCCACGCACCGTGCTCGCCGGAATCGCCGAGCACTACGCGCCGGCCGATCTGGTGGGCCGGACAGTGGTGGTGGTGGCCAATCTTCAGCCCGCGACCATCATGGGGATCGAGTCGAATGGGATGGTGCTGGCCGGCTCGGGGGCGGGGGGCCTGGCCCTGGTGACCCTCGATCGCGGGCTTCCCCCGGGGTCCAAGGTACGGTAGCCGGGTGGAGTTCCGGGAGGTCGCGTTCGACGTCGACCTGATCCTGCGGGTCGCGGAGCGGGACGAGTCGATCGCCAAGGTGCTCCGTGAGATCTGCGCTCTCGACGATGCGGCGCGGCGAGCGGCCCTCGATCTGGTCGGCATACACCTGGGGCGCCGTGCCTCGGCAGACATCCTGCGATGCCTCGAGGCTCTTCGCGGTGACGATCTTGCCCACCAACTGGCGGCCCGGCTCGGCCCGTCCCCCTGACGCGTACCGGGCGCCTCCTTCGGCGCTGGGGTATCTCACTGGCCTCGCTGCTCGCGGGGCTGGTCACCTTGCTCGTCTTCCGCCGCGGGCTGCCGCACCTCGGATGGATCGTCGGATATCTCATCCTGTTGTGGCTCCTGGCCGCAATGCTGGCCCAGTTTCGAGAGGTCTTCGAGGCCCGAGGCTGGCGCCTGCCCCTGCGCGGCGCCGACTATGCCGTGCAATCGCTCCTGCATGCCGTGCTGCTGTTCATTCTCCCCGCGTACTACGCGAGCACCACGCTCGCCTCCCCCAACATCATTTTCTTCCTCGTCTTGTGCGCGCTCGCCACGCTCGCCACCTTCGACCCCTGGTTCAGCGCGCTCGTGCAGCTGCGCCCGTGGACGCGCCACCTCGCCTTGCTCGTCACCGTCTTCGCGGCTCTGAACGTGGCGCTCCCGTTGGTGCGGGTGCCGCCCTTCGGGGCCATGATCACCAGCGCCGTGGTGGCCGTCCTTGCCCTTACCCCCATGCTTCGTCGCGCCGGATCGATCGGCTGGTGGCAGGCCGTTCGGCTCGCCCTCGCGGCCGCGGTCGTCGCGGCCTTCATGGTCGTCCTCGGACGCGGCTTCATCCCGCCGGCCCCGCTGGCCCTGGCCGGCACGGCCGTCGCGCGGAGCATCGCAGAGTGGGAGCCGGTGGATCGCGTCGTCGGCAGCGTGGGCGTGGGAGAACTGCGAAGATGGGGCAGTCTCGTCGCGTACACTGCCATCTATGCGCCAGCCGGTCTTCGCCAACCGATCGAACACGTGTGGCGACTGGACGGCCGTGCGATCACGGTGGTGCGGCTGTCGGTGGTGCGCGGGGGGCGGCCCGGCGGATTTCGCACGTACTCGCAGAAAACGAGCTTTCCGCCTGATCCGGTCGGCCACTGGTCCGTCGACGTCATGACCAGTTCGGGTCAGCTCATCGGACGGCTGTCATTCCAGGTCAGGCCGTGAGGCGCGGGCCCCCGATTCTCTTGGCCCTGCTGCTGCTCGGGCTCGGCACCGGGGCCCACGCCCACGACGTCGGGGGCCGATACCTCGTCCTGATCTCGCTGGACGGCCTTCGCCCCGAGTTCTACCTCGACGACGCCTACGAGGCCCCCGAGCTGCGGGCACTCGCGCGGGCGGGAGGCCACGCCCGGGCCGCCGAGGGTGTCTTTCCGACGGTCACCTATCCGAGCCACGCATCGATCGTGACCGGTGTTCGCCCGGCCCGCCACGGGATTCTCTTCAACGTGCTGTTCGATCCCACCGGCGCCCGCGGCCGGTGGTACGAGGAGGCCTCCGATCTACGCGCATCGCCGCTCTGGGAGTGGGCCCGCGCGGCGGGGCTACGCACGGCCGGCGTGTCATGGCCCTCGACGCTCGGGGCGCGCATTGACCTGCTTCTGCCCGAGCGCGACTACTATGCCAGGCGCGACCCCCTCGATCGGCTGGGGGCAGCGGTTACCCCCGGCCTCCTGGAGCGACTGGGCCTCGTCCCGCGCCCGGGCATTTTCCGCGACGTGATCGAGTGGGATGCGTTTCTCACCGCCGTCAGCGCCGCCATCATCCGTCACGCGCGCCCCCATCTGCTGATGCTTCATCTCGTCCAGCTCGACTACTTCCAGCACCGTGGCGGACGCGCCGGGGCCGATGTGAAGCCGGCGCTGGCCCGGGTGGACGTCCACCTGAAGACGTTGCGGCGAGCCCTGGAAGAGGCGGGCATCGCTCCGCGCGCCGCCATCATCGTCACCGGCGACCACGGCTTCCAGGATGTGGAGCAGACGCTCTTTCCCAACCAGGTCCTGGCCGCGGCCGGCCTGCGTGACTGTCCGCGCGCCGGCAATGGATGGCGTGCCACCGTACACATCGCCGGTAGTTCGGCCGCCGTCTTCGTGACTCCCCCCGGAGATCCCGCGACGGCCCGCCTGGCCGAAGCCGCGTTTCGCAACGCGGCCGCGAGCCGCCTGACCATCGTCAGCCGTGAGGAGCTCGACGCCATGGGTGCCATGCCCGGCGCCGCCTTCGCCATCGAGGCGGCGCCAGGTTTCGATCTGTCCGGCTCGTGCTTGCGGCCGGAGGCGAAGAGGGAGGCGCCTGCGATCCAGCGCGGGTCACACGGCTTCCTGCCCTTCCGCCCGAGCATGGCAACCGGCTTCATCGCCGCCGGGCTTGGGGTGAGGGCGGGCACCGTCCTCGAACGGATCCGGCTGATCGATATCGCGCCCACCGCCGCGCGGCTACTGGGCATCGCCGCTCCTGCCGTGGAGGGGCGCGTCGTCGAGGAAATCCTCCAGTGACCCTGCCCGTTCTGTTCGACACGCACACTCACCTGCACTTTGCCGAGTATGCCGAGGACCGCGCGGCCGTTCTCGCCCGGGCCCGGGCGGCGGGGGTGATCGGGTTGGTGACGGTTGGTACCGACATGGCTAGTTCCCGGGCGGCCATCGCGCTGGCGACCGGCGAGTCAGGGGTATGGGCTTCCGTCGGTGTCCATCCACACGACGCCGTCGACGCCGGCGAGGATGTCTTCCTGCAGATGGAGCATCTCGCGACGGACCCCGCGGTGGTCGCGGTAGGCGAGATCGGGCTCGATTTCTTCCGGAATCTTTCGCCTCCCACCGTTCAGGACGTCGTCTTTCGCCGTCAGCTCGAGCTGGCGCACCGAGTCGGCAAGCCGGTACTCGTTCACTGCCGCGATGCGCACCCGGAGACGGTGGCCATCCTCGCTGACGCCCGCGTCGGCGAGGTGGGCGGCGTCATGCACTGTTTCTCGGGGGACGTGGCGGTCGCTCGCCAGTGCCTGGATCTCGGCCTCCTCATCTCGCTGGCTGGTCCCGTCACCTACAGAAACTCGCGCGCGCTCCCCGAGGTCGCGCGCTTCGTGCCCGGCGACCGTCTGGTGGTGGAAACCGACTGTCCCTTTCTGCCGCCGGAGGGCCACCGTGGCACGCGCAACGAGCCCGCCTATCTCACCGTGACCGCAGCCCGGGTGGCCGAGCTGCGCGGCGAGCCGCTCGAGGCACTGGCTGCCCGCACGACTGACAACGCCCGGGCCCTGTTCCGTCTGCGATAGGAGCTCGCTGCCATGAGTCTTCGCGAGGTCGGCTTCTACGTGCGGGGGAGGTTCAACAGCGGGCTGAGCCGGCTCGTCAACGGGCGGGCACGGCCGCACGGCATCGTTCCCCCTCCGCTGGAAGACGTGATCAGGACCGCCCGATCGCCGCTGGCCCTTCTCGCTCTCCTCGAGGGGCGATCGAACGAGGACAGGGAGGCCGCAGTGGCACGCTGGCTGGCCGCGCGCGGGGCCGAGATGGTCCGCCACCGCTTTGCCACCTTCGAGGGACAGGGTGAGAATTTTGCCGTCGACGTCGGGACTGGGCCTCGGACCCTCGTGCTCATCGCCCATCACGATGCGGTGCCGGGCAGTCCCGGCGCCAACGATAACGCCGCGGCCGTGGCCGTCCTGCTCACCTTTCTGGAGCGGTTGCCGCGACTCGTCCCGCCCCGCGTGCGGGTGCGTCTGCTCTTCACGGCCGCCGAGGAGCTCGGGTATCTCGGGGCCCGCGCCTACGTCCGCGACGTCTCGCTGGCCGACATCGCAGGAGTGCTCAGTCTGGAGCTGTGCGGTATCGGTAACAGCCTGGCGATCTGGGACGCCGGCGAGGAAACCCCGTTCCTCGGCAGGGTGCGCGGGGCGTTCGAGAGCCAGGGACTCAGGCCCGACGAGAGCTACCACCAGGTGGGTCGGATCCCCGTCTTCGGAAGCGATCACCGGGCCTTCGCGGCGGCGGGTGTCGCGGCCTACGGGCTCAGCGTGATGCCGATCGCCCACGCGGAGGCCCTGCGTCAGTTCGCGCTAAGCCCCGCCCGGGGCGTGCTCATGCATCTAGTTCGGCGGCCGCCGCCGTTCGATACCTACCACACGCCTCGTGATGCGGCCGTCACGGTCGAGGCGCCTGCCCTCGACCTTGTCCTCGGCGCGCTGGAAGCCATCACGGCTGAGATGGGCTAGGAGCGACGGCGGGCCGGCGCTTCGCCCCCACCTCGAGGAGCACACGGCAGCGCGCGATCTCGCTCGTGGGAACGAGCACGACCACTTCCCCTTGATCGCCGACGCTGAAAGGATGGACCGAGGCGACGAGACGGGAGCGCAGCAGGGTCGGGATCCCCTCACTCTCGAACAAGCTCTTCACGACAATGGCCTCCGCCTGATCGCAACGGTGGATTGCCGCCAGCTCTCGCCCGGCGGGCTCGGGCAGCACGGGCCGCCGTCCGGGAAACGGAATGATCTTGCCCCGCTTGGCCATGGCCACAGTCTACAATCGCAGCATCATGACGGCCACGACGGCTGCCGAGCGCTCGGCCCCGTCTGCCGGTGACGTGCAGGCCTCTCGCCCTCTCGATCGGACCGCATGGCGTGCCCTCCTGGCGGCCGCCTGCGGCTGGCTGTTCGATGGCTACGAGACGTACGCCCTGATTCTGGTCGGGGCGGCGGCCATCCGGGAGCTCGTCCCACCCGACCAGCTGGTCCAGCTGCCGCTTTACTTCGGAGGCCTGGTTGCCGTGACGCTCGTGGGGTGGGCCACCGGAGGTCTCGTGGGTGGAGTGCTCACCGACTACTTGGGGCGGCGCCGCATGCTCATGCTGGCCGTCCTGTGCTACGCGGTGTTCACCGGGATGAGCGCCCTGGCCCACACGTACTGGATGCTGCTGATCTTTCGCTTTCTGACGGGGCTGGGGCTGGGTGGAGAGTTCTGCCCCGGGGCAGCGTTGGTCAGTGAGCTGTGGCCGCCAGCCCGTCGCGGCCGAGCGGCCGGCGCCCTTGCCTCGGCGTTCGGCTTCGGAAGCTTGCTGGCCGCCGGCCTTTGGTTCCTGGTCGGAACCGTGGGTGACGGATCCTGGCGATACCTGTTTGTCATCGGGATTCTCCCCGCGCTCGTCGTGTTCTGGATGCGCCGCGGCGTTGCCGATCCCGTGGTGTGGGTCGCCACCGATCGCCGACGGCAGGCCGCCCGTCAGGCGGCGCGGGCAGGGCGCTCTCTGAGCGAAGAGGAGCGACGCCTCACGCGCTTTACGGTGCTCGACCTCTTCGCCAGCGGTGAGCTCAGGCGGCGGACGCTCTTGCTCCTGATGATGGCGCTTTCGACGATCGTGGGTTATTGGGCGGTGTCCACGTGGATCCCCCAGTACGCTACCCAGGTGGCGACCCGGGCCGGGTTCGGGGCGGACGGGTGGGGGGCCCGGGCCGGGCTCGTATACAGCGCGGGGGGTATCGTGGGCTATCTCGCGCTCGGGTTCATGGCTGACGCCTGGGGCCGCAAGCCGTCCATCGCATTCTTCTTCGCCGGGTCGCTGGTGGTGGGGGCGGCGCCCTTTCTCGTGTCGACGAATCTCCCCGTTTTCCTGGCCGTGGTTGCCCTCAACGGGTTCTTTACTACCGGCCAGTTTGCCTGGCTGGCCATGTATCCGCCCGAGGTCTATCCCACGGCCGTGCGCGGAACCGGTACCGCCGTGGTGTTCAACAGCGCGCGCTACGTGGCCGCTCTCGGCCCTCTCGCCGCCGGATGGCTAGTGGAATCCGTGGGGGGTATCGCACGCGCCGCCGTCATGATGAGCGCCATCTATCTCCTCGGGCTCATCGTCACGCCGTTCGCCGCCCCCGAGACACGCGGCCGCCCGCTGCCCGACTGACGGCGCCGCCGTTGACTATGGTCTTTCTCCAGAGGCCCCTTGGCTTCGCGGCCCTCACGGATCGGTCGCGGCGGCGTGCGAGTTCGGCAGCTCGCACGCGGCGGGCAGAAAGGGCAGAGAGGTGGCAGCCCTCACGCCGCGGGCGATCGCATAGGCCACCGTATCGGAGGCCGCCAGCCCCAGGCGGGTCAGGTCCACCGGCACGTCTCCCACGGACAGCACGAACAGGGTATCGCCGTCAAAGGCCGTGTGGGGAGGGGAGAGCGTGCGGGCGAAGCCGAGGAACCCGAGGGCAGCCACCTTTGCGGCCTCGGCTTTGCCGAGCCTGGCGTTGGTGGCGACCACTCCGATGGTTGTATTCTGAGGCGCGGCAAACCGCCCGAGGGGCGGAGTCGACCGTAATTGCACTGCCGAATCGATCAGCTGGAGGCTATCGGGAGCCGCTCGAGTGCCCGCAATCAGGCGGCCGGTGTCCGGATCGCGGACGTCACCCACGGCATTGACAGCGACGATGGCGCCCACCACGGCGTCACCCACGTCCACGCTCGCCGAACCAATGCCTCCCCGCATCGCGCGGGCGATACCGAAGAGTTTGCCGATGCTGGCTCCCGTGCCTGCTCCCACATTGCCCTCGGCGGCGTCCCGGCCGGTTGCGGTGGCCGCCGCGTAGCCCATTTCTCGCGTCGGGCGGACGCGTCCGTCGCCCACATTGAGGTCGAAGAGGAAGGCTCCCGGCACGTGGGGCACCACGGTCGGCCCGACCGCATAGCCGATTCCTCGTTCTTCGAGATAGCGCAGCACTCCCCAGATGGCCTCGCCCCCGAAACGGCTCCCTCCACCAAGCAGGATGCCGTTGACGGTTGGAACCAGGTGGCGGGCATCGAGGTAGTCGAGTCCGATCACGTCATTTGCCCCACCCCGTAACTCCACGGCCGCGACACCGGGACGTTCACAGAGGACAACGGTGACGCCAGTGAGGGCGGCGGCATCCGTCGCGTGGCCGACGCGGATACCGGGGACGCGGGTGATCACCGGCCGGATGTCGTGGGGCTCGGGGTGCGGCTGACGTCGGCAAGCTTCCTGCGGCCGAGGGTAACCTCCGCCGCCACGTCCAGCCCGCGCTGCGCCAGCGCCTGTACCAGCGGATGGTGACGGACCTCGCGCGTCTCGTCCCCGAGGGCGGCGGCCGCGGTGGTGGCCCACATCGCGGGCTCGGATCGATCGGTCGCGGCCAGGATCAGGGCCATCTCTTCCAGGCGCCGTGCCCACCGCCGGCGCGACTCTCGGGTCAGCTCACGCGCGATGACGCCGTCCACGATGGCTGCCTCGCGCTCGGCCTTCACTTGATCGGAGACGACCAGGCGGCTCTCACGAGTCTGGAGCAGAGCGACGGAATCGCTCTGAAGCGCTTCCGGATCGAGGAACCAACCCGCGAACTCCGGCAGGTCGAGCAAGGCGGCCGAGCGTTCGAGCAAGGCCGGATCGAGCGTGGCCGGGCTCGGGTCGGGGACGTGATCGACGGGAACAGCGTCGACGGCGGGGAAGGCTGTCTGCCAGCGGGCGAACCCAGGGGGAGGGGATGTCCCGAGCGCCGCGTGCCGAGCGAAGGATTCGCCGACCAGCGTGACCACGCGCGCAGGGTCGGTCTCGACCCAAGGCAAGGTTTGCGACTCCCGCAGCCCAGCCAGTTCGCGCTCGAAGCGCTTCTTGGTGATATCCCCACCGGCAACCTCGACGATCCCGATTGTGTCGTTGAAGATGAGGGAGCACAGGGCGACCCCGCCGAACGCGCCCTGAAAGAGAATCCAGGCGGCGCGCGAGCCGGTGCCGTCGACAGCGGAGATCCAGGCCCTCATGGCCCGCTCGGCCTCGCGCTCGATGACAGGGCGGGACAGCGTCGGTCGCGGAGCCGCCACTCCCTGCTGAGCCAGACGATACAAGGCGCGCTTGGCGGCGCGCCGGACGGGCCGAGCCGCCTTCTCCGAGAGGGTCGTGAGGACGGGCACGGAGGCGGCCCCCTGGTTGCCGGCGAAGGCACGGAGAGTCTCGTCGAGCTCCTCCGCCGTCAGTTCGGCCATGGTGGCCAGCCCGGCCGGCGGGATCCCACCGGCAGTGCCGAGCGCGTCGTCCAGGATCCCGCGGGCGGCCTCGGGGGCCCTGGGGGCGGTCATTCGCCGTCCAGACGAAAGAATCGGTGCGGCGGGTGATCGAAGAAGTGGACACGGCGGGTGTAGTCGAGCACGCGCGCATAGTTCTCGAAGCGTTCGGCGAGGCGGTGGTACGGCGCGTCTTGGCGATCGCTGGCCCGCGCGTGCTCGGACACGAAGCGGTAGGCGCGTTTGCCCTCGACGATGTAGTAGGAGGTCGAGGCCGACCGCTCCACCCGCTCCCGGAAAATTCCGATCATGAAGAGGGTGAAGTCGCCGATGTGGCGCCGAAGGGAGACCTCACGCTCGGGCCGGAACGACGAGGCCTCCGCCTGCCAGAATCCATGGATCTCCGTCACCATATCCACCACCGTCTCCAGACGTGGCACGGTGGTCCCGTGCGGGAACAAGGTCTCGGTACGCGCGAAGCGCGTCAGCAAATCGGCGAGGTACGGCACGACCGGATCGTCACGGAAGGCCAGGTCGGAGAAGCTGGCGCGAATGGCCCGATCGAAGAACCGTCTGAGCTCCACGCGTCCCTCTCGAAGATCGATGATAGCACCGGCCCCCGCGGGGGCTCGGGACATTCTGCTAGTATTGCTGCCGGTGGCGGATCGCGTGCGGGCAGCCCTCCCGTGGTTCCTCGTCGCGGCCAGCGTGCTGTTCGCTGCCCTCATGCTCTATGTGCTCTTCGCGGGCTTCTTACCTGCCAAGCACCGCGCGCGCCACCTGGAAGCAGAGTTGAAGGCCCTGTACGCGCAGGAGGCTCGACTCCACGAGAAGCTCGCCCGGATCGAGCAGCAACAGGCGCAGCGTGAGCAGCACGTCGAGACCCTCCGCGCCGAGCGCGACGCGTTGGCGCGCCGCGTGGAGCAGCTGGAACGACGCCTGGGGGCTGGCCGCCCGCCGAACGCATCAGTTCGCCCGCGCTAAGAAGGCTCCTGGCATCGCCGCGGGTCGACGATCTCATCCAACACCGCGAGCAGACGTTCGTTCGTCTCCCGCAGGCCAACCGCGATGCGCAGGTGATTGGCGAAGCCCACCCCGGTCCCATCGCGCACGAGCAGCCCGGCCCGGAGTAATTGAGCCTGCGCCCGCGCCGCGTCCGGCACCTTCACGAGCAGGAAGTTGGCCTGGGAGGGCGGGAAGACGAAGCCGCGCCGGGCCAGCTCTCGGGAGAGGAATGCGCGCTCGTCGAGTACGAGCTGACGGCTTGTCCTCCAATGCCCTTCGTCCTCCAGGGCGGCCAGGGCGGCCACCTGACCGAGGCGGTTCACGTTGTACGGCGTGCGCACCCGGTTCAGGCGGTCCACCGCCTCAGCGCTGGCCACCACGTAGCCCACCCGCAGCCCGGCCAGGCCCGCGATCTTGGAGAAGGTGCGGAGCACGAGCAGGTACGGACGGTCGGCGAGCAGGGCCACGCCGTCTGGGTACTCCGGGTCGTCGCAGAAGTCGCGATAGGCCTCGTCGAGCACCACCAACGGTGGCTCGGCTCCCAGCGAATCGAGGAATGCCAGGAGGGGTGCCCGCCGGACGATGGTGGCGGCCGGGTTGTGGGGAGAGCAAACGAACACGATCTTCGTGCGCGCCGTGATCCGTCGCCCCATATCGCCCAGGTCGGTAGCGTACCCGGCGAGCGGGCTTGTCACCGGGCGGGCGCCGCCGAGCAGCGCCACCGTCGTGTAGGGCTCGAACGATGGATGCGGCAACACGACCTCGTCGCCCCCCTCGAGGGCCGCTCCCCCGATGATCGACAGGAGCTCGTCGCCACCGTTGCCGACGACGATCTGGTCGGGCGCGACTCCGAGCTTCCGCGCGAGGGCCTCGCGGAGCGCGGTGCTGCCCCCGTCCGGGTAGAGATGCGCTCGGCTCGCCTCCCGCGCGATGGCCGCCACCACCCGCGGCGAAGGGCCGAGCGCGCTCTCGTTCGAGGACAACCGCACCAGATCCGGGAGCCCGAGGTCCGCGGCCAAGGCCTCCAGGGACTTGCCGGACTGATACGGCGTGATACGGTTGAGAATAGGCCGCCACCGGGTACCCACGTCCTTGGATTCTAGTGAGTCCGCGCCGAGTTTGACAGTCTTTGTGGGCGGCTGCTACGCTCGTGTTCGAAATGCCGCCCGAGCTGTTGCGCCGGGCTCGACGTGCCGAAGCCAAGGCCGAACGCACCGACGATCGGCGCCGCCTGCGCCTCGAATTTTTCCGTGCCGCCCTCGCCGAGGGGCTCGAGTCCCTCAAGGTCAAACACGCCGAGGGCGCGTCAGGAGGGGAATCCGTCCGTGCGCACGCCCAGTTCATTGACGAGATCATTGGGGCCCTCAGCCGGCTGATCGCGTCCGACGCGGGGGCAGCCGGCCTGGGGCCAGCCCCTCTGGTGGTGGCAGCCTTGGGTGGCTACGGCCGCGGGGAACTACACCCCTCTTCGGACATCGACCTCATGGTCGTCTACGACGGGGAGTGCACGCCGTACGTCCACCGGGTCACCCAGGAGTTGCTCTACACCCTGTGGGATCTCGGGCTGCAGATCGGTCACAGCCTGCGCTCGCTCGACGACTGCGTGGCCATCGCGCGCACGGACTTCCCGAGCCTCACCTCCATGCAGGCGGCCCGCCTCGTCGCGGGCAGTCGACGGCTCTTCAATCGCTTTCGCCGCGTCCTTCGCGAAAGCCTCTTTCGCCGCGATTTCGGCGAGTTCCTCGCCACGACTCTGGCCGAACGAGACCAGCGTTACCGGAAGTTCGGGGCCTCGCCCTACATTGGCGAGCCCAACGTCAAGGAGTCGGCGGGTGGGTTGCGCGACATGCACACCGCCATCTGGCTGAGCTCGGCCAAGTTCGGCGCGCGCACCCTGCGCGAGCTGGCCGACAAGGGACTGATCACCCCACGCGAGCGGGCCGCCACCGACGCTGCTCTCACTTTTCTTTGGCGCGTGCGTAACGAGCTGCACTTCCTGGCTGGTCACAAGAACGACGTGTTGTCCCGAGACCTGCAGCCGCAGATCGCCAAGGCGTTCGGGGGTTACGAGGATACCGAGCAGAGTCTGGGGGTCGAGCGTTTCATGCGCGACTACTACCTGCACGCGCGCATCATCCACCGCTTGTCGCGTCGGCTCATCGCGCGCTGCCAGGATACGCTTTCGCAGCGGGGGGTGGCCGAGCGGCGCCAGCGCCAACAGGCCCTTGCCGATGGCCTTGTCTTTTTGGACGGCGCCCTGCATCTGGCCGATCGCGATCCGACCGCCCTGTGGGCCGAGCCCGCCCGGCTCATGAAGGTCTTCTGGCACATGCATCGGCTCGGATGCACGCTCTCGCCAGACCTCGAGCGGGCGATCGAGGAGGCCGTCGAGGCCATCGACGAGCGCGTTCAGCGGGAGCCGGGTGTGCGCGCGGCCTTCCTCGACATCTGTGGGCGGTGGGGACGGATTGGCGAGACGCTTTCCGAAATGCACGAGCTCGGTGTGCTCGGCCGCTACCTGCCCGAGTTCGGAGCCCTGACCTGTCTCGTGCAGTACGACGTCTACCACAAGTTCTCGGCCGACCAGCACTCACTCCTCGCCGTGCAACACCTGGAGGCGCTGGCACCTGGGCAGTCGGCGGAGTCGGAGGGAGCCGCCCTCGTCTTCCACGAAGTGGAGAAACCCGAGCTGCTCATGCTGGGCATGCTGCTGCACGACATCGGCAAGGCAAAAGGGCATGGGCACGTCGCCAAGGGGATTCCCCTGGCGCGGCAACTCACCGCGCGTCTCGGCCTCCCGGCCGAGGAGGCGGGCCTCGTCGAATTTCTGATCGCCCATCACCTCAGCATGTCGCACGTGGCTCAGCGGCGCGACATCGACGATCCTCGCACCATCTCGAACTTTGCCGCCGTCGTCGAGACTCCCCAGCGGCTGCGAATGCTCTATCTCCTGACCTACGCCGACATGCGGGCCGTGGGTCCCGGCGTACTCACGGGCTGGCAGGCGAAGATTCTTCACGAGCTGTTCACGCGGACCTTGGCCCAGCTCACGGGCGGCCGCGGGGGCGGCCCGGCGCGTCCCCAGCTCGTGGAGCGGTTGCAGGCGCATACGGGTGAGGAGCTGCCCCGGCAGGCGGTGCGGGCCCACGTGGCCATGGTTTCCGATCGCTACCTGACAACCACGAGCGTGCAGCGCATGGCCGAGCACCTGGCCATGCTGCGGCGCCTGGAGGAGCAACCGGTGGTAACCGAGCTGTTCCACCACCCCGACCTCGGCTCTTCCGACCTGGTCGTGGTGGCGCGGGACGTCCCGGGCCTCTTCTCTCTCATCGCGGGAACGCTGGCCGCCCATCGGGTCAACATCATCTCCGCCCAGATCCACACCCGGGCGGACGGCCTCGCCATCGACACCCTTCAGGTCAACGATCCGACGGGCGAACCCCTCTCGGCGGCCGCGCGCTGGACGCGCACCCTGGATGCCCTGCGCGCGGTGATCGCCGGCGAGCGCAGTGTGGAGACGCTGCTGGAAGGCCGGCACCGCGGGCGGGGGGAGCCGGCCACGGTGGCGGGCCCGCCCAAGATCGTCGTCGACAACCAGCTGTCCGATGCCTCGACGGTCGTGGAAGTGAAGTGTCCTGATCGGGTGGGCCTCCTGTATCTGATCACGGGCACGCTGGCCGCTCTCGGTCTCGACATCGCCAGTGCGCGCATCGCTACCGAGATCGACAAGGCGGTCGACACCTTCTACGTGACCAACGGCCAGGGGCACAAGATCGAGGACGCCGAGACCATCGAGCGGATTCACGCGGCGCTGCGCGCGGCGCTGGCCCGCGCCCTGTGAGCACATGATCAGCCGCTACCGTGAGGCGGTGCGCGTGTGGTCGGACCCCATCGGGCGGAGCCTCGTCCGCCTGCACCTGCGGCCGAATCACCTCACGCTCATCGGGCTCGGTATCAGCCTGATGGCGGCCGCCGCCTTCGTGACCGGCCACATCCGGACGGGGGGAGTGCTCCTCGTGATGGCTGGACTGTGCGACTTTTTCGACGGCTCCCTGGCGCGTGCCTCGGGGATGGTGACACCCTTCGGGGCCTTTCTGGACTCGGTCATCGACCGCTACTCGGACATCGTGGTACTCCTCGCCATCGTCGTCCTGTTCGCCCGCACACCCCACACGCGCGGAGCGCTGGTGGCCATGGCCGGTCTGGTGGGATCGGTCATGGTGAGCTACACGAAGGCCCGCGCGGCGTCGATTGGTGTCGAGTGTACGATCGGATTCATGGAGCGACCCGAGCGGATGATCTGCCTGATTCTGGGTGCCCTGCTAGACGTGCTGGAGCCGGCCCTGTGGGTGCTGGCTGTCCTGGCCAATCTCACGGCCCTCCAGCGCATCGCCTTCACCTGGCGCGCCACGCGCCAGACGGCCATCCCGCGCTGCGTGGTGGTCGCGGCCATCCTCCTTGGCCCTACCGTGAGCGCAGCCGACCCGCCGGTGACGACAGCACAGGAACGGACGTGGGCCCAGGCGATCGCCGGCTATCAGGCAGGCGATGTGGCTCCACTCCTCGGCCAGCTCAATGCGCCAGAGGCGCTGGCCAGCCCCATTGGCGACTATGTGCGATGGCTGCTCGCCGATGCCTTCGCACGCCGCGAGGACTGGACGGCATCCCGCGAGTTTGCCCTGAGCGTGGCAGCCAACCATCGCCACAGCCGATTGGCTCCTCGCGCCCTGCTGGTGGCAGCGTGGGCAAGCTCGCGCGCTGGCGACGAGGGAGGGGCCCAGGAGGCGGTGGTGAGGCTGATCGCGGACTACCCCGACGCCGAGGAGATGCCCGAGGCGCTGTACCTGCTGGGTATGACGGCCGAAGGGCGAGGTCAGCTCGAGGCGGCGGCGGCAGCGTATCGCGAGCTTACCCTGTTGGCCCCGGCCGGCGGCTATGCCTCGGGCGCCGGCGATCGCCTGTCCGCGCTCGCCCGGGCTGGTGTCCGAATCTCCCCGCTCTCGGTCCAGCAACGTCTCGATCGCGCGGACCGGTTGCTCCGCGGTGGTGCGTTCCAGGCCGCGGCGGACGAGGCCGATCGCCTCGCCGTCGATGCTTCAGATGTCAGCATCGCGGTGCGCGCGCTCAAGATCGTCGCCGACGCTTCACACCGGCTGGGTCGCCACGATGTGGCCGCGCGCGCCCTCGAGCTGGCCGTGGCGCGGGCGCCCGTCGAGCAGAAAAGTGCACTGCAGCTCGACCAGGCGCGGCTTCTCACCCGGAGCGGCAACAAGGATGGCGCGCAGAAGGTTCTGGCCGCGGTGATTGCAACGGGAACGGAGGCCGAAGTCGCGGAGGGCATGTATCTGCAGGCGCGGCTGCTCGAGGATCGTCGCCGCGACGCGCTCGCGGAGGACACATATCGCGCGTTAGCCCGTCGCTTCCCCGCCCGAGAGGTCGCGGGGATCGCGCTCTGGCGTGTGGGCTGGCGCGCCTACCTTCGGGGCGACGCTGGCGCGGCCACGCTCAGCTGGGCGCAGCTGACCGAGGTGCCGGGGGGCCGCGCCCACCGGTTGCCCGCGCTGTACTGGACGGGACGAGCGAAGGACCAGCTGGGGGCGCCGGAGGCGGCCCAGCGAGCGTATCAGCGCGTCCTGATCGAGGCACCGCGCAGCTACTACGGCCTCTTGGCCGAGCGCCGGGTGGCGGGCTCCCGAACGGCCGTTCGCGATCCCGGTGAATCTCCCGTCCGCTTCCCCGCCAACCCGCGAGACGCCGTAGCCGGCGACCCGGGTTTCGAGCGCGTCGACCTGCTCCGCCGTCTCGGCCTGGTCGATCTCGCTCTCGTGGAGCTCGCAGATGTCGTCCAGCGCTCGGGGGCTGACTCGGTCCGTCTGTACGGGTTCAGTCGAGCCTACGTAGATGGTGGGCGCTACCATCTGGCGCTCCGAGTCATGCGGAGAAACTTTGCCGCGCTGGCCATGAGCGGTCACCCGTCCATTCCGCGTGCGTTCTGGGAGCTTCTCTATCCCTGGCCCTGGCGCGCAGAGGTGACTGAAGCGGCCGAGCGCGTGGGTCTCGATCCGTGCCTCGTGGCCGCCGTGGTTCGTGAGGAATCGAGCTACCATCCGGCTGCAGTATCCCGCGCGGGGGCGCGCGGCCTCATGCAGCTCATGCCGAGCACCGCCCAGCCCATGGTCGCAGGGCGAGGCTGGTCCTTCCGTGGGGGCGACCTTCTCGACGAGCCGGCGGCCAACATCGAGCTCGGGACGAGCTTCCTCGCGCAGCTCCTGCGCGAGTTCACCGATCCCCGGCTGGCGCTGGCGGCATACAACGCCGGTCCACGGCGAGCCCGCCAGTGGTGGCAGGCGCGCCGGAACGACGACCTCGAGGTTTGGGTTGAGGAGATCCCGTTTGACGAGACGCGCCACTATGTCAAGCGCGTCATGCTTTCCTGGGACGAGTACCGTCGGATCTACAACCCGCGCTGAGGGCGGCGCACCCTTTCAGCGCGGCCGGGCCGCCTTCCTCGAGACGGACTCCAGAGGCTCCAGGGCTGCCAGGCGATCGGCGGAACTGGGCTCCGTGGCCAACAATCCCCCCTGAGCGGGACGATGGGCGGTGGCCGTCCGGATAGCGTCGGCCATCACGCGCCGGGGCGCCGCATAGCCCATGGCGAAGAGAATCTCCAGCGCCTTGCTATCGGCGGCGAGGACCTGATCCCGCGTATACGCGCGCACCACGAGTGGACTCACGAGATAATCGATCAGCCCGACCCCAGGTATCATGAGTCCGAAAACGGTGAATCCCGCCGACATCGAGAGGGCGAGCGCGCGGCGCCGCCCGATGTGGCCGAGGGTCTCGTGCGCGACTTGCTGGGCGACGAGCGCATCCAGGCTCGGCGCGGGCAGGCGCGCGAGACCGTCGGTGAAGTAGAACGTCGCGTCGTCGGTGGTATAGGCGGCGACGTCCCGGGTATGGATCATGGCGAACGTGTAGCGCTTGGGGTCGTCGTCAGCGGCCAGGGCTGCGCGGTGCAACGACCGCGCCGCCGCCGTGGCGTACTGATCGCGCGCCGAGGGATAGTACGCGCCTTCCGGAAACGTGGTGCACGCAGCGCACGCGATGGCGAGCGCCAGCAGGCCGAGCCGGCCAAGCATCCTTCCATGGTAGGGACGGGACCGAGCGGAGCCGTCGGAAATACCGGGGGCCGCCGGATGGGGGCGGCACTAGGGCCGTCCACTACCGGCGGCGTTACTTCCGTAGCAGCGGGGTCAGGTAAGGCCAGAGTCGCTCGGCCACGACCTGCTGGCCCCTCGCATTGGGATGGATGCCATCGGCCTGGTTCAGGTTCGGGTCGCCGGCCACTCCATCGAGAAGAAACGGCATCAAGGAGGCCCCGGTCTTGCGCGCGACCGCCGGGAAGGCCGCCGCAAAGGTGCGTGCGTATTCCCCACCATAGTTGGGGGGTACCCGCATGCCGGCCAGCAGAACACGGGCGCCGCTGGCCCGGAGACGCGTGGTGATTTCCTCGAGGTTCTCTCGCATGGCGTCCACGCTGAGACCGCGCAAGCCGTCGTTGCCGCCGAGGGCGACGATGACGATGGATGGGCGCGTGCGGAGCACCCAATCGACCCGCCTCAGCCCACCAGCGGTGGTGTCACCGCTGACGCCCGCGTTGACGACACGATAGTCGTACCCCTCTCGTCGGAGGCGCTGCTGGACCAGGGCGGGGAATGCGTCCTCGCGACCGACGCCGAACCCGGCGGTCAGGCTATCCCCCAGCACGGTGAGCGTCTCCTCCGCCGAGATGTCAGCGACCACGCCGAGGGCCAGTGCGACCAGCACGACCACGAGGGCGGCGTGTCTCATGAGCCGAGTGTAGTATGAGATTCGAGATGATCCGAGTACGGGACCTTTCGCTACGTCTTGCCAGCGGTGGCCGTCCCGTCCTCATCCTCGACGGAATTTGCCTCGAGGTAGCGGCCGGGGAGTTCGTGGCCATCACCGGGCCCTCGGGGAGCGGCAAGTCGACGCTGCTCGGCCTGATCGCGGGGCTGGACCAGCCGACGACGGGCAGTATCGAGGTGGACGGCGTGGAGATCACGAGGCTCTCGGAGAATACGCTCGCGGGTTTCCGATGCGAGCGGATCGGCTACGTCTTTCAGTCGTACAACTTGATTCCGACCCTCAGCGCGAGCGAGAACGTCGCCGTTCCTCTGGAGCTTGCCGGCCGGGCCAACGCTCTCACCCAGGCGGCAGTCCTCCTGAGCGAGGTCGGTCTGAGCCGTCGGGCCCACCACTATCCGGCGCAGCTCTCCGGGGGAGAGCAGCAGCGCGTGGCTCTCGCGCGCGCGGTGGCGCTTCGGCCGAAACTGCTGCTTGCGGACGAGCCCACCGGAAACCTCGATTCCGCCACCGGGGCTGCCATCATCGAGCTGATGCTGCGGCTCAGGCGGGAGCGTGGGAGCACTCTGCTGCTCGTTACCCACGATCCGGCGCTGGCGGCCCACGCCGACCGGATCGTCAGCCTCCTCGACGGCCGCCTCGTCAACGGCAATGGCCATGCGCCCTGAGCGCCGCGCAGAAGGGGGAAACCAATCAAGTTGGGGGGCCATGTCGGGGCCCGGGGAAGCTGGCGTTGGATCGAGGGGCGCCCGGGGTGACCCGGGGCGTCCCGAGCGCGGGGGGGTTTGGGGGGCCATGTCGGGGCCCCCCATGATAGTGACAATGGCCCTGCGCGAGATGCGTGGCGGATGGCGCCAATTCGGCGGCTTTTTCGCGTGCGTCACCCTCGGCGTGGCGGCGCTCACCGCGGTCGGTAGCCTCGCCGCCAACGTCGATCGCGCCCTGACTCGTGAAGCGCGGTCGCTGATGGGGGGAGACCTCGAGCTGAGGGCGATGCGTCCCCTCGGGGAAGAGGGGACGCAGGCCGTAGCGCGCATTGCGCGGGCTGGAGCCACCGTGACCCGTGTGCGTGAGCTGGTGGGCATGGTCCGCGATCCCCGTGCGGGGGGCTCCATGCTGGTCGAGCTGAAGGCCGTTGAGCTGGGCTACCCGCTCTACGGTCGCGTGGAGACGGCGCCCGGGCATCCACTGGGGGCGCTGCTCGCCGATGGTGGTGCTGTTGTACAGGAAGCCTTGCTGACACGGCTCGACGTCAAGGTCGGTGACCGGATCCTGGTCGGCAACCAGCCGGTGACCATCCGTGGGGTCGTGCGGAAGGAGCCGGACAGCCCGGTCGGCTTTGCGCTGGGACCGCGGGTTCTGATCAGCGGCAAGACTCTCGATGACACCGGGCTCCTCCAGTTCGGTAGCCGCGTACGCCACCGAACCTTGCTACGCTTGCCCGATAGCATGGCTGCGCGCGAGAGCCGAGAGGCCATCGCCCGTGAAATCTCGGATCCAGCCGTTCGCGTGACCGCCTTCAACGAGGCCCAGCCGGGGCTCCGCCGTTTCTTCGCCCAGATGGCCTCATATCTGGGTTTGATCGGACTCGTCAGCCTGCTGGTCGGCGGGATCGGCGTGGCCTCGGCCGTTGCTACGTTCATGAGGCGTCAGCGTCCGACCATCGCCATATTGAAGGTTCTCGGGGCCGGCTCGCGCGTGCTCCTCACGGGCTACGTACTGCAGACTCAGATGGTCGCGGTGGCGGCCAGCGCGGCGGGGGTAGTCCTCGGCATCGGCCTGCAGTCACTCATCGTGGGCGTGCTGGCCGGCACGTTGCCGATCGAACTGTCCTCGCGGCCGGATCCGCTGACGCTCGCGCGGGCTTTTGTCATGGGGGTCCTGACCGCGCTTTTCTGCGCCCTCTGGCCGTTGCTTACCATCCGGACGGTGCGGCCTTCACTGCTCCTTCGCCACGAGGTCGATCCTCTTCCCACGCGGAAAGCCTGGGCCGCGTTGCCCATCGCGGGTGGCCTGGTCGCTTTGGCCTTCTGGCAGGCAGGATCCTGGAAGCTTGGTGGGATTTTCGTGGGCGCGTCGATCGCCGCGCTCCTTCTCCTGGTCGGCCTGGCTCGAGTGGTGGCGTTGGCAGCGCGCCGGCGGCCGCGCCTGAGCGGGCTCGCCTGGCGGCAGGGCGTGGCCAACCTCGCGCGTCCGGGGGCACAGACGGGCGGCGTCGTCATCGCGCTCGGCGTCGGAGTCATGCTGCTCGTGTCGGTGGCCTTGCTCGAGGCGAGCCTCGGGCGCCAGATCGACCACGAGCAGCGGCGGGAAGCCCCGTCGTTCTTCTTCATCGACATCCAGCCTGATCAACGGGAGGCCTTCGTGCGGGTGGCGGTGGAGGCCGGCGGTGGTGCTCCACCTGTGCTCACACCCGTGGTGCGCTCGCGCCTGGCGGCCATCAACGGCTTGCCCGTGACCCGCGCCATGATAGATGCTCGGCGTGAGGGGCCAGACAGCGAGGGCGCGTGGTATCTCCGCCGGGAGTATGTCCTGACCTACGCGGCCGAGCTGCCTCCGGCCAACGTGCTCGTCAAGGGGTACTGGTGGGGTCCCTCCGACTGGACCCGACCGCTGGTCTCGGTGGAGGAGGCGGTGGCCAGACAGCTTGGGATCGGTGTGGGGGATCGGCTCACCTTTGAGGTACAAGGGGTGCCGGTCGGGGCCGAGGTGACGAGCATCCGGAAGGTCGATTGGCAGACGTTGTCCACCAACTTCTTCATGATCCTCTCGCCGGGTGCCCTCGACGGCGCTCCGGGCACGTTCGTGGCCACGAGCCGAGTCCCTGCCGCCAACGAGTCCCGCGTCCAGGGCGCAGTCGTGACCGCGTTTCCCAACGTGACCGCCATCCCCGTGCGCGACGTGCTCGAGCGCGTGGCAAGCGTGCTCGATCAGATGGCGGTGGCTATTCGTGTGATGGCGCTCTTCAGCATCGGCACCGGCCTCGTGGTCATGGTCTCGGCCCTCACCGCGACCCGCTATGCGCGTCTGCAGGAATCGGTCATCTGGCGGACGCTTGGCGCCACCCGGGGCGTGGTGGCGCGCATCTTTGCGGTCGAGTACGCCTGCCTGGGGGTGGCGGCTGGTCTTGGCGGGAGCGCTCTGGCCACGGCGCTCTCATGGGTGGTGCTGCGCTACCTTCTCGAGGTCCCGTGGACGTTCGAGCCGGAGGCGCTCGTCCTTGGCGTCACCCTCACCGCTGCCGTTGCGCTCGCGGTGGGATTTCTGGCCACCTTCAGGTTGCTCGGCGCCAAGCCACTCCCCGTGCTCAGGCAGGAGTAGCGCCCAGCACGCGCGGGGTGGCCGCCCGGGCGGCCACCACCTCGAAGGTCTCGAGGGGCTCCGACAAGCCCTTGACCACGGCCCGCCCCATCGGTCGGGTGACGATGGTCGCCCGCGCCAGGCGCATGGTGTCCTCCGTAATCAGCGTCGTTCCCGGACGGGCGAGCTGCTCCATGCGCGCGGCGATGTGGGTGGCCTGCCCCACCGCTGTGTAATCACGTCCGAGGTCGCTGCCGATGACGCGCACGATGACCTCGCCCGAGTTCAGGCCGACCCGGATCCGGACGTCCATGTCCCCGGTTCGACGAAGGGCGTCGGCGTAACGGGACACCGCGGCCTGCATCCTCACCGCGGCCAGGCAGCCATGGGCGGCGTGATCCGAGGGGCCACGGGCGCCTCCGAAGAGGGCCATGATGCCGTCCCCCATTACCTGGTTTACCGTACCGCCGTAGTGGCGGACGGCCTCCATCATTCGCTCGAGGACCCCATCGAGGACGGCCCGTGCCCCTTCCAGGTCGTACCCGGCCAGCAGCTCGAGGGAACCACGCAGATCCGCGAAGAGCACGGTGAGAAATGTCCGCCCCTCCCCGAGGGTTGCGCCCTGCCCTCTCCTGCGCGCCTGCTCCTCCAGCGTTCGCTCGATCCTCCGGAGGAGCCCATCAGGATCGTGGCCCTTCTCGAAGTAGTCAGAGGCGCCGAGCCGCATGGCTTCCTTGGCCGACTCCCAGCCCGCGTAGGCTGTGAGCAGGATGACGTCGGCGGCCGGGCAGTGGACCTTGGCCGCCCGGAGCACCTCGAGGCCGCCGCCATCGGGCATCCGAAGGTCGGTCAGCACGATCTCGGGCGGATCGCCAGCCAGGGCACGCAAGGCAGCCGGCACGCTGTCGGCCTCGCGCACCCGATAGCCGCGCTGTCGGAGAAGAATGGCCATGGTGGTTCGCGCGGAGGGCTCGTCGTCCACGATGAGGATGGTCACCATGGTCGATGTGCGACTCATGTTTCGTGCCAAGCCGGAGGGCGTCCCGGACGCCACTTGCCGTTGGTCCCCTGGGCGAGGTGGTTCAGAGCGGAACATAGGTTCCCTTCTGGAACCAGGCGAGCTCAGGGGGTCGCGATCCCGTACTCCTTGAGCTTTCGCCAAAGAGTGGTGCGACCGATGCCGAGCGCATCGGCCGTCCGCGAATGGTTCCAGCCGCACCGCTCCAACGTCTGAAGAATGTGCGTCCTCTCCGTCTCCGCCAGGCTCATCTGGCTTGTGAGGAGCGGCGGTGAGCCAAGGTCGAGGCGAGCGGCGACGTGCGGAGGCAGATCGTCAACGTCTACCGTGTCGGTCCGGCTCAGGATGGCGGCGCGCTCCATCGCGTTCTCGAGCTCACGGATGTTGCCGGGCCACGCGTACGCCAGAAGGCGATCGAGCGCATCGGGACCGAGGCGAAGCGCACGTTCCTGCTTGGCGGCAAAGCGGGCCAGAAAGTGCTCGGCGAGCACCGAGATATCCTCCCGCCGATCGCGCAGCGGCGGCAAGGTGATGGCAATCACGTTGAGCCGGTAGAAGAGGTCCTCGCGGAAGCGGCCCTGACGCATCATCGGCGGGAGCTCCCGGTTGGTGGCGGCCAGCACCCGCGCGTCCATGCTCAGGGACTGGGTCGATCCTACCGGGCGGACTTCGCCGTCCTGGAGCGCGCGGAGGAGCTTGACCTGCAAGGCCGGCGTCATCTCGCCGATCTCGTCGAGGAACAGCGTGCCCTGATGGGCTTCCTCGAACAGGCCCTTCTTGTTCATGGACGCGCCGGTGAAGGCGCCCTTCACGTGGCCGAAGATCTCGGACTCGAGCAGGCTCTCCGGGAGTGCCCCACAGTTCACCGCCACGAAGGCGGCCCGGGCCCGCGGGCTGGCATGGTGAATGGCCTTGGCGATCAGCTCCTTTCCTGTTCCCGACTCGCCCTGAATGAGAACGGTGGCGTCGGTGGGAGCGACCCGCGCCACGAGGTCGAGGACACGCCGCATCTCGGGCGAGCGCGCGATGATGCCGAGCAGGGCGTAGCGGTCCTTGATCTGCGCGCGCAAGTTCTCGTTCTCGCGCCGGAGGGCCTCGTCGGCCAGCGCGCGGTCGATGCGCAGGAACAGCTCGTCGGGCTCGCGCCCTTTCTCGAAATAGTCGAAGGCGCCGAGCTGCATGGCCTCCTTGGCGGACTCCCAGCCGGCGTACGCGGTCAGTAGGATGACGTCGGTGCGCTGACCCCGCGCGGTGACCGCGCGCAGCACGTCGAGGCCGCTCCCATCGGGCATCCGCAGATCGGTGACGACCAGGTCGAACGTCTCGTCCGTTAACATCTTGATCGCGGCTTGGACGCCGGCCGCCTCCACCACCCGGTGGCCGCGCTTGCGCAGGAGAAGGGCGAGGATGGAGCGTGCCGAGGCTTCGTCGTCGACGACGAGGATGGTCGCCATGCCTTCAGGCGGGAGTCATGGGAAGCGCGATGGTGAATCGGGTCCCGCGCCCGGGTGTCGACTCCAGGTCGATGTGGCCTCCGTGGGCGGCCACGATTCGCTGGGCGATGGTGAGGCCCAGCCCGGTCCCCCCCGGCTTGCGGGAGTAGAAGGGTTCGAAGACGCGGGGACGCTCCTCGGGAGAGATGCCACGTCCTGTGTCCGAGACGACGATCACGACATGCCCATTCCGCCGGCCGACCTCGAGGCCAAGGCGCCCACGTCCGTTCATGGCCTCTACCCCGTTGAGCGCCACGTTCAGCAAGACCTGGGTGAGCTGATCCGGATCGAACACAAACGAGGGCACGGTCGGGTCGACCCGCATCTGCAGCTCCACCTGCCGGGCGCGGGTCGGATCCTCGCGGATCAGGGCGGCCACGTGCTCCACGACCTCGCGAACGTCGCCCGCCAACCGCTTAGGCTCTCGAGGCCGGGCGAAGATCAGGAAATCGGACAGGATACGGTTCAGCCGCCGCGCCTCCTTGCGCACGGCGTCCAGCGTGCTCGTGTGCTCCTCGCGCGTGAGCATCTCCGGTCGCTCTAGCAGGGTGGTGGCGTTCACGATGGCCGAGAGGGGGTTACGGATCTCGTGGGCCACCCCCGCCGCCAGCTCCCCCGCGGCGGCCAGACGTTCCGCTTCGCTCAGGCGCGCCCTTAGGCGCGCCTGCTCGGTGATGTCAGCCACCAGCTCGAGCAGGAAGACCTCGCCATTCGGCTGTCGCACGGGTGAGCAGCTCAGCAGAAAGCGGCGGCCCCCCACACCATCCACCTCCAGACGCACGGGGCCCGCGATCTCGTGCCGGCGCTCAAGGGGGCATTCGGGACATGGATGCCCGTCGGCGGTGAGAACCTCGTAACAGCGACGGCCGGCCACCGTTCCGAAGTGGCCGAGCATCCACAGGTTGGCGTGTCGAATGGTGAAGTTGCCGTCGACGAGCTCCAGCCCCTCACCGAGCCCGTCGACGAGCCGCTCGTTGAGATCCTTCAGCGCACGCATCTCGCTGCGTGCGCGGTCGAGGACCATGATGATGATGGCGAAGGTTGAAAGGAAGTAGAAGGACACGAAGAGGGCGTGGATGCAAAGGTGCGTTTGGCTTCCGGGCTCGGCCCCCAGGAAGGGGGACATCACGCGGTGAATGGCCCACAGACAAAAGGAGGCGGCCAGGAGTCGGGCGCCTCGATAGCGGACCCCGGTGGCCGAACGCGGCCAAAAAGCGAGGCCCGCCACGAACTGAGGGACGCCCAATATGATCCCGACCGCTTCGCGCACGACGAACGGCGCTTGGTACAGATCGCCCAGCGCCGCCCCCACCAGCGCGACCAGTCCGGCGAGCCACGCGTCCCGCCGCCGGATCACGTAATCCGATCGGTAGGCGAGGGCCGCCACCAGGATAAAAAACTGCGCTCCTACGGTGGCCGCGTTGACCAATGCGCTCAGGTCAATCGCGCCCGGGAGAACGGCCTCCACGAGCTTGAGCCCCTTCGACAGCGTGAAGCACCCCCAGGCCCAGAGCAGATAGTTGAAGAAGCGAACGCGGTGGGACGGGTAGAGATACACGAAGATCAGGAACTGGATACCGAAGGCCAGGGTGGAGACGAAAGTCAGTAAGAGCGACGCCGGCATCACAATACGCCTCGCTGATCGAAGTCTACCGTGTTACTCAAATGCCGTGCCAGTCGAAGATCATGCGCAGGCGTGCTGGATGGCCAGCAATCCGTTTCGCGTCGGAACGCCGTTTCGTTGTGAAACACTTCAGGTCTGTCCGCAGGCCTGTTATGATGGAATCACCCTGATCCTCGCCCCGCTCGACTTCTGCTCGAATGCCGTCGAGGCTCGCTGAGGCATGAGCGCAAACGCGCGTGCTCTGGGGGGCGTCCGTGTGCTCGACCTGGCCACGTTCATCGCGGCGCCGTTCTGCTGTACGCTCCTCGGAGAGTTCGGGGCCGAGGTCATCAAGGTCGAACAGCCCGGCATCGGGGACGACCTGCGGCGCCTCGGGCGCCGGGCAGGGAGCGGTCCCGCCTACATGTGGCTCGTCGAGTCGCGCAACAAGAAGTCCATCACCTGCAACCTCCGCGCGCCCGAAGGTCAGGCCCTCATAAAGCGCCTGGCCATCCAGACGGACATTCTCGCCGAGAACTTTCGCCCGGGCACCATGGAGGGCTGGCACCTGGGCTGGGAGGATCTGTCGACGGTCAACCCTGCGCTCGTCATGGTGCGCATCTCGGCCTTCGGCCAGACGGGGCCGGCGCGCGCCCGCCCCGGCTTCGGGCGCATCGCCGCCGCCGTCAGTGGAGTGAGCTATCTTTCCGGGTACCCTGATCGGCCACCTGTGACACCCGGCACCCCCACCATCCCGGACTACCTCGCCGGGACGATGGGGGCTCTGGGAGCGCTCATTGCGTTCCAGCACCGGCAGCGCACCGGGCAGGGGCAGGTGGTCGACATCGCCCTCTACGAGCCGATGCTGCGCATGCTCGATGAGCTGATTCCCGTCTACGGAGCGGCCGGACACATCCGGGAGCGTACGGGCTCGGGAACCGAGTACGTCGTACCGCACAATCACTACCGCGCGCGCGACGGCAGCTGGATTGCGATCGCTTGCACGAACGACCGCATGTTCGAGCGACTGGTGACGCACGCCATGGGACGGGCCGAGTTGCAGGTGGAGTTCGCGTCCATGGCCGAGCGTATGCGGCGCCGAGACGAGCTCGACCACCTCGTGGGCGAGTGGGTAGCGACGTTCGACGCCCCCGAGGCGCTGGCTCGACTCGACGCCGCCGAGGTCCCGTGCTCGCTCGTGAACAGCGTCCGCGATCTCTTTGTCGATCCCCAGATGGCGGCCCGCGACAATATCGTGAAGGTGCCCCATCCGCTCGGGGGTCTTCTCCACATGGCGGGAATCGTACCGAAACTCAGCCTGACTCCGGGGGCCGTCGACCACCCGGGTCCGCTGGCCGTCGGCGAGCACAACGAGGAAATCTATTGCGGGCGACTCGGTCTGACGAGCGACGACCTCTCCGCCCTCCGCGCGCGCGGAGTTGTGTAGGCGACCTGAGTATGATCATGGTAGAGGCTCCAAAGGAGGCGCCTATGTTTACCCCGCTCGGTCTCGATCACGTGGTGCTGGTCGTGCGCGACCAGCAAGCCTCCCAGCGCTTCTACACGGACGTGCTCGGCTGCACGCTCGATCACGTCAACGAGAGGATCTCGCTCATCCATCTGCGCTTCGGTGAGCACTACATCGATCTCCTGCCGATCACCGCGGAACGCCCCCGCGGCTCCGGAGGGGTCGATCACGTGTGCCTGTCGATCCGCTGTGACGATCTGGCGAAGGTGGCCGCTGACCTCCGCGCGCGCGGAGTGGAGCTGGAGGGCGGTATTGTCAGCCGACGGGGCGCTTACGGGACCGGCCCTTCCCTCTATCTGCGCGATCCCGACGGCTACACGATCGAACTGAAACCCCGCTGATCCGCGCCGAATTTCGAGGGGTCGTCCGCGTGTCCCGGGCGCCCGACAGGTGGGGGCGGCCATGAGGGGCCCGTTCGAGGCTCCCGCAGCGAGCGTGATTTCGAGGGGCGTCACGGGTTGCCCGGGACGTCCCGGGCGTAAGGGGGGCATGGGGGGCCCTTTCGAGGCCCCCCATATCAATTAACCCGCCGCGCCCGCCCTTCCCAGAAGGGCTCGCGCAGCTTGAACTTCTGGAGCTTGCCGGTCGCCGTTCGCGGCAGAGCCTCGCGAAATTCGACGGACGTGGGGCACTTGAAGTGTGCGAGACGGGCGCGGCAGAAGGCGAGAAGCTCCTCGGTGGTGGCGCGCCCCCCCGGACGGAGCATCACCAGGGCCTTGATGGTCTCGCCCCACCTGTCGTTGGGAACGCCGATGACGGCCGCCTCCGCCACCGCCGGGTGCTGATAGAGACAGTCCTCGACCTCGATCGAGGAGACGTTCTCGCCGCCGGTGATGATCACGTCCTTCTTGCGATCGGAGATCACGATGTACGGGCCTTCGAGCTGACCCCCATCGCCCGTGTGGAACCATCCGCCCTCCAGCGCCTTGGCTGTCTCCTCGGGTTGATCCCAGTATCCTTCGAACACGTGGTTGGATCGGGCCAGGATCTCGCCCTCGTCATCCACCGCCATGCGGACACCGATACCGGGCACGCCCGCCCGGGCTAGGCGCCGCGCCCGCTCATCGGGCGCGAGGCCGTCCCACTCACGGGGTGCCCGGTTGATGGTGAGCAGCGGCGACGTTTCGGTGAGCCCATAGATCTGGATGAACTCCCAGCCGAGCTCGGTGTCGACCCGCTCGATGGTCTTCGACGGCGGGGGAGCGCCCGCCACCACGATGCGAACGCGGCCCCGCCCGGGTGTGTCGCGTCCCTGCTGGCGCCGGGCGGCGGCGGCGTCGAGGACGACGGCGATGACGGCGGGGGCACAGTTGAAGAGGGTCACCCCTTCGGATTCCACCCGCCGCAGGATCTCCTCGCCGTCGATCTTGCGGATGATCACCTGGCGGGCGCCCATGGCGGTGAGGGCATAGGGCATGCCCCAGCCGTTGCAATGAAAGGTGGGCAAGGTGTGCAGATAGACGTCGCGGTCGGTGACACCCACATGCCAGCCGAACACCACGGCGTTGAGCCAGCAAGCGCGGTGGGTGAGCTGGACGCCCTTGGGCCGCGCCGTGGTGCCCGACGTGTAATTGATGGACAAGGTTGTGTTCTCGTCGCTGACGACGTGGCGAGGCTGACCGTCGGGGCGTCCGAAGAGGATGGGGTCTGTGCTCGCGCCGAGTACGAAACGGTGCTCGACCTTCAGCGGCCGGAGCGCTTCGTCCAGCTCGGGATCGACGAGCAACACGGAGGCCCTCGAGTGCTCGAGGATGTAGGCGATCTCGTCGGCGCGCAGGCGGTAGTTGATGGGGACGAGCACCCGCCCATACGCGCTCACGCCGAAGAGGCTCACCAGGAAGCGGGTCGCGTTCGGTGAGACGACGGCCACCCGCCCACCGGGCTCGACCTGCAGGTCGTCGAGCGCCGTGGCCAGGCTGCGGGCCATCTGCCCGAACTCGGCGTAGGTGATCCGGCCCAAGCCTCCGCCGGGGGGATTGGGCTCATCGACAATGGCGTCGCGATCGCCGTACGCCAACTCGGCGCGCTCGAGAAAGTCGACGAGGGTCAGCGGAACGATCATGCCAGCTCTCCTTTTGCTACGCGACTTCCGGCCCGGCCGGGCAATCCCAGAAACCGCGTTACGATACCACGCGTGACGCCCAAGATCGGGGCGCCGGCAGGCACGGGCGCGCGGGGGAACGACCCGTTGCGGCTGCCTGCCCGCGTGCGCGCCTTCACGGATCCGATCTTCTATCCCCACCGACCGTCCGCAGTGGAGCTAATCGAGACCCATATCTCATGGGTGTTCCTGGCCGGCGAGTACGTCTACAAGGTCAAGAAGCCCGTCAACCTCGGGTTTCTCGACTTTCGCACCTTGGCGCGCCGCCGTCACTTCTGCAGGGAAGAGATTCGGCTGAACCAGCGACTCGCGCCCAACGCGTATCTCGATGTCGTCACGATAACGGGGGAGCGGGGTGAGTATCGGCTGGGGGGGGCCGGCCGGACCCTCGAGGTCGCGGTGTGGATGCGGCGCCTCCCAGCGGACCGGATGCTCGACCAGCTGGTCAGGACGGCCGGGGCCGATCACCATCTGCTGGAGGACATCGGCCGTACCATCGCCGAGTTTCACGCGAGCGCCGCGCAGGGCCCGGCCATTGCCCGCTTCGGCCGGCCGGAGGTGGTCCGACGCAACATGGAGGAGAACCTCGCCCAGACCGGGCGTCTTCCACCCGAGGTGTTGCCCCCGGCGACGCGGACGATCGTGCGGAGCTTCCTGCGCGAGACCTTGCGCGGTCAGCGCCGGCGGTTCAGCGAGCGCGTTCGGGCAGGCCGGATCCGCGACTGCCACGGCGACCTCCAGGCACAGCATGTGTGCTGCACGGATCCCATTCAGGTCTTCGACTGCATCGAGTTCAACCACCGCTTTCGCTATGGCGACACGGCAGGCGAGATCGCCTTCCTGGCCATGGATCTCGACGCCAGCGGGCGTTCGGACCTGGCCCTCGACTTCATCAACGCCTACCTGGATTCGAGCGGGGACTTCGGCGCCGTGCCCCTACTCGACTTCTATCGCGCCTATCGCGCCTGGATCCGGGGCAAGGTGTATGGCCTGCAAGCGATCGACCCGGGCCGCGCGGAGCATGTGGCCCTGATGTCACGGGCACGGGGCTACTTCGAGCTCGCGGCTTCCTATGCCCGCCCGCGCCGGGCGCCCTCGCTCACCGTGATGACGGGGCTCAGCGCCAGCGGTAAATCGACGGTGGCGCGGCGGATTGCCCACGGCGTCTCCGCCATCGTGGTGAGAACGGACGCCGTTCGCAAGCAGCTCGCGGGTGTTCCCTGGCACCGGCGTTACACCGGGGCGGTCGGCGAGGGGCTCTACAGCGCCGCCATGACCGAGCGGACCTATGCGACGTGTCTGGGTGTCGCCGAGGAGCTGCTGGAGGCGGGCTGGAGCGTGGTGCTCGACGGAGTCTTCGGGCGGCGGGCCGAGCGGGAGGCGGCCCGAGCCCTGGCCAGGGTCAAGGATGCCTCGTTTCGGATCGTCTGGTGTCAGGCGCCGGAGGCGGTGCTGCGCGAGCGCCTGCGTGCGCGACAGGCCGGGGGACGCGATGTCTCGGATGCGGGTGAGGACGTGCTGGACCTCCAGCTCCGCCATTACGAGCCACCGTCGGCCGAAGCCGACGTCGAGCACTCGCTCTCGCACCGATGAGTCTTCCTCCAGTCCCGCCCGAGATTCTCACCTACTACGCGCAGGGGCGGGAGGCGCAGCGCCTATCGCTCGACCACGGACCGCTGGAAGCCGAGCGGACGCGCGAGCTGCTCCTCCGCCACCTTCCGTCTGGGCCCCAGGTCATCCTCGACGTGGGCGGTGGGCCGGGCGCCTATGCGTGCTGGCTGGCGGCGCGCGGCCACGACGTGCACCTCATCGATGCGTCGCCCCTTCACATCGAGCAGGCGCGCCAAGCCTCCGCGCAGCAGCCCGACCATCCACTGGCCAGTGTCCGGCTGGGCGACGCCCGTCACCTTGACGTCACGGATGCCAGCGCCGACGCCGTGCTCTTGATGGGCCCGCTCTACCACCTGACGGAGCGGGCGGACCGTTTACGCGCCCTCCGAGAGGCCTGGCGCGTGCTGAGGTCGGGCGGGCTTCTCTTCGCGGTCGGGGTTTCCCGGTTTGCGTCCCTGCTAGACGGGCTCTTCGAAGGCCTGCTCGATGATCCGGCGGCGGCCCGCATCGTCGCGGACGATCTGCGAAGCGGCCAGCATCGCAACCCGACCCCGCGCGATTACTTCACGACATCGTTCTTCCATCGGCCGGAGGAGTTGGAGGGCGAGGTCGCCGAGGCCGGCTTCGTGATCGTCGAGACGGTCGGCATCGAGGGACCGGGGTGGCTCCTGACCGATGTGGCCCAGCGGTGGGCGGATCCAGGGTGGCGCCAGCACCTGCTCATGGCCGCGCGCGCTGTCGAGCGCGAAGCATCTATGCTCGGAGTGGGAGCGCACGTCATGACGGTCGGCCGGAGGCAGTAGCATGAGCCTCATCACGGCGAGAACGTCTGCCCGTGCGGGGCGGCTGACGCTGCCGGCCTTGACGCTCCGCGCGGGCCGCTGCTAGTCTCGCGCGATCCGCGTGGTCCGGCGCCTCGACGGTCAGGGAGCGTCGCCGCGAGCAGGAAGGAGACTGACGATGATCCGAGCGCTGTGCGCCACCGTCGCCGTGATCGCGGCGGCCGTCCAGCTGGCCTGGGCTCAGGAGCCCTACCCGACTCGCCCCATCACCATCGTGGTGGCCTTCCCTCCCGGCGGGCTGGCCGACCTCACGGCCCGCCCTGTTGCGCTGGCTCTCGAACGCCTCCTGAAGCAGCCGGTGGTGGTCGCCAACAAGCCAGGCGCGGCCGGCGCCGTCGGCAACCAGTTCGTGGCCACGAGCAAGCCCGACGGGTACACGCTGTTGATGGCGCTCGTGAGCGTGTCCGTGCTCCCGGAGGTAGACAAGCTCTTCGGCCGTCCGCCGACCTACACGCGCGATCAGCTGACGGGCATCGCGCGCGTCAACGCGGAACCCTCGATCCTGACCGTCCCCGACGATGCCCCCTGGAAGAGCCTGAAAGACTTGGTGGAGGACGCCAAGCGGCGGCCGGGCGAGATCGTGTTCACCTCCTCCGGTCTATACGGCGCCTCGCATGTGCCCATGGAGATGTTCCTGCACGCAGCCGGCCTCACCATGCGCCACCTGCCTACCACGGGAGGCGGCCCGATGATGAACGCGATCCTCGGCAGCCATGCCCAGGTCGTGATGAGCACTAACTCGCTGGTAGCGCCCCACATGAAAGCCGGGAAGCTGCGACTCCTGGCCCACACGGGCACCCACCCGATCGCGGCCTACCCCGACGTCCCGTCCTTGAAGTCACTCGGCTACGACGTCGTGTACACGGCGTGGGCGGGCCTGGTGGCGCCCCGCGCCACGCCGCCCCACGTGATCAAGATTCTCCGCGAGGGCATGCGCCAGGCAGTGAAGGAGCCCGAGGTGGTGAACTCGCACGCCAAGCTCGACACCCCGATCTCCTATATGGACGCCGATGAGTTCAACGCCTGGTGGGCCCAGGACGCGGCAAAGCTGGCGGGAGTGGTCCAGAAAATCGGCAAGGTCGAGAGCGCGCGGTAGCGGCCGCGGTCATGTTGACCGTCGACCGGACTGCGGGCGGGGCGCTCGTCGTGGTGGGGCTGATCGCCGTTTGGCAGAGCCTTCAGTTCCCGCTGGGCTCCTTGCAACGCCCGGGACCTGCCTACATGCCCCTCCTGCTCGCGCTCCTGCTGGTCTTTTTCGGGGTGATTCTGGCCGTCACCGGATCAGAGAGCGGGCGCTTCACTGCCATCGCCTGGCATGAGTGGCGGCACGCGGTAGCCATTTTTGCCGCCTGCGCCTTTGCGGCGTGGGGACTCGAGCGTCTCGGCTACCGGCTCACCATGGCGGCCGTGCTCCTGTGGCTCTTGCTGGTGCTGGAGCGGAGGAGGGTTCTCGTCTCCCTCGTCCTCATGGCGGTCATCGCCTGGGGGTCCTTCTTCCTGTTCGACAAGGTCCTCCGGGTACCGCTGCCGCGGGGGCCGTTCGGAATCTGACGTGCTCGAGACTCTTCACAGCCTGTACCTGGGCTTTTCGGTCGCGCTCTCCCCTGGCGTGCTCTGGTACGGCTTCATCGGCTGCCTGGTGGGCACCCTGGTGGGCGTCCTGCCCGGGGTGGGGCCGCTGGCCGGCATCAGCCTGCTCCTACCGGTCACCTTTGGACTCGATGCGACAAAGGCCATTGTCATGCTGGCCGGCATCTACTACGGGGCGATGTACGGCGGCTCTACCACGTCGATCCTGATGCGTATCCCGGGTGAGGCCGCGTCCGTCATGACGTGCCTCGACGGGTACGCGATGGCTCGCAAGGGGCGGGCTGGCGCCGCCCTGGCCATCGCCGCCGTCAGCTCGTACGTCGCCGGTACGGTCAGCGTGGTGGCGCTGATGTTTCTGGCGCCCCCCCTGGCCTCCTTCGCGCTGCGTTTCGGGCCGCCAGAGTATTTCTCCCTGCTATTGCTGGGCCTCCTCGTGCTGGCTTACATGAACTCCGGCTCGATGCTGAGAGGGTTGGCCATGGCCGCCCTCGGTCTCCTGCTTGGCATGATCGGGATCGACCAGATGAGCGGCTACTTTCGCTTTGCCTATGGCATTACCGAGCTGGGTGACGGTATCGGCGTGGTCCCGGTGGCAGTCGGGCTCTTCGGGCTGGCCGAGATCCTCCTCACGGCCGGCCAGAAGAATCCCCCCGCCGTGATCAAGCCGCGTTTCCGCGAGCTGTTGCCCTCGGCGCAGGAGTGGCGAGAGGCGGGACTGCCGACCGCGCGTGGAACGCTCCTGGGATTCCTGATTGGTATCATCCCCGGTTCCGCCCACGTCATCTCGACGTTCGTCTCCTACGCCGTCGAACGCAAGCTCTCCAAGCAGCCCGGGCGGTTCGGCCAGGGGGCGGTGGCGGGCGTGGCCGGGCCCGAGGCTGCCAACAACGCGGCCACCTCTGGCGCCTTCGTGCCCATGCTGGCCCTCGGCGTACCAGGAGCGCCGGTGGCGGCTCTGCTGCTGGCGGCCATGATGGTGCACGGCGTGACCCCGGGCCCGCTGCTCATCAGGAGCGACCCCACGCTCTTCTGGGGATTCATCGCCTCGATGTACGTGGGCAATGTCATCCTGCTCGTCTTGAACCTGCCTCTGGTCGGCCTCTTCGTGAATCTCTTGCGGGTGCCCTATCCGGTGCTGTACCCGACCATTCTGGTCTGCTCGATCCTCGGGGTGTACGCGGTCAACAGCAGCGTGGTCGACGTCTGGATCATGCTGGCCATGGGAGTCCTCGGCTACGTTCTCCGCAAGCTCGACTTCGAGACGGCGCCCATCGTGCTGGGTCTCGTGCTGGCACCGATGATGGAGCTCAGCCTGCGCCAGGGTCTGGCGATGTCGGGCGGCCGCTATGACGTTTTCATCACACGCCCCATCGCGGCGACACTGCTGGCCGTGGGGGCGGTGCTGGTGCTGCTCGCCCTCCGGCCACTCATCTGGCGTTCGTTGGACTGGCGCGCACGGCTGCGCGTCGAGAGCGAGGCACCGTGAGCAGGGACGGGGTTCGCCGGCGCGAGGATCCCCGCCTGGTCACCGGCGCCGGGCAGTTCGTCGATGACCTCCGCCTGGCGGGCTCGGTGCACGTCGCCATCCTCCGTTCACCCCATGCGCACGCCGCCATCCGCGGCATCGACACGGCGGCGGCCGCGGGGGCGCCGGGTGTGCTCGCGGTCGTGACCTCGGAGGATCTCGGGCCGGCCGCCGAGCCGATGCCCATCTATGCGCCGCATCCCGCGCTGCCGCGGCCGTGCGGGATCAGGCCCCTGGCGCGGGACGTGGTGCGCTTCGTGGGTGAATCGGTGGCGGCTGTGGTCGCGGCCGACGCCTACCGCGCGCACGACGCGCTGGAGCGCATTCGCGTGGACTATGATCCTCGCCCGGCCGTGGTCGGCGTGGAGGCGGCCGTGGCGACCGGCGCGCCGCTCGTGCACGACTGGCTCGGTACCAATGTGGCCAGCGAGTGGCAGCAGCGCGTAGGCGACGTCGAGGGAGCCATTCGGGCGGCCGAAGTGGTGGTCCGCACTCGGTTCCGACTCTCCCGCGGTGGTGCTCATCCCCTCGAGCCGCGCGGGCTCGTGGCCCACTGGGCAAACGGTCAGCTCACCGTGTGGGCGGCTGTCCAGATGGTCCACCGCCACCGCGCCGTGTTCGCGGGCCACTTGGGCTTGGTCGAGGAGCAGGTGCGGGTGATCGCGCCGGCTGACGTGGGGGGCGGGTTCGGCACCAAGGGCATGTACTATCCCGAGTCACTGCTGTCCAAGTTACGGCGGGCGTGAGAGGCGGAGCCGCATGATTCCTGAGGATTTGGACAGGGATTGGCCGGGTGCCGGATGACACCCCCCGGCCCTGCTGTCCGAATTGGCGACTTA
>Ga0187893_10000296_pt1 | contig 129022 bp, 136 predicted proteins | sample MA1701074metaG_FD_139574 | JGI IMG/M metagenome (GOLD analysis project Ga0187893, IMG submission 139574) | White microbial mat communities from a basaltic lava cave in the Kipuka Kanohina Cave System on the Island of Hawaii, USA - MA170107-4 metaG ...
CGCCGGATGAGGGGGAAGGGCTGCGGAAATCAAGCCGGAGGAGCCCTTCCCCCTCACCCGGATTTGCTGCGCAAATCCGACCTCTCCCCGAAGGGGAGAGGTAATCCGTACGCGTTGCATGAGCCGAGGTCCGCGCAACCCGGTAAGTTACCGACCGCCACTCGTTAACCGCCTGTTAACGCAAAGCCGACTCAGCTGGGTCGGTTAAGCTAGGCGGCCGGGTTGCATGCGTCGGTTGGGATCGTTCGTGCGCGATGTCGTCGCTCCTGCGCTGTTCGCCTGCTGGATCGCCTGGCTCGCTTACACGGCCGTCGCCGGCGCCGCCGGCATAAGGGCGCTTGGCGACCTTAAGAGCGACATCGCAGCGCGGCGCGTTGAACTCGCAAAGCTGACGGCGCAGCGCGAGGCGCTGGCCCGCCGCGCCGATCTCCTCAGCCCCAAATCGCTCGACCCTGACATGGTCGAAGAGCGCATTCGCGCCGTGCTCGGCTATGCGCGCGACGGCGATCTGGTGATCCCGCGCTCCGAACTCGACCGGCTCCTCGCCGAGTGAGGTTGCAGGTTGCAGGTTGCAGGTTGCAGGTTGTAGCTTGCGCCTCGATCGGACTGCCGCCTGCAACCTCCAACCTGCAACCTGCAACCTCACCTATGTCCGCAAAAAAGGCCGCAAACGGCCGCGACAATCTCACCGCGACCAAAGACGAACTGCTCAAATATTACCGCGACATGCTCATGATCCGCCGCTTCGAGGAGCGCGCCGGCCAGCTCTACGGAATGGGGCATATCGGCGGCTTCTGCCATCTGTATATCGGCCAGGAGGCGGTTGTCGTCGGCGTCGAGGCGGTGAAAAAAAAGGGCGACCAGACCATCACCGGCTACCGCGACCACGGCCACATGCTCGCCTGCGGCATGGATCCGAAAGGCGTGATGGCGGAACTGACCGGACGCATCGGCGGCTACTCGAAGGGCAAGGGCGGCTCGATGCACATGTTTTCCAAAGACGAGGCCTTTTACGGCGGCCACGGCATTGTCGGCGCGCAGATCCCATTGGGCGCGGGGCTCGCCTTCGCCAACCAGTATCGTGGCGACGGGCGCGTCAGCCTCACTTATTTCGGCGACGGCGCGGCGAACCAGGGGCAGGTGTTCGAAGCGATGAACATGGCGCAGCTCTGGAAGCTGCCGGTCGTGTTCATCATCGAGAACAATCAGTATGCGATGGGAACGAGTCTCGCGCGCGCGCATGCAGACACGCACCTTTACCGGCGCGGGGCGTCATTCGGCATTGCGGGCATGGAGGTCGACGGCATGGACGTGCTTGCAGTCCGCGAAGCGGCGCGCGACGCGATCGCCCACGCCCGCGGCGGCAAGGGGCCCTATCTCCTCGAGATGAAAACCTACCGCTATCGCGGGCACTCGATGTCCGACCCGGCGAAGTACCGCGCGCGGGAAGAGGTCGATCAGGTGCGCGAGCATTCCGACCCGATCAAGCGCTGCGAAGAACGCATCTTCAAGGCGAAATACGCCGACGAAGGGTCGCTGAAGGCGATCGACTCGGAAATCAAGGCGATCGTTAAGGAGGCCGCCGATTTTTCGCTTGAAAGCCCGGAGCCCGCGCTGGAGGAGCTTTATACGGACGTTCTTGCGTAGGGCGGCGGCGTCGAAGGCGCCGCATGTTTTCCTCCCCCGCGAAGCGGGGGAGGTGGCGACCCCGGCCTTGCGCCGGGGGAGCCGGAGGGGGCGTGAGAGGGGGCAAGGCCCCGTCCGTCGGCTTCGCCGACACCTCCCCCGCGAAGCGGGGGAGGAGTTTGCAGCGCTCACGCGCCGCACTGCGTGGACGCCGCTTCGAACGAAAGATAAAATTTTCACTAATCCCTAATCCCTAATCCCTAATTCCTTCTCGATGCAGGCGAAGCGGCAAATCGCCATTATCGGCGCCGGATTCATTGCGGCCGCGCATACCGCCGCGCTGGGCCGGCGCAAGGACATGGAGATCGCCGCAGTCGTCGATCCAAATCGGGAGCGCGCTGAGGAGCTGGCGTCACGATCTGGCGGTCGGGTCTTCCCCGATGTCGCCGCGCTCATCACGGCTATGCGGCCCGATGCGGCGCATGTGCTGACGCCGCCGCCCCTGCATGTTGCAACCGCCGAACCCCTGCTCAAGGCGGGAATCAGCGTGCTTCTCGAAAAGCCAATGGCGGAAACCGCTGAACAATGTGCGCGGCTGGTCGCCGCTGCGCGAGCGGGGGGCGCCGCGTTAGCCGTCAATCACAATTTCATTTTCCATCCCGCGTTTCTGAAAGCCAAGGCGTTGGTCGAAGCCCGTCGCTTCGGATCGTGCCGGCGCATCTCTGCGCGTTATGCCGCCCCGCTGCGGCAAATGTCGGCCGGACAGTTCGGGCATTGGATGTTCGAAAGTCCGAGGAATTTGCTGCTCGAACAGGCGGTGCACCCGCTGTCGCAAATCGACGCAATGCTCGGCGGAATCGTCGATGTCGAAGCGACGCCGGGCCCGCGTCGCCGTCCGGCTGAAGGTATCGAAGTCTTCCCCGACTGGCTCCTGAACCTCAAAGGCCGCGACGGCCTCGCGCAGCTGGACATCGCGCTCGGCGCGACCTTTCCCAACTGGACCTTGTCTCTGCTCTGCGATGACGGCGTCATCGACGTCGACATTTATGAAGGGCGCGTCGCCGCCCACGGCGCGCATGCCGCAATCCCTTCGATCGACTACGCGCAGCGAAATTTCGATGAGGGCCTCGCCGGCGCCGCTGCGGGGCTCGGCGGACTCGTCGGCTTCGCACGCGAACTGGCACGCCTTGGACCGCCATCGGACGGCTTTAACCGCTCCATGGCGGGTTCGATCAACGCCTTTCACGACGATCTTGCGCGCGGCGAGCAGCCGGTCTCGGAGACCGGCGCAAGACTGGTCGCCGTTTGCGAACACGCCGCCCGCCGCATCATGTTTTCGGCGCCGCGCCGGACCGCTGCGCCCGCGGCAGATGAAACTTATGATGCGGCAATCCTTGGCGGGACCGGATTCATCGGTCGGCATCTCGTGCACGCGCTTCTGGATGAGGGCCTCAGGGTCGCTGTCCTGGCGCGCAACGCAGCCAACCTGCCGGGGCTCTTTCACAAGAAGCGAGTGTCGGTCTTTCAGGGATCGACGAGCGACCGCGCCGCGCTTGATCAAATCCTCAGGAGATCCCGCGCTGCGGTCAATCTCGCCCATGGCGGCGGCGGCGCGACGCGCGACGCCATAGCCGAAGCGATGGTCGGCGCCGCGAAAGCCGCGGCCGACGCCGCACGAAGCGCAGGCGTTGAACGAGTAATCTTCATCAGCTCATCGGCGGCGCTCTATCTCGGCGACGCGAGGGAAACGGTGACGATGGCGACGCCTGTCGACCCCTGTCCGGAGCAACGCGGCGATTACGCGCGCGCCAAGATTCTCTCCGAACACGCGATGGTCGAATTTGCATCGTTCACTGCGAACCTTCGCCCCGCCATCGTTGTCGGCGAAGGCGGAACGCCATTCCATTCCGCCCTCGGCGCGTTCGAGAACGAGACCCACTGCATGGGCTGGAACGCCGGATGGAATCCTTTGCCTTTCGTCCTCGCGCGGGATGTCGCTCAGGCGATCCTCGCCTGCCTCAAGGCCGATCTTTCGCTGGTCGCCGGCAAGACTTTCAACATTGTCGGCGACGTGCGTTGGAGCGCTCGCCGCTATATCGCCGAACTTGCGGCGGCGACCGGACGGCCGCTGCGGTTCCATCCGTCGAACGGCATCGGGCTCATGGCGGCGGAATGGGCGAAACACGGAGTGAAGACCATCGCCGGCCGGCGCAATCTCCAACCCCCCTCCATGCGCGACATCAAATCGCGCGGCATGGTCGCGGCGATCGATGTGAGCGAGGAAAAGCGCATTCTCGGCTGGACTCCTTGCGCCGACGAAGCCGAATTCCGTCGGCTCGCGCTTGGCCCGCACGCAAAATGAAGCTCCTCTGGGTCTTCTCGACCTTCGCCATCGGCGGACCGCAGCGCCGCTTCGCCGCGCTCGCGCCGGCCTTGGGCCGCGAATTCTCCCACGCCATCGTCGCCATGGACGGGCGCACCGACGCCGCGCAGTTCCTGACCCCGTCCGCGGACTGGCGATTACTTCCGGTGGAGGTGAAGAAGTCGTCCTTTGTGTCGTGGTCGAGCGTGCGCCGCTTCCGCCGCATGATCGCCGAGCAGAAGCCCGACATCCTCCTCACTTCCAACTGGGGGACGATCGAATGGGCGATCGCCAATCGCGGGCGCGGAAGGCGGCCGCATATTCATTTCGAGGACGGCTTCGGACCGGACGAGCAGCTTCGCCAGAATCCGCGCCGCATCATCGCCCGCGCAACGCTGCTCCGAAACAGCCTCATCGTCGTACCGTCGCGCACTCTCTACAACGTTGCCCTTTCGCTCTGGCGCTTGCCGGACCGAAACGTCGCGCTCATCGCGAACGGCGTCGATCTTGCGCGTTTCGCGCCTGCTGCGCGGACCGGGCCGGACATTGTCGTCGGATCGCTTGGAGCGTTGCGCGCCGAGAAGAATTACCGCCGGCTGGTGCGCGCCTTCGCCGCCGCGAAGACCGCCAGCGGTCCCATGCGGCTGGCGATCTTCGGCGAAGGTCCAGATCGCGTTGCGATCGAGGCTGAGGCGCGCGCCGCAGGCGTCGCGGACCGGATTATCCTGCCCGGGGCAGCCCTTGCGCCCGAACGCGCGCTCGCAAGCATCGATATCTTCGCGCTCTCATCGGACACAGAGCAGGCGCCGTTGAGCCTGATGGAAGCGATGGTGTCAGGGCTTCCCGTCGTCGCGACCGACGTCGGCGACATCGCCGATATGGTGTCGGACGAGAACCGGCCGTTTATCGTATCCGCCGCCGACGAAACCGCGTTCGCGGAGAAACTGACGCGGCTTGCAGGCGACCGCGATCTGCGTCTTGGGATCGGCGCCGCCAACGCCGCCAAAGCCAGCCGGGATTTTTCGCTCGACCGCATGGTCGCCGCGCATCTTGCCCTCTACCGGCGGGCGCTCGGGCGCTCTGTACCCTGACGTTTGCGCCCGGCGGCGGCGCGCCTTGCCCTCTCCCGCTTGCTGGAGAGGGCGGCCGCCGGACTTGTCCGGCGGCGGGTGAGGGGCCGCGCGTTTGTAACTCTGATTGTGCGACAGACGCCGAAGCCCAAGCCCTCACCCCGGCGCGCTGGCGCGCGCGCCGACCCTCTCCCGCAAGCGGGAGAGGGTGTCCCTGCGCCGCCGTTCGTACGCGTATTAGTGAATCCCGATTCCCGGTATTAACATCCGGCGCTTGGAGGAAGCGGTCATGAGAATCGCGCTTGCGACGCATCTTGGCGGACTGTCCGTCGCGCGCGCATGCGACATGGCGCTGGCGGAGGCGCTCGCCGCGCGCGGGGCCGAGCCCGAATTCCTGTTGTGCGACGGCGCCCTGCCGGCGTGCTCCATGACGGCGACGCGCATTTCGCCGCAGACGCTCCTCAGCGTTGGCCAGGACGACCTCTGCTCCAGATGCTTCGGCGCCGGCGTTTCCGAGATCGCCGCCCGCAAGCGCCCCGTCCGCATGATGTCGGACGCGATCTCCGCGGACATCGCCGCCGCCGCCGCCCGGCTCGCGGCCGAAACGCCGGTCGAAAAAATCCGCGGGCTCGAATGGGCCGGGATCAAAGTCGGCGAATATGCCTATGGAGAAGCGGCGCGCTTTCTTGGCGGTCCGGAGCAAAGCCGCGAGGCCGAGCCTGTCTTGCGTCGTTTCCTTGTTTCTGCGGCGCGGGCGGCGGCCGCCATGCAGGCGGCGATCCGCGAGCGAGGCTACGAGGTTGTCGTCGTCTTTGAAGGGACGGGGACGCCGCAGGGCGCGGCGGCCGCAGCGGCGACTGCGCTCGGGGCGCGCGTCGTCGTCTGGCGTCCTGCGAGCCGCCGCTCGTGCTTCATTTTCGATCACGGCCCCGCGCCGCAACCGGACGAGGGCGATGCTGCGGATTGGCGCGCCCTTGTCATGACCGACCGCATGCGCGAAGACCTCGCCCGCTACGTCAGAGACGCGGCAGGAGCGTCGGCCGCCGGAGAGCCGTTCGAGCACGACCTGCTCCTGAAGCGGCGATATCATATGCTCTTTAGACGGATGATCCCGCTTCCATTCATCATCGCCGCGTCCGAAGCCGCCCGGGTCGATTGGACCGCGGCTGGAGACCTCCGCCCCGGGGCGTGGCCCGGCCTCGACGTCATCTGCGACGGCGTTATCGACGGGGCGCCTTTCGTTTATCCGGCGGAGCGCATGTCGGCGCCATTCGGCCACGAAGCGCGTTTCGCGGCGTGACATTCGAGTTGAAGGTCACCTGGGTTTTCGATCGCGACAGCGCGCGCAATCCCTTTATCGCAATCGCCGTCGAGACGCTGCGGGCCGCCGGCGCGCATGTTTTCATTATCGACGGCGCCGATGAGCCGACCGCCGCCCCGCACACGGTTCACCCGTTCGGGCGCGGGCGCCGATTTCATCGTTACGAACAGGCCAAAGCCTTCATCAACCAAAGCCCGCTCATTCGCGTATTCGACCGCCGCGCTTATATGCGCGACCGCGGCGATGAGCTCAGGAGATTGAAAAGCGCGGGGCGGGGGAGAGGCGCAGCGGCGACTGCCTTGCGACTCAAGATCTACGCCGCAGCGGCGATCAGCGGCATCCACTACCTCTTGTGGCGTGGGATCCGCCGTCTCGCACTCATCCCCCGCGACACGATCGATCTTTGGATTCCGTATACGAGGGGGTTCTTTTCGTTATTGCGCCGCCGCAGTGACGTCATCGTGGCGTCGCGGCCGACGGCGCTGCTCGGCGCCTGGGTCGCCGCCAAGCTGCGCGGCGTCCGCCTCGTCTATTATCCTTTTGAACTTTACGGAGAGCAGGCGGCGGAATTCTCAAAGCTCGTGCTCGCCTGGGAGCGGTGGATCCTCCGGCGCGGCGTCGATGCGCTCATCACTCAGAATTCCGACCGGGCGCGCGTCTACGCAGAGCGCGGCTTTCGCGGTCGAGCAGCGATCGTCCATAATTACAAGCCGCTGGCGAAACCATCAGGACGCGGGGGACTGCGCGCAACGCTCGGAATGCCGGCGACCACGAAGATCGCGCTCTATGAAGGGATGCTGATTCCGGGGCGCTGGCTCGACCGGCTCGCAGCCGCATCGTTGCTGCTGCCCGACGACATGGTCATGGTTTTTCTCGGGCCGACCAAGAGCTGGTGGGACGCTCATCACGCGAGCTTCACCGCCGAGCCGGTCGCCAAACGCAAGCTGATCATCGCACCGCCCGTCCCGCATGATCAGCTTCTCGATTACATTTCCGACGCCGATGCCGGGGTGGTGATTTACGACGACAGCCTGCTCAACAATTATTATTGCGAGCCGGGAAAGCTGTCGGACTACGCTTTTGCGGAAATCCCCGTCGTCGCGCCGGATTTTCCGACAGTCGGCCCGGTGATCGCCGGTCTTGGGATCGGCGCCGTCTTCCGCGAATGCACGCCTGAAGGGATGGCCGCGGCGATCGTCGAAGTTTTGAGTCGCCCGCGCGACGCATGGCGGCCGGCGCTTCAGCACGCTTCAAAAGCGCTCGCCTGGGAGACACAGGCGCCCGCGTTAATCGATGCGGTCCTCGGCGAGGATGAAACGCAACGTCGCCGCCGCTCGCGGACGGAAAAGCGAGCGTTCCCCTCTCCCTTTGGGAGAGGGGACAGGGGTGAGGGTTCCGCTGCCGCAACTTCGGCCGGGCCATCGCCTGCAGAACGTCGTGATGGGCCGAACCAACCTCAGTCGTCCGCGCCCTCACCCCCGACCCCTCTCCCAAAGGGAGAGGGGGGGCGCGCGCTTCGCGCGCGTAGGCGCCGCGCTTCGTCGCCGCGCGACGCGCGCGAGTCTGTGGACATCCTCATCCTCGTCGAACACGCCGACCGCGAACTCGACGTCGCATGTCTGATTGCGGCGCGGATTGCGCGCGCCGCCCCGCGGCTCGCCGTCAAGATCGCCAACTTCTACACCGAGGCGCAAAGGCTGATCGCCACCACAGCCCCGCGCGTCGTGGTCACGCCGTTTTTCTACGCCGTCGAAGACGCGGTCATGCGCGACTACGTCGCCGCGTGGAGCCGTTCGATTTTCGTCAACCTGGCCTGGGAGCAGATCCTTTACGGATCGCAGCAGACTCTAAAGCGTCCGCGCGACGCCTTTACGCGCGACAAGGTCCGCCATGTCGCCTGGAGCGAATGGTTCCGCGACTATCTCATCGGCCATGGCGTTGCGCCGGCGCATGTCGATTGGCTCGGTCACCCCCTGTACGACCTCTACGACCCGGTGCGCCGCGACGGCTTCGCCGACCGCCGCGAACTTGCGCGCAACTACAATCTCGATCCCGAAAAAAAGTGGATTTTCTTTCCGGAAAATTTTCGCTGGGCGTTTTTCGGCGACGAGAAACTGGCGGCGCTCGAGGCGCAGGGCGTCCCGCCCGCCGATCTCGAAGCGCAGCGGGTTTACTGTCACGACGCGCTCGCCGCCTCGGCTCGCTGGCTTGCAGCGGCCGCCAAAGTGGGAGACTGCGAAGCGATTCTGCGTCCGCGCCCGGCGGTCAGCAACGAGAAGATGCGGGACTTCGTCGCCCGGGAGATCGGCGCGGCCCCGCGCGGCTTCCACATTTTGAAACAGCGCAGCGCGCGCGACTGGATCTTCGCGTCCGACGTAACGGTTTCGTCGATCTCGACGACTTTGATCGAAGCCGCCGTCGCCGGAAAGCCGATCATGAGGCTGGCGCCGGTCGAAACGCCGCCATCGATGTGGTATGACTGGTGTGCGGCCGTGCCGGGCTGCCGCACGCAAGACGAGTTTCTCGCCGCGATCGCCGCCCCTCCGGATCTGTCGGGGACCAACGCTGTGCGGGCCTGGGCGGAGAAGGCGTTCAAAGTCGGCGAAAGCCCGACAGACGCCATTGCGCAGCTGCTCATCCGACTGGTCAATCGTGCGCCGCGCGCGATGAGACTTGCGCCGCCGATCCCGGAGACGCCGCCCTGGCTGCGCGGGGCGGAGGCGATCGCGCCGCTGAAACTGCGTCATCGCCTGCGCGCTCGGTATCAGCCCGGCTATTTCTTCAATCTCGAAACCCACGAGAAGGATCTGTTCGGCGAATCTGAAATTCGCCGCCGGACCGCGCGCTGGCGGCGTTCGCTAAAGCGCGCCGGGAACGCCTGATGGCGGCTTCGCGAACGCCTCTCCGCTCCGCGAGGGCTTTCTGGGAACGCGCGCGAAGCGCGCGCCTCCCCTCTCCCATGGGGAGAGGGGCCGGGGGTGAGGGCGTGGATGATCAATGTCCGGTTGATTGCGGTCCGACCGGCAAGACCGCCCGCGAGATATTCCGTAGACGATGTTCCCGCAAAATTCGCGCAAGCCGAAACCTCACCCCTGTCCCCTCTCCCAAAAGGAGAGGGGGACGCTCACCTTACCTACGAGGTATGCGGTTGCGCGCGCGGCGAACGAGCGTGCATCCGTGCAGATAGACATAGCCGCCGAAACCGAACCCTTTCTGACCGCGGCGATCTGCACGCTCGATCGCGCCTCAGCGCTCGAAACCGCACGCGCCCTCGTCGAGCAGGCGACTGCGGCTGGCGGAATCGAAATTCTTCTCGTCAATAATGGGTCCTCCGAAACGATCCGTCCGTCTGTTCCCGCGGGACTCCATTATGTTCATGAGCCGGCGCCCGGTCTTTCGCTCGCGCGCAATGCCGCCGTCGCCGCCGCGCGTGGACGCTTTATCCTCTTTGTTGATGACGACATCGTCGCGCCGCCGGGGTACCTCGCCGCCGTCGTCGAGACCTTGAAGGTCCGCGATCCGGACATTCTTGGCGGCCCGGTGCATCCGGTGCTCTCCGCCGCGAAACCCCGATGGCTGTCGCCGGAGCGGCTCGATCGTCTTAAGTCGCGCACATCGGGATGGACGCCTGAAGGCTCCGTAAGCGGAGGAAATTTCGCCGTCCGCCGATCGCTCTTCGAGGAGATGGGGGGCTTTCGCGCCGATCTCGGGATGGTCGGCGCGCGACTCGGGTTCCTCGAAGAATATGAGTTCGTCCTGCGGTATCGCGCCTGGGCGGGGCGGACAGGCGCCGGCATCTATTACGCGCACGACTGCGCTGTCGGCCATGCGAGTCCGGCGGAGAAAATGCGTTTCTCTTACCTCGCCGCGCGCGCCTGGAAGAGTCATGCCGAGCGAGGGCGGCTTTATTCCGCGCTCGCGCCCGGGCGGCGGCGACTCGCATTTCGGCTGTCCTCAGCGGCGATCGCCGTGTCCGCGACGACGGCAGGCTTGGCGGCGGCGGTTTTGCGGCGAAGCGGTCACGCGCGCGCGCTTTCCGACTGGGCGCTCGATGCGGTCGGACGCTTCGGTCAGCTCGCCGGCGCTCTCGCCGGCGGCGCCCGCGCGGCCTCCCCGAAATCCGGCCGGCGTCTGCAGGTCGCCGTCGGCGAGGCCGCCGCGGCGTCGGGCGAGGGCGTTCCGCTGCGAATCTCCATCGCGAACGGGAAGCCGGAGGCGCTCGCCGCTACGCGCGCGGATTTCTGGGCCTATGACCGCATCGCCTTCGACCGCATGCCCGATTTGCGGACATTGGCGCGGCTGGCGCTCGAATTCCCGCGCGCCGAGATTGAAGCGCCCGCAACCGGGCCCATCGGGTCACTGCTCAGCGCGCTCGGCTTTGTCTCGCCGGCGCCGGAAGCAGGCGCCGGCGCGCAAACCCGTCTATCCCATTAGCGAATGTCTGCGATTCGCCTGAGCCTGATCATCTGCACCTATAACCGTGCGCGCTTCGTGCGGCGACTGCTGCTGACTTTGCTGGCGCAGGCGCAAACCCCTGAAGTCGAGATTGTCGTCGTCGACAACAATTCCACCGACGACACCCGCAGCGTCATCGGCGCGCTGGCATCCGGCCGGCCCTTCGTCCGCATGGTCTTTGAGGAAAAGCAGGGATTGTCGCATGCGCGCAATTGCGGCGCGGCGGCCGCGCGTGGCTCGCATCTTCTCTATCTCGACGACGATGCGCTCGCGCCGGAAGGATTCGTCGAAGCGATACGCAAGGTCGTCGCGCGCGATCCCGATTTCTTCGGCGGGCCAGTCTATCCGATTTACGCCGACCCACGACCACGCGAATTTCCAGAGGCGCTCGAGATCCGCAAGAAGGCCGCGCTGTCGGGCTTCCGCTACGACCTCACCTTGAGCGGCGGCAATTTCGGCGTGCGCAAAGAGACGCTCGAACGGTTCGGCGGATTCGATCCCCATTACGGCATGGCGGGCGGCCGCATGGGCCTCCTCGAAGAGCGACTTCTCATCGACGCCTATCGGGAACGGACGCCCGCCGCCGAGCAGCGTCTCTATTACGCAGTCGAGGCGTATGTCTTTCATCATACGCCGCGCGAGCGCATGGACTTCCGCTATCAGCGCCGGCGCATCGCTCTCGGCGACTACGAGATGACGCGACATGAGCTTTCGCGCCGGGTGCGCAACGAGGCGGCATTCCGCCGCGCCGCATTCGCATTGCACTTCGGGTCGCTCGTCCGACTCGCGCGCACCTTGATCAGTCCACGCACCAATGGGGCGGCTCGCTTCGCCGCGCGCATCGAGACGGCGCGGACCGCCGCCGTCGTTCGCGCGGCGATCGAACATGCGCTTCTTCGGCCGTTTGGGGGGAAGCCTGCGGGTACCAGGAATCAGAATTGTAGTGCGCAGCCCCCTCCGGCTCGCCGCTTCGCGGCTAGCCACCTCCCCCGCTTCGCGGGGGAGGAAAGAGCCGCGCCCCCCGCTTGCGGGGGAGGTGTCGCGCGACAGCGCGACGGAGGGGGGATGACTCACTCGACTGCAAAAGCCGAGACGAGGCCTCTGCGGCTTTTGTGGCTTAAATCGAAGGGCGGCGGCGTCGACGACCGATTGCGGCAGTCATCCGCGCAATGCCTCGCCGAGCTTCCCGTCGTTGTCGACGCGATCGACTACGATTCGGGCTTCGCCAATCCGCAATTGCAGGCCCAGGCGCCGGCCGCGCTCAAATCCTATGACGCAGTGCTGTTTGAAGACGCGATTCCCCGGCGCGCCGCGATCCTCACGCGCGCCCATTATCCGCATCTGCAATTTTTATTGCTCTGGACGTGCCGTCTGTACACAGACAAATTTGCGGATGTCGTGATCGCGTCGAGTTCGGAAGCGTCGTCTCGCGCGATGAGGTCGCGCGGCCGTCGGACGTTCTTCTCCGTTCCAAACGAAGGCGACCGCGCGGCGGAAACCTGGGCTGAGGTCATCGAAGATTGCCGGCGCTGGATGCGGCGCGACGCGAACTCGGCCGGCCGACACTAACCCTCTCCGTCACGCCGCTTCGCGCGCGACACCTCCCCCGCTTCGCGGGGGAGGAAAACGGCCGCAGCCTTTCCTCCCCCGCGAAGCGGGGGAGGAGGCGACCCCGGCCGTGCGCCGGGGGAGCCGGAGGGGGCGAGTGTCACGCAATTCGAATTCGAGCTAAGCATGTACGACCGCCCGAGGAGCGAACCGTGGCTGAACCGAAGGACGAGCTGGTCATCCCGGCGCATTGGGACCGCACCAGCTGGGAGGAAAAGGCGAAGGAGAATCCGCTGTTTGCGGTGATGACGACCGCGAACTACGCTCGTTCCGATCCGCAGACATTCAGTGCCGAGGAGCTTGAATTCTTCTTCGACAAGGGCCGGCGCGTGTGGCGGAACATCATCAAGCCGCGCGTAAGCCTTGCAAAGACCGGCGCCGCCGATCCCTTCATCGTCGAATATGGCTGCGGCATGGGACGCATCCTGAAGGCGATCGTCGAGGACGGCGGACGCGCCGGCGGCATCGACATCTCGCCGACCATGCTCGATCACTGCCGGCGGCTGGTCCCCAAGGTCGCCGACCGCGTCTATCTACTCGATGGCGGCGGACGCTCCGCGATGCCGTCGGCCTGCGGGGATGTCGTTTTCTCCTTCGCAGTGATGAAGCACATCGCGAGTCTGAAGGCTTACGACGCGGCGCTCGATGAAATCATGCGGGTGATGAAGCCTGGGGCCGCCCTCATCCTCAACGTCAATTGCCAGGATTTCATCTCCGGATCGTTCGACGCGCCGGGACGCACCATCAATCACGAGAAGAAGAGCGAGCATTTCCGTTTCGGCGAGACGCGGCCCTACAAGATTCGTCAGTATACAAACTGGAGCGGGGTCTATATCGGCTATGACCGCCTGGTCGAGCGCCTGTCTTCAGGCGGACTTGAGATTCTCGAACGCTTCCATCACACCTTGAAGAAGCCGCAGGGGCTGTGGGTCGTGGCGCGGCGCAAATGACGACAGCCTATGTTGCAGCGCACAACGCACAACCCATTGAATCTGCTGGTTTAAAACGAGTTATCAGACAGCTGCGCAGCGCAACTACACTGGGGGCAAGTTGCGTTGTGAAGGTTGCGTATGAGTTTCTCGCCGAAAAACGGTCTGCCCTATCTCGCCCCCCAGCAGGCCCAAAAGCACGTCACTGCGAATGAGTCGCTGCGGCGGCTCGATCAGCTGGTGCAGGCCTCGGTTCTCTCCAAGACCGTCGCCGCCGAGCCGGCCGGCCCCGCCGACGGCGACGCCTATATCCTGCCGCCGGGAAAAACCGGCGCCCACTGGGGATCGATGGCGGCCCATTCGCTCGCCGCGTTCCAGGACGGAGCGTGGCGCGAATTCCCGCCGAAAACCGGCTGGCTGGTTTTCAACGACGCTGACGGCAAATTCTACGCCTTCAGCGCCGGGAGCTGGTCGGAGCTTGCGGGCGGCGGGAGCGGCTTCGATCCGGATCCGGAATTCAACACCATCGGAGTGAACGCGGCCGCCGACGCCGCCAACCGCGTGGCGGTCGCCGCGCCGGCAACCCTTCTCAATCACGACGGCGCCGGTCATCAACTGAAGATCAACAAGGCGGCGGCTGGCGACACCGGCTCGATTCTTTTCCAGACGGCATCCTCTGGCCGGGCGGAGATCGGCCTAGCCGGCGACGACAATTTTCATTTCAAGGTGTCGCCGGACGGGTCCAGCTGGACCGAGGCGATCCAGATTGATCGCGCCACCGGCATTGTCACGCTCACGGCAGGCTCGGTCGGCGCCGCCGCTCTCGCCAATGACGCGGTCACCAACGCCAAGCTGGCGAATATGGCGCAGTCCACCATCAAGGGCCGCGCCGCAGGGGCCGGGACCGGCGATCCTCAAGACCTGACGGCGACGCAGGCGACGGCGATCCTTGACGCTGTGGTCGGCGATTCCGGATCGGGCGGAACCAAGGGTCTGGCGCCGGCGCCGGCCTCGGGCGATGCGGCGGCCGGAAAGTTTCTCAAAGCCGATGGCACATGGGCGGTTCCGCCGGGAAGCGGCGGCGGGCCGGAGATACTTTCGGCCAACCGGACCTATTACGTCCGCACCGACGGATCGAACTCGAACACCGGCCTTGCCGACTCGGCTGGCGGAGCGTTCCTGACCATCGCCAAGGCGCTCTCGGTCGCCTCGGCGCTTGTCATCCCGTCAGGGATCACCGTCACCATCAACGTTGGGGGCTCGCAGTCCGGGGCGCGGGACTTCGCCGAGGACCTTGCGCTGAACGGCCCGTGGCTCGGCGGCGGGACGGTGATCCTGCAGGGCGATACAACGACTCCGTCAAACCGCTCGATCACCTGCGCCTCAGTCTGCATCACCCTCAACCACGGCGCGCGGCTCGAAGTCAAAGGCATCCAGTTCAAGAAAACCGGAAGCGGCGGCGCGGCGCTGTCGATCAATTCGGCGAGCCGCTTGAAGATCAGCGGGAAGGTCGACTTCGCCGCGTTCACCAGCGGCTATCACCAGTTCGTTTCCGACGACGCCGAGATTCTCATTGATGCGGCCTACACGATCTCCGGCGGCGCCGACGTTCACGGCTATTGCAATAGGGGCACTGGTTCAACGGCCACACGGTGACGTTGACAGGAACGCCGGCCTTCGCCTCGCAGTTCGTCTATTGCGTGAAGGGGCGCGTGCAATCGACCCTGGTGTGGAGCGGCTCGGCGACCGGCCAGCGTTATTCAGTCTCGCGGCAGGGGCACATCGAGGTCTTCGGCGCCGGGACATCTCATTTCCCCGGCAACTCGGCCGGATCGACCGATTCCGCGAGTTATGGGCTTTACACGTGACGACCGGAATCGGCTGGCTCTCAGATCTTTTCGCCCGCTTCGCCTGCGGCTTCCATCAATTCCTGAACTTTCTTTTTCAGGCGTTTGCGGTCGAGGGTTTCGCGCACATAGGCCTTGAGAAGCGCGCGATACATGTTCGCCGTGATCTTGCGGAAGGGGTCGGGGCGCGGTTCGAAGGCGTTCTTTCCGGCGCTCCGCCTCGCGATGAAAATCATGGCGCGCCTCTTGCCTGGATTCCAGTAGAAGAAATCGGCGATGTGGAAGCCGCCCGAATTGACCTGCCGGATGTAGCGGTCGACGCCGATATAGACGCCGCTCCAATTGTCTTGCGCATGGGCGCGGGCGGGACCCTTCTCGGGATCGGCAAAATGAACCGAGGAGTTCTCATAATTCTCGGTATGGCCGGGCGAGCGCTTGTCGCCGAGGGCGAAGTCCTCGCAATTGACCTGGACGGAGAGGAGGCCGCCGGGCTTGACGATCCGCATCATCTCGTCGAGCGCGCGCTCGAAGGCTTTGAGAGTGCTGATATGCTGGAGGACGGCGTAGGAGTAGACCACATCGCAGGAACGGTCGGGGAGGGCGACCGATCCGTCTTCGCCCACGACGACGCACTCGCTCGCCTTGGGAACGAGCCGCTTGCACGTCTCGACCATAGTGGGGGCGATGTCGGCGCCCTTGGCGTCGTGGCCGGCCTCGACGACCGCGTTCATGATGCGGCCGGCCCCGCAACCGTAATCGAACATCGAGAGGCGGCGCGATTTCTCATTCGGCGTGAGATAGGCGTCGACCATGCGCGAGTAGACGACGCGGCCTTTTGCAAAAAACTCTTCCGGGGCGCCGTGGTCGAGATCGTCAAGAGTCTTGTCGCGATAGGCCTCAACGGTCATGATCGCGTGCAGCGGGTTCTCGCGCGCCTTCTCCTCCCAGGTGCTCTTGTGCCAGTGCTCGGGATGATGCCGGTCTTCAGCCATTACGCGATCTCGCCGTCCTTTGGTCGCGCGCCGGTATATGGCGCCGGCAAGGTCCCTTCAACTGTCGCCGCGAGCGCGATCAAAGGCAGGTCGCCCAGCGGTTGTAACAGCGCCGCTTTGGTCGTAAACATCGGAAAAACGGGCGCAAACCAGAGTTTCGGAGGGGCCTTTAATGTCGCGTGAACTTGTCATCGACGGAGTCGTCATCAATGACGCAAGCGACGCCTATGTGATCGCCGAAATCGGCCAGAATCACGAAGGCGACATGAAGAAATGCATGGCGCTTTTTGATGCGGCCAAGCAGTGCGGCGCGCATTCCGTCAAGCTGCAGAAGCGGAACAACAAGAAGCTCTACACCCGCGCCTATTACGACCAGCCCTACAATTCCGAGAACGCTTACGCGCCGACCTACGGCGAACACCGAGAAAAACTCGAATTCAACCGCGCGCAATATGTCGAACTCAACCAATACGCGAAATCGATCGGCATCACCATGTTCTCGACGGCGTGGGATTATGAGAGCGCCGACCTGCTCGACGATATCGGCATGCCCTGCTTCAAGGTCGCCTCCGGCGATCTCAAGACCATCCCGCTGGTCAAGCACATCGCGAGATTTGGAAAGCCCGTGATCGTATCGACCGGCGGGGGCGCCATGGACGACGTGCGCCGGCTTTATGATGCGATCATGCCGATCAATTCGCAGCTCTGCATCATGCAGTGCACTTCCGGCTATCCGCCGCCTTTCGAGGAACTCAACATCAAGGTGATCGACACCTTCCGGCGCGAATTTCCCGGAGCGGTGGTCGGTTTTTCATCCCATGACAGCGGTATCGCCATGGCCCTCGTCGGCTATATGCTCGGCGCGCGGATGGTCGAAAAGCATTTCACCCTGAACCGCGCCTGGAAGGGAACCGACCAGGCCTTTTCGCTCGAACCGCCGGGTTTGCGTCGGATGGTGCGCGATTTGAAGCGTGCGCGCATTTCGCTCGGCGACGGGGTCAAGCGTCCGTACCCGTCCGAAGACGCGCCGCTGAAGAAAATGGGCAAGAAGCTTGTCGCCGCTCGCGACATCAAAGCCGGCGAAACGCTGAAGGAATCTGACATCGCGCTCAAATCGCCGGGCGACGGCCTTGCGCCCTATTATCTCGACTACTTCATCGGCAAGAAGCTGAAGTCCGGAATCAAAGAGGACGAACCGTTCGAGTTCGCCTCGATCGGCGCGAGCGAAGGCGAGGCGGCCGAAGCCGTCGGCGGGCGCTGATGAGGCGGGATGCGATTCGCTGCGGCGCGAGAGCGCCCCAGGTTTTCCTCCCCTGCGAAGCGGGGGAGGTGGCGAGCGCAGCGAGCCGGAGGGGGCCGGTTCGTGTGATGGCGCAGGCGTGCGACTGCACATCCCCCCTCCGTCCGCTTCGCGGACACCTCCCCCGCAAGCGGGGGAGGAAAACCGTCGGCGCGCGCGCCGACGGTTTCGATCAAAGGCGCAGCCGTGGCCGTCGCGCCTGAACGAACGGCCGGTCTCAGATCACGGCTCAAGGCCTTCGTCCGCGCGTCGCCGCCTTATGCGCCGATCCGCCGGATGCGGCTTGACCGTCTCGCGAAGACGCCGGGCGTTTACCCCGACTGGGAGATTCTGCTCCAGCCGATCGCTGCGGATTGGCGCGCCGCGCTTGCCGCGCGCGCGGGTCCGCGGGTTCTGATCGCGACGAGCCTTGGTCTCCACTTCACGGCTAACGCCGTCGACAGCCTCATGGCGGCGGCGCTCACTTTGCGCGGCGCGCGCGTCGACATCCTGCTTTGCGACGCGGCGCTCCCCGCGTGCCAGATGGTCGATCACGGACTAGCGCCAAGCCTTGCGCGTTACGCGCGCGAGGGTCCGAGGCCGGACTTTTGCGGCGTCTGTTTTCCCGCCGGCCTGCGCAATTTTTCGCCACTGGGCCTGACTATTCGCCGCTTCTCCGACGAGATCGACGCGGACGATCGCGAAGTGGCCTTGGCGGCGGGCGAAGCGGCGGCGGCGGAAAACCTCAATCCTGAAGGCGACGGAGCGACCGAGCACGGCTATGCCGGCGCGCTCAGGTTTTTCGGCCGCGCCATCCTGCCCGATGACGGGCTCTCCCGGCCCGTGCTCGCGCGTTATCTCGCTGCCGCGCGGCTCACCGAGCTCGCCGCGTCGCGGCTCTTCGCCCACGAAACTTATGACGTGGTAATCGTTCATCACGGCATTTATGCGCCGCAGGGACTGATCGCGGCGGCTGCGCGAAGCGCCGGCGCCCGCCTCGTCACCTGGCATCCCTCTTATCGGGCGGGCCGGGTCATCTTCGAACATGGCGACACCTATCACCGCGCCATGATCGACGAGCCGCACGCGCGGTGGGACCGCCCGCTTTCAGGCGCACAAGAGGCGGCTCTCGACCGATATCTCGACTCGCGCGCCGGCGGGTCGCAGGACTGGATCACGTTTCAGCGCGAGACGCCGCGCCCGCGGGCCGAACTCGAAAGGTCGCTCGGCCTTACTTTCGACCGCCCGACCATGATTCTCATCGGCAATGTCGCCTGGGACGCGAGATTGCATTATCCCACCTCCGCTTACGGAGAAATGACTGCCTGGGCTGGCGATGTCGCACGCTGGTTCGCCGCGCGTCCGGACCTGCAGTTGATCGTCCGCTGTCACCCCGGCGAAGTCATGTCTTCCCCGCGCGCGCAGGACCGGCTCGACGACGCCGTTCGCCGCGCTGTGCTCGAGCTGCCGAAAAACATCGCGATCGTGCCGCCCGAAAGCGCCCTCAACACCTACGCGCTCGCCGCAAATTGCCGCGCCGCCCTCATCTACAACACCAAGATGGGCGTTGAACTCGCCGCGCGCGGCATGCCGGTGATTGTCGCCGGCGACGCCTGGATCCGCGGCAAGGGCTTCAGCGAAGACGCATCGAGCCCCGCCGAACACGAAGGGATTCTTGCACGCGCCCAGGACTTGCCGCCGCTCGAGGGCGAACGGCTCGCTCTGGCGCGGCGCTACGCCTTTCATTTCTTCTTCCGCCGCTGCATTCCGGTCGCCGCGCTCGACGCCGAAAAGGGCTGGCCGCTCTGCGCGCTCGCCCCGGACGCCGGACTAAAGGCGCGACCGGGCGCAGATGGTGGGATCGAGGCGATCGCCGCAGGCATCCTTCGAGGCTCGCCGTTCGAATATGAGGGGGCTGTTTCTTGATTTCAAAATTGACTCAAAGCGACGCGGCAAGATTGTCGCCGCGAGCGCGGACGGAGAGACCAGCGTTCCCCTCTCCCGTTAGGAGAGGGGACAGGGGTGAGGGTTCCGCCCTCGCAGCTTCTACGAGCCGCCAAAGCATTAAGTCCGGATCATCTGATGGCGCGAGTCTGCGAGAATCTCGGACTCTAACGCGAAACCGCAACCCTCACCCCCGGCCCCTCTCCCAAAGGGAGAGGGGAGTCGCGCGCTCCGCGCGCGGTTCAGTTTCGGGCGCCGCATGCACCTGACGCTCTCCCATCCGACATTTGCGATCGCGGCCCGCCGCATCCGCTTTCTCGGCATCGACTTCGACGGGGTCATGACCGACAACGCTGTCTATGTCTTCGAAGACGGCCGCGAAGCGGTGCGCTGTTCCCGCGCCGAAGGGTTCGGGCTTCGGCGCATGGAGGCGACGGGCGTCGAGCCGTTCATTATTTCAACGGAAGCGAGCGCGGTCGTCGCGGCGCGGGCGAAGAAGCTCAAGCTCGACTGCCTGCAAAATATCGGAGACAAGGTCGACGCTTTCTCAAGACTTCTGTCCGAACGCGGATTGAAATGGGAGGAAGCAGGATTCATCGGCAATGACGTGAACGATCAAGGCGTCCTTGAGCGCGTCGGGCTTCCGGTGCTTGTCGCTGACGCCCATGAATCGATGGCTGCAGTGAGGGCGTTTCGGACCGCCAAAGCGGGCGGCGACGGCGCGGTGCGCGAACTCTGCGACGCGATCGCCGCCGCGCGAGAGACAAGCACCGGGAATCAGAGTGATTGATATGCCCCCTCCGTCACGCCGCTTCGCGGCGCGACACCTCCCCCGCTTCGCGGGGGAGGAAAAGCGGCGCCGCCTTTCCTTCCCCGCGAAGCGGGGGAGGTGGCGAGCGCAGCAAGCCGGAGGGGGTGAGTCATCCGACTCCGAAAGTGGGTATTCGCCATGACCGACGCCCTCTTCGATGTCTCCGGCCGCACCATCGTCGTCACCGGCGGCTATGGACAGATCGGCCGGACTCTTGTCGCGGCGCTGATCCGTCGCGGCGCCAATGTCGCGGCCATCGAGCCGGCGCCGTCGGAGGCGAAGACGCGCGCCAGCTTCGGCGACCTCGGGGCGTCGCCGCGCCTCGTGGTCGTCAAGGCCGACGTGACCGATCGGGCCTCGCTCATCCGGGCCCGCGCGGACGTCGAGGCGAAGTTCGGCGCGCCATTCGGCCTCGTCAACAACGCCGCGCTCGACTCCCCGCCCGACAGCGACGCCTCCGAGACCGGCCCCTTCGAGGACTATCCGGAACGCTCCTGGGACAAGGTGATGGACGTCAACGTCAAGGGCGTTTTCCTTTGCTGCCAGGTCTTCGGCGCGGCGATGGCGAAGGCGGGACGGGGATCGATCGTCAATGTCGCTTCGATTTACGGTTCCGTGTCGCCTGACCAGAGCCTCTACGAATACCGGCGCAAGCGCGGCGAGGTCTTCTTCAAGCCCGTCGCCTATTCTGCGTCGAAATCGGCGCTCTACAATCTCACCCGCTATGTCGCGGTCTATTGGGGCGCGAAGGGCGTGCGCGCCAACACCGTCACTTTCGCCGGCGTCTTCAATCGTCAGGATACGGAGTTTTTGTCGCGCTACGGAGCTAAGATTCCGCTGCGCCGCTCGGTCGCCGACGACGCCAAAGGCGGCATGGCCGCGCCGGAGGACTATGTCGGCTCGTTTCTGTTTCTTCTGTCCGACGCATCGTCCTACATGACCGGCGCTGATCTGACCGTAGACGGAGGATTTCTGGCGATTTGAAGGTCAGGCGATTTCCGCGATACGGCTGATGGCGAAAGAGCCCATCGGCGCCACGAGCCATCCCGATTTCAGACTCTGCTGGAACGGGTCGGGCTGCCACTCGATCACGCGATCGGTGGTCCGGTACGGGTACAGCAGCGGATGGTTGTCGTAGGTTCGGCCGTCGCCCGTCGTCATCCGCTCCTGGCGCTTGTTAACGTTATAGAACAAGGCGCCGGGCCGCGCCACGCGGTAGATCTCGTCGAAATAGAAATTGCGGACGTCCTCGGCCATTTCCATGAACGAGTTGAAGTTCGCCGCGACATCAACGCTCTGGTCCGGAACGCGCGCAATGTCGCGCGTATCGAGAAACCAGAACGCAAGTCCGCTGGCCGAAAAGTCCGGCGTCTCGTCGAAATGAAACTCAGCCTCCGGAAAGCGCTCCATCAGCATCGTCATCGAGTTGATCATCATCGCCGGAAGGTCGACGATAACGTAGTGACTGACGCGGCCGCCGAGCGAATTGAAAAACGCGAACTGGCCGCCGCCGGCGCCGATCTCGAGAAAAGCGCAAGGGCGCCGTTTCGACATGGAGTCGAGCACGCGCGCGAGTTCGCGCGCATACCAGAAATGCCGCGTAAGCGTCATCGAGCTGCGCAGGCCGTGACTGTCGGCGATCCGGTAATACTCGTCGAGCACGCCGACCCGATAGAGGAATTTGAGCCCGGTCGCGTGCTCGATATCCTGTTTGGGCAGCGCTTCGCGGCGGCCGATGCGCAGAAGCTTGTTGAACAGCGCCGCGTTGGATTCTCCGGGGCCGAGCGGCGCCGAAACGTAGCCGAGGAGCCGCTGGATTGCGGGCGCGTCGAGACCCGCGTTTTCCGCCAGCGCCTCCTTCAGCGGCCGCAGCTCATCGATCCAGAACGGATTGATGGCGTCGCCGCCGTCGACCTTGAGCTCGCGCACGCGCATGAGGAGCGCATGCAACGGATCGGTGCGCGACGCGAATTCTCTAAAGGCCAACACAAACTCTCCACAACGCGCCCCCGCGACCGTCAGAGCACACATTGCGTTTCCGGCTCGAAGTCAAATGCAATTTTCGTAGCTTCGCGGCCGTGAAACGCGGGCCGGATTCACGCGATCTCCGCCATGCGTTTGATTGCAAAGGACTGGATCGGCGCGGAAAAGAGTCGCGAGCGATAGCTCTGCTGCATCGGGTCTGGCTGCCAGTCGATGATCCGGTCGGTCGGCCGATACGGATAGAGGAGCGGATGATTGTCGAACGCTTCGCCGTCGCGCAAGGTCATTTTCCGCTGGCGGCGGTTGACATTGTAGAAGAGCGCGCCGGACCGCGCGGTGCGATAGATCTCGGCGATGTAAAAGTCCCGGATGTCTCCTGCCATCTCCATGAAGGAATTGAAATTGGTCGCAATGTCGACGGACCGATCGGGGATGTGCTTCACATTGAACGTGTCGAGAAACCAGAATGTCAGGCGCTTGCCGGAAAAGTCGGGCGGCTCGTCGAAATGGACGAGGGCGTCGGGAAAGCGCTCTGAGAGGGCGGTCATCGAATTGATCAGCATCGCCGGCAGATCGACGATGACGTAATGGCTGACGCGGCCATAGAGCGCATTGAGCATCGCGAACTGTCCGCCGCCGGCGCCGATCTCAAGAAACACCGCGGGCGTCGGTTTTTCTTCGCGTTTGAGCGTGACGCGCAGCTCGTTCGCGTGCCAGAAATGTCGCGCAAGACCGAGGCTGCTCTCAAGGCCGAGTCGGTCAGCGAGCGCGAAATACGGATCGAGCAGGCCCAAACTTTGCAGGAAAAAGAGTGCGCCTGCATGCTCGATGACGTCCGTCGGCGCGTCCTCCTGTGCGAAATCGTGTTGAATGAGCGAGGCGAATTTTGCGGCGTTTGTTTCGCCTTCGCCGAGCCGGTTGTCGGCGTAGCCGAGCGCGTCTCGCATCTCATGAGACGACAGCGGCGTTTCGCTCGCCATCGCTTGCTTGAAGTCCTGCAGCTCTTCGGCCCAGAAGGGGTTGATGGCCTCGCCGCCGTCAGCGCCTTGCGCGCGCACGCGGTCGAGCACGGCTTTCAGGGGGCCTTCCACCGACTTAACGCTCATTCACGCGCTCGCTCTCTCATCGCTACTATCGTCAGATGCGCCGCCCGAGCAAATATTCCGACCACCGTCCGGGAATCGGCGGCAGGTTCGCCCACGAACTGGCGAGAACCTCCGGCGCCCTCACGGCCGGAAGATGCGATCCGAACGGATCGACGAACTGCGCATAAAGCAGCAGCCGGGGCTTTGCGCCCGGACGCGATCCGAAATGATAGCAGTTCGAGGTGTCGACAAAGAGCACGTCGCCGGGCCTGCCGTGAAACGAGACCCACTTCTCCCGCCGCACATGTTTGAGCACGTATTTGTCGGCGACGCGGTTGCGCTCGAACTTCCCCTTTCCGCTGAGCCGCATCCGCAACGTCGCAGAAGCAGGGATGAAGGTGAAAGGGCCGGATTGGGAATCGATCTTGCGCACCGCCATCAGCAGTTTGACCTGTCTCGCGCCCTCGGGATCGACATGGAAAAGCTGCGCATATCTCAGATGGTCGGACGTCTCGTTCGGCGAAAAGATGATGCGCACGCCGGCGAGAACCGGCAGCACGCCGAGATAGCGGGCGACGACGGAGAGGAATTCGGGGCGGAGGCAGAAAGCTGCGAGTTCGCCGGCGATCTGCGGATCGTACCGGAACGGAATATGCAAAAATGCTTCCTCGAAATCCTTTCTCGCTTCTTTGACGTATTTGCTCCGGGTGGGCTTCTCGAGCGCGCCCGGGCCCTGCTTCACAAAGGCCTCGTAAAGCGCGACCTGGCGTTCGCAAAGCGCGATGACGCGTTTGCTCGCCGAGGCCGCCGCCGTCGTCATGGCGTAGCCGTCTCTGATGCGCGCGAGTCCCGGATATTTTGCGGCGACATAGGCGCCGATCGCTTTGCGGCGCAGATAGCTCGGAAGGTTCACTGTCCGGCTGACCGTCTCGACGAAGCGCCGCTGGCCCGGCTGGAGCAGCGACTTGCGCCCGTCAGAATCCTCGATCTGCGCGTAGCCGTTCTGGAAGATCTGGCGCGCGTGGTAGCCGAGCGATCGTGTGCGGAATGCAATCATTTCAAGCGGGTTCCATGGCGCCGGCGCGGATCGCCGCTCTCAGATCCGCCGCCCGAGCAGATATGGCGACCAGCGGCCGGGCATCGGCGGAAGGTTCGCCCAGTTGCCGGCGAGCACGGCGCGCGCGTTCGAAGCCGGCAGATAGGAGCAGAACGGATCGAGATATTGCGCGTAGAGGAGGAGGCGCGGCTGCGATCCCGGACGCGATCCGAAGTGAAAGCAGTTCGACGTGTCGACGAGCAGTGTCGAGCCGGACGCGCCGATGAGCGAGACCCAGCTCTTGCGGGGCGCATGCTTCAGTATGTGCTTGTCCTTGACGCGCCGTTTCTGAAAGGTCTGATCGCCGCTTTCGAGCATGCCCATTGTCGCAGCGGCGGGAACGAAGGTGAAGGGGCCGGAATCGGGCGTAACCTCGCGCAGCGCCATGAAAAGCTTTACCTGCCGCGCGCCTTCGGGATCGAGATGGAAGAGCTGCGCGTTTGAGAGGTCGCCCGGTGCGTTCGGCGAATAAAGGATGCGGGCATTGGTCAGGATCGGCAGGACGCCGAGATAGCGCGCGACGGGGGCGAGGAATTCCGGACGCATGCAAAAGCGTGCGATTTCGGCCGCCGCCGCTGCGTTGTATTTGTACGGAATATGCTTGAGGGGGTCGTCGTCGGTCTTCACCGTCTCCTTGAAGTAAGCGGCTGGATCGACGCCGGCGGCGGTCAGCGCCTCGTCGCCGTATTTGAGCCAGGATCGGTAAAGCGCGATCTGACGCTCGCACGCAGCGACGACGGCGTCGCGCGCCGCCGGCGCCTCGAACCTGGCGAAACCGTCCTGGATTTGCGCTGGCGCCGGATATTTCGCGACGATGTAGGAGCCGATCGCCTTGCGTCGCAGATAAGAAGGCAGGTTCACGGTCCGACTTATGCGTTCGACGAAGCGGCGCTGCTTGGGCGACAGCAGCGCTACGCCTTCCGGGCCCTCGATCGCCTTGTAGCCCTTCTTGAAGATCTGCCTGGCGTGATAGCCGAAGGGCTTCAGCGCGAAATCGACCCAAGGCATGACTGGTTCCCAGACAGCTTGCTCAAGCCTCGACCGCTTCCGCCTTCGGAGCATGTTCCTTCGGCTTGCTCGCGCGGACCGGTTCGAGCAGGACCTGCAGGATTTCGCGCACGCCGTCGCGAACGAAGCCGCCGCGGTGGACCCCGTGGTTGTCGAACAGCGAGACGTCGCCGTCCTCCGAAAAGACAGCGCGTTCCTTGGCGAGCAGCGACCGGACGGCGTCGCTATCCCGGTCAAGATGATCGCCGAAGAGAGCGTGCAAGCGGAATTCCTCGGGGAGCGCCATGAACTGGATCGGCTGGAAGCGCAGCTTGTCGTTGGTCTTGCGGATCAGCGCTTCGCGCTCGTCCATGGCGAGGTGGGAGCCGGCGATGTAGCGGAACGGCCCCTGCTTGCGGCCGACCTCATTGAGATAGATCAGCATCTTCGCCGGCGGATAGATGTTGCTGTCGACATGCCAGTAGGCGGATTTTTCGCGCGGCAGCCCGTCCTTGTCGATCGGCCCCCACTTCCCCGTCGTGCGCTCGGCTGTATTGATCTGCGCGTAGAGATCGAAAGCGAGCGTCGCTCTCGAATAGATGTTGGCGACCGGCAACGCGCCGCAGTCTTCGAGCGCTTCGGCAACGAGCGCATAGAGCGCGCGATTGTCCTTGGGATCGAGCCACGCCGCCCCGTCGGCGAATTTCACTTTGCCGGTCGCCGACGCCATGCTTTCGCGCACCATGTCGAGCGCGGGCTCTGCGAGCCTCACGATCTCCGCCTTGCGGCGGGGGTCGATCCGAAACACTGCAAAGCCATTCTGCTGGAATTCCGCAAGCTTTGCGCCGATCGCGCCGGGCCGAGTCGCAGCGAGGTCGGGCTTCGGCGCCACGGCCCACGACCTTCGCGCGTCCTCGAAAGCCTCGGCGAACGCCGTCCAAGCGGCGGCGCGGTCGGCGTCGCTGACCTGCCGCAGCGCCTCTTCGAATGGCGGCCGCCGGGCGTAATCCGGATTAGGCAGCATCAAACCCCTCGCGCAGATTCCTCGCGCCGGCACTATAGTTGCGGCGCCCGCGGTTGAGAATAGCGCGGATGGCGCGCGTTGCCGCGGCTGCCAAGGCAGACGGCAAGGGGCTTCTCTCGCGGGGGACGCGTGCTAAGACCCCGCGCGCGGATCTCGGGACTTCGGATGAAAGAAAGCGCCTTAAACCCCGTGCGATCGCTGATCGGCGGCGAGGCGGTCGCGTCGGCGCGGAGGGCGCCCGTGCTCGATCCGCATTCGGGCCAGCCAATCGCCGCGCTCAATCTCGCGGGAGCTGCGGAGGTTCAGGCGGCCGTCGCCGCCGCGAAGAACTCGCAACCCGCATGGGCGGCGCTTCCGGCGGTCGAGCGCGGCGCCATCCTGCATCGCGCCTGCAATCTGATCGAGCAGCGCGGCGAGGAGCTTTCGCGCATCGTCGCGCGCGAAGCCGGGAAGTCGCTCGCGCAGTCGAAGGGCGAAACCGGCGCCGCCATTCTGTGCGGCCGCTTCTTTGCGGGAGAGGGCCAGCGGCTGTTCGGTCGCACGATGCCGTCCGGAGCGGCGAACAAATCGGCGATGACGGTGCGTATGCCTTGCGGCGTCGCCGCGCTCATCACCGCCGCGAACACGCCGGCGCCGAATTTCGCCTGGAAGGTCTTTCCCGCGCTCATCTGCGGCAATGGCGTCGTTCTAAAGCCCTCCGAAGACACGCCGTTTTCGGCCGACCTTATGGCGCGCGTCCTTCACGAGGCTGGCGTGCCGAGAGGCGTGCTGAACGTCGTTCAGGGACTTGGCGCGGAAGTCGGCCCGTCGCTCACAGGCCATCCCGATGTCGATCTTGTTTCCTTCACCGGCTCGACCCGCGTCGGTCGGGAGATCGCGGAACGGGCGGGCAAATCACTAAAGAAAGTCTCGCTCGAACTCGGCGGCAAGAACGCCATGCTCGTCTGCGACGACGCCGATCTCGACAAGGCGGCGCACTGGGCATGCCTTTCGGCGTTTTCGAATGCCGGGCAGCGTTGCGCCGCGGGCAGCCGCATCATCGTCGTGGAGCGTGTTTACGAAGCCTTTCGCGAGAAATTCGCGGCCAAGGCAAAATCGTTAAAGCTCGGCGTCGAGGACGGATGCGATCTCGGCCCAGTCATCAACGAGCGACAGCTCTCCAACATGCTCGCTGCTGTCGAAGCTGCAAAGAAGCGCGGCGCGAGTCTCCTCGCTGGCGGGCGCCGCGCCGACGCGCCGGAGCTCAGGGCCGGTTTCTACATGACGCCGACCATCGTCGAAGGCGCCGGCGCGGACGACGAGATCTCATGCACGGAGCTGTTCGGGCCGATCGCCAATCTCTACCCCGCGCGCGATTTCGCCGACGGCCTGGCGCAGGTGGGGCATTCCCCCTATGGGCTCACTGCGGCGATCCACACGCAGAGTTTCGATCGCGCCTGGACCTTCGCGCGCGAAGCGAGCGCCGGGGTCGTCGTGGTCAACGCCGGCACTTTCGGCTCGGAGCCGCACATGCCGTTCGGAGGGCTGCGCGCATCAGGCAACGGGACGCGCGAGCCGGGGACTGAGGCTCTTGATGTTTATTCGGAGCTCAAAGACATCTATCTCGTGACGGAGCCGGAGCGGCTGTGAGCGGGCAGGCTCAAGGCAAGCCGAAGGCGGTCGCACTCATTCCGGCGCGCGCCGGATCAAAGCGCGTGAAGGACAAGAATATCGCGCCGCTCGCCGGCCATCCCTTGATCGCCTACACGATTGCGGCGGCGCGCGCGTCGGGCGTGTTCGATGCGGTCATCGTGTCAACCGACTCTGAAGATTATGCGGCAGTCGCGCGCCGTTACGGCGCCGAGGTCCCTTTCCTGCGTCCGCTCCAACTTGCCGGCGACAGATCGCCCGATATCGACTGGATCCGCCATGCTCTTCTCGCTTTGCGCGGGGCGGGCCGGGAGTTCGACTGCTTCTCGATCCTGCGGCCGACAAGTCCCTGCAGGAAGGCGGAGACCATCCGACGCGCCTTCCGCCAGTTCTGCGAGGAGGATGTCGATTCGCTGCGCGCCGTCGAATTGTGCTCCCAGCATCCCGGGAAAATGTGGATCGTGCGCGGCCGGCGCATGCATCCGTTGATGCCCATGACCGCAAATGACGTTCCCTACCATTCGACGCAATATGCCGCGCTGCCCCCCGTCTACGCCCAGAACGCCAGTCTCGAAATCGCCTGGACGCGCGTTGCGCTGGACGGAGGAACGATTGCCGGCGAAACCCTGACTCCGTTCTTGACTGAAGGCGATGAAGGCTACGACGTGAACAGTCCGCGTGACTGGCGGCTGCTCGAAATGATGATCGCGGACGGATCCGCGACGCTGCCGCCGATCGACGCCGCGCCGTTTGGTGCGAAGGGATAGTAATGGGCGATCTTGTCACTGAAGCCGTATCGGGCACGCTCTATTTCGCCGACCGGCCAGCGTTTGATCGCGCAATGAGGGCCAATGCGGACGCGGCCTCGCGCGCCGCGCTGTTCGCCGATCTCGCGCGGCTCAACACGCTTTACATGATCGCTAATGCCGGCTCGGGCCATATCGGATCGAGCTTTTCGAGCCTCGACGTCGTCTCCTGGCTCTATCTCAACGACCTCAAAGCTGACGATGTCTATTTTTCGTCGAAGGGGCACGACGCGCCCGGCCTTTACGCGGTCCTGACCGCGCTCGGCCGATTGCCATTCGAGCGCATCCACAAGTTGCGCCGCATTGACGGACTGCCGGGCCACCCGGACATCCATACGCCCGGCATGGCGACCAATACCGGCTCGCTCGGCATGGGCGTATCAAAGGCCAAGGGTATGGCGTTTGCGTGCCGGATGCAGGGCAAGCGCGGACGTTATTTCGTCATGACCGGCGACGGCGAACTCCAGGAAGGACAGATCTGGGAGTCGCTCATTTCAGCCGCGAACGTCCCTTACGGCGAAATCACGGTTATCGTCGATCACAACAAGATCCAGTCCGATTATTCCGTCGAAAGAACATCGAGCTTGGGCGACCTGCCCGCCAAATTCGCGGCTTTCGGCTGGCATGTGCAATCAATCGACGGTCACGACATGCAGGCCATCGCCGGCGCTCTAAAGGCCGCCGCCGCGGACAAGCGCCCGAGCGCCATCATTGCGCATACGGTCAAAGGCAAAGGCGTGTCGTTCATGGAAGGGGCGTCGATCGATTCCGACGTCGAGCGCTTCCAGTTCCATTCGGGCGCGCCGCGCGCTGAGGACTACACCCGCGCCGCCCAGGAAATCATCACCCGGATCAACGCGCGCGCGAAGGGGCTAGAGATCGGCGACGTCGAGTTCGAAAAAATCGAGCGGCCCGCCGCGCCGCCGGCCGGCGAGACTGTCCGTCTCATTCCCGCTTATACCCAAGCCTTGCTCAAGGCGGCGGCGGTCGATCCGAAGGTCGTCGCGCTCGACGCTGACCTCGTCCTTGACATGGGGCTCGAGCCCTTCCGCGACGCCTATCCCGACCGCTTCGTCGAATGCGGCATCGCCGAGATGGACATGGTGAGCCAGGCGGGCGGCATGGCGCTCAGCGGGCTCTTGCCCGTCGTGCATTCCTTTTCGTGCTTCCTGGCGACGCGGCCGAACGAACAAATCTACAACAACGCGACCGAGGACACGAAGATCGTCTATGTCGGCGGCCTGTCCGGGGTGCTTCCCGGCGGGCCCGGCCACTCGCATCAGTCCGTACGCGATATATCCTGCGTTGGGTCCTGTCCCAATCTAGCGGTTGTCGAGCCCTCCCATCCCGAGGAGGTTGCCCCGCTCCTCGATTGGCAGCTCAACGTCCATGACGGACCCAGCTTTCTGCGCCTCGTGTCAATTCCCTATCCGGTCCGCCACAAGCCTCCGGGCGGCTGGCGTCCGCAAGCCGGGCGCGGTTACGTCGCGAAGGAGGGAGCGGACTTGGCGATCCTTGCCGCCGGCCTTGTCGGACTTGCGCAGGCGATCGAGGCGAGCGACCTGCTCGCACCCGAAATCCATGCACGCGTGATCAATCTGCCGTTTCTCAACATTGTTGATGGCGCGTGGCTCGCTTCCGCCATCAAAGGTGCACGCGCCGTCGCCGTCATTGATAACCACTATCGTCGTTACGGCCTGGGCGATTGCGTCGCGTCAGCGTTGGCCGAAGCTGGCGCACTCTCCGGCGTCAGGTTCGCGCGCATTGGGCTTGATCGGACGCCGCCGTCCGGCGCCAACGCCGAAGTGCTCGAGCGAGTCGGGCTGTCAGCCGAGGCGATCGCCGCGCGCCTGCGCGCCTTGGTCGGCTGAAGTCAGGCGAATTCCGCGACCTTGCGCCCAGCGAGCGTGCCGACTATGCGGCCGGCGGCCTTGCCGTCTCCATACGGATTTACCGCTCGCGCAAAGTTCTCGTAATGCAATCTATCGTCCAGGAGCCGGGTTGCGCCGGCCACAATGCGCTCTTCATCTGCGCCGACAAGCGCGACGGTTCCCGCCGCCACCGCTTCGGGTCGCTCAGTAACATCACGCATGACCAGCACCGGCTTTCCAACGGCGGGCGCCTCCTCCTGCACGCCGCCCGAATCGGTAAGGACGAAATTCGCCCGCATCATCAGATAGACGAAAGCAAGGTATTCGACGGGCTCGATCAGTTTCACATTGCTCAAGCCCCCGAGAATCGCGTTCGCTGGGCCGCGCACATTGGGATTGAGATGCACCGGGTAGACAATCTCGACATCAGAGCGCGTCGCAAGTCTTGCGAGCGCGCGGCAGATCGCCTGAAAGCCCGCGCCGAAGTTCTCCCGCCGATGCCCGGTGACCAGAATGAGCCGTTTGGCCGGGTCGAGAAACGCAAAGCGGGCGTCGAGAGCCGCGCGCTCGGAACCCCCAGAAAGCCGCTCGCGCGCCGCAAGGAGCGCGTCGATCACGGTGTTGCCGGTCACGAGGATTTTGTTTGCAGAGGCGTTCTCGGCGAGGAGGTTGCGCCGCGCTTCCGCGGTCGGCGCAAACATAAGGTCGGCGATGCGGTCGACCACGCAGCGGTTCATCTCCTCCGGCCACGGACGGCAGAAATCGTGCGTGCGCAATCCCGCCTCCACGTGGCCGATTCTCAATTTGGCGAAGAAGGCCGCGAGGGAGGCGGCCATCGCCGTCGTCGTGTCGCCATGAACGAGCATCCAGTCCGGGCGTTCGGCTTCGAGCACCGGCTTCAATCCCAGCATGACGCCGGTCGCGATATCGGTGAGGTCTTGGTCCTGCCGCATGATTTTAAGATCGTGGCGGGGCCTGATCGCAAAGAGGTCGAGCGCCTGATCGAGCATGTCGCGGTGTTGGCCGGTGACGCAGAGGACGGCTTCAAACTCCGGCGCCCGCGCGAGCGCATTGACGACCGGCGCCATTTTGATGGCTTCCGGACGCGTGCCGAGGACCGTCAGGACCTTCATGCGAAGCTTGCATTGCGACCGCCGAGGTATATCGGGGAAAGGCGGCCGATCAAACCGCGGAAATCCGGTTTGAACAGCGCCGGCGGAGGTGTTATCGCCCGACAGCGAAGCCGGGGCGGCGGTGGCGGATTCAAAAACCAGAGATGCGGAAATCGGCGCCTGGCTCAATCTGGCCTCGCCCTATATCGCCGAAGCGTCGAGCCGGCTCGGCTTCGATTTCGTCGTCCTCGACATGCAGCATGGTCTCATCGACGAAGCCGGTGCGCTCGCCATGCTGCAGGCGACCGATCTTGGAGGCGCGAGACCTGCGGTGCGCTGCGCGCATAGCGGGGCCGCCCATGTTGGGCGGATGCTCGATTTCGGCGCGCTCGACCTGATTGTGCCGATGATCGAATCGGCGGCCGAGGCGCACGAGCTCGTGCGCGCCTGCCTCTATGCGCCCGAGGGAAACCGTAGCTTCGGGCCGACACGCGCGGGCCTCAGGCACAAATCCTATTTCGAAGACGGCCCGTCCGAGATTCGACTGTTTCCAATGGTCGAAACCTCAGCGGCCCTCGACGATGTCGATTCCATCGCCGCACTCCACGGCGTCGCCGGATTATTCGTCGGGCCGGCGGATTTATCGCTCAGCCTCGGCCTCAGGCCCGCGCGCGACCAGGAGGCGGCGGAGTTCTCCTCCGCGATCGATCGAATTCTCGCGGCCTGCCGTCGTCATGGAAAGATCGCCGGCATTCAGGCGGACCGGTCGGTGATGGCCAAACGCCTGCGACAGGGATTCTCCTTCCTCACCGTTTGCATGGACAGTTCCGACCTTCGCGAGTCTTTCAAGAAGACTCTGGCCGAGGCTCGCGGCGTAAAGGCGTAAGGCGCCGGCCGCGAGATTGCGCCTCCTCAATCGACCCGATATGAGGGCGCGGCGCCGGACGGCGTTCGGACTTCCCGAGGAGGAATCATGCTGTTCGGAGCGAAAAAGCGGCCGCAACAAACGGCGCCGGCTCCCATGCGCACCCCGAACGCCGAAGTCATTTCCTATATCGCCGATCTGCGCAGAGCCGGCGCAATGATGACGGTGCGTCAGCGCGACGCCGCCTCCGAGCTGGTGGCGATGCTCGGCCTTGAAAGCCACCACGATCCGCAAAAAAACTGGGACACGTTCAAGTGCCTCGCCCATGTCCTTGCCGCGACCGAGCCGGGCGCGCGCGTCCTCGACGCCGGTTCCGGATCTTGGGCCGTCGTCCTGCGCTGGCTGCACGCGCTCGGATACCGGGACCTCCATGCCTGCGACCAGACCGGATTGAAGAAGGACATTTTAAGCCCGCTCGGCATCGCGTTCACCCAGCAGGATCTGACGGCGACAAACTACGCCGACGCATCGTTCGACGCGATCACGTCGATCTCGGTCATCGAGCACAACGTTCCCCTCGAGCGGTTCCTCGCGGAGATGCGGCGCATCCTGAAGCCGTCGGGCCTGCTGGCCCTCTCGACCGACTACTGGTCCGATCCGGTCGACTGCGCCGGGATTTACCCCTATGGCGAGGCCGCCGGACAGATGAAGATTTTCGACGCGCGCGGAATTAGGGACTTCGCAACTCTCGCAGAGCGATCCGGATTTGCGCTCTCCGCACCGCTCGAACTTGAAACCCGGGAGCGTGCAGTGCGTTGGGAACGCGTCGATCGCGAATACACCTTCTTCTTTATGGCGCTTCGCAAAGCCTAGCTCCGCGCCGGCCGAATGACATGTCCTCCACGGTGGAAGTCCGCGCATCCGGCGAAGCCATGAGCGTGACACGGCAGCCGCCGAGCGGCGTCCCGCGCGTGCTCTTCGTCGGTCGATCTCTCGCGCATCTCCCGTATTACGAAACCGTCCTCAAATCGCTGTTGGATCGCGGCGCCGCGGTAAGGGCCCTTTTTGACCGCGAGTGGAGCCGCAAGGCCGGCAGCGACAAGGATGCGTTCCAGCGGTTTCGCGAGCGGTTTGCCGGAGCAGAGGTCGCCTGGCTGGTGCGGAGGTCGGATCGCTGGCGGGACCGCGTCTTCGACCTGCGCGAATTGCGCTCCTATCGCAGCTATCTCATCCGGCGCGACACGACTCCTTTCTATGTCGACCGGTGGCGGTCCTATCTCAACGAAAGTACGCGGGGGCGCGTCGATAGCGCGTCGCGCCGTGCGGCGTTGCGAACGCCGGCGGCCGATTGGGCTATGCGGCTTTACGAGGCCTCCATTCCGCCCGATTCCGGCATTTCAAATCTGCTGCGTACGGACCGTCCGGAAATTGTCTATTTCTGTCCGCTGAACCAGCGCTTCTCGGAGGAGACCGATTATCTGAAGGCGGCGCGCCGGCTCGGCATTCCGACCGCGATGTCCGTCTATAGCTGGGACAATCTGACCACCAAGGGCCTCATTCAATTGCCGGTCGACACAGTCTTTGCATGGAACGAGGCGCAGCGCGTCGAGGCGATGACCATCCATCGCGTGCCGGCACGGAAAATCGTCGTCGCCGGTTCGCCTTTTTTCGATAAGTGGTTCGATCGCACGGATATTGAGTCCCGCGAGGCGTTCGCCGCACGGGCGGGCCTCGATTCAAGGCGCAAGATCATTCTCTATCTCGGCTCATCGGCGAATATCGCCAGGGACGAGTCGTGGTTCGTCGCAGCAATCCTCAAACGGTTGCGGGCGTCCTCCGACCCTTCGGTCACCGACGCACAAATTTTGCTGCGGCCGCATCCCGCCAACGCCAACGTTTTTGAGCACCTTGAGGGCGTGGTGCGCTGGCCGAAGGAGGGCGCGCTTCCCGATACGCCGCAGCAACTGGCGGACCTTCGCGCGACCTTTCGCCATTCAGCCGCAGCGATCGGCATCAATACGAGCGGTATGGTCGACGCGGTGCTCGCTGGCGTTCCGACGTTTTCGGTGATGCTGGAGCGCTATGCCGACACACAGGGCAATTCGGCGCACTTCGCCCAGCTGGCCGGCGCAGGCGCAATCGAAATCGCCTCCGACCTCGACGCGTTGGAGGAGGGGCTGATCGCCCTGTTTTCGGGTCGCGACAATCGCGCTGCGCGGCGCCGCGACTTTGCGATCGCCTTCGCGAGGCCCTGCGGGCTCGATCGGACGGCCGGCGACATCATCGCACAAGGGTTGATTGAACGGGCGCTTGGACGGCAGAGGTGACTTTCTCTACTCTGCCGCCCTTGCCTCGGCGTTGAACTGAAGTTCGGCGAGGCGGGCATAGAGGCCGCCGCGTGCGATCAATTCGCGATGCGTCCCCTGATCGACGATGCGGCCGTCGTCCATGACGACGATGCGGTGCGCGCGCAACACGGTCGAGAGCCGGTGGGCGATGACGATGGTCGTTCGGCCGACGGAGATTCTCTCGAAGGCGTCCTGGATGGCGCGCTCGCTTTCGGAGTCCAATGACGATGTCGCCTCATCGAGGAGAAGGACCGGCGCGTTGCGAAGTATGGCGCGCGCTATGGCGATGCGCTGGCGCTGGCCGCCGGAGAGGGCCGTTGCGTTCGCGCCCAACGGCGTCGCATAGGCTTGCGGGAGCGCGGAGATGAAATCGTCTGCGTTCGCCGCTTTCGCCGCCGCACGCACTTCGTCATCGGAAGCGTCGGGTCGGCCGTAACGGATGTTCGCCGCCGCGTCGCCTGAAAACAGCGGGGCGTTCTGCTGCACGACCGAGATCGAGCGACGGAGATCCGCCGGATCGAGGTCTCGAATATTTGTTCCGTCGAGGCGGATCGCACCCGATTGCGGGTCGTAGAACCGCAGAATGAGCTGGAACATGGTCGATTTGCCGGCGCCCGACGGCCCGACGAGGGCGACCGTTTCGCCCGCCCTGATGTCGAGAGTCACGCCCGTCAGGGCCTGGGTTTCCGGCCGCAAGGGATAGGCGAAGCGCACATCGTCGAAGCGGATCGCGCCGCGGGCGCGAGCGGGGAGGCGGACTGGGGAAAGCGGCGCGGCAATGTCCGATTTTGCGGCGAGCAATTCCATAATGCGCTCTGTCGCGCCCGATGCCCGCATCACTTCGGCATAGGTCTCGGTCAACATCCCGGCGCCGGAGACCGCGATGAAGGCGTACATGACGAATTGCGTCATGGCGCCAGGCGTCATCGCGCCCGACTGAACCTGCAGCGCGCCGAACCACAGAACGGCGATCAGGCCCGACAGCATCAGCGCAAAGAATATCGCCGTCATCAGCGTGCGCACATTGATCCGGCGCATGGCGGCGCCGAACGTCTCCTCGGCGGCCTTGCCGAACCCTGCACGTTCCTCCGGCTCGCGGGTGAACGCCTGCACGGTCTCGATGGCGGAGAGCGCCTCATTCGCACGCGCTGAAGCGCCGGCGAGGCGATCCTGCGAAGAGCGCGACAACTTTTGGACGCGCTTGCCGAAGATTACGAGAGGAATGAGGACGAGCGGGCCGCCGACCAGCACCATCGTCGTCAGCTTGGCGTTCACCGCCGCCATCAGGGCGAGAGCGCCCAACGTCGTCGCAAGCGTGCGAATGGCGACCGAAATCGATGAGCCAACGAGCGTTTCGATCAGGGTGGTGTCGGTGGTCAGCCGCGACAGGACCTCGCCGGCGCGGACATTGGCGTAAAACCCGGGGGACAGGCTCATCAGATGGTTGAATAGCGCGATCCGGAGATCGGCGACGACGCGCTCGCCGAGGCGGCTGATGAAATAATAACGCGCGGCGCTCGCAAGCCCCAATGCGAAGGCGACTGCGATGCCGATCCAGAAATAGCCGGAGAGATCGTCGCCCAGCGAATATCGCGAGCACAAGGCGGATGTCGTTGCGCCCGCAAAGCCGCAATCGACGACCAGCCGGAACGCCGCCGGCAAAACGAGCGTGAGCGCCGACGCCGCAATGAGGAAAACAACGAATGCCGCCAGCAGTCCCCGATAGCGCAGCACAAAGGGCGCAAGCCGCACCAGCGGACGGATGGTGCGTCCCTTCTCTCGCTTCAGACTGCCGCGCTCGACGCCAGCCATGAATTCGCTGCCGCGCGCCTCGTCGGCGGCGTTCGTCGTCTCGATTCTGGCGTTTGTTTCCGGCATCGGATTCTGGGAATTCAGGTTGCAGGTAGCAGGTCGCGGCGCAAACTCAAAAAACCAACCGCGGGTAGGACGAGCAAGCGACGACCGTTTTCGCTTACGGCTTCACTCACCCGGGCTCCCGATTTGCCAGCTGTTCCTCGATCGCGGCGCGATGGCGGCGGCGTTGGCGTCCATGCGTTCTACAGTAGCGGTGAAATCGGGATGGTCGCGGAGAAAATTGAACTCCGGAAGAAACCTGATTTCGGGAAACACCAGACCGCTACTTGCGCATGCCTCGAGCCAATTGACGGCGCTCTCCGCATCGCCGTTGGCGGCCGCCCAAACCGCGCCGTCGATCTCGTCTTCGACGAATCCAAAGTCCTCAGCGGATTTGCCGTCGAACCGGGCGCGGATCGCAGCACGGAGCGCGCCGGCGCGATGATCCCTCTTGCGTTCGAACTCCGAGAGCATGGCGATCGCATCGTCATAAGCTCCGAGCGGGATCGCCATGCCTTGCGCAATGCCGGAGCGATCAAAAAGCGCGCCGAATTTTTCGTAGGCGAATTCCGGATCGCCTGCGACATGCGCAACCCATGGCGCTAAGGATCTTCGGGGTTGCGTTTGGCGAGCGCAAGCGCCATCGCTCCGCCGGCCCGCGGCGAGCGCGAGCCAGGCGTTCTTGCTCCAGTCGTCCGTGTACGCCTCAGCCAACTTCGGCAGGCCGGTGCGCGCGTAAGTCCAGAACAGAAGGTCGCGGGTTAAAACCCCGTCGGGATAGTCGGCCTCGATCTCTTTCAGGAGCCGGTGCGCCTCCCCCCACGCGACGCGCACGAAATGGACGCTCGCAAGACCGGCGCGACCGTATTTCGGATCGAGACGGCTCTGTTCCTCGGCATTCCGGAGAGCCTCGTCCAGCCTGCCGAGGTCGATCAGCGCCTCCGTCATGGCGCGGAGAATCGAAGGATTGAGAGGATCAACCGCCTTTGCGGCGGTGTAAACTGCGAGCGCCTCTTCGGTGGAGTCCGACTGCATCAGCGCGTCGCCGAGCCGTTTGTACGCCGGCAGGTAGTTCGGATTGGCTGCGACGGCGCGGCGGCCCAGTTCGATCGCGGTTTCGGGCCTGCGGGCAACGGTCTCGAGATAGGCCGTGGCGGCGAGCGCTTCTGCGCTGGCCGGGGCCAGCGACAGCGCCTTGTCTATGTGCAGGCGCGCCAGTTCCCGATCGAAGGACAGATCGCCGAAGCCTTCGGTCATGAGAATGGCTTCGCCGAGCCGGCCATGAGCCTCACCGAAGTGGGGATCGAGATCGACGGCGCGTTCAAGGTCGGCGATGCCCTTGGAGAGGCCCTCTTTGGTGCGCCGCTCGACGAGCTGCGAGCCGCGCAGATAGGCTTCGTACGCTTCGGTCGATCGCGTCATCTCCGTCCGCTGCGGGGCATAAGCCGGCGCGGGGCCGCCGCGAATGAATCCCGACGATCCGTCGGCGAAACGGATCTTCATCTCGTCGACGATCGCTGCGGCGATCTCGTCCTGGATCGCGAGCATGCTCTCAGCCGTATAGGGACGATCGAAGGTTCGAGACCAGAGATGCTTGTCGGTCCTTGTGTCGATCAGTTGCGCGGTGATGCGCAAGGTCGAGCCGGATTTTTGCACGCTGCCTTCGAGGACGTGGCCGACGTTCAGGGCTGCGGAGACTTCTGCGATGCTCGCCCGTTTGTCCTTGAAGGCGAAGGACGACGTGCGCGACGTGACGCGCAGGCCCTCGATGCGCGAGAGGACGTTGAGAATCTCCTCGCTCATCCCGTCGGCGAAATATTCCTGATCCGGCTCGGGGGAAAAGTTTTCAAACGGAAGCACAGCGATCGAAAGCGGCTCATTCGCGGGCGCCGAAATAGCTTCCGCGGCGCGCTCGCGGCTCCGCCATGTCAGCGTCAACGTCGCACCGGCTGCGATCAGGATGGCGAGTCCGGCGGCGGCGATCAGGCGGATTGACCCCGTCCTGGACGGCGGCCTGTGGACGGTCGGGGAGGGTTGGGCGGCGCTGGCGTTGGTCCGCCGACGCAGGACGGCGATCAGATCGTCGATTTCGGGAGACTGTCCGCCGCTCCATTGCGAGAGATCTGCCGCCTGGAACTGCCGGAAGCCAAGCGGTGAACGAGCTTGCCGGCGTCACGCGCCGCCGCGGCCTCATCCCGGACCCAATGTGAGCCGACCGATGCGGCCGACCACGCGACGATCGCGGTCTTGGCTTCGTTCAGCTCCTTTTCAATATCGCGGCTGAATTCGGAGCCGGTCTCAAGCCTCCTGTCCCACCAGACGGAGAATCCCGCCGGCTCGAGGACCTCGGCCAACTTCTCGACTTTCGGTCGGTCCTCATGTGCGTAAGAGATGAAGACATCGGCCATCAGTCGCGCACCCCGTATCGGCCGAACGGCCGGCTTGTACGTTGGAGCTTACGCGATTTGCCTCAAACACGTGTTGCCCGGAAAGCGAAAACTGGCGGGCTTCTCGCCGCGCCGGTTTAGCTGACGGATTGGACTTCGGAAGGGCTTAGCGAAGGGCTTAGCGAAGAACGAAGAGGCTCGAAACGCCGAGCGCGCCGGAGACCGCAACGATCCCGAAAAGGACGGTGGTCAAAACGGTCAACATGGGCGGCTCCCTTTCTCTCTCTCCGAAACGGCTTCCCGTCTCGATGATGTGAAGATAACGCCGCTCGGTGGCGGACCCTGTGCGATGGGTCACAGTTCAGCGCCCTTTTTTGGCGCATGTGGTCTAACGCCTTGCAGCTATTGGCCTTTTTGCACCGCGAGAGGTGACGTCGGGCGCTTGAATGGGACTTAGCACCGCGGGGCTGGCCGAACCCCACCGCGGCGCAGGTGTTGGCTCGTATAGCTGGTCGCCAGGGTCGCCGTTTGAGACGCAAGCTCAAAATTGCGGCAGCCGTCGTCGCCGCGACGGTCGCCATCGTCATAGCCTCCATCGCCGTCATCTACTGGATGATCGACGCGGACGATGTCGTGCGCTTTGCCCAAAAACGCATCAAGGCCGACACGGAGCGCGAACTGCGCGTAGAGGGGCCGGCGATGCTCAAGAAGGGCTGGCGGCCGCGGCTTCGTGTCGAAGCGGTCTCCTACTCCAATGCGCCGTGGTCGGAGCATCCGGCGATGTTCACGGCCGACGCGATCGAAGTGCAGGTCCGGCTGCTTTCATTGATCTTCCGGCCGCTCAAGGTCGACGAAGCGATTCTCGTCGCGCCGCGCCTGCGTCTCGAGCGAAACAAGGACGGCCTCGCCAACTGGGATTTCGGAAAGGGCGGAGGCTCGGCCGAACTCGCCCGCTTCGCCAAGGTGCTCGCTAGCAAGGGTGAATTACGCTTCGACGATCGACACGACGCCCGCAAATTTGCGCTCGATCTCGAGCGGCTGACGGCTCAGCCGCAGGGCGAGACGCGGTTCGTCATTGTTGCAAGCGGGACCCTCGAGGGCGACGAATTCGCTTTCACGTCGTCGGCGGCGCGCCGGGAGGAGTTACGCAGGAGCGGCCGCGCCTATGCGATCGACTCTGAGCTAAAGGTCGGCCGTTTCCGCATCGGCGCCAACGGCGTCTCCGATAGACCGTTCGATCAACGCAATTTCACGGCTGATATGCAGGTCTCCGGTCCTGACCTCGCGCAGCTTTACAAGTATACGGGCATCGCATTGCCGACGACGCCACCCTATAAATTCGTCGGAACGCTTGTTCGCAATGGCGATCTTTGGACCTACCGTGACGCGACTGGCGTCCTCGGCAAGAGTCCTTTGCGCGGAACTGTCGCGTTCAGAGGCCGCGAAACGCGGCCGCGCTTCACCGGGGAGGTGCGCTCAACCGCCTTGCGCATGGTCGATATCGCAGGCCTCTTTGGCCTCGATCCGGCGCGATTTGATCCCGCAATCCCGAAAGAAAAGGATGGTTCACCTCTGCCGATTCTTTCGGGCGAGCCGATCAGGGTCGAACGCCTGAACGCCATGAACGCCGATATCCGGCTTATCGCCGATACGGCAATTACGGGCGACTCCGTCTTCGACGAACTCGATGCGCGGATCTTACTCGAAGACGGCGTGTTGCGGTTTGGGCCGTTCAATTTCAGGAGCGGCGGCGGCGCGGTTCATCTGCGCCTCGCTCTCGATGCGCGCCAGGCGCCGCCGCATCTCGATCTGCACGCGGAGATCGCTCGCATGCCGGTCTCGCGTCTGGTCGGCGATCGCAAGGCCGACGAAGCCGCGGGCCCCTTGAGCGGCGTCTTCGACATCGCCGCGTCAGGCGCAAGCCTCAACGATATGGCCGGCGATGCGGATGGAGGCCTCGTCCTTTACATGGATGGCGGACGCGTGAGCCACCTCCTCGTCGAACTGATCGGCCTTGACGTAGCCGAGACGCTCGGCATCGTCTTGACCGAAGACAATGCTCTTCCCATACGTTGCGCGGTCGCCGATTTCCGGGCGAACTCCGGGACCCTGCGCGCGCACACGCTGTTCGTCGATACCTCGGACACCCTCCTCGCCGCGAGCGGGACGATCAATCTCGCATCGGAAAAGGCCGACCTTCGGCTTAAACCCAGGCCCAAAGATTGGACCCCCTTTTCGCTGAAGACGGAAATCGCCATCGAAGGTCCGCTGGCGGACCTCTCGATCTTTCCTGATCCATTGCATATCGGCCCCAAAGGCAAGCTCAAGAAGGCGGCGAACGCGGTCGTTACAACGATTGCGGGCCTGTTGCCGCCGGTTGAGGTCGGCGAGGGCAAGGATATCGACTGCGCGGGCGCGCTCGGCGCGGCGAAGCGATCCGCCAAGTCTGCGAATGCTAATCCGTCCGGCTAAGTCTCAAGCGGCCGAAAAAAAGAAGCCGACGCGGGACGCGCCGGCTTGCTTGACGGATGTGATGTCGAAGGGCTCTAGCGGAGGACGAAAAGGCTCGAAACGCCGAGAGCGCTTGTGACCGCAACGATCCCGAAGAGGACGGTGGTCAAAACGGTCAACATGGCGGCTCCCTTTCTCTCTCCCCGAAGCGCCTCCGCTTCGATGATCTCAAGATGGGGTAATTCCAGCGCTGTGCCTGTGCTGCCGGTCACACCCGCGAGCCGATTACCTTAATTTCTTGAATCCATTGGCTTTTATGACAGAAAGGGCCGGCGGATACGCTCGCCGGCCCAATCCTCTCCCCCGGGCGACCTCAGTTGCTCGCCAGTTCGAAACTTGGAACTGGCAATAGGTTCCTTGCAGTCGTCGCCAACCTCTCGAAGTCGGCGTCGGCGACAAAGCGTTTTTCGGTGCGGGCGGCGATCTCCGCGAGGAGGTCCGGATAATTCCGCGCCCTGGCCTCGTAGGTCGGCCTGAAATCATTCGTCCGGGCCGTAACAACGATCGTGTCGATGCCGAAGGAATCGTACGCCGCCAGGCTGACTTCCTCTCGCGCGGCGGCTTTTGCCAGGATTGTCATGTGGTTGGCGGCTCGAGCGTCGTAGACTGGGCGGAAATCGATGGTGCGCGCGGTCACGACGATGTTGTCCACGGGCTCGGCGACGGCAGACCCCGCCACGGCCATCATGGCGACGGCGAGTTTCAACGCGCTTTTCATGGCTCTCTCCTCGAATTCCTGTTGCCCGTCCCGATGATGAGGAGATGTTGGCGGCGTTCTGACGGCGCTGTGATGCGGATCACAGATCGCGTCGTGTGTGGCTTCGCTGCCCCCATCGTCAGCCCTTGTTGGTCGGATCGGCGGCCGCGTCGGCGAGGTCAGCTTTCTTCCTCCTCGGAAAGCGGATTTCGACGCGCAACCCGGGATCGTTGTCCTTGAATACGAGTTCCGCATGATGGCGGCTTGCAACCGCCTCGACGAGGCTTAGCCCAAGACCCTCGCCGGGCGCCGCTTCAGCGCCGCTGCCGCGATAGAAGCGCTCGGTCAGCCTCGCGTGGTCTGCAGCGGCGACGCCAGGCCCGTTGTCGGCGACCGAGAGCGTCACTGCGCCGCTTTGCGCCGTCGCGCCGATCACGACCGCGCCGCCCGGCGGCGTGAACTTGAGCGCGTTGTCGATCAGATTCGCCAGCGCTTGAAAGACAAGGTCCGGGTCCGCTGTCGCCTGCAAGTTCCCGGCGATCTCCGTCTTCAGGGCGATCGATCGGCGTTCGGAATCCGGCGCGAAGAACTCGGCTGCGTCCGCAGCGATGGCGCCGAGATCGACGGATCGCACCCCGGTCGCATGACGACCGCTCTCGATGCGCGCGATCCTCAGCACGGCGTCGAAGATCTTGTTGAGCCGGCGCGCCTCGGAGGCCGCTTCCGCGGCCAGGCGCCGCCGCGTCTCGGCGTCGCCGTCAATCGTCTCAAGGCGATCGAGGACCGCCAAAAGCCGGGCCAGCGGCGTTCGCAGTTCATGCGCGACGCTGTCCGAAACGCGCCGCACCGAATCGAAGAGCAGTTCGATCCGCCCGAGCATGAGATTGAGCGTTTCGCCCAAGCGGTCGAAGTCGTCGCCGGCCCCAGTGGTCGGCACGCGTCCCGTCAGATCGCCGTCGATCACCGTTCGCGCGGCGCGGTTGATCGCCTCGATCCGTCGGCCGATGGCGCCGCTCATGGCGAGGCCGCCGATGACGCCGAGCACGGACGTCACGCCGAAAATCCACATTGCAGCGGAGGCAAGCTGCTCGCGCCGATCGTCGATGTCTTCGGCGTCGCGGCCGACGATAAGGCGCGCGCCGTCGCGAAACACGCGATCACGCGACAAAGCATGATGGTCGTCCTCGTCGCCGTCGCGGTAGAAATCCGCCTCGATTTCGATGAAGTCCGGCCCGGCCTCCTTCGGCCAGCTCGGCAGATTCGAGGAGACGACGTGGCCTTTTTCGTCGATGAATGCATGAAACGGCTTGCGGGCTCCGGTTTCCGCCGCCCGGCGCGACAGGGCGGCGGCAAGCGCCGGCGCCCCGTCGACGATATAGACGCCGGCCAGCACATTCGCCTCTCGGTCGACGAGGCGTTTTACGTCGTTGAAGGGCGCCGCGATGCTGATCCAATAATAAGCGGCGGATAGCGCTGCGACCGACAGCGAAAAGATGCCGACATAGGTCAGGGCCAGCCGGAAGGAGAGGCTGCGCAAAAGACGCGTCATGCGGGCCGCATCACATAGCCGGCGCCGCGAACCGTGTGGATGAGCGGCGTTCCGTCGTCGTCGCCGATTTTGCGGCGAAGCTTGCTCACATGCTGGTCGATAATGTTTGTCTGCGGATCGAAATTGTAGTCCCAGACCTTTTCAAGGAGCATCGAGCGCGTGACGACGCGCCCGGCGTTGCGGGCGAGATATTCAAGAATGCGGAATTCGCGCGGCGTCAGTTCGATGCGACGTCCGGCGCGGCTGACAATGCGGCCGAGAAGGTCGATTTCGAGATCGCCGACGCGCAGCGGCGCCGTCTCGTCGACGCTCGTTGCGGGTCGCCGGCCGATCGTTTCAACGCGCGCGATCAGCTCCGACAAGGCGAACGGTTTGGCGAGGTAATCATCGCCGCCAGCCTTCAACCCCCTCACGCGCTCGTCGACATCGCCGAGCGAGCTGAGAATGAGGACGGGCGTCAAGTCGCCTGTCCCCCGGATGACCTGCAGAAATTTGAGGCCGTCGACAGACGGCAACATGCGATCGAGGACGATGGCGTCGTAGCTTTCGCTCGACGCTTGGATGAGGCCCTCTCTGCCGTCGCCGCGGCGGTCGACAAGATGGCCCGCCTCGCGAAGCCCCGTCGCCACATAATCGGCGACGGAGTCGTCGTCCTCGACCACAAGAACGCGCATCGGCGATCCCTAATCGTCATAGGCGGCGACGAGGCGTTCGCCCGTCATCGGGTCGAGATAGACTTCGGCCACGCCCGCCTTCGTCGACAGTTCGACTTCATAGCGGGCCTGTCCGGCCTCGACATCAAAATCGACATCGAGCGCGCGCCCGCCGGTTTCCTGTTCGAGCGCGGCGAGCGTTTCCGACAGCGGCCGCGCTTGCGCAAGCGCGCGTGTTTCCACCGGCTCGACTCCCTCGCCCCACAAATTTTCAAACCGGGGCATCCGCTGGCTCAGGACTTCGCCGGTTTGAGCGGCGATCTCGACCTCGATCAGCTTGCCGCCGTCGGCTAGGTCGATTTCATAGACGAGCCGGCCTCGTCTTTGGTCAAGGTCGACGTCCATCGCTTTGGCTCCGGTCGCTTTCTCGGCCGCGGCGACGGCGCGGGAGGCGCTGATCGGCGCCGACGCCGGCGCCGTCTGCGCGACGGCCGGCGTTACGCCGATCGTCACGGCGGCGATCAAAAAGACTGACTTCATGACTAATCTCCGTGTTGCTACGCGTTCCCACATAAAGCGGTAGGCTTGGGCGCCGGTTGGCCTCGGATTTGATTTTGTCCAACTTCGAGAGCGAGGGGCGCGCAGAGTTTGCTCTTGATTTCCTCGGCGGGTCTTGTAAGAGCGCGGCCTCGCGCGTCGGGCTTGTCCGGCGCGCGGCCTGTCCGAGACTGCGGGCGCCTTTGAATTCCAGGGCTTAATCGTCCCGCATAGACTGGTAGGGTGCATCGAGCGCGAGCCAAATGCACCGTTCCTGGAGCGGCGAGGCGTTTTCGCTTGAACGCCGCTGGTGCATTTGCCTTCGGCTGAATGCACCCTGGGTCTCCTGCAGGCTCCGCATTGCGGGGCCTTTTTGGTCTCTCGATGCGATCGATGTTTTCGCGGAGCGGCTTCGGCCGCCCCGCTAGCGAGGGACCATTATGGATCGTACGCAAAAAGCTGAATCGGTCGCCTGGCTGGCCGGCATGTTCGCCAACAACGCGGTCGTCGTCGTGGCCAATAGCGGCCTGACCGTCGCGCAGATGACCGAACTGCGGAACGAACTGCGGTTGGCAGGGGCGGCGATGAAGGTGGTTAAGAACCGCCTTGCCAGGATCGCGCTCAAAGGCAAGCCCGCGGAGAATATCTCAACCCTGTTCAAGGGTCCGACCGCAGTCGCTTACGCCGAGGATCCGGTCGCAGCGGCGAAGGTCATAGAGAAATACGCCAAGAAGAACGACAAGCTCGTCATTCTCGGCGGCGCGATCGGCGCCGAGACCATGGATGCCAAGGCCGTCAAGGCGCTCGCAGCAATGCCGTCTCACGAAGAGCTTCTGGGCTCGATCGTCCAGACGATCATGTCTCCGGCCGCCAATCTTGTCGGCGCGATCATCGCGCCTGGCGCACAGCTCGCCGGAATCCTGGAGACGCTGGAGAAACGAGCCGCTTAGCCCCTGCAACATCGCTAATCCCTAACCGAAACGGAGAACCCAATGACTGACCTCAACAAAATCGCCGAACAGCTGGTCGGCCTGACCCTGCTGCAGGCGGCCGAGCTTAAGACCATCCTGAAGGACAAATACGGCATAGAGCCGGCCGCTGGCGCGGTGGCTGTAGCGATGCCCGGCGCTGGCGGCGCCGGCGCGGCGCCCGCCGAGGAAAAGACCGAGTTCAACGTCGTCTTGGTGGAGGCTGGAGCCAAGAAAATCGAGGTGATCAAAGAAGTCCGGGCGATCACAGGGCTTGGCCTCAAAGAGGCCAAGGACTTGGTCGAGGCGGGCGGCAAGAACGTCAAGGAGGGCATCTCCAAGGCCGAAGCTGAAGACATCAAGAAGAAGCTCGAAGCGGCGGGAGCCAAAGTCGAGCTCAAATAGTCTTGCGTTTCCCTGTGGAAAGGCGGACTATCGGGGTGCAACGGCGTCGAAGCCGCCGGGTTTTTTTTAATCCGGGGGTTGCGAGAACAGCCTGTCGCGCCTATTAAGGTTGTTCGCCGTCGGCGGCTTCCGCCGGCGGCTAAAGGCTTTACGGCGTGATTTTGCGGCCAGTAGCGGCGTGGCGCAGTTCGTTGAAACCGGCAATCGAGACGAAAAATTGAGGTCCTAACCCGGGGCCGCCCTTCGGCCCGCGGGTTATTGCGCGCACGCGTTGAAGAGCGGCGTGTGCCGATACGGACCCATTGTGAGGAACAAGATGGCGCAGTCCTTCGTGGAAAAGAAACGCATCCGCTCGAGTTTCGGGAAGATCGGCGACGCCGCGCCGATGCCAAATCTCATTCAGGTTCAGAAGGATTCCTACGAGCAGTTCCTGCAGCGTTTCACCAAGGCGCCGAAGCGTCTGAACGAAGGGCTTGAAGCGGTTTTTCGCTCGGTCTTTCCGATCATGGATTTCACCGAGACCGCCGTCCTCGAATACGTCTCCTACGAATTCGAGGATCCGAAATACGACGTCGATGAGTGCCAGCAGCGCGACATGACCTACGCCGCGCCTCTCAAGGTGACGTTGCGGCTCGCAGTCTTTGAGGTCGATGAGGAGACGCAGGCGAAATCGATCCGCGATGTGAAGGAGCAGGAAGTCTACATGGGCGACATCCCGCTCATGACCGACAACGGCACCTTCATCATCAACGGCACCGAGCGCGTAATCGTCTCGCAGATGCATCGCTCGCCGGGCGTCTTCTTCGACCACGACCGCGGCAAGACGCATTCGTCCGGCAAACTGCTGTTTGCGGCGCGCGTCATTCCCTATCGCGGCTCCTGGCTCGATTTCGAATTCGACGCCAAGGACAACGTCCATGTCCGCATCGACCGGCGCCGCAAGCTCCCGGCGACGACGCTCCTCTATGCGCTCGGCATGGATCAAGAAGAAATTCTCGACACCTTCTACGCCCGCGTCGCGCATCACCGCGTCGAAGGCGGCTGGTCGATGCCGTTCAACGCCGAGCGGATGAAAGGGCTGAAGCTTGACCACAATCTCGTCAACGCGAAGACGCGGGAGGTGGCGCTCGAGGCCGGGAAGAAGCTTTCCGCACGCCAAGCGAAGAAGTTTGCCGAGGAAGGCCTGAAGCAGCTTTTCATCGCAGACGAGCAGATGATCGGACGGTATTTCGCGTCCGACCTCGTCAATTTCGAGACCGGCGAGATCTACGCCGAGGCCGGCGACGAGATCACGGCGAAGACTTTGACCTTGCTCGAGGAGATCGGGATCTCCTCATTCGACACCATCGACGTCGATCATGTCAATGTCGGCGGCTACATCCGCAATACTCTGCACACGGATAAAAACAACAATCGCGAAATGGCGCTGATCGACGTCTATCGCGTCATGCGCCCCGGCGAGCCGCCGATGCTCGAAACGGCGGAGGGGCTTTTCTACGGCCTTTTCTTCGATAATGAGCGCTACGACCTCTCCGCGGTCGGCCGCGTGAAGATGAATTTGCGCCTCGGCTTCAAGACAGAGGATTCGCTACGGATTCTGCGCAAGGAAGACATCATCGCGATCCTCAAGACCCTGGTCTCGCTCCGGGACGGCAAGGGCGAAATCGACGACATCGACAATCTCGGCAATCGCCGCGTACGCTCGGTCGGCGAGCTGATGGAGAACCAGTATCGCATCGGCCTTCTCCGCATGGAACGCGCGATCAAAGAACGCATGTCGTCGGCCGAGCTTGAAACGCTCATGCCGCACGACCTGATCAACGCCAAGCCCGTGGCGGCGGCGGTCCGGGAGTTCTTCGGCTCCTCGCAGCTGTCGCAGTTCATGGATCAGACCAATCCGCTCTCCGAGATCACCCACAAGCGCCGGCTTTCGGCGCTCGGGCCGGGCGGACTGACGCGCGAGCGGGCCGGTTTCGAGGTGCGCGACGTGCACCCGACGCATTACGGCCGCATCTGCCCGATCGAGACGCCCGAAGGGCCGAACATCGGCCTCATCAACAGCCTCGCAACGCACGCGCAGGTGAACAAATACGGATTCATCGAGAGTCCCTATCGCCGGGTCGACCACGGCAAGGTGACCGATGAGGTCGTCTACCTCTCGGCGATGGAGGAGCAGCGCTTCGCCATCGCGCAAGCGAACGCCGAACTCGACGACAACGGCCGTCTAAAGAACGAATTCGTCAACTGCCGCGTCGGCGGCGACGCCACTCTCGTCCCGCGTCTTGAAGTCGCGTTCATCGACGTGTCGCCGAAGCAGCTGGTTTCGGTCGCCGCCGCGCTCGTTCCCTTCCTTGAGAATGACGACGCCAACCGTGCGCTTATGGGATCGAACATGCAGCGTCAGGCGGTTCCGCTCATTCAATCGGAAGCGCCTTTTGTCGGCACCGGCATGGAAGCAATCGTCGCGCGGGATTCCGGCGCGGCCGTCACCGCCCGCCGCCCCGGGGTCGTCGAGCAGGTCGACGCGCAAAGGATTGTCGTGCGCGCCACCGAGGAGAAGGATCCGACGAAGCCGGGCGTCGACATCTACAATCTCCGCAAGTTCCAGCGTTCGAACCAGTCGACCTGCATCAACCAGAAGCCTCTGGTGAAGATCGCCGACATCGTGCGCGAGGGCGACATCATCGCCGACGGTCCGTCTACGGATCTTGGCGAACTCGCTCTTGGCAAGAACGTGCTGGTCGCGTTCATGCCGTGGAACGGCTACAATTTCGAAGACTCGATCCTCATCTCGGAGCGGATCGTCCGGGACGACGTGTTCACCTCTATTCACATCGAGGAGTTCGAGGTGATGGCGCGCGACACGAAGCTCGGGCCGGAGGAGATCACCCGCGACATTCCGAACGTCTCCGAAGAGGCGCTCCGGAACCTTGACGAGGCCGGCATCGTCGCCATTGGGGCCGAAGTCAATCCCGGCGACATCCTCGTCGGCAAGATCACGCCGAAGGGCGAGTCGCCGATGACGCCGGAGGAAAAGCTTCTCCGCGCCATTTTCGGCGAAAAGGCGTCCGACGTGCGCGACACCTCTCTGAAGCTGCCTCCCGGCGTGCAGGGGACGATCGTCGAAGTGCGCGTGTTCAACCGCCACGGCGTCGAGAAAGACGAGCGCGCGATCGCGATCGAGCGCGAGGAAGTCGAGCGCCTCGCCAAGGACCGCGACGACGAACTGGCGATCCTTGAGCGGAATATTTTCGGGCGCCTGAGGTCGATCCTTGTCGGCGCGCAGGCCTCGCATGGGCCCAAGGGTTTTGAGAAGGGCAAGATCGAAGAGGCGGCGCTCGACGAGCTGACGCGCGGTCAATGGTGGAAGATTGGCCTCGCTGACGAAGCAGCGATGGTCGAAGTCGAGGCGCTCAAGAAGCAGTACGACGAGAGTCGCGCGCGTCTTGAAGCCCGTTTCGACGACAAGGTCGACAAGCTGAAGCGCGGCGACGAACTCCCGCCGGGCGTCATGAAGATGGTCAAGGTCTTCGTCGCGGTGAAGCGCAAGCTTCAGCCGGGCGACAAGATGGCCGGCCGTCACGGCAACAAGGGCGTCATCTCCAAGATCTCGCCGATCGAGGACATGCCTTTCCTCGAAGACGGAACTTCGGTCGACATCGTGCTCAATCCCCTCGGCGTGCCGTCGCGGATGAATGTCGGTCAGATCCTCGAAACCCATCTCGGCTGGGCCTGCCGCGGCCTCGGCCGGCAGATCGGCGAAATCCTCGAACAGTGGAACGCCGGGCAGGCGCACCGCGACGACCTGGTCGCGAAGATCCGTGATATCTACGGCGAGGAGCAGGTCCTGCCGCGGACCAATGAGGAGCTGAAGGAGCTCGCCGGCAATCTCTCGCGCGGCGCGCCGGTGGCGACGCCGGTCTTCGACGGGGCGCGCGAAGCCGACATCGTTAAGATGCTGCAGAAGGCGGGCCTTAAGGAAAGCGGCCAGGTCGATCTCTGTGACGGACGCACCGGCGAGAAGTTCACCCGGCCGGTGACCGTCGGCTACAAATATCTTCTAAAGCTCCACCACCTCGTCGACGACAAGATCCACGCCCGCTCGATCGGACCCTACTCGCTCGTCACCCAGCAGCCTCTGGGCGGCAAGGCGCAGTTCGGCGGTCAGCGCTTCGGCGAAATGGAAGTCTGGGCGCTCGAAGCCTATGGCGCCGCCTACACCTTGCAGGAGATGCTGACGGTCAAATCCGACGACGTCGCCGGCCGGACGAAGGTCTACGAGGCGATCGTCAGGGGCGATGACGCCTTCGAAGCCGGCATCCCCGAAAGCTTCAACGTGCTGGTGAAGGAGATGCGCTCCTTGGGTCTCAATGTGGAGCTGCAGGGTGGGTAACGCGGTGAGCGGAACCCATTACGCGGGTTTGATCCCGCCAATTTGAAAGAGGCTTTGTAATGTCGCAGGAAATCCTGAACGTCTTCAATCCGGTCGCGGTCGCCGCGCCGACGTTCAATCAGATCCGGATTTCTATCGCCGCGCCGGAGAAAATCCTCTCCTGGTCCTACGGCGAGATCAAGAAGCCGGAGACGATCAACTACCGGACGTTTAAGCCCGAACGCGATGGACTCTTCTGCGCGCGGATTTTCGGGCCCGTGAAGGACTATGAGTGCCTGTGCGGCAAGTACAAGCGCATGAAATACAAGGGCATCACGTGCGAAAAATGCGGGGTCGAAGTCACCTTGACCAAGGTCCGCCGCGACCGCATGGGCCACATCGAACTTGCGGCGCCTGTCGCACATATCTGGTTCCTGAAATCGTTGCCCTCGCGCATCGCCCTGATGCTCGACATGACCTTGAAGGACGTCGAGCGCGTTCTCTATTTCGAGCAGTACATTGTCATCGAGCCCGGCTTGACGCAGCTCAAGCAACACCAGCTCCTGACCGAAGAGGAGTATCTCAAGGCTCAGGAAGAATACGGCGAGGACAGCTTCACGGCCGGCATCGGCGCCGAAGCGATCCGCGAAATCTTGATTTCAATCGACATGGAGGCGGAGGCCGAAAAGCTCCGTGTCGAGATCGCCGAATCGAAAAGCGAATTGAAGCCCAAAAAGCTCGCTAAGCGCCTGAAGCTCATCGACGCATTCCTCCAGTCCGGCAATAAGCCGGAATGGATGATCATGACCGTCATACCGGTCATCCCGCCGGAACTGCGGCCGCTGGTTCCGCTTGACGGCGGGCGGTTCGCGACCTCAGATCTCAACGACCTCTATCGCCGCGTCATCAACCGCAACAACCGCCTGAAACGGCTGATCGAACTCCGGGCGCCCGACATCATCGTGCGCAACGAAAAGCGAATGCTTCAGGAGGCGGTGGACGCCCTGTTCGACAACGGTCGTCGCGGGCGCGTCATCACCGGCACCAACAAACGTCCGCTGAAGTCGCTCTCTGACATGCTGAAGGGCAAGCAGGGGCGCTTCCGTCAAAATCTTCTCGGCAAGCGGGTCGATTATTCTGGTCGCTCGGTCATCGTCGTCGGCCCGGAGCTGAAGCTCCACGAATGCGGCCTGCCGAAAAAGATGGCTTTGGAGCTCTTCAAGCCGTTCATCTATTCGCGGCTCGACGCCAAAGGGCATTCGGCGACGGTCAAACAGGCGAAAAAGCTTGTCGAAAAGGAGCGCCCCGAAGTTTGGGACATTCTTGACGAGGTCATTCGCGAGCACCCGATCCTGTTGAACCGCGCTCCGACCTTGCACCGCCTCGGCATCCAGGCCTTCGAGCCAAAACTGATCGAAGGCAAGGCGATCCAGCTTCACCCGCTCGTCTGCACGGCGTTCAACGCCGATTTCGACGGGGACCAGATGGCGGTGCACGTGCCGCTTTCGCTTGAGGCGCAGCTCGAAGCGCGCGTGCTGATGATGTCGACGAACAACATCCTGTCGCCGGCGAACGGCAAGCCCATCATCGTGCCGAGCCAGGACATCGTTCTCGGGCTCTACTACATCACCATCGAAAAAGAGGGCGAGCCCGGACAGGGCATGGTGTTCGGATCGCTCGCCGAAATCGAGCACGCGCTCGAAGCCGGCGTCATCACGCTGCATTCGAAGATCCGTGCGCGTTGGGAATCCGTCGACCGAAAAGGCAAGCCGATCCGCGAGATCGTCGATACGACGCCCGGCCGGATGAAGGTCGCGCAGGTTCTGCCGAAAGACGGCAACGTGCCGTTCCAGGTCGTCAACCTGCTTCTGACCAAGAAAGCGATCCAGGGGCTGATCGACATCGTCTACCGGCACTGCGGTCAGAAGCAGACAGTCATCTTCGCCGACAAGATCATGGAGCTCGGCTTCAAGGAGGCGTGCAAGGCCGGAATCTCCTTCGGCAAGGACGACATGGTCATTCCGAAGGCGAAGGAAAAGCTCGTCGGCGAAACCCGGTCGCTCGTCCGCGATTACGAACAGCAATACGCCGACGGCTTCATCACCCGCGGCGAGAAATACAACAAGGTGGTCGACGCCTGGGCGAAGTGCACCGACAAGATCGCCGACGAGATGATGAAAGAGATCTCCTCGACGAAAACCGACAAAAAGACGGGGCGCCAACTCGAAATCAACTCCATCTACATGATGTCGCACTCGGGAGCGCGCGGCAGCCCGGCCCAGATGAAGCAGCTGTCGGGCATGCGCGGCCTGATGGCCAAGCCGTCAGGCGAAATTATCGAGACGCCGATCATTTCGAACTTCAAGGAAGGCCTCACCGTGCTCGAGTACTTCAACTCTACGCACGGCGCCCGCAAAGGCCTGGCGGACACCGCGCTCAAGACAGCCAACTCAGGCTATCTCACGCGCCGTCTCGTCGACGTCGCGCAGGACTGCATCGTCCGCGAGGAGGATTGCGGAACCGATCAGGGCATCACCATTGAAGCCGTCATTCAGGGCGGCGAGACGGTCGTGCCGCTCTCGCAGCGCATCCTTGGGCGCACCGCGCTCGTCGATATCAAGCATCCCGTGAGTCATTCCAAACTTGCGCGCTCCGGCGACGAGATCGACGAGGCGCAGGCAGAGGAAATCGAGGGATCGGGTCTGACCAAGGTCCGCGTTCGCTCCGTCCTGACCTGCGAGGCCGAAGTCGGGGTCTGCGCCAAGTGCTATGGGCGCGATCTTGCCCGCGGCAGTCACGTCAATGTGGGTGAAGCTGTCGGGGTCATCGCCGCTCAGTCGATCGGCGAGCCTGGCACCCAGCTCACCATGCGCACCTTCCATATCGGCGGCACGGCGCAGGTCGGCGACACCTCGTTCATCGAGGCGAGCCATGATGGGGTCGTCAAGCTCGAGAACCGCAACGTCGTCAAGGATTCGAGCGGCGATCTCATCGTCATGGGCCGTAACACGCTGGTGAAAATCGTCGACGAGAACAACAAGGAGCACGCATCCTACAAGATTTCCTATGGCGCGAAGCTCCGCGTCGACAACAACTCCAAGGTGACGCGCGGGCAGCGTCTCGCCGACTGGGACCCCTACACGATCCCGATCCTCACCGACGCAGCGGGTCGGGTGAAATATGAAGACCTGTCCGAAGGCTTCTCCATGCAGGTCGTCGCTGACGAAGCGACCGGCATCGCCAACCGCGTGGTCATCGACTGGCGCGCCAATCCGCGCGCGGCGAGCCTGAAACCGTCGTTTGTCATCGTCGACGAGAAGGGCAAGCCGGTGAAGGCGTCGCATTCAGGCGGCGAGGCGCGCTATCCGCTCCCTGTCGAGGCGATTCTGTCGGTCGAAGACGGCGATGAAGTTTGCGTCGGCGACGCGCTGGCGCGAATTCCGACCGAAGGGGCCAAAACCCGCGACATCACCGGCGGTCTGCCGCGCGTCGCGGAACTGTTCGAGGCGCGCCGTCCGAAGGACCACGCGATCATCGCCGAAATCGACGGTCGCGTCGAATTCGGGCGCGACTACAAGAACAAGCGCCGCATCCGCATCGTGCCGACGGACAAGAAAGCCGAGCCTGTCGAGTATCTCGTGCCCAAAGGCAAGCACATCACCGTCCAGGACGGCGATATGATCGCCAAGGGCGAGTATCTGATGGACGGCAATCCTGCGCCTCATGACATTCTCCAGATCCTCGGCATCGAGGCCCTGGCGAACTATCTGATCAACGAAATTCAGGAGGTCTATCGACTCCAGGGCGTGCCGATCAACGACAAGCACATTGAGGTGATCGTGCGCCAGATGCTTCAGAAGATAGAAATCTCCGAACCCGGAGATTCGCTGCTTCTGAAGGAAGAGCATGTCGACAAGCTCGAATTCGAGGAGACTAACGCGCAACTTGAGGCGGAGGGAAAGGCGCTCGCCAAAGGCGCGCCGGTGCTTCTTGGAATCACCAAGGCGTCGCTGCAGACGCGCTCCTTCATCTCGGCGGCCTCCTTCCAGGAGACGACGCGCGTGCTGACCGACGCCGCCGTGAACGGCAAGATCGACACCCTCGAAGGCCTCAAGGAAAATGTGATCGTCGGCCGCCTCATCCCGGCAGGCACCGGCGGAACGATGTCCCGCCATCAGATCGAGGCCGAACGCCGCGATGCCGCCCTCATCGCCGAGCGCGAGAAGCGCGCGGCCGCCGCGCTCCCGGCGCCAACCGAGGAGCCGCGCGCGGCAGAATAAGTGCAATGGACGGCTATTCGCGCTGGAGGGCAGCCAGCGAGCGGCTTTTCAGGCGCGCGTGCGCGACGGTCGGGTTAACGAGCCATGTCTCGATCAGTTCGCCCCAAGTGAGGTCGCATTTGATTTTGCGCCAGAGCTGTGCAGTGGCCTCGGAGGCTGCGGCGTAAGTCGCATCGGCTGCGAACTCCGTGATCGCGTTAGCAAGCGCGGCCGGGCTCCGTTCCGGGACCATGCGCGCAGCGGTCGCGTCCGTGAAGAAATGCCGGAACATCGGATGGTCGGAAAGGACGACTGGCGTACGCGTCGCTAGCGCCTCGTAGATCGTCATAGGCAGGCCCTCCGAATAGATGTGTCTGCTCGGCGCGAGCGCGATGGTTGCGGAGTCAAGAAGCGCAACAACGCGATCATGCGGCTGCCGTCCGGCGAGCGTCACACGGTCCTGAAGTCCAAGGCGCGCAATGCGCGCTGCAGCTGCCGCTTCGAAATCGCCGGCGCCGACCATGGTCAGGCGTGCGTCGACCCCGCGGTCCTTCAGGAGTGCAACGGCGTCGATGCAATCTCCGCAACCCTTCATTTCGATCAGTTGGCCGACATAAAGGAGGCGTAGCGGGCCGCCCTTTAACGATTTTGGCGACCGGCTGTCCGGCGTGAGCGTATGGGGCCAATCCCAGGGAACGATCTTTTCCAGAGAGACGCCGATGCGCCTTAGGGAGAGGCTCGCTGGAATATTATGATTGCCGACAATCGCGATTTTCGGATGATTGAGCGTCCGTCCGAGCAGGAACCCGCGCAGCCGCGTCCGCGGACCGCCGCTTTCCCAACTATCGGCGAAAATCGGCAGAGTCGCGATCCTCCTTGCCAGCGCCCAGCGCAAGAGCGGCCTCGATGGCGTCTGTAGGATCACATGCGTCGGCCGCCAGCGCGCAAGGACACGGGAAATCGCCGGCTCGTCGAGGCCGAGGTTCCGCCGCAGCGGGACGCAGGCCGCGTGCAGCCGGTCCGCGACCGGCGCCTCAAAGGCTTCCTCGCCGAGGACCGCAAGGACGCCGACGAATTCGGCCCGCTCAGCCAATCCCGCAACGAAGTCGACCGAGTATTTCTGGGCGTAATAGGTTTCCTTGCCGGTGGCCTGGAGCCGCATATAGGCTTCGCGATAGTCGCCGAATTGCACGATCGCGATGCGCACGGAAACATCCTTCCTGTCGGCGGCCTCAAGCGCAAGGCCAACCGCGCGATTTTTCACTCGTCGGGCGCTTGACCCTGGCGACTCGCGCCGCTAGGACAAGCGCCGCTGAAAGGCCGGCCGTCAGGTTTCCTGATACGCGGCCCGTTTAGCCGTAGAGAAGTTTTGAAGGTTCGGGCGGCGTTCCGATACGGGGCCCCGTCCGTTTGCGTCGTTGAAAGAGGCGCGCCTTGGCGCGCGGACCAAGGCCCGGGAGATCGGATGCCGACGATTCAACAGCTGATCCGCAAACCGCGGAGGCCTGGCCGCAGGGTCAACAAGGTCCCGGCGATGGAGGCATGTCCGCAAAAACGCGGCGTCTGTACGCGCGTCTACACGACGACGCCGAAGAAGCCGAACTCGGCATTGCGCAAAGTGGCAAAAGTCCGCCTGACCAACGGCCATGAAGTGATCGGCTACATTCCTGGCGAGGGCCACAATCTGCAGGAGCACTCGGTGGTGTTGATCCGCGGCGGCCGCGTGAAGGATCTTCCCGGAGTCCGCTACCACATCCTGCGCGGCGTGCTCGACACCCAAGGTGTCAAAGACAGGAAGCAGCGGCGGTCGCTCTACGGCGCCAAGCGGCCGAAATAGGAGAATCCCATGTCCCGCCGCCGCAGAGCCGAGAAGCGCCAAGTCGATCCCGATCCGAAATTCGGAGACATGATGGTTTCCAAGTTCATGAATTACGTGATGACGGAGGGTAAGAAGCCCGCCGCCGAGAAGATTGTCTACGGGGCGCTCGGCCGCATCGAACAGAAACTGAAGCGGCCGCCGATCGACACCTTCAAGGAGGCGCTCGACAACGTCACGCCCTCGATCGAGGTGCGTTCACGCCGCGTCGGCGGCGCAACCTATCAGGTTCCGGTCGAGGTCCGTCCCGAGCGCAAGATCGCGCTCGCCATGCGCTGGATCATCGCCGCGGCTCGCGCCCGCAACGAAGCGACCATGATCGACAAGCTGTCAAACGAGATCATGGACGCCGCGCAGAACCGCGGCACGGCTGTGAAAAAGCGCGAAGACACCCACCGCATGGCCGAGGCCAATCGCGCCTTCTCGCATTATCGCTGGTAACGTTTGAGTTCGTCGTCATGGCCCGTCAGCACAAATTGGAGGACTACCGGAACTTCGGCATCATGGCCCACATCGATGCGGGCAAGACGACGACCACCGAGCGCGTCCTTTATTACACCGGCAAGAGCCACAAGATCGGCGAAGTCCATGACGGCGCCGCGACCATGGACTGGATGGAGCAGGAGCAGGAGCGGGGGATCACCATCACCTCCGCGGCGACCACGTGCTACTGGAACGATAAGCGCCTCAACATCATCGACACGCCGGGCCACGTCGACTTCACCATCGAAGTCGAGCGCTCGCTGCGCGTCCTCGACGGCGCGGTCTGCCTTCTCGACGGCAACCAGGGTGTCGAGCCGCAGACCGAAACCGTCTGGCGCCAGGGCGACAAATACGGCGTGCCGCGCATCATCTTCGCCAACAAGATGGACAAGATCGGGGCGGATTTCTTCTTCTGCCTCGACTCGATCAAGCAGCGGCTCGGCGTCAAAGCGGTGCCTCTGCAATTGCCGATTGGCGTCGAGAGCGATTTTAAGGGGATTGTCGATCTCATCGACATGAAGGCGATTGTCTGGGACGAGGAATCCCTAGGCGCCAAATTCCATGAGGAGCCGGTTCCGGCCGATTTGAAAGAACAGGCCGAGCGATATCGCGCTGCGTTGGTCGAAGCCGCCGTCGAACTCGACGACGACGCGATGACGGCTTACCTCGAAGGCAGGGAGCCTGATAAGGCGACCTTGCAGCGCCTCATCCGCAAGGCGGTGAGGATGCTCGCCTGGTTCCCGGTGCTGTGCGGTTCGGCGTTCAAGAACAAGGGCGTGCAGCCGCTGCTCGACGCCGTCGTCGATTATTTGCCCTCGCCTTTGGACAAGCCGCCGGTCGCCGGCACGCTGCCCGACAGCGACGAGGAAGTCGTGCGCAAGGCTTCGGACGACGAGCCGCTCGCCATGCTCGCCTTCAAGATCATGAACGATCCATTCGTCGGTTCGTTGACCTTTTGCCGTATTTATTCGGGCACGCTCGAATCCGGCACCGGGCTTTTGAACACGGTCAAGGGCCGGCGGGAGCGCATCGGCCGCATGCTGCAGATGCATGCAAACCACCGCGAGGACATCAAGGAAGCTTACGCCGGCGACATCATCGCGGTGGTCGGCCTCAAGGATTCGACGACCGGCGACACGCTTTGCGATCCGCAAAAGCCGGTCATTCTCGAACGCATGGAGTTTCCCGATCCCGTCATCGAACTCGCGGTCGAGCCCAAGACGAAGGCCGACCAGGAGAAGATGGGCATCGCGCTGCAAAGGCTCGCTGCCGAGGATCCTTCCTTCCGCGTCGCGACCGATGAGGAGTCCGGCCAGACCATTATCAAGGGCATGGGCGAACTTCACCTTGACATCATCGTCGACAGGATGCGCCGCGAATTCAAGGTCGAGGCGAATATCGGCGCGCCGCAGGTCGCTTATCGCGAGACCATCTCGAAGTCCCACACAATCAACTACACGCACAAGAAGCAGTCCGGCGGCTCGGGCCAATTCGCGCAAGTAAAAATGAACATTATTCCGGGCGCGCCGGGATCGGGATTCGAGTTCGAATCCTTGATCGTCGGCGGATCGATTCCGAAGGAGTTCATCCCCGGCGTCGAAAAGGGCGTTAATTCCGTGCGCGAGGCCGGCATGCTGGTCGGCTTCCCGATTCTCGACTTCAGGGTCGAGCTGATCGACGGGCGATATCACGACGTCGATTCATCGGCCCTCGCTTTCGAGATCGCCGGACGCGCGGCGATGCGCGAGGCGAAACCCAGTCTCGGCATGCAGCTCTTGGAGCCGATCATGAAGGTCGAGGTGGTCACGCCCGAGGAATTCACCGGCTCGGTCATTGGCGATTTAAATTCGCGGCGCGGCCAGATCCAGAATCAGGAGATGCGCGGCAACGCCAATGTCGTTTACGCCAGAGTCCCGCTCGCCAACATGTTCGGCTATGTGAACAATCTGCGGGGCGCGACTCAGGGGCGCGCGACCTACACCATGCAATTCTCGCATTACGACAAGGTGCCCGGCGCCGTCGCTGAAGAGGTGATGGCGAAGCTTCAAGGTTAAGGAAAGCCGCCGCAAGGCGGGGATGGAAGTCGTCAGGAGACGGAGAAAAAGATGGCCAAGGCAAAATTCGAACGCACGAAGCCGCATGCAAACGTCGGCACGATCGGTCACGTCGACCATGGCAAGACGACTTTGACGGCCGCAATCACCAAGTATTTCGGCGAATTTCGCGCTTATGACACCATCGACAACGCGCCCGAGGAGAAGGCGCGCGGCATCACCATCAACACTGCGCATGTCGAGTATGAATCGCCGGCCCGCCACTACGCCCATGTCGATTGCCCTGGGCACGCCGACTACGTGAAGAACATGATCACCGGCGCGGCTCAGATGGACGGCGCGATTCTAGTCGTCTCCGCCGCGGACGGACCGATGCCGCAGACCCGCGAGCACATCCTTCTCGCCCGCCAGGTGGGCGTGCCGGCGATCGTCGTGTATCTCAACAAGGTCGATATGGTCGACGACCCCGAACTGCTCGAACTCGTCGAGCTGGAAGTGCGCGAGCTTCTGACCAAATACGAATTCCCCGGCGATAAAATCCCGATCATCAAGGGTTCGGCGCTGGCCGCCATGGAAGGGCGTGATCCCGAAATCGGCGAGAATTCGGTCCGTGCACTGATCAAGGCCGTGGATGAGTATATCCCGACTCCGAAGCGGCCGATCGACCAGGCGTTCCTCCTGCCCGTCGAGGACGTGTTCTCGATCTCCGGCCGCGGCACTGTGGTCACCGGCCGGGTCGAGCGCGGCGTGGTCAATGTCGGCGATGAACTCGAAATCGTCGGCATCAGGACGACGCAGAAGACGACCTGCACTGGCGTCGAGATGTTCCGGAAGCTGCTCGATCGCGGCGAGGCTGGCGACAATGTCGGCATCCTCTTGCGCGGCATCGACCGCACCGGTGTTGAGCGCGGCCAGGTCGTGTGCAAACCGGGATCGGTGACGCCGCACAAGAAGTTTCTGGCCGAAGCCTATGTCCTCACCAAGGAGGAGGGCGGCCGCCACACGCCGTTCTTCGGCAATTACCGCCCGCAGTTCTATTTCCGCACCACCGACGTGACCGGCATCGTCACCCTGAAGGAGGGCACCGAGATGGTCATGCCGGGCGACAACACTGAGCTTAACGTCGAGCTCATCGTGCCGATCGCCATGGAGGAGAAGCTTCGCTTCGCCATCCGTGAGGGCGGACGCACGGTCGGCTCGGGCATCGTCACCAAGATATTGGAATAGCGAAGGGTCTCGCGGGCCGGTTCACGCCGGCCCGTTTTTTCTGAGAAGGACAACGTCGGAACGTCGTCATGCAGCAAAATATCCGCATCAGGCTCCGCGCCTTCGATCATCGCGTGCTCGACGCTTCGACGAAGGAGATAGTCAACACGGCCAAGCGAACGGGCGCGCAGGTCAGGGGACCGATCCCGCTGCCGACCCGCATCGAGCGGTTCACCGTCAACCGCAGCCCCCATGTCGACAAGAAAAGCCGCGAACAGTTCGAGATGAGGACGCACAAGCGCGTTTTGGACATCGTCGATCCGACCCCGCAAACCGTCGATGCCTTGATGAAGCTTGACCTCTCGGCCGGCGTCGACGTCGAAATCCGGCTGGGAGCGTAAAATGCGCACCGGAGTCATCGCGAAAAAACTCGGCATGACGCGGGTGTTCAAACCCGACGGCGCGCATGTGCCGGTCACCGTCTGCCACGTCGATTCCTGCCAGGTCGTCGGGCAACGGACGGAAGAGAAGCACGGCTACACGGCGGTTCAGCTTGGCGCGGGCGAAAAGAAGGCGAAACGCGTCATTAAGGCCGAACGCGGCCATTTCGCCAAGGCGAATGTCGCGCCGAAGTCTGTGCTCGCCGAGTTCCGGGTGACGTCTGACTATCTCGTCGACGTCGGCGCAGAATTGTCCGCCGAACACTTCGTGGTCGGACAAATGGTCGACGTTTCGGGAACGACCATCGGCAAGGGCTTCGCCGGCGCGATGAAGCGCTGGAATTTTCGGGGCCTCCGGGCCACTCACGGCGTCTCGGTCACGCACCGCTCGCATGGTTCGACCGGACAGCGCCAGGATCCCGGCAAGGTCTTCAAGAACAAGAAGATGGCCGGCCATTTGGGCGCGGCGCGGGCGACGACGCAGAATCTCGAAGTCGTCAAGGTCGATCCCGCGCGCAACCTCATCATGTTGAAAGGGTCGGTGCCCGGAGCGTCCGGAAGCTGGGTCGTGATCAGGGACGCGGTCAAACGCGCTGCGCCCGATGAGGCGCCGAAGCCGGCTGGCCTACGCGGCAAGTCTGCAAAAGCCGAAGCCGGCGACCGCGCGCCTGAGAAGGCGGACGCAGCGGCCGAGAAGAAGGGCGCCGACGCATGAAGATCGATGTTCTGAAACTCGACAGCGGCAAGGCCGGCTCTATCGATCTCGACGAGACCGTATTTGGGCTTGAGCCGAGAAAAGACATCCTGCAGCGCATGGTCGTCTACCAGCTCGCCAAGCGGCGGGCGGGCACGCACAAGACGAAGTCGCGCGGCGAAGTCAAAGCGACATCGAAGAAAATGTATCGCCAGAAGGGCACCGGCGGCGCCCGTCACGGCAACAAGGCGGCGCCGCAATTCGTCGGCGGCGGCCGCGCGCATGGCCCGCATCCGCGCAGCCACGCCATTTCGTTGCCTAAGAAGGTGCGCCGGTTGGCCTTGAAGCATGCGCTATCGGCAAAACATTCCGCAGGCGAACTGATCATAATCGACGAGGCAAAGCTCACCGACGCGAGGACGAAGGCGTTGGTCGAGCGTTTCGAAAAGCTCGGGCTGTCGAATGCGCTCATTGTGGACAATGAGGTCGACAGCAACTTCTCCGTCGCCGCGCGCAATATCCCGGATGTCGACGTGCTCCCCGTCGTCGGCGCCAATGTCTACGACATCCTGCGGCGCCAAAAGCTCGTGCTGACCAAAGCCGCCGTCGAAGGATTGGAGGCCCGCCTCAAATGAGCCCCGCAAAAACCAAAAAGGCTGAAAAGTCGGCGTCGAGCGCGAAGCATTTCGATACCTTGATCGCGCCGGTGATCACTGAGAAATCGACGCTCGCCTCCGAGCACGGGCAGGTCGTCTTCCGGGTGCCGCTCGAGGCGACCAAGCCCGAGATCAAAGAAGCCGTCGAGGCGCTGTTCAAGGTGAAGGTGAAGGCCGTCAACACGCTGCGCGTCAAGGGCAAGAACAAAATGTTTAAGGGCAAGCCCTTTACGCGCACGACCGTCAAGAAGGCGGTCGTCACCCTTGAAGAAGGCCACCAGATCGACGTGACAACGGGATTGTAAGGGTACGACCCATGGCGCTTCGCACATTCAACCCGACATCGCCGGCCCGCAGGGGCCTCATCGTCGTCGACCGCGGCGAACTCTGGGCCGGCGCGCCGGTGAAGTCGTTGACCGTCGGCCTCAACAAGACCGGCGGACGCAATCACCGCGGCGTCATCACCAACCGTCATCGCGGCGGCGGCGCCAAGCGCGCCTACCGCATGATTGATTTCAAGCGCGACAAATTCGACATCGAGGCCAAGGTCGAGCGGCTCGAATATGATCCGAACCGAACTGCGTTCATCGCCCTCGTCAAATATCTCGACGGCGAGCTTCGCTACATCATCGCGCCGCAGCGCCTCAAGGCGGGCGACAAGATCATCGCCGGCGACAAGGCCGACGTGAAGCCCGGCAATGCGATGCGCATGAAGTCGATGCCGATCGGCGCGATCATCCATAATGTCGAGCTTAAACCCGGCAAGGGCGGTCAGCTCGCCCGGTCCGCCGGCGCCTTCGCGCAGCTCGTCGGCCGCGACGGCGGCATGGCGCAAGTGCGGCTCCAGTCGGGCGAGGTGCGGCTCATCTCCGGCGAATGCATGGCGACCATCGGCGCGGTCTCGAACGCCGATCACCTCAATGAACAGGTCGGGAAAGCCGGGCGCACACGCCTCTTCGGCTTCCGCCCGCATGTGCGCGGCATCGCCATGAACGCAGTGGACCATCCCAATGGCGGGCGCACGAAAGGCGGCAAACACTGGGCGACGCCGTGGGGTAAGTCCACGAAGGGCGCCAAGACGCGCAGCAACAAGCGCACCTCGAAATACATCATCCGCTCGCGGCACGCCCGCAAGAAGGCGAACTAAAGGAGACGACCATGCCGCGTTCCGTGTGGAAAGGCCCGTTTGTGGATCGCCACCTGCTCAAGAAAGCGGAGCAGGCGCAAGGCGGCGCGCACAAGGGCGGCATCAAGACCTGGTCGCGACGCTCGACCGTGCTCCCGCAGTTCGTGGGCCTCACTTTCAACGTCTACAACGGACGCAAGTTCATACCCGTGCATGTGACCGAAGACATGGTCGGCCACAAATTCGGCGAGTTCTCGCCGACGCGCACCTTTCACGGACACAGCGGCGACAAGAAAGTGAAGAGGGTGGAGTAATGGGCCAGAAAAAGAACCCGCGCCGCGTCGCCGACAACGCCGCAATGGCCAAGGGAAAGATGATCAAGACTTCGCCCCAGAAGCTCAATCTGGTGGCGCAGACAATTCGCGGGCTGACCGCTGAGAAAGCGCGCGCCGAACTGAAGTTTGCGCACAAGCGGGTGGCCGGTCAGGTCCTCAAAGTGCTCGACAGCGCCATCGCCAACGCCGAGAACAACCACGATCTCGACATCGACAGCCTCGTCGTCGCCCAAGCCTATGTCGGGCGTAACATCGCCCTCCGCCGCTTCGCTGCGCGCGGCCGCGGCCGCGTCGGGCGCATTTTGAAGCCGTTCTCCGAGATCGTAATCGTCGTCAAAGAAGTCGAGGAGGCCGCCTGATGGGCCAGAAAGTTAATCCGATCGGTCTCCGGCTCGGGATCAACCGCACCTGGGATTCCCGCTGGTTCGCTTCGAAGGCGACCTACGGCGACCTTCTGCATGAAGACCTCCGCATACGGCAATATATCCATGAGCGCTTAAAGCAGGCTGGCGTCTCGCGTATCATCATCGAGCGCCCGCACAAGAAATGCCGGGTGACGATCTATACGGCGCGTCCGGGCGTCGTCATCGGCAAGAAGGGCGCCGACATCGAAAAGCTGCGCGCGGAGTTGTCGAAGCTCTCGGCTTCGGAGACCGTCCTTAATATCGTTGAGATCCGGAAGCCCGAGATCGACTCAACGCTTGTGGCCGAGAACGTCGCCCAGCAGCTCGAGCGCCGCGTCGCATTCCGACGCGCCATGAAGCGCGGCATGCAGACGGCGATCCGCATGGGCGCGCTCGGCATCCGCGTGAACGTCGCGGGCCGGCTCGGCGGATCGGAAATCGCCCGCATGGAGTGGTATCGCGAGGGGCGCGTGCCGCTGCACACCCTCCGCGCCGACATCGATTACGGCACCGCGATCGCCAAGACGACTTACGGAACGATTGGCGTCAAGGTCTGGATCTTCAAGGGCGAGATCATGGAGCACGACCCGCTCGCCCAGGAGCGCCGGCTGATCGACGCGCAAACCGGCGGCGTCGGCCAGGCGCGCCGCGACCAGCGGGCCGCGTAGGAGATTGCAATGCTGCAGCCGAAGCGGAGCAAATACCGCAAACAGTTCAAAGGCCGCATTCACGGAAACGCGAAGGGCGGGACCTATCTCAATTTCGGCTCGCACGGCCTCAAGGCCGTCGAGCCGGAGCGCCTCACTGCGCGCCAGATAGAGGCCTCGCGCCGCGCGATTACGCGCGCGATGAAGCGCGCCGGGCGGGTGTGGATTCGCGTCTTCCCCGACGTTCCGGTGTCGAAGAAGCCGACCGAAGTCCGCATGGGATCAGGCAAGGGCGCGCCGGAACTTTGGGTCGCGCGCGTCAAGCCTGGGCGGATCCTGTTCGAGATCGACGGCGTCACCGACGACACAGCGAATGAAGCGCTAACGCTTGGTGCGGCGAAGCTGCCGATCAAGACGCGCATCATCAAGCGGCTCGGCGAATAGGTGAGGGAGATGAAAGCGGGCGAGGCACGCGATATGACGCCGGATCAGCTCAACGATCAGTTGATGCAGCTGAAGAAAGAGCAGTTCAACCTGCGCTTCCAGCGCGCCTCGGGACAGCTCGAGCGTACGGCGCGCATCGGCGAAGTCCGCCGCGACATCGCCCGCATCAAGACCATTCTCGGCGAAAAAGCGAAGACGCAGTCAAAGGCAAAATAGAGGACGGCATGCCGAAACGCATACTTCAGGGAACGGTCGTCAGCGACAAGGCGGCGAAGACGGTCGTCGTCAGCGTCGAGCGGATCTACCGCCACCCGGTGCTGCAGAAGACGATCCGCCGCTCGAAGAAATTCCACGCGCATGATGAAAAGGACGCGTTCAAGACCGGAGATCTCGTGCGCATACAGGAATGCGCGCCGAAGTCGAAGCTCAAGCGCTGGGAAGTCATCGGCGCGGGTTCGAAGGGGTAGGGCGAAATGATCCAGATGCAGACGAATTTGGACGTCGCCGACAATTCCGGCGCCAAGCGGGTGCAGTGCATCAAGGTCTTGGGCGGCGCCAAACGAAAGTATGCGACCGTCGGCGATACGATCGTCGTCTCGGTCAAGGAGGCGATCCCGCGCGGTCGCGTCAAAAAAGGTCAGGTGATGAAGGCGGTCGTCGTCAGAACCGCGAAGGACATCAAGCGGAGGGACGGGTCGGTGATCCGCTTCGACCGCAACGCCGCCGTGCTGATCAACAATCAGAACGAGCCGATCGGCACGCGGATCTTCGGCCCGGTGACGCGCGAATTGCGCGCGGCAAACCATATGAAAATCGTGTCGCTCGCCCCGGAGGTGCTTTAGTGGCGGCTAGAATCAAGAAGGGCGACAAAGTCGTCGTCCTTTCCGGCAAGTATCGCGGAATCGAAGGCGAAGTTCTCCAGGTCATGCCGAAGGAGAGCCGGGTCCTCGTGCGCGGGGTAAACGTCGTCAAGAAGCACCAGCGGCAGACGCCGCAGGAACGCGGCGGCATCATCACGAGGGAAGCGCCGCTTCATATTTCTAAGGTGGCGTTCAGCGCCGGCGGAAAGCCGTCGCGCATTGGCTTCAAGACATTGGACGACGGCCGCAAGGTGCGCGTGGCGAAGAAGACCGGGGAGACGATCGATGGCTGAAGCGCAACGCCAAAAGCCGCGGATGAAGGCGCTCTATGACGACGCTATCCGCTCGGAGCTGATCAAGAAATTCGGCTACAAGAATGCGCTCGAAGCCCCGCGGCTCGACAAGATCGTCATCAATATGGGCGTTGGTGAGGCGGTGAACGACCGCAAGGCTGTCGACACCGCGGCGGCGGACCTCGCCCAGATCGCCGGCCAGAAGCCGGTCATCACCAAGGCGAAGAAGTCGATCGCAAACTTCAAGCTTCGCGACGGCATGGCGGTCGGCTGCAAGGTCACCCTGCGATCGAACCGCATGTACGAATTCCTCGACCGGCTGGTTACGATCGCGCTGCCGCGCGTGCGCGACTTCCGCGGGCTCTCGGCGAAGAGCTTCGACGGACGCGGCAATTTCGCCCTCGGCCTCAAGGAGCACATCGTGTTCCCCGAGGTCGATTACGACAAGGTCGAGAAGGTCCGCGGCATGGACATCGTCGTCTGCACGACCGCGAAGACCGACGCAGAAGCCCGCGAACTTTTGACTCAGTTCAATTTCCCGTTCCGCAAGGAAGGCAAGAGGTAGGCAAGGTCCCACGGGAAACCGGCCTAACGGAGAAGAAAATGGCGAAGACCAGCAGTATCGAGCGCGACAAGAAGCGTCGGCGGCTCGCAAAACAGTACGACCCGCGGCGCGAGCGCCTGAAAGCGGTGTTCAAGGACAAGGCGAAACCCGCCGAAGACCGATTCGAGGCGATGCTCAAGCTCGCCGAGATTCCGCGCAACGCTTCGAAGACGCGCATCCGCAATCGCTGCGCGGTCTCGGGCCGAGCGCGCGGCTACTACCGGAAACTCAAGATGTCGCGCATCGCATTGCGGCAGCTCGGCTCGGAAGGGCTGATCCCCGGCCTCATCAAGGCGAGCTGGTAAGGGAGAGCCGGAACCATGGCGATCAACGATCCGATCGGCGATCTCATTTCGCGCATACGAAACGCGCAGATGCGGCGGCAATCATCGATTGCGGTCCCGGCGTCGAAAATGCGCGGCCGCGTTCTCGATGTGCTGGCGGAAGAAGGCTTCATCCGCGGCTATGCGCGCATCGAAAAGGAAGGCGACCGTCCGACGTTTGAAATCGAACTCAAATATTTCGACGGCGCGCCGGTGATCTCGAAGATCGAGCGCGTATCGAAGCCGGGCCGCCGTGTTTATTCATCTGTGCGCGACCTTCCGCGCGTGAGGAACGGCCTCGGTATCTCGATCCTGTCGACGCCCAAGGGCGTGATGTCCGACGCCGCCGCGCGTGAAGCCAATGTCGGCGGCGAAGTCCTGTTCCAGGTCTATTAAGGGTTCGACGATGTCGAGGATCGGCAAGAAACCGGTTGAAGTTCCGAAAGGCGTGACGGTCTCCGTCAACGGCCAGACGGTGACGGCCAAAGGCCCCAAAGGCGAACTCAAATTCGTCGTCAACGATCTTTGCCGCGTCGCGATGGCGGACGGAAAGGTCAGCGTCGATCCGGTCGACCAGACGAAGCCGGCGCGCGCCATCTGGGGCATGAGCCGCACCATGATCTCGAACATGATGGCTGGCGTGCAGAACCCGTTCACCAAGAAGCTCGAACTGGTCGGCGTCGGCTATCGCGCGGCGATGAAGGGGAATTCCTTGAGTCTTGCGCTCGGCTTCTCGCACGACGTCGATTTCCCGGTCCCTGCCGGCATCAAGATCGAGACGCCGAAGCCGACGGAGATTATCGTCACCGGCATCGACAAGCAGCTTGTCGGCGAGACCGCTGCGAAGATCCGCTCCTGGCGTCCGCCCGAGCCATTCAAGGGCAAAGGCGTCAAATATGAAGGCGAGTGGATTCTGCGCAAAGAAGGCAAGACCAAGTAGCGATCAGGACAAAGGGTATGGCGGCTTCAAAGAAAACCCAGGCGCGGAAGCGGGCGACGCGGACCCGCGCGGCGATCTCGCGCTCAGCTGGCGGCCGGGCGCGGCTTTCCGTGTTCCGCTCGTCGAAGAATATCTCGGCCCAGATCATCGACGATAAGGCCGGCCGGACGCTCGCCTGGGCCTCCTCGCTCGACAAGGAGTTCCGGTCGCCCAAGGGCTGGAATGTCGCTGCGGCCGCGGACGTCGGCAAAAGGCTCGCCGAGCGCGCGATCAAGGCCGGCGTCAAGAACGTCGTCTTCGACCGCGGCGGCTACATCTATCATGGGCGCGTGAAAGCGCTCGCCGAAGCCGCGCGCGAAGCCGGCCTCAATTTCTGAAGGAGCCTTCATGGCGCGCGAAGAAGAACCAGTCGAAGGCGGCGGCGAAGCCGCCCCTCACGAGGAGGAACATCACCCTCGCCAGCGGCGCCGCGGGCGCGGCGGACGCGATCGTGATCGGGGCCGCGAGCGCGAGCGCGACGAGCGCGACGAATTCGTCGACAAGCTCGTCGCCATTAACCGCGTCGCCAAAGTCGTGAAGGGCGGCAAGAATTTCGGTTTCGCTGCGCTCGTTGTCGTCGGCGATCAGAAGGGTCGCGTCGGCTACGGAAAAGGGAAAGCCCGCGAGGTGCCGGAGGCGATCCGCAAGGCGACCCAAGAGGCGAAGCGCAGTCTAGTCCGCATCCCATTGCGCGAAGGCCGGACGCTGCATCATGACGCCCATGGCCGCTGGGGAGCGGGCAAGGTCGTGCTGCGCGCGGCGCCTGCGGGGACCGGCATCATCGCCGGCGGACCGATGCGGGCGGTGTTTGAGACGCTGGGGCTCAAAGACGTCGTGGCGAAATCGCTCGGCTCGTCGAACCCCTACAACATGGTGCGCGCGACCGTGCGCGCCCTGCAATCGCAGACGAGCCCGCGGACCATCGCCAGCAAGCGCGGCAAGAGGGTCGCAGACATTCTCGCGCGGCGCGTCGGCGGCGGCGAGGCGACTGCGGCCGATGCAGCCTGAGTTAGGAATCGAGGACGGCCATGGCCGCTAAGAAGAAGATCGTGAAAATTCGCCAGACCAGAAGTCCGGCGCGCCGGCCGTTCGATCAGGAAGCGACGCTCATCGGCCTTGGTCTCAATCGCATCGGCCGCGAAAGCGTGCTCGAAGACACGCCCTCCGTGCGCGGAATGATCGCCAAGGTGGCGCATATGGTGGAAGTGGTGGAAGAGAGTGCGTAGCGCTTAGTTCGTGGTGCGTATCGATCGGCTCCTTCTACGCACTACGCACTACGAACTAAGCACTCCGAAGTCGGGACAGACAATGAAACTCAACGAACTCGCCGACAATCCGGGCGCGCATAAGACCTTCAAGCGCGTCGGACGAGGCATCGCCTCGGGCAAGGGCAAGACCGCCGGCCGCGGGGTCAAAGGCCAGAAGGCGCGGCGCGGGGTCACCGGCATCCGTCAGTTCGAGGGCGGACAAATGCCGCTCTACATGCGGCTCCCGAAGCGCGGCTTCAACAAGCCGAACAGGCTTGAGTTCGCTGAACTCAATATCGGTCGGCTGCAGGCGGCGATCGACGCAGGCCGGCTCGATGCCGGCAAGAAGATCGACGGCGCAGCGCTCGTCGCAGCGGGCCTAATCCGGCGCGAGCTCGCCGGCGTGCGCCTTCTTGGCTCGGGCGAACTCAAAACCAAACTCGAAATCATTGTCGCGCACGCCTCTGCCGGCGCCAAGAAGGCGATCGAAAAGGCCGGCGGCTCGGTCTCCGAAACCATTATCCGCAAGGAAAAGCCAATCCCGGAGAAGAAGAAGGACGCTAATAAGGCGAAGCCGGCAGCAGACGCCGCGGACGAGGCCGCGCCGAAGAAGGAGAAGAAGGCCGCGAAGAAAGAGGCCGCGGCCGCCGACGCTCCGCCGAAGAAAGAGCCGAAACCGAAAGGGAAAAAGCCTGAAAGCGGCGATTAATGCGGAGGACCGGTTGCAACGTTCCGCCCAAGCCTCCACATCCCGCCCTTCAAAGCAGGGCATCGTAGGGCGGATGCAATCCGCCATCGGCGCCCGTCGCAAACAGGGTCGGCGGATTTCATCCGCCCTACATCAATCATGACCTCCGCCGCCGAACAATTCGCCTCCAACCTCAGCCTCTCCTCCTTCGCCAAAGCCGAGGAGCTGAAAAAGCGCATCCTCTTCACGCTTGGAGCGCTCATCGTCTATCGGCTCGGCACCTTCATCCCGATGCCGGGGATCAACCCGGAAGCCTACGCTCAGGCCTTCCAGTCCCAGTCGGGCGGCCTTCTCGGCACCTTGAACATCTTCGCCGGCGGCGCGGTCGAGCGCATGGCGATATTCGCCCTCAACATCATGCCTTACATCTCGGCCTCGATCATCATGCAGCTGATGACCGCGGTCATCCCAAGGCTTGAGGCGATAAAAAAAGAAGGCGAACAGGGTCGCCGTCAAATCAATCAGTATACGCGTTATCTCACTGTCGCGCTGGCGACCTTGCAAGGCTATTTCATCGCCGTTCAGCTGCAGGCAAACGCCGGCGGCGGCCTGCAGGTCGTCGACAACCCCGGACCGGTTTTCGTGCTGACCGCGGTGGTCACCCTGGTCGGCGGCGTCATGTTTCTCTTGTGGCTCGGCGAGCAGATCACGGCGCGGGGCATCGGCAACGGTACCTCGCTCATCATATTCGCCGGCATCGTCGCTGAGCTGCCGCGAGCGGCCGCCGGCCTCTTCGCGCTGGGGCGGGGCGCAGGAGCGGGCGGGGCGAGCCTTCCTGGCCCCGTAGTGCTGGTCGTTCTCGCTTTGGCGCTCGCGCTCGTCGTCTTTGTCGTCTTCATCGAGCGGTCGCAACGGCGGATTCTGATTCAATATCCGCGCCGCCAGATGGGCAACCGCATGACGCAGGGCGAAAAATCACACCTGCCCCTGAAGCTGAACACATCCGGCGTCATCCCGCCGATCTTCGCCTCCTCGCTGCTCCTGCTGCCGGCGACGGCGGCGGCGGCGATCGGCCAAGGCTCGCCGGAATGGCTGCAGAATCTGCAAGTGTGGTTCGCGCCGGGGCGCCCGGCTTATCTTCTGCTTTATGCGGTCGGCATATTCGCCTTCGCATTCGTCTACACTTCGGTCGTTTTCAACGTTCAGGATGTCGCCGACAACCTCAAGAAATATGGCGGCTTCATTCAGGGCTATCGTCCCGGCGCGCGCACTGCGGAATATCTCGATTTCGTTCTGTCGCGGCTGACCGTCATCGGCGCCACCTATCTCGCGCTCGTCTGCGTTCTGCCTGAAGCGCTCAAATTCGGCTGGGGGCAGAACATTCCGGTCTATATCGGCGGCACTTCGCTGTTGATTGTCGTATCCGTGACGCTCGATACGGTAGGCCAGATTCAGGGCCACCTTCTCGCGCAGCAGTATGAGAGCCTCATCAAGAAGTCGAAGCTGCGCGGGGGGCGCAAGTGATCCTCATCCTCTTGGGCCCGCCTGGCGCCGGCAAAGGCACGCAGGCCCAGCGGATCGTCGAAACGCGCGGCATCCCGCAACTCTCGACTGGCGACATGCTGCGCGCCGCCATCGCCTCCGGTTCGGCGCTCGGTCGCCGTGTCAAGGACATCATGGATCGCGGCGAACTGGTGTCCGACGAGATCATTGAGGAAATCCTCACCGCCCGCATCCAGGAGCCGGATTGCCTTAAGGGCTTTATCCTCGATGGGGCGGTTCGCACCGTCCCGCAGGCCCGCATGATCGACCGGGCCCTGGGACGCCTCGGCCGGGCTCTCGATGTCGTCATCCTTCTGGAGGTCGACGAGAAGGCGCTCCTCGAACGGCTGAAGACTCGGGTCAAAGAGGCAAGAAAGGCTGGGCAGGCGGCGCGGCCGGATGACAATCCGGACACCTTCAAGAAGCGTCAGAAGGTCTACCGCGAGCAGACCGCCCCGCTCATTCCGTACTACGAACAGCAGCGGAAACTGCGCCGGGTGAACGGAATGGGGACGGTCGGGGAGGTCGGCGCCGCCATCGACGCCATCCTCGACGAGGTCGAAGAGAACACGGCGCCGCAAGCGCGCGGAAGAGGTTGACGGCGGCGGGGGTCGGCTCTATTTACGCCCCTTCGTCTAGAGGTCGTTCGGCTTGCGACGGCGTTCCAGAGGGAGCGATATTCCGGCGCGGGCCTTGTTTTATGGCGTTTCGGAGCCTCGGCTTCGGCGAAATCACGGAAGACGGAGAGGCCCTTGGCCCGGATCGCAGGCGTCAATATTCCGACCAACAAGCGCGTGACGATCGCGCTCCGCTATATCCACGGCATCGGCCCGACCCTGGCGCAGAAGATCTGCGACAAAGTCGGCATTCCGCCCGAGCGCCGCGTGAGTCAGCTCTCTGATGCGGAGATCTTGCAGATCCGCGAGGCGATCGACCGCGACTACATGGTCGAGGGCGATCTTCGCCGCGACGTCGCTGTCAACATCAAGCGGCTAATGGATATGGGCTGCTATCGCGGGCTGCGTCATCGCCGCAATCTGCCGGTCCGCGGCCAACGCACGCACACCAATGCGCGGACGCGCAAGGGCAAGTCGAAACCGATCGCCGGCAAGAAGCAAGCCGTCGCCAAGAAATAACGGGAAGCACGAATGGCCAAACAGCAAGCCGCCGCACCCGGCACCGCCCCCGCGCCCGCCGCGCGCGTCAAGCGTCGCGAACGCAAGAACATCACTTCGGGCGTCGCTCACGTGAACGCGTCGTTCAACAACACGATGATCACCATCACCGACGAGCAGGGGAATTCGATCGCCTGGTCGTCGGCCGGAGGCATGGGCTTTAAAGGCTCGCGAAAGTCGACTCCTTATGCGGCGCAGCTCGCCGCCGAAGACGCCGCAAAGAAGGCGATGGAGCACGGCCTCAAGACCGTCAACGTGGAAGTCAGAGGCCCAGGCTCCGGACGCGAGAGCGCGCTCCGCGCGCTCCAGGCCGCCGGCCTCACCGTCCAGGTCATCCGCGACGTAACGCCGATTCCGCATAATGGCTGCCGCCCGCGCAAGCGCCGGCGCGTCTGACCGGCGGACCTTCAGGACCCGGACGATGGGTCCAAAGATCGCTCTAGCGAATTGGAGATTCGACCATCGTGATTGAAAAGAACTGGCAAGAGCTGATCCGCCCCTCGAAGCTCGAAGTGGCGGCCGGAGTCGACCCCAGGCGTAAGGCGACGATCGTCGCGCAGCCTCTGGAGCGCGGTTTTGGCCTGACGCTCGGCAACGCGCTGCGCCGCATCCTGATGTCGTCGCTCCAAGGCGCCGCAGTTACCTCGATCCAGATCGACGGCGTCGTGCACGAGTTCTCGTCGATCCCCGGCGTGCGCGAGGACGTGACTGACATCGTCCTCAACATCAAACAGCTCGCCATGCGCATGAATGTCGACGGTCCGAAGCGGCTGACCCTGAAAAAGTCGACGCCGGGGCCGGTCACCGCCGCCGACATCGAGCCCAATTCTGCGGTCGAAATCCTCGATCGGTCGCAGGTCATCTGCCATCTGGACGAGGGGGCCTCGCTTCGAATGGAAATCGCAGTGATGACCGGCAAGGGCTACGTGCCCGCCGACCGCAACCGTCCGGAAGACGCACCGATCGGATTGATCCCGGTCGATAGCCTCTTTTCGCCGGTCCGCCGCGTCGCGTATCGCGTCGAGAACACCCGCGAAGGCCAGGTCCTTGATTACGACCGCCTGATCGTCGACATCGAGACGAACGGCGCCCTGACGCCGGACGACGCCGCTGCCTATGCGGCGCGCATCCTTCAGGATCAGCTGCAAATCTTCGTCAATTTTGACGAGCCGAAAAAGGATTTGGGCCTCGCGGCGCACGAAACCCTGCCGTTCAATCCGGCCCTATTGCGCAAGGTCGACGAGCTCGAGCTTTCCGTCCGTTCGGCGAACTGCCTGAAGAACGACAATATTGTTTATATCGGCGACCTGATTCAGAAGACCGAAGCGGAAATGCTCCGCACCCCGAATTTCGGAAGAAAGTCGCTGAACGAGATCAAGGAGGTCCTCGCTAGTCTCGGACTCCATCTCGGCATGGACGTGCCGGACTGGCCGCCCGACAACATCGAGGACCTTGCGAAGAAGTACGAGGACCAGGTGAGATAGGTTTTAGGTTTTCGGTTTTGGGGTTTTAGGGCCACGAAAACCGAACGACGACACCGAAAACCTCTTGGAGGAAACATGCGCCACGGCTTTGCGCTCCGAAAACTCAACCGCACGCACGAGCACAGGAAAGCCATGTTCGCCAATATGGCGGCGGCGTTGATCAAGCATGAGCAGATCACGACCACCGTGCCAAAGGCCAAGGAGCTTCGCCCGATCGTTGAGAAATACGTGACGATGGCCAAGAAGGCTGCGGCTGATCCGGGGCGCGCCCTGCATCTCCGCCGTCTTGCAACCTCGCGCCTCAGGGACGAGACTCAGGCCAAGAAGCTCTTCGACACACTCGGCCCCCGCTACGCTGCGCGCAACGGCGGCTATGTCCGCATCATGAAGGCCGGCTTCCGGTACGGCGACAATGCGCCGCTTGCCGTCATCGAATTCGTCGACCGCGATGAGTCCGCGAAGGGCCAAGATTCGGGCCCGGGCGCCGGCGAAGACGAGTCAGCGGAATAGCGCGTTGGCGGTATCGTCGGTCCTGCGACGCGCAAGGCGAGCAGCCGATTTCCTGCGATGGATGACATTGACCGCTTCCCGCGGCAGGCGGACACTGCCGTGCGCGAAGGGAGGCCTCAAATGCGCGCTCTCATAGCCTTTATCACCGCCGCCGCCTTCGCGGGAGCGGTCTTGGTGGTCGCCACATCGGGTGCCGCCTATCCGAGTGGCTCTTATCAGATCTACATCTTCGATGGCAGCGATGAGCAGTCTATTTACGCCATCGCCTCGGGCGAACGCGCTGCGGGCGCGCGGGTCGCGAACTGCGTTGGGCGACTCCTGGACGATCCCAAGGGCACGGTTGCGCAATTGCGCGAGCGGGCGGCGCATGAAGATGAAACCCTCGGTCTGGTTTGGATCGACGGCGAGGGGTCAAAGGTCCAGCTGGGCCGCTGCGAGAAAAAAGCGGCGGAGCGCGAGAAGGATCCGCACGACTCGCTCGTCATCGTCCGCGACGCTGGCTCTCGCCAGGTGCTGAGCATCATTCGCGAAATTCCCGGGCTCGCGGCGGAGGAGCGGGACGCAATGATCGATGCGCTTTTGGCCTCTGATCCAGCCTGAAGCCAGGCGCAGACAGACGGAGATCCACGAACGCCGGCCCGTTGCGAGGGGACTTCGCGGCGCTAATCAGGAGCACTCATGCGCAGATGGTCAGACGCCGCATTCGCGGCGATTGCCTTGTCGAGCGCTGCGTTCGCCGCTGAGGCCGCGCCGCCCGCGGTGGAGTCGGCGACCGAGGCGGCGCGCGCCCATGTTGCGGCCAACGAAGCAGCAATCGTCAAGGAGCTGCGCGATCTTTTGGCCCTTCCTAACGTCGCGTCGAACCCCAGGGACATCCGCCGCAATGCGGACGCGCTGGTCGCGATGCTCAAGACGCGCCGAATCGCCGCACGCGTGTTGGAGACGCCCGGGGCGCCCGTCTCGGTTTATGGCGAACTGGGCGCGCCAGGCGCCGCGCACACGCTGCTGTTTTACGCGCACTTCGACGGCCAGCCGGTCGAACCGTTAGAGGCCTGGGCGACGCCGCCCTTCAAGCCTGTCCTCCGCAGCGGGCGCCTGGAAGACGGCGCCGCGATCGTTCCGTGGGCGAAGGCCCGCTATCCGTTGGCCGATGAAGCGCGCATTTACGCGCGCTCGGCGAGCGACGACAAAGCTCCGATCGTCGCCATGCTGGCGGCCATCGACGCATTGCGTGCGGCCAAGCTGCCGTTATCGGCGAGTGTGAAGTTTTTTCTCGAAGGCGAGGAGGAAGACGGTTCGCCCAATCTCTCGCGCACGCTTGCAGCGCATCAGGACCTCCTGAAATCCGACCTGTGGATCTTCGGCGATGGGCCGATTGATCCCCGCGGTCTGCCGCGCCTCGCGCTCGGCGTGCGAGGGGTTGCAAGCTTTCGCATCACCGTGTTCGGCGCGGCGACCAGTTTGCATTCCGGACACTATGGCAATGTCGCCCCCAATCCCGGAGCGCGCCTCGCCCATCTGATCGCCTCGATGCGCGCGCCGGACGGCCGCATCACCATCGCCGGCTTCGGTAAGGCCGTTGACCCGCCGAGCAAGCAGGCGCGGATGCTGGGCCGCGAGGCGTTCGACACTGAAGACATGTTGGCCAGACCGGCGATCGCCGAAACGGAATCGGGACTTTCCTATGGAGAATCGATTCTTCGGCCATCGCTGAACGTTTCGCAGCTTTCCTTCGGCGGGACGGGTCCGCAGCGCAACGCCATCGATCCCGAAGCGGTCGCCGGCTTCGATTTGCGACTGACGCCAGGCCTTGATCCGAAGGAGGCGCGCGTGCTCATCGAAAGCCACCTGCGCAAAGAAGGCTATTACCTTGTCGACCAGGCGCCGACTCCCGAAGAGCGACGCGCTCACTCAGCGATCGCGCGCCTGGAGTGGAGCGGGGAGGGATATCCGTCGGCCATGACCTCTCCAGACGAACCGGTGGTCGCGCGCATCATCGCCGTGATGCAGGAGGCGACCGGCGGCGAGGTCCGCATCGCGCCGATCCTTGGCGGCAGCCTGCCGATCGCGCCGATCGGCGACGTGCTTGGCGCGCCATTTGTCATCGCGCCGATCGTCAACGCCGACAACAATCAGCACGCACCGAACGAAAACCTGCGCATGCGCGAATTCCGCCGCGGAATAGAGTTGTACGCGGCTCTTCTGTCAGCGGGTGGAGAGTGGTGAGCCGAGCGGCAGCTCAGTGGTGTTCTTGATTTCGCGCAGAATGATCGACGAGCGCACCTGACCGATGCCGGGAAGCTCCTCGAGAAATTGCTGCAGAAACCGGTCGTAATCGGCGATGTCGCGCGCGACCACGCGCAGAGTGAAATCGGCGTCGCCGGTTGTCGCGCAGCACTCAAGCACTTCCGGGCGCTCGCGGATCTTCTTCTCGATTTCGGCGATCACTTTGGTGAACTGCCGCTCGACCGTCACATGGAGAAAGGCCGACACCGCAAGCCCAAGCTTTTCACGGTCGAGGACCGCCCGATAGGCTTTGATGACACCGTCCTCCTCAAGAGTCTTCTGCCGCCGCCAGCAGGTCGCCGGCGAGAGATGGGCGGCTTCCGCCAGCTCCTGGGAGGAGAGGCGACAGTCCTTCTGGACGGCTTTCAAAATGCGGCGGTCGGCGTCGGAGATCGGCATGGGTCAGTTGGTAAATGACAAGAGTGTTTCATTATACCGGATAGAATGCATGAAGCCTTTCACAAATGCGCTGTTATGGGTAAATTTTGGTCTGATTTTTTGCTCCTCTCGCGCTATCTAGTCGGCAAGACGAGAGGCGAAATTGGCCGCACTCGCCATTCCAGCGGGTCCTGCACTCGACCCTTATGAACTCGACGACCGCTATCGGCGGCCGAGCGGCCGCGTCTTCCTGACCGGCAGCCAGGCGATCGCTGCGATCGCCATCGCGCAGGCGCGCGCTGACCGAACCGCCGGGCTCAAAACCGCCGGCTTCATCAGCGGCTATCGCGGATCGCCCTTGGGCGGCGTCGACCAGGCTCTGTGGCGGGCGAAGAAACATCTCGACGAGCACGCCATAACGTTTCTTCCGGCGATCAACGAGGACCTCGCTGCGACCGCTGTGCTCGGCACGCAGCAGGTCGAAATCGAGCCGGATAAGACCGTCGATGGCGTCTTTTCCATCTGGTACGGCAAGGGTCCTGGCGTCGACCGCGCCGGCGACGCGCTTCGCCACGGCAACGCCTATGGGTCGTCGGCGCATGGCGGAGTCCTTGTCGTCGCAGGCGACGATCACGGCTGCGCCTCCTCCTCGATGTCGCATCAGTCCGACGTCGCCTTCATGACCTGGTACATGCCGACCATCCATCCGGCGCATGTCGCGGAATATATCGATTACGGATTATGGGGCTTCGCGGCGTCGCGCTTTTCCGGATTGTGGATCGGCTTCAAGGCGGTTTCCGAAATCGTCGAAAGCGCCTCTAGCGTCGAACTGCCGCCTCCGCGTGATTTCGCTGCGCCGCCCGATTTCATCATGCCGAAAGGCGGCCTCAATTTCCGCTGGCCGGACCTTCCCGGCATGCAGATCGAGCATCGCATCGAAGACAAGAAAAACGCGGTCCTCGCATTCGCGCGAGCCAATCCGATCGACAAAGCGATCTACGGCGTCGCCAATGCGCGCTACGGCCTCATCACCGTCGGCAAGGCGCATCGCGACGCGATGGAGGCCCTCTCCTATCTCGGGATCGGCGAGGCGCGCGCGAGAGAGATCGGGCTCGATATCTACAAGGTCGGCATGGTCTGGCCGCTCGAATGCGAGGGCGCCCAGCGCTTCATGGCGGACAAGGAGGAAGTGCTCGTCATCGAAGAGAAGCGCGGCATCGTCGAAAGTCAGCTCAAGGAATATCTTTACGATCGGCCCGTCGCCAAGCCGAGGCGCATCCTCGGCAAGTTCGATGAAAATGGCGCGCCGCTGATATCATGGGTCGATGAACTCGCCCCATCGACGCTCGCCCCCTTGATCGCCTGGCGGCTGTTGCGCCATTTCCCCGACCTGAGCTTCGCGGCCGAGCTGGCCGATCTCGAAATCGCCAGACGAGCCGTGGCCGCGCCAGGGGGCGCAAAGCGGCTTCCCTATTTCTGTCCCGGCTGCCCGCACAACACGTCGACCCGGGTCCCCGAGGGATCGAAGGCGCTTGCCGGAATCGGCTGCCATTTCATGGCGTCATGGATGGAGCGCGAGACCACCTCGCTCATCCAGATGGGCGGGGAAGGCGTCAATTGGGCCGCAAAATCGCTTTACATCAAGGGTCAGCCGCACATCTTCCAGAATCTCGGCGACGGCACCTATTTTCACTCAGGCTCCATGGCGATCCGTCAGGCGATCGCCGCCAACGCGAACATCACCTACAAGATCCTGTTCAACGACGCCGTCGCTATGACCGGCGGCCAGCCGGTCGACGGGCCCTTGACGGTCGCGTCGATGGCTCGCCAGATCGAGGCCGAAGGCGTCGGCCGCATCGTCGTCGTCAGCGACCGCCCCGAGAAGATCGTCGAGGCGGGCGGCCTGCCCGCCGACGTCGAAATCGTTCACCGCGACGAACTCGATCGCGTGCAACGGGAATTGCGCGAGATAGAGGGTGTCACCGCCCTCATCTACGAACAGGAATGCGCCGCCGAGAAACGCCGCAAGCGGAAGCGCGGCGACTACGCCGAACCGGCGCAGCGCATCTTCATCAACGAACTGGTCTGCGAAGGCTGCGGCGACTGCTCCGTCCAGTCGAACTGCCTGTCGATCGTTCCGATCGAAACGGAATTCGGCCGCAAACGGAAGATCGACCAGTCGTCCTGCAACAAGGATTATTCCTGCGTGAAAGGCTTTTGCCCGAGCTTCGTCTCGGTTACGGGCGGAGAGCTGCGCAAGCCGGAAACGCGCTCGGTCGGCGTTGGGATGCGGAAAATGCTCGAGGCGCTGCCCGACCCCGCAATGCCGCCGCTCGGCCGCTCCTTCGATCTCCTCGTCGGCGGGGTCGGCGGAACGGGGGTCGTCACCATCGGAGCAGTCGTCGCGATGGCCGCCCATCTCGAAGGCAAAGGCGCCTCAGTGCTCGATTTCATGGGCTTCGCGCAAAAGGGCGGAGCGGTCCTCAGCTATGTACGCCTCGCCGCATCGCACGATGCGCTCAACCAGGTGCGCATCGACGCCGGACAGGCCGACGCCGCCATCGTCTGCGATCTCGTCGTCGGCACGGACGCGCGCGCCCTCGGCCTATTTCGCAAGGGCCATACGCGCATCGCGGCGAACGCCGACATTCTGCCGACCGCCGATTTCATCCGCGACCGCAACGCTGATTTCGGCGCTCATCTCAGGCTCAAGACCTTGAGAGAAGCCTGCGGCGTGGACCGCGTCGCATCGATCGACGCAACGCTCATCGCCGAGCGGCTCCTTGGCGATCTCGTCTTCAGTAATATGTTCTTGCTCGGCTTCGCCTGGCAGCAGGGGCTCGTTCCCTTAAGCCATGACGCGCTCACCAAGGCCATCGAACTCAACGGGGTCGCCGTGGCCCGAAACCTCGAAGCCTTTGCGCTCGGCCGCGCCGCGGCCGTCGATCGCGGCGCCATTCTCAAGGCGGCCGGCCTTATCGAAGAGCCGCACGCGGAGACTCTCGACGAAATCGTCGGTCGGCGCGCTGCGTTTCTGAAGGACTATCAGAACGAAGCCTATGCCGACTCCTATCGATCCTTCGTCGAGGAAGCGCGCGCGAAATCCGCGCATCTAGCGCGCGGCGAAGAGCTCGCCCGCGCCGCAGCGAAAAACCTGTTCAAACTGATGGCCTACAAAGACGAGTACGAGGTCGCGCGGCTTTATTCCGACGGCTGGTTCAAGAAGCGCATCGCCGAGGAATTCGCCGGCAAATACAGAGTCAACTTCCACCTGGCCCCGCCGATCCTGAACGCCGAGATCGACCGCGAGGGCCGCCCGAAGAAAAAGACCTTCGGTCCGTGGATGATGCCGGCGTTCTCGCTCCTGCGCCGATTAAAGTTCCTGCGCGGGACGCCGTTCGATCCGTTCGGCCGAAGCCAAGACCGCAAGCTGGAACGGCGTCTGATCGCCGATTACCAGGCGCGCATTGCGGACATCGCCGGACGGCTGACGGACCAGAATGTCGCGGCGGCGGTCGAAATCGCTCGCCTTCCCGAAGACATTCGCGGCTACGGGCCGGTGAAGCTGAAATCCTTCGAGGCGGCGGAGAAAAAATATGCCGCACTCATGGCGAGGTTCGACTCGCCTGATATGGTCGCCACCGCCTGAGAATCCACTCTTTCGCTTCGCGGGAGGGGGGAGTGCAGCGGCGGCCTCTGTCACCGTCGAAGATGTAAAGGACGTTTGATGTTCGCCGAAATCAAATTGCTGCCCGCCGACCCGCTGCTCGGTCTCACCAAGCTGTTCAACGAGGACAAGCGAGAGAAAAAGATCGACCTCGGCGTCGGCGTCTTCCGGACGCCCGACAACCGCACGCCGATCCTGCATGCGGTGAAACGCGCGGAGGCCAAGCTCATAGGCGCGCAGACGACCAAAGTTTACACGCCGCCTGAGGGCGCGCCTGGCTTCGGCGAAGTGATAACGAGGGTGGTTTTCGGCGAGCGTCATCCGGCCGCGGCCGAGGGCCGCCTGTTCGCGCTTCAGACGACCGGCGGCTGCGGCGCCTTAAGGATCGGGGCCGAGCTCCTGAAGCGCGCCAAAGCGCGGAGAATCGTCATTGGATCTCCGACCTGGGCCAATCACCAGCCGCTGCTTTCCGCGGCGGGACATACGATCGAAATGGTCCCTTATTACGACGCGGACCAATGCGCGCTCGAATTCGAAAAATTCTTAGCCGCGGTCGAAAAGCTCGGGCCCCCTGACGTCCTCCTTCTCCATGGCGGCTGCCACAACCCGACCGGCGCCGACCTGTCGAGGGCCGAGATCGATCGCGTGCTCGACGCCGCCGAACGTCAGGGATTCCTCGTCTTCATCGATTTCGCCTATCATGGTTTCGCAGTCGATCTGGACGCCGACGCCTTTCTAGTCCGCGAAGCGGCGCGCCGCTTGCCCGAACTCCTCGTTTCCTACTCCTGCTCGAAGAACTTTGGCCTCTATCGCGAGCGCGCCGGCGCATTATTCCTGATCGGCGCAAATCCGGAGCGCATGGCTGCGCTGCGCTCGCAGAGTCTCGCTCTTGCGCGCGGACTTTATTCGATGGCGCCCGCCCATGGCGGGGCGATCGTCGCCGAAATCCTTCAGTCTCCGGAGCTGTCGGCGCAATGGCGCAAGGAGGTCGCCGAGATGGGTGCGGCGATCCGCAATAACCGCAAGCTCCTTGTACGGACGGCCGAAGCGATGCAGATCGCGGGCCTTAATCATATCGACAAGCAGAACGGCATGTTTTCGATCCTGCCGCTTTCCGAGACGCAAGTCCTCTCTATGCGCGAACGTCACGGCGTCTACATGGCGAGTTCGGGGCGGATCAATCTTTGCGGCGTCAACGAGGGCAATGTCGAGCATCTGTGTGCAGGAATGCGCGACGTAATGCGCGGCTGAACCTGTTTTGCAGCCAATGACCGCCGAAGCACGGGCGGGTCCCCTGGGACTTCAATCCTTCGCAAACCATTTGATCCAGTCGCCGAGGACGCGCTTGAGGCGGCCGCGTTCGAGCCGGTAGACGCGTTCGCGCCCCTTCCTTTCTACGCAGACGAGCCCTGCGTCCAAGAGGACCTTCAGATGCCGCGTCGTCGTCGGCCATGAGCAGCCGAAGCGATCGGCGATTTCGCCTGCGGTCATCGATCCGCCGCGGAAATGTAGGGTGAGGAGGATATGACGGCGCGATTCATGCGCGAGCGCGTCGAAGACGCGCTCGGTTTCCTCGATGTCGGCCTTGGGATCGCGGCTAGGCAATCTTCAGGGGCTTGTAGGTCGGAAACTCCATCGACGGCCGTCCATCGCGCGCTTCAACGAGCGCGCCCATCGGCTCCCACACCGCCATGACTTCCGGCGAACGGTGCGCGATGTCGGGGCCGTCGGGTCGCGACCACTGGAAAATCTCCATGAACACCGTTCCGGATTCGCTGTGCCGCTCGCCCTTTCCCCCCACATACTCAAAGTGTTGCGGGGGCGTGGCGGTCGCAAGGCCGGCCTTGCGAAGCGCTGGCCAGTGCTTCCTCAGGAGATCGACAAACTTGTCCCGCGCTCCGTCCTTCACCCGATAGATGCAGACATTCACCTGACCATCCCACATGAGGTATTCTCCATTGCCGCCGATCATTATTTAGCATAATGGCTAAATAAATGGAAGCCCGCGCCCGGTCGTCATGTGACCTGCGGCCGTCGGCGTCTCGTTTCTCCACCAGCGGTTCTGCGAAGTTGGAGACGAGCGGCTGATGATCCACCCTACTAGGCAGAATTCAAGGGCGACGTGGAGCCGCCATTCGGCAGGGAACGCGACGGGAAATCGCGTTGCGCGTTCAGGCGGTTGCGCCTAGGTTTCGCCGATTCTGAACGCTTGGAGCCGCATGGCGACGCCCGGATTCTTGCTCGACTGGCTGCCGATCATTATTTTCGTTGCGCTCGCCACGGCGCTGGGGATCGGCTTTCTGCTCGTTCCGGCGCTCGTCGCGCCTTCCGATCCCGATCCCGAAAAAGTCTCGACCTATGAATGCGGCTTCAACGCCTTCGACGACGCGCGAATGAAATTCGACGTGCAGTTCTACATCGTGTCGATCCTGTTCATCATCGTCGATCTCGACGTAGCCTTCCTGTTCCCGTGGGCGGTTGCGCTCTTCAACCCTGAGCTTGGAACCGACCGGAACTTCCAGGTCTATGCGTTCTGGTCGATGTTCGTATTCCTCGCTGTCTTCGCCATCGGCTTCCTATATGAGTGGAAGAAGGGAGCCCTTGAGTGGCGCTAGACGACAAGCCGGCGACTGCCGTTCCGGTCTATAACCCGGACGCCAAGGACCCGTTCTTTTCGGATTTCTCCGATCAGCTCGCGGACCGCGGCTTCTTCACCGCGCCGGCCGATGCGCTGATCAACTGGGCGCGCACCGGCTCGTTGATGTGGATGACATTCGGGCTCGCCTGCTGCGCGGTCGAGATGATGCAGGCCTCGATGCCGCGCTACGATCTAGAGCGTTTCGGCTTCGCCCCGCGCGCAAGCCCGCGCCAGTCCGACGTAATGATCGTCGCCGGCACCTTGACCAACAAAATGGCCCCGGCCTTGCGCAAGGTCTACGACCAGATGCCGAACCCGCGCTACGTCATTTCGATGGGCTCCTGCGCCAATGGCGGCGGCTACTACCACTATTCCTACGCTGTGGTGCGCGGCTGCGACCGCATCGTGCCCGTGGACATCTACGTGCCCGGCTGCCCGCCGACGGCCGAGGCTCTCGTCTACGGCATTCTGCAACTCCAGAAAAAAATCCGCCGCGAAGGATCGATCGTGAGGTGAACCGTAGGGCGGCCTGAGCGCAGCGAAGCCCGCCAGCGGTCTTGCGGCGCGGGAATGGCGGGCTGTGCTCCGCTTAGCCCGCCCTACGAACGGAGCTTATGAGCGAAGAACTCAAAGACCTCAGCGAACACATCGCCGCCCGGCTCGGCGCCGACGTAAGGGCGTCGAAAGTCGCATTCGGCGAGCTGACCATCGACGTCGATGCGGCGAAGATCGTCCCAGCGCTGAAGGTCTTGCGCGACGACAGCCTCTGCCGCTTCATCCAGCTCGTCGATCTGACCGCGGTCGATTATCCCGAGCGCGCGCAGCGCTTCGATGTCGTCTATCACCTGCTGTCGCTGCACAATAACCAGCGGATTCGTGTGCGCGCCGGCGTGAAAGACGAAGAGCCGATCGCCTCGATCATCGAGGTTCATCCCTGCGCCGCCTGGTTCGAGCGCGAAGCCTTTGACATGTACGGCGTTGTCTTCACCGGCAATCCCGACATGCGTCGCATCCTCACCGATTACGGCTTCGAGGGCTATCCTCTCAGGAAGGACTTTCCGCTCACCGGTCACGTCGAGGTCCGCTACGACGACCAGCAGAAACGCGTCGTCTATCAGCCCGTCAAGCTCGTGCAGGAGTACCGGAATTTCGATTATCTCTCGCCCTGGGAAGGAGCGAAATACGTCCTCCCCGGCGATGAAAAAGCCAAAACGTAAACTCGATGCCGGAAAGCAGGGCGCCTGAGGTCGAAAAATCAACGTCGGAAAAGTCCTCCGAACGGAAGTTCACCATCAACTTCGGGCCGCAGCATCCGGCTGCGCACGGAGTTTTGCGGCTCGTGCTCGAACTCGATGGCGAGGTCGTCGAACGCGTCGATCCGCATATCGGCCTCCTGCACCGCGGCACCGAGAAGCTGATCGAATACAAGACCTATCTGCAGGCGATCCCTTATTTCGACCGCCTCGACTATGTCGCGCCGATGAATCAGGAGCACGCGTTTTGCCTCGCAGCGGAGAAGCTTCTTGAACTGACGGTTCCGCGTCGCGGCCAGCATATCCGCGTTTTGTGGTGCGAGATCGGGCGCATCCTCAGCCATCTCCTGAACGTCACCACGCAAGCGATGGATGTCGGGGCCCTGACGCCGCCGCTCTGGGGCTTCGAAGAGCGCGAGAAGCTCATGGTTTTTTACGAGCGCGTCTCGGGATCGCGCATGCACGCCGCCTATTTCCGCGTCGGCGGCGTCCACCAAGATTTGCCGCCAGCGCTCGTCGACGACATAGAGCGCTGGTGCGAGACTTTCCCGAAGGTGCTCGACGATCTCGAAACCTTGATCACCGAAAACCGCATCTTCAAGCAGCGCAATGTCGATATCGGGCTCGTGACGGCAGAGCAGGGTTTCCAATGGGGCTTTTCCGGCGTCATGCTCAGGGGTTCGGGGATCGCGTGGGACTTGAGGAAGTCCCAGCCCTATGAGACGTACCCGGAATATCAGTTCGACATTCCCATCGGCAAGAACGGCGACTGCTGGGACCGCTATCTCTGCCGCATGGAGGAGATGCGCCAGTCGGTCCTCATTATGAAGCAGGCGATCGCCAAACTCCGCGCCGAGGGGCCCGGACCGGTGATGACGACCGACGGCAAGGTCGCGCCCCCGCGCCGCGCCGAAATGAAGGGCTCGATGGAGGCCTTGATCCACCACTTCAAGCTCTACACCGAAGGGTTCAAGGTCCCGCAAGGCGAGGTCTACGCCGCCGTCGAGGCGCCCAAAGGCGAGTTCGGCGTCTATCTCGTGAGCCAGGGACTTAATCGTCCGTACAAGTGCAAGATCCGCGCGCCGGGATACCCGCACCTCCAGGCCATGGACTGGATGTGCAAAGGCCACCTCCTCGCCGACGTCTCCGCCGTCCTCGGCTCGCTCGACATCGTCTTCGGGGAGATTGACCGGTGACGCGTCTTTCGATTCGTTTTGCGCGCGTCTTGGCCCTGTCGATCATCCTCGCGGCCTGCGGTCCGAAAATGCCGGAATCCGCTGACGTCAAACAGGAACCGGCTGCGCAATCCGCCATGGAGATTGAGCACGCGGCGCAGCTGGCGCTGCTCGACCGCTATTTCGCCGCCTACAAGGCGAAGGATGTCGAGGCGATCCTCGCGACCTTCGATGACAACATTGTCGGCGTGCTGTATCCGGCGACGTTGTTCGGGCGCGGGATCGATGCGGCGCGTCCGGGCATCGAAGGCGATTTCGCGGGGCGGCCGGAATCCTGGGCCGACATGCCGCAGCGCTACCGCATCGCGCGCGACAAATGGGCGAGTCGGTGAACGGCGAGGAACGTGCGATGATCGTCTTCGATCTCAACGCAGCCGGCGACCGCATTGAGGGGACCTATACGCTCATCGCGCATGCTCAGTTCATCGAGGGCGCGTCCGTCGCCGAACCGACAGCGGCCATGCGCGAGAATTTCGGCGCAGTCCGGACAGCGCTTGCAGCACGCGATTTCGCGTCAGCGCCGGGGTTCATGGCGTTGGACGCGGCGCTTTACCAATATCCGCCGGCTAACCTCGACAATTTCCGGCCGATCATCGCCGGCGCGAAGGATGTTGCGAGCGTTCTCGCCTTCAAATGGGGTGAGGGCGTCTGGAGCGAGGAGGGCGCTCCGCGCGACGACCTCTTCGTCGCGCAGTTCATGCAGTTCGTCTTCGTCGGCATTCCGGGGAAAGGTCTCGACCGGGTCGCGCTCTTCACCTTCGGCGCCGATCCTGCCGCTCCGACCTACGAGAAGATCGTCCGCGTCGACGTCATGGGCCCATCTGGCGGTTAGCGGCGGCTTGACCGGCCGGGCGGAATGCTCGACGACGGCGCTGCCGTAACCCCTCTCGGAGCCCTCCATGGCGGTGCGCCGCCCTGCCAGAAATCAGCCGACGAGCTTCGCCTGGACGGCGGAAAACGCGCACTGGTGTGAGGCGGAATTGAAGAAATATCCGCAGGGGCGCCAAGCCTCCTGCGTCATCCCGTTCCTGTGGCGCGGACAGAAACAGGAGGGCTGGATTTCGATCCCGATGATGGAAGCGATCGCCCGTCAGCTCGCGATGCCTTACATCCGCGTCTACGAGGTCGCGACCTTCTATTCGATGTTCAATCTCGCCCCCGTCGGCGAGTTCTTCGTGCAGGTCTGCGGGACGACGCCATGCATGCTGGGCGGATCGCTGGATTTGAACGACGTCTGCAAACGCGTCATCGGTGAGAAGGAACATGTTTCGCCAGACGGTAAGTTCTCCTGGACCGAAGTCGAATGCCTCGGGGCCTGCGTCAACGGGCCGATGATCCAGATTTCGACCGCGACCGACGATCATTTCTACGAGGACCTGACGCCGCAGAGGCTCGAAGAACTCCTGGGTGCGCTCGGCCGAGGCGAGAAGCCAGAATTCGGATCGCAGAACGCGCGTCGGACTACTTCCGATCCGGAAGGCGGGCCGCTGACTTTGAAAGACGCGTCGCTCTACGACGGCAGCCGCGCCGCGTCGATCCGCGAGCTGCCGAATTCCAAACCGAGAGTCGCTGCGGGATGAGGTGGAGAGGATCAGTTCCGTCATCCCGTGCGCGGCGCAGCGTGAAACGGTGCGCCGCAGACACGGGACCTCGCGAGATTGCGGCAGGTCCCGGATCTGCGCTGCAGCACTTCGTGCCGCAGCGCGTCCGGGATGACGGTTGGTGAGATGCTACGATGGAACAGCCTCAAGTGAATCAGAACGCCCGCGCGCTCGTTAGCATCGCGATTTTCGAGTCGGTCCTGCTCGGCCTCGTCGTGGCGGTTTATCTTTATACGAACAACCTGACATACCTGATCGGCGGAGTCATCGGATCGCAGATCGTCTGCGCGCCGATGTTCATCCGCTGGGCGAAAGCGCAGGCCGATGCGCAAAAGGCGCAAGCGGAGAAGCAGCGGTGAGCCGCGAAGCCTTCGGCGGGAAGTCAGGCACCGTCCTCGACAGGATTCCGATGCCGGCTTGTGCGGCGTTTCTCGGCTATGAGTTCTTGTCGATCGATCGCGAGCGCAACCGCATGCGGGTCAAGTTCAAGGGCGCTCCCGACATGCTCAACCCGCGCGGCGGCGTGCAGGGCGGGTTCCTGACCGCCATGCTCGACGACGCCATGGGCTCTATGGTCGTCGCGCTGACTGACGGCGCGAGAGCGCCGGCGTCTGTCGACATCCACACGCAATTCCTGCGCCCGGCCGGCCTTGAGCCGCTCACGTGCGAGGCTGAACTGGTTTTCCAGACCAGGAACTCGGCTTTCACCCGCGCGACGCTCTTCAACGAGAAGGGCGAGATTGTGGCGATGGCGACGCAGACGGCCAAACTCTTCGATATTCCGGGCAAGGACCATGCTTGAAGACAAGGACCGCATCTTCACCAATCTCTACGGCTTCCATTCGCCGGGTCTCGACGCCGCCAAAAAACGCGGCGCGTGGAACGGGATCGCCGACATCCTCAAAATGGGCCCGGACTGGATCATCCAGCAGGTGAAGGATTCAGGTCTTCGCGGGCGAGGGGGCGCCGGATTCCCGACCGGCCTTAAATGGTCGTTCATGCCGAAACAGGTCGGCGAGCGGCCGCATTATCTCGTGGTCAACGCGGATGAGTCCGAGCCCGGCACGTGCAAGGACCGGGACATGATGCGTCACGATCCGCATCTCCTGATCGAAGGCTGCCTCGTCGCCGCCTTCGCGATGAAGGCGCACGCGGCTTACATCTATATCCGCGGCGAATTCGTCGACGAGCGCATCGCGCTACAGAAGGCCGTGGACGAAGCCTATGCGGCGGGCCTCATCGGCAGGAACGCCTGCGGTTCTGGATTCGATTGCGACGTCTATGTCCATCACGGCGCCGGCGCCTATATCTGCGGCGAAGAGACCGCGCTTCTCGAAAGCCTCGAAGGCAAGAAAGGTCAGCCGCGGCTGAAGCCGCCGTTTCCGGCGGGGGCCGGACTCTATGGCTGCCCGACCACGGTCAACAATGTTGAGTCGATCGCCGTCGTTCCGACCATCATTCGCCGCGGCGCCCAATGGTTCACGCGCTTTGGTCGGCCGAACAACGCCGGCACCAAGGTCTATTGCATCTCCGGGCATGTCGTGCGGCCCTGCAACGTCGAAGAGGAGATGTCGATTCCCTTAAAGCTGCTCATCAATGAACATTGCGGCGGCGTCGCCGGCGGCTGGGAGAATCTGAAAGCGGTCATTCCCGGCGGTTCGTCCGTGCCCCTCATCCCAAAGGAGATCTGCGACGACGTGCTGATGGATTTCGACGCGCTCAAGGACGTGAAATCCGGGCTCGGCACCGCCGCCGTCATCGTCATGGACAAATCGACCGATGTCGTGCGCGCGATCGCACGCATCGCCTATTTCTACAAGCACGAGTCATGCGGCCAGTGCACCCCCTGCCGTGAAGGAACGGGCTGGATGTGGCGGGTGCTCGAACGCATGGCGGTCGGCGATTCGACGACCGCTGAGATCGACAAGCTTATCGACGTGGCGAGCCAGGTCGAAGGCCACACGATCTGCGCGTTGGGCGACGCGGCGGCCTGGCCGATCCAGGGGCTCATCCGTCATTTCCGCGGTGAGATCGAGGAACGGATCAACCGCTACCGGAACGATCGGCCGCATGTCGCCGTCGCGGCTGAATGAGATGGCCGAAGACCGCATCAAGAAGGCGATCGAGACGGCCGGTCGGCTGTTCGGGAAGCCCATGGACGCCGGCCTCACGACAGACGAGTTGTCGAAGCTGTCCTTCGGCCACATCTACGGCGAAATCTGGTCGCGGCCGGGGCTCGATCTCAAGTCGCGCTCGCTGGGCGTCGTCGCCGCGCTAGTGGCGCTCGACAAGCCCGCGGAAATGCGCATCCATTTACAGGGCGCGCTCAACATCGGCTGGACCCGTTCTGAATTGCGGGAACTCTTCTTCCAGCTTGGATATTATGCTGGCTTCCCTGCGGCGATCGAAGCCCTGAAGCTGCTCGATGAGATCGCCGCGCGAGAGAGGGCGGGATGAAAGCGTGGAATTGGAGCGCCGGCCTCCTCATCCTGATTGCCTCCTCTGGGGCTGTCGCCGGCGCTCCTTCAGCGCCCGCCGATTATGACACCGAGGCAAGGCGGCATTACGATGCGCGCGTCGCCGAGTTCGCGCAACGCGTCGCGCCGACCGGAGCGACGGCGTTCCTCGGCGACAGCCTGACCGAATGGGCCGACTGGGAGAAACTCTTTCCCGCAATCGCCACAGCTAATTTCGGCATCGCCATGGACCGAACGACAGGGGTTCTCGCCCGCATCGCGCAGGTCCGCGCCGCCAAGCCGTCGAAAGTCGTTGTGTTAATTGGGACCAATGACCTCGGCGGCGGCCGCCCCCCGGCCGAAACCGTCGCAAGCGTCGAAAGAATAGTCATTGCGCTGAAGGGCTTCATGCCGGCCGAGCGCATTCTCGTTCTTGCCGTGCCGCCCCGCGCCGGCGGCTACCAATATCTCAATCCCGCCATCGAAGAATATAATCGCCAGCTCAAAACGATCGTCGCCGGAGAAGGCGCAGAGTTTATTGACAGTTTCACGCCGTTTCTGACGGGCGGCGAAATGGATTCAAAGGCGACGGCGGACGGCCTGCATTTCAGCGAGGCGGGCTATAGGCGCCTCGCGCAACTGATCGCCGGCTGGGTCATGGGCGATTGAAATGTCGCCCAAGCACTTTCTGCTCTTTTATGACTATGTTTCCGATTATCTCGAAAGGCGCGGGGGCTTAAGGCCGGCCCATTTCCGCCATGCGCAGGCCTCGCTCGAACGCGACGAATTCCAACTTGGCGGCGCCTACGCCGACCCAGCAGACGGCGCCGTGCTGCTGTTCAAAGCGCGTTCACGCGAGGTCGCGGAGGATTTCGCCCGGTGCGATCCCTATGTGACGGGCGGCCTCGTCACCTCCTGGCGCGTGCGCGAATGGACGACGGTCTTCGGCCATGGCGCCCTTACGGAAGTCTCGCCGTGATTGCGATCCGCCGGGCCGGCGCCGGCGATTCTGAGCCTCTGTCGCGGATCGCGACCAAGACCTTCGTCGAGACTTTCGGCCATCTGTATAAGGAGGAAGACCTCTCGGCTTTCCTGAGAAAGAGCCACTCCGCTGCGGTCTACGCGAAGCTTCTCGCCGACCCGGCATTCGCGCTATGGCTTGCTGAAAACAGCGTCAGCGATATCGCCGGCTATATGGTCGCAGGACCTTGCTCTCTGCCCGTGCCGGACCGGCCGCTGAATTCCGGCGAACTCGCGCGGCTCTATTTGCTCGAGGCGCACAAGGGAGAAGGGCTCGGCGCGCGCATGCTCGATGTCGCTCTCGAATGGCTCAAGGGTCGCTATACGCACATCTTCCTCAGCGTCTATTACGCGAATGCGCGCGCGCAGCGGCTTTATCAAAGCCGCGGTTTCGTGAAGATCGCCGATTACTTCTACATGGTCGGCGATCACGCCGATCCGGAATGGATTATGGAGTTGAGGCAGTAGGCAGTCGGCAGTCGATGTGGCATCTAAATCTTCGATTGCCGATTGCCGATTGCCGATTGCCGATTGCCGATTGCCGATTGCCGATTAGCCGATTGCCCACAGTCGTAGGAGGTTCGTCATGTGCAGGAACATCAAAACGCTGTTCAATTTCGATCCGCCGGCGACCGATGAAGAGATCCGCGCCGCATCGCTGCAGTTTGTGCGTAAGCTGAGCGGCTTCAACGCTCCGTCCCGCGCGAACGAAAAAGCGTTCACTGAGGCGATCGATGAAGTCTTCCACGTAGCGCGGCGTCTGGTTGACGGCCTGGTCACCGACGCGCCCGCGCGCGATCGCGAGATCGAGGCGGCAAGAGCAAGTGCGCGAGCCGCTCTCCGCTTCGGACATCGCGCGTGAAGCTTCGCAATCGCGCTCATGCCGAAGCAGCTCGGATCGCAGGAGGCAACCGGCAATCTACCCTTTGGCGCGTTTGCCCTGAAGCCCCTCCCAGGCGCCGGCTATAATGAACCCGGCGGCGATCCCGAGACCGGGATTGTCGAAGACGCTCCACCCGAGAAGAAACACCAGCACCAGAACCGCCGCGTCGACGAGATAGCGCATGACGCCCTCCCTTGCCGGCGATTCGAAATTAGCACGGATGCGGAGGATTAGAGGTTAACGGTTGTTGCACTGCACCGTCGGGATTTCAATCCGCCGTCTTATCAAGGGCGCCTGCGGATGAACGGTTTGCCGGATTGAAATCCGCCCTACGGGTCACGCCGTCCCGTAAAGCCGGTCGCCGGCGTCGCCGAGGCCTGGCACGATATATCCCTTTGCATTCAGTTCGCGGTCGAGCGCGGCGGCGATGATGTCGACGTCCTTGTGCGCCCTCTGCAGCCGCTCGACGCCTTCGGGCGCGGCGACGACGCAAAGGAATTTGATGCGTCTCGCGCCGACCGCCTTGAGCTTGGTGATCGCGTCCGCCGCGGAATTGCCGGTCGCCAGCATGGGATCGACGACGACGACAAGCCGCTTGTCGAGCAGGTCGGGGACCTTCAGATAATACTGCACCGGCTTCAGGGTGTCGTGGTCGCGATAGAGACCGATATGGCCGACGCGCGCCATCGGCGCGAGATCAAGCATGCCTTCAAGCAGCCCGTTGCCGGCGCGAAGGATCGAGACGAAGCAAAGCCGCTCGCCGTCGAGCATCGGAAACCGGCCGCGCTCAAGCGGGGTGTCAAGTTCGACTTCGCTGAGATCAAGCTCGCGGGTCGCGTCATAGGCGAGCAGCAGGCTCAGTTCCCGCAGGACTTGACGGAACAGCGACTTCGGAGTCGCTCGGTCGCGCAGGACCGACAATTTGTGCTTGACGAGCGGATGGTCGATGATGGTGAGGGACATCGTGAGACCTGCTGTTGGCGAGCCTTTACGCCCGACAGGGAGGAGATGGCAAATGCCCGAACTGAGCGCCTCCGACCAGCGCTTCGCTGAACTCGCATTACAGGAGGCGAACAGGAGTTTCGAAGAAGGCGGCCTGCCGATCGGCTCGGTTCTGGCGCGCGGCGAGACGCTAATCGCCTCCGGCCATAACCAGCGCGTCCAGACCGGCGACCCGATCGCCCATGGCGAAATGGATGCGTTGCGCAAGGCCGGCCGCCAGAAGACTTATCGTGACACCACGCTCTATACGTCGCTGTCGCCCTGCATGATGTGCTCAGGGACGATCGTCCAGTTCAAAATCCCACGCGTCATCGTCAACGACACGCGCAATTTCGGCGGCAACGAGGAGTTCCTCCGCTCGTGCGGCGTCGAAGTCATCGACATGGCCCACCCGGCCTCGATCGAACTCATGGCGCGGTTCATCCGCGAAAACCCCGAGCTGTGGGCCGAGGACATCATGGAGTAGAGCGCTCAGCGCTTGCGCTTCGCTGCATACATGGCCCCGTCGGCGGATTCGAGCGCCTGGTCCGCGGTCAGTCCTTTGGGCATTTCGACAACGCCGCAGGCGATGCGTGTCAGAAGCGACTCCCCGCGCCAGTCGAAGGGGATCTGAGACACTGCGGCGGCGAGCGACGCGGCCTTCGCGGTCGCCGCGTCAGCCTCGGTCTGAACGAGAATGATTCCGAATTCGTCCCCGCCGAGGCGGCCGACGACGTCAGTCTGGCGCACATGGGCCGAAAGCGCCTTCGCAACATGGGCGAGCGCCGCGTCGCCGGCGGCATGACCGAGGCGATCATTGATTTTCTTCAAGTCGTTCACATCGACGAAGATGAGGCTCGACAGCGTTCCATAGCGTTCCGCCATGGCAAGGGCGCGGTTCAGTTCGCGCACGAACGCCCGGCGATTGAGAACCCCGAGCAGGGGATCAGAATCGGCGAGCTCCTCGAGTTCGCCGATGCGCGCGCGGGTCTGGTCGAGTTCGCGCCGCAGGCTCCGCACTTCGTCCATGAGGGCGACGAGCGCTTGGCGGACGCGGGGGGTCAGTTCGGCGTCGGGAATGCCGGCGAACGTCACCTGATCGATCGGCGAAGCCGGCGGCGGCGCCGTCGCCGGTTTACGGCCGGCCGCCTTCACGCGGGTAGGCGGAGCCGCTTTCGATGCGTCGGAGATCTTCATATCCGGACCGATTGGAACGCCGCGCAGGCGGAACGGTGCGCGGATTGTGGAGCGCGCCCCCACTGGGCGCAAGAAGCTCTCGTTTCGCCGCTTGCTTATTGAGAATCGGCGCCGCGCTTCCCCATCTTCAGGGCGCGGACCCGGTATCGCCACTCCCCCCTTCTTCAAGCGCTGCCGACCGCACCTGTCCAAGAGGAGGCGCCGGTTAGCGCGCCCCCCGTCCAGTCGGCCGGCGCCTCCTCGATCTACAGGTTTTCAATGGCCGCAGCGCGGCCTATAGGCTTGCGAATTCCGGGACCGGGAAGCGCATTGCCGAAATCCTCCGCCAAACGACCGCAACCGCTTGTCGGCGTCATCATGGGATCGCAGTCCGATTGGGCGACGATGAAGCGCGCCGCGGCCGCGCTCGACGAATTCGACGTCGCCAACGAGACAAGAATTGTCTCCGCGCACCGCACGCCTAAACGCCTCTATGACTACGCCGAAGGCGCCGCCGGGCGCGGTCTTAAAGTCATTATCGCCGGGGCCGGCGGGGCGGCCCATCTTCCGGGAATGATAGCGGCGATCACGACTCTGCCGGTGATCGGCGTGCCGGTGCGCTCCTCGGCGCTCGATGGCCTCGATTCGCTGCTGTCGATCGTGCAGATGCCGGCGGGCGTGCCGGTGGCGACGGTCGCCATCGGCGAGTCTGGCGCGGGCAATGCCGGCCTTCTCGCAACATCGATCCTGGCGCTCTCCGACCCGGCGCTCGCCGAAAGGCTTTCGCGCTGGCGCGCGAAACAGACTTCGGCTGTAGCGCTCGCTCCGAAGACTAGGGCGTGATCGGCCCCGGCGGAACGCTCGGCATTCTCGGCGGCGGACAGCTCGGTCGCATGCTCGCCCTTGCGGCGGCGCGTCTCAATCTAAAATGCCATATCTATGCGCCGGAGGCCGAGAACGCGGCCTATGACCATGCCGCGGCGCGCACCATCGCATCGTACACAGACGAAAACGCGCTGAAGGCGTTTGCAGGTCGCGTCGACGCCGTCACCTATGAATTCGAGAACGTGCCGGCCGAAACCGTCGAAATCCTCACAAACATCGGGGTCGCGGTTGCGCCTGGCGCGAGAGCGCTCGCTGTCGCCCAGGACCGCGTCATCGAGAAGCAGTTTGCGCGCTCGGTCGGCGCCCGGACCGCGCCGTTCTGCGCGGTCGACGATCTCGGCTCTCTCGAAGAGGGACTTAAGCTCATCGGGCGGCCGGCGATTCTGAAAACGCGCCGCCTCGGCTATGACGGAAAAGGCCAAACCCTGATCGGCGCCGATGCAAGCGATCTCGGTCTCACCTGGGAGGAGGCGAACAGGAAGGCATGGGAGGAAGTGGGCGCGCGCCCCTCCATCCTTGAGGGGTTCGTCGACTTCGCCTCGGAGATCTCGGTGATCGGCGCGCGCGGACGAGACCGCGCAATTGAGCTCTACGATCCGCCCGAAAACATCCATCAAGGCGGTATCCTCAGGCGATCGACGGTTCCGGCGCGAATCGCCCCGGGAACTGCGGACGCCGCGCGCGACGTCGCGGCGAAGATGCTGGAAGAGCTCGACTATATCGGCGTCATCGGGGTCGAATTCTTCGTGCTCGAAGACGGCGCAGTCCTCGTCAATGAATTCGCGCCGCGCGTGCACAATTCGGGGCATTGGACCCTCGACGCCTGCGCTGTCTCCCAATTCGAACAGCACGTTCGGGCCGTCTGCGGATGGCCCTTGGGGACTCCCCGGCGCCATTGCGATGCCATCATGGAGAATTTGATCGGCGATGAGGTCGACGGGTGGCCGGCGCTGGCTGGCGAGCCGGGCGTTTGCCTTCATCTTTATGGCAAGGGCGAAGCGCGCCCCGGCCGCAAAATGGGCCACGCGACGCGACTCGCGAAAGGCGTCTCCTGACTGGCAGGCCGGCGGGCTTACGGCAGATAGCCTTGTTTCAGGTCCAACCCCTGACGCGACAGGATGGCTCCGTCGGCGTCATGGGTCACCGTCCAAGCGATCGTCGTTCCGCTTTCGCGGGATGTTCTTGAGCGGACGGAGAACAAGACCCGCTGGCCGCCAGTCGCCCGGATCGGATCTAGGAGGGGGAGGTAAAGCTGTTCCCAATGCGTCGGCGGTGCGTCGGGCGCAGTCGATAGCGAAACGCCGGCGAGATCGGCCGCCCACCACAAGGCGAATCCATAAACGGTCGTCGGCCGGCGCAGCGTCCATGAAGCTTCGCCCTTGCGGGTCGATCCCCGGTCTTTTCCCAGCTCGACTTGGTCCCACATCGACGCCGATTTCATTCCGTCGAATAGGTCCTGCGGCGCGATCGTCCGCACATAGATGTTGTTCAGCGTGAGCGCGCGCGCCGGCGACAGGTCTACTCCAACGTCCAGGCCCTTGGCGGCGCGGTCCCAGGCGCGCAGCTCGGAGTCGACGCGCGATGCGACGACCGGGGCGACAAACTGCGTAATGCGAGACGGAATCAGGGCGCCGCCCGGCTTCAGATGTCGGCGGCGCGCATCAGCCATGATTTCGCCGATGCCCTCTTCGAGCGCGTAATTGCCGAGCGTTTCGGAGACGACGATGTCGGCTCGAGGCGGATCGTCGAACTCCGTCGAACGGCACTCATAGAGTCTGCAGCGGCGCGTGCGGTTGGCGCTGAGAACTTTCCTTGCGACGGCGGCGACCTCCGCCGCCTCGTAAAGATGAACCTCCTTCGCGCCCAGCTTCTCGGCCATGACGCCGATGAGCCCGGTCCCGGCGCCGATATCGGAGACGATCGATCGACCCGGAACGATGGTCGCTTTGAGCGCGTCGTGCAGCGCCCTGACGCGAACGCCGTCGGCGATCAGCGTGCGGTGATATTCGATGCGCATGGACGAGGCTTAGGCGGATTCTCGCGCGCGCTCACTCCTCGCTCTTGGGGCGAAGGAGGTAGGCCGAATGCGCCGCGCCGTCCCTTGCATAAACAAGAATCTCGCCCTTGTTGTTGATTGCGGTTGCTCCCATCAACTCGGGAGGCGGCGCGGCGGTCTGCGGCCAATCGACGAGGTCGTTCAGATCCGCCATCCCGTTTCGCGCGTCCCAAACAAAGGCGTGTATGAGCCCTCCCGAGGAACTGTCGCCGACGACGCGCCCCAAATCATTGATGTCGTAGGCCGCGCTCTGAATTAGCGGGCCGGCGGCGTCGGGCAGGACGCCGAGATCTTTCGCCGCGCTTCCCGGCGTCCACAGGACGGCATGAGAAAGCGTCGTCGTCGCGCCCGGCGCGCCTGCGACCGCCGCCTCGCCGACAACGCTCTCGCCGACCGCCTGGCCCTTGTTGTTGATCGCGTTGGCGACCCCCGACTCCTCCCCGCCCGGCAAATCGTCGAGCTGCTTGACGCCGCCTTTCTCCGTCCACAGAAATGCGCGGCGCGGAAGCGGCTGGACGTGAATCTCGCCGACGATCGCGCCGGAGTCGCTGACGTCATGGGCGGCGCCGAAGAAGCCCATGTCCGCCATTTCGCCGCCTGCCTTCCATCGCGTCGCCCGGGCCAGGCCTTCGCTGCTGTTGTACCCGACGATCTCGCCGGCGGCGTTGATCGCCAGCGCCTCGCTGACCATGCCGGGGAGGGCGCCGAGGTCCCGCATCCCGCCCGCCGCGGACCATAAGAAGGCGCGCTCGCCGCTCCCGCCGACGACCTGTCCCGAATCGTTGATGCCATGCGCGTAGCTTCCCTCCGCGCCGGGGAGGCCGCCGAGATCCTCAAGACCGGTTTCCTCCGTCCACAGAAAAGCGCGACCCCAGGAGCTGCCGGTTACGGCGCCGGATTCATTCAGGTCGAATGCGAACGTCCCCCAAGACACGTTCGGACCGTCCGAAAATGATCCGATCGCGATCGGCTCGTAGCGCAGCTGCCCGAGCGGCGCCGGCGCAGGTTCGGACCGCTTCGCGCAGGCGGCGAGGACGGCCGCGACCAGGATGAGAAGCAGCTGGCCGGTTCGCAGCGACATACGGCCCCCCGGGCTGTGCGGGCCGCGATATTATGTCATCCGGCCGGATGGCGCAAAACAACGTGCGCGCAGAGCCGGCGATTGCGCCGCGCCCTCGCCTGGGAAGGCCGATGCCTGCCGGCCGGTTGCCGGTTCTTCCCTTCTCGGATTAGATTAGGCTTGATGTCGGGGGGAAGTCCGCGCGGACCGCGCTTCTTTCCCATCGCGGGGCAATAATGGCGAACCCTTATAAAAATAAGGGTAAGGAGCATTTTTGGCGTACGGCGGTGGCCGACCGGGTCCTGCCCGAGATTGCGCTCATTCCAGCCAGGCGCTTCGCCATGTCGGCGCAGACGCGGATCGCGACAGCCGGGAGCTGTTTCGCGCAGAACGTCACTCGACATCTTTTGAAGAGCAAGATGGCGCCAGTGTTGATGGAAGAGGAGATCGGCGCCGATCAGCCTCTGTTCTCGGCACTCTATGGAAACATCTACACGGTTCGACAGCTCGTGCAGCTCTTCGACCGCGCGCATGGCGCGTTCGCGCCGAAGGAAAGGCCCTGGCGTCGCGACGACGGCCGTTATGTCGACCCCTTTCGGCCGTATGTCCGGAAGGATGGATTCGCTCGCGCCGACGAAATCGAAGCCGCGCGCCGGCCGCACTTCGACGCGGTGCGGAATGTATTCGCCGGCTGCGACGTCTTCGTTTTTACGCTCGGGCTGACCGAAGCGTGGTTGTCCGCCGAAGACGGCGCCGTCTTTCCGGTCGCGCCGGGGGTCGTTTGCGAATCGCTGCCGATTGACCGCTACCGCTTCCACAATTTCAGCTACGAGGACTGTCTCGCCGACCTCAACGGCTTCGTCGATCGGCTTCGCGAGGTGAATCCCGCCGCCCGCATCCTGCTGACTGTATCTCCGGTGCCGCTGACCGCAACGTACACGGACGACCATGTGGCTGTCGCCACCTGTCGCAGCAAATCGATCCTCCGCGCCGTCTGCGACCGTGCGGAGTCCCGGCGTGAGAATGTGTTCTACTTTCCATCCTATGAGATCATCAGCGGGCACTATACGAAGGGCGTTTACTACGGAGAGAACCTACGATCGGTGACTGCGGACGGCGTCGCCGATGTCATGCGCGCATTTGAACGTAGTTATCTGCTCCCGGCCGAACCCCAGAATGAGCCCACGACCTCTCGTTTGTTCGCCGAGACCGACGAGGATGAAATCTGCGACGACGGAAAAATCTTCGACAGCGTGGGATTCTGATGAAAGTCCTCGTCATCTCCAATTGCGCGACCAAGGCCTATATCCAGGGGATGCAACTCCTGTTTCCCGACTGGAATGTTAAGGGTGTGCGCGACGTCGGCGCAGCGGAGTGGGTCGACGCGGGCAGAGAGGACTTTCTCAACTTTGTCTCCCACGCCGACATCTATGTGGGAACGCCGCCCCGGTCACTCGAAAGGCAGTACCCGACGCTCGCGCAGTTGCCGCTCAAAAAGCGCATCATCGAGATTCTTATACCGAAATTCCTGTTCCGCGGGCTCCATCCCGACATCTTCTTTCTGCGGACGAAGATCGATCCGATTCTTCCTCCCGACACGATCTATTCGCGCATCGTCGTCACCTCCTATCTGTTGAATCGTCCGCCTGGAGAAGCGGTGCGCGCGTTCAACGAGAGTGTTTATCGACGCCTCGGGTATTTCGACGCCTTTGATGAGGAAATCACGCGCATCAGAGGCGCGTTCCAGCACTACGGAATCGATCTTGAGCAGGAGATCCGGACCTGGCTGAACTCCGGCAGCCCCTTCGTGTTCACGCTTAATCACGCGAGCGCCGCGGTCTATTACGACGTTCTACTCGCCGCGGTCGCCGGGCGCCTGATCCCCGCGCATGATCGGGACGCGAAACGTGAGTTCAGAAATCAGGTCGACGACTACATGGCGCGCGGGCCCATCTGGCCGGTCTATCCGGAGCTCGGCGCTGCGCGCGGCATCGCCGATCGGTTGGTGTGGCGCACAAAGCAGAACGCCAGCTACGAGGAGTTCGGCCTTGAGGCCTTTGTTGAGCGCTCTTACGGCCATCTGAGCCGAACGTCGGATCTTTCACCGGCCATGGTGCCCGGATTCGAGGCGGCAATCGCCGCGCTTGGCGAACCGATTCCGGAACGACGGGACGAATCGGCGCCGAGCTTCGAACCCGCGCCGGCGATGTGAAGTCCGTCTACCCGTATCGCCCATTACCAATTTCCGCTCGATTTGGCCCATCGCGTGCGCATTGATTTGGCCGCCGCGCGGAAGCTTGCTATCGACCGCGCCGGAGCTCCTAATGGCTTTGGCCGCAACCGCCGCGCAGTCCCGCCTATCGCCGAAACCGGCGCGGCCGTTCTCGTTTTTCGAGTGGATGGTGGCCCGGCGTTATCTCGGCGCGACGGGCGCCGGCAAGGGCGTGTCGCTGATTTCGATCATCGCATTTCTCGGCATCATGCTGGCGGTCGCGACCCTCATTATCGTCATGTCGGTGATGCAGGGGTTTCGCTCCAAGCTCCTCGGCCAGCTTCTTGGCGTCAACGGCCACATCTTCATTCAGTCTCCCGAGCCGATCGCCGATTACACGGCGCTGGCCGAACGGCTCATGAAGGTGCCCGGCGTCATTAGCGCGACGCCGCTCATTCAATCGCCGGTTTACGCTACGGGTCGGTCCGAAACCGGCCTCATCATTCGCGGCATGCGCGCAGACGACATTCGGGCGCTGAATTACATCGCCGGCGTCGATCCCGAAACCGGAAGGAGCCACCTTGTCGACGGTTCGTTTGAGACCTTCGGGGCCGGAGAGCGTGGCGGCGACGAAATTGCGCTCGGCAGCCGTCTCGCCTGGTCATTGGGGCTTGCCGTCGGCGATCCGGTCACCCTCATCTCCGGGCGCGGCGCCGATACGCCGTTTGGGCCGACCCTCCGGAAGAAAACCTACCGCCTCGGCGCGATCTTCGAGGTCGGCAATTCGGAGTATGACGGTTTTATCGGCTTCATGCCGCTCGAACAGGCGCAGCTGTTTTTCAATTTCGGCGAGGCGGTCGAACAGATCGAGGTCAAGATCGCCGATCCTGAGCGCGTGAAAGAGGTCGCCCGCCTCGTCGCCGAGGCCGTCCCGGGGAAGGATATCCGCGACTGGCAGGAACAGAACCAGAGTTACTTCAACGCGCTGCAGACCGAACGCAGCGTGATGCGGCTCATTCTCTTCCTCATCATTGCCGTCGCCGCGCTGAACATCGTCACCGGACTCATCATGCTGGTGAAGGACAAGACCGGCGACATCGCCGTGCTGCGCACGATGGGCGCGACGCAGGGATCGATCCTGCGCATATTCTTCATCTCCGGATCGCTCATCGGGATTCTCGGCACGCTCGCCGGCGTCGTCCTCGGCGCGGTGTTCGTCTGGAACATCGATTCGATCGAGAGATTCCTCTCCTTCGCGCTCAACACCGACCTTTTCCCGGAGGACGTCTATTATTTCAAAGGCATTCCGGCCGAGATGCAGAGAGGCGAGGTGCTGCTGATCGTCGGATGGTCGCTGTTCATGTCATTCGTAACGACGATCTACCCTGCCTGGAGGGCCGCCCGGCTCGATCCCGTCGAAGCGCTCCGCTATGAGTAGCGGGCGGTCGGCGCACGCAACGCCTTTTCGGGAGCAGTTTGTCGGTCACATCGGAGACCCTATGAAACTTTCCGAAAAGCGCTTCAAGTTCTGGCTTTCCGCCTACGGAGCGGCGTGGCAGGCGAAGAATCCGGCCGCCTTCGCCGGCCTTTTCGCGGACAATGCGCTATACTATTGGACGCCGTTTCTCGCGCCCAAAAAAGGAAAGGCGGAGATCGCCGATGCATTCACAATGGCCGTCGGCCGCCAGCGCGACATCGAATTCGGCGCGCGAGTCCTCTATGTCGCGGCGATGCTCGGCGCCGCGCACTGGAGCTGCGCCTTCACGCGCGTCGGCACGGGCCGGCGCGTGCATGTCGACGGCGTGATGGGCGTGCAGTTTGACGAGTCGGGCAGGGCGCTGTCGTTCCGCGAATGGTGGCATACGGACGAAAGCAGCGCGGCATGAGAGGCGGCGCGGACGCCGGATCGGCGCTCAGGCTTGAAGCGATCGAGCGCCGCTACGGCGACCTCGTGGTTCTGAAAGCCTCGGACCTCGCTTTGGCGCGCGGCGAAACCGTAGCGCTTCTTGGCCCTTCGGGCTCGGGCAAATCCTCTCTCCTTCACATTGCGGGCCTTCTTGAACGGCCATCCGCCGGAGAGGTGTTCATCGACGGGATCGCTGCGTCGCGGCTGCCGGACCGTGCGCGCACCGCGCTCCGCCGCGACGCCCTCGGCTTCGTCTATCAGTTCCATCATCTGCTTCCGGAGTTCTCAGCGCTCGGCAATGTGGCGCTCCCGCAACTCATCGCCGGCCGCCCAAGGGCCGAGGCGGAAACGGAGGCCGCCCGCCTCCTCTCGGCGCTCGGCCTCGGCGAGCGCCTCCATCACCAGCCGGGGAAACTTTCAGGCGGCGAGCAGCAGCGGACAGCGATCGCCCGCGCCCTCGCCAACCGCCCGCGAATCCTCCTTGCCGACGAGCCGACAGGCAATCTCGACCCGAAAACAGCCGATAAGGTCTTCGACGAACTTCTGGCGCTGGTCCGGTCCCAAGGCCTTGCCGCCTTGGTCGCCACCCATGACAGCCGCATCGCCGGCCGCCTGGATCGCATAGTTGTGATTGAGGACCAGCGGCTTGCGGGAACCATCCAGCAGTTCAGTCGTTAAGCATTCTTGCGGCGAAATCTTCCCTCTTTTGTCTCCGGTCCGGCAGCCAGTGTTCCATTTCGGCGAATCGGGCGAGGTTAAGGGGTGTGGAAAAACCGCATGAAAATTGCACTTTAATCGACGCTAACGAGGTTGACTGTTTCGAGGCGGAAATGTTAACAATCGGTAGCGTATAACCTTTGGGGGATAGCATGAAGCTCCTGATAGCTGCTGCGGCAGCGTCCTTGGCGCTCGTTGGGACCGCGACCGCGGCTCCTTTCACGATCCAAGGAGTCAATTTCGCTTCCAGCGACGCGGCGTCGCGTGCGTGGTGGGCGCAGGGCGGCGTGAGCGCCGGCCTTGTTGTCAACCACCGTGAGGCGTGCACCAATCCGCTGACTGGGCCTCCGCCCAATACAGGGCCGGGCGGCTTGGAGTGCCGGGCGCTCGAAGCGCAGGGACTGGATGTCATCAACAACCAGCCCTATTTCCCGGACTTCATCGAACTCGATGAAAACGGCGTCAATCCGGACGACGTGATCGCCTTCGAATTCCCCAATCCGATCATCAACGGCGCGGGCTCCTGCCTTGCCTCGGCGAATGGCGGCGTCAACGGTCCCGCCAACGCCGCCGCCTATGCCGGCTGCGATCTCATCATCTTCGAACTTCTCGACGATGACGACAATCCGACGTTAGGCCTGACGCTTCAGGGCGTCGACAACCTCGGCGCAGACACCGAGATTCTCGGCGTGCTGCTCGCCTTTATTCCGTACGACTCCGATGGCGATGGCAACATCGAGCCGAGCGAAGAACTGGCGATTTGGGGTTTCGACCTCGCAGGTCTCGGACTTGCGGTCGGGGCCGCCGCGAGCAACCCGTTGTTCGTCGGACGTCAGGTTGGTTCGCCGGATATCGCAGCCGTCGTCGGCCTCAACTTCGGGCAGCAGCAGCCGGTGATCCCGTTGCCTGCCGCCGCGCCGCTGTTCTTCGCAGGGCTTGCCGGTTTGGGCTTTGCGGCGGGACGCCGACGCAAGAAATAGTTAGTCTCTCCTCCAGGGTTGAAACACGCCCGGCTCGCGCCGGGCGTTTTTCTTTGCCGGCTTTGCCGCCTGCCGGCCCGTACAAGACTTTGGCGCCGCCGGCCGGCATAATCCGGAGCGGTCGAACACGGAGGCGCGCGTGGGACTTACGTTGCAAGAGCGGATGATCAATCCGCCGCTTGTCGCCGATATCATCCGCGAACTCGCAGAGAGGCATCCGCGCCGCGTCGGCCTCAAATTCGAAGGCCGCGACATCCTCTATGCGGAGATTGAGGCGCGCTCGAACCGGGCGGCGCAGGCGCTGGCGTCATTGGGCTTGAAGCCTGGCGACCGGCTCGCCTGGATCGCGCGCAACGTCGCGACCTTTTGGGACGCGCTCTTTGGCTGCGCCAAGACGGCGATCGTGATGACGCCGATCAATTGGCGGCTCGCGCCGGCCGAAGTCGCCGCGATCCTCGCCGATTCGGGTGCGAAGCTTCTGGTCGGTGAAAAGCAGTTCATCGAGCCGCTGAAATCCACGGGCGCCGCGCTGCCCAGGACCATGCTGCTTGAGGATGGCGGACCCGACTGCTTCGACCGCCACATCGATGCGCACAAAGAGGCGCCGGTGCGGTATACGCCGCGATCCGAGGACGTGCTCGTGCAGCTCTACACGAGCGGCACCACCGGACTCCCCAAGGGCGTGCTGCTCTCGAACCGAGTCTATCACGCAACAGGCGAGGCGGGCCTTAAGTCCGGCGTCATGACGCCAAAGCATGACGATGAAGCGGCGTTTCACGCGCTTCCGCATTTCCATGTCGCCGGCGTCAATTTCGGCCTCATGGGCATGACGCGCACCATGCCGGTGATCCAGCACCGCCAGTTCGATCCGGCGGCGATCGTCAGGGACGCGCAAACCGGCGTCCCCCTGAACTCCTTCTTCGTGCCGGTCATGATCCTGATGATTCTCGAGGCGGCCAAGGCGGCCGGCGCTTCCTTGAAGAATTTCGCCGGCGTCAGCTACGGCGCGGCGCCGATGCCCGAAGCGCTGCTCGATGCGGCGATGGCGGCGATGCCGCACGCCGAATTCACGCAATTCTACGGCATGACCGAAACCGCCGGCAGCGCAACGTATCTCACGCACGCCGATCACGCGAAGGGCGAAAGGCGCCGCCTGTCGGCTGGCAAGCCTTGGCCGGGAAACGAAATCCGCATTTGCGATCCGGAGACCAGGCGGGAATCGACGCCGGGCGGGCTCGGCGAGATTGTGCTCAGGACGCCGGCCATCATGGACGGCTACTGGAAGAAGCCCGACGCGACGGCGGCGGCGATCCGCGATGGTTGGTATTGGACTGGCGATGCAGGCCGCATCGAGGGCGGCTATCTCTATGTCCTCGATCGCGTGAAAGACATGATCATAGCGGGCGGCGAGAACATCTATCCCGCCGAGCTTGAGAATCTGCTCGCCGCCCATCCCGCGATCCTCGACGCCGCAATTGTCGGCAAGCCCGATCCGAAATGGGGCGAAACCGTCAAGGCTTTCATCGTCAAACGTCCGGGCAAGGAGCTTTCGGCGGCCGACGTGGTCGAGTTCCTCCGGCCGCAGATCGCCTCCTTCAAGCTGCCGCGCGAGGTGGCCTTTCTCGACGCCCTCCCGCGCAATCCGTCGGGGAAGATTTTGAAGACCGCGCTCAGGAAAATGTAGAGCGGGTCTTGCCGGCGGTCCCTACCAGCTACAAACCCGACTGGCGCGCGGCGAGATCGAGCATGATCTCTTCCGAGCCGCCGCCGATCGCCATGACGCGCACCTCGCGATAGATGCGCTCGACGCGATGGCCGCGGATGAATCCGGCCCCCCCCAGGATCTGCATCGCCTCGCGAGCGCAGAATTCCATTGTGCGCGTCGCCTGAACTTTGAGGAGCGAAAGCTCGGCGACCGGGGTTTCGCCGCTTTTGACCCGCCAGGCGCAATTGTCGAGCAGCGCCGAGGAGGCGTGAACGTTGCGCAACATCTCCGCAAGTTTGTGGCGAATCACCTGATGCTTGATGAGCGGCTTGCCGAAAGTCGCACGCTCACGCGCCCAGTTCGCCGCTTCCTCGATGCAGACGCGGGCATAGGCGATCGCCTGCGTCGCCATGCCGAGCCGCTCCATATTGAAATTGCCGACGATGCCGGCGAAGCCAGCATTCTCGGCGCCGATCAGATTGTCGACCGGCACGCGCACATCGTCAAAACGGATCGAGGCCGTGTCCGACATCCACCAGCCCATCTTGTCGAGCTTCGCGCGCGAAACCCCCGGCCGGTCGGCTTCGATGAGCAGGAAGGAGAGTCCGGATGCGCCCTCGCCGCCGGTCCGGACGGCGACAGTGAGGAAATCCGCGCGATAGCCAGAGGTGATCAGCGTTTTCTCGCCATTGATTACGTAGTCGCCGCCCTCGCGGCGCGCCCGCGTTCTGATGCTTGCGACGTCGGAGCCGCCCGACGGCTCGGTGATGCAAAGCGCGATGATCTTATCGCCGGCGAGGACCGGAGGCGCGACACGCGACTTCAAGTCGTCAGCTCCAAGAGCGATCACCGGCGGGAGGCCGATGCCGTGCGTCATCAGACTTGCAACTAGGCCGCCGGAGCCTGGGCGCGCCAGCTCCTCCGACGATATGAGCGAATGGAAGACGTCGACGCCTTCGCGAACCCCGCCAAACTCCTCCGGATAGCCAAGGCCAATGAGGCCGATTGCGGCGGCCCTCCTGTGCAGGTCGCGCGGGAATCCTTCCGCTTCGTCCCAGGCGCTGACATTCGGCATGATCTCGCGATCCACGAATTGGCGAACGGTCCGCCGCCATGCGTCATGGCTCTCACTGAGATGCGGCGAGGGGAGGCGGGTCGAGTCGAAGTCGAGGGGAGCCACGGGACCAGTCTTCTCGGCCTCGCCGGACACTGCAAGCCTGCGCAGCTGCGCACGGCTCACGCATGGTGAAAACCCCCCACAACGGGTGGTGGGCGGCGATTTATCCAGCCGCAAGCGGCAACGCGGCTCCACGCCTCCATCGGTTCACTTGAGAAGGCCTCATCGAATCGCCGAATGTCCCCAAGACGCTCGAAGCCTGCCGAAAGGAGGGCTGGAAGTTCGAGATCATGAAGACATCGTTTTTCCTGTCGCGGCGCTGGCTTCGGCCCGATCCGAAGTCGAGAATGCCGGTCTGGCGCCAGACCGTCTTCATCGCCCTTGCGCGCAACGCCAGCAATACAACCGACTTCTTCGCCATCGCGACAGACCGCGTTATCGAGATCGGGTCGCAGGTGGCGATTTGAGAGGGGCTGTTCGATGAAACTTTACCACTGCGCGAATGCGCGATCGTTGCGGGTCTTATGGGCGCTAGAGGAGATGGGGCTCACCTGCGAGCTCGTCACCCTGAAGTTTCCGCCGCGCGTTTTTCACAAGGAGTTCAAGGAGATAAACCCGCTCGGCACCGTGCCGGCCTTCATCGACGGCGACCTGACCATGACCGAAAGCGCCGGGATCTGTCAGTATCTCGCCGAAAAATACGGCCCGTCGCCGCTGGCGGTGGCGAAGGAGGAAAAAGACTTCGGTCTCTATCTCAATTGGCTCCACCGCTCCGACGCGACTTTGACCTTTCCGCAGACCTTGGTGCTACGCTATTCGCTGCTCGAGCCGGAAGAACGGTGCCAGCCTCAGGTCGTCGCAGACTACCGGCAATGGTTTCTGGGGCGCTGGAAGTCGGTCGAGGCGGGGCTGGAGGGCCGCGATTATCTCTGTGCGGATCGATTCACCATGGCCGACATAGCTGTCGGCTTTGCGCTCCATCTTGCGAAGACTCTCGCGATCGACGAGGCGTTCACACCGAATGTCCGTCGCTGGTGGGAGCGGCTCACCGCCCGGCCGGCCTATCAGCGCGCCGCGGGGTGACGCGCCGTCAATCCGCCCTGGCCTCCGGCCCGTACGGCTCGACCGGATAGTTCGGTTCCAGACGATCGGCGCAGTGGCCGAGCCAGCGTTTGACGGACGGATATTCTCGAAATGAGAAGCCGCAATCCTCGGCAAGATGGCCATAGGCGTAGACTGCGATGTCGGCGATCGTGAAGTCCTCGCCGACCAAAAAAGCCGCGTTCCGCAGCGAGCGTTCGAGAGCGCCAAGCGCACGCTCGGCGTTTTGCCGCCGGCTCTCCACCGGCAATCCGGCGTTGCGCTGAAGCCGGCCGGTCAACGTCCAATACCGCAAGGTGCCGATTGTCGGTTCAACGTAATATTGCTCGAAGAACAGCCATTGCATGGTCTTGGCGTGGAGGAAGCGCTCCTCGGGGAGATAGCGCGTGCCCCGCGCGAGATAGACGAGGATGGCGTTCGATTCTGCGATCGTTCGTTCATCTTCGAGTTCAAGCGCCGGGATCGCTCCGACCGGGTTCTTGCCGAGGAACGCTTCGGTCCGGCTTTCGCCGGAGAAAATGGCGACCGGCTCGATGCGATAATCGAGGCCGAGAAGCCCCATCAGCACGCGGACTTTCCAGCCGTTCTGAGACGGACGATAGTCGTGAAGGATCATGGTTCGCTCCTGAGCGCTGATCCTTATTGCGCCCCGTCGCGCGGCGCATTCCGATTCTTGTGGCGCAAAGCCTCCCCTCAGCGGGAGAAAGTTGCTTGTCAGTGCTTTTCGGAAACCGTCACCGGACCCGAGGAGTCATAGGCGAAGAGGTCTATCGAAGCGGAAGCTGGATAGACCACATGTTCGTCGCCCTTGCGCCAGCAATTGCGGGCCGGGAATCGTTTCTTTTGGCAGGGCGCGAGACCGACCGGCCCCTGCGCCGTCGCGTAACGGGGCGCGTCGAGCGAGGCGCGCGACAGCGCGTCGGCGACCGCCTGCGAGGAATCGCTCCGGCTCTCGTAAAACGGCAGCAACGCGCATCCCGGCAGGAGCAATATGGCGATCATAAGCGCAATGATGCGCATGGTCGTCTCCTTCGCGGCCCCAAAGATCTAGTGCGACCTCCGGGGCCTCCCGATGCATTGGTGAAAACGCGACGCGACTGGAAGAGGAAACAGCAAGACCTTGCGCCGCGTTCCTCCGCCCGTCAATCGCGCCGCTATTTCTTTTCGAGGAGAAGCCGCCCTTCCTTCTCCATGCGCCCGGTGATGGTTTCGGCGATCGCCGCGAGAAGGCCCGGCAGCATCGCCTCGATGCGGACATGCTGCGGAAAAATGTCGATCTTGCCGGTAATAGTCTGTCCGAGGCCCTTGGCGGAAAACGATAATTGGTCGGGCGCGGTCCAGTCTTGTGCAAATGCGAAGAGGAAACCCCCGCTCATCGCCCCGCGCAGCTTGTCAAAGCCTTCGGTTAGTCGGCGGCGGGCCTCCTCCTTGCCGAGGTCATGCGAGATCGTCACGGTTACCGGTCTGGGCATCGGGGCCTCCTCTCCCGCGGGACATGGCGTCGGCCGGCGGCGCTTGCAAGTTCCCTCGCGCCGCATCGCAGAACTGGCCTATTATGGGAGCTTCGGGAGGGACTTTATGCGCGTTGTCATCTTTCTGTTGGCGCTGGTCGCCTTCGCGTTTGCCGCGGCGATCGGAGTTTCCGGACCTGGCGCCCGCCTCGAGCTCTGGGATTATTCGACCGGGCTCAAGATTATGAGAACGGCGGCCCAGCCGATTCCGGTCCTTGAGACGGTGTCGCTGTCGCCGGTGTTCACGGCTGCGGGGCTGGCCTTGCTGGGCGCTGTCGTCGCGGGGTTCTTGCGGCGCTGGGGGCTTGCCGTCTTTGCGGCTGTCGCGACGGTCGCTGCAGTCGGGGCCGGCATGGCGCCGCTGAAGATGCGCGAACTTGCGCAGAAGAATCCGTTCATCCACGACATTACGACGGATTTTGAGCAGCCGCCGGAGATCTCGGCGGCCGCCGGCCTGCCGCGCAAAAATCCGCCCGTCTATGTCGGGGCGGAAATGGTCCGCGATAGTGAAATGACGGTCGCCGAAGCGCAGCGGACGGCGTTCCCGGACATCCGGCCGCTGACTGTCACACAAGACCTTGAAACGACGGCGGCAGCAGCGCACGCAACCCTCGACGACATGAAGCTTGAGACGATCGCCGAAGGGCCCGCCAGCGATCAATCCGGAGCCGGCTGGAGGATCGAAGCCGTCGCGACATCGTTCTGGTACGGCTTCAAGGACGATTTCATCGTCCGGCTGACCTCCGCCGGAGAGGACGGGACGCGCATCGACGTGCGCTCGAAGTCACGGGTCGGCGGATCCGATCTCGGCGCCAACGCGGCGCGCGTCCGCGACTTTCTTTTGCGTATGGACGCCGCGCTCTGATCGGCGTGTCGCCCGCGGAACATTGCAAGCGAGTTTCGGGACAGAGTCTTGACCTTGACCCTGCCCAAGCTTCCAGAGGCCGAAAACCACAAACGCAAGATCCAAATCAAGCGAAGCGGGTGGGCGGCGACGCCAAATCGCGGCAAGCCGGCCGGACGCTAAGGCAGGGCTTCAGGCCGGATTGGCAAGCGGCGCGCCAGCCTGGAGGGACTCGTCAATGCGTACGACGCCGTCGGCGCCGAGGCGCGCTTTGCCTTCGCACAGAAGCCTGGCGCAGGCCGGATAGAGCTTGTGTTCCTCGATGAGAATGCGCGCGGCGAGGCTCTCCGCATCGTCGCCCGCAAGCACGGGAACCGCCGCCTGCCCGACGATTGGGCCGGCGTCGGTCTCTTCGACTACGAAATGCACCGTGCACCCCGAGATCTTAACTCCGGCGGCGATCGCCTGGGCCTGCGCGTCGAGGCCGCGAAACGCGGGCAGCAGCGATGGGTGGATGTTCAGGAGCCGTCCGTTCCAGCGCTGGACGAAGGGTCTCGTCAGGAGGCGCATGAATCCTGCGAGGCAGACGAGGTCTGGAGCCGCTGTTTCGAGCACGCGCGAGAGTTCCTGGTCGTAGCGTTGGCGTGACGCTGGGTCCTTGCCGACCGACTGAAGATGGACGGTCGGAATGTTCGCCGCGGCCGCGCGCTCGAGTCCCGGCGCGTCGCCGCGATTGGAGACGACGAGAACGACTTCGGCGGGATAATCCGGCGCCTGCGCGGCGTCGATCAATGACTGCAGATTTGATCCGCGTCCGGAAATGAGGACTGCGAGCCGTTTTCGGGCCATGTCGGCTCAGGCCTTCTCAAGGCGGCCGATAATGCGAGGCTGTTCGCCGGCGGCGCCAAGCGCAGCTGCACAGCTCTCGGCCTCGTCGGCGGCGACAGCGATGACCGCGCCGATGCCGCAATTGAAGGTGCGGCGCATGTCCGAGTCGGAGATCGCGCCCGTTCGCTGCACCCAGTCGAAGAAGGGCGGCAACTTCAACGCCCGCTCATCGTAAACCGCCCGCAGGCTTTGGTCGAGCATGCGCGGCACGTTCTCGACGAGGCCGCCGCCGGTGATATGCGCGAATCCGCGCACGCCGGACCGCCTCATGATCGGCAACACGGACCGCACATAGATCCGCGTCGGGCGAAGAAGCGCGTCGGCCAGTGTCTGGGATGGATCGAACGGCGCGGGCGCCGCGAGATTTGCGCGCGCATCGGCGACGATCTTGCGGATCAGCGAATAGCCGTTCGAATGCGCGCCGGACGAGGGGAGGCCGATCAGAACGTCGCCGGCTCGCGCCGGCCGCGGAGCGAGGTCCTCCCGCTCGACCGCGCCGACGCAAAAGCCGGCAAGGTCATATTCGCCCGCGGCGTACATGCCGGGCATTTCCGCAGTCTCGCCGCCGATGAGCGCGCAGCCCGCTTCCCTGCACCCGGCGGCGATGCCTGAGATCACGGTCGCCGCGACGCCCTCTTCAAGTTTCCCGGTTGCGAAATAATCGAGGAAGAAAAGCGGCTCGGCGCCATGCGCGAGGACGTCATTGGCGCACATGGCGACGAGATCGATTCCGATCGTGTCATGACGCCCGGTCGCGAAGGCCAGTTTGAGCTTGGTGCCGACCCCGTCCGTGCCTGAGACGAGCAGGGGGTCCCTGTAGCCGGCGGCCTTGAGGTCGAAGAGGCCCCCGAAACCGCCGAGCGCCGCGTCGGCGCCGGCGCGCGCGGTCGCCTTGGCGAATGGGGAAATCGCTTCCACCAGCCTCTCGCCGGCGTCGATATCGACCCCGGCTTTTCGGTATGCATCGGCCATGTCGGGACTGGGACTAGAGACTTGGGACTAGTGCCATGAGCGGCCGAGAATCCCTAGTCCCTCGTCTCCAGTCCCTTTATAAGCGGCGGAGCTATTCAGTCGGAGAAAAGTCATGGGCGCGTTCGGCCGCGATCTGATTTCGTTCTTTGCGGCTGTCGCGGTCGTGCTCTCGACGCAGGGCGCGGCGCTCGCGGCAAGCGCAGACGTTTTCGTCGTGCCGCGCGTCCCGGTTCAGGCTCAGGGCGCGAGCGCCACCGAAGCCAAGGCCGCGGCGCAAGCCCAGGGCCGGCGCCGCGCCATCGATATTCTTCTCCGCCGCCTCACTGTCGAGGAAGACTGGATCTATTTGCCGCGTTTGGCGCGCGGCGAGCCCGCTTCGGCGCCCGCAGCGGCCGGCGGCAAGTCGCCGATTTCCCTGACCAGCGCCGGCCTCGAGGCGCTCGAAGCCAGTTTCGAGGTCTATTCGGAGAAGAGTTCGGCGTCCACCTATCGCGCCTACATCACCTATCGCTTCAAGCCGGACGCCGTCCGGCGGCTGCTGAAGACGTCGCGAATTCCCTACAGCGAAACCCAGATGCGAAAGGCGCTTGTGGTGCCGGTTCTGCAGACCGACACGGCCGCCTATCTGTGGGAATCCAACAATCCCTGGATGGGCGCATGGAGGGCGCGGCCGTACATCAATGAACTGACGCCGATGTCGGCGCCGCTTGGCGATCTGGAGGACGCCCGCACCATCACGGCAAATCAGGCGCTGGCGCTCGATGGCGGGCGACTCCACGCGCTCGCCCAGCGATACTCGGTCACCCAGGTCATCGTAGCGCACGCCAAACTTCACCAGTCTGGCGGGCAGGATCAGCTTTCTGTGCGGTTGATCAACGCCTACCGCGAAGTTGCTCCGCCGGCGGCTGAAGAAGAAGACCTCGATCCAACGACGCGGGTCGATTATGAAGCGCCGACGGGTCCCGGCGTCGCTGGCGCGGCGGAATATTCAGCCTTCAAGGTGGGCGATGTGCTAGCCCAGGCGTCTTTCACGGAAACGTCCGGCAATTTCCCCGCTCTGGCGGAACGCGCCATCGAAGGAACCATCGCCAAATACGCCAGCGCCTGGAAGAGCCGCACCCTGATCGATCATTCCCGTGAATCGATCCTCGAGACCACCGCGTTCTTCGACTCGCTGTCAGACTGGACCAAGATCCGCGCCGGACTCCTTGCAACGCCGCTCGTCGGTTCGGTCCAGGTCTTCGCGCTGTCCCCGCGCGGTGCCGAAATGCGGCTCAAAGTTTTCGGCGATCCGTCGCGGCTTGTCGTCGCCATGGAAAATTACGGGGTGACGTTCTGGACGGAGGACGGCGAGCGCTGGTTTCTCGCCAATCCGACGCGGGCGAGCCAGCTTAAGGGATCGAAACTGCTGAAGCGCCGGCGTACGACCTATAGCGAAAGCGAATTCAGTCCCGATGCGATCAATGAAGGGCCGATCGAGGAGGGGCCGATTGAGCCTGCAAGCGCCGTCGAGCCGCCTTTCGCCGACCCGAAAATCGAGCAGCTCTACGAAGAACCCGCGCAGGATTGATCGAATTCTCGGTCGTCGCGCGGCTTAAGGCGGCATATGTAGTGTCAGGAACTGCGCCACGGTGGCGCCGAAAGGCGAGCGCATTTTCTGTCTGGCGACTTCCCAGCGGCGGTGACGAAACCAAAGGCACGGCGCAGCGACAGGATCGGGGCGATGCCTCTTCAGACGCCGGATCAAATTGCGCTGGATCTACCACCGCCGCCGCCGGCTTATGACCGGGCGGGCTTCGTCATCACCGGCGCCAATAGCGCGGCGTTCGACGTCGCTTTGAGGTTCGCGTCTTCCCCTGAGCCGGCGATCGCTGTGTGCGGGCCGACTGGCGCAGGCAAAACCCACCTCCTTCACATCGTGGCGGCTGAGGCGAGGGGGGCGATCGTCCATGACTTGGCCAACGGCAGGGTCAGCAACGACGTAACCTTGCTTGCGATCGATGACGCCCAGCGCGCCGACCCGAGCGCGTTACTCGATCTCATCCAGGCGCGTCGTTCAGGAGGTCTCAAAACGGTGCTTGCCGGGGCCGGGCGGCCAGGCGCTTGGGCGGGCGGCCTGCGAGACTTAAGAACGCGCCTCGAAGCCATGCCGAGCGTCGAACTCGGCGAGCCGGACGAGGAGCTTCTCCAGTCCCTCATCGGGGCGCGATTCCGGAGCCTGCAGCTGCGGACCCGCAAGGGCGTCGCCGCCTATGCTGCGCCCCGCATCCCGCGGACCTGCTTAGCCGCCTTGCGGTTTGTGGAAGGGGCTCGCGCGGAATCGGTCGCATCCGGCCGGCCGGTCTCCCTCGCGCTTGCGAAAAAGGTCATTGAAAACCTTTTTGAAGCGGGAGCAGCAGCATAAATTGGTTCCGACCGGCTCGAACCCGGCGAACCATGGAGCGATTGTGGCCGGAGCGGATGACGCTGTTCTGCGCGCCGAACCAGACAGGCCTCGAAGAAGGCCCCAGCTGGCGCCCGTCGCCGAGCCTGCCGCCCCGATCGACGCCGATTCACCCAAGCGTTTTATCAATCGGGAGCTTTCCTGGCTCGCCTTCAACAACCGCGTGCTTTCGGAAGCCTTCAACGAAAACCACCCGTTGCTCGAGCGGCTGCGCTTCCTCTCGATCTCGGCGAGCAATCTCGACGAGTTCTACATGGTCCGGGTGGCGGGCCTTAGAGGTCAGGTGCGCGAAGGCGTCGCGACCCTGAGCCAGGAGGGACTGAGCCCCAACGAACAACTGACGCTGATCAATCAGGACGCCCTCTCCTTGATGGAGCGCCAGCAGAAATGCTGGCTCGAACTTCTGCCGAAGCTGCGCGCGTCGGGGTTGGAGATCCTCAACGCCGACGAGCTCGCGGCGGATGAAGCGGTCTGGCTTGAAGCCGAGTTCCTACGCAACATCTTTCCCATCCTCACGCCGATCGCGCTCGATCCTGCGCACCCGTTCCCGTTTATCCCGAACTTCGGCTTCGTCCTCGTCTTCAGCATGAAGAGGAAGGATGGAGAGATCCTGACCGCCCTTCTGCCGCTGCCCGTGAAGATCGCGCGCTTCATCCGCCTGCCCGGCAAGACCGACGAACGGCGGACGGTCCGGTTCATCGCCCTCGAAAAGGTCATCGTGCGCTTCATCGCACAGCTTTTTCCCGGCTATGAAATGACCGGACACGGAGCGTTTCGCATCCTTAGGGATTCCGATCTCGAAATCGAAGAGGAGGCGGAAGACCTTGTCCGCGTGTTCGAAACCCTCCTGAAGCGCCGCCGCCGCGGCGACGTGATCCGGGTGAAGATCGACGCATCGACGCCGAAGCACCTCTCGGACCTCATCTGCGAACGCCTGCACGCCACGCGCGAGGACATCGTGCGCATAGACGGAATTCTCGGCCTTGCGCAGACCGAAGAGCTGATCGCGCCCGACCGGCTCGACCTGCAGTTTCCGCCGTTCGAAGCGCGCTTTCCCGAACGCATCCGCGAGCATGGCGGCGACTGCTTCTCGGCCATCCGCGCCAAGGACATCGTCGTCCATCATCCTTACGAGTCGTTTGACGTCGTGCTCCAGTTCCTGAAACAGGCTGCTGCGGATCGGCAGGTCGTCGCCATCAAGCAGACGCTCTATCGGACGTCGAAACAGTCGCCCATCGTGCAGGCGCTGATCGAGGCCGCCGAGGCCGGCAAGAACGTGACGGCGCTCGTCGAACTCAAAGCGCGTTTCGACGAGGAGGCGAACATCAACTGGGCGCGCGCGCTCGAGCGCGCCGGCGCCAACGTCGTGTACGGCTTCGTCGAATACAAAACGCACGCCAAGCTGACCATGATTGCGCGCGAGGAGGCCGACGGGCTCAGGACCTACACCCATGTCGGCACGGGCAATTATCATCCCGTGACGGCCAAGGTTTACACCGACCTGTCGCTCTTCACCTGCGACCCGGCGATCAGCCGCGACGCGGCGAAGGTCTTCAACTACATCACTTCGACGGCCCGGCCGGACTCGTTCGAGAAGTTCTTCGTCGCGCCAATCGACGCGCGGGCCAGGATCGCTGCGCTTATCGACGATGAGATCCGGCACGCGAAGGCCGGCCGACCCGCCGCCATTTGGGCGAAAATGAACGCGCTCGTCGACGGCGTAATGATCGACAAGCTCTATGAAGCAAGCCGGGCGGGAGTGAAGATCGATCTCGTCGTTCGCGGCGTCTGCTGTCTGAGACCGGGAGCGCCGGGCCTTTCCGAGAACATCCGGGTCAAGAGCATTATCGGCCGCTTCCTCGAACATGCGCGCATCTTCTGCTTCGGCGCGGGCAAACCTTTGCCGCACGCCCAGGCGCGATTGTTCATCGCTTCGGCCGATTTGATGCCGCGCAACCTCAACCGGCGCGTCGAGGTGCTCTGCCCGATCGAGAACCCGACAGTTCACAGCCAGGTCCTCGACCAGATTCTCGTCGCCAATCTCCGCGATGAGGCGCTGAGCTGGCGGCTCGGTCCCGATGGCGACTATACGCGCGTCGCCGCGCTTCCGAACGCCGCGCCTTTCAATGTCCACACCTACATGATGATCAATCCGTCTCTCTCCGGGCGGGGCGCGGCGATCATGAGGGATGCGCCGAAAGCCCTCGCGCGGGGCGGCTGAACGCGATACCCAGCGCAGACGAAGAGGGCGCTGTGGCGACGGGTCAACCAAGGAAATCCCGAGGAGCGGGCGACCGGCAGGCCGTCGTCGATATCGGCTCGAATTCCGTGCGACTGGTGATTTACGAGGGTCCGCGCCGGGCCCCGTTGCCTATCGTCAATGAAAAATCGCTCTGCGGCCTCGGCCGCGACATGGCGGATGGCGAATTGAACCTTTCGGCCGTCGCCGATGCGCTCGCCACCCTCAGCCGCTTTCGCCGCCTCCTCGAAGAGCACGGCGACCCGCCGACCACTGTCTTTGCGACCGCCGCCGTCCGCGAGGCGAAAGACGGCGACGCCTTCATCCGCCGCATCAACGATCTCGGGTTCGAGGCTGCAGTCATCGACGGCGTCGAGGAGGCGCTGCTCGCCGCTCTCGGCGTCGTCTCCTATGAGCCGGGGGCGACCGGAGTGGTCGGCGACATGGGGGGCGGCAGCCTCGAACTGGTCGCCTTGAAGAGCGGCGCCGTCGGCGACAATACGAGCCTCTCCATCGGTCCCTTGCGCCTGATGCAAGAGAGCGAGGGGCGCCTCGGGGCCGCAGCCGACATCGCTGCAAAGGCGCTCGACCGGGTGAAATGGCTGAAGCCCGGTCGCTTCGACTCTCTTTACTCCGTGGGCGGCGCATGGCGGGCGATCGCCCGCATTCAGATGCGGATCAGGAACTATCCGTTGCACGTCCTCCATCACTACGAGCTGTCGCGCGGCGAGGCGATCGAGGTCTGCGATCTGGTTTCGCGCCAGAGTCGCCGTTCGCTCGACGAGATTCCGGGCGTTCCGAAGCGCCGCGCCGATACGCTTCCATTCGCGGCGCTCGCCTTCAAGGCCGCGCTCGAGCGGATCGCGCCGAAAAAGGTCGTGCTGTCCGCCGGCGGCGTGCGCGAAGGCCTCATTTATCGCGCCCTTTCGCCAGCCGAGCGCGCGCGCGACCCGCTGCTTGAGGGCGCGCGGTTTTTCGCCGACCGGCTGGCGCCGGATCGCGAAATGGGGGCGGCTGTCTTCGCCGCGACCGCGCCCCTGTTTCCGGGCGAGATGGCGGCGGAGCGCCGCATCCGCGAGGCGACCTGCGTTCTCGGCGACAACGCAGCCTATTTTCATCCCGATCTGCGCGCCGATCAGGCCTTCGACACCGCGCTCAGGGCGCCGTTCTACGGCGTCACTCATGCCGAGCGCATTGCGATCGCCCTGGCGCTGTTCTGCCGCCATGACGGAATAGAACCGGGCCGGCCCGATGAACGGATCGCCGGGCTTCTGGCGAACGAAGAGCGGGAGCGCGCGATCCGGCTCGGGCTCGCGCTGCGATTCCTAGCCGGCGTCGCGCCGAAGGCTTCGCATGCGTTGGCTGGAATAAGTCTCACATTCGCCGACGGCGCGGTGTCGTTTCGCGCCCCGAGGATGGTCGAATCGTTGATGGGCGAATCGGCCCGGCGCCGGCTCGACGCTCTGGCGCAGGCGTTCGGCGCCATTCCTCGCGAGTTTTATTTTTGAGCGGTCTCGACGAAGTCAACCGCGCCGTCCTTCAAGGTCAGCGCAATCTCGCCGCGCTTCAGCTTCAACGCGAGTTCGCCGAACACCTCGCGCCGCCAGCCGTGAAGCGCCGGGACGTCCGCCTCATCGTCAAGCGCGATGGCGTCGATGTCGGCGGCCGATGCGATGAGCTTGGGCGCCACGTCGAACTGCTCGCATTGCCGCTTCAGGAGCACTTTCAAAAGCTCGACAACGTCGGGCGGCGCGCCGCCGCGAACCTCCTCGCGGTCGTAATCGGGAAGTTCGGAAGCCTTGAGCGCCGCCCCCGCGGCGATCGCGTCAAGAATCGCCGCGCCCGAACGCGATCGCTCGAATCCTTCCGGAATCGAGCGCGCCCCGGACAGCGCCGCGACGGTCTTGGGCTTCAGGCGCGCCAGTTCGAAGATGGCGTCATCTTTGAGGACTCTCGCGCGGGGCACATCGCGCGTCTGAGCCTCGCGCTCGCGCCACTCGGCGAGTTTCATGAGGATGCCGATCTCGTTCGGCCGAACGCCGCGGAGCTTGAGCCGCGTCCAGGCGGCCTCGGGAGAGGCGCGATAAAGCGCAGGATCGGCGAGCGCCGCCATTTCCTCTCTGACCCAAGCCTCGCGCCCCTCGGCTTTGAGACGCTCCATGAGCAAGGGGTAAGCGTCACGAAGGTGGGTGACGTCCGACAGGGCGTAGGTCAGCTGCGCCTGAGATAGAGGGCGCCGCGACCAGTCGGTGAAACGCGAGCCCTTGTCGATCGCCGCGCCGAGGAGACCGCGCATCAAGGGCTCATAGCCGATCTGATCGCCATAGCCGCACGCCATCGCGGCGATCTGGCTGTCGAAGATCGGGACCGGCGTAGCGTCCATCAGCTGATGAAAAATCTCCATGTCCTGGCGCGCCGCGTGAAAGACCTTGACGACGTTGGGGTCGGCGAGAACGTCGAGGAGCGGGGCGAGATCAATCCCTGCGGCCATCGGATCAATGACCGCCTCGGCGCCTTCGGCGGCGGCCTGGATGAGGCACAGGATCGGCCAATAGGTCCGCTCCCGCATGAATTCAGTGTCGATGGCGACGAAGGGGTGGGCCCTGAGCGCGCGAGAAAACTCAGCCAGCGTTCGCGTGTCGGTGATGATCTGCATCTGCGGGCTTCTTATCAGCGCTCGTGGTCGGGGTCACGCCGAACCGGAGCGGCCTTGCGCGTGTTTCCTAAGGGCGGGCCATACCGCGCATGGAGACGCATCATGCCGTTCAAGCTTCCCGACTTGCCCTACGCCTATGACGCGCTAGAGCCCCATACATCCGCCGAGACGCTGGAGTTTCATCACGACAAGCATCATGCGGCCTATGTGAAAAAGCTCAACGAACTCCTCGCCGCGTCGAATTACGAGGGGCAAAGCCTCGATGAGATCTGCGTTTCCGCCTATGCCGACAGGCATGTCGACCTGATCAACAACGCCGGCCAGCACTGGAACCACCTCTTCTTTTGGGACTCGATGGCGCCGGGCGGAGGCGGACGGACCTTGCCGGGCAAGGTGCAGAAGCTCGTCGATGGAGCGGGCGGCTATGACGAATTGCGCAAGGCCTTTATCAAGGAGGCGATGGGACAGTTCGGCACCGGCTGGGCGTGGCTCGTTATCGAAAAAAGCGGCGAATTGAAAGCGCTAAGGACGCCCGACGGCGAAAATCCGCTGATGCACGGCGCAAAGCCGATCCTCGCCTGCGATCTCTGGGAGCATGCCTGGTACATCGACTATCGCGACGAGAAGAAGGAATTCGTCGAGACGTTCTTCGATCGGCTCGCAAACTGGGAGCATGTCGAAGCGCTGATCGAGTAACAGTCGTCCCGACGGGCGCCTTAATCGCTCTTTCGTCGCTTTGCGGAAGGCGCACCGCCGGCCGCCGCCATATTGAGAGCCGCGGCGGCGCGGATGAGCGCGATGATCGCCTTTTCATCCACGCTGTCGCCCTCATGGATGTCGATGGCGCGCCGCACGCCTCCTTCAAGGCTGGAGTTGAAAAGGCCTTTCGGGTCCTTGAGCGCCGCGCCTCTGGCGAAGGTCAGTTTCACCTTATCCTTGTAGGTCTCGCCCGTGCAGATGAGTCCCTGACGCGACCACGCCGGAACGCCGCGCATCGCGTTCGACGGCTTTCTCCACTTCACCTCTTCGACGATTTCGGGGTCCGCCCGGGCGATGAGTTTTCGCACGCGGGCGATCGTCTCGGCCCGCCAATCTGAAAGTTCCGCCGTTTTCGCCATGCGCGCTCCGAGATCATCGGGCGATCAGCGTAACGCCGAAGGAACTCTCCGCTCAAGATGCGCCGACGCCCCGTCGCCATTTTAAGGCGTAGGGCAGCACGAAGAGGTAAAGGCCCGTCAGCATGAGGAAGATGAGCGGGACCAGGGCGACGAGGCCGATCCAGACCGCCTGTTGCTTCTGGATGAGGGCGACGATGTTGAAGATGACCGCCGCCGTAAAGGCGAGCGCCAGCCAGCGATGGATTTGCCGAATCCACTTGCTCAGATTCAATGGGACCTCCTCTGCCGATCGGGCGACCCGCCTATATCGATTTGCGTTGATCCGCACTACTTGCCGCGACCCTGCGGCATTGACGTTTCCTCGAATGCGCCTTACATTTCGCCTTACGACAAGTAAGGACACTTGCTCTCATGAGCGCCGCCACTCTGACCTCTAAGGGCCAACTGACCTTGCCGAAGGACGTTCGGATTGCGCTTCGCGTCGGACCCGGCGACCGGCTTGATTTCGTGCGCATGGAAGACGGCAACTTCGCAGTGATGCCGGCGACGCATTCGGTGAAGACGTTGAAGGGGTTAATCCCGAAACCGAAGAAGAAGGTGTCTCTTGAAGACATGGATAGGGCGATCGCGCGCGGGGCGAGCGGTCGATGATCGGGCTCGACACCAATGTCGTCATCCGGTTTCTCGCCCAGGACGATGAGGCGCAGTCGCCGGCCGCGACACGCCTGATCTCGCGCCTTAGTCCGGAGCGGCCCGGCTTCATCAGTCTTGTCGTCCTTGCCGAGATCACGTGGGTGCTGGCGAGCGCCTACAAGGCCTCCCGGCTGCGCATTGCACAAGCCGTCGATGGCCTGCTGCGCTCCGCCGAACTGATCGTGGAGGGCGCGGGGGCCGCCTACCGCGCACTCGCCGCTTACGAGGCTTCGGCAACCGGGGAATTCGCCGACGCCTTGATTGCGCAAGTCGCCGCGCTAGCCGGGGCGACTGAAGCCGTGACCTTTGACCGGAAAGCAGCGGCCCAGTTCGGCATGCGCTTGCTCGAAGCGGCGCATCCCTGAGCAAGATGATTTGGGACGCGAGAAGCTGGTGGAGGGGGGTGGATTCGAACCACCGTACGCCGAAGGCGGGCAGATTTACAGTCTGCTGGATTTAGCCACTCTCCCACCCCTCCAGGTTCGCTACGGAAATAGGAGCAAGGCGCGCAGTCGAAACGGCCCGGCCGGGAGAGGGCGCTCTATAGCGGTCGCGGCGAGGCTCCGCAACCAAGTCTCAATTCGTCCAGGTCCGGCGGCTGGCTTCTGTTTCGCCCGTGGCGAATTCCGGCTATGGCCATTTTGATGAAGGCCGGAAACAAACCGCGCCGCCGCGACGGACGCGACCAGCGCAGCCGGCGCGAAAAATCATCGCGGCCCATTTCGCAGTTTCGCCGCGATCAGGAACCCGCTGGCGCGCGCCGAGGTCATGGGGACAGAGGGCCTCTCGCGGATGAAGCGCCGAAGCGTGCGGAGCGGCTTTGGATCTACGGCCGTCACGCCGGTCTTGCCGCGATCGCCAACCCGCGCCGTCGCGTCAAGCGCATCCTCGCAGCGGACGGGGCGCTCGACTGGCTTGAAGAGGCGCGCCTTTCGCCGGAGCGTCGAGCGCTAGTTCGTACTGCGCCGGCCGCCAAACTCGATCGCGCGCTGCATCCGGGCGCAGTGCACCAGGGCCTCGCCGTCGAGGTCGAAGAGCTCGTGCGCGCCCGCCTCAAGGAGGCTTGTCGGCCGGAGGCGCGACGGCCGGTCCTCGTGCTCGACCAGATCACCGATCCGCACAATATTGGCGCGATCTTCCGGTCGGCGGCGGCCTTCGGGGCAAAGGCCGTCATCGTCCAGGAGAGGCGCACGCCGCCGCTCGCAGGCGCGCTCGCCAAAGCTGCGGCGGGCGCCGTCGAAATCGTCCCGTCCGTTCCGGTCGTCAATGTCGCCCGCGCCCTCGAGGGCCTCAAAACGCTCGGCTATCTCTGCGTCGGCCTCGCCGGAAACGCGGACGGTGAACTCGGGGATCTTCCGCGCGACCGTCCGATCGCACTCGTTCTCGGCGCTGAGGGGGCCGGGCTCCGGCGTCTTGTCGCCGAAACCTGCGACCGGCTGGTCCGCATCCGGGTCGATCGCCGCATGGAGAGTCTCAACGTGTCCAACGCCGCGGCGGTCGCGCTCTACGAGGCGACCCGATGAGTCTCGCGCGCATGCCGTCCGACGAACTCGCCGCCGGACTTCTTGCCCCGATGATCCGCACGCCGTCGCTCGGCGACCTGCCCCGCCCGGTTAATTTGCTCGATGAGACCGGCCGTGGACTGACGATCGCCGACGACGTGCTTGCGGGCGGCTATCTTGTTCTCGTCTTCGTCGCCGATCTTGCGGCTCCGTCGGCGATTGCGGAGTTGCGAGGGTACGTCGCGCGCGCCAGTGCGTTCGATCGGCTTTCCGCGAAAATCGTCGTTGTCACGGCATCGACCGATGCGGGGACCGTGCGGGCGGAGAAGGCGAGGCTCGGCCTGCCGTTTCCCTTTCTCTGCGACGCGGGAGGGACGGCGTTCGCGGGATACGGCCTGAAGAAGCGCCCGGATTCTCGTTCCCCTGTCGCGGTCCGTTCGGTTATTCTGACCCCGTATCGTCAGGTCCGCGCCGTTTGGGACGACGGAACGATGAGCGATCACGCCGAGCGCGCCGAAGCGCTGATTGCGAAATCCGCGCTTGCCGACGAACTCAGCTGGCGGCCGCCGCACGCGCCGGTGCTGGTCATCCCCCAGGTGTTTTCGCTCGATGAATGCAAGGAGCTGATCGCGCGCTTCGAGACGGTTGGAGAGCTGATCCTCGACAAAGAGCCGCTGCGCGGAGCGACTGAAGACTTCAAGACTCCGGTCTATGAATACGGACGCCAGGATCGCGTCGATCACTATGTCCGCAATCCCGACGCGATCGGGCGCATCGATGGGCGCCTCGTCGAGCGCGTCTTTCCGATGATCCGCCAGGCTTTCGCCTATGAAGTGACGCGCCGCGAGGATCTGACTATTGCGCGCTATGTCGGCAAGCGCTCTGGAGTGGCCATCGGCCACCGCGATAACCGCTCTGAAACGACACGGCACCGGCGCTTCGCCCTGAGCCTCAACCTCAACGACGATTACGAGGGCGGGGAGATGGTGTTTCGCGAATACTCTAACCGCGGTTACCGGAATCCGCCCGGCGCTGCGCTCGTCTTCTCATCGTCCCTGCTGCACGAAGTGCAGGAAATCGCCAGCGGCGTGCGCTATGCGCTGATCTCGCATTTTTTCAGCGACAGGGAGACGCGCAGATGACCGCGCAAAATGGCGGCTGCCACTGCGGCGCTGTGCGATTTGAGACGACCGGCTCGCCCCGTTTTGTCCAGCGCTGCCATTGCCAGACCTGTCGCCGGACCACCGGCGGGGCGTTTTCGACTTGGGTCGGATTTCAGGACTCGCAAGTCCGCTGGAGCGGGGTCGAGCGATCGTTCTACGCAAGCTCCGAAGGAGTGGAGCGCGGTTATTGCCGCAATTGCGGAACGCCATTGTCGTATCAGGGCGAAAGATGGGCGGGCGAAACCCATTTTCTGATCGGGGCATTTGACGATGCGCGCGCATTTACGCCGACCGGCGACCATTTTGCCGAGGAGGCGTTGCCCTGGTGCGCGCCGGAAAAGGTCTGAGCATGGCGGATGTTGAGAAGACTGCTGTCGTCACCGGAGTTTCCTCCGGCATCGGCCGGGCCATCGCTAAGGCGCTGATCGACGCCGGCTGGCGCGTCTTCGGCAGCGTTCGGAAGGAGAAGGATGCGAGGGACGCAGCAGCGGCGCTCGGATCGAAGTTCACGCCTCTGCTTTTCGACGTGACCGATGCTCAAAGCGTACGGGCTGCCGCCCTAAAAGTCGAAACGACGCTTCAGGGGCGAACCTTGAATGCGCTCGTCAACAACGCCGGCGTCGCGGTCGCCGGGCCGTTGCGTTACCTCCCGCTTGAGGACCTCGAGCGACAGCTCGACATCAATGTCTTCGGACCGATTCGCGTGACGCAGGCGTTTCTGCCGATGCTCGGCGCCGATGCGCGGTTCACCGGTCCGAAGGGACGCATCGTCAATATGAGCTCGGTCGCCGGCAGGAACGCGCTGCCGTTCATGTCGCCTTACGCCATGTCCAAACACGCGCTCGAAGCGATGTCCGAGAGCCTCCGGCGCGAATTGTCGGTGCACGGCATCGACGTTGTGGTGATCGGGCCGGGTGTCGTCACGACGCCGATCTGGGCGAAGGCCGACGACATGAATGTCGCCGCCTATGAAAAGACCGAATACGGGCCCCTGATCGCCGGGATGAAGGCGAGCATGCTCGCTTACGGGCAGACCGGGATCCCGCCGGAGGATGTCGGGGCCCTCGTTCTGCGCGTTCTCACCGCGAAGACGCCGAAGACACGCTACGCGATCCTCAAGAACAAGTTTATGCTCTGGACCCTGCCGCAAATCCTCCCGAAGCGGATGGTCGACCGCATCGTGGCGAAGCGCTTCAATATGCCCGCCCGCGCCCACACGTGAGATCCGGAGTTAGAGTTCCGTGACGCGCCCCCTCCGTCTCGCGGCTGCGCCGCTCGACACCTTCCCCGCTGGCGCGGGGGAGGAGGATCGGCGCGGCTCTCCTCCCCCGCGTGCGGGGGAGGTCCGCCCGAAGGGCGGGGAGGGGGCATGACTCGCTCAACCGGCATGGCGAGCACGAGCGCTTACAAAGCCGTCATCTTCGATTTCGGCGGCGTGTTCACAACGTCTCCGGTCGAGACCTTCGCCGCTTTCGAACGGGCGAACAGGCTTCCTGAACGCTTCATCGGCGGCGTGATCAAATCCAATCTGCATCATGGCGCTTTCGCCCGTTTCGAGCGCGCCGAGATCTCATTCGCCGAATTCGCGCGGCTGTTCGCAGAAGAGACGCGTGCGGCGGGCCGGGAAATCTCCGGGCAGGAATTCCTGGGGCTTCTGAAGGTCGGGCTAAAGCCGGAGATGATCGCCGCGTTCGAACGCATCCGCGCGGCGGACTTCAAGACCGGATGCATCACCAACAATTTCCCCGAGGCCGGAGAAGGGCGCGCGCGGGACGACGTCGGCCCGATCTTCTCGCAATTCGACCACGTCATCGAATCCTCGAAGGCGGGGGTCAGGAAACCGGAACCGCGCATCTACGAGATGATGTGCGAGGCGCTAGCCGTCGAGCCGCGCGACTGCGTCTTTCTCGATGACCTTGGAGTCAATCTGAAGCCGGCGCGCGCGATGGGCATGCGGACGATCAAGGTTCCGGTCGGCGACGTGCGGCCGGCGATCGCTGAGCTGTCGGACGTTCTCGGAATGGAGTTGCAATGACTAAAAGAACCGCGACCTGCGCCTGCGGCCAATTGCGCGTCGAGACGCGCGGCGAGCCCGTGCGGCTCTCCGTCTGCCACTGTTTGTCCTGCCAGCAGCGAACCGGAAGCGCGTTCGGCGTACAGGCGCGATTCAAGGATGGGGACATCGCAGTTTCCGGAACATCGCGGATCTATAAGCGCGTCGGCGATAGCGGCGGCAAATCGGAACGCCATTTCTGCGGGGACTGCGGGTCGACCGTGTTCTGGCGGATCGACAGCGTTCCTCAATTTACCTACGTCGCCACCGGCGCCTTTGCGGACCCGAGTTTTCCGCCGCCGACTGTCGCCGTTTATGAAGAGCGCCGGCATCCCTGGGTCGAGATTGCGGGGATCGCCGTTAGCGAATGAGCTGCTGACGACTCCGATTGCAGCACGGCGCGGGCGCGCGCAAAATCGGCGAGCAAGGAGACGATCATGGCCCCGTTTCGCCCGCGCGCGCAGCTTGCAACCCACGAAGTAGCGAACCAGCCGCCGCCTTTCGAAGACGTCAATCTCTTCGAGAGCGATCGGGCGTTGAAAGAGGCCGTCGATAAGGTGGGCGGCGCCGCGCATGTCGAGACGCTCGCCGATTTCGGCGCGCGCTGCGGTTCGGCCGAAACGATCGAATGGGGCGTTCTCGCCAACCGGAATCCGCCACAGCTCAGGAGCTTCGATCGCTATGGTCGCCGGCTCGACGAGGTCGAATTCCACCCCGCTTATCATTCGCTGATGGACCTCGGCATTTCGGCCGGGGTCGCCGCCGGCGCGTGGCGGGCGAAGGAGGCCGGCCACGTCCTCCATTCCGCTCTGATGTATCTCATGGGACGGGCCGATGGCGGCGTCTGCTGTCCGATGTCGATGACCTATGCGGTCGTCCCTGCGCTCCGCCGCGACCCGGCGATTGCGCGCGAATGGGAGCCGCGCGTGACGGCGCAAATCTATGATTCGCGCTTCATCCCGGCGGGCGAGAAAGGCGGCGCCACGATGGGCATGGCGATGACCGAGAAACAGGGCGGCTCCGACGTTCGCGCCAACACGACCCGGGCCGTCTCCATCGGCGGCGACGAGTACGAACTCCACGGACACAAATGGTTCTGCTCGGCGCCGATGTGCGACGCGTTCCTGACGCTTGCGCAGACGGACGCAGGGCTCACCTGTTTCCTCGTCCCACGATGGCGTCCCGACGGAACGCGCAACGCGTTCCATATCATGCGGCTCAAAGACAAGCTCGGCGACCGCTCCAACGCCTCGTCCGAAATCGAATATCACGGCGCTTATGCGCGACGCGTCGGCGAGGCGGGACGGGGCGTCAAGACCATCATCGACATGGTCCATCACACACGGCTCGACTGCATTGTCGGCTCGGCGGGTCTCATGCGCGCCGGCCTCGCGCAAGCGGTCTGGCACGCCGCTCATCGCACCGCGTTCCAGAAGACCCTGATTGACCAACCGGCGATGACCGTAACCCTCGCCGATCTCGCGCTCGAGGCCGAGGCTGCAACGGCGCTCGCCTTTCGCATCGCCCGCGCATTCGACAATGCGACGGATGCGACGGAAGCGGCCTTCGCGCGGCTGGCGACGCCCATCGCCAAATTCTGGATCTCAAAGCGGGCGCCGGGCGTCGCCTGCGAAGCGCTGGAATGCCTTGGGGGCGCCGGTTTCATCGAAGAAGGCCCGATGCCGCGCATTTATCGCGCCGCTCCGCTGAATGCGATCTGGGAAGGATCGGGCAATGTCATCGCGCTCGACATCCTGCGCGCGATCGGCCGCAAACCGGAGTCGATCGACGCCGTCCAGGCGGAAATCCTCTCCGCCCGCGGCGCCGACCGCCATCTCGACCGCCACATCGCGCTGCTCGACAAATGGTTCGAGCCGGGAATTCTCCACGAAGGAACCGCGCGCGCCTTCGCCGAAGACATGGCGCTTGCGCTCGAAGCGACGGCGCTCCTCAAAGTCGCGCCGGATTTCATCTTCGCAGGGTTCTGCGCCGCCCGTCTCGATCCCGAGAACCGCTCACTCGCCTACGGCGCCATGACCGCCGGAATCGACGCCGGACGAATCGTTGAGCGGGCTTCGCCGCTCGCCGCATAGGTCGGTGGCGGATGGGGTGGGATTCGAACCCACGAGGCGCTTGCGCGCCTGCCGGTTTTCAAGACCGGTGCCTTCAACCACTCGGCCACCCATCCTAGTTCCGGATGCTCAACGCGTTATCTAGGGCCGGGACTCATAACCAGTAGCAGATGATGGCTGTAATCTGAACGGCGGCGAGGAAGTTGGCGGCGAGCCTGTCGTATCGTGTGGCGATGCGCCGAA
>Ga0187893_10000297_pt1 | contig 128647 bp, 107 predicted proteins | sample MA1701074metaG_FD_139574 | JGI IMG/M metagenome (GOLD analysis project Ga0187893, IMG submission 139574) | White microbial mat communities from a basaltic lava cave in the Kipuka Kanohina Cave System on the Island of Hawaii, USA - MA170107-4 metaG ...
ACAGACCTGGAGGTCTGTCCTACCTGAGCAACTCGCCGAGTCGCCGGCAAGGAACTGCGGGGCCGGTGCCGGGCGCGACGAAATCGCGCGATGATGGATGCTTGGTCATCGCATTCTGTGAATCGCGCGATGATGGATGCTTGGTCATCGCATTCTGTGAATGGTTGGCAGTATTGGCGGTGGACAGACCTGGAGGTCTGTCCTACACGATGCGCATCATTTACATCACGGCGGGCACGGCGGGGATGTATTGCGGGAGCTGCTTCCGCGACAACACCCTGGCGGCCGAGCTGCTCCGCCAGGGCCACGACGTCCTCCTGGTGCCCCTGTACACTCCCACCACCACCGACGACGACAACGTCAGCCAGCGCCGCGTTTTTTTCGGGGGCGTCAGCGTGTACCTCGAACAGTACATCCCGTTCTTCCGCCGCTCCCCCGCCTGGCTCGACCGCCTGTGGGATTCCCCCGCGTTGCTCAAGCTGCTCTCCGGCATCGCCATCAGCAGCAGCCCGCGCCAGCTCGGCGAGATGACCCTCTCCGTGCTCCGCGGGGAAGACGGGAACCAGCGCAAGGAGTTCGAGAAACTGCTGACCTGGCTGAAGGAGCAGCCGCGCCCGGACATCGTGAGCATCCACGACTCGATGCTCATCCGCCTGGCCGCGCCCATCAAGCAGGCACTGGGTTGCAAAGTGGTGTGCACGTTGCAGGGGGAAGACCTCTTCATGCAGGGCATCCCCGAGCCCTACCGCACGCAGGCCCATGACCTGATCCGCGCGCATGCCGGGGACGTGGATGCTTTCGTGGCCGTCAGCGAGTACTACGCCGGGCACATGGCCGGCTGGCTGGGTATCCCGCGGGACCGCATCCACGCCGTGCCCCCGGGCGTCAACCTGGCCGGCTTTGCGCCGCGCGAGCGCGTGCGGGTGGGCGCCGCGCTGCGCGGCCCGCAGCGCGACCTCACCATCGGCTATTTCGCGCGCATCGCTCCGGAGAAGGGCCTGCACATCCTGTGCGAAGCCTACCGGCTGTTGCGGCAGGAGATGGGCCTGCCCAAGTCGCGCCTGGAGTGCGGCGGCTGGCTGGGCCCCGACTTCAAGCCGTACCTGCGCCGCGTCGGGGAGCGCATGAAGCAGTGGGGCCTCGGGGGCGAGTTCCGCTACCACGGCGCGCTCGACCGCGAGGAGAAAATCCGCTTCCTGCGCCGCCTCGATGTGTTCTCCGTCCCCGGCACCTTTCCCGGCGATCCGGAAGTGAACCAGCGGGACCTGCCCGGCTGCAAAGCGCTCTTCCTCATCGACGCGCTGGCCTGCGGCGTCCCTGTGGTGGAGCCGCGCCGCGGCGCATTCACGGAAATCATCGAGCGCACCGGCGGCGGCCTCACCATGGAGTGGAACGAGACGCGCCCCATGAGCCGCGCCATCGCCGAAGGCATCGCCGAGCTGTGGCGCGACCCCGCCCGCGCCGAAGCGCTGGGCCGCGCCGGCCGCGACGGCGTCCAACACCACTACGGCCCCTTGCAGCTGGCCGAGCGCTCCCTCGCGGTGTACGAGCAGATTCTGCGGCAGCGCCCCGCGGCCCCGGAAGTGGCCGCCAATGCCGCCCGAGGATGAGGTCCATGAGTCAAGCCATCGCTGCTGGGAGCGGTCCCCGCACAGGCTGCATGGCTGACGGCTGACCGCTCGACTCTTTGACTCTTTCACTCTTCCACTCTTAGACTCTTTCCTCCGATGCTCACCGTCGCCAACCTGACCAAGGACTACCCCACGCCGCGCGGCCCGCTGCCGGTGCTGATCAACATCTCGCTTACGCTGAACCGTGGGGACGCGGTGAGCATCATGGGGCCCAGCGGCTGCGGCAAGAGCACCCTGCTGTACATCCTGGGGGCGCTCGAGCCGCCCTCGAGCGGTGAGGTCATGCTCGACGGGCAGAACCCCTTCGAGCTGCCGGAGCCGGCCCTGGCCGCTTTCCGCAACCGCGCCGTGGGCTTCGTCTTCCAGGACCACTGCCTGCTGCCGCAGTTGAGCGTGCTCGAGAACGTCCTGGCGCCCACGCTGGTGGCCAGGTCCGAAAAGGGCTACGAGCCCCGCGCGCGCAGCCTGCTGGAACAGGTGGGCTTGGCCGACCGGCTCGAACACCGCCCGGCCGAACTGAGCGGCGGAGAAAAGCAGCGCGTGGCCATCGCCCGCGCGCTCATCAATCAGCCGCACCTGCTGCTGTGCGACGAGCCCACCGGCAACCTGGACCGCGACTCCGGCGAAACCGTGGCCCAGTTGCTCTTCGACCTGCACCGGAAGCAGCAGGCCATCCTGGTGGTGGTCACGCACAATGCCGAGCTGGCCGCGCGCTTTCCCGCGCGCTTCGAGCTGCGCAACCGCCAGCTGCAGAAAATGTAGGACGGGCCTCCAGGCCCGTCCTTTCCCCCACCACCAAGGCTCAAGGTCAATTCGACTCGCCCGTACCCCCGGCGGTAGACTCCCGCACCGGAGGCGTCCCATGAAAACCAGAATCCTCACTCTTGCCGCCGCAGTTTTCGTTTGCGCTGCACTCACCCCCGCGCAGCCGAAGAAACTGAAGGTGTACATCTCCGTGGACATGGAAGGCGTGGCCGGCGCGGTGACCGGCGACCAGCTCGGCCCCAGCGGCTTCGAGTACGCCCGCTTCCGCGACTTCATGACCAAGGAGGCCCTGGCCGCGGTGAACGCCGCGAAGGAAGCCGGGGCCACCGAGATCCTGGTCAGCGATTCCCACGGCAACGGCGAAAACCTGCTCATCGAGCAGTTCCCGCCGGACGTGCGCATCATCCGCTCCTGGCCGCGCCGCCTTTCCATGATGGCCGGGATGGACGCCACGTTCGACGCGGTCATCTTCATCGGCTACCACTCCTCGACGGACAATCCCGCGGGGGTCCGCGCGCACACGTTTTCTTCGGCGCGACTCACCCACGTCGGCGTCAACGGCACGGCCATGACGGAAGGCTCCTGGAACGCGGCCATCGCCGGCCACTTCGGCGTGCCCGTGGTGATGGTCTCCGGCGACGATGCGGCCATCGCCGAGGTGCGCAAGCTGGTGGGCAACATCGAAGGCGCCGAGGTGAAGAAGAGCCTCGGTTTCCACTCCGCCAGCACGCTCACGCCGCAAGCCTCGTATGAATTGATCGCGCGAAAAGTGAAGGCCGCGCTGGCCCGCCTCAAGGACTTCAAGCCCTACAAACTCGAAGCGCCCGTCAACCTGGACATTTCCTTCAAGCACTACACCCAGGCCGAAGCGCTGGCCTTTCTGCCCGGTGTCGAGCGCACCGGCTCGCACTCGGTGCGCTATCGCGCCCGCCACATGCCGGAAGCCTCCGACTTCATGGTGTTTGTGACTACCTACAGCACCACCCTGGAACCGTAGGAAGCGCGGGAAAGGCGGAAAAGGGAAAAGAGAGTAGCCTTCCGCCGGGGTTCCGCGGGGGACGGGCTTTTTTCTCTTTTTCTCTTTTCTCATTCCTCTCCAAAGGCACCCCCAAGGCGGCATGAAAATAACACTTGACAAGGCGGCGTCGGCGCATTACATTACCCTACGGTTATGCAACCACAGGGTTATGGAATGAGCGCCGCCGCCCACCTCGACGCCACCTTCGCCGCCCTGGCCGACCCCACCCGCCGCGCCATCCTGGCCCGCCTGGCCCGCGGCCAGGCCTCCGTGAACGAATTGGCCGAGCCGTTCGCCATGACCCAGCCGGCCATCTCCAAGCACCTCAAGGTGCTGGAGCGCGCCGGGCTGGTCTCGTGCGGGCGCGAGGCGCAGCGCCGCCCCCGCCGCTTGGAGGCCCGGCCGCTGGCCGAAGCCAGCGAGTGGCTGGCGCGCTACCGGGAGTTCTGGGAGGCCCGCTACCAGCGCCTCGACGCCCTTCTCGACGCCTTGCAGGCCGGAGAGAACAAAGGGCGTGGACGGCTTCGGCAGGTGTCGAATCCGGCTGCTGCCAATCGACCCAAGGCCAGGAGAGGAAATGCCTGAGGACCGCGCAGGAACGACAGTGAAATTCACCGGAATTGCCACGCTGACCGTGACCACGCCCAGTGAGCGCGAAATCCGGCTCACCAGAATCTTCGATGCGCCGCGCGCCCGGGTCTTCGAAGCCTGGACGAAGCCGGAACTGATGAAACGCTGGTTCGCCCCGCGCGGTTGGACCCTGGCCACCTGCGAATCGGAGATGAAGGCCGGCGGCGCGTTGCGCATGGTCTGGCAGGGTCCCCGGGGCGAGTCCATGGGCCTGCGCGGCATCTATCGCGAGGTGGCGCCGCCCGTGCGCATCGTACACACCGAGGTCTTCGACGACCCCTGGTACCCCGGCGAGGCCGTAGCCACCACCGAGTTCGAGGAGCGCGGCCGCCTGACCACCATGACCATGACCATCCTCTACGCCTCGCAGCAGATTCGCGACGAAGTCCTCCAGTCCGGCATGGACCGCGGTGTTGGGCAAACTTGTGACCGCCTGGCGGAGTTCCTGGCGGCGGGCTATGACCGGCTGGAGGAAGGGTTGCCTTCCCTGGCGCGCGGCGCCGCCGGCATGGACCCTGATACAGTTTCCGTAGAGCCAGGGAGGAGCCCCATGAAACGAACCGGTAGGCTGCAAATTGAGGCTCCCGGTGATCGTGAGATTGTCATGACGCGGGTTTTTCGCGCGCCGCGCCGGTTGGTCTTCGACGCGCACACCAAGTGCGACCTGCTGAAGCGCTGGCTCTTCGGCCCGGACGGCTGGTCGCTGGCCGTCTGCGAAACGGATCTGCGGCCGGGCGGGAAGTACCGCTACGTCTGGCGCCACCCGCAGAAGAAAGAAATGGGCATGGGCGGGGTGATCCGCGAGGTCGTCCCGCCGGAGCGGCTGGTCACCACCGAGAAGTTCGACGATGCCTGGTACCCCGGCGAAGCCGTCAACACCATGCTGCTCACCGAAAAAGACGGCGTCACCACCATGACCCTCACCCTGCTTTACGAATCGCGGCAGGCCCGCGAGGTGGCTCTCCAGTCCGGCATGGAAACGGGCATGGAGATGGGTTACGCCCGGCTGGACGTCATCTTCGCTTCCACGGCTGCCAAGTAAGGGCCGGCGACGGCCCAGGCCTGTGGCGCCGGGACGGGTTTCGTCCCGGCACTTTCCGTTTCGTAGTGTGCTGAGGGTGCCGCGACGAAACCCGTCCCGGCCCTACAGGGCTTTGCTTTCCGGGTTGGGACTTTATTCTCTCTGGTTGCGGGAGATGGCAAACCATGAAAGCCAAAACCAAAACGCCTTCAACCATAGACGAATACCTGGCGCCGCTGCCGCCGCGACAGCGCGCCGCGCTTCAGAAACTTCGCATGGCCATACGCGCGGCGGCGCCGAAGGCCCAAGAGTGCATCAGCTACCAGATCCCGGCCTTTCGCCTCCGGGGTAAGTTCCTGGTGGCTTTCGGCGCGGCCGCGAACCATTGCTCTTTCTATCCCGGCGCCTACCCGATCGCGGTCTGCAAAGGCCAGCTCAAAAGGTACAGCCTGAGCAAAGGCACCATTCGCTTCCCGGAAGGCCATCCGCCACCCCCGGCCCTGGTGCGCAAACTCGTGCAGGCCCGGATGGCGCAGCAGGCGCAGTCAAAAACTTAGCAGCTTGTTGAGAAACGCTCTTGACTGTCATCCCGAGCGAAGCGAGGGGTCTGCATCTTGCAGAAGAGTCCGGGAAATGCAGATTCCTCGCCGCCTGCGGCGGCTCGGAATGACAAGCGTCGGGGTTTTTCAACAAGCTGCTAGTGGGCATGGCGCGGTGGTAGCCGCCCTGAGCCCGCACCCCAAAAAGAGGCGCCGTTTCCTCATCGAACCGGAAGAAATATTGAAAAGCGCAGCGAGCCCTGGCGCGCGAGGAATCGAGCAAGCTGCCAACCTGGAGGGTGCGTTCAGTTCTGGGATCTGGTTTCGGGGTTGCGTTACGGCATCTGGCCATCTCTTCTATTCACTCATGTTGCCGAGCCTGAAATGCGTCCGCTCTCTTCCCAGTAGGTGGCTGCAATGTTCGGTAAGCCCCTCATAGGTACAACCACGGGCGCGCAGATTCTTGTTGGTGTGTACTTCCACCGAAAGGTAGTCGACTTGACTGAGAACTCTCGTATTGAGGAGGATCTCATACTCAGACCCTTCGCAGTCCACTTTGAGCAGCTTGCAACGGCGGATCTTGTGGGCATCAAAAACCTGATCCAGCGTAACCGAGGGAATGCCCTCGGCATAGGACGCGGTGAGCGATTTGGCGTTCGAGGTAGCGCCCCCGCTATTCCAGGGGTTCGTGGCCATGGTTAGGGAGCGGCCGTCACCGGTAATCGCGACCTTGTACGGAGTTACGTTCTTGACGTGATTGACATGAAGGTTGTACTCCAGGCATTTGAAATTCTCAGGAAAAGGCTCGTAGGCCAGCACATGCACATCGGGATGTAACTTGGCAATGAGCATGGCGAAGGCCCCGACGTGAGCGCCGACATCGATGACGCGGTCCCCCGCTTCGAACGGAATGCCCTTCAGTCCGTAACAGTCTCCTTGAAAGTCACGGACAATGAACTCGGCGGCCCTGGATCTCCATTGGTCGCACAGCTCCAGCGTAACCCCCGAAAGCGTGACCTTGTGTAGTCGCAACATGGGGCGCAGGTGTGGCAAGATTCTACCAGAAGGCCGGGATCGTTCGGAAACAGCCGCGCTGCGGCCGGTGAAAGTACACGCTGGGCGGTTCGTGGCAGAGTATTTCCTCCGTCCCAGGTCGGCAGCTCGGCATCGAGGATCAGGCTCCGGCCCGGGCGGGTCGTGCTGCAAAGGGAGATGTTCGGCGTCCGGGTTTTGCAGCGGGCTTGCGACGCAAACTAGAACCGCGGTGTCGGCCAAACCAGAGGCCACCTTGCCAGCCAGAAGAGAACGGTCGCCAACGAAGCCGGCCGGCGCCGCAGGTGCGGCATCCATCCATCTTGCCGTGCAGGAGGCGCTGGCGGCGCTGAAGCGCCTGGGAACGAAGAGAACTCTCGAGGAGATGCCGCGCCGCTACGGCATCTTTGCCAAGAAGGCCTTTGGGGTGAAGGTGGGCGACATCCAGCGCCTGGCCAAGGGCATCGGCCAGAGCCACGAGTTGGCCCTGGCCATGTGGGACACCGGCTGGTACGAAGCGCGCATGCTGGCCTCTTTCGTGGACCAGGCGGATCGCGTCACTCCCGCGCAGATGGACCGCTGGTGCCGCGACTTCGACAATTGGGGCATTTGCGATACCGTGTGCTTCAAGTTGTTTGACCGCGTCCCCGCCGCCTGGCAGAAGGCGCCTCGGTGGGCGGCATCCTCGGACGAGTTCATCAAGCGCGGCGGCTACGTGCTCATGGCCTGCCTGGCCGCTCACGACAAGGCCGCGCCCGACAAGAACTTCCTGCCTTTCCTGCCGCGGATCGAAAAAGGCGCGGCCGACGAGCGCAACTTCGTCAAGAAGGGCGTCAACTGGGCCCTGCGCGGCATCGGCCGCCGCAGCCTCATGCTCAACGCAGCCGCGGTCCTGGTGGCCCGACGCCTCGCAGAATCCCCCGCGCCCGCCCCGCGCTGGGTGGGCAAAGACGCGCTGCGCGAGCTTACCAGCCCCGCCGTCCAGCGCGGCCTTGCCAAGCGGGCCGGCAAGAGCAGGTGACACCCGGAGACTCCATGCCCTTTTCTGTTTTGCCTCTTCTCTTTTCCGGCTGATGCGGGGCCGGGCCGCGCAACATCGGCCTCCTCATTTCGTCTAAAGTATGAAACGCCGAATACCCATGCGCGCGCGGCGATACATCCTCCGGAGCCTCAGGCATTTCTGGCGCACCAACCTGGCGGTGGCGCTGGGGGCGGCCACCACTGTAGCGGTGCTGGCCGGGGCGCTGCTGGTGGGCGACTCGGTGCGCGGCAGCCTGCGCGAGCTGGCCCTGCTGCGGCTGGGACGCGCCACCCATGTGGTCACCTCGGAGTATTTCTTCCGCGAAGGGCTGGCCGGGGCGCTGGGCGCGGGCGGCAAGGTAGACGCCGTGGCGCTGGTGGTGCTGGAAGGCATGGTCACCCACGAGAAGAGCGGGCGCCGCGGAGCGCGCGTCCACGTCTATGGCGTGGACGCGCGCTTCTGGAAGTTCCACGCGCGGACCAGCGCTGCGCCCGAGCGCCGCGAGGTGCTGCTGAGCCCCGCGCTGGCCGCGGAGTTCGGCGCGGCGCCGGGCGATTCCATCCTGGTGCGCGTGCAAAAGCCTTCCGCCGTCCCGGTGGATTCCCTGCATGGGCGGCGCGACGACCTGGGCCGTACCTTGCGGCTTACCCTGCGCGCCGTCCTGCCCGCGGAGCAACTGGGCGAGTTCTCGCTGCGCCCGCAGCAAGGTGAAGTCCGCGCCGTGTTCCTTCCCCTGGCGCGCCTCCAGCAGGACCTGGGCCAGCCGGGACAGGCCAACGCCGTCCTGCTGGCGGAGAAGGCCCCGGACGATTCCGCGCCGCTGAACCTGCACGCCGCCCTGCGGCAGGCGTTCACGCTCGAAGACCTGGGGCTGAAGCTGCGCCTGCTCGAAGCGCAGAAAGCGATCGCGCTCGAAAGCGACCACCTCCTGCTCGAAGACGCGGTTGAGGAAGCCGCGCGCGGCGTGGCCAAAGAACGCGGCCTGGCCGCTGCGGGCTTTTTCACCTACCTGGCCAACACCATCCGCGCCGGCGACCGCGAGATCCCCTACTCCCTGGTGACCGCGGTGGAAGATTCCTCGCCGCTGGTGCGCCATCCGGGGCGCATCCATCCCGAACTGCCGCCCATTTTCCTGAATGAGTGGGCCATGCGCGACCTGGGCGCGCGCCCGGGCCACACCGTGCGCCTCGAGTTCTACGCCTGGCAGCCCAGCGGCGTGCTCACCGAGGGCCATCGCGACTTCGAGCTTCGCGGCCTTGTCCCCCTGGCCACCGTCGCCGCCGACCGCGCTCTCTCCCCCGAGTTTCCCGGCATCGCCGATTCCCCCAGCCTGAGCGACTGGGACCCTCCTTTCCCCGTGGACTTGCGCCGCATCCGCCCGCGGGACGAGGACTACTGGGACCGCTACCGCACCACCCCCAAGGCGTTTCTACGCCTCCAGGAGGGACAGCGCCTGTGGGCCTCGCGCTTCGGCCGACTCACCTCCCTGCGCTTCTCCGCGCCTCCGGGCAAGCCGCTGCCGAAGCTCGAGGACTTTGCCGCGGCTCTGCGCGGCGCGCTCCAGCCCGCACAGGCTGGGTTCACCCTGCGCGCGGTGCGCGAGGAGGGCGCGGCGGCCTCGCGGGGCGCGGTCAACTTCAGCGAGTACTTCGTGTACTTCAGCTTCTTCCTGGTGGTGAGCGCCACGCTGCTCACCGGGCTCTTTTTCAAACTGGGCGTGGAGCAGCGCCTCCGCGAGATCGGCCTGTTGCGCGCCGTGGGTTTCCCCCCGGAGCGCATCCGCGGGGTTTTTCTCGGCGAAGGGGGCCTGCTGGCGGTGCTGGGGAGCGTGCTGGGCGCCGCGGGCGCCGTGGCGTTCGCCGCCGGGATGATGTATGGCCTGGGCACGTGGTGGGTAGGAGCGGTAGGCACCACGCTCCTGCGGCTGCACGTGGAGCCGCTCTCGCTCATCGCCGGCGCGCTCGGCGGGATCGCCGCGGCGCAGGTCGCCGTGTGGTGGGCGCTGCGCGGGCTCGCCCCGGCATCGCCGCGCAATTTGATGGCCGGCGTGGCCCGGCCGGAAACGGGTCGGCCGCGCGCGCGCCGTCTGGCCAGGTGGGCCGCAGGCTTGGCCGTCGCGGGCGCCGGGCTGCTGCTGGCCGCATTGCTGGATCGCATCGGGCAGGTGGCCGGTTTTTTCGGCTCGGGCGCTGCTTTGCTGCTGGCGCTGGTCTTCCTGCAATGGGACTGGCTGCACGGCGCCGCGCGCGTGGATGCGCGGGCCACGGCAGGGTTCGCCCGCTTCGGCCTGCGCAACGCGGCATGGCGGCCGGGGCGCAGCCTGTTGTGCATCGCGCTGATCGCCGCGGCCACTTTCATCCTGGTGGCGGTCGAGTCGTTCCGCCGCGCGCCGGACTCGCACGCCGCCGGGCGCAAGGCCGGCACCGGGGGCTATGCCCTGCTGGCAGAATCGCAACTGCCAGTGGCCCACGACCTGAACGCGGGGGCCAATCTCGATGCCCTGGGACTGGGGGATGCCGCGCGCGCCACCCTGGCGGGCGCCAGGTTCCTCAGCTTCCGCGTGCGCCCCGGCGATGACGCCAGTTGCCTCAACCTTTACCAGCCCAAGAACCCGCAAGTCCTCGCGGCGCCCGCGGAGCTGGTCCGCAGCGGGAGCTTCGCTTTCCAGTCGTCGCTGGCCTCCACCCCGGAGCAAAGCGCGAATCCGTGGCTGCTGCTGGAGGCGGAGCCGCAGGACGGCCGCATCCCCGCCGCGGCGGACGCCAATTCGCTGGCCTACGTCCTGCACCGGAAGGTGGGCGACGAACTGGAACTGCCCGATGCCGCCGATCCCGCCACCGGCAAGCCCGTGCGCCTGCGCATCGTCGCCGCCCTCCGCGACAGCATCTTCCAGAGCGGACTGCTCATCGGCGAGAAGAACTTCCTCCGGGTGTTCCCCGCCGAGCCCGGCTTCCGCTTTTTTCTGATCGAAGCGGACGAGCAACAGGCCCCGGCGGTGGCCGCGGCGCTCGAGGAAGGCTTGCGCGACTTCGGCTTCGACGCCCAGCCGGCCGGCGAGCGCCTGGCCGTGTTCCATCGCGTGGAAAGCACCTACATCTCGACCTTCCAGGCCCTGGGCGGGCTGGGCCTGCTGCTGGGCACGGTGGGACTGGCGGCGGTGCTGTTGCGCAACGTGCTCGAACGGCGCCGCGAACTGGCCTTGCTGCGCGCGGTCGGGTACCGCGCCGCAGACTTGAACCGCATGGTGCTGGCGGAAAATGTGCTTCTGCTGGTGTGCGGGCTGTTCACCGGCGTGGTCCCCGCGGTGATCGCCATTGCCCCGGCGTTGCTCTCGCGGGGCGGAACGGGCAGCGGAGCATCCGTGGTGCTGTTGCTCGTGGCGGTGCTGGGCGCCGGGCTGGCCGCCTCCCTGGCCGCCGTCATCGCGGTGCAGCGGGCCCCGCTGCTGGCGGCGCTGCGCTCGGAATAGGAGCTTCGCGTTCTCTGCATTTTGGAAAGAACTAGGAGCGCCTGACTCCGCGCGCGCCACGCCTGCCGGAGTGAAACCGGGGCGCCGGGCCGCGCGTCCTGTGTGCTATAACTCTGAATCCGGAGGAGCCATGAAGCGGACTCAAAGACTGTTTCTCATTCTCCTGGCGGGCGCGGGCTTGCTGGCCGGAGCGGCTTTCTTCTCCCTTGAACCCGGCGCCGCTGCGGCGGCGAAGGATGAGTGGTGGCCGCAGTGGCGGGGCCCGGCGTTGAACGGCATCAGCACGGAGAAGAACCTGCCGGTGAAGTGGTCGCCCGAGGAAAACGTGGCGTGGAAGCTGGCCATGCCGGGGCGCAGCGGCTCGACGCCCATCATCTGGAAGGAGCGCATCTTCCTCACCACCACCGACGAGGACGACATTCAGCTCTGGGCCGTGGAGCGCAAGAAGGGCGAGATCGTGTGGAAGCAGTCCCTCGGCGCCGGCGGCAAGGCCCTCTACCGCAAGCACAACATGTCCTCGCCCTCCCCGGTCACCGACGGCAAATGGGTTTACGTGGTCACCGGCACGGGCATCTTCAAGGCCTTCGACTTCAAGGGCAAGGAGCAGTGGAGCCGCGACCTGCAAGCCGACTACGGCAAGTTCGGCCTCAACTGGGGCTACTCCTCCTCGCCGCTGCTGCATGAGGACGCCCTGTACGTCCAGGTGCTGCACGGGATGAAGACCGACGACGACTCTTACGTCCTGCGCGTCAACAAAAAAGACGGCAAGACCGTGTGGCGGCAGGTGCGGCCCACCCAGGCCATCCGCGAGTCGCCCGATTCCTACACCACGCCCGCCCTGCTTCAGGACGGCAAGAACGTGACCATCGTCATCAGCGGCGGCGACTGCGTCACCGGGCACGACGCTGCCACCGGCAAGGAACTCTGGCGCGTCAACGGCCTCAACCCGGAGAACAACCAGTTCTATCGCATCGTGGCCTCGCCGGTGGTCTTCGACGGGCTGGTGTACGCCCCCACGCGCGTCCGCCCGCTCACCGTGTTCCGCGCGCCCCAGTCCGGCGAAACCGGCGACATCACCGAGTCGCACAAGGTCTGGACCACACTCAACGGCCCCGACGTGCCCACGCCCGTCACTGACGGCAAGTACTTCTACGTGGTCAACGACCGCGGCATCCTCTGGTGCCTCGACGCCAAGACCGGCGCCGAAATCTGGGGCAACCAGCGTATCAAACCGGGGATCTACAGCTCCTCGCCGGTGCTGGCCGACGGCAAAATCTATGCCACCAGCGAAGAGGGCGTCACGACGGTGGTGGCCGCGGGGCCCAAGTTCGAAGTCCTGGGCGAAAACTCCCTGGCCGACTACACCCTCAGCTCGCCGGTCATAGTCGAGCGACAGATCTTCCTGCGCACCGACAAAGCCCTCTGGGCCATTGGGAAGAAGTAACCTTCGAGACACAGCGGGAAGATTCTCACAGGAGCTTTCTCAGGATTTCCTCGGGCACGAGGTCCCGCAGGCCCCGCAGGCCCGGATGGCTTTCCAGGAGGCGGGCGATGTCTGCGAGGTCCTCCCCGCGCCCAGAATGGCGGGACAAACGTCGGCGGACAACCTGCGCCCTAGGACGAGGGTTTGTAGTACAGCACCAGCCCGGCGCCCACCGACGCCAGCAGGAAACCTGCGTAGAGCAGCGGGTGGGGCGCCGTCTTCGGCGGATGCAGCCACATCGAAACCAGCACGTTGATCACCGGCGCGCCCCCGAACACCAGCGGCATCACGTACGTGGGCAGCCCGCCGAACTTGAACGCGTAGATGATGCACACCGCGCCCACGGCGCCCAGCGCTCCCGCCGCCGTTGCCGCGGCGGTCCCTTGCAGGTGAAACCCCTTCAGGTCGCCCTGCTGCGCCAGCGCGACCACCGGTACCAGCACGCCGATCAGGAAATAGGCCACCCCGACGCACAGCAGCGCCTTCATCGGACTGCCTAGCGCCACCTGTCCTTTGTGCAGCGCCGGCCCGTACATGCCCCACGAGAGCACGGCTCCCGCGACGAACAGAACCCAGATCATAGAGCGTCCTTCCTTTGCGGCTTGTGCCGGAATGGTCACGCGTTCTTGCTCTGCGAAGTGCGGATTCTGCACTGCGCTCGAAACGACGCCGGGGCAGGTGGGAGCCGAATCGCCGGGCACCAACCGTCCCGGCGCTACTGGCCGAAGCTGGACAGCGCGTTCTGCGTGCGGATGTAGATGCGCCCGCCGCTGATGGCCGGGGTGGCGTACACCTCTTCCTCCAGCTTGTTCACGGCCAGCACCTCCCACTGCGCCGCGGCGGTCACCACCGAGACGCTGCCGTCCTGGCTGATCAGGAACACTTTGCCGTCGGCCCCCACCGGCGATGCGAAGTACTTATCAATGGCCCCGGCCAGCCGCCCCTGCTTGTGCACGGCGCCTGTAGCCGGGTCGAAGGATAGCAAAATGCCGCTGTCGTTCACCATGAACAGCACGCCCCGATACAGCAGCGTCGAGGGAACCTGCGGCACCGGCCGGCGGTAGCTCCACCGCAGGCTCTTGGCGGTCATGTCTCCCGAGCCGCCCATCCGGATGGCCAGCAGCCCGTTCTCCGCCAGCATCATTTTGCGGTAGGCGTCCCAGTCGTGGGCGTCGAGTTTTTCGTCCCGGTCCAGGTCGAAAACGAAGAAGGCCTCCTGCAGCATGGGATCCTTTTCGCCTTCGGCCTTGGAGATTTTGCCGTCCTTATCGGCGTCGAACCTGGCCAGGCTCTCCGCGAACGGCGGTACCTGGATTTGCCGGCCGGGCTGGTTCTGCGGGAAGCCCCAGCCGTTCACGTACAGCGTGTCGGCGTCGTGGCTGGCGATGGACTTCATCTCGCACGCCAGGCCCCGCACCCACCACACCCGCTTCCCGTCCGCCACGGAGTAGGCGCTCAACTGATACGACTCCGGCGCCAGCACCTGCGGCCCGCCCGTGGCCGGCTGATAGAGGATGGGTGTCGAGTACCCGGAGATGACTTCGGGCCGCTCCACTCGCCAGCGCACCCGCCCGGAGTCCTTGTCCACCGCGATCATGTACGAGCCGGAGTCCTGATCCACCGGCAGCACCACCATCTTGCCCGCCAGGATCGGTGAGGCGCCGAAGCCCCACAGCACGTTGAACGGCCCCAGCGGCAGCTTCCAGCGCTCCTTCCCCTCCGCGTTGTAGGAAATCAGGCCGAAGTCCTGGAAGAAGGCGTACACGTTCTCGCCGTCGGTCACCGGGCTGGGCGACGCGGGGTGATTGGGCTTCAGCAGCCGGTCGGTGCGCCCGCGCGGCACTTCACGCTGCCAGAGCAGTTTGCCGTCCTTCTGGTTCACGCAAATCACCAGCAGCTTCGTTCCGTCAAACGCGGTGACGAAGATGCGGTCGCGCGAAAGCACCGGCGAGGAATGGCCCGGCGGCAGCGCCGTCCGCCACTGCCGGTTCTTGCCGGCCCGGAACTCCACCGGCAGGTTGGTGCTGGTGGAGATGCCCGTCCCGTTGGGCCCGCGGAATTGCCGCCACTCGTCCGCGGCTTCGCCCCCCAGCGAAGGCGCCAGCAGCATGAGCGCCGGTAAGTAGAATCGCAATCTCATGGGAGTGCGCCTCACATCCGCCCAAAGACAATCTCACAGAACGCGCGGCCTCTCAATCGTAACAAAGCGCGCCGCCTTCCCCTTCCCGGCTTTGCGCAACAGATTGCAACCATCGCCGCCCAACGGCCCCTGTAACATCAGCTATACTTGCAACGTCTAATTTCTTCAGGCAGTTGAGCGGTTGGGAGCCGTCGTTGTGGAAGAAACCACGGTCGGAAGCTATTTCGTATCGAATTACCCGCCGTATTCCTTCTGGAGTTCGGCGCACGTGCCGGCGGCGCGGGCGGCGCTGGCACGCCCCCCTCGCCCGGGAACGCCGCTAGGCGTCTATCTGCACATCCCTTTTTGCCGCAAGCGCTGTACCTTCTGCTATTTCAAGGTGTATACGGACAAGAACGCCGCGGAAATCGAAAGCTACCTGGACGCCACCCTCGCGGAATTGAAGCTGTTCGCGGCGCAGCCGGCCATCCGCGGGCGCAAACCCAAGTTCATCTACTTTGGCGGCGGCACCCCTTCCTACATTTCCTCGGACCAGCTCACCACGCTGGTCACCGGCATGAAGGACCTGCTCCCGTGGGACCAGGCCGAGGAAGTGGCCTTCGAATGCGAGCCCGGCACCCTGACCGAAGCCAAGCTGCGCGCCATCCAGGAAATGGGCGCCACGCGCCTCAGCCTGGGCGTCGAGAACTTCGACGAAGAGATACTCCGCGCCAACGGCCGCGCCCACGGCGCCCGCGAAATCCCCCGCGCCTACGACTACGCCCGCAGCATCGGCTTCGACCAGATCAACGTGGACCTCATCGCCGGCATGGTGGGCGAAACCGATGAGAACTGGCGCGCCAACATCCGCCAGTTGATCGCCCTGGACCCGGAGATGGTCACCATCTACCAGATGGAGATTCCCGGCAACACCGTCATCTTCAAAGAAATGCAGGCCCTGGGGCAAAGCGTCGCGCCGGTGGCCACCTGGCGGGCCAAGCGCGCCTGGGTGCGCTACGCCTTCGAGGAACTGGAGAAGGCCGGCTACACCGTCACCAGCACCACCACCGCGGTCAAAGACCCGGCGCGCAACAAGTTCCTGTACCGCGAATACCTGTGGCGCGGCGCGGACCTGCTGGGACTGGGCGTGGCCTCCTTTTCGCACCTCAGCGGGGTGCACTTCCAGAATGAAACCGAGTTCGAGACCTACCTCGAGGGCCTCCGCCGGGGCCAATTGCCGCTCTGCCGTGCCCTGGCCCCCTCTGCGGACGAGCTGATGATCCGCGAGTTCATTCTCCAGATGAAGTTCGGCGGCGTGCGTCGGGAGTATTTCCAGCGGAAGTTCGCCGTGGACCCGCGGCAACGCTTCGCCGCGGAGCTGGAAGGACTCCGCCGGCAAGGGCTGCTGGCCCGCAACGACGACGAAATCCGCCTGAATCGCGAAGGCCTGCTGCGCGTGGACGAGCTGGTCCACGACTTCTTCCTGCCCCAGCACCGGGAGGTCGCCCTTGCCTGAGTCCGGCTACGACGTCGTTGTGATTGGCGGCGGCCCGGCCGGCGCCACCGCCGCGGCCACCCTGGCCCTCAAGGGCCGCCGCGTCGTGGTCCTGGAGAAAGAGAAGTTCCCGCGTTATCACATCGGCGAGTCGCTGCTGCCCTACGCCTACTACACCCTGGGCCGCATCGGCATGCTCGAAAAGATGAAGCACTCCCGCTTCGTCAAGAAATTCAGCGTGCAGTTTGTGAACACCCAGGGCAAGGCTTCCCATCCCTTCTACTTCTTCGATCAGCTCCACCACGAGGCTTCGCAGACCTGGCAGGTGCTGCGCAGCGAGTTCGACCAGTTGCTGCTCGATAACGCCCGCGAAAAAGGCGCCGTGGTGCACGAGGAAACCCTGGTGCGCGACTTCCTTTATGACGACGGCCGCGTCGCGGGTGTTGCCGCTGTGAACCAGGCGGGCCAGACCGTGGAGTTCCGCGCACCCATGACCATCGACGCCAGCGGCCGCGACTCCCTGGCCATCACCCGCAACCGCTGGCGCCAGCGCGACCCGTACCTCAACAAGATTGCTGTGTGGACCTATTACCGGGGCGCGCAACGCGACTCCGGCGTGGACGAAGGCGCCACCACCATCGCCTACGTCCCCGAGAAGGGCTGGTTCTGGCACATCCCGCTGGCGGGCGACGTGGTCAGCGTCGGCATCGTCGCCGAAAAAGACTACCTCTACCGCGAGCACAGCGACCCGCAGGCCATCTTCCACAGTGAAGTGGCCAAGAACCAGTGGCTCACCGACCACCTCGCGCCGGGCACGCAGTTCGGCCCTTACCGCGTGACCGGGGAATACTCCTACCGGTCGCAGCACTGCGCCGCGGATGGACTGGTGCTCGCCGGCGACGCCTTCGCCTTTCTCGACCCGGTTTTTTCCTCCGGCGTCTTCCTGGCGCTGCGCAGCGGCGAAATGGCCGCCGACGCCGTGGACGACGCGCTCGCCGCCGGCGACGTCTCCGCCGAGCGCTTCGCCGACTACGGCCGCAACCTGTGCTACGGCATCGAGGCCATGCGCCGCCTGGTGTACGCCTTCTACGACCACGCTTTCCACTTCCGGGTCTTCGTGGACGCCTACCCGGACATGAAGGGCGACATGACCGACTGCCTGATGGGCAACCTCTTCCGCGATTTCGACCCCATGTTCCGCGCCGTGGCCCAGTTCGCCAAGAACATCCCCGCCCCTTTGCCCCACGGCGGCCCCGCCGTGCTCACGCCAACCGTGGCCCAAACAACAGCCGACTCAGCTTGAACGTTCTGCCGGGCGGGCATTCGTATTGTGTGATTGTGCGTTTGGGTGATTGTGTGATTTGGGCCAAGTTCCCGACAGACCAGCGCAATCCCACAATCACCCAATGCAGGTCCCATCCAGCGAGGTCAGCCCGAGGCGGCGGTGATGGGAATGCGCGCGCGGTACTTCGCAGGGAGGGGTTTGGGGCGGCCCTGGCCGTCGCAGATGACGTGCAGCGTCTCTCCCCGCGCCAGCAGCGCGCCGGTCTCATCGTGGAAGACCTCGTAGGCGAAGCGCAGCGTCTTCTCCTTCGATTCCGCCACCCAGGTGCGGATGCGGATAATATCGTCGTAGCGCGCCGGCTTCTCGTAGGAGCACCTCACCTCCACCACCACGGTGTGGCTGTCGTCCTGTTGTTCCATTTCCTTGTACGGGAGCCCCAGCGAGCGCAGCAGCTCCACGCGCCCTACTTCGAACCATATGAAGAAGTTCGAGTGGTACACGGCGCCCCACTGGTCGGTCTCCGCGTAGCGCACGCGCAGCTTCGTCTCGTGACTCGGATGCGTCTCTCGCGCCTCGCCCTGCGGATTCATCTTCTGGTCGTTCGGGTCTGGCCCTCTCTTTGGGTTCATGGCCCGCCGATTCTAGCACCCGCGGAATGCGGGAGCTTGCTCCCGCCCGCTTTGGCGAAGCTCGCTTCGCGGGTTTTCTTCGTTTGCCCTCAGTGTCCGAGAGCAAATCCGGCAGCGCGCCCAACAAAACTGGGGGCAAGGCGGGCGGGAGCAAGCTCCCGCACCCCGCAGGTGTGCTCCAGAGGGTAGGGGCCGGTCTTTAGACCGGCCCGGTACCGCGTCATTTGGGAATGAGCATATGACACCACTACCGACCGGCCCGACCCTCTTGACGGAAGCTACGCCAGCGCAACATAGTGGAGGCGTGAAGAAAGCCGCGTTAGTCCTTCTTGTTGCCGCGATGTACGCCCTGCACCAGGATTCTTGGCTGTGGCGCACCGCGCAACCGCTGGTGTTCGGCGTCCTGCCCGCAGGCTTGGCTTATCACGCCGCCTACACGCTGGCCTGCGCTGGGCTGATGGCCCTGCTAGTTCGTGTTGCCTGGCCAACCCACCTTGAAGATAATCAGTGACTTAACTCGCGGAGAAAAAAACTACTTGTCCAGCATGGGCGGGGGGGTACGACTACCTTTCCAGCATGTGGCTTGGTCCAACGCTCGCGTGCTATACGCCCAAAGGTCTCGTTTTCGTTGGTCCTTCCAAGAAGCAGTTCGCCTAGCTCCGGGCTGTTCCCAAGTAACTCCTCTCAATCGGGCAGTTGGTCGCGGGCGGGCTCGGGCAGCTTGAAGCTGACGGCCAGCGCCACCACGTACACCGCGCCTGCGACCGCGGCGGCCGCATACGCCAGCTTGGCGAAGGCCGTGGGCCCCGGCATCATCGTAGCCAGTTGCGTGGTGACCACCGCCGCGAAGGTGCCGATCATGCGCCCGCCCACATTGGCGGCGAAGCTCTCCCCGGTGCCGCGCAGGTGCACCGGATAGACCCGCGGCAGATAGTTCCCCCAGAAGCTCAGTTGTCCCACCACCAGCACCCCTGCCAGGAACGCGCTCCACTTGACCAGCTCGAGGCTGGTGACCGCCGGGAAGAAAAACACCAGCGGGATGATGATCAGCGCCGGCCCCACGAAGACCCGCAGCAGCCGCTGCCGGCTCACAATCTGCACGGCGAGAAACGCCAGCAGGAAGCGTCCCACCAGTCCGCCGGTCTCCTGGAAGATTTGCACCGTGCCCGCGGCCGCCTGCTTCACCTGCGCCGACTCGTTCACCACTTCCGGCAGGCCCGGCACGATGCGCGGCAGGTGTTGCAGCGCGCCGAAGGTGGGCGCGTAACTGAGCGCCATCAGGATGGCGGTCACGATCGTGGTGCGGCGGTACTCCGGACGGAACAGCTCCGCGAAGCTGGGCCGCTTCAGCGTGCCCGAGCGTTTCTTCTCCGCCCACACCGGCGATTCCGGCAGGAACGGCCGGATCAGGATCAGCGGCAGCGCGGGGATCACCCCGGAGATCAGCGTATAGCGCCAGGCCTCGTGCCCGCCATAAATCTCCGGCAACGACGCCGCATGCTTCACCACGAGGACGTACATCCCGCTCACCATCAGCCCGCCGAACGAAGAAAACGCCTGCGTGTAGCCCAGGACTTTCTCCCGCTGCCTCGGGTGCGGGAAGAGCTCCGCGATCCAGGCGATGCCGGCCACGAACTCCACGCACACCCCGATGAACGTGGTGCAGCGCAGCACCAGGAACATCTCCGGGGAGGTGGAGAATCCGGCCGCCAGCGACGAAAAGGCGTACACCAGGATGCTCCAGGTGAGCACGCGGCGCCGCCCCAGCCGGTCGGTCAGGTACCCGCCCAGCAATCCGAAAATGCCGCCGCACACCGCGGGCACGTAGAACAGCAGCCCCACCCAGGCCTGATACTCCGGCGTGCCCTGCCGGATCTGCGCCAGCGCGCCGAGGGCCGGACCGATAACCAGCGGCAGCATCAGCAGCTCGTAGATGTCGAAGGCGAACCCCAGCGCGGCGATGACGCACACCAGCCACTGCGTCCGTGTGAGCGGCGGGGCCACGCTGGAATCAGAATGAGTCATAATGTCCGGCTCCAAAGCGCGCGAGTCTATCACACGCTGTGGTGCTGGTCGCCGCGAATGCGCCGCGCGATGGAACGAAAGTTAGACGCGCCAACGTCCAATGGTGTGATGGGGCGATTGGGTGATGGTGTGATTGCTTCGGAGTCGTGCCCGCGCGGGGCCGAAAAGCATTCCATGGAGATGGCACAGGACAGAGCCGGTTCATACCCGGGCCCCACCGGGGGGCCATCACCAAATCACACCATCGCCCAGTCACCCAATCCCCGATGATCCCTGCCGCCTTCATTTTTGTTTACCTCGGCGTAGTCTTCTACATCGGCATCTTCGCCTTCCGGCACGCGGCCCATCGGAACGAGGCCGAGGATTACTTCCTGGCGGGGCGCTCCCTGGGCCCGGCGGTGTTCCTGCTGTCGCTGTTCGGGACGCACATGACGGCCTTTTCCATCCTGGGGTCGTCGGGCCACGCTTTTGCCAACGGCATCGTCACCTACGGGCTGATGGCTTCGTCGTCGGCCCTGGTGGTGCCGCTGTGCCTGCTCTTTGCCGGCACCCGCATCTGGGCCCTCGGACGCCGGCACGGCTTCATCACCCCGGTGCAGATGTTCCGCGACCGCTGGGAGTGCGGCCACATCGGCACGGTGATCTTCGCGGTGCAGGCCGTCTTTCTGCTGCCCTACATCATCATCGGGGTGATGGGCGGCGGCACGACGCTCGAAGTGATCACCGGCGGCCTGGTGCCCTACTGGCTGGGCGGCGCCCTGGTGGCCCTGGTGGTGATGAGCTACGTCTTCTTCGGCGGGATGCGCGGCACCGCCTGGGTGAACGCCTTCCAGACCACGCTTTTCCTGGTGTTCGGCCTGATCGCGGTGGGCGTGATCGGCGCGGGCATGGGCGGATTCGCGCGCGTGATGGAGCAGCTCGGCGCGGCGCCGGCCACCGCCCCGCTGCTCACCCGCGAGCGCGTCCCGCCGCTGTTCTTCCTGAGCTACACGCTGATCCCGCTTTCCGGCATCGCCTTCCCGCACATCGGCATCTTCTGCCTGACGGCGCGGCGGATGGCGCACTTCAGGCGCACCGTGGTGCTCTACCCGGTCTGCCTGCTGGCCATCTGGCTGCCGTGCGTGTACCTGGGCGTGGCCGCCAACAGCGCGAGGAATATTCCGGCCATCGCCGCCAAGCAGGAAGCGCGCCGCGCGCTGGCCACGCCGGGCGCGCAGCTCACCGGCGAGCAGCGCGAAGCCCTGCGCGCGCGGGCCGCGGCCGACGACGTGATCCCCATCTTGCTCCAACAGCACGCGCCCCTTTGGCTGGCCGGCCTGCTGGGCGCGGGCATCATGGCCGCGGTGATGGCCAGCGATTCGCAGATCCTGGCGCTCTCCACCATGTTCACCGAGGACGTGTTCGCCTTCTACGGCGGCAAGGAGCGCTTCGGCCAAGCAGTGCAGGTGCACACCGGCCGCCTGTTCGTGATCCTGCTGACCCTGGCGGCCTATGCCATCGCGCTGGCTTCGCCCGCGAGCATTTTCGAGCTGGCGGTGCAGTACGCCTTCTCTGGCTACGCCGCGCTGAGCGTGCTGGTCTTTGCCGCGCTGTTCTGGCGGGGCAGCACCAAGTGGGGCGCGCTGGCGGCTACCCTGTGGACCGCCGCGGCCGTCGCCGGCGTGGCTGTGTTCCAGGCCGTGGCGCCGCCCCCGCCGCCGGGCGCGGCCACGGTGGCGGTGGCATGGTCGCTCGGCGGGCAGGCGGCGCTGGTGCGCACCTTCGCGGGGACGACGGTCTTCGGCTTCCTGCCTGTGGCGCCCATTACGCTGGTGGCGGCCCTGCTCATGGTCGTCGTTTCGCGCGTTACGCCAAAGCCAGCGCCTGGCACGCTGGCCCGCTACTTCGATTGACCCTGCTTTGCCGGCAGCCCCGCCTAAGGGATGAAGGTGATGTGCTAGGATGATTTCCCGAGTTGTGAGGATGACACCATGAAGCGGTACACCAAATCAATGGTTCTGGCGAGCGTCCTGGGGCTGAGCCTGGCAGCATTGCCCGGGGGGGCTGAAAAAAGTGGTACCGGCGCTGCGGCCAACTGGCCCGGCTGGCGCGGCACCGGCACGGGAGTCTCCACCGAGACGGGGCTGCCCGACGAGTGGAGCGACTCGAAAAACGTGCTGTGGAAGACGCCCCTCCCGGGGCGCGGCCATTCCTCGCCCGTGGTGTGGGGCAACCGCGTGTTCCTGACCACGGCGATTGAGGGCGAAGCGATCCCCGGGGCCAAGGCCCCAGTCCACACCATTGACGGCCAGGTCTTCAAGCACCCCGACAGCATGGGCGCCGACAAGAAGCACACGTTGAAGGTGCTGTGCCTGGACCGCGACTCGGGGCAGATCCTCTGGGAGCGCACGGTACACGACGGGCCGGTGTACGACGACCGCCACCGCGGCTCGAGTTATGCCTCGCCCACGCCGGTGACCGACGGCAAGCTGGTGTACGCCTACTTCGGCAGCGAAGGGCTGCACGCGCTGGACTTCAGCGGCAAGCCGGTGTGGAAGGCTTCCTTCGGCAACCTGGGCACGGTGGGCATGGGCGTGGGTACATCTCCGGTGCTGTACAAAGGGCTGGTGATTGTGCAGGCCGACACGGAAGACGGCAAGGACTCGTTCATCGTCGCGGTGGACGCGAAAACCGGCAAGGAGAAGTGGCGCGCGCCGCGCAAGGTGGAGGCGAGCTGGGCCACTCCGGTGGTGATGGAGGGCGCGCGCGCGGAGCTGGTCACCGTGGGCAACCAGAAAGTGATCGCCTACGACCCGCTCACCGGCAAGGAACTGTGGAACAGCAAGGGCGTGGAGAGCAACGCCATCCCTTCGCCGCTGAAGGGCGAGGGCTTCGTGGTGGTGTACACCGGCTACCCGCAGCGCCGCGTGTACGCCATCCGCACCGGCGGCACCGGCGACGTCTTCGCCTCGCACGTGGCGTGGACGTTCGACCGAGGCACCGCTTACGTGCCCTCGGGCATTCTGTACGGCGGCTACGTTTACTTCCTCACCGGGCGCGGCATCATGACCTGCGTGGACGCCAAGACCGGCGAAGTGAAGTACAACGGCGGCCGCGTCCCCGTCCCCGCCACCTTCACCGCGTCGCCGCTGGCCTTCGACGGGAAGATCCTGCTCTTCAGCGAAGACGGCGACGCCTTCGTCATCAAGGCCGGCGTGGAGCATGAAGTGTTGCGCACCAACTCGCTCGGCGAACCCATCTTCTCGACGCCCGCCGCCAGCGCCGGGCGGCTGTTCATCCGGACCGACAAGCACCTGTGGGCCATCGGCGCGAAGTAAAAAAACTCACCGCAGAGGACGCAGAGGGTCGCACGGGGCGCGGAGAGCCCCATGGCTGACACCCGACAGTTGACAGCCCGGAGGCCAGCCGATGGCCAAGCGCCTACCTTCCTCCCCATGGGCGTTCTCTGCGAGGCTCGGCGTCCTCTGCGGTGAGGTTTTTCTTCACTCATGCCGCAGGGCGTCCATCGGATGGATGCGCAGGACGCGGCGCGCCGGGACGACGCAAGCGGCCAGTCCCGCGGCGAGCATGACCACGACGAAAGCAAAGGTGAGCCACGGTCCGCCGGGTTGCACATCGAAGGGAATCACCTTCACCAGTTGCAGCACGCCCGCGGCGATGCCCACTCCGAAGGCGGCGCCCGTCGCGAGCTGCGCCGCGGGGCGGCGCAGGATGGCGCGCAGCAGGTTGGCGGAAGTGGCGCCCAGCGCCAGGCGGATTCCCATTTCGCGCGTCCGCTGCGTGACGGAAAAGGACACGATGGCATACACGCTGGCGGCGGAGAGCAGCAGCGCCATCCCGCCCATCAGCAACAGGCCCGCGCCGATGGCCTGAAAGACAGCGCCCACTTCCCGCAATTGCTCGCCGAGCGTCATGGTCCACTGCACCTGGGCGCGCGGAGCTTCGCGCAGGACGGCTTCGTGCACGGCGGGGACCAGCGCGCGCGGGTCGCGCTCGGCGCGCACCGCCAGCCGCAGGAAGCTGGAGGGCGGCTGCGGGATGTACAGCCCTTCGGGGCGCGTGGGGTCGCCTGGGTTGAAGCCCAAGTCGGGAACCACGCCGATGATTTCCATCCATTGATGCGGCTGGCCCGAGGGCGGCGCGACGCGCACGCGCGCGCCGAGCGGGCTGCGCCCGGGGAAGTGCCTGCGGGCGAAGGGCTCATTGAGAATGACGACGCGGGCCGGCTCGACGTACTCGGTGGGGAGGAAATCGCGGCCGGCCAGCACGCGGGCGCCCAGGACGTCGAAGTAGCGCTCGCCCGCGGCGGCCACCCGCGCGGTCACGCGCACAGGATCGGCGGACGCGCTGCTTTCGATTTCCATCTGGATGGCTTCGATTTCGTTGCCGGGGTAGTTCGAGGCCACGGTGGTGGCGCGCACGCCGGGAGTGGCCGCCAGGCGCGCTTCGATGCGGCGGCGCTGCGCGTCGCATTCCTGCTCGAACTTGCGCCACGCCGCACGGCGCGCCTCGCGCGAGGCGCCCTCTTCGACCTGCGGCTGGCCGAAGTAAAGCTGGGCGACGAGCACTTCCTCGCCGGGCAAGCCGAAGCGCTGGTAACTGAACCCGACCAGGCCGCGACCCAGCACCGCCGCCCCGCCCAGCAAGCCCACGGAGAGCGCGAACTCCGCCACGATCATCGCTGCGCTCAGCCGGCCAAAGCGCAGCCCGGCGATGCCCGCCGCGCCGCCCTTCATTACCTCGGCGGGCGAAACGCGCGTGACCTTCAGCGCCGGCGCCAGTCCGGCCACGGTGGCCGCCGCCAGCGCCAGCAGGAACACGAAGCCCAGCACGGCCGGGCTCAGGTTGAAGTCCACCCACCAGGGCAGTTCCTTGAGCGTTCCCGGGTACGCGAGGAGCCACGCCAGCGCGGCGCGCGCGCCCGCCATGCCCAGCGCCGCGCCGAGCGAAGTGAGCAGGAACGCTTCGAGCCACAGTTGCCACAGCAGCCGCGAGCGGCCTGCGCCCAGCGCGTTGCGCACAGCCAGCTCCTGGACGCGCGCGGCGTTGCGGGCCAGCAGCAGGTTGGCCACGTTGGCCGCGGCCACCAGCAGCAGCAGGGTCAGCACCGCCACCAGCGCGACGATGAACTGCGCTTCGTCCGCGCCGCCCAGGCCGCGCGTGTAAGGCACGACGCGCTGGACGACTTCGCCGGGCTGGTAACGGAGGATGGTCACCGCGCTGCCGATGACGTTCATCTCCGCTTCGGCCTGCTCGATGGAGGCACCCGGGCGCAGCTTGCCGAAGGCGCGCAGGCGCTCGCCGGCGGCGCGGGCTTGCGCCAAGTCGAGCGGCGCCCAGAAGTGCTCGCGTTCGGGGAAGTTCATTCCAGGGGGCATCACGCCGACGACGGTGCGCCATTCGTTGCCCACTTTGACTGGGCGGCCGAGGATGGCGGGGTCGGCGCCGAACTGGCCCTGCCACACGGCGTGGCTGAGCACCACCACTGGCGGCGCGCCGGGGCGCTCGTCTTCAGGGAGCAGGCCGCGGCCGATGGCCGCGCGGGCGCTCATCAGGTCGAAGGCGTTGGCGGTGATGTAAGCGCCGTCGGCGATTTGCGCCGGGCGGCCCGCAGATTCGAGCGGCAGCGCGCGGGTGTAGAAGGCCGCCAGCGCCGTAAACGACTTGGCGGCCGCGGCGCGGCGGGCGAACTCCTCGGCGGGGATGTAGATGTTGTAGCGCTGGGCGCGGTGCACGTCCCACAGGCGGACGATGCGGTGGCCCTCGGGCACCGGGAGCGGCCGCAGGAAAATGCCGTACACCGCGGTGAACGCCGCAGTCGCCAAGCCGATGCCCACGGCCAGGCTGGCCACAGCCATCACGGTCAGGCCGGGAGTCTTGCGTAACATGCGCAAGGCGTGGCGCAGTTCGGTCCAGGTGAGGAAGGTCATGCCTTTAGCTACGCGATTCCCAAATGCGAAGTTCCGCTTGGGGTGCGGTGCTGGATCTTTAGACAGAGTAACGGTATTTCATGGGTTCATTCCAATCTAGGCTGTTCTGTCGAGGTAGTATGCGGAAGGGCAAGCATCTGGTCACATCGTGCAAAGGACGAAGGTCTATTCCGGCTGAATGCTGAAGTCGAAGAACTTATAGCCACGGACCGTGTAGCCAGGGTCTTCCCCATATCTACGTTGACTCCGAAACTCAAGGGCATTGGCGTACTCGTTGAAATAGTCCATGTGCGTGTAATCCAGGGCCCCTGGCACATCATAGCAGTGGCGCCGATAGGCTCGAGCGTATACACACGTTGAGAAAATGTCCGTTAGCGCCAACCCAACGGAGAGCTGAGAAAACGTGAACGTAGGGGCTTCGATTACTCGCGTGCACCTACGTCCCTCGGTGTTTCCGAAAATGAATGAAAGATGAGAGATAGCGACGTTCAAGTCCAAATTATTAAGTCGGGAATCAGCAATGATGACTCCTTGGGCGTGTTGCGCTTCAAATCCGGGCGTCACGCCCTGAGCGGTTTAACGGTATGCCGTGAGCACGAGGAGAACCGCTTTCGTCCACATAGAAAATGAACATGAAAATGACTACGGCCTACCCTGTCAAAGACTAAGGTAGGCCGCGGGCCGCGCAAGACTTCAATTGCTTGAAGCCCGGCACATGCCAAAAATAGCGGAGGAAAGGGGGTTTGTCAATGCCACTCATGCAATGGCGATAATATAGTTGACGAATCACATTAGCGTCGTCATCATAAGTATCGCGACCTTCGAAGGGAGAGGGGTGCAAGACGTTTGGCTTGAAAAGCGGCAAGAATATCCAGAACTACTCCCTGCCCCCGGACACAACTTTGGGTCCCCGCCCCGAAAGGCTTAGCGGAAGCAGTAGAGGCGGCCGTCCTGGGAGCCGATGACCAGGGCGGCGTCGGCGACGGCGGGGGAGGCGGAGAGGGGGGCGCCGGCTTCGAACTCCCAGAGCTTTTTGCCGGAGGCGAGGTCGAGGACGTAGAAGCGGCCGTCGTTCGAGCCGATGTAGACGCGGCCGCCGGTGACGACGGGCGAGGATTCGACGCGGGAGCCGGTGGTGAAAGTCCACAGGCCCTTGCCGGAGCGGGCGTCGATGGCGTGGACCATCTTGTCGCGCCCGCCCAGGATGACGCGGCCGCCGGTGACCGCGGCCGACGACAGATAGGGGAACTGGCGCTGGGGGTGCTGGTAGCGCCAGAGAATCTTGCGCGCGGCCAGGTCCACGGCCAGCACTTCGTTGTCGTAGGTGCCGAAGTAGGCCACGCCGGCGGCAATGGCCGGGGAGGCCCCGGTGTAGGCGCCGGAGGGAATCACGTACAGTTCTTTGCCGTCGCCGACACGAATGGCGCGGAAGTTCTCGTCGCAGCCGGTGACGTAAGCCACGCCGTCTACCACAGCGGAAGTGGCATGCACCGGGCCCTGCGTCTCCACTTTCCAGGCGATGACGCCGGTGCGCGCGTTCACGGCGTAGAGGTTCTGGTCGTAGGAGCCGAAGATGACTTTGTCCTCGACGACGACGGGCGAGGACTTGATTTCGCTGCCGGTCTTGAAGGTCCACACGGGTTTGCCGTCGCGGGCGTCCACGGCGTGGAACATGCCGGCCAGGTCGCCGACGTAAACGAGGCCGTTGGCGACGGCGGGTGAAGACTCGCCGATGCCCTCCTTGGTCTTGTACTTCCACTTCAACCTGCCGGAGGCCAGGTCAATGGCGAGGAGTTCGCCGGCCTGCGTGCCGACAAACACCGCGCCGTCGGCAATGGCCGCGGAGGATTCGATGCTCTCGCCGGCCTCGTACGTCCAGGCGAGTTTCAGCGTGGCGGGGAGCGCGGCCCCGGGAATCACCCCCGTCAGCCCGGCATTGCCGCGGAATTGGGACCAGACCCGTATGGGTGGGGGCGCGCCGGCGTTTTGCGGCGCCGGCGGTTGGCCTGCACTGGGAGGAAGGGTGTAAGGGCGAGGTTCGGCGGGCCTCGGGCCGGTCTGAAGACCGGCCCCAACGGAGGGCGAGTGGGGCGGAGCAAGCAGGGCACCAACGGCAAGAGCGAAGGCCCAGCCAAGAGTGGCTGTGCCACGTGTCAGTACGCGCACTGGTACACCTCGAGTGCGGCGGCGGCGTCGAAGGGGCGGGGGTTGAACTTGCCGGTCCATTGCTGAGAGGCGTCCTGTGCGAGGGCCGGGAAGTCATCGCGAGGGATGCCGACGGCGGAGAGGCGCGTGGCCAGGCCGGCGAGGGCGGCCAATTCTTCAAGGCGGGCGGCCAGAGCGTCGCCGGCGTCGCCGGCGTGGCCGGCCGGGGATGCGGGCGGGCCGGTCTGAAGACCGGCCGCTACAGCGAGCAAATCGGCGTAGCGGCCGTTCACGGTGCGGGCGTTCCAGCGGACCACATGGGGCAGCAGCAGGGCGATGGCAATGCCGTGGAGCGTGCCGTAGCGCGCGGTGAGCGGGTTGGCGCAGGCATGGGTAGCGCCGAGCATGGAGTTTTCGATGGCGGCGCCGGCGAAGTGCGCGCCGAGTTGCATGGCGCCGATGGTCTCGAGGTCGCCGGGGGAATCGAGCGCGCGCGGGTAATTGGCGGAGAGCAGCCGCCAGGCCTCGCGGGAAAACACCGCGGAAACCGGGGTGCGGCGGGTGGTGACGAAGGTCTCGACGGCGTGGGAGATGGCGTCGTAACCCGCGGGCGCCAGCACGCTGCGCGGCTGCGTGGCGGCCAGCCGCGGGTCGAGAATGGCCACGCGGAAGGACGCTTTCGGGTCGCCGCAAGCCATCTTGGCGCGCGTCCCGGCGTCGGTGATGAGCGCGTAGGACTGCGCTTCGCTTCCGGTACCGGTGGTGGTGGGGACGCCGATCATCGGCAGCAGGGGCTTGGCGGCCTTGCCGTAGCCCTGGTAGTCCTGCATGCGGCCGCCGTTGGTGAGCAGGAAGTTGATGCCCTTGGCGGCGTCCATGGAGCTGCCGCCGCCGAGCCCGATGATGGAGTCAATCTTCTCTGCGCCGGCAAGCGCGCGGCCGCGTTCGACGCAGTTGGTGTCCGGGTTCGGGGCGAAGTCGTGGAACTCAACCACGTCCACTCGCGCGGCGCGCAGCGCGGCCACGGCCTTGCTGACGTGGCCCACGTCCACCAAACCCTTGTCGGCGGCCAGCAAGGCGCGGCGGAAGCCCAGCTCCCCGGCCAGTTGGCCGAGGCGCGAAAGGGCGCCCTCGCCGAAGACCACGCGGGTCCGGGATTGGAACTCAAAAGGCTGCATCGCAAAAGACCTACCGCAGAGGACGCAGAGAAAGCAGAGAGAACTCGATTTTGACTCTGCGTTCTCTGCGCCCTCCGCGGTGAAGACCTAGGGTTTCTTTTCCTCCGCCGGCTTTGCGGCGGCGGGCTTGAGCATGGCGCCCTCGGCCAGGGCGAAGATCTGGTTGCGGCTGCATATGTAGAGCACGCCGTTAGCCGGCACGGGCGTGGAATACACCGAGCTGCCCAGGTTCATCTCGGCCAGGAGTTTTTTCTCCTTGCCGGCGGCGAGCACGACCACGTCGCCGTCTTCGTCGCCCGCGTACACTTTGCCGTCAATGACCATGGTGGAGCCCCACACGGCGGAGAGCAGGTCGTGCACCCAGTAGGGCTTGCCGGTTTTGGCGTCCACGGCGTGGAGGAAGCCGCTGAAATCCACGTAATAGAGGATGCCGTCGTGCAGCGAGCCGGTGGAAACGCTGCGGCGGATTTTGTCGTAGTGCCACACCTGGCCGGACTTGGTGATGTCGCCGCGCTTGGTGGCGTCAATGCAGTAGAGGTGGCCCACGCCTTCGCCGTGCTCGGGATCCTGGCCGTTGGCGAGATATACCAGGTCACCGTAGATGACCGGCGTGGAGATGATCTCGTTGCGCGTCTTGGGCCAGACGGAATCTTTGGGATTGGTGTCGAATTCCCAGAGCTTCTTGCCGGTGAGGGCTTCGTAGCCGCGCACCCAGCCGTCGCCCTGCGCGCTGACCACCTGGACCACGCCGCCGATGCGGCCGACCGCGGGAGTGGACCACTGGCCGTGCAGCACCCGGTCCTCGACGGAGTTGTCTTCCCACACCAGTTTGCCGGTCTTCTTGTGGATGGCGATGATGCTGGGGGCCCGGGGCGCGGGGACGTTGGCGTGGCTTTCGTCCTGGCCGTTGCCGGTGCTGACGTAGATGAGGTCGCCGAAGGCCACCGGGGAGGAGTTGGCCATGTTGTGTTGCAGGACGCCGAGCTCCTCCATCATGTCGTAGCGCCACAGGATGTCGGCGTCCTTGGGGCCTTTGAGCTTTTCGTCGGTGACCGGGCCGTCGTTTTCGCCGTCGTAAAAGCCTTCGGTGTCGAGGGCCACCACTTCACCGCGGCTGGTAACGTAGTAGAGGACTTTGCCTTCGACCAGCGGCGAGGAGCAAATGCCCTGGAAGGGCCAGTCGTTGACGCGGCCGGCAGGGAGCTTGTCACTGACCGCCTGCCACAGGAATTCGCCGTCAGATTCGCGGAAGGCCAGCAGGATGCCTTTGTCGCCGGTGGTGTTCTTGTCCCACAGGCCCTCGTTGTTGGTGCCGACAAAGACCTTGCCGTCGGCTACGATGGTGTTGCCGTAGGTCTGCGAGCCGAGCGTCTGCACCCACTTGACGTTCTTCCCGGTCTTGATGTCCCACGAGGCGGGCAGGCCCTTCATGCTGGAAATCATGTTGCGGTCCGGCGTGCCGCCCCACATGGGCCAATCGCCGCCGCCGGGATCGGAAGCGTCCACCATGCCGGCGGGCGCTCCGATTAGCGCGGCCGCCACGGCGAGCGCCGCTCCTAGCTGCATCATCTTTACAAGCCCCATTTTTCTCCTTCACTCCTTCCAGGTTCCATGTTCTCGGTGCTAGGCGCTAGGGAACTGGTTGCCAGACCGTAGGGGCGACCCGGTGGGTTGCCCTTTTCTTGAGCTCCGCGGCAACGGACGGGCGACCCACCGGGTCGCCCCTACGGTTTGGCAACGGCCTGCGGTCATGGTTCTGAGTTCTAGGCTCGTAGTTCTGAGCGCCCAGAACCCAGAACCTACATATTCGGAGTCACCTTGACGTTGTCGAAGTACATTTCGAACGGGGCGCTGGCGTACAGCCCCGGGCTGCCGCTGCGCACGCCGATGGGGTCCACCTTTTCAATGGTCCACTGAGCGGGTTCGGGTTGGCCGCGGGGCCAAGCCTTGCCTTGGGCGCGCACGCGTCCATCAGGGAGATTCTCAACGCGCAACTTCATCGTGTACCAGGTATTCGGCTTCCAGTCGAAAGGAGCGGAAACGGTGCGCTCGGTCTCCGGCTGCCACGGCTGGATTTCGATTTTCTGGTGCGCGCCGAAGAGGACCAGCGTGTAGCCCTGCGCCACCACGCCCAGGTCGCCCATGCGCCGCTGGCGCTCGGGCGTGAACACGTCGGCCTGCGTAGTGTAGTTGGCCAGGTCCACCGGTCCCATAAAGGCGCGCGCACGTGTGTAAAAGGTGTGCTGGATCTCCGCGACCTTGGCGAGCAGCCGGCGCCCATCGACCTCCTTGACCGCATACTTGCGCGTGGCGTTAATCCAGGCGGGCGGCGGGGCGTTCAGCGGCAGCGTGTTCCAATCGAGCGTCCACGGCAATGGCGGAATGACCCGTGCCCGAGCCGCGCCGGAGATGCCGCCGGCAGTGGCCTTGATTTCGCCGGCCTGAGCCGGGGCGTTCGCGGGAATGGTCCACAGCCCGCCGGCGGTAATCTGGCCGTTCAGAGCGGTGGACCAGTTCACCTGCTTCTCTTCGCGAATGAACTTGCCGTTGCGGTCGAACAGCCGCGCGCGGAATTGCACGCGGTCGCCCGGCTTGGCGATGAACTCAGTGGGCAGCACCTGCACCCAGGCCGGCGTGCCGGAGGGATTGGAGTTTTCCGCCGAAGCGTGTCCGCGCATGGAGCGGGCAGGCGGAGCAGGCTTGCCAAAGGCGTAGGTGGCCGCGGTGGTAACAAAGAAAACGCGGCCGCGGGAGATGGCGGCGGAAGCCCGAATCTCCTCAGGGTCCTGCTCGGTGCCGAAGGAGTCCTCGTCCAGTACGTCCACGCCGTCGGCGCGCGGGCGCAGGATGAAGAACTTGCCGTTCTCCGTGCCCACAAAGAGCTTGCCGTCGGCCAGCACCGGGGAAGCGCGCTGGATGGTGCCCAGCTTGTGCTGCCAGACTCTTTGCCCGGTGGCGGCGTCGAAGGCGAAGAGAATGGCGCCGTTGTCCACCTGATAGATGAGCTTGCCGTCGGTGACCGGGGAAGAGAAGCCCACCTGGTAGCCTTCGAACTTCCACTTGATTTGTTGCGGGCCCAGCCGGCCGGTGGCCGTGGCGTCCACGGCGGCAATCATGCCCATCTCGTTGGTGTCGAGGTTCTCTTCGCTGTGCGAGACGAAGGCGTTGGCGCCTACCATGAGCACGCCGGTGTTGATGCCGCGCTTGCTGTATTCGAAGTGCCACACCGGCTCGCCCGTCGAGAGCTTCACCGCATGCACCGCGCCGTCGCTGGCCCCGGTGATCAGCAGGCGGGTCCCGTTGACCTCCGCGATCATCAGCGGCGAATAGGTAGTGTCGGAGGGGCGCCCGCCCGGGGCGCTCACCCACACGGCGTCGCCGGTGCGCTTGTCAAAGGCGAAGAACTTCGTGGAAGCGGGACCCTGCGCGCCCCAGCCGAAGGTCGGGCCGCTGATCAGCACCAGGTCACCCTCGACCATCGGCGACGTGGTGCGCCCGCCGTGCGTGGTGATGAGGCCGAACTCTTCGGTCAGGCGGCGCTCCCACAGCAGCTTGCCGGCCGGGGAGAGGGCGAAAAGGGGGCCGCCCACGCCGAGCACGTAGATGTAGCCGGTCTCGGTGTCCACGGCGGGGGAGGGCCAGCCGACGCGGTTCGGGGGCACGTCGCTGTGGAACACGGTGAACTTGTATTCCCAGATGAGTTTGCCGGTGTTGGCGTCGAGGCAGACGATGCGCTCCTGTTCGTCGGCGCCCTTGCCGGCGATGTTCTGCATGTATAGACGGTCGCCTACCACCACCGGGCCGGAGCGCCCGCCGTAAGGCGCGCGCCAGAGCTGGCCCGCGCCGCCGGGAGTCCACTTGTCCGGGAGGTTTTTTTCCGGCGAAATTCCGTCGCGCCCGGGGCCGCGCCACTCGGTCCAGTCCTGGGCTGGGAGGGGGCCGGCGCCGAGGAAGGCCAGCGCCAGCAAGGTGATGATGCAAACCCAACAAACGAATGTTCTTCGAGGCATCAGTGGCATAGCCTAAATTAGACGCGATCGTAGCGCAAAAAGGTGCGCCACCCCGTTTGACGCGGGACTCTCCAAACTATAATCTGCGGTGCGCGTCGTCAAGCGCCGGCGGAGGAAACCCATGAGCGCCGCCAACCGTACAGATAATAGAGCGTCTAAACACTTGAGGTTGCCATGAAATCAAGACTCCTTTTGGGGTGGGTGATGGGTGCAGCGGTGCTCGGCGCATATCCTGCCGCAGGCCAAACGCAACAGCCGGCGGGGCCGCCGCCGTCGGTGGCCAATGAGCCGCCGCCAGAGCCCGGCGCGGATGAACTGAACGCGGCCGCGCGCAAGGGCGACGTACCGGCGGTGAAGGCCCTGCTCGACCAAGGCATCAGCGCGGACGCCAAATGGCGCTACGGGATGACCGCGCTCTTCCCGGCCTGCGACCGCGGGCACGTCGAAATCGCGCGCCTGCTGCTCGATCGTGGGGCCAACCCCAACGCACGCGACCGGTTCTACAACGCCACGCCCATCACCTGGGCGCTCAACAAGGGCCACGCCGACATCGCCATCCTGCTCCTCGAGAAAGGCGCCAGCAACAGCGAGCAGGTCCTGAACACGGCGATCGAGCGCGCCAGCGCCGCGCTGGCGCGTGCCTCGCTGGCCAAAGGCGGCTTGCCACCCGTGGCGCTAACCGGCGCACTCCTGCGCGCCACGCGGGCGGGCAAGAACGAAATGGCCGAACTGCTGAAGGGCGCGGGGGCCCCGCCGCCGTTCGCGGTGGATGCGGCGCTGCTGGCAACTTATGCGGGCACCTACCGGTCGGAGACCATCACGCTGAGGTTTACAGTGAAGGACGGCGCGCTGGAAGGCGGAGTAGTGGGGCCGCAGCCGGCGCTGCACCTGTTTGCCACCGACGAAGTCACCTTCGGCACCATCGAGCCCACCGGGCTGGTGCTGACGTTTGCGAAAGACGGCAGCGAAGTGAGCGTGCTCCAGGGGCAGCAGACCACCAAATACAAAAAAGAGGTGAAGCCATGAACCGGGGCCTGGCACTGGCAGGATGTTTCCTTCTGGCGGGGTCGGCGCAGGCGCAGAACTGGCCGCAGTTCCGCGGCGCGGGCGCGGCGGGCGTAGCCGCGGGCAAGTCCACGCCGGTCACCTGGAACGTGGAGAAGAACGAGAACATCCTGTGGAAGACGCCCATCCCCGGGCTGAGCGTGGCCAGTCCGATTGTGTGGGGCGACCGGGTGTTCGTGGTCACCGCCATCAGCAGCGACAGCAAGGCGGAAACCTTCCGCGCCGGCCTGTATGGCGACGTCGAGCCGCACGCCGACATGGCCCCGCACAAATGGGTGGTGTACGCGCTCGACAAGGGCACCGGCAAGGTGATCTGGGAGCGCGTGTCGCACCAGGGCGTGCCGCGCACCAAGCGCCACACCAAGTCCAGCCAGGCCAACTCCACGCCCGTCACCGACGGCCAGTACGTGGTGGCCTTCTTCGGCTCCGAAGGTCTCTACGCCTACGACTGGAACGGCAAGCTGCAGTGGAAGAAAGACCTGGGGGCGATGAACGCCGGCTGGTTCTACGACCCCGACTACGAATGGGGCACGGCCAGCTCGCCCATCATCTACAAGAACCTGGTCATCGTGCAGTGCGACATCCAGAAAGACTCCTTCCTCGCCGCCTTCGACCTGAAGTCCGGCCAGGAAGTGTGGCGCACGATGCGCGACGAAATCCCCTCCTGGGGCACGCCAACCATCTACGAGGGCCAGACCCGCGCGGAGCTCATCACCCACGCCACCAAGTTCATCCGCGCCTACGACCCGCTGACCGGCAAGGAACTGTGGCGCCTGGCGCCCAATTCCGAGGTCACCGCGCCGACGCCCTTCGCCTCCGGCGGCCTCATCTACGTCACCAACGGCTACCGCTTCATCCAGCCCATTTACGCCATCAAGCCCGGCGGCTCGGGCGACATCTCGCTCAAGGAAGGCGCCACCAGCGGCGACTTCATCGCCTGGAGCACCAAGAACGGCGGGCCGTACATGCCCACGCCGGTGGTCTATGACGGGCTCTTCTACACCACCAACAACCAGGGCATCCTCACCGTGTACAACGCCACCACCGGCGAGCGCGTTTATCGCGAGCGGCTGGGCAAGGGCGGCTCCTACAGCGCGTCGGTGGTGGCCGCCGACGGCAAGGTGTACTTCTCCAATGAAGACGGCGAAACGCTGGTGGTCAAGGCCGGGCCGAAGTACGAATTGCTGGCCACCAATCCCGTCGGCGAAATCATCATGGCCACGCCGGCCATCTCCGATGGCGTGCTCTACATCCGCGGCCTGAAGAGCTTGATCGCCGTGGGCGGGGGCGCGCCCGCCAAGGCCAGCGAGGCGCCGGAGAAGCCGGCCGTCGCGGGGCTCAGCGGCAAATAGCCGACATTGTTTCGCAACTCCGCTCGCTTGCGCCGCGTTGTCTTTGCGCTTGGAGTTGTGTCACAGTTCCGGCGGGGATTCCCCACTCCGATGAAGTTCGGCTGGAAACGTCTCGTGCCGCCGTTGGTCACTGCGGCGATTTTCTTTTTCATCTTCCGGCGGATTCCGTTCGCGCGCCTCCTGGACGCGCTGGCGATGGCCGACTACGCCCCGTTCCTCCTGCTGATGCTGCCCAACGGCCTGCTGTACTTCGCCTGGGACACCCTGGTGCTGGCCGTACTGATGCGCTGGTTCCACGGCCCGATTCGCTACACGGAGCTGCTGCCGGTGCGCGCGGTCACCTACGCGGTGTCGTTCCTGAACACCAACCTGGCGCGCGCGGCCACGGCGTTCTACCTGACGCGCAAGTTGCAAACGCCGTTCTTTGAAATCGCCGGCACGGTGATTTTCCTGAGCCTGGTCGAGCTGACGCACCTGGCGCTGTGGGCCGCCGCGGGTATGGCGCTTTTCCCCACTCGGGCGCCGGCGGCGGCATGGTGGGCCCCGGGGGGCTTTGCGCTGTTCTGGCTGATCGTGCTGCCCTACGCGCGGCGCGGCTTCGCCCCGTGGAGGGCGCCCCTGGCCGCGCTGGGCCGCGCTTTCCCCCGCTGGCAGGGACGCGGCCGGGTGCGCGACTGGGCCGTCTTCCGCACCTTCGCGATGGCCCCGCTGAAGCGCTATGTCCAGATCATCCTGTTGCGGGCCCCGCTGTTCGCGGCGTCGCTGGTGTTCCACTACTTCGCCGTGCGCACCTTCGGCATGGAGATTCCCTTTCTGCACATGGTCGCTTTCTTGCCGGTGATTTTCATGCTGGCGGCGCTGCCGGTGACCGTGGCCCACCTGGGCACCACGCAGGCGGCGTGGATTTTTTTCTTCAACGACGCGGCCCCCGAGTCGCGGCTGCTGGCCTACAGCCTGTCGTCGCACCTGGTGTTCATGCTGGCGCGGGGCGGACTGGGCCTCCTCTTCCTGCCGCGCGCTTACCGCGAGCTGTTCGGGCCCATCACCTGGGGCCAGTTCTTCACCGCCAAGGAACCGGTCAGGTGCTAGGCGCCGCGTGCTGGGTGCTGGGCGCCAGCCGCTTGTTGAAAAACGCTCCTGACTGTCATCCCGGGCGAAGCGAGGGATCTGCGTCTTGCAGGAAATCCCAGGAAAGGCAGATTCCTCGCCGCCTGCGGCGGCTCGGACTGACACCCATCGGGGTTGTTCAACAAGCACCAGCACCCGGGGCCCGCCATCAAGTTCCCGGCAGGCGCAGGGTGGTGCCGAGGGATTCGTTCATTTCGCGGGTGGCGTCCACGTCGAGGAGCGAGAGCAGCATGGACAGGCGGAAGCCTTCCCGCGTGACGTAGATGAGCTTGTCTTCGCGCAGCAGGAAGCCCACGGCGAAAGCGATGGTGCCGTCCTTGCGGATCAGCACCAGGTCGCTCGATTCGCGCAGCCGCGCCGATGAAGGGGCGGGCGCATCCACCGGCGCCGGACGCGAGCGGGGCGGCTCCGGCTCGCGGACGCGCTCGAGGTAACGCACGCGCTCAAAGCGTTCGTCTTCGCGCTCGGGCTCTTCGGCGGCGGGAACTTGCAGCACCACCACCGGGGGCGGCTGGTTGAGCACGATCACTTGAAAATTGTTGATGCTGGCGGGGAAGACGGCGGGCACGGGGACGAACGGCGTCTGGCGGCGGATTTCGCGGGCCTGCTGCAAGCGCAGTTGCGTGACCGGGTCAATCAGCGCGCGCGTGCCCAGGTTGCGGTTCACCGCGGCGTGGTGGGTGAAGTCGAAGCCCAGGCCCGGCGCGGGGAAGCCGTGGAGCAGCGCTTCCACGTTCGAGCCGCGCGGCGCCGCCACCGTGCCACTGGCGGCCAGGGCGCGCGTGGCGTCGCCCGTGCTCACCACACGGGGGCCGCTGGGGGCCACCACGGTGATGGTCGCCTCGCGCGGACGATGCCGCTGGGCCTCCGCGGCCGCGCACACCGCCAGCGCCAGGGTCAACCCCAACGCGAATTGCGCGCCGGTCTTCAAACGATAGTCCCGCGTGGACCGGCGGCCGCCATCCCCGAAGTGCAGACGCCGCCGGCCTGCTCCGGGTGGCGCCAGCCCGCCCGCACCCATCATACTCCCCCGGCACGGCAACGGCGCAACAGGATACTGCGTCCCGGCCCGGCCAGCGGAAGAACCGCGCGGCGGACGGGGCAGCCAGTTGCGCGGATGGATTTCTTCGGTGCTATAATCCGCGCGGCTGCGGGGCGCGTCCCGCCGGCCGGTTTCGCGGGAGCCCCGCCCCCTTTGGCGGGGCCCGGCGTAGGGCAGGAGAGAGCCATGCAGACACTGCCGTTGCAGATCCTTCTCAGCCTGTGGGCCGCGGTCACCGTGGTGCTGATCATTGTGTTCATGCGCAAGGGGGTGGTCAGCCTGCGGGAAGAAGACGCGCTCTTCCTGGACAAGGCCGAGGACCACATCCGCCGGGAGCAGGAACAGGTGGTGGCGCAGATCACCCGCCTCGAGAAGCTCACGTTCCGCCTGGGAATAGCTTCCGCGGTGCTGCTGCTGATGTGGGTGGCGCTGTGGGTTTACACCGGTCTGACCATGGAGAACTGAGGCCCCCGGCGCGGCGCTCTTCCGGGGAGCGCCTCACCCCGCGCGGCCTCGCTGGGTTCTGCTCCGCGCCGTTTGCGCTTCACGGCTTGGGAGGTTGCGCCGCGCCGGTCTGTTGCACCATGGGCTGGTCCACCACCGAGGTGTGGTTGTGGACGATCAGCCAGTGGTCTCCCCGTTTCTCCAGCACCAGGGTGGTATGCCCGCGCGCGCCGCTGGGACGCCCGTCCACCGTGGCGATGAACGTCCACTGGTAGTTCACCACGGCGTTGGGGCCCCGCGGGCGGATCAACGTATTGAACCGGTCCAGCCGCACGCTGTGCATCCGTTGCCGCTGCTGCTGGTAGGCGGCCGCGTAATGGCCCCAGCCCTGCAACGGCGGCTCGTACCCGCCGCTCACGAAGACCACGTCCTCCGCGTAGTGCTTCTGCATCATGGGCAGGTCGCCGATCTGCCAGCCGGCCAGCATTTGCGTCAGGCCCTGGTCAATCAGGTCGGCGTCCGGACGCGGAAGGCTCTGCATCACTTCGGCCGTGGCCTTGGCCTCGTCCTTCTCATTCTTTTTCTTGTTCTTCTGCGCGCCCGTTTCCAGGGCCGCCAGCGAAACCGCCAGGGCGATGGCGCACGCCCAGCCCAGGGCCCTGCGCATAAAAAGCTCCCTCATGCTCCCCTCCTGCACCGCTCTCCCCGTCGCGGGGCCAAGTTCCCTTTTGAGCATACCACCCCCCCGCAAGGCCCCGTCCGGTCAATCTCCGGACCCTGTTGCCCGATTGGAAATCGGCCTGCTACTCGCTTTCCCGTCAAGCCCTCGGCCCGCCCCCAACCGCGCAAGTCTCGGCAGCCGAAGCAAGTAAAACTACGCCCATCTGGAATAACAACCCCGCCGGGCGCGGCATAATGGTCTCATAGGGTAGAAAGAGAGAGAGAAGAACCGGCCGCGATCGGCGATTATCTGCGGTCGTCTTTGGTTTTCGACAGGCTAAGGAGGTTGACCAGCAGGCGGTAGCCGCCGGGGACGCCGGCGGGCAACTGGCGGAACAAACTGAGCCCGGTGAAAACGTAATGCCCCTGCCCCACGCGCGCGTACACCACCGCGCCGGTAGTCTCCATTTCGCCGGGGTCGTTCATGGCCAGGAGCGGCTCGTACTGCGCGTCGAACTTGTCCCAGAAATAAAGCCCGCGCTCCTGCACCCAGCCCTCGAAGTCGCTGGGACCAATCTTGTTTGGGAAGCTCAGCGCGGGGTGGTCAGGGCGCAGCAGGCGCACTGGCGAGTTCTCGTCGGTGACGCGCGCCTCGCGCACCGGACGCAACCCGCCGGGGTGCGCGGGCGCGGACGAGGGGGCCGCCCCCGGCGCGCGCTCGCCCACCGACGCGGGGTAGGGGGCCGGCCGCAGCGCGTTCCACACGTTGCCGCGCTGGTACTGCACCACCAGCGTGCCGCCCGCGGCGGCGTAGTCCCGCAGCCGCTGGTTGGCGCGCATCAGGTCGCCGCGCAACTCATAGGCGCGGATGCCCACGGCGATGGCGTCGTAGCGGGACAGGTCGCCGAAGGCCAGCGCCGCCTCATCCAGCAACTGCACCTGGACGCCGATCTGCCGCAGCGCTTCCGGGATGGGGTCGTTCTCCGCGGCGATGTAGCCCACGCGCAGCCCGGCAGGCACGCTGAGGGCGAAGACGCGCGCCGTGACCGTGGCCGGCTCGCTCCATAAGCGCGTGGGCAGCGTGGGCAGCGGCTCGAGCGAAGTCTGGTAGCGCTGCCCGCCGTGCCGGGCCCACGGCCTCAAGGGGTAACTGCCGGGGCGCAAGCCTGGCGGCGGGGTCAGGGCAAAGCGGACCAAGTGGTCGCCGGCGGCGCTGGGATCAGCGCCTGCGGCGGCGAACTCCAGGGTCACCGGGGGCGGCGCGGTCCAACCGGCGGGCACGTCCACGCCGACGGCGACCTGCGCCGCTGCGCCGCCGTAGTAGCGGACCCGGGCGCGCAGCTCGAGTTGCGCTGCCGGCTTATCCTGCGCCAGGACGAACTGGGGCGGCTCCGGCGTCAGGGTCACCGCGGGGACCAGCACCAGCGGCAGCGTGTCCACGCGGGTGGTTGAGAAGCGCTGCGCGGTCACCGGCTGCACCACTTCGAAGGAGTAGCCTTGCAGCGAGCCGCGGAGCCGCGCGCGCACCAGCGGCGCGGGCCACGGCTCGATGCCGAAGAGGAACTCGCCGTTGGGCCGTGCGTCCGGCGGCACGCTGACGGTGAAGCGGGGGACTTGGTCGTCGCGGCGCTCGGGCGGCGGCATGCGCTGGACGGTCCAGCCCGGCGGCACCTCCAGCGCCGGCTCGCTCCACTTCACCGGGACGATCGCGCGGCTCATCGTTTCCACGCGCACGGTGAACGTGCCGCCCGGGGTAATCTCGCCCCGGTCCGCGGTGGCCACCACGCGCGCGCCCGCCGCCAGCGCCAGCGCGTGGTCAATGCGCCGCCGCACCTGGCCCATCTCCCAAAGCATGTCGGGGATGGATTCGTCCGCGGCGCCGGTGGTGCGGCCCATCGGCTCCGAAATGGCGCTGCCTGCTGCCGCCAAATCAACGCTTGCTTTTTGCCAATTGTGCTTTGTCACCGCCTCTCTAGCCCGCTCCAACGCTTCATTGAGCGGGACCAGACTCTGAGAGAAGCGGAAACTTGTGGCGTTGGGCGACCGGGGTGACGAATTGCGTGCGGCCCTGAAGAAGACTCTTAATGACAACAACGGCATGGAAAAACCGCCTGAAGCTAGTGGCCCGCCCTGCACCACCTGAAACTGGCGCAGCCGCCGGATGAACGCCGACTGGCGCACCCCTTCGACGCCCTGCGTGCGGTGCTGCGTGTAACCCTCCACGCCGATTTCGTTGTAGGTCTGCCCCCACACGGGCGAAACATCGTTGGTCGGGAGGTGCAGGGGCTCCGGTTCCGCCGCGGGACTGCCCGCCCCGCTTCGTGCCGCCCCCGATCCCGGCAGCGCCGCGCGCGGGAACTGCAACACGTGCCCCGCGCGCCATTCGCGCGGGCTATCCTTGATTTGCTCCGGGAAGCGCTTCGCGTCCGCCGCGGCTTCCACCGCCTGCGGCGTCAGGATGCCCGCGGCCTGGTGCTGGCAGTGGCCGCTCGAGACGCCGCCCCAGTTATTGATGACGATGTGCGGGCGGAATTGACGGATCACGCGCACCATGTTGGACAGCACCGGCTGGCCCCACTTGCGCAGGGCCTCCTCCGGGTCCTTGCAGTAGCCGAAGTCGGCCGCGCCCGCGAAGTACACGCGCACGCCGTAGTAGCGGGCCGCGGCCAGCAGTTCCTCGGTGCGCAGGAGGCCCAGCTGCGGGGCCTGCTCCGGGCCCAGCGCGTTCTGCCCGCCCTCACCCCGCGTGAGCGAGAGCAGGGCCACGTGGGCGTAGGCCCCGCGCGCCAGCCACGCAAGCACCGGCCCCGGCTCATCATCGGGGTGCGCCGTCACATAGAGGACGCGGGTCACCACCCGCGCCCGCTCAATCGCCTCCAGCGTCTCCGGCAGGCCGTGCCCGGTCCCCAGTCCCGCGTCCGACCCCTGCGCGTTCACCGGCCATGGCGCCAGCGCCGTCACTGCGGCGAGGCCAAGTAACCGCAAATGAACCCAGAAGGGCACCGACCTGGTTTTGCGTGCGCGCTGACCCTGTGCTCCCTGCGTGGAGTTAGTCGTTTTCATCAAAGCCTGTCCGATCGAGCCCGCGCCCCACCGCTCACCCTCCACCATCATCCATCTCTCTCACTGTGCTCTTTGGATGGCCCGGGGCTCAAGCCAGGACCACGGACACTTCCCCGTGCTCTTTGCGGGTCGGCTTCACGGTGATCTCCACGTCCTGCCCCAAAGCGGCCAGGAAGTCCAGGAGTCGCCCGACGGAGAAACCTCCCGAGCGGTTGCGCATCAACACAGACACGCGGGGCTGCTGGATGCCGAGAATCTTGCCCGCTTCCGCCTGTGTCAGGTTCCGCCGCCGGATGAGGCGGTCAATTTGCGAGGTAAGGCGCGCCCGCAGTTGTTCCCGCTCCGGGTTTTCCAACCCTAGATCCGCAAACACATTCCCGCTGCCTTCCTCTACCTTGAGTTTTCTTTTCCTCCGGGCGGTCATGACTGGCTGCCCCTTTCTGCAAAGTCAAACTGCGCCGCTGCAAGACGTAGCCGAATCAGGCGCACGTCTCGTTGCGGTGTGGCGATTCCGCTCTTCGACTTCTTCTGAAATGCACGGAGGACATAAATCACACCAGGGAATGGCCCGGTAGGGACCGCCCGGCAGGTGTTGGTGTCGTGGCGATCCACGATTTCCATCACGGCGGCTCCGCCAAAGCCCCGGAGGGGCTTGGCGGCCGGGTCGGCTTCGCCCCTTTGCGCGGCATAGGGGGCTTGGCCGATGTCCGAACGAACCCACTTAGGGAAGCCCTTGAGGTCCTACCACGAAGAGCCTACCCAGCGGACAGGCTTGGGCGTGTCCATAATACGCATATATATATATTTGTATAGCCCGCCTACCCTCCGCGGACCGGGCCAAACGGCCACTCGCGCAGCATGCGCGCGCGCGCCAGGAACACCAGCGCGCCTAGCGCGGTCATCAGCAGACCGGCCAGCCAGTAGTACACGCGCACGCCGCGGACTTCAATCGCGCCCGTGGAAAAGAGAATGGCCAGCCAGCCGGCGATGGCCACCAGCGCCGGCCAGGGGAACAGCGGCATGCGGTACGGCAGCTCGCGCCCCTCCGCGGCCCAGCGCCGCCGCAACAGCATCACGCCCACCGCGCCGCCCACGAATTGCACCAGGATGCGCATGGCCAGGATGGCCGCGATGACTTCGCTCAGCTTGAACAGCAGGCTGAAGACGAACCCCAGCGCGCCCAGGATCAGCAGCGACACGTGGGGGAAGTGCTTGGTGGGGTGCACGCGCGCGAATATGGAGAAGAACCGCCCGTCGGCCGCCGCGGCGTAGGGGATGCGCGAGTAGCCCAGGGTGAGCGAAAAAAGGGAGCCCATGGCGATCCACAGGATCATGGCCGTGGCCAACTTGGCGGCGGTGGGGCCGTAGAGCCGCTCCACGAACGTGCTGGCCAGGAACTTCGACTCGGCAGCCTCGCGCCACGGCACCACCGCCAGAATGCTGGTCTGCATCAGCAGATACAGTCCCGCGATGCCGGCGATGGATATGAAGATGGCCCGCGGGATGTTGCGCTGGGGATGGCGGATTTCTCCGCCCAGGTGGCACACGTTGTAATAGCCCAAGTAGCTGTACATGGTGCGCACGCTGGCCGCGCCCAGCCCGGTCCAGAACAGCCAGTTCAGTTCCCCGGCCTGCGGGGGAAAGTCCAGCAGCAGGGCGGGGTCGAAGTGGGTCAGCCCGCCCCAGATGAGCCAGGCCATGGTCGCCAGCACGCCCACCCAGATGGTCACCGAGATTCTGCCGATGGTGGTGATCCGCCGGTACAGCAGGAACACCAGCAGCGCCACCAGCCAGCCGGAGATGGCGTTTGCTTCGTACCGGCCGAAAATCGAGGCGCCCCCCAGCGGCACAATGTACTGAAAATAGCTGGCGAAACCGATGCTCGCCGAGGCCATCACCAGCGGGGCCTGGAACAGCGTCTGCCAGATGAACAGGAACGACATCAGCCGGCCCCAGCGCGGCCCGTACGCTTCGCGCAGGAAAACATAGCTCCCCCCGGCTTGCGGCATGGCCGCCCCTTGCTCGGCCCAGATGCAGCCGTCAATCATGGAGAGCGCCGCGCCGGCGAGCCACGCCAGCAGCGCTTGCGGCCCGCCCATGTCCTTGACCACATCTGCCGCCACAATGAAAGGGCCTATACCAATCATGTCGATCATATTGAGCGCGGTGGCCTGGGTGAGGCCGAGGCCGCGCTCGAGTTTGGCGTCGGCGGGAGGGGCGGGGGCGGCCGTCTCCGGGTGAGCGGGCGGAGGGTTGGAGTGGGCGGCGTCGGGCACCAGGGACTCGGGAGAAGCGCACCAGCTTAACAGAGAAGCAGGAGGCGCCGGCGCGGAGTTTATGGCGGGCGCGCGAGTCGTGTTAGCTTGAAGGGCGTGGGCGACTGGTCCACCCCGGTGGGTGTGGCGCTGACGGCGGCGACCGTGGCCGCGCTGCTGGCGGGCTGGCTGCGCGCGCGGCGGCAAGCGCTGGCGTGGGATGGATGGGCGGCCCTGGCGGCGCTGATCGCTGCGGAGTGGCTGCTGTTCCGCGGCGTGGAGCCGGTGGCCACGTACTTCACGCCGATTGCCTGGACGCTGTACATCGTGCTGGCCGACGCGATGGTGCGGGCCACGGGAGGCTGGGGCCAGGAGTCCGGGAAGGGAGAGGAAAAAACAGCGCGGGGAGCGCAGAACGCAGAACTGGGCAGGGGCGGCGAAGCCCGCGAGCCAGGGGCCTTGCTGTGGACGGGGCGCGGGGCCGGGGAGAAGGCGTGGATCACGCTGCTCTCGATCCCGTTGTGGCTGATCTTTGAGGCGTACAACCTGCGGCTGGAGAACTGGACTTACGTGGGGCTGCCGGAGAATCTGGCGGGGCGGTACTTCGGGTATGCGTGGTCCTTCGCGACGATAACGCCGGGGATTTTCGTCACCGCGGACCTGATCGAATCGTTTGGCTGGTTCGCGCCGCGTGGGCGGAAGAAGTGCTCGCCCGTAGCGTTGCGCGGGTGGATGGCGGCGGGCGCGGTGATGCTGGCCGTGCCGCTGGTGCTGCCGCGGGGAGTGGCTGCGTATCTGTTTGCGCCGGTTTGGTTGGGTTTCATTTTTCTGCTCGACCCGGTGAACTACCGGCTGGGGCTGGCGTCGCTCGCGGGCGATTGGGCGGAGGGGCGGCGCTCGCGGACCTGCGCGCTGCTGCTCTCCGGGTGGGCGTGCGGGCTGCTGTGGGAGTTCTGGAACTACTGGGCGGCGGCGAAATGGCTGTACATTTTCCCGATGTTCCAGGAGTGGAAAATCTTCGAAATGCCCGCGCCGGGCTTCCTGGGCTTTCCCCCGTTCGCGCTGGAGTGCTTCACCATGTACGTCACGGCGCGCTGGATGGCGAGCGGCATGACCGTGGCCGGGCAGGAGATGCAGGGGGCAAGAGGTCCAGAGGGCAAGGGGTCAAGTGGGTGACTGGCGACTGGTGAAACTTTCCCGTTCAATCGGCGCGTTGTTCCGTGTTCCACTGGGCCTGACCCTGCTGGCGTTTCCCGGTGCAGCGCAGGGCAACCGTCCGGGGCCGCCGGCAGAAGCGATGGACGCGCTGCGGCGGCTGTACGACGGCGACGTGGACACAGCCCTGGAGAAGGCTCGCGCGGTGCAGCGGGGGCAGCCGGAGCAGCCGCTGGGCTACCTGCTGGAGGCCAACGCGCTGTGGTGGCGCCTCTATTGCGAAGCGTGCGAAGTCAAGTGGAACACGGTGGACGCCTGGAGGCGCGGGAAGGAGCCGGGCGATGACGCCTACCTGGCGCTGGCCGACCGCGGCATTGCGCTGGCGGAGGCGAAGCTGGCGCAATCGCCCAGCGCGGAGATGCGTGTATTCGCGGGCCTGGGTTACGCGTTGAAGGCGCGGCTGCACGGCCTGCGCGGGGAGCACCGTCCCACGGCGCGCACCGGGGTGCGCGCGCGCGAACATTTCAACGAGGCCCTGCGGCTCGACCCGCAGATGCTGGACGCCAAGACCGGCCTGGGTCTCTACAACTATTACGTGGATACGCTATCGACTCTGGCGCGCGTGCTGCGCTTCTTCCTGGGCATCCCCGGGGGCAGCAAGCGCGAAGGGATGAAGCAGCTCGAAGAGGCCATGCACGGCGGGCAGCTCACCCGCGTGGAGGCGCGCTTCTACCTGGCCAGGAACCTGCGCAACTACGATCGCGACTACGCGCGCGCCGACGAACTGATGCGGCCGCTGGTGGACCAACACCCTTCGAACCCGCTCTTTCACCTGATCCACGGCGACCTGCTGGCCAAGCTGGCGCGCCACGAGCAGGCCGCCGCAAGCTACCGCCGCGCCAGCGAACTGGCGCCGGGTGATTCCGCGTGCGCGATGCGGTTGCGCCGCGTGGCCGCCAGCGCGCAGGCCGCCCTGCCACAGCCCAAAGAGAAACGCAGGTGAACGCAGATAGAGCGGAAGGAAGCGCGAATGCGCGCGGGATCTTTTGAACATGGACCGCGACCGGCGAGGAGGGGGTCGAATGCAAGGGAAGGTCGCGCTGGTGACGGGCGCGGGCTCCGGCATTGGCCGCGCGACCGCGCTGGCGATGGCGCGCGAAGGCGCCGCCGTCGTGTGCGCGGACCGCAACCGGCGCAGCGCGGATGAGACTGCGGCGCGGGCGCGCGCGGCCGGCGGCACGAAGGAAGCGGTGGATCTGGACGTTGCTTCCGAAACGGGGTGGCAAGCGGCTGCCGCCCACCTGCGGACGCGGCACGGGCGGCTGGACGTGCTGGTGAACGCGGCGGGCGTTTCCGCGGCGCGGCCCGCGGCGGAAATGACCCCGGAGGAACTGCGGCAGGTGATGGCAGTGAACTTCGAAGGCGCGTTTCTCGGGGTGAAGCACATGTTGCCGCTGTTGCGCGCTGCCGCCCGGGGCGCGGCCGGGGGCGGCGCCAGCATCGTGAATGTGTCGTCGGCCTCGGGCGTTCGCCCTGCCGCGGGCGCCAGCGCCTGCGCGAGCAAGGCGGCGCTGACCCTGTGATCGAAGACGCTGGCGCTGGAGCTGGGCGCGGAAAACATCCGCGTCAACGTGGTTTCTCCCGGCGGGGTGAAAACGCCGCTGTGGGCCACGATGCCGTTTTTTCGGGAGCTGGCGCAGGAAACGGGATCCGAGGCCGCGGCTTTCGACGCGCTCACGAAGCACACGCCGCTCCGGCGCTTTGCCGAGCCCGGGGAGATCGCCGAAGCCATCGTGTACCTCGCGTCGGACGCCGCTGGTTTCGTCACCGGCGTGGACCTGGTGATGGACGGGGGGTACACGGCGTGAGGGGAGCTGCGTTGGTGACAACTGTCAGCAACCACGGATGAACGCAGATTATCGCCCTTGCAGCAGCCGTTGGCGGCCACTCCCCAAGTGAACAGCAGATTCCCCGGCCCGCTTTCGCGGACCTCGGAATGGCACGGTTCCTTCCTTTCGAGGATTAGGACGGCGGGGCGGGGAGGCCGATGAGACGGGCCAGGCGGGCGAAGCGCGGGTGGTGGCGGACGGAGGCCAGGTCCGGGCTGGAGGCCAGCAAGACGAGCATCGCGTCGCGGCAGCGGTAGGCGCGTTCGAGCCATTCGAAGGCGCGGTCGGTGTGCCCGGCGGAAGCGTAGATGGCGGCGCGGGTCATGGGCGGCCAGGCGGCGCGCGCGGCGTGAGTTTCGAGGTAGCGCACCTGCCAGTCGCGGTAGCGGCGCACGGCCTCGCGCGGGCCGGCCTGCCGGACGGCATGCAGCTCGGCGGGGCCGGCGTTGGCGAGTTGCATCAACTCGACCGCGGCGGAGCGGGCGTTTTCGTAGTGGCCCAGGCGTTCGCTGGCCGCGAGCAGGAAGTCGAGCGCGGCGCTGTTGCGCGGCTCGAGCCCCAGCACTTCCCTGCTTTCGGCGGCGGCTTCTTCCAGGCGGCCGGCGGCAAGGAGAAAGAACGCCAGGTCCGCGCGGACGCGCCAGTTGCCGGGGTCGAGCAGGATGGCGCGGCGCGCGGAGGCCACGGCGTCGTCGAAGCGGCCCAGCGCGGACTGCAAAGTAGCCGCAACCAGCCACGTTTCCGCCTCGCCTGGCTGCGCGCCCAGCGCCCGCTGAACCGACAGGGCGGCCGCGGCGAAGTCCCAATCCCGGTGCAGCGCGACCAGCGCCAGCGTGCGCTGGGCCGCGGGGCTGGCCGGGTCCAGTTGCAACGCGCGCCGTGCCGCGCGTTCCGCCTGCGCGAACCCCTGCTGCTTCGAGACGTCACCGCGCAGCGTGATCCGCAGCATAACCTCGGACCACGCGGCATGAGACGGGGCGTGGCCCGGCACAGCGGTCACCGCCTGATCCAGGAGCGCGATGCTACGCTCAAAGCTGGCGGCATCGCCGGCGCGAATCAGGTACATGGCTTCGGCGTAACCGCGCGGAGCCGGGGGGGGCTCTCCACGCATGGCCGGCGCGCCCCCGCCCTTGGCCCCGGAGCGCAGGGCCGGGCCGAGGTGCCCCGCCAGCAGCCCCGTCAGCACCACACCGGTGGTGGCCAGGGCCCACGCCGGCCAGGGCGTGGCGCGTGGCTCGGGATCGCGCGGGCTCGCCGCTTCAGCCTCCGTGCAGGAGGCCCTTTGCACTTCGGCGATGAAGCGGTAGCCCAGGCGCGGCAGCGTTTCGATGTAACGGGCGTGGCGAGCGGAGTCACCGAGGGCTTCGCGCAGGGTGGCCACGGCGGAGTTGAGGTTGTTGTCGAAGTCCACGAAGGTGTCGCCGGCCCACAGGCGGCGGCGCAGCTCCTCGCGGGTCACCATTTCGCCGGGCTGTTCGAGCAGCGCCGCCAGCACCAGGAAGGGCTTCTCCGCCAGGCGCAGGCGATAGCCGAGCTTGGTCAGCTCGCGGGTGCGGAGACGGGCTTCGAACGGGCCGAAGCGGACACGCCCTCCGGCGTTGGCGGCCCTGGGGCCGTTGGTCTCGAGGCTCTCCGGCATGCGCTCCCCCGCTGCGGTTACCTGCTTAGACGCGCGCACAGCCCCGGATGCTGCCGGCGACGGCGGGGAGAGGGCGGCGCAGCCTCCCGCGATTCAAGCTCTTAGCTCTTGCGAAGAAAATGCGCCCCGTTTTGGCCTGCGCCTATGGTTTTCGCGCGAGGAAGGCGCGTACTCTGCAAGCGCAAGCGCCTCTCCATGAGGCCCGGGAGGGCATGATGTGGAAGCAATTCTCTGGGAATGCCATGTTGGGCGGCTTGGCTTGCGCGGCGCTGCTCCTGCTGACGGTCCGCGCGCAGCAGGGCGACGCGCTGCCCGGCTGGGTCACGGCCGATTGGCAATACTGGACGCAGGGCAGCGGGCGCTGGATCGCCGACAACAGCGCGTACAAGGCCCCCAACGAACCTTTCGACGCCTACGGCACGGAATGGAAGCTGGGCCTGGGGAAGAAATCGCTGAAGGGGCGGCTGTTCGCGGTGAGAGATGGCAAGGAAGTGGGCACTATCTGGGAGTTCCACTCCTACTGGCACCCCGCGGAGAAAAGAGTGGTGCTGCTGCAATTCGGCAGCGACGGGACGTTCGCTACGGGGACGATGCGCGTCACCGGAGAAAAAATGACCGAGTCGCTGGAGCGGTTCTTCGATCCCGCGGGGAAGTCAACCCAGCTCGGCCACCGCGCGGAATTGCACCCCGGGGAAGCGCGCATGCAGTCGTACGACGTGAGCGAAGACGGCACGTGGACCCAGCGGCGGTACTACGTCTGGAAGCTCCAGCCCCCCGCGAAGTAGCTTCGGGCCCGCCACCGGTTCGGAGGCCGGCCCTGCCCGCTTCCCCCTCACACACCCCAGGGAAGCGGCAGGAGCCGGGCCCCGAGCGCAAAACACAGGAGCGCGATCAGCATGAACAAGAGGTTGCGAGCGGCGTGCAGCCAACCGATGCGGTCCACCGCCGCGAAATAGCACGGCAGGGGAAGCATCGCCAGGAACGAAACGCCCAGCGGCACGAGCAGCCACGCGCGGAACCAGCCGAGGAGCAGCCCCAGCGCACAAGCCGCGGCGCTGCCCGTGAAGAGCGCGCCCACAAGAAACATCTGCCAGCGCCGCGCGGACCACGCCCCCGCCGCCTTGAAGGCCGCGGCGCCGGAGAAAACTCCCCAGGCCGCCAGGAACGCGAATCCGGCAGCGTAGATGTCCGCAACTCTCATCGAGACAGCGTAAACGCCCGAGACGCGCGCAGCAAGCCGCGCGGCGGGCGGGAGCCCTCTCTTCGCAGCGCGAAGCTCAGGGCAATCATGGTCCCCGGCGCTCCTCAGCGGGCCAGGTTGTGGAGCTGGCGCGGGAGGAAGCAGGCCAACGCAGTGCCGACCACCAGGCCGATGACGTAGCCGTAGGGCAGGCCGAAAGCGAGGAGGCCGACGAGCAAAACAATTGTGAAATCGGAGGCAGAGGAAGAAGAGGAAGGAGAGGCTGGGGAGGAGGCGACGCGCACGGGCTGATGGACGATGGAGCCGGGGGCGGTGGATGGAGCGACGGCGGAAGGGCCGACATGCACAGGCTGCAAGCCTGGGCCACCGGGGACCATATCGCGCAGGAGTTTCATCAAGGCGATGGCTTCGAAGAGCAGGATGACGCCCAGCACGGGCTTGGGAAAGATTTCGATGGCCGCGCGGAAGCCGCCGGCGAGGAACAAGCCCAGGCCCATGTACAACGCGCCTTCGATCACCGCGGAGCCGCCGGTGCGCGCGCCGAAGGCGTAGTGTCCGGCGATGCCGCCGGAGCCGTGGCACACGGGAACGCCGCCGCAGAAGGGGCTCAGGAGGTTCATCAGGGAATAGGTGAAGCTGATCTTGCGCACGGTGAGGGGCCGCTCGGGGAAAAAGTCGGCGGCCACCTGGCGGGTGGCCAGGATGGAATTGCCGAGCGAAAGCGGGAGCTGCGGCAGCGTGAGCACCCAGAAACCCGTCACAATATCGGCCCAAGCGGGCGCGTTCCACTTGGGCAGCGAAAAGCCGGCCGCGCCGGCAAGCGAGGCGGCGTCCAGCTTGAAGGCGAAGGCGTAGGCGACGCCCAGCGCGACCATGAAGGGCGCGGGCGGCAGGCGGCGGTTGCCCAGCAGAGCCAGCGCGATGGCGAACGAGGCGGCAGCCAGCACATAGCCGGGCGCGCCGTCGGCGGGCACGTAGTCCTTGAGCGCCAGCGACGCGAGCTGCATGCCCAGCCCAAGCTGGATGCCGCGCACCACGCTCTTGGGCACGATGCGCGCCACCGCGTCAATCAGGCCGGTGACCGCCAGCAACAGCATGATCACGCCGATGGCCAGCCCGCCGCCATAGAGCACGCCGCCGCTGAGCTTCTGCGTGATCACCAGGACGGCCATGGCCTTCAGGGGCTGCACCGGCATGGGCAGGCCGTAGGCCAGGCCGCTGAGCGCCTGCATGGCACCGAACAGGATGAGCACGCTCGCGGCGTCCAGCCCCGCCACCAGGATCATCCCGGCGATGAGCGGGAAGTCGGTGCCCAGGTCGCCGAAGGCGCCGGAGAGCTCGTTGCGGTCGAAGCGGATGCGAACGCGCGAGAGCATGTGATTCGTGACTGGTGATTCGTGATTTGAGAACTCGCGAAGAGGCTATCACAGGCGACGTTCTGGAAGCCGCGCACGCCCATCGCGGGGGCAAGGGGGCAGGTTACTGGGCCGCGCAAGTCCAGGAACAAGGGCACAAGTCACGAATCACGAGTCACGTCTTCGCAACGGCGGCTTCTTCCTGCTCGAAGGCATGGTAGGAGGAGCGCACCAGGGGTCCGGATTCGACGTGGTCGAAGCCCATCTCGAGACCGAGCGCCTTGTATTCGGCGAATTCGTCGGGGTGGACAAAACGCGCCACGGGCAGGTGCTCGCGGGTGGGCTGCAAGTACTGACCGAGGGTGAGGATGTTGGCGCGCTGGGCGGCCAGGTCGCGCATGGTGCTGAGCACTTCTTCGCGCTCCTCGCCGAGGCCGAGCATCAGGCCGGTCTTGGTGGGGATGCGCGGCGCGCCTTGCCCGGCGCGGCGCAGCAGTTCGAGCGAGCGCTCGTAGAGGGCGCCGCGGCGCACGGCGCGGTAGAGGCGCGGCACGGTTTCCGTGTTGTGGTTGAGCACGTCGGGACGGGCGGCCAGCACGGCGTCGAGCGCGCTCCACTCGCCGCGGAAATCGGGGATGAGCACTTCGACCTTGCAGCCGGGGACGCGGCGGCGGATCTCGGAGATGGTGCGGGCGAAGATGGCGGCGCCGCCGTCGGGCTGGTCGTCGCGGTTGACGCTGGTGACCACGGCGTAGCGCAGGCCCATGCGCGCCACGGCTTCCGCCACGCGCCCGGGCTCCTGCTCATCCGGTGGCCCCAGCGGCTTGCCCGACGGCACCGCGCAGAAGCCGCACGCGCGCGTACACACGTTGCCCAGGATCATGAACGTGGCGGTGCGGTGCTCCCAGCACTCGCCCAGGTTGGGGCAGCGCGCGCTTTCGCACACCGTGTGCAGGTCCAGCGCGCGCATGATGCGCTTCAACTCCTGGTAGTTCTCGCCGCCGAAGAAACGCACCTTGAGCCAGTCCGGTTTAGCCTGCGCGGCGCGCGCGGCTTCCACGGGCGCACCGATGCCGTCCTCCGGCAGATACTGCGCGTGCGAGCCGCACCCGGCTACGGCGGCGGCATTGCTCACGATGTGGAAAGGAGACGACATAGCAAGAAACCATCTTACAAGAAAAGGCCTCGAGCTTCAGTCTGACCTTCATCGGTATTTCCCAGCATTGGGCGGCCCGGAGAACACGGTATTGAACTGGGCAGATTCATACCGTTTGCCCAGGCGGATATCGGAACGACTTATTACCAGTCGCATGGTGCTGAACCACTCGTACTCAACGATGTCGGCGTCTGGAAGTACGGTCCGAAATCCAAGACTCCAATCCAAGACTTTGTTTCTCGCTGGCGTCCACTGCCGGCATCCTGTGGACATGACCTCCGTGGAAGGAGCGGTCGTCTCCGGCCTTCTTGCCGCGGAGGCGGTTCGTTCGACGGCTGGCGTGGCAGAACCGTGGAGATTCCAACTCCCAAGGCGTACCCGCGAGCCTTGATGGTTGTGGGGAGATTCTTGCGCCTTCCCGTAGCCGCGATTCTCAAAGCGATTGCCGTCCTGCAAGGCGCGGAGACCTGAGGCCCCCGTAAAGCTAGTGGACGGCGGGGCCGGGGTCCCAGAAGGCGGGGTCGGCTTTGTCGAGGTCAATGGCCACCTGGTAGCCGCTGGGGTTGGCGGGGGCGCACAGGGTGACTTTGCCGGGGCGCGCCTGGCTGGTGTAGGCGTTGACCACCTGGACTTCGCTGCCCTCGGCGATGGCCGTATTCAGCGTGGCCATGCAGGAGCGGTCGCGCAGGATGCGGGCCGTGGGGCAGCGCTCTTCGCGGGAGGAGCCATTGGCCGACCAGCGGATCAGCACCGGCACCTGGCGTTCCCGCAGGGGTTTGCCTGGGGTGCGCGCGGGGGCCGTGGCCGTAGCGGCGGCCTGCGCGGAGCGGTCCTGGTGGTCGGCCAGGGTCGGGCCGGAACTGGAGAAGTCGCGGGCGTAGGTCACCGGGCCGCTGGAGAAGTTCACGGGGATGGGGCCGGAATCGGGCAGGGCCGGGGCCGCGGCCTTGTCGGGAGGCGCGTTCAGGTCACGCCATTCGCGAATCTCACCCGGCGGGAAAGTGACGCCCCAGATGTTGTTGCCGGGGTCGAGGGCGCGGATGCCCACTTCACTGGCGCCCACCCAGACCACTTTGAAACGGGCCTTCTTGAACCAGCCGCAGGAAACTTCGATGGTCTGGGCGCTGTCGAGGCAACCCAGTCCTTCGATGCGCGCCCCGGTCTTGCTGACGTTGATGGTGCTGGCGGTCTGGGTGAAGGCGTTACCGTGGCGGTCCACGCCGGTGATCTTGATCTTCATCTGCTTGGGAATGCGCACGTCGTAGCGATTGGCCATGGTAGCGCCTTAACCGCGGCTGGGGCAGGCCGTGGAAACACCATGATGGCCGCGCGGCTGCGCGGTGTCAATGGTACGGGAAGGCAGGCCGGCCTAAGCGCGCGGAGAGCGTTGCGCTGGACCCACTGCCGGCCGGCTTGCGCGGCCGCGGCATCGCGGCGGGCATGATATGGTTAGAATCGCTGACTGGTTGCAAGAGCGTGGGGGCGGGTCTGAAGACCCGCCCCTACGATGCTGAGACAGCCGCCGCCCCAAAGACTCGACGTGCCGCGCCGGGAGCCATCCATGACAGACACCCCCAAGCCCGTGCGCATCGCCGTGGTGGGCACGGGCAACGTGGGGGCGACCTTTGCCTACGCCCTGCTGTGGAGCGGCCTGGCGTCGGAGATTGTGCTGCTGGACGCCAACCGGGCGCGCGCCGAAGGCGAGGCCATGGACTTGAGCCACGCCATGCCGTTCACGCGGCCGGCGCGCATCTGGGCGGGCGATTACCCGGATTGCGCCGGCGCGGTCATCACGGCCATTTGCGCGGGCGCGGGGCAGAAGCCTGGGGAGACGCGGCTCGACCTGGTGAAGCGCAATGCCGCCATCTTCCGCGAAGTCGTGCCGCGCATCACGGAGCACAACCGCGACGGCATCCTGCTGATCGCCAGCAACCCGGTGGATGTGCTCACTTACGTGGCGTGGAAGGAGAGCGGCCTGCCGCCGGGGCGGGTGATCGGCTCGGGCACGGTGCTGGATACGGCGCGCTTCCGGTACCTGCTGAGCCGGCACTTCGGCGTGGACCCGCGCAGCGTGCACGCGCACATCATCGGCGAGCACGGCGATAGCGAGGCGCCGGTGTGGTCGCTGGCCAACGTGGCTGGCGTGCGGCTCCGGGAATATTGCGAGGCCTGCGGCTTGCCGTATGAGGCGGCGACCATGGAGGAGATTTTTCGCGGGACGCGCGACGCCGCTTATCGCATCATCGAGCGCAAGGGGGCGACGTACTACGCGGTGGCCGCCGGGCTGATGCGCATCGTCGAAGCCATCGTGCGCAACCAGAACACGGTGCTGCCGGTCTCCAGCCTGGTGAGCGGCTACTACGGCATCGAAGACATTTGCCTGAGCCTGCCGGCGGTGGTCAACCGCAGCGGCGTCGAGCGGGTCATTCCCCTGCCCCTCGACGCAGCCGAAGTCGCCGGCATCCGCAAATCCGCCGAAGTGCTGAAGCGCACCCTGGCCGTGCTATCGTAGCGGGACGATGGCGAAAGCCGGGGCGAATCCGAAAAAGCAAATGAGAGATGCCGGCGGCGCAGCGGAGGCGGCGCAGCGGGAAGCAGCTTCCCTGACCATGGCGGGAATCTTCGGCCCCGGGGGGCTGTTGGAACGGGCGCATCCCTCCTACGAGTTCCGCAAGTCGCAACTGGAGATGGCCGAGGCGGTGGAGCGGGCCTTCCGCGAGAAGCGCCACCTGATCATCGAGGCGGGCACGGGCACGGGCAAGACGCTGGCGTACCTGATCCCGGCGATCCGCAGCGGCGAACGCGTGGTGGTCTCCACGGCGACCAAGTCGCTGCAAGAGCAGCTCTTCACCAAGGACATTCCCTTTCTGCGGAAGCACTTCGCTCCGCAGCTCAAAGTGGCGGTGATGAAGGGCCGCAGCAACTTCCTGTGCCGCGACAAGCTCTACGCCATCGAGCGCCAGGGCCAGGCCATCCTCAAGGGCTTCGACGAGCTGGACTGGTACAAGCAGATCCAGCAGTGGGAGAAGCTCACGGAAACGGGCGACCGCGCCGAGCTGAACTTCCTGCCGGACACCAGCGAGCTGTGGAGCCGCATCGACGCGCGGCGCGAGACCTGCGGCGGGCAGAAGTGCCCCGAGTTCCAGAAGTGCTTCATCACCTGGATGCACCAGCGGGCGGGCGAGGCCGACGTGGTCATCGTCAACCACCATTTGTTCTTCGCCGACCTGGCGCTGAAGCAGGACGACTTTGGCGCGATCCTCCCCGACTACGCCGCGGTGATTTTCGACGAGGCGCACGAAATCGAAGACGTGGCCAGCGACTACTTCGGGCGGCAGGTGTCCAATTACCGTTTCGAGGAGCTGGCGCGGGACAGCGAGCACGGTCTGCGCGCCAAGGGGCTGGCCACGCCGACAGCGCTGAAGCGGGTGAACCAAGTGAAGGAGAAGTCGCGGCACTTTTTCGAGGCCTTCCCGCAGCGCGAAGGGCGCCATCCCTTCCCCGCGCACGAGCGCGCGGCCTTCGGCGAGCAGCAGGGCGCGGCCTTCGACGCGCTGGTGGACGCAGTCAAGAAGCTGGAAACGGAATTAGCCGCGCTGCCGGGCCAGCCCGAAGAGCTGGCGCAGGCGGCCCGGCGCGGCGGCGAACTGCGCGCCGAGTTGCAATTCCTGCTGGACACCAAGGAGCCCAACTACGTGTATTGGTTCGAGCGGCGCGGGAAAGGCGTGTTCCTGGCGGCGACGCCGATAGACCTGAGCGGCCTGCTGCGGGAGAACCTCTTCGGGCAATTCGACCGGCTGGTGCTGACCAGCGCCACGCTGGCCGTGGGCGGGAAGTTCGATTACCTGAAGCGGCGGCTGGGGGCGGACAGGCCGCTCGAGCACGTGCTGCCGCAGGAGTACGACTTCAAGAGGCAGGCCTTGCTGTACATCCCGCCGGACATGCCCGACGTGCGCGACGCGCGGTTCGCGCCCAGCGCCGCGGAGCTGATCGCGCAGCTGCTCGGGATTTCGCAGGGGCGGGCCTTCTGCCTCTTCACCTCGTACGGGCAGATGAACGAAGTGTATGAGCGCGTGCGCAAGATGGTGCCGTTCCCGCTGCTGGTGCAGGGCACGGCGCCGCGCACGGCGCTGCTCGAGAAATTCCGGCGGACGAGACATGCGGTGCTCTTCGCCACGGCCACGTTCTGGCAGGGCGTGGACGTGCCGGGGGAGCAGTTGAGCTGCGTGATCGTGGACAAGCTGCCCTTCGCCGTGCCCAGCGACCCGGTGGTGGCCGCGCGCGTCAACACGCTGAAGGAGGAAGGCCGCGACGCCTTCAACGAATACCAGGTGCCCGAGGCGGTGCTGGCGTTGAAGCAGGGCTTCGGGCGGCTGATCCGGTCGAAAACCGACCGAGGGGTGCTGGCCATCCTCGATAACCGCATCCAGCGCATGAGGTATGGTAAGATTTTTCTCGAATCGCTCCCGCCGTACGCCACCACGCACAAGCTGGAAGAGGTCGAGCGGTTCATGCAGGCAGGGGCCGCGGCACCGGCGCCGTAGGGGCGGCTTTCCGCCGCCCGGGAGCAGAACCCAACCGCGGGGAAGCCGCGCGCGCACAAGGACCAAGGACAGAGGGCGGGGTAACCCCGCCCCTACGGGGACGGCGATGTTTGAGGTGAGCGTCGAAGAATCATTTGCGGCCGGGCATGCACTGCGCGGGTACAAGGGGAAGTGCGAGAACACGCACGGGCACAATTACAAGGTGCGGCTGACGCTGGAGGGGGCGGAACTGGACAAGGCAGGCCTGCTGTGCGACTTCGCGCACGTGAAGAAGGTGATGCGCGCGGTGATCGAGTCGCTGGACCACAAGTACCTGAATGAGATGGCGCCCTTCGACACGGTCAACCCTTCCGCGGAGAATATCGCCAAGTACTTTTACGACCAGGCCGCGGCGCAGATGCGCGAGCACGCCAACGGTGCGCGGATCGCGAGCGTGACGGTGTGGGAGACGGATACGACGGCGGCGGTGTATAGGCCGTGAGTCATGGTTGGTGACTCGTGACTCGGTGACTCGTGAAAAGCCTGACGTCCACGGGCCGCGGCAGATGCACAGAGCCGGCGGGAAGCCGGCGGCAGGAAATGAACCGCGCGTTTTACATTGTGATTGCGCCGGCGGTGCTGGTGGCAGCGGCCTACCTGGGGATGAACTACGGGCGGCTGGTACCGCTGCCGGCGGCGCTGGCGGTGGGCGGGGTGGCCCTGGTCGCCCTGTCCATCGGGTTTCTTCGCGGCAAGACAAGCAAGGCTAAAGGCGCTTGAGGTGCGCGGGCCTCGAATCACAAGTCAGGAAACGCGAAGCACGAGTCACGAATCACACCCGCCATGGTCATCACAGAAATCTTCCGCTCGATTCAAGGCGAAAGCAGCTACGCGGGCTTGCCGTGCATTTTTGTGCGGCTGACAGGGTGCAACCTGCGCTGCACCTGGTGCGACACGGCGTACTCGTTCTACGGCGGGACGAAAATGACCGTGGACGAGGCGCTGGCGCGTGTCGAGGAATTGGCGGGGGCACTCCCACTCCTGGTGGGGCAGGGTGGAACGACAAGAGACCAGAGCGCAGATACAAGAGGCACAGCCAAGAGGGGCAGCGCCACGGGCGGCATTCGCCTGGTGGAGATCACCGGGGGCGAGCCGCTCTTGCAGGATGAAGTTTATCCGCTGATTGAGCGGCTGCGCGCGGCAGGGTACACGGTGCTGGTGGAAACCAGCGGCGAGCGCGATATCCGCAAGCTGCCGGGCGACGTGGTGAAGATCGTGGACGTGAAGTGCCCGGATTCGGGCGAGGGCGATACGTTCCACATGGCCAACCTGGAAGCGCTGGGGCCGCGGGACGAGGTGAAGTTCGTCATCGGCTCGCGCCGCGATTACGAATTCGCCCGCGACTTCGCCGCCCGCCACCGCTTGCAGGAGCGCGTCCACCAGGTGCTGTTCTCTCCGGTGATGGCCGACCGGGAAGGCAAGTGGGGCGAGATGGACCGCCGGGCGCTGGCCGAGTGGATTCTGGCCGACCGGCTGCCGGTGCGCATGGGGATGCAGTTGCACAAGTTCATCTGGGATCCAGCAACCAAAGGCGTGTAGGCAAGGGGAGGTAAAGGAAACAGAGGAGGTAGGGGAGGTCGAGGACAGAGCCTGCGCAAAGATGACGCTCGTAGGCCGAGGTAGAGGAAGTAGAGGAGGTAGAGGAAGTAAAGGACAGAAGGAAGCTGCCCGTGAGTCGAGGATGCTCCTCTACTTCCTTTACCTCCTCCACTTCCACAACTTCCGGTTCCTATGCACACTTCGAAACCCAAGGCGGTGGCGCTGCTGAGCGGGGGGATGGACTCCTGCGTGACGGCGGCCATGGCGCGACAGACGCATGAGGTGGCGCTGGCGCACGTGGGCTACGGGCAGCGCACCGAAGCGCGTGAGCGGCGGGCCTTCGAGGAGATTGCGGACCATTGGGGCGTGCGCGAGCGGCTGGCGGTGCGGCTGGAGCACCTGTCGTTGATTGGCGGTTCGGCGCTCACGGACCAGCGCATCGCCGTGCCCCAGGACGGCGGCGGCGTTCGCGCAGAAGGCCAAGACTCAACCGAGAGAGGCAGAGGGGGCACAGAGGGCGCGGGGGATTCCAGACGCAAGATGCAAGAGGCAAGAGAAACTCCGGTGACGTACGTGCCGTTCCGCAACGCGCACCTGCTCTCGGTGGCGGTGAGTTGGGCGGAGGTGATGGGCGCGCGCGCGGTGTACATCGGCGCGGTAGCGGAGGACAGCTCCGGCTACCCGGACTGCCGCCCGGAGTATTACCGGGCGTTCCAGGAGGTGGTGCGGCAAGGAACCCGTCCGGAGACGCGCGTGGAAGTCATGACTCCCGTGATTGGAATGCGCAAGAGCGAGATTGTGCGGCGAGGCATCGAACTGGGGGCCCCGTTGCATCTAACGTGGTCGTGCTACCAAGACGAAGACGCCGCGTGCGGCGCCTGTGACAGTTGCCGGCTGCGCCTGCGGGCCTTTGCCGAGGCCGGCCATCCCGACCCCATTCCCTATCGAGTCTCAATAACCGGTTGAGTGCCAACCCCGTTGGAGAGATAATAAGGGCCCCCGAGGAGGAAGCAGCGATGAACCGCAGAGCAAAGTTCCCCGTCATGCTGGCGTTGGCCGCCATGGCCGCCGGCCTGGGGCTGGCCGCCATTCCAGCGGCCGGGCAAGCCAGCACGGCCCGGATTGACGGCGTGGTGCTGGACCCGTGGAAGGGCGAGCCGTGGCCGGACATTACCATCGAAGCCAAGCACGACATGGGGTTGACGCAAACGCAGAAGACCGACGCCAAAGGCCGCTTTACGCTGGCCGGCCTGCGGGCGGGGAATTACGCCCTCATCTTCAAGCGCCAGGAGGGACCCGAGCTGAAGCAGTTCTATGAAGTGGCCCTGCGGCTGGCCACCGGCCAGGAAGAGCGCATGACCTTCGACTTCAAGAAGATGATGGCCGGCCAGCAGGAAGAGATGAAGAATCAGCAGGAAGCGGCGGCGAAGTTTGAGGGCATGAAGGCCAATTTCGACCAGGGCCGGATGGCCATGGACCAGGCGCGCGAACTCGCGGCGCAAGCGACCAAAGCGCCGGCGGACCAGCGAGCGGGGCTCAATCAACAGGCCGCCGACAGCCGCACCCAAGCCATCGGCTTCTTCCAACAGGCCCAGCAGGCCGCCGACCCCAAGGAAGAGCAACTGCACCTGATCCTAGCCAACCTGGGCCTGGCGTATGAGGCCGACGCAAAGTACGCGGAAGCGGAAGGAGCTTACACCAAGGCCCTGGAGCTGAAGCCCACGCAGACGAACTACATCGTGGGACTGGGCAACGTGCAGGCGCGACAGGGCAAGGTGGCGGACGCCATGGTTTCCTGCGACAAAGTGTCGGCGCTGGACCCCACCAATTCGGCGATGTGTTACCGCAACCTGGGCATCGTCCTCTACAACACCGGGAAGCTGAAGGAAGCCATTGACCCGCTGAAGAAGGCCACCGTGCTGGACCCGGCCAACCCGGAGCAGTGGTACCTGCTGGGCGCTTCCCTGTTGGCCATCATGGACGTTAAGAAGGAAGGCGACAAGATGACCTACATCTTCGCGCCGGGCACCGGCGAGGCCTACGCCAAGTACCTGGAGCTGGCCCCTAACGGCCGCTTCGCCGGCGAAGCGCAGGGCGCGCTGCAGACGATGGAGTCGCTAGGGGCCGGCGTTTCCACCAAGCTGAAGACCGCCAAGAAGAGGAACTAGGACGGCAGATTTTCGGCCATAGGGAAGAATCGAGAAAGGCCCGCTTTGTCGCGGGCCTTTTTCTTTGCGGCGAAGCGAGGAGGCCGGCCTTCCGGCGCCCGGCATTCGTCCCCGCGGCACGGGTTACTGCAAGCGTTGCTTCTGCGGGTCCACGCTGACCAGGGAGTTGAAGATGGCCAGCACGTGGCGGCGGTATTCGAGGATGCGGTCGAACTCGGCGCGCTGGTCCGGGCGGCGCTGCACTTCGCGCGACCATTTGGCCAGCACCTGCGGAGGCACGCCGATGTCGTTCCGCAGCTCTTCCACGGAGTGGCCGCGCAGGAAGAGGCCGTAGAAGAAAGCGGCTTCGCGTTGCGGAAACTCGAAGTCCCCGGCGGCGGCGGCGTGCTCCGCCGGGCGGGGGTAACTGGCAGCGTGGTTCAGGCCCTGGTTCATCGCCGAAACTCCGGCCCGCAGGTGTGAAGGGGCAGTTTACCGAAAACGGCCCGCGCGTCAAGCCGAATCGGATGGAAGCGAAACCGCCTTGCTATTGGCCGAAACGGCGCGTGGCGCGCGCAAAGACGCGCAACATGTCCACGTTGGGGGCGTAGGCGCAGTGGCGGCCCATGTCCACGGGCAGGCCCAGGCGTTCCGCGCGGTCCAGGGTGATGCCGGCATCGTCCAGTTCGCGGACGCTGAAGCCCTGCGCGGGCGCCAGGCGGCTGCGCTCGGTGCGCTGCACCGGACGGGGCGGGCGCAGGCGCTCCCAGTGCTTGTTGGTCTCGATGTAGAACTGGTGCCAGTCGCGCCTAATCCACATGGCGCCTCCCCTCCGCCCGTGAACTCGGGCGCGTTCCCTGCTGGGCATATTGGATGCAAGTTGGGGGCCAGAAGTCGCTTGCGCGGGGAGTTTTTTTTCACATCCCGCCTATGCCCTTCATACACTTAGACGCCGGTGGCCAGCGTGCAGCAGGCCCCGGCACGACCGCGTGACTGGAATGTTATGATTATGCGGCAGAAGGCCCTCCCGGCCGGCAGCCAGGGCGACCTACGCGATGCCAGCGGCACTCCAGCCCGCGATAGTGGTCCACTACCACGAATTGTGGCTGAAGGGGGGGAACCGCCCGTTTTTCCTGGGCAAGCTGGCCACCGCGCTGAAGCAGGCCCTGGGCGGCGTTGCCGTGGCGCGCATCACCCGTCCGGGCGACCGGTTCCTGATTCAGTTGGCGGAGGGCGCGGGCGTGGAAGAGGCCGTGGCCCGCGTGGAGCAGGTGCTGGGGGTGGCCAATTACGCCGTGGCCCAGCCCGTAGAACGCGACCTGGAGGCCATCGCGCAGGCGGCCTGGCGCGAAGTGCAGCCGCTTACCTTCTCCACTTTTGCGGTGCGCGCCAAGCGCAGTGATAAGTCCTTCGCCGCTTCGGTGATGGACATCGAGCGGCACGTCGGCGGCCACCTGATGCAACGGCTGCGCGAAGCCGGACGCGCGGTGCGCGTCCGGCTGGACGATCCCGAGCTGACCTGCCGCGTCGAGATTACGCCGGGGCCGGCCCTGGTCTATGCGCGGCGCATCCCCGGACGCGGCGGGCTGCCTGCCAACACCGCGGGACGGGTGATGTGCCTGCTGTCCGGCGGGTTCGATTCGGCGGTGGCCGCCTACAAGCTGATGAAGCGCGGCGCGCACGCCACCTTCGCGCACTTCTACGGCACGGGCGCGCGGCCGGGCGAATCCTCGGTACACGTGGCCCGGGAGCTGGTGAAGAAGCTGGCGCCGTTTCAATTCTCGGCCAAGCTGCACCTGGTGCCCTTCGAGCCCATCCAGCGGGAAATTGTCCGCTGCGCGCCGGAGCCCTACCGCATCCTGCTCTACCGCCGGCTGATGCTGCGCATCGCCGAACAACTGGCGGCGCGCGACCGGGCGCGAGCCCTGGTGACCGGCGATTCGCTGGGCCAAGTGGCTTCGCAGACGCTGGCCAACATGGCCGCGGTGGGCGCGGCGGCGCGGCGGCCGGTGCTGCGCCCGCTGGTGGGCGACGACAAGCAGGAGATTCTCGCCGTGGCGCGGCACATCGGCACGCACGACATCTCCGCGGAGCCTTTCCACGACTGCTGCCCGGTGTTCCTGCCGCGCAATCCGGCGCTCTTCGCCTCGGTGGAAGAGCTGGACCAGGCCGAAGGCGGCTTCGACGTGGAGGCCCTGGTGCAAACGGCGCTGCGGGAGAAGCGCGACGAGCGCTACGAATGGCGCGCCGGGCGCGTGGAACAGGTGGAGAAGCGCCGCACCGCCGCTCCCGTGTAGGCCTCTTGCGCCTTCGGAACATTGGTCCGCCGCAAAGCGTATGAAACCAATGCGCCGGGAGAACCCGCCGGGCGCGCAGCCGTCCCGGGGATGCGGCGCGGGGTTGACGGCCACCGGCAAAGCGGGCACACTGGCGCGAAACGATGATCCACATCGAGAATCTGACCAAGGAATATGACCTGCCGACCGGGAAGGCCGGGCAGATTGTCGCGGCCGACCGCCTCAACCTGACCATTCCGGCGGGGGAAATCTTCGGCTTGGTAGGACCCAACGGAGCCGGCAAGACCACCACGCTGAAGATGATCTGCGGGTTGCTGGTGCCCACGGCCGGGCGCGTCTCGGTGAACCACGTGGACGTGGAACAGCGCCCCGAGGACGCCCAGAAACACATCGGCTACCTCTCCGACTTTTTCTCCTGTTACGACGACCTGAAGGTGTGGGAGTACTTCGATTTTTTCGCCAACGCCTACAGGATGGAGCCGGCGCGCATCCCCGGGCGCATTGACGAGATCATCCGGTTGATGAACCTGGAGTCCAAGCGCGACGCCTTCATCGCCGGGCTTTCCCGCGGGATGAAGCAGCGGCTGGGCATCGGCCGGGCCATCCTGCACGACCCGCCGCTGTTGATTCTGGACGAGCCGGCCTCCGGCCTCGACCCCAAGGCGCGGCTGGAGCTCAAGCTGCTGATCAAGGAGCTGAACAAGGCGGGCAAGACCATCTTCATCACCTCGCACGTGCTCTCCGACCTGGAAGAAATCTGCACCTCCATCGGGATACTGGAGAAGGGCAAGCTGGTGCGCGTGGGCGCGCTGGAGCAGATCCTGCGCGGGGAAGCCGCGGCCGGCGCGGCGGCAGGGGCAGGCGGCCCGGCGGCGCGGCGCTACCGCATCCAGCTGGCCGCGCCGGGTTTCGCCCTGGTGGAATGGCTGCGCGCGCGCGCCGGCGTGAGCGAGGTGACGCTCGATTCGGGCGGCCCCGCAGCCAGCGCGCAACCCATGGCGGCAGCCGCAACTTCCGCGAACGAAACGGGGGCGCAGTTCAACCTGGCCGGGGGCGACGCGGAGGTAGCCGCCCTGGTGCGCGACCTGGCCCTGGCCGGCGCGCCCATCTGCGGCGTCGAGGAAATGGTGAAGTCGCTCGAGCAGCTCTATTTCCAGCTCTCGACCAGCGAGGTGATGTAGGGGCGGGTGGACCGCGCCCCCGCGGCAGGGCAGGCCGCGACAGCACGCCAAGAGCGGCGTTATGCGAAACAGGAGTCGCGAAACACGAGCCATGAATCACGATGCTTGACCTGCTGTCCAACCCGGAGCTGATGCGCAATGTGCGGGCCCAACTGCGTCCGGGGCGGATGCTGACCGCCGCGGGGGTGTGCGCGGCGTTGTCGCTCACCGTGGGCTACGCCATGTACGACTCCAACCCGCGGAACTCCGACTGGGCCAAGTACTACATGCTGATCGTGCTGGGGGCGCAAGTCGTTGCGCTCTCCCTGGGCGGCGCGCTGGCCTGCCTGCAAAGCGTAGCCCGGGAAAAGGAGCTCAACACCTTCGATTTTCAGCGGGTCACGCGGCTGACGCCGCTGGAGCTGGCCATCGGCAAGCTGTTCGGGGCCCCGGCGCTGGCCTACTTCGCCTCGCTGTGCCTGCTGCCTGCGGCGCTGTTCGGGGGGCTGATGTGGGGAGCGCGGCCGTCGCTGGTGCTGGCGGCCTACGCCATGCTGGTGCTGGGGTCGCTGGTGGTGCACGCGCTGGCGCTGATGATCTCGATGCTGCTGACGCGCGGGCTTTCCACCGGCGGCGCGCTGCTGCTGCTGTGGGTGCTGGGCATGGGCTCCATCCCGGACATGGGCATCCTGGAAATGGGGGCCCTGAGCCCGGTGGTGGCCCTGGGCCTGGCGGGGCAGACCAGTTGGACCGCTACGGGCGCGGGGGCCGGCGGCTGGATCCTCATGGACACGTTCTACGGGATGCGCGTGCACCACGTGGCCGCGCTCACCGTGCTGTATTTTTCGTTTCTGGCGTGGATCCTGCTGGCGCTGGTGCGCAACCTGAAGCGCGACCCCGGCGTGTACGAGCTGTACAGCCCGCGCCAGGCATTCGCCCTGGCCCTGTACGTCAATTTCCTGTTGATCGGTTTCTTCAAGTGGGAGGGCAATTCGCCGCTGGGCGCACAGGAAGCGCTGCTGGGCCTGAACGTGATGATGTTCTTCGCCCTGGGCCTGGCGCTGCTGTACAACCGCGACCAGGTGCGGCGCCGGCTGCGCACCCAGGGCGACAGCGCCGCGGGGTGGGTGGCCGCGTCGTGGCCTTCGCCTTATGTGGTGGCGGGCATGGTGGTCGTCGGGGCCGCGGTAATTGCCGCGGTCTCCGCCTCGCCGCTGATGGCCAAGTCCGGCCCAGGCGGGGCGGCCACGTGGGACACCGGGCTGGCCGCTTACCGCGTGGCCTTCATCGGGCTGTGGCTGGGGCGCGACATCCTGTTCCTGCAATGGATGAACCTGACGCGCGTGCGGCGCCCGCTGATTCTGGGCTTCCTGTACCTCCTGGTCTTCTACTCCTGCGTGATGATCCTGGTGGCCGCGCTCGACCCGGGGCCTGCTTCCCGGCCGTTGGCCAGCGTGTTCCTGCCCTTTGCGGTGTTCGGCCTGCAGGCGGGGGAATGGACGGCACACGCCAACGCCTGGGTCTTCATGCTGCTGCTGCAAGCGGCCTTGTGCATGGGGTTCACCGTGCTGCAGCACGGCAAACTCGCCGAGCTGAGCCAGCCGGCCGTCCACGCCCCGGCGGACTAGGCCGCCAGGCGAAGGCCGGCGTTCCGCCCGCGGCTATTTCGTCCCGGTGTTTGACACTGCCGCGAACCCGCTGCGAGAATGAAAATCAGCGGAACCAGAGAGAGAGGCGCATTGGGCGCGCAGCACAAGTGCCACCGGTGGAGGGGACTGCTGGCCGCGCTGGCCGCCCTGACGGCGGCCGCGTGTAACACGGTGGACACCACCGAGGTGGACCGCCAGAGCATCCCGCCGTCGCTCGAGGCCAGCCCTGCCGAGCTGGTGGAGCTCTTCAACCGGCAGGCCGCCGCCGTACGCAGCCTGAACGCCCGCGTGGAGCTGAATCCGGTGGCCGGTTCGGCCTACAGCGGCGTGATCCAGGATTACCGCGACGTCCGCGGCTTCCTCCTGGCGCAGCGCCCGGCCAGCATCCGCATGATCGGCCAGGCGCCGGTGGTGGCGTCCACCATCTTCGACATGGTCAGCGACGGCGAGACCTTCCGCGTCTCCATCCCCCCGAAGCACAAGTTCATTGTCGGCCCCGCGCGCTTTGAGCGCCCCGCGGCCAAACCCATCGAGAACCTCCGGCCGCATCACCTGGTGGACGCCGTATTCTGGACGGAGCTGCCTGGGCACGCGGAATTGCTCTTCGAAGAGTTTGAGGCCGAGCCCGCTTCCGCCACCCGGCCCGGCGCGCGCTACTACATCCTCACCGAGTCGCGCCCTACATCCTCCGCGCCCCTCCAAGCCCCGCGCCAGATTTATCGCAAGGTGTGGTTCGACCGCGCCAGCCTGGGCATCGCCCGCGTCCAGGTGTTCGGCCCCGCGGGGAAAATCGAAACCGACGCCCGCTACGGCGACTGGCAGCCGGTTTCTTCCTCCCCTGCCCCGGCCTCCTCGACTTCCTCTCCATCCCTCGCTTCGTTCTCCTTCCCCCGCCTCATTAGCGTGGCGCGCCCCCGCGACGACTACCGCCTGGAAATCCGCATCTCCCGGCTGACCGTGAACGAACCTATCGCCGCAGAGCGCTTCACACTGGACCAGCCCCCCGGCGCCGAACTCATCCGCATCGAAGAAAAAATGTAGGGGCGGGTCTTCAGACCGGCCCGCACGGTGACTCGCTGGTGAATGAGGCGCCAAAGCGCGCCCTGTGTGGCCGCCCGGTGGAGCGGGCGTGGCGGAAGGTGGAGCGGGCGGGTCTGAAGACCCGCCCCTACGGTGGGCGGCTTCAGCCCCGCTGGCGCCGCAGGATGAGAAACAGGAGGAGGTACCGCTTGAGGTTGGCAGTGATGAGGAAGTTCTCTTTCACGTGTTCGTGGCCGTATTCGCCGACTTGCCGGGCGAAGTCCGGGTTGGACAGCAGGAAGCGGATCTGGTAGGCGCATCCCGGCACGGAGTGCACCAGCATGCCGGTTAATTTGTGAATGACCTGCGAGGGAATGCCGCCCACGGCGGAGGCCACCACCGGCTTGCGCTTCCACAGCGCTTCGCTCACGGTCAGACCGAAGCCTTCGCGCAGGGATTTCTGGATCACGATGGTCGAGCCGCGTTGCAGCGCGTTGATCTCGGTGTGGCTCCACGGGGGCAAATCGAGGATGCGGATGTCCGGGTCGCCGGCCGCCGCTTCCTTCACCTCCTGCAAGACGGCGGCGCCTTCGGGGTCGTCGGTGGCCCCGCCGCCGGCCAGCACCAACTGGCAATCGTGGTACTTTTTGACAATGCGGTAAGCCTGGATGACGCCGACGGGGTCCTTCAGCCGGTCGAAGCGGGAAATCTGGGTCAGCACCGGCCGCGAGGTATCAATGCCGAAGCGCTGCATCACTTCCTCGACGTACTCCGGGGGCAGGGGCTTGTTCTTGTCGGCCAGCGGGTCAATGGTCGGGAAAAAGAGGAACTGCGGGATGCTCAGGCCCTGGGTGAAGGCCGGGGAGGAAAACAGCGAGGCGTCGTAGCGCTCGACGAACGGCCGGAGGAACTCCCACACGTCGCGATGGGCGTGAGAAAGATCGATGTGGCAGCGCCACACCCAGTGTGCGGCCTTGCCTTCGCGGGCCGCGCCGTCCCGGGCATGGATCAACCCCATGGGCTGCGGGTCGTGGATCACCACCAGGTCTTCGTCGAACTGCATGCGCTTGCGGTTTTCTTCGTTGGTGGCCAGGAACAGATCGAACCAGTGGGGCCGGCCCTCGTAAGGCGCGCCGTGCAGAGCGTTGTGGAAGGCCTTGGTGACCGCGAAGAACTCTTCGCCGCCGGTGATCACCTCCCACTTGGTGGGGATGCCGGCGTCCTCCAGCAGCGGCACGAGGCGGTTGAGAATCTCCGCCACGCCGCCGCCCACCGCCGTGGAGTTCACCATCTTCAGGCGGCTGCCGCGCAGGCGGGCGGCCAGCTCGCGGATCTCCGCCACCTCCGGCTGGCCCACTTCGGTGACGTAGTCGTCCAGGCGTTGGGCGCGGGTGGCACCGGTGGCCGCTTCCATCAGGCGGCCTCCGCCGCGAGCAGATCGGCCACCTCGTCGCGCACGCCTTCGAGGGTATTGGTGTAGAAGTCCACGTTGTTCACTTTGGCGGCCAGGTCCGGCCGGCCCAGGCTGTGCTGGATCCAGTGCGAGAAATCATTGGTCTGTAATTTCAGGCGCAGCCGCGAAGTAATCAGGTGATAGCTCAGGGTGTGCAGGCTCAGGCGGCGGATGCCTTCCGCCAGCTCGCCCAGCGTCCAGGCGCGCGTCTCGAGGGGCACGGTTACCTCCGCGGCTTCGCAAAAATGGAAGGGCTCGAAGGCCGGGCGCTCCGCGGAAGCCGGCGACGCCTGGATGTGTTCCTCGAGGGCCCCGGCCAGGGCCCCGCGCAATTCCTCGAGGGAGGTCACCCCGCGCACGTCCACCGTAGCCAGCCGCTCGGCCAGGGCGGCCTCGTTGCAGGCGGCCAGCACCCACTGCGCGAAGTCGCTCGAAAAGGCGGAGTAGTGGTGGGTCTCCAGGCTCTGGAAGGTGTGGTAGAAAATGCTCTCGTCCGAGCAGGTGCGCAGGAACCGGCCCAGGTCGCCCAGGGTGCGCGCGCGCTCCCGCCGGATGCGCACCAGGTACGACGCCGCGACAAATTCAAAGGGCTGGCCGGCCCGGTTCATCCCCGCTCCATCCTCGATGGTTGAAGGATGATTGATGATTCTTGATTGCGGCCCCCCATGGGCCACGCCGCGCAATCAAGAATCAAGAACAACAATCATCCATACTTCTGCCTTCTCACTTCCGCTTGGGCGGTTCCGCGCACTCCAGCCAGCGCTCAAGAAACCGGCGCACCTCGCGCGGAGACCGCAAGTAATATTTTGCCGCACTACGGCGCCGTCTTCCAACCAAAATCGACAGGCCGGCGCGGTTTTTTTCGAAGGCGCGCTCGTCGGTCGCGTCGTCCCCCAGGAAGCACACCAGGTCCAGGGCTGGTTCGCGCCCGCGGATGAACTCGAGGGCCGCGCCCTTGTCCACGCGGCGCAGCCCGCGGGGCGCAGCGCGGTTCTCCGCGAGCAACTCCCACACCTTCTTCCCGGGTTGCAGGTAGGCGCCGGGTTGCGCGCGGAGCACGCCGCGCACCACGCGCCGCGCCCGGGCCACGCCGGCCGCCGGGGCGCCGCGGTAGTGCACAGATACCGAACCGTCCTTGGGCTCGATGCGGATCCCGCGCAGGCCCCGCAAACCGCTCCGCAGTTCGCCCAGCATCCGCGCCACCACGCGCTTCTGCGCGGGCCCCAGCAGTTGGCGCCGCCGCCCGGCGGGCTCCTCGATGAAGTGCCCGTGCGTGCCCGCGTACCAGATGCCGCGCACGCCCACCAGGCGCTGGAGCTCGCGCACCTGCCGGCCGCTGATGACGCCGACCACGTCCCCGCGGCGCGCGGCGCGCCGCAGCAGGCGGCGCACGCCGGGCAGCAGCTTCACCGCGCGCGCGTCCTGCCGGATAGGCGCCAGGGTCCCGTCCAGATCAGTGAAGAGTGCGCGCCGGCGGGCCGCGCGGATGCGCCGGGCCACCCGGGGCCACGCCCGCCACAAGTGCGCCGGCGCCCTCATGCCAGTTTGGACAGCTTCTTGATCACCGAGCCGGCCCAGCGGAAGACGTTGTTTTCGCGCACCTGCTCGCGCAGCCGGGCCATACGCCGGCGGACCTCCTCCGGCTCCATCTCGATGGCCTTGCGCATGTCGTCGGAAGAGCCGTCGGCGGTGTAGGGGTTGATGATCACCGCGTCGGTGAGCTCGCGCGCCGCCCCGGTGAACTTGCTCAACACCAGCACGCCGGCGCAATCCACCTGGGCGGCGACAAACTCCTTGGCCACCAGGTTCATGCCGTCGTGCAGGGAGCTGACCACCATGAACCGCGCGTGGCGGTAGAGGGCGATGAGCGTGGGCAGCGTGAGGTGTTCCCGCGCCAGGATCAGCGGCTGCCAGTCCCCGCGCCCGTGCTTCCAGTTGAGGGCGGCGGCCCGCTGGTTCACTTCCTCGTTCAGGCGGCGGTACTCGTCCACCTGGGTCCGGCTGGGCACGCCCGCCTGGAAGAACACCAGCCTCCCGCGGTACTCCGGGTGGCGCTCGAGGAGCAGGTCCAGGGCGTCGAAGCGCTCCAGCAGGCCCTTGGTGTAGTCAATGCGGTCCGCGCCGACGCCCAGGATGCAGTGCGGGGGCAGGCGGTATTTGCGGCGGAGGGCGGCGAAGGTCTTCTCCGTCTCGAGCGAAGCGGCGCGGCGCGAGATGGCCTCGAAGTCGATGCTGATGGGGAAGGAGCGCACCCGGGTGGTGTGCCCGCCGTAGACGATGGCGGTCAGCTCGCGGTCGGGCCGCGCTTCCAGCTCGCGGTCCACGGTGGCGATGAAGTTATCGCAGTGGTACTTCAGGTGGAAGCCCAGGATGTCGTTCCCGAGCAGCCCTTCCAGCATTTCGTGCCGCCAGGGGCAGATGCGGAACACCTCCGGGTTGGGCCAGGGGATGTGCCAGAACTGGGCGATGATGGCCCGCGGGCAGCGCTGGCGCAACATGCGCGGCAGCAGCGCGAAGTGATAATCCTGGATGAAGATGAAGGCCTTTTCGTCGCCGACGGCTTCGGCCACCGTGGCGGCGAACTTTTCATTCACGGTGCGGTACATTTCCCAGTGGTCGCGGCGGAAGACGGGCCGGCGGTACACCACGTGGCAGAGCGGCCACAGCGCGGAATTGGCGAAGCCGAAGTAGTAGCCACTCTCCTCTTCCTTCGAAAGCCACACGCGGCGCAGACGGTAGCAGGGGTTGTCCGGCGGGACCAGGACGTAGCCCTCCCGGTCGCTGACCTCGGCGTCGGCGGGCCCGCTGCCGTGCGCCACCCACAGGCCGCGGCTCGCTTGCATGACGGGGTCCAGCGCCACAGTCACGCCGCTGGCCGGGCGCAGCCAGTCCATCCGGCCGTTGCGGTACACGTGCATGTACGGCTCCCGGTTCGACACCACCACGAACCGGTAGCCCTTCAGTCTTCTGCGGATCAGGCTGCGTAAGCTCTCCCGCGTCTCCGGCAATGCCTCAGCCTCCTTTCCTTCTGCCTGGTTTTGTCAACAGCCCGCGCGGCGTTCTCCGCGCCGCGGCGTCGTCCCTTGCCCCGGCAACCCAGGATGGCGGTTCGCAACACACGGACACACGCAAACCTTGATCTTACCGCCCGCGCAAGCTCATCCCAAGAGGAGAATTCGCTGGTGGCGCGGACGGGCAGGCCGCCGGCCCTTCCAGCGAAGGCACTTGCCACGCGGGAGGCGGGACTTCTGTACAATAGGGGTTCAACGAATGGATGCCCGGCGCCTGGCAGGCGCCACGACCGGGTGGAGAGAGGGAAGCGCCGCATGATCGGGCAGATGATCGTCAACAACGTATTGCACCGGCCGTTGCGCACGGCCATCAGCGTGCTGGCGGTGGGCGTTGAGGTGATGCTGGTGGTGATCGTGGTGGGACTGACCAGCGGCCTGCTACAGGACACGGCCAAGCGCGTGGAAGGCGTGGGAGCGGACATCATGATGCAGCCGCCCTCGGCGGGGATCATCATGGCCTTCAGCGGGGCGCCCATGCCCATCCGCATCCGCGAGAAGCTGGAAGAGCTGAAGTACGTGCAAGCGGTGACGCCGGTGCTGTTGCAGTTCAATTCCAGCGGACTGGAAATCGTGTACGGCATCGAGAAGCAGAGCTTCGACGCGGTCAGCGGCGGCTTCGTCTTCCACGAGGGCCACGAGTTGCAAGGGCCCCACGATATCCTGGTGGACGACGTCTATGCTAAGTCGAAGAAGGTGAAGGCCGGGCAGGTGATCCGGCTGTTCGAGACGGACTTCCAGGTGGCCGGGGTGGTCGAGCACGGCAAGGGGGCGCGCCTTTTTGTGCCCATCGCCACGTTGCAGGACCTGGCCGGTTCCACGGACAAGGCTTCGGTCTTCTACGTCAAGCTCACCGAGCCGCACCGCACCAGCGGCGTGATCGCCGAGATGCGCAAGCTTTTCCCCAAGAACGAGATTCGGCCGCTGAAGGACTTTCTCTCCTTGATGACTTCCTCGAGCCTGCCGGGCCTGGATGCCTTCATCAATTCCATGATCGCCATCGCGGTGACCATCGGTTTCCTGGTGATTTTCTTATCCATGTACACCACCATCATCGAGCGGACCCGCGAAATCGGCGTGCTGAAAGCGCTGGGCGCATCCAAGGCCTATATCGCCCGCGCCCTGCTGAGCGAAAGCACGCTGGTGTGCATGGCGGGAATTGTGGCCGGCATCGCCATGAGCTTCGGCGCGCGCAAGGCCATGGTGGGCGTCTTCCCCACGCTGACGATTCTGATCACTACCGACTGGCTGCTGCGCGCCGCGCTGATCGCCATCGTCGGCGGACTGGCCGGCGCCGCTTATCCCGCGTGGCTGGCCACCCGCAAAGACCCCCTGGAAGCCCTGGCCTACGAGTAAGGGGCGGCTCCGTCCCGACCCGGCGTTTCCCGCGTCCCTATCCCCCGGCGGTTTGTTGTTGAATGGCCCGAGAAGGAAGGAATAAACCGCGCCCCTCAGGTGGGCTTGCGGAGGCGGTCGAGGAGCGGGAAGAGGCCCATGGCCAGGATGGCGTTGACCAGCGAAGCGAGGAGCAAATCGAGGGAGAAAAAGGCCTCGGGCTCGTTGAGGAGGATGCGGCGGGTGGCGGCGAAGGCCCCCTGGTGGCCGTGGAAGAAGAGGAAGGTGAGCACGGCGCGGGCGAACGGGTGCTCGACGTCGAGGCGGCCGCCGATGCTGGAAGCGGCGTAGCCCACCAGGGTCTTGGCGATGCCGTGCAGGCCGATGTACACGCGGCTGAAGCCATCCTGGAGCAGGCCGATGGCCATGCCCAGCAGCAGGCCGGAGGAAGGATTGCGGCGGCTGAGGCCGAAATAGATGGTGACCAGCAGCGGCAATTCCAGCAGGTCGCCGGCGCCGCGGAAGTAAAGCGGGAGCGAAGACTGGAGGACGACGGCGAAAAACGCCGTCAGCAGAACCGGCCCCAGGCCGAACTTGTGCACTTCAATGTGCGGCTCGATTTGCGCGCGCAGGGCCATGGTGGTGGTGGGGGAGCGCAAGGTCCCGCCGGAGTCCCAGGCGATTCTAGCGCACTACAGCGGCGGGGGAGCGGCGGGAGCAGAAGGGCCAGGGGCCGGATTGGGCACAGGCTCGGCCGGGGAGGGCGCCAGTTCCTGGCGAGTGAGCAGGATGAGCACTTCGTCGAGGCGGTCGAGACGGGCGGCCGGGCGAACGCGAATCCACTGGAAGGGGTTGCCGGCGGCGGTTTCCACCACGGCGCCTACCGGGAGGTCGCGCGGGAAGATGCGGTCTTTGCCGGAGGTGAGGATGCGCTCGCCGATGGAAACGTTCTCGCCGTTGATGACATAGTCCATGAGAGGGTCTTGGCCAATTCGATCGGTGCCGCGCACCACGCCGTGCGTGCGCGAGCCGGCCAGCAAAGCGCCGACGCCGCTCTCCTTGTCGGTGAGCAGGAGCACCTGGCAGGTGTCGGCGTAAACGCCCAGGACCTTGCCGACGACGCCATCAGGAGTAATGACGCCCATGTCTTTCTTCACACCGTCCTGCTCGCCGCGGTTGAGGTACACGGTCTTGCTGGAGCCCACGGCGCTGGCGCTGATGACCCGGGCGACGAGCATCTGCGTTCCGGCGTGGGTGTCGCGGAATTGCAGCAGGGCGGTGAGCCGGGCGGCCTCCGCGGCCTGGCTCTCGAGCTGGGCGGAGCGCACCTTCAGCGCGTTCACGGCGGCGCGGAGCTTTTCATTCTCCGCGCGGGCGCCGCGCAGGTCCACGTAACCTCGCCAAACGCCGCGGGCCTTGTCCACCACGTAAACGCCGGCTTCCTGCACGGGAGTCATCAGGGTCACGGCCCATTCGCGGATCAGGGGCACGTCCTGGCGGCTACGGACGCGCATGGCCAGCATGAGCACCTGGGCCACCAGGACGGCGGCCAGCAGCGTCAGCGGACGGAGCCGGGATGGGAGAACGTCGAGCATTGAACTCAGAACTCAGCAGCTTGTTGAAAAACGCTCTGGACAGTCATCCCGAGCGAAGCGAGGGATCTGCATTTTGCAGAAGAATGCCAGGAAATGCAGGTTCCTCGCCGCCTGCGGCGGCTCGGAATGACAACCATCGGGGTTTTTCAACAAGCCCATTAACTTGTGACTCAGGACATTGCTAGAACGCTGAACTCGGAACTCGGAACTCAGGAAAAGAGAATTCAAGATGCAAGATGCCCGAAACAATCCGGACATCAGTCAATGCAGACCTGGCGCAAGAGGTTGAAGTCCACCAGCATTTTGCCGGTGCCGAGCACCACGGAAGCCAGCGGGTCGTCAGCGATGGAGACGGGGAGGCCGGTCTCCTCGCGGATGCGCTTGTCCAGGTTCTTGATGAGCGCGCCGCCGCCGGTGAGCACGATGCCGCGGTCGCTGATGTCGGCGGAAAGCTCCGGGGGCGTGCGTTCGAGGGCTACGCGGATGGCGTTCAGGATGGTGGAGACGCACTCGGAGAGGGCCTCGCGGATTTCGGAGTCGTCAATGGTGACGGTGCGGGGCACGCCCTCGATGAGGTTGCGGCCCTTGACTTCCATGGTCAAAGGCTTTTCCAGGGGGTAGGCGGAGCCGATCTCCATCTTGATGAGCTCGGCGGTGCGCTCGCCCACCAGCAGGTTGTACTTGCGCTTCAGGTAGTGCATCACCGCTTCGTCCATTTCGTTGCCGGCGACGCGGACGGAGCGCGAATAGACGATGCCGCTCATGGAGATGACGGCGATGTCGGTGGTGCCGCCGCCGATGTCCACCACCATATTGCCGGAGGGCTCGCTGATGGGCAGGCCGGCGCCGATGGCCGCGGCCATGGCCTGCTCCACCAGGAAGACCTCGCTGGCCTTGGCGCGGTAGGCGGAGTCCTGCACGGCGCGCTTTTCCACCGGGGTGATTTCGCTGGGCACGCCGATGATGATGCGCGGGTGCACCAGGACGCGGCGGTTGTGGGCCTTGCGGATGAAGTAGGTGAGCATCTTCTCGGTGACTTTGAAGTCGGCGATGACGCCGTCCTTCATGGGCTTGATGGCCACCACGTTGCCGGGGGTGCGGCCGAGCATCTCTTTGGCTTCGCGGCCCACGGCCACCACTTCGCCGTTGTTCTTGTTGAGCGCGACGATGGAAGGCTCGTTGACCACGATGCCTTTGCCGCGCGCGTACACCAGGGTATTGGCCGTGCCCAGGTCAATGGCCAGGTCGGAAGAGAACAAACTGTACAGCGATCGAAAGTTGTAACCGTTCCTGCTCATCGTTCTGCTGGCCTTCTTTCCTGTGTCGCGCGGTGCTGCTGGGACAGCCGTGCGGCCTGCAAGCGGATTGGCCCCTATGGGATCACAATGGTCTTGCGCAACAGGGCGGAGCCCCCGCGGCGGTTCTGCCCGGAAATGACGATGGTCTGCGCGCCCCGGGCCATGGGCGGCGTGAAATACTGGAAGCGGCCGTCGGAGCCGATGCGCGGGACGGCCTGGCCGTTAATGATGACGGTGGCGCCGGGCTCGGTGCGGCCGAGGATTTCCACCACCGTGCCGTGGAGGCGGGTTTCCTCGATTTCGAGGAGCATCTCCTGGCCGGCGCCGGCGGCGGCCAGCATGAACTTGCGGGTTTCGCTGTCCTGGCCGTCCTGGCGCTTGGCGTCGCGCGCGGTGACCTTCCAGAAATAATCCCCGGCGTCGAAGCCGCTGACGGTGACGGTGGCGCCCGGGACGCGGCGCTCGGCCACCAGTTGGACGAACATGGAGGTGGCGCTCACGCGCAGGTAGTATTCGACCGCGCCTTCGACCGGCTTCCAAGCGAAGCGCACCGGATGCTGCCGGGGATTCTGGGTGATGATGGGCTCGTGGTTCAGCGGGGCCACCAGGTCCGGTGGGGCCATGACCTTGGTCTTCTGCACGTCGCCGCCGGTGGTGAAGCTGGCGCGCTCGAACTGCTGGATGGGGATGACCTGGCCGCCGCGGCGCAGCTCGGCCGTGCCGGTGGTGATGGTCATTTCATGCTGCTGGGTGCCTGGGTCGCTGCGGACGGCGGCGCGCGTGTTGCGGTTGACCTGGGCCACGGAGTTGTTGTCCTCGAAGGAAACTTCGGCCGTGGACGTGGTGGTGGCCAGGTCCACTTCGCCGGACTTGACGCTGACACTGGCGGCCAGGGGAGTGTTCTCGGCGCCGCCCATGCTGCTCGATTCGACGGTAATCAGCGTTTCCGGCTGCACCGTGTAGGTGGTGCCGTTGGCGAAGGAGATGCGGGCCACACCGTCGCCGCCGGTCTGGATGACGTCGCCTTTTTCCAGGTTCATCTGGAAGTCGGCGGGGACAAAGTTGAGGGAGCCGACCTTGCGCACCTGCACGCGCCCGTCCAGGTTGACAAAGCGAGTCGGACTGGAGGGCGTGGCGCCGCCTCCCGCGCTGTTGCTGGCCACCGACCTGGTCACCACGGCGATGAACTTGTTGAGGGATTCCTTGTGAATGAACCACCAGCCGCCGAAAACCAGGGTCAGGAGCAGGAGAATGCCGACCATCACCGTGCGATAGGTAACGGTGGTCCAGTAAACCTCGACGCGTGGCTGCTTGTCGGCCATGCAGACTTACCCGGCCTCGGACTGTAGCATAGCGCCAAAGTGCCTTTCAACAAACGACCCCGGGTGTGTCGCAGCCGTAACACGTGCCCCGGGGGAAGGTGTTTTGGCCGCACTTCCGGGGGCGTCGCAGCGGGCAGCGGCGCGCAGTGGCGCGAGAGAGAAGAGCGGGGCGGGGGATGGTCCTCGGACGCGACGCGGGCGCGCGGCCTTTTTTGAATGGCGGGGATTCTGTTCTATAATGGGGTGTTTTTCGACATCCTGCGAGGGACTCCGTAATGCTGGAAGCCAGGCAAGAACGCAGCCGGGGCATGCAGGTCCTGCTGGTGGTATTCCTAACGGTGATCGCGTTCAGCATGCTGATCGGCCTGCTGCCCGGGACCATCGCGCCGCCGGAGGCCAGCCCGGACACGGTGGCGGTGGTGGAAGGGCGCACGATCACGGCCGCGGACGTGCAGAAGCAGTTGAACACGCTGGCGGCGGGACGCGACATCGATTCGCGAATCCTGCCGCTGTACGCCCGGCAGGTGCTCGACCAGATGGTGAACGAACGGCTGCTGGAAGCGGAGGCGGAGCGGCTGGGGATCAGCGTGACCAAGCAGGAGCTGATCCAGCGCATCCGGCTGATCAGCCCCTCCGCCAAGGCCGGCCAAATCGAGCAGTACACGGCCGAAGTGAACCAGCGCATGCAGATGAGCGTGCCGGAGTTTGAGGAAGCGGTGCGCAAATCGCTGCTGGCGGAGAAGTTCGCGCAACTGGTGACGGACGGAGTCAGCGTAACGCCGGAAGAAGTGGGCGAAGAGTTCCGGCGGCGCAATGAGAGGATCAGGATTGAGTTCGCTTTGATCAAGCCGGACGAGCTGGAAGCCAGGGTCACGGTGAGCGAGGCGGACCTGGCCGCCCACTACGAGAAGAAAAAGACCGAATATCAGGCGCCCGAACGCCGCTCGGTGCGTTTTGCGCTGCTGGACGCCGGCCAGTTGCGCGCCCGGGCCACCGCCACCGAAGAGGAGTTGCGGGCGTATTACGCACAGAACCAGGCCCAATACCGGAAGCTGGACCGGGCCCTGGTGAGCCACATCCTGCTCAAGACCGTCGGCAAGACCGACGCGGAAGTAGAGGAGGTCCGCAAGCGCGCGGAAGAGGTGCTGAAGCAAGCGCGGGGCAAGGCCCGCTTCGAAGACCTGGCGCGCAAGCACTCGGAAGACACCTCGAAGGACAAGGGCGGGGACCTCGGGTGGCTGGTCCCCGGGCAAGCCGTGCCGGAGTTCGACCAAGCCGCGTTCGGCCTGCCCAAGGGCGGGCTCTCCGGCCTGGTCAAGACGCAGTTCGGCTTCCACATCGTCAAGGTGGTGGACCGGGAGAAAGCGCGAACGGAGTCGTTCGAGGAGGTGCGGGCGTCCCTCCTGCCGGTGGTCACTTCGGAGAAGGCTGAGCGCGCGCTGGCCGACGCCACGAATCAGATTACGTCCTTCGTCCGGCAAAACCCCAAGGCGACGCTCGAGGACTTGGCCAGGCAGTTCCATATGACCCTGGGCGAAGCGGGTCCGGCGGCGGCCCGCGAGCCGCTGGGGGAACTGGGCAGCGCGCCGGAACTGGAGGAGGCGCTGGTGCGGCTGAAGCCCGGGGAGCTGGCCACGCCCGTGCAGGTGCCCCGAGGCGCCGTGGTCCTCCTGCTGAACAAGATCGAGCCCGCGCACCAGGGCGCTATCGCCGAAGTGCGCGAGCAACTCACCACGGATGTCCGGCGGGCCAAAGCTACCGAACTGGCCAAGACTCGCGCGGAAGAGCTGGCCACCAGGGTCCAGTCGGGTTCACCCTTTGCCGCGGCGGCCAGGGCCGCGGGATTCGAGGCGAAGACCTCCGATCCGATTGCCCGGGCGGACTCTATCCCGGACGTGGGCAGCGTCCAGCCTATCGCCGCCGCGTTCACGCTCCCCCCTGGACAAGCGGGCCCCGCCACCTTCCTGGGGTCTAATTGGATTGTCTATCGCGTGGTGTCCCATGAGCCGATGAAGCCGGAGGACATCATCCGGGGACAGGTGGAAGTGCGTGAAGCGGTGCTCTCCCAGAAGCGCAACCTGGCCTTCGAGGCCTTCCGGGACGCCCTCAAGGACCAGGCTGAGAAGGCTGGAAGAATCCAGTTCAACCCAGAAAACCTGGCGCGGCTGACCCGTGGGTCATAGGCCGAATCTTCCTTCTAACATATTGAATCTAGGTTGTTTATATGGACTGGTGTTCCCCCTTGCCTTCCGGCCTACAGTAGGCTAGCCTATTGCTTCCGCAGCAAGGCCCCGTTGCCAGCGGGGTAGCCAGAGACCCAGGCCTTCCCTTTGGTATGCGCCCCCCAGGGGGCGAAGCGAAAACCGACAGCGAGAAGGGGCCGACCATGCCTGCCAAGATGCCGACCAAACGGAATGAATACAGGTGCACGATTGAGTTGAATCAGAACGGGAAGTACTGCGTCCGGGTTCGAGCGGGGTTTGTCCGGAACGGCTGGGGGCTGCCGGTCTATTTTCTAGCCTCGGGCTTCGACCGCGCCATCAAGAAACTCGAGCAGGCCTTGCAATTCCTTCAACAGCAAGAGGATAAGCTGTGGTTCTGGGGGGTGGACCGCACCGACGATCCCAACTTGGCCGGGGAGATGCTCGCCGAGGCGGGGTTGAAGCGCGATCGGCGGGCCGAGTTCCCACGCAAGGCTGCCTCGGTCACTGCGGCCCCTGGGCGGCCCATACCCTCGTTTGCCATCGCCCCGGTGCGCCGGGCATTGGCGGAGTCCGCGGCCAACACGCGCAAGAGCTCGCTGGCTTTGGCTGCCGCGGCCAGCGACTAGAACTCGTGGCCAGCCCGCAGCCAACGGAACTCCAGCAAACCGCGGGGGCGGGCCTGAAGACCCGGCCCTACTTCTCCCTGATCACCACTTCGGCGGCGCCAACCAGCAGGTCGTTGAGCGAAATCCGGTACTTATAGAAGCCCAGCTTGGCGCCGGGCACCGGGGGACCGCTGGCCAGGCGCATGCCCGGGGGGGCCTGGAAGACGTTCGAAGCAAAGGGGCAGCGCTTGGGGTCGAACTCGATTCTAAGGTTGCCGGCCTCGGTGAACCACACCACCTGGTCGTCAAGAGCAATGACGATTTCCCGTGGCACTACGCCGACTAGAACCAGTTTGTCAGCGGCCATGCGTCATGCCCCGTCCTGAGGGCTGCGAGAAGATACCACATCACCGGGGGGCGCGCCCGCGGCCGGCCAGAGTCACCGGTGGACGCCGGCGCTATGGGGGCAAGATGTTTGACTTGACGAGTTGCGACCCCGCCCTTAGGATGACACGAGCGTTTTCGTGGCGCAGTCCGGCAGGACAGGGCGGCGGCGAAGAGGCAAAATCGCTCCGGCCGATGCAGCCGGAGCCGGAGGAACCGCCGAATCATGAGCACAGCCGAATTTGTCCTGCGCGACGGGTCGCGCATCCCGCTGGTCAGAGCCATTCCCTTCTTCGCCGTGCACGTGGCGTGCTTCGCCGCTTTCGCGGTTGAGTTCCACTGGTGGTACCTGCTGCTGTGCGGGCTGATGTACTACTCGGGGATGTTCTTCGTCACCGCGGGCTACCACCGGTACTTCTCGCACCGCACCTTCAAGACCAGCCGCTGGTTCCAGTTCATCCTGGCCTTCATGGCCATGACTTCGGCGCAGAAGGGCGTGCTGTGGTGGGCCGCGCATCACCGGCACCACCACAAGTACTCGGATACGCCGGAAGACATCCACTCGCCCACGCAGGGCGGCTTCTGGGGGTCGCATGTGGGCTGGATCCTGAGCGATAAGTTCGATGAGACGCGCAGCGAACTCATCCCCGACCTGCACAAGTTCCCCGAGCTGCGCTGGCTGAACAAGTACTACCTGGCGCCGCCGGTGGTGATGGCCGTGGCGCTCTTCCTGATGGGCGGCTGGGGCATGATGATCTGGGGCTTCTTCATCCGCACCGTGCTGCTGTGGCACGGGTCGTTCACGGTGAACTCGCTGGCGCACGTGTTCGGCCGGCGCCGCTACAAAACGGAAGACACCAGCAAGAACAGCCTGCTGCTGGCGCTCATTACCATGGGGGAAGGCTGGCACAACAACCACCACCACTACATGGCCGCCGCACGGCAGGGCTTCTTCTGGTGGGAAATTGACGGCACCTACTACGTGCTGAAGGTGCTCTCGTGGTTCCGCCTGGTGTGGGACCTGCGGCCCGTGCCCCCGCACATGCTGGCCGCTGAATCATAAGGGCCCTGACTGCGCCCACGCGGTCCTCCCCGAAGGCTCGCTGCCTATTCCACAGGTGAGCAGTAGGCGCTCCCGGTAGCATTGGTGGCGCCGCTGTCCCCGCCGGGGCCATCGCAGAAACAAGACGCGAGCTTCGTAAAGTTGAAACGGCAATTGGGGACGGGCCGGCGGTTACGCGAAGACGAGACGGCCACGCGGCTGTGGGATGGGCCGGCCCAGTTCGCGAGCGGTTTCGACCCACTCACGGATAGTCACTTCCACGTTGGCGAGGGCCTCGCGGTGAGTCTTGCCATCCGCGGCGCATCCGGCAAGCTCAGGCACTTCGGCCACGAACGCCTGGTCCTCGTCGCTCCAGTAGATGATCACTTCATATTGGGGGCTAGGCATCCGTTTCTCCTGCCAACCTGTATCTTACTATGACTTGGCGAACCTGTTTCACCTGATACGGTTTGCACTTCGAGTTCTTCGGCTGAAGGTTCAGGATCTCCTCAACTCCATCACGGAAGAAGATGTGATGGCTGCGTTGATTCTCTCGCCGAATCCGAGCCTGGCCAACAGACTGCGCATGGCCGAAAAGGAGGTGATGGCGTCGGCGTTGCCACGTAAGACTTGTTCCAGTGTTTTTTTCCATCGAGCCATACGCGGCAGATTCTAGCAGGTAAGCCTTGAGCGGTGGACCAGGAGTCGCTACCCGTCATTGCTCATGGGTTACCGATGCGGCGGGGTAGGTCGGCGCATCGTGGAGCGCTGCTCGCTGCGCCCGCTGGCAAACGCTGAATTTCAAACCGCCTCGATCAACTCCATCGTTTCCTTATCCTCCGTTGCACCTTTTTCCTCGACCGCAGGGCCCTTTAGCTCTTCGGCAACGAAGGAACCGCTCTCCAGCAGCTCTTTACACTCGCGCATAAGTTGGGCGCCCACCAGGCCCGGCACCACGTAGTTGTCCACCATGATGCTGCACTTGCGGACGCGGGCCACGGCCACCGCGTCACCGCGCGCCACCGGCTCGCGAACCACGCCGCCGAAGCCGAAGCACACCGAGGTGGGCGCGATGGGAAAGCCATACTCGAACCCGTCGCCCTCCGCCAGCGTAATACCGCAGGTGCCTACGTTGCCGGCGTAGAACTCCGGGCTCCACTTCATCCACCAGTGCGCCAGGCGCGCCTGCCACAGGGGCATGCGGTCGAATTGCAGGAAGCGGGCCAGCGCCGGGCACTCCTCTGGGGTGGCGCGCAGGAAGCCGGTGAGTTCACCCTGGATGGCGCGCAGGGGCTTGCGCGCGGCGCCGCGGATGGCGGCTACGAAGGTAATCCAGCGGCCGGCGAAGCGGCGGGTGATGGGCAGGTTCACGTCCACGCGCTCGAACTGCACGATGCGGTAGCCAAACAGTTTGCGAAAGAGGATGGCGTTGGCCTGCGGGTGGCGCTGGATGGCCAGGGCCGTGGCCTTCACCAGCAGGGGCACGTCGGTGATGGGCGCGACGGAGCGCGAGTACTCGCGGCGCCACTGCTCCATGCCGGTCAGGTCCACGGTGAAGGCGCCGTAGCCCATGCAGTGGTGGCGCTGGGCGCGGCGCTTGAGCGCATAGATGTAGGCCGTTTCACCGCGCAGCGGGGCGTCGGCCACGATGGGGTTGGCTCCCGGCGTCAGCTCTTTCATCCGGCCTCCTCGCCCTTCAGGGTCTTGCCGATCAGCGCGAACACCCGCCGCTTGAACGGCGCGCGCGTCTGACGCATCAGCCGCGGCAGGCGCCACAGGCGCAACCGCAGACCCAGCCGCCGCGCCACCCATAGTTCGTTGGCGTTGAGCAGCAGCGAGAGCAGCACGCAGCCCGCCCCAGCCGTCCACCGCGGCAGCCACGCCAGCCAGCGCGGCAGGCGGTTGCGCTCGAGGATCATCTGGTCGAACTGGAGGTGTCGCGACTCATCCAGCGCATGGAACGCCCACACCTGCTGCACGAGGCCCTCGCGCCGCGGCAGCCGCGCCTGGGTCATCTGGTTGGCGTAGATGGTGATCTGCTCGGCAAAGCGCAGCACCATGAACGCGTAGGTCGAGCGCATCTTCTGCGTTGGGAAGCAGCGCCCCAGCGCGAAAACCCAGCGCACCGCGCGGTCCACCCCGGCCGATGGCAGCCCGGGCATCTCCGGCATGGCCGCGCGCAGTTGGGCCACGGCCCGCTGGAACATCATGTGGTGGTAAATCTCTTCCTTCAGGAAATGGCCGACGTATTCTGAGAACTCCTGCGCCGGGTTCAGGTCGTACACGGCGGCCAGGGCGGTAATGGCGTGGCGTTCAAGCAGCCCGGTGAAGAGCATCAGGTTCATCTGCTGGTAGCGGGCATAGATGACGCGGGCGCGGCCGTCCAGCGCCGCGTCCACTCCGGTGCCTTCGAGCAGACTCCACGCGGGGTAGAGCGCGGCGAACTCTTCGTCCGTCGTAACCGCCGACCAGTCCACGTCAATCTGCGGCGTGAACGAGCGCGTGAGCGACAGCCGGTTGAGCCGCTCCAGCACCGCGGCTTCGACCGGGAACTGTGTTGTGGTCGCGGCCATGGTCAGTCCACCGTCAGCGCGAAGTATTCTTCCGCGGGGTCGGGCGCGAAGTTGGCCACCGCCGCGCGGCGATCGCGCAGCAGGCGCCGGTAGTGGCGCTTGCGCGCGGCCAGGGCCTGGGCGTTCCAGCAGTCGCGCCAGAGCTGCATCACGCCTTCTTCGAGCTGCTCCACGGTCATGCCGCGCGGCCGGTGGTTCACGTCGAATAGCGTGCAGCGGTCCCAGGCCCCCGGACACAGCAGGCGGCCTTCGCGCAGCAGCCGGTCGTACAGGCGCGTGCCCGGGAACGCCGTCCAGATGGTCACCTGCACCTCCAGCAGCTTCGAGCGCTCGACGAATTCGCGGATTTCGTCGAACACCGCGGGCGTATCTCCATCCAGCCCCACGATGAAGCAGCCGCACACGCTCACCCCGCGGCTCTGGATTCTCTCGATGGCGTCCAGGTACTTGCGGCACTGCGCCGCCTTCCAGTTGACGCGGTCCATGCCCAGCAGGCTCGCGCGGCGCGGGCTCTCGAAGCCGATGAGCACCTGGCGGCACCCGCTCGGGTAGAGCAGGTCGAGCAGCTCCGGGTCGTCGGCCACCGAGACGTCGGTCTCAGTGAAGTACCGCACGTTGCGCTCCGCCAGCTCGCGCAGCAGCGCCTTGGCCCAGCCCCGGTGCACGAAGGTGTTGTCGTCGGCGAACTCGATGAAGGGCCGCCGCCACAACGCGCGCACCGCGTCCACTTCCCGCAGGACCCGCTCGACGGGCTTGATGCGGTACTTCGCGCCGTAGAGCTTCGAGGCCGCGCAGAATTCGCAATCCCACGGGCAGCCGCGCGTGGTCTGCACGGTGATGCGGTTGTAGTCCCCCAGGCGGTGGATTTCGCCGGTTTCGCGGGTGTCGCGCAACGGGCCCGAGTCGGCCGGCGGCTGCGCCAGCAGGTCATACCGCGGCATCGGCGCGTAGGCCAGGTCAAACTGCCCCGGACGCACTTCGCGATAGAAACGCTGGAGCCCGGCCCTGCCGCCGCGCTGGAAATCATCCACCACTTGCGGCCAGAGCAATTCGCCCTCGCCCACCACCACGGCGTCGGCGTGGCCCGCCACTTCCTCCGGCGCCACCGTGGCGTGCAGTCCGCCGAAGACGACAGGCACGCCCGCGGCGCGGTAGGCGTCGGCCACCAGATACGCGTCGAAGGCCCGCGCCGTGTACGTGGAGAGCGCGACGAGATCGAAGTCCAGGCGCGGCTGCGCGGCGTGCGCGCGCACGTCGTCCACTTCCACATACTCGACGTCCGCGTCCTCCGGCGTGGCCCCGGCCAGCGTCAACAGGGCCAGGCTGGGCAATTGCGCGATTACCCGGCCGCGGTTGACGAATTGCGGCAGCGTCACCCCCAGCTCGAAGAACTTCCGCGTCTGAATTTTCACCCCGGCGATGGCGATCAATCCAATGCGCATGGCGCCTCCCGTGACCCGGCGAGAGTACGGGAGGCGGGTAAGCGACATACAAGCGGTAAGGGGCGACAGAGGCTCGACAAGGTGCGACAGGAACGGCCGAGTCTGTAAATAGCTGTATTATTTGGAGTTGCCGGGACTGCCCGCGAGGGGTAGAACCACCAGTGCGAGCCCCGCAGCAGCTATGGCGGGCCCTACGGCCAGCCACGCGGCAGGAACCGCGCCGCCGGCCCGCAGCGTTTCGGTGGCCAGGGCCGCCACCACGCCCGCGGCGAAGAGCCCCAGCCCGAAGCGCCGACGAGGCGTGGGGGCGGCTTCCACTTCAGCCACGGCGTAAATGCCGATCATGCCGAAGACGATGCCGTTGGTGTGCGCCGCGCGCACCAAATGCCGCGCGAAGTCGCTGTAACCGCCCAGGAACGCGGGCGCGGCGAAAGGCCCGTCGAAGGCGAACGCGCCCATCCACTGTCCTACGGCCATGCTGAGTGCGGTCAGGAGCCAGCTCCCCGCGGCGAACATACGCCCGCTGCGCCACGCCTGCCACGCGGCGATCCACGTCCCCACTACCACCGCGCCCACCGGCAGCGGAAGCAGGTACTTGAGGTCGAAAGAAACCGCCGCGGAGGCGAACAGCAGCAGCGGCATGCCCACCGCGCCGACGAAATGGCCCCAGCGGCCGATCACCCGAGCGCGCGGCGATGCTTCCGATGGCGCGGCCTGCTCATAGAGGAACGCGAGGACTGGCAAGGCGGCGCTGGCCACTCGCCCCAGCCGCAGCATGCGCAAGCGCAGGCCGTCCGCGGGACCGAACCAGCCTGCCAAACCGCTTGCAGGCAGAACGGTGGCCGCAGCCATCACCGCGTCCAGGGCCAGGCCCAGGCAGATCACCGGCAGCAACCTGGGGAGGGTGATAGGTATCGGTTCATTCAGGCCGATGCGGTCGAGGCTGCTCCACAGCAAGAGGTAACCCGCCAGGCCTGCGGCGCCGGCCACCGGCAGCAGCCACAGTGCGCCGAGAAAAAAAGCGCCGCCCACCGTCCCTGCGCCCCAGGCGATGGCGCTGGCTGCCGTGAGGCGGCAACCCAGCGCCAGGGTCGCGCTGGGCGTTTGCGGCCGTTGCGCCAGGCGGGCCACCAGCAATTGCAGCAGCCCGTGAAGAAAAAGCACCACCAGCGAGTGGCGCACCAGAACGCGCGCGGCCACCGCCCCGCCGGAAAGGCTGGGCTCCCCAAGCGACCACGCGTCCACGCGCGCGGCCCACGCCAGGCCCGCAAGCAGCAGCCCCCAGCCAATCGCTCGATTGAAATTGGTTCTCACTGCCACTCGCCACTGGTCACTACTTCTCGGCGGCGGCGGCGATGTGGCGGGCGGAGAGGCCGAAGGCGTCCACCAATTCGTCGGGTTTGCCGCTGTGGGGAACGCCGTGAACGGCCAGGCGTGTGTACGAGGCGAGGGCCACGCCCGCGGCAGCCAGCGCAGTGACTACCGCTTCGCCCAGGCCGCCTTCGGCGTAGTGGTCCTCGACGGTGACGAGGCGGCCGCCGGTGGCGCGCGCGTGTACTCCCAGCGCGGCGCCATCGAGCGGCTTCACGCAGTACAAGTCAATCACGCGCGCGGCGACGCCCTTGGCGGCGAGCAGGTCGTGGGCCTTCAGCGCCTCGTGCAGGGTGACGCCCGCGGCGACGATGGTGACGCGGTCGTTCGCGCTCTGCCGCAGCACCTTGAAGCCGGGCACAGGGAACGACTCGCCGTTGCCGTAGAGCACCGGCGTCTTGGGCCGGGAAGTGCGGATGAAGCAGATGCCCGGGGTGCGCGCGGCAGCTTCAGTAAGCCGCTCCGCTGAAACCGCGTCGCTCGGGTAGAACACCTTCCCTCCGGGGATGGCGCGGAACATGGCCAGGTCTTCGAGGGCCATCTGCGAGGGCCCGTCTTCGCCGATGCTCACGCCGCAATGCGAGCCGCACAGGTTCAGATTGCTGCGGCTGATGGCGGCCATGCGCACCTGGTCGTAGGCGCGCGAGAGGAAACAGGCGAAGGTGGCGACGAATGGCGTCAAGCCGCGCGCCCCCAGGCCCACGCCGGTGCTTACCATGTTCTGCTCGGCGATGTACCCCTGGAAGTAGCGCTCCGGGTGCGTCTTGCGCATGGCTTCGGCGAAGGTGGAGTTCTGCACGTCGGCGTCAATGGCGACGACCTTCGGGTTCACCGCCGCCAGCTTGGCCAGCGCCGTGCCGTAGGCTTCGCGTGTGGCTACTGACTGGCCTGGTTTGTAATTCGGGGCGGGCATCGCGGGAAAGTCGGCGGGCGCAGGCAACGACTTGCGCGCGTACGACTTAGCGCCGTCGCCGGTGTCCAGCGAGCGGGTGAATTCGTCAATGGCTTTCTCGAGGTCCCCTGGCGCAACGACCTTCACACCCACCAACTCCCCAAGCGCCTTGCGCAGCTCATCCTTCGAGAGCGCCTTGCCATGCCATCCGTCCTTGTCGGCCAGGAAGCTGACGCCGTGGCCCTTCTGCGTGCGGGCGACGATGGCCTGCGGCTTGCCATTCACGGCGCGGGCGCGGTCCAGCGCCCCCACCACCGTGGCCATGTCGTTGCCTTCGATAGTCTCCGCCTGCCAGCCATTCGCTTCGAACTTGCGCCGGTACGGCTCGGTGTCGTGCTTGTACATGGTGCGGTCGGATTGTCCGAGCGCGTTGACGTCCACGATGGCGGTGAGGTTGTCCAGCCCGTGGTGCGCGGCAAAGGCGGCCGCCTCCCACACGTTGCCTTCGGCCATTTCGCCGTCGCCGAGCAGTACATACACGCGCGCGCCGACTTTCTCGATGTGCTTCGCGCCCAGGGCCAGCCCCGCGCCCACGCTGAGCCCCTGGCCCAGCGAGCCGGTGGCGGCGTCCACGCCGGGGATGAGCGGTGTGGGGTGCCCCTCGAGCTCGCTCGAGAATTCGCGCAGCGACAGCAGCCGCGCCAACGGGAAGACGCCGGCTTCGGCCAGCGCCGCATAGAGCACCGGCGCGGCATGCCCCTTGGACAGGACGAAGCGGTCGCTGGTCGCGCTGTTGGGGTCGGCCTGGTCGAACCGCATGGCGTGGAAGAACACCCCAGCCATGATCTCCGCCGCGGAAAGGCAGGACGTGGGATGCCCGGAGCCCGCCGCAGTGGTGGCGCGCAAGGAATGGACGCGCAGCCGCCGGGCCTTGTCACGCAGCGTTTCCAGATTGGCCGGGGTGGGCGCGCTGGTCGGCGATGCGGTCATCGGCGTCTCCTCTCCGCGAATCTCTTCGGCGCCGCGCATTCTACTAGAAGTTCGAGGCTGGAAGTTTAGAACCTAGCAGCCAGCACCGGAGCTTAGAGAAGCTAGCACCCAGCACCGGAGCTTAGCAGCTTGTTGGAACAGTGCTTTTGACTGTCATCCCGAGCGCAGCGAGGGATCTGCATTTTGCGGGAAATCCCAGGAAATGCAGATTCCTCGCCGCCTGCGGCGGCTCGGAATGACAACCACCGGGGTTTTTCGACAAGCTGTTAGAGGTTGGATCTGGAAAGCCCGTTGAAGCCGAAGAGTCTCAACGCAAAGATAGCAGAGCGCGCGTGAGAGCGCATCTTCCAGCGTGTTTCTCCGCGTTCTCAGCGAAGACTCCGCGTACTCTGCGTTGAGGTTTCTTCGATTCCACCTACTCGCGCGGGGGGAGAGGCGTCGAGCGTCTCTTTCAGTTTGCCGCGGAAGGCGGCTTTGATGCGCCACACGGGGCCGTCAATGTAGGCAGCGCGGGGTAGCGCGTCGTCCCACTTTGCGCCGGGCGGGTAGATGGCCACCAGGTCCCAGGGGATGCCGTCGTCGTCGCAGCACCGGGGCCGGGGATGCTCGGGGTCGGCGTCCAACCGGGCGCGCAAGGCGCGGGCCACATGATGTTGCGGGTCCCAGAACTGCGCGGCGCGGCGGTCGGAGACGCGCGCCAGCACTTTTGCGCCGGGCCGCGCGATGTCCGACTGGATCATCGGCTGCCACACCACAATCAGGCGCACGTTCGCGCCGGGGACTTCGCTGAGCGCTTCTTCGAGAGCGGAGGCCCCCCGCAGGCAGGCCGCTCAAGTGGGCGAAAGCAGCGCGACCACGCGGGTCTGGCCGGCCGCGGCGTTGAAATCTCCGCGCAGCTCCGCCAGGGCCTGCGCGGTAAGCTCGGCGAGCTCCGGCTGGCCCGCGGGCGCGCGGCCCGGTCCCCAGTACTGCCAGCCGATGGCCAGCGCCGCGGCCGCCGCGAGACACGCCGCGATGAGGATCGCCCGCTTCATGGGAAGCCGTCTCTTGCAATCATACCGGCGCGGCGCCGGCTGACAAAATGGCCTGTTGCGCCGGGGCGGGGATTGCGCGAAACTACCGGTCTAATCTGACCTTCGAGGACGCGCCAATGAGCACCGCACTGGGAGAACTGCTGCCGCCGACACGGCTGATGATGACGCCGGGGCCGTCGTCGGTGGACCCGCGCATCTACCGCGCGCTGGCCACGCCGTTGGTGGGCCACCTGGACCCGTGGTTCAACAACATGATCAGCGACGTGCAGGCGCTGCTGCGCCAGGTCTTCCAGACGCAGAACAAGACCACCTTTCCCATTTCCGCCTCGGGCTCCGGCGGCATCGAGGCCAGCGTGGTGAACCCGCTGGAGGCGGGCGACGAAGCCATCGTCTGCGTCAACGGCACGTTCTCCGGGCGCATGTTCGAAATCGCCGAGCGTACCGGCGCGAAAATTCACAAAGTCGAGGCGCCCTACGGCAAGCCGGTGGACCCGGAAGACGTCCGCCGCGCCGGGCAGGGCAAGAAGATCAAAATCATCGGCCTGGCGCACGGGGAGACGTCCACCGGCGTGCTCTCGAACCTGGACCACTTCCGCAAAGTGGCGGACGACCTGGGCGCCATGCTGGTGGTGGACGCGGTGGCCACGCTGTGCGGCGTCCCGCTCGACGTGGACAAACAGCGCATTGACCTGTGCTTCAGCGGCTCGCAGAAGGCCATGAGCGCGCCGCCGGGCCTGGCGCCCATCACCATCAACCCGCGGATGGAGGAAGCCCTGCTGGCGCGCAAGACCAAAGTGCAGAGCTGGTACTTCGACCTGACCACCACCATGACCATGTGGGGCAAGGAGCGCAGTTACCATCACACGCCGGCCATTTCGCTCACCTACGGCATCCGCGAGGCGCTGCGCATCGTGCTGGAAGAGACGCTGCCGGCGCGCTGGGAGCGTCACCGCACCAACCAGGCCGCGCTGGTGGCCGGCATCGAAGCCATGGGCATGAAGCCGTTCGTGGAAAACGCCAAGGACCGCCTGCCCACGGTGACCGCGGTGCGTGTCCCTGAAGGCGTGGACCCGCAGAAGGTGCGCTCGCAACTGCTCGAGGAGTTCAATATTGAAATCGCCGGCGGCTTCGGCCCGCTCAAGTCGAGCATCTGGCGCGTGGGCCTGATGGGCCACGTCAGCCGCATGAACAACGTGCTGCTGTTCCTGGCCGCGCTGGAAAAGACGCTGCTTGATCAGGGCTTCCGCGTGGGCGCGGGCGCCGGCGTGGGCGCGGCGGTGCGCAGCTACGCGCAGCAGCCCGCCGCGGTTTCCGCGTAGGGGAGGTAAGGACGTAAGGAGCTAAGGAAGGAAGAGGTAAGGAAGTCAGGCGGTCAGGAAGTCAGGAGGCGCGCTATATGGACGGCGTTTTTTCCTGACTTCTTGACTTCCTGACCTCTTTACCTCCTTTGGCTGCAAAGACCATGGAGCAAGAAACGGCAATGCCATCAGCCACGGCGATTCCCAATCTTGGGGCGATGAGCGAGTTCATCGGCGCCTTCGAAGTGCGCTCGAAGCTCACCGGGCAAAGCTATCCGTGCCGTTTCTCGCACACGTGGAATGGGATCGCCACGCGGCACAGCGACACGATTGACTGCAAGTACTTCGTCGAGGGCCGCAGCGTGGTGGTGGGCCTGGCGCACACCGCATTCATCGAGTTCCGCGAGAGGCGCGGGCGCGACCTGACCGACCGCGAAGCCAGTTACATCGCCGGCGAGTACCTCGCCGAGCGGCTTGAACAGGAACAGGAGCACGCCCTCTACGATGTCTCCCACGCCGAAGTCCTGCGCCTGATTGAAAAGCTGAACATCCGGTAGAACAGGCATGCCTGCCTGTCCCTTACTTCGGCTTTCCTGAACACAAGCACAGACAGGCAAGAATGCCTGTCCTACTTCTTGCGGTGGTAGGCGCCGTCGAAGGCCACCGACCAGGTCCTGCCGCCGTCGGTGGACTGCTCCCAGAGCTGGCGGACGCGGCCGGGGCCCAGGTTGAAGAAGGTCATTTTGCCCAGGGTCTTGGCGCCATCGGGCGCGGTGGATTCCGTGGTGTAGCGCATATTGCCGTCGCGCACCTCGCCGGTGAAGTGGATCACGCTGCCGACGCCGTCCACCCAGAACTGCTCCCACTTCTTGGTCCGCGCGTTGTAGCTGTTGAAGCTCTTGCCGCCGGCGCCGCCGGGCGGCATCCAGTTTTCGAGGATGACGCAGCCGTTGAGAATTTTCTCGATGCGGCTCTGCGGCCTGGGCGCGTTCGCGGGCGCGCCCGCGGGCGTCACTTCCCATTCACCCACCCAGAAGTCGAACTGGCGGTAAGCGGGGTCGAATTCGCAGGGGCGCGAGGCGCGCTGGATGGCAGTGACCAGCCCGGCGAACCGTGCATCGCCGCGGAGGCTAACCAGGTCTTCGTCGGATTGAAGCTGCGCCAGATTGGTGAAGCCCGCTAGCACGGCGGCGTGGAGCGCGGCGAAGGCCTCGTCGGGGCGATGGAGCCGGGCCAGGGCGCAGGCCAGGTTGTAATTGCCCAGCATGGGAGCGAAGTTCAACTGGAGCGCGCCGCGGAACCCAGCGACCGCCTTCTCGTACTGCTTCAGGCTGATGTAGGCGTAGCCCAGGCGGTAGTGCGCGCGGCCGTTGGCCGGCTCGGCCTTCACCACGCTTTCATAGGCGGGCGCGGCTTCGACCCAATTCGACGCGCGGAACAGGGCGTCCGCGTCTTTCTCTACCGCGGACACGGCCGGCGCTTGCGGCCCCGCGCCAAGTGCGGCCAACCGAACGGCGAGCAAGCCCAAAGCTGCAAAGCGAGCGAATCTCATGAAACACCCCCCCGGCCCGCGGCCCCCACCCGGGCCTGTTGCGCTTCTTAGACGCAGCGTACCACCGAATTGTATGCCTGCGCGGGACGCGTCAGGAACGCAGATGATTTCACTTGTTGGCGGCGTTGGAAAGGACAGACCTGGAGGTCTGTCCTACATCAAGCGTCGGAGAGGGACTCCGGGAAGGAGGGCTGCTCGGGGGAGGCGTCGGGCTTGGCCGAAGCAGCCAGCTCTTCGGCTTCGAGGATGGCGCCGCAGTCGAGACACTCGATGTACTCGGCGTCCTTGTCCTGGGCGATGAGCTTGCGGCGGGCGTGTTGGCAGGCGAGGTCGGCCGGCACGGCGGTCAGTCCTTCCCGGGGCATGATAGCACTCCAAGACGGGGCGGATTTCGCGATTTCGCGATTGGCAAGCATCCGACACGAGTTACTGCGGGGGCGCCACAGGGGCAGAGGGCGGCCCGGCGACGTTGCGCTGCACCAGGTAAGCGGTAAGGAAAAAGCCCAGGGCGCCCAGCACCAGAACGCCCACGGCGACTTCCAGGCCGGCGCGCAGGTCGCGGGCATCGGAGATGTCTCCTACAAGGTAAGGCCCGAACGCGCCGACCAGTTGGGTGACGAACATGTAGATGCCCACGGAAGTGGCGTGGGCGCGCGGCGGCATCATGTCGTGGATCACGGCGGTCACCGGGCCGTGATACCACGACATGAAGAAGCCAGCCACAAAGAACGCCGTCAGCACGGTTTGCTTGCCCTCGGCGGCCAGCGCCCACAGGACGCACGGAGCGGCCAGCAGGAAGGCGATGGCCACGGCCAGCGGGCGCCCGTGGAGCCAGCGGCGCTGGAGGCGGTCGGCCACCCAGCCCCCGGCCAGCACGCCGGCGACCAGGGAGAGCAGCCCAATGGTGGCGAGGGAGACGCCGGCTTCGCGCAAGCTGAACCCTTTGTAGCGCACCACGTAGTCCGGCCCCCAGGTGAGCAACGAGACGCCGGCAAAGGTGATGAGCACGCCGCTAGCGGTGAGAGCCAGAAACGCCGGGACGCGCAGCAACTGGCGCAGGGGCACCAGCTCGCTGGCCGGAGGACGCGGCGGCTCCTTCACCGTAAACACCAGCAGGCCCAGCAGCAGGCCCGGGACGCCCACCACATAGAAAGCGGGCTGCCAGCCGTATTCCTGGCCGACGATCCCGCCGATGGCCTGCCCCGCCGCGCCGCCGATCAGCATGCCCGAAGCGAAAACCGCCAGCGCCCGGGCGCGCGTGGCCGGGGTGAACGCGCCGCTGATCATGGATTGCGCAGCCGGGCCGTAGGCCGCTTCGCCGAATCCCACCAGGGCGCGGGCCGCCAGCAGGGCGCCAAAAGTCGGCGCCAAGGCGCTGAAGAAAGTGGCCAGGCTCCACAGGATGACTCCGTAGCCGATGAGGCGGGCGCGCGGCAGGCGGTCCGCCAGGAAGCCCAGCGGGAACGACGCCAACGCCAGCACCACCTGGAGCCACAGTTGCAACGAACCAAGTTCCCGGTCGGTGGCGTGGAAGGCGTCACGCAAAAGCGGAAAGAGCGGCAGGATGACCGTGCGGTCGGCGAAGTTGACGAAGTTAATCAGCGCCAGGATGAGCAGGAGGCGAAGCTGGTAGCCGCGGATGGAGGCGCCGGAGTCGCTCATCGAGGATTCGGGGACGCTTAGCGAGAATGCTTGCCTGCAAGCACGCGGGATTATATAACGCCAACGCAGGGGCGCCGCCGGCGCCACCAGGAATCGGGGCGCAGTCGAGGGGGGCGCAGCAAGCAGCGCCGCTACACCATGGGTGAACAGGTCAAACGCGAGCAGGTGGCCAACGTGCTGTTCTATGGCGCGGTCGTGCTGCTGGCCTGGCTGGTGTACCGCATCTTCGAGCCGTTCCTGGTGCCGCTGGGGTGGGCCACGGTACTGGTGGTGGTGTGGCACCCGTTGCAGACGCGCTTCGAGCGGCGGTGGAGCCCGGCGGTGGCGTCCGCGGTGAGCACGGCGGCCGTAACCCTGATCCTGATCGCGCCCACACTGCTGCTGATGACCGCGTTTTTGCGCGATGCCATCGAGGCCGGGCGGAACCTCCAGCAGGCCATCGCCGCGGGCAACCTGCCGTGGCTGGAGAAGGCGCGCGAATGGCTGACCGAAGTGGTGCCGGCCAGCGCCAAGATGGACTGGGGAACGATGGCGCGGGAGGGCGCGGAGCGCGTGGCCGGGTTCTTCGCGGCGCGCGCGGGAGGGCTGCTGGGCAACGTGCTGGACTTTTTCGTGGACCTGTTCGTCACGCTGTTCGCGCTGTTCTTCCTGCTGCGCGACCGCCAGGGGCTGCTGGCTGGCGCGCGGCGCTTCCTGCCGCTTGAAGAGTCGCAGCGCGAAGCCATGCTGGATGAGGCGCACGAGCTGATCCAGAGCAGCGTGACCACCAGCCTGGCGGTGGCCGCGCTGCAAGGATTGCTGGGCGGGGTCACCTTCGCGCTGCTGGGCATCCCCGGGGCGGTCTTCTGGGGCGTGACCATGGCGTTTTTCGCCCTCATCCCGCTGGTGGGCACGGGCATCGTCATCGGACCGGCGGTGGTGTGGCTGCTGCTCACCGGGCATATTGCCCGGGGCGTGACTCTGGCCGTGGTGGGCTTCCTGGTGATCGGGATGGTGGACAACATCCTGCGGCCTTACCTGGTGCGGGGGCGCTCGCAGATGAGCGCGCTGGTGATCTTCATCAGCGTGATGGGGGGCATCAGCGTGTTCGGCATGCTGGGCTTGGTGATGGGCCCCATCGTGGTAGCTACGGCCACGGGCTTCTTCGCGGTGTACACGCAGCGCGCGGAAGCGGCGGCGCCCCCGTCCGCTTCCGGCGCTACCGGGAAAGGCGGCGGCGCGCAGGCCGCGCCCCTTCCGGCACGGCCACAAACGGCGAGCCAGGCCGCGCCCGGTGTGGTAGAGTTGCCCGCCGCAGAGACGTCCAAGACCAAAAAGCCATGACCACACGGCCCGCGCCGAATCACCCCGAACTGCCGCCCGAGAAACTGCGCTGGCGCTGCGACCCCGCGCGGGTGCCCTGCGACACCACGGAGCAGGCCGCGCCCATGGAAGGCATTTTCGGGCAGGAGCGCGCCCTGCGCGCGTTGCGCATGGGGGTGGAAATGACCGCGCCGGGCTACAACGTGTTCGTGTGCGGGCTGGCGGGCACCAGCCGCGGCGGGATGATCCTGCGCATGATTGAGGACATAGGGCCCAAGGGCGAACTGGCGCCGGACCGCTGCTACGTCCACAATTTCAAGAGCCCGGACCGGCCGCGCCTGCTCACGCTGCCGCGCGGCCAGGCCAACACCTTCAAGAAGGACGTCCAATCGGGCATCGACTTCCTGCGGCGGCGCATCCCGCAGGTGTTCGAAGGGGAACCGTTCCAGCGGCAGAAGTCGCGCATCGTGGACCGCTTCACGGCGCGCGAAAAGGAATTGATGGACGACTTCACGCGGCGCATCGCCCGGGACCAGTTCGCGCTGGGGCGCATGCAGGTAGGCGCCGTGGCCCTGCCGGAGATTTTCCCCGTCCTGGAAGGGCAGATGGTGCCCATCGAAGACGTCCCCAAGCTGGTGCAGGAAGGGAAGCTGGAAACGGTGATGGCCGAGGAACTGGAGCGCAAGTATGACCAGTTCCGGCAGGAGTTCACCGTGGTGTACCGCAAGACGCTGACGCTCTCGCGCGAGCTGGCCAGCGAGATGAGCTACCTGGAGCAGGAAGCGGCCTCGGTGCTGGTGGACGGGGTCATCCAGGAACTGAAGGAAAAATACCCCAGCGAGCGGGCCGGAGAATACCTGGAAGAAGTCCGCGGGCACATCCTGGACAACCTGGATCCCTTCAAGGAGCGCGAGGGCGAAGAAGAACAGCAGCAAAGCTCGGGAGACGGGGGGCAACGGCCGCAGCAGCAGGGCAGCGACCCCTTCCGCGTGTACGGGGTCAACGTCATCCTGGCGCACAACCCCAAGGACGCCTTCCCGGTGATCTTCGAGACCACGCCGAACTACAACAACCTGTTCGGCACCGTGCACCGCAGCTACGACTCGCGCGGCGGGGGCTACACCTCGGACTTCATGGACCTGCGCGGGGGCTCGCTGCTGCGCGCCGACGGCGGCTACCTGATCATGTACGCCATCGACGCGCTGACCGAGCCCGGCGTGTGGCGCGCGCTGAAGCGCATGCTCAACCACGGGAAGCTGGAAATCCAGCCCATGGAGTCGTTCCTGCCCTTCGCCACATCGCCGATGAAGCCCGAGGCCATTGACGTGCGCGTGAAGATCCTGCTGATCGGCGACCGGCACATCTGGGAGATGCTCTACGACTACGAGGAGGACTTCCGCAAAATCTTCAAGGTGCGCGTGGAGTTCGATGAAGAAATGGAGATGGGCGACGAGGTGCTGCTCCAGTACACCGGCCGACTGAAGAAACTGTGCCTGGACGAGAACCTCAGCCCCTTCGACCGCGGCGCCGTGGCCGCCATGATCGAGCAGGGCGTGCGCTTCGCCGGGCGGCGCAACAAAGTGACCGCGCGCTTCTCCGACCTGGCCGACCTGGCCCGCGAATCCTGCTACGTGGCCACGCAGGGCGGGGCGTCGCCGGTGACCGCGGCGCACGTCCGGCGCGCCGTGGAGGCCCGCGTGGAGCGGCACAACCTGACCGAGACCAAAATCCGCGAGATGATCGAGGACAGCGTCCTGCTGATTGATACCGACGGCCTGCGCGCCGGCCAGCTCAACGGCCTTTCCGTGCTGGAAATCGGCGGCTACGCCTTCGGCAAGCCTGCGCGCATCACCGCGTCCACCGCGCTGGGCAAGGCCGGCATCATCAATATCGAGCGCGAAGCCTACCTGAGCGGCCGCTTCCACGACAAAGGGGTGCAGATCATCGCCGGGTACATGCGGGCGCAGTTCGCGCAGGACAAGCCGCTCTCGCTCACCGCCAGCATCTGCTTCGAGCAGTCCTACTCCGGAGTGGACGGCGACAGCGCCAGCTCCACGGAGATTTACGCGCTGCTCTCCGCGCTTTCCGGCGTGCCGCTGCGCCAGGACCTGGCGGTGACAGGTTCGGTGAACCAGCAGGGCGACATCCAGTGCATCGGCGGAGTGAACCAGAAGATTGAGGGCTTCTACGACGTGTGCAAAGTGAAAGGGCTCACCGGGAAGCAGGGCGCGCTCATTCCGCGGGAAAATGTGGAAGACCTGATGCTGCGCGAAGACGTGGTGGAAGCCGTAGCCCAGGGCAAGTTCCACATCTACCCGGTGTCGCGGGTGGAGCAGGGCATCGAGCTGCTCACCGGCGTGGCCGCGGGCCAGCGCGACGCAAAAGGACTATTCCCCCCTGACTCCGTCTTCGGCCTGGCCGACCGGCGGCTGCGCCAGATGGCCGACCTGCTCAAGCAATTCGAAGTGTGAATTAGCAGCTTGTTGAAAAACGCTCCTGACGGTCATCCCGGGCGAAGCGAGGGATCTGCATCTTGCAGGAACTCCCAGGAAATGCAGATTCCTCGCCGCCTGCGGCGGCTCGGAATGACAACCTTCGGGGTTTTGCAACAAGCTGTTAGGAAACCCACCGGCCTGTCCGGCGTTCACTCGATGAAGCTCTCCAGGAAAACGCCGTTGCGTTCCTTGGTGATGCCGCCGAAAGAAGTGCGCAGATAGCGGGCTACGATTCTGGGCAGGGATTTCAGCGCCTCCAACTCCTGGCCGGAAAGCGGCTGGCCCTGGCTGGTCTGCGCGCGGGCCTGGTTGGCGATCTGTTCCACGATTGCCTCCAGCGGCATGCGCGAGAGGTCCGAGTAGTTGATTGCCGCCAGGCTGGGGGCCAGCCGCGCGCGCACGGCCTGGAAGGCCGGGTCGGCGGCCAGGCTGCCGGCCGGAGGAGCGGCCGCGCCTGCGGCGTAACGGGCCAGCATCTCCTGCAACTGGGCCTTGCGCGGGCCCATCATGGCTACCTGCGGGGCCACGGCGATGTACTGGAAACGGGAGCGCTGGACGCCGGTCTTGGGGTCGCGGTAGGGGGTGGTCATGGCCAGGAAAGTGGTGGCGCCTTCGGTGGTTTCGCTGGTGATGGCACTGGCCAGCACCAACCGCAGCAGGTGGAGGAACTCCTCGGGCTTCCGGATGGCCAGGGCGTAGGTGTCGCTGAGCGGGTCGAGACCCGCGGCGCTTTCGCCCGTGGAAATCACGGCGAACTCGCCGCTGATCAAGGCCAGGGCCTCATGCAGGCCCATACCCAGCTGGGTCGCGGCCAGGCCTTCGATCAGGTCTGCGGAGGCGGCTTGCTCCGGCGGCAGGGCGGCCACGATGGCGGCGCGCAAGGTCTTATAGAACGCGCCCAGGTCCAGGCGAATGGCCTGGTAGGCGGCGCCGGCGGGCGCGGCGGCCAGGGTAGAGAACGTGGTGCTGTTCTCTCCCACCAGGTCGAAGAAGCTGCCGGGCGCCGTGTCTCCCAGGGCCACCGCGCGGACGCGCGTGCCTTCTCCGGCCACGCTGGCGGAACCGCCGATGGCTTGCAGCCGCTCCAGGCGCAGCGCATTCAGCGTGGCCGCGGCGTTAAATGACGGCGAAGGGGGAAAGTCCCAATGGTCCGCGTTCGGGGGGCGGCCGAAAAACTCCAGGAAGGCACCCGGGGCCAGATGCGCCTTGACCGCCTGGTAGGTGGCCGTGCTCAGCAGGGAAGCGGCCGGCGCGGGTCCCTGCAACCGCGAAATGATGTGCTCGATGACTTCTTTCTTTTCCGCGTGGACGTAATACTGCTCGAGGTACGCCCCATACCTGACCCGGCGCGGCGTTTCCTCCCGGGTGATCTCCACGCCGGAGAAGCGCGAGGTGGAGACCACGGGCTTCTCCGTGGCGCGGGCCCGCTCCTCGGCTTCGAACTTCTTGAGCGCGTCGGCCTTGCCCGTGAGGTCGTAAATGATAAAGAGATTGGAAGGGGACGGCCTGGGGGCTTCGCCGGGCGCGGCAGGAGCGGCGGCCGGCGCCGGCTTTTCTCCCCGCACCTCCGCGAAACCAACAACGAAAGGATTCGAGATCAGCGAGGCCAAGGTGGCCAGTTGCCTGCGGCCCTGGGCGTCCATGTCCGGAGTTTTCTCCGCGGCCTTTTCCGCGCGGCGTTCCGCGCCGCGCATCAGGGTTTCCAACGCGGTCTGGAACTCGACGTCGTTCCACAGGCGCAGCAGGCTGTTGGTGGCGCGGGCGCGCTCGATGGCCACGGTCCCGTGCCAAGCCACGAAAAAGGCGGTGTTCTCCGGGAGGCGGTCCACCGGCGGGGCGCCCTGAGCCAGCGCAGGAAGTGAACCGATCAGAAGCAGAGCGATGACGCGAACGGCGAGCCGCATGACGACCTCCTCGGGAGCTGCCGTATTCTAAACTACCATCGGCGGGGACATCCCCCCGGGGTGACCTTGGGGTGTCCTCAGAGTGGATACGCGGCGCCCGCGGGTGATGACCGGCCGCTATTGGCGGGCCATTTCCTTCGGAGTGGTCAGGTAGCCCACGGCGCGGTCCTTGGCCAGCTCGAAGACGACGATTTCGTGCAGCGCGCCGCGGCCCTTGGCCGCGCCGGCGTAGAACTGCACGGGCTCGTTAACGGTCTTGTCTTTCTTCTCGATGGTCTTGTCGTCGGCCAGCAGGGTGAGGGTGTAGCGGCTCTTCTTGACGTCCACTTTGTTCAGCCGCATTTGGATGGGACCGATGCGCTGCGCGGTGTTGGACTTGCGCAAGTCGAACTCGTAATAGTTGCGCTCGCCCCGCCGCCTCAGCTCTTCGAGCTCTTCCTTGTTGCGGGCGATCAGGCCGCTCATCACGCCGGCATCGCCGATCACGCGCTGGAGCCCGCTCTTGGCGGCTTCCAGGTCCTTGCGCGTGGCTTCGATGTCGCTCTTGGCCCCAGCCACCTCGCCGGCCACGGCGCCCAGCTTGGCGTCGCTGTCCTTGCGGACGTCGCCGATCTGCTGCGCCAGGCGCAGGTCGCTGGCTTCCTGCTGCTTTTGCGCGGTCGCGGCAGCGGCGCGGGCGCGGTGGATCTCTTCGCGGGTGACGCCCAGCTTCTCCATGGTGATGTTGAGCTGGCCCTTGACCTCGGCCAGCGCGGTGTTGGTCCTGTCGAGCTGCTCGGCCAGCATGTCGGTGCGCTGGCCGGCCTTGGCGAGCTGCGCCTGCAATTCCTGGCTGGCGGAGTGCCCGCGCCACAGCGCGAAGCTTAGTCCGGCAAACAGCACCACCAGCATCAGCGCCACCCAGCGCGGGGTGGCCAGCGATTCTCCCTGCTCGTAATGAAGTTCTTTGGCTTCCTCGGTCATTGCTTGTGCACTCCTGCGGTGGAACCGGCCTACGCCGGCGTCGTCAGTGGAGTTGGATACCGATTCTCCGCACCCGGTTGTCCGGGCTTCCCCGCCGGTTCGGACTGTAGCAGAAAGCGGGCGCGGCGTCCAAAGCGAGGTTTTGATGGTGGTTTTACGCGGCGTTCATCGTGCGTTTACATGGCCGTGCCAGGCTGATCCTCGGAGGCGACCATGGAAAAAGGACCGATCCCGGGCTGGGCCTGGATTTTCGCGGTAGCTTGCGGCTTGATCCCGGTGATTACCCTGGGCGGGGCCATTCCGGGCGCCATTGGCTTTGGCGGGGCCGGCGGCTGCATCTCCATCGCGCGCGACGAGACTAAGGCCGTGGCCACGCGGGTCGGCCTGTGTGCGGGAGTTACCGTGCTGTGCTGGGTCACCTTCGCGGCCTTGGTGGCCACGGTGCTGTCGCTCTGGTAGGAGAACTTCCAGGAGAGGGAGGCCTACCGGGGAAGCAGCGAGCAGCGCCCCCACGATAGCCCGCCGCTGAACTTAGGCGCCGAGCCAGCGGCCGATGGGCTGCCAGCGGTCCACGCGGTCGCACACCACCTTGCAGGTAGCCGTGATGGGGATGGCCAGGATGAACCCGATGGCGCCCCACATCCAACCCCAGAAGAGCAGCGAGACGGTAACGGCCAGCGCGTTCAAGTGCACCTTGCGGCCCACCAGCGCGGGCACCAGCACGTTGCCGGCGATCAAGTGAAAAAGCCCCAGCACGCCGGCGATGCCCAGCAACTCGTAAAACGTGTATTGGGTCAGGCCGATGACCACCGGCGGAAGGATGGCCATGCCCACGCCCAGGTAGGGGACCATGTTCAGTGAGCCGGAGATGATGGCCATCAGCAAGGGATACTCGAGGCCGATGACGAGGAAGAAGATCCAACTGGCGATCACCAGCATGGCGGCGACAATGGCGTTGCCGGCCACGTAGCTGCGCAGCATCACGCTGATGTCGTCAATGGTGTTCTTGACGCGGGTGCGCTCCGGGGAGGGAAAAAGCTGCATGGTGCCGTGCCACACGTCGCGCTTGCCGGCGAGCATGAAGAACACCAGGAAAGGCACGAAGGTGGCGGCCAGCAGCACGTTATAGAGCGAGCCCAGGCCGGTGAGCAGCAGGGAGCGGATGGAGCGGCCTTCGTCAATGCGGACGGAGGTGGAGGCGGTGGGCCGGGGGTTCTGCTGCGCCGGCGTAATGTCGCTGAAGCCCTTTTCCAGCGATTGCAGGCGCCGCTCGATTTCGTCAGCGTATTTTTTCAGCGGCTCGCGGTAGCGCGGCCAGTCCGCCGCAAAACTCTCCGCGCGGTCCCAGACGATCCACCCCAGCCCCCCCAGCAGCGCCAGCGACAGCAGCACGGCCACCAGGGCCCCGGCAAACCGCGGGATGCGGAAGCGCTCGAGCGCCTCCACGATGGGGTCGAGGAAATAGGCCAGCAAGACGGAAAGCAGCACGGTCATGATGACGCTGGAGGCCCAGAAGCAGAAGGCGATCACGATGCCGCCGGCGATAATCCGCTGGCTGGCGTTCGACCGCGAACGAACCTGAATGTCCGAAACCGGGTCCTTGAGCAGGGCCATCGCCGTTTGTCTTGCGCAAAGATACCACAGAAGCCGCGGGAGCAGAGGAGCGCGGCCAACCACTGTCCGCCGATTCATAATGCCGGAGAACCCGTGTATGCTGGCGCGCATGGCCAAGCGGCCCAGGCCCGTGATCCTGACCGTGCTCGACGGCTGGGGTTATTCGCCGGAGACCAAGGGCAACGCCATCGCGCAGGCGCGCACGCCGAACTACGACGTCCTGCTGAAGAATTATCCCAACACCCTGGTGCACACTTCCGGCCCGCGCGTGGGCCTGCCCGCAGGCCAGATGGGCAACAGCGAAGTGGGTCACCTGAATATCGGCGCGGGGCGCATCATCCAGATGGACATAACGCGGATTGACGTGGCCGTGCAGTCGGGCGCGCTGTCCCAGGAGCCGCTGTTGCGGCAAGCCATGCAGCGCGGGCGCGAGCGGCAGTTGCACCTGCTGGGGCTGGTGAGCGACGGCGGGGTGCACTCGCAGGCCGAGCATCTCTACGCGCTGCTGCGCATGGCCCGCCAGCAGAAGGTTGAGCGCGTCTTCGTCCACTGCTTCATGGACGGGCGCGACACGCCGCCGCATAGCGGCATCGATCACGTGCGCGCGCTGGAGCAGAAGCTGCGTGAAACCGGCGCCGGGCAGATTGCCACGGTCATCGGCCGTTACTACGCCATGGACCGCGACAATCGCTGGGAGCGCATCGAGAAGGCTTATCGCGCGATGGTCCACGGTGAGGCGCAGCACCAGCACGCCGATCCCATCGCCGCTATCCAGGCCAGTTACGAGCGCGGCGTGACGGATGAATTTGTCGAGCCGGCGGTAATCACCGATGCGGGCGGCGCGCCGCGCGGGCTCATCCGTGACGACGATGCCGTCATCTTCTTCAACTTCCGCGCCGACCGCGCCCGCCAAACCACCCGCGCGCTGGCGGAGCCCGGCTTCGACAAGATCGCCGATGGCAAGCGGCCGAAGAACCTCTTCTACGTATGCATGACCCAGTACGAGAAGACCTGGCCGTGGCTGCAATTCGTCTTTGGCCCGCAGAAGGTGGAGAACATCCTGGCCAACTGCTTCGCCGACATGCAACTGAAGAACCTGCGGGTCGCGGAAACGGAGAAGTACGCGCACGTCACCTATTTTTTCAACGGCGGCATCGAGAAACCCTTCGGCGGCGAAGAGCGCATCCTGGTCCCTTCGCCCAAGGTGCCCACCTACGACCTGAAGCCGGAGATGAGCGCGGCGGGCATCGCCGACGAAGTGATCAAGGCCATCGAGAAGGGCGACTTCGACGCCGTGGTGATGAACTTCGCCAATGCGGACATGGTGGGCCATAGTGGCAAGCTCGAGGCGGCCATCAAAGCCGTGGAAGCGGTGGACGAGTGCCTGGGGCGCATCTACAAGGCGTTGCAGCCGCGCGGCGGCGCGTGGGTCATTACCGCCGATCACGGCAACGCCGAAACCATGGTCGATCCCAAAACCGGCGGGCCGCACACCTACCACACCACCAACCCCGTGCCGTTCATCCTGGCCACCGAAGATGGGGCCGCCCGCGTGCGGGCGGATGGCGCGTTGCAGGACATCGCCCCCACGCTGCTCGGCCTGCTGGGCTATCCCCAGCCGAAGGAAATGACCGGGCGGGACCTGCGGAGCGGGGCTTAGCCGCGGTCGAACAGAGACAAGAACGGGCGCTCGCGACCGGCGTGCATCTCCGACGACCTTCCTGAACCCAGGCAGGAAAACTCTGGCACCTTGATTCGAGGCGGGCCCAGGCGCAGAATCGAAACATGGATGGGCCGATTCGCACGCAACTGGGCCTTCGGGAGGAATCCGAAGTCCGTCACACGGTGTTGCGACTCGTTTCGTCTATTCCCCTGGCCCGGTACTTCCATGGCAGCTCTCTCGGTGCGGTCCTGATGGCCACTCTGCCCATGCTGGTGTTGAGCCTGTGGTTTGAGTCCGTTTGGTTACTGATGTTCCCGGTGAGTGCAGGCGCGCTCGTTTTGTGCCTGCGTTGGTTGAATCGAGGAGTGCTCCAGGGGGCCACGCCTGCGCCATCGTATAAGCCATTCAAGACTCGGTTGGGGTTCGCGCGCCACCTGAATCCACGGAGCCCTACGGACGGGCACCCGCGGATCTACGGCGGGCAGATGACCGGTCACCCCGTCGGCCTGTTGGTCGTTGCGGGCGTCGTTTGGATCGCGCTGATGAAGATGCCCGAGGCACGCGTATTCATGCTCGTGTCCCTGGCGCTGGGCGCGTTGGTCGGTTTGGTTCTCTGGTTGAAGCATAAGTGACCGGGGGCGTGGAGCGGAGTGCTCGGTCTCCGAGTCACAACAGGCGCCGTTCGGAGGCTATGCCCCGCGTACCTGGACCTCGAACCTATGGACCTCGCGAAGAAGCTTCTTGGTGAGTAGCAGCACCTTGCTACGTGTTCTCTGTGCTAGGCTTTTTCCTTCCTTACTGCCGGGCTGAAGCCTGGCGCTACAAATGAGCAAACCTGCTGCCGCGGAAAGCAAGCTGGTGATATGCGTGTGGCACCCGTTCACGTTGTGGCGGCCGCCGGCGGACTTGGCCGTGCACATCCGCAGGCGCTTCCCGGAAATGAAGGTGGTGCACCTGCCGGACTATGCGCACCTGACCGAAGAAATGCCGGACACGGACATTTTCGTGGGCTGGTCGCTCAAGCCCGAGCAGCGCCACGTGGCGCACAAGCTGAAGTGGATCCACGCGACGGCGGCCGGCGTAGGACAACTGATGTACCCGGAGCTGCGCGGCTCCGGCGTGGTGGTCACCAACGCCAGCGGCGTGCACACCATTCCCATGGCTGAGCACGTTCTCGGCATGCTGATTGCCCTGGCGCGCAAGTTCCCCGCGGCGGTGCGTTACCAGAGCTGGCATCACTGGGCGCAGCAGGAATTGTGGGACGAGGCGCTGCGCCCGCGCGAGCTGCACAGCCAGACGCTGCTGCTGGTCGGTTTTGGCGCCATCGGGCGCGAGTTGGCGCGGCGCGTCCGCCCGCTGGGCATGCGCATCTGGGCGGTGACCCGCTCCGGCCGCACCGACTCGCCGGATGTGGACCGCATCCTGCCCGCGGCGCAACTCGAAGAAGTGCTGCACGAGGCCGACTTCGTGGTGCTGGCCGCGCCGGAAACGCCGGAGACGCACCGCATGATCGGCGCGCGGCAACTGGCGGCGATGAAGCCCACGGCGTTCCTCGTCAACGTGGCGCGCGGGTCGCTGGTGGACGAGGCCGCGCTGCTGGACGCGCTCCAGCGCCGGGCCATCGCCGGCGCTGCGCTCGACGTGGCCGATCAGGAGCCGCTCCCGCCCGAGCACCCGCTGTGGAAGCTCGACAACGTGTTCATCACGCCGCACGTCAGCAGCGTGAGCGAGTACCTGTGGGACCGGCAGACGGAACTGCTGCTCGACAACCTGGAGCGCTGGTTCACCGGACGCGAATTGCGCAACCGCGTGGACCTGGCCCGGGGGTATTAGTAAACGCGCGATGCGGGGACGGGACACCAGCCACTGAAAGCGCGCAGGCTGAAAGCCGGTGCGACTCAGTCGCCGACTTTGCCTTTGGGCGCCTGGTAGCCTTCGCGGGCGTACACGACGACTTTGACGTTCTTCTGGTTCTGGTCCTTGAAGACGAGGGGCGTGCCGTCGTCCGCGACCAGTTGGACCTTGATCTTGCGGAACTTGCCATCGCGGGCCTGGTTGCTGGGCGAGTAGCCGATGCTGTACTGGCTACGCAGGGACGCGGCGACCTCCTGGAAGATCCCTGGCATTTCCCCATCAAAGCGCGGCGCCCAGGAACGCCCGCCGGTGGCGCGCGCGAAAGCCGCCAGCTGGTTCTCGGCCTGGAGATAAGTCATGCGCGCCGCGGCCCCCCAGGAGCCGCTGAAGCCGCCCTGGGCGTCCACGTATTCCCAAAAGTCGCGGGCCACGCCGACGGTGTAGATCGTCACGTCCGTGGTTTTCAAACGCTTCAGGGTATCGTCCAGCGTTTTCTTGCTGAAGGTGTCAATGCCGGAGGCCAGCAACAGGATGGCCTTCTTGCCCTTGACGTCTTCGAGGCGGTCCAGAGTGTCCACCACGGCATCGAACACGTTGGATTCGCTGAAGCCGGGGAAATACATGCGCGAGAGGTGCTGCTGCACCTGGGCCTTGTTGCGCGTGAAGTCCACCTCGATGCGCGGGCGCAGGTCGAAGGACATCAAGGCCACCCAATCATCTTTCTTTAACTGGTTCAGGAACAGGTACGCGCCGTTGACCGCCTTATAAGCGAAGTACTCGTAGCCCAGTTTGCTGAACTCGATGAGCACCACGATGGTGATGGGCGCTTCGGTGGGCGCGAAGTTGGTGATGGTCTGGGGCACGCCGTCTTCCAGGATGCGGAAGTTCTCTTTCTTCAGGTTGGAGACGTAGGTGCCGCGGTTGTCGGTGACCACCACGTCCACGTTGACCACCGGCACATCCACGCTGATGGCCACTTCGGGGGCCTGCGGCGGCGGCTTTTGCGGCTCCTGCTTGTCTTTCGAGGGCTGCTGGGCGCGGGCGAATGCGGTGAACTCCCCCACCGGCAACACCAGCAGCGCCAGCAGCAATCCAATCATGGCGGCGCGAAAGTCGGGATGGCGCATGGGCCCCTCCTGCAATAGAGATGCTGCCACGGGGCGGGGCTGTTGTCTATCGCGGCGTGTTACTATCTCGGTTTCGTTTTCCGGGCCAATGCCGCCGCAGAGGAGCCGGTGAATGCTGCGCAGAGGAGCGTTGATCCTGTTGTGGGCGGGGCTGTGGGGGGCAGCCGTGGTACGGGCGCAGGCCCCGGTGGACTGGGCGCGCCTGAATGAGGAGGCCACCCAGTGGCTGGCCGGGCTGATCCGCATCAACACCACCAATCCCCCCGGCAACGAACTGGAGGCGGCCCGGTACCTGGCTGCGATCCTCGAGAAGGAAGGCATTTCCGCGGAAGTCCTGGAGAGCGCGAAGGGGCGAGGCATCGTGGTGGCGCGGCTGCGGTCGGGGCCGGTGCCGGACCCGTCGCGGGCGCTGCTGCTGCTGGGCCACACGGACGTGGTGGGGGTGGACCGCGCCAAATGGACGGTGGACCCTTTCGGGGGCGTGATCAAGGAGGGATACCTGTACGGCCGCGGCGCGCTGGACATGAAGAGCATTGTCATCGCCAATCTGGCGGTGCTGGTGGCGTTGAAACGGCAGGGGACGCGGCTGAGCCGGGATGTGATTTTCCTGGCCGAGGGCGACGAAGAAGAAGGGGGAGTGGAGGGCATCCAGTTCGCCATCGAGCAGCACTGGGAGAAGATCGCCGCCGGGTTCGCGATTAACGAAGGCGGCCGGGTGCTGGCCAGGGGCGGAAAAGTGCAGTACGTGGGCATCCAGGCCAGCGAAAAGGTGCCCGTGAATGTACAGGTGGTGGCGACGGGACCGGCCGGGCACGCTTCCATCCCGCGCAAGGAGAACCCGGTGGTGCGGCTGGCCGCGGCCATCGCCAAGATCGGCGCGTACGATGCGCCGGCGCGGCCCAATACGGTGACGCGCCGGTACTTCGAGAAGCTGGCGGAGATCGAGGAACCGGAGATGGCCAAGTGGATGCGGGCGCTCGAGACACAACGGGAGCCGCTGGCCATCAAGCGCATCTCCGACGCCAATCCGGTGTGGAACGCCATGCTGCGCAATACCATGGCCCCGACCATCCTGCAAGCAGGGGTGCGCACCAACGTGATCCCGTCCGAGGCGCGGGCCAACCTGAACATCCGCTTGCTGCCGGGCGAATCGGTGCAGGAACTGGTGGGCGAGCTGCAGAAAGTGGTGAGCGACCCGCAAGTCCGTTTTGAGATTGCTCCCGCCAGCCGCCAGCCGGCGCCGCCTTCGAGCATCGATACGGAGTTGTACGCCGCCATGGAACGCGCCGCGCAACAGACCTTTCCCGGCGCCGTGGTGATGCCGCTAATGTCCACGTGGGCCACCGACTCGGCGCAGTTGCGCCTGAGGCAGGTGCAGTGCTATGGGATAATCCCGTTCCCGCTGACCGCGGAGGAAGAGGCGCGGATGCACGCGGACGATGAACGCATCCCGCTGGCGGCGTTTCACAAAGGCATTGAGTTTCTGTACCGCATTGTAGAATCCTTTGCGCGGCAGTAGGGGCCGGTCTTTAGACCGGCCCGCTTCGACAGGGCCGCGAGGGCGAATTGGACCCGGGCGGATCTGAAGAACCCGCCCCTACGCAATTCAAGAATTGGACACGGGCTTTGCGCGGCAGTAGGGGCCGGTCTTTGGACCGGACCGCTTCGACTAGGGCCGCGGGGCGAAATGGAAACAGCGGGCGGGTCTAAAGACCCGCCCCTACGGAAGTAAACCATGACTGTACGCAGAGCCAAGATCGTGTGCACGCTGGGCCCGGCCAGCCGGTCGCCCGAAGGGATCGAGCAGCTCATGAGGGCCGGGATGGACGTGGCGCGGCTGAACTTCTCGCACGGCCTGCACGAAGAGCACGCCAAGACGGTGGCCGACCTGCGCGCCGTCTCCTTCCGGCTGGAAAAGCCGCTGGGCATCCTGGCCGACTTGCAAGGGCCAAAGATCCGCACGGGGCTGCTGGAAGGGCGCCAGCCGGTGACGCTCCAGGCCGGGCAGAAGTTCATCATCACGTCGCGCAACCTGCTGGGCACGGCCGAGGGCGTCAGCACCACGTACAAAGCGCTGCCGCGGGAGGTCGGCAAGGGCCACCGCATCCTGCTCTCCGACGGGCTGATCGAGTTGCGCGTGCGCGGGGTGCGCGGGCAGGACGTCGAGTGCGAGGTGGTCAACGGCGGCGAACTGGGCGAGCACAAGGGCATCAACCTGCCGGGCACCAAGCTGAAAGTGAGCGCGCTGACGCGGAAGGACCACCAGGACCTGGTGTTCGCGCTGGGGCAGGGAGTGAACTACATCGCCATGAGCTTCGTGCGCCGGGCCGCCGACGTGAAGGCCGCCAAGCAGGCCATCGCGCGCGCGGGAAAAAACACTCCGGTGATCGCCAAGCTGGAGAAGCCAGAGGCCATCGAGAACCTGGACGAGATCTTCGAAGCCACGGACGGGGTGATGGTGGCGCGCGGCGACCTGGGCGTGGAGATGAGCCCGGAGATCGTACCGGTGGTGCAGAAGCGCATCATCGCGCGGGCCCGTGACTTCCGGCTGCCGGTGATCACCGCGACGCAGATGCTCGAGTCCATGACGCAGAACCCGCGGCCCACGCGCGCCGAAGCCAGCGACGTGGCCAACGCCATCTTCGACGGCACCGACGCGGTGATGCTCTCCGCGGAGACGGCCAGCGGGAAGTACCCGCGCGAGGCCGTGGCCATGATGGACCGCATCATCCGCGAGGCGGAGAGCAGCAGCACCGGGAGTCGCGACCGGCGGCGGCGCGGCGGCGAGCAGCTCAGCGTGGCCGAGGCCGTGAGCGACTCCATCTGCCACGCCGCGGATGAATTGAAGATGAAGGTCATCGCCGTGTTCACCGAATCGGGCTCGACCGCGCGGCTCATCTCCAAGTACCGCCCGCGCTGCCCGATCATCGCCTTTTCGCCCAACCAGGAGACGCGCCGCCGCTTGAGCCTCTTCTGGGGCGTGATGGCGCGCACCATCCACGAAGTGAAAGACATTGACAGCCTGGCTAAGGTGGCCCAGAAGCGCCTGCGGGAAGAAAAGCTGGTGGAAAGGGGCGACGTGGTCGGCCTAGTGGCGGGCACGCCGCTGGGCATCCGCGGCACCACCAACTTCATGAAGCTGCATCAAATCGGCGGACCAACATAGGAACTCAGAACCAAGAACGCAGAACTCAGAACTCGGATGCCGCCGGTCTAAGGGACGCCCGGGGTTCTTGTTCTGAGTTCCTAGTTCATAGTTCTGAGTTCTAGTTAACCCAGTCGTCGGGGCGGTGCGGCGGCTGGTCTTCGTGCCGGCGCTTGTACACTTCGAAGCGGCGGCGTGCGCGGCGGCGCTGCCAGTCGAGGTAGGTGTTGCGGAAGCTGTAGAAGTAGGTGCCGCGGCGGAGATAGAGCCAGCCGATGAAGAGCCCGCTCAGGTGGGCGATATGGCTGATGCCGCCACCGCTCCCTGCGAGGGAACCAAAGAAAGCGATCAGCCCCATTACGAAAACGTAGGCGCGCATCGGCAGCATCACCGGGAAGGGGATGAGCCAGATCTGCCGGTCGGGGAACAAGAGCGCCGCGGCCATCAGAATGCCATAAATGGCTCCGGACGCTCCGATGGTTAAGGAATTGATTTGGGGCCGGCCCGCGGTCGCGATGAACTGAATGGCCACAATGCACAATCCCGCCCCCACGCCAGTGACGAAATAATATTGCAAGAAGCGCTTTTGCCCCCAGGCGCGCTCAATGTCACAGCCGAACATCCACAACACCAGCATATTCACGAGGAAATGCCACAGGTCACCGTGCAGGAACAGGTAGGTGATCGGCTGCCAGATCTTCAGGCCGAACACCACGAAGTACGGCATCAAGCCGAAGTGCCGCAGGATCCAGCCCTCCCCGCCCAGGGAGGCCAGCGTGGGCGGATCCACGATGCGCGCGAATGTCTGCAACAGGAAGACGCCGGCGTTCATGAAGAACAGCAGCTTGATGGTGGGGGTGATCCACCCGCCGCTGCCGCTGAAGCTGCGGAGCTGGTACCGGCGTGTGTCCATCGCCATGCATCCAGTCTAACAGATCACGTTTGACAGGGGCCGCTTACAAGCCGAGGTGCACCAAGACTTCTCATTGCGTTGCCGCCGTATCAGCGTGGGTCTGAACAACCTCGCCAAATACTTGAAAGGAACTTCTTCCCGCCAAGGCTGCGATTCCGGGAAACTCTCAAACACTCAAACTCTCAAACTCCGCCCCCCCAACCCCATCAGCAATTGAGCCCTGAGTTCACCGGCGGAGCCCCGGGCGATGTACAAGGAACGAGCGAAATCCGAATTCGTTCCGCGCTCGTATCCTTCCGCGATGTTGGAGACTATGGACAGAGCGGCCCTGCGCATCTGGTCCACGAGAGCTCTGACTTTCGAGATCGGGCCGGTTTCCGTTAATTCATGAACGTCCTTTGCCAACGTTCGAGCCTCTTGAAAGACAAACAGGTCCTCGAACGATTCAACCTTCTTTTTGGTACCGCGGTCGTTCACCTTGGAACTCTCAAACTCTCAAACGCTCAAACTCCTCAATCGAGCTTCTTGCGGGCGAAGTAGAAGAGCGAGGCCCCCAGCAGCACAAACATGACGACCGCGAAGAGGTGACTGGTGGCCAGCGCGGGGGAGAGCTTGGGGCCGAAGGCCAAGAGGCCCGCGGGGAGCAGCGGGGTCTTCATCAGGATGGGGTCGCTGAGGACGTTGATGACGATGCCCAGCAGGCCGAGCACGCCGCCCGCAGCGATCAGGCCGCTGGCGTAGAGCGAGCCGGGGCTGATCTCGCTTTCGGCGTCGGTCTTCGGTTTCTGCCCGCGCTCGGAGGCCCAGCGGACAAGGCCGCCACAGAAGATCGCCAGGGTGGTGTGCAATCCCAGGTAAGAGCCCACGGCGAAGGAGAGCGAGCGAATACCCAGCAGTTCGACGGCGATCACCAGGAACACGCCGAGGGCCACCAGCCGCCAGGGCAGGCGCTGGTTGAGGATGCCGTGGATCACGGTGGCCATGAGGTTGCCCTGGGGAGCGGCGGCCTGGTCGCTGCCGATGCCGGTCTTCCATTCGATCTCCACCTGTTTGGTTTCCGGGTCGTAGAGGTACTTGCCCTGGGCCACTGTGGGGGAGGCAAAGGCGTTGAGCTGGACATAGGTCTTGTTGTTGTAGGTGTAGGAGGGATTCTCGATCTTAACGCCCTCGGGGAGGCTGTCAATGTTGATGGCCATCTGGCGGGGCTCGAAGCGCTGGAGCCCGACGTTCATCAGGATGAGGGTGCCGCCGATGACGAAGACGGAGACCATCACGCCGATCATCAGCGCCCACTGTTGCCGGTGGGGCGTGGCGCCGATCAGATAGCCGGTCTTCAAGTCCTGCGAAGTGGCGCCGGCATTGGCGGCGGCCACGCACACCACGCCGCCGACCATCACGGCCAGGGCCGAATAAGCCGCAGCGGTCCAGCCCATCACCAGGAACATGGCGCAGGTGGCCATGAGGGTGGCGATGGTCATGCCGCTGACGGGGTTGGCGGAGGTGCCGATCAGGCCGCAGATGCGGGAAGACACGGTAACGAACAGGAAGCCGAAGATCACCACAAAGAGCGAGGCCACCAGGTTGTTGAAGCCCGAGGTGGTGGCGCCGGGCACGGGATGGAAGGTCATGAGCAGCCACATGGCGGCGACGATGCCCACCGAGCCGAAGATGACCCACTTCATGGCGATGTCGCGATCGAGCCGCCCGGCCGCGGCCGCAGCGCCGGCCTGCTGGGCGCGCACGTCTTTCATTCCGGATTTGAGCGCGGCGAGAATCGTGGGCATGGTCTTGCCCAGGGTGATGAGACCGGCCATGGCCACCGCGCCCGCGCCCATGGGCCGAATGTAGTTGGCCCAAAGCTGGTCGGGGGTCATCTGGGGGATGGGGATGGTGCTGGGCAGCAAAGGGGTATCCCCAGAGAGGGAGCCGAAGAACTTGATGGCTGGCATGATCACCAGCCAGGAGAAAACGCCGCCGGCGAAAATGGTGCCGGCCACGCGGGGCCCGATGATGTAGCCCACGCCGAGGTACTCGCTGGTGATCTCCGCGCGGAAGGAAGCGCCCGGGAGCCAGTTAGGCTCGTACAGGGGGCGGGAACGCCACATGCCGGCGATGCTCATCAGGAAGGTGTACACGCCGCCGAGGGCCAGTCCCCAGAAAACGCGTCCGGCAAAGGAGCCGCCGCGGTCGCCGGCCACCAGCACGTCGGCGCAGGCGGTGCCTTCGGGGTAGAGCAGGTTGCCGTGCTCCTTGACGATGAGCTGCCGCCGCAGGGGGATCATGAAGAGCACGCCGATCCATCCGCCAATGAGCGCCAGCAGGAAGATGCGGGTGTACTCGAAGGGGAAGCCCATGAAGATGAGCGCGGGCAGGGTGAAGATGGCGCCGGCGGCCACGGATTCACCGGCCGAGCCGGCCGTCTGGACAATATTGTTTTCGAGGATGCTGGCCTTGCCGAAAGCGCGGAGCAGACTGATGCTTAGCACGGCGATGGGGATGGAGGCGCTTACGGTGAGCCCGGCGCGGAGCCCCACGTACACGGTGACGGCGCCGAACAGGATACCGAACAGGGCGCCGAAGATGACGGCCTTGACGCTGAACTCGGGGAGTTCCTGCGACTCGGGGATATACGGCCGGAACTCGGCCGGGGGCGCGGTGGAGCTCCAGCCCCGGTTCGGCCCGCCGCTCGTCGGATTGGCCACAACTCACCTCCCAAGCAGTTTTTTCGCGGTGCAAAGTACCACAGCCAGCGGTTGGCTGCCAGCGCAGGGAGTTGCGTGGTGTTGCGGCCGGAGGAGCGGCGGGGCGCAGGCAGCGTTGACGGGGTAGCGCGGCGGGGCTATAGTGGGTGAGGGTTTTTGCCGGCCCATCCCCGGGGACGGCGCCGGGGGAATCGGCCCGGCGGCTGGAAACGCAATGAACCTGCCTATCGCACTCACGCTCCTGCGGATTTTCTTCGTGCCGCTGCTGGTGGTGGTGCTGCTGACGCGCGAGCCGACGGTGCACGTGTGGGGCGAGCGCGTGAGCTACGAAATCTGGGGGGTGCTGATCCTGCTGGCGGCGGCGGCCACGGACTGGGCCGACGGGTACTTCGCGCGGAAACGCGGCGAAGTGACCACGCTGGGCATCCTGCTGGACCCGATCGCCGACAAGCTGCTGATCTCCGCGGCGTTCATCTCGCTGGTGGAGATGCAACTGGTGCCGGCATGGATGGTGGTGATTATCATCGGGCGGGAGTTCACGGTGCTGGGGCTGCGCAACATCGCGTCGGCCGAGGGATTTACTATTCCGGCATCGGCGCTGGGCAAGACCAAGATGGTGCTGCAGGTGGCGGCCGTGGCCCTGCTGATCCTGGGCGCGCGGCACGCGGTGTTCCACGCCTGGAGCGAGCTGCTGCTGTGGCTGGTGGTGATCAGCGCGGTGGCTTCCGCGGTGCAGTACTTCCTGATGTTCTGGAGCCAGGTGGACGACCGCGTCAAGCAGCGCGCGCGGGAAGCCGGGCGGCTGCGCGTGCTGGAAGGCAAGAAGAAGCAGCAGGATGCCGCGGCTTCCTGATCCCCTCTGCGAAGAAGACCGCCGCGCACTGCTGGAAGCGGCGCGGCGGGCCATCCGCGCCAAACTAGAGGAGCAGCCGGCGCCCGCGGCGCCGGACCGCGAGACGTTGCGCCGCGAGTGCGGCGCCTTCGTCAGCCTGCACATCGGCGAGCGGCTGCGCGGCTGTATCGGGATGATTGAATCGCGGGCGCCGCTGGCGGCGACGGTGGCGCGCGTGGCGGTGAACGCGGCCTTCGACGACCCCCGCTTCCCGCCGCTCACCGCGGAAGAACTGGCCAGCGTGAAGATCGAGATCTCGGTGCTCTCGCCGATGCGGGCGGCGGCGCCGGAGCAGATCGAGCCGGGGCGCGACGGCCTGTGGATCCGGAAGGGCGGCTTCTCCGGCCTGCTGCTGCCGCAAGTGGCCGCGCGCTATGGTTGGAGCCGCGAGCGCTTCCTGGAAGAAACCTGCCGCAAGGCCGGCCTGGACCCGCAGGCCTGGCGCGACGCCGAAACGCTGATCCACGCCTTCACGGCTGAAGTCTTCTCAGAAAACCGGTAGAAAAAGAACCGCCCCGGAGGGCGGGGACTGCCCTTCCGGGTCGGGCTGCGCGAACGCGCGGTTAGAACGAGTCGGCGGAAGCGTCCTTGCGGAGGAAGTCGAGAGCAGCGGCTTCTTCCGCGGAGAGTTCGGCTTCGGGCTGGAGTTCCTCGGGCTCGGGCTCCATCGGGGGCGGCTGGGTGAGCAACTGGATGTCGCGGTAGCGTTCGAGCCCGGTACCGGCCGGGATGAGGCGGCCCATGATGACGTTCTCCTTGAGGCCGCGGAGATAATCCACCTTGCCGGAGATGGCCGCTTCGGTAAGGACGCGGGTGGTCTCCTGGAAGCTGGCGGCGGAGATGAAAGAGTCGGTGGAGAGCGAGGCCTTGGTGATGCCCAGCAGGAGCGGGCGGCCGGTGGCGGGGCGGGCGCCTTCGCCGAGGACGCGCTCGTTCTCCTCGCGGAAGCGGAACTTGTCGATCTGCTCTTCGAGCAGGAAGTGGGTATCGCCCACGTCCTCGACCTTCACCCAGCGCATCATCTGGCGGACGATGGTCTCAATGTGCTTGTCGTTGATGTTGACGCCCTGGAGGCGATAGACCTCCTGGACGGCGTTGACGAGATAGGCCTGGGTGAATTTCTCGCCGAGGACGGCCAGCAGGTCGTGGGGGTTGAGGGGGCCGTCAATCAGCGGTTCGCCGGCGCGGACGTGGTCGCCTTCCTGGACGTTGATGTGTACGCCGCGGGGGATGGAGTATTCCTTCTGGGTCTTGCCGTCCTCGCTTTCGACGTAGATTTTGCGCATGCCCTTGGCGATTTCGCCGTAGCGGACCACGCCGTCAATTTCGCTGATGACGGCCGGGTCGCGGGGCTTGCGGGTCTCGAAGAGCTCGACCACGCGGGGCAGACCTCCGGTGATGTCCTTGGTCTTGGTGGTCTCGCGGGGGATTTTGGCCAGCACTTCGCCGGCGTTGACCTCGTCGCCATCGGCCACCATCAAGTGGGCGCGGGAAGGCATCAGGTATTTCTTGCGGGTGCGGCCGGCGGAGTCGCGGATGAGGATGGAAGGCTGGTGCTTTTCGTCGCCGGCGGGCAGCGTGACCACGAGCTGGGAAAGGCCGGTGACCTCGTCCAGCTGCTCCTCGATGGTGACGCCGGGCTGCAGGTCCTTAAACTGCACGGCGCCGGCCGTTTCGGTGAGGATGGAGAAGGTGTAGGGGTCCCACTCGGCGAGGGTGGCGCCGTGGGTGACGGCCTGGCCGTCGGCGACCTTGAGACGGGCGCCGTACACCACGTGGTAGCGCTCCTTCTCGCGGCCCTTCTCGTCCACGATGGCAATGAGGCCGCTGCGGTTCATGGCGATTTCCTCGCCCTTGCCGCGGACGGTCTTCAGGTCAATGAACTTCACCAGGCCGTTGTTCTTGGCCTCGAGTTTGGATTGCTCGGTGACGCGCGTGGCCGTGCCGCCGATGTGGAAGGTACGCATGGTGAGCTGCGTGCCGGGCTCGCCGATGGACTGCGCGGCAATGACGCCGACGGCTTCGCCGAGCTCGACCATGCGGCCGGTGGCCAGGTTGCGGCCGTAGCAGCGGGCGCACACGCCGCGGCGGGACTCGCAGGTGAGCACGGAGCGGATCTTGACGCGCTCGATGCCGGCGGACTGCATGGCGCTGGCCAGCTCCTCGCTGATCTCCTGGTTGACCTCGACGATGACGTTGCTCTCGTAGTCCTTGATCTTCTCGAGGGAGACGCGGCCGACCACGCGCTCGCGGAGGGGCTCGACCTCGACGCCGGCTTCGATGATGGGCTCGACGTAGATGCCGTCGCTGGTGCCGCAGTCGTACTCGTTGATGATGACGTCCTGGGCCACGTCCACCAGGCGGCGGGTGAGGTAGCCGGAGTCCGCGGTCTTCAGCGCGGTATCGGCCAGACCCTTGCGGGCGCCGTGCGTGGAGATGAAGTACTGGAGCACGGTGAGGCCTTCGCGGAAGTTGGAGGTGATGGGGGTCTCGATGACTTCGCCGGAGGGCTTGGCCATCAAGCCGCGCATGCCGGAGAGCTGGCGGATCTGCTGCTTGGAGCCGCGGGCGCCGGAGTCGGCCATGACGTAGATGGGGTTGATGACGCCCTGCTTGTCCTGCTGTTCGAGGGCCTTGAACATTTCGTCGGCGACGCGCTCGGTGACGTCGCCCCAGATGGCGATGACTTTGTTGTAGCGCTCGCCGTTGGTGATGGCGCCGTCGAGGTACTGCTGCTGGACCTTGACGACTTCGCGCTCGGCGTTTTCCACCAGCTTGGACTTGTCGCCGGGGATAACCATGTCGTCAATACCGATGGAGATGCCGGCGCGGGTGGCGTAGAGGAAGCCCAGCTCCTTGAGCTCGTCGAGCATCTGCACGGTGCGCTGCTGCCCGAAGCGGAGGATGCAGTACTGGACCAGTTGCTGGATGCCCTTCTTCTTGAGCAGGCCGTTGACGAAGGGCATGTCCTGGGGCAGGTGGTCGTTGAAAATGGCGCGGCCCACGGTGGTCTTGATGAACTGGCGGTGGAGCTGGACGGGCTCGGTGTGGGGCACGTCCTGGTCGTCGTAGGCCGTGGTGAGGTCGATCACTTCGCCGGTGTAACGCAGGCGGATGGGGGTGAGCAGCTCGACTTCTTCGGCTTCCAGGGCCAGCAGGGCCTCCTCGACGCTGGCAAAGGCGCGGCCCTCGCCGCGGGCGCCGGGCTTGGCCTTGGTGAGGTAGTAGATGCCCAGCACCATGTCCTGGGTGGGCACGGCCAGGGGCGAGCCACTGGCCGGGGAGAGGATGTTGTTGGCGCTGAGCATGAGCACGGAAGCTTCGACCTGGGCCTCGGGCGAGAGCGGGATGTGCACGGCCATCTGGTCGCCGTCAAAGTCGGCGTTGAAGGCGGTGCACACCAGCGGGTGGATGCGGATGGCCTTGCCCTCCACCAGGGTGGGCTCGAAGGCCTGGATGCCCAGGCGGTGCAGGGTGGGAGCGCGGTTGAGCAGGACAGGGTGCTCGCGGATGACGTCTTCGAGGATGTCCCAGACGATGGAGTCCTGCTGTTCGACCATCTCCTTAGCCTGCTTGATGGTGGTGCAGTGGCCCTGGGCCTCGAGGCGGTGGTAGATGAAAGGCTTGAAGAGCTCCAGGGCCATTTTCTTGGGCAGGCCGCACTGGCGGAGCTTGAGCTCGGGGCCGACAACGATGACCGAGCGGCCGGAGTAGTCCACGCGCTTGCCCAGCAGGTTCTGGCGGAAGCGGCCCTGCTTGCCCTTGAGGGTGTCGGAGAGCGACTTGAGCGGGCGGTTGTTGGCCCCGCGCAGGACGCGGCCGCGGCGGCCGTTGTCGAAGAGGGCGTCCACGGCCTCCTGGAGCATGCGCTTTTCGTTGCGCACGATAACGTCGGGGGCGTGCAGCTCCATCAGCTTCTTGAGGCGGTTGTTGCGGTTGATGACGCGGCGGTACAGGTCGTTCAAGTCGGAGGTGGCGAAGCGGCCGCCATCGAGCGGCACCAGGGGCCGCAGCTCGGGCGGCAGCACCGGGATGACGTCCAGGATCATCCACTCCGGCTTATTGCCGCTCTTGCGGAAGGCTTCCACCACTCTCAGGCGCTTGGCGTACTTGATGCGCTTTTGCAGGCTGGGGTCGGCCTTCATGCGCTCGCGGAGCTCTTCCGAGAGCTTTTCCACGTCCACGCGGCGGAGCAGATCCTTGATGGCCTCCGCGCCCATCTTGGCGCTGAACTTGCCCGGGTACTCCTTGTGGAGGTCGCGGTACTCCTGGTCGTTGAGCAGGGACTTCTCTTTCAGGCGGGGGACCTCGCCCGGGTCGATGACCACGAAGCCCTCGAAATAGAGGATGCGCTCGAGGTCGCGCATGGAGATATCCAGCAGGTAGCCGATGCGGCTGGGCACACCCTTGAAGAACCAGACGTGGGAGCAGGGGGAAGCCAGCTCGATGTGGCCAAGGCGCTCGCGGCGCACCTTGCTGAGAGTGACTTCGACGCCGCATTTATCGCAGATCACGCCGCGGTGCTTCATGCGCTTGTACTTGCCGCAGAGGCACTCCCAGTCGGTGACCGGCCCGAAAATCTTGGCGCAGAAGAGGCCGTCTTTCTCGGGCTTGAAGGTGCGGTAATTGATGGTCTCCGGCTTGGTGACTTCGCCATGGGACCACGAGCGGATTTTCTCCGGGCTGGCCAGGGAAATGCGGATGGAATCGAAGTCCGCAATCTGGCTGGCACGGTCGTACGGGCTGCTCCGGTACATCTTGCCTCCCTAGAACTTGTAGCCAGTGACGGGTGACTGGTGACTAGTGACTGCTGACTGGTCACCGCAACCTCGCCCTGGGAAGAAATCCAAGACTCCTCTGCGCATTTCTCTCGCCCTAAAGGACTGCGCGACCGGCAATGAGCTGGCTTTCACCAGTCACCAGTTACCAGTCAGCAGTCACTAATCCGCGGCAGTTTCCGCCGGCTGCGGCTTCTGCCGCTTCATCAGCTCGACGTCGAGGCACAGCGACTGCAACTCGCGCACGAGCACGTTGAAGGATTCGGGCACGCCGGGCTCGATGCCGGCCTCGCCCTTGACAATGGCTTCGTAAATTTTGGCGCGCCCATACACATCGTCGGACTTGGCCGTGAGCAGCTCCTGGAGGATGTGCGCAGCGCCGTAAGCCTCGAGCGCCCACACTTCCATTTCGCCGAAACGCTGGCCGCCGAATTGCGCCTTACCGCCCAGGGGCTGCTGGGTGATCAGCGAGTACGGGCCGATGGAGCGGGCGTGAATCTTGTCGTCCACCAGGTGGGAGAGCTTCAGCATGTAGATGTAGCCGACGGTGACTTCCTGGGCGAAGACGTCGCCGGTGACGCCGTCGCGCAGGGTCTGCTTGCCGGAGTAGGGCAGGCCGGCGGCCTCCAGCAACTGGCGGATCTCGGCCTCGCGCGCGCCGTCGAAGACAGGCGTGGAAACGGGAATGCCCTCGCGGAAGCCTTCGGCGATTTCCAGCAACTGCTCGTCTTCCATCTGGGAGAGGGTGTCCCACACCGCGGTGTGGCCGAAGACCTCCTTGAACCACTTGCGCGCGGCTTCGGCGCGGGCGCTGGAGCTGAGCAGGACGGAGATCTTGTGGCCCAGCTCCTTGGAGGCCCAGCCGAGGTGGGTTTCGAGGATCTGGCCCACGTTCATGCGCGAAGGCACGCCGAGGGGGTTGAGGACGATCTCGACGGGGGTGCCGTCGGGAAGGTAGGGCATGTCTTCTTCGGGAACGATGCGGGCGATGACGCCCTTGTTGCCGTGGCGGCCGGCCATCTTGTCGCCCACGGAGAGCTTGCGCTTCATGGCGATGTACACCTTGACCATCTTGATGACGCCGGGAGGCAGTTCGTCGCCCTTCTTGAGCTTGCCGATGCGCTCGTCGGTGATTTTGCGCAGCACGTCGATCTGCCGCGAGGTCATCTCCTCGATTTCATCGATTTTCTCGATGAGCAGGGGGTCCTTGTCAGCCAGTTTGAGGCGCTTGAGGTTGCGCGTGCTGATCTTTTCGATCAGGTCGCGGGTCAGCTCGGCGCCCTTGGTGAGCAGGCGCTTGTTGGTGCGCTCGTCGTGCAGGTCGGCCAGCAGTTTCTGGCCGCCGATCAGCGCGGTGAGGCGCTTGAGGCGCTCGTCGGTGAGGATGCGGATTTCGTCGGCCAGGTTCTTTTCGAGCTTGGCCACCTGGCCGGCCTCGATGGCCTTGTGGCGCTCGTCCTTTTCCGCGCCTTTGCGGCAGAAAATCTTGACGTCCACGATGGTACCCTCGATGCCCGGGGGGCAGTAGAGGGAAGCGTCGCGGACGTCGCCGGCCTTCTCGCCGAAGATGGCGCGGAGCAGCTTTTCTTCCGGGGTGAGCTGGGTTTCACCCTTGGGGGTGACCTTGCCCACCAGGATGTCGCCCGGGCGTACGGTGGCGCCGATGCGAATGACCCCGCTCTCATCGAGGTTGCGCAGGAAGCTCTCGCTGATATTGGGGATGTCGCGGGTGATTTCCTCGGGCCCGAGCTTGGTGTCGCGGGCTTCGGTCTCGTACTCCTCGATGTGGATGGAGGTGTAGTAGTCCTCCTTGACCAGCTTTTCGCTGACCAGGATGGCGTCTTCAAAGTTGTAGCCGCGCCAGGGGAGGAAAGCCACGAGCACGTTGCGACCCAGGGCCAGCTCGCCGTGGTCGGTGCAGGGGCCGTCAGCGAGCACCTGGCCCTGGCGGACGCGGTCGCCAGCGCGCACCAGGGGCTTCTGGCTGATGCAGGTGTTCTGGTTGGAGCGCTTGAACTTGATGAGCGTGTAGATGTCGGCGCCGACCTCGCGGCTGAGCACGCCGGAGTGGTCGGATTCGACGCGGACGATGATGCGTTCGCTGTCCACGTGGTCCACGACGCCGTCGCGCTTGCACAGCACCACGGCGCCGGAGTCGCGGGCGGTGACGCGTTCCATGCCGGTGCCGACCAGCGGGGCTTCGCCGCGGACGAGCGGCACGGCCTGGCGTTGCATGTTGGAGCCCATCAGGGCGCGGTTGGCGTCGTCGTTTTCGAGGAACGGGATGAGCGAGGCGGCCACGGAGACGAGTTGCTTGGGGGAAACGTCCACATAGTCCACTTCCTCGCGCTGCTTGAGGACGAAATTGCCGGCCTGGCGGCAGTTGACCAGTTCATGCTTGATGCGGCCGCGCTCGTCGAGCTCGACGTTGGCCTGGGCGACCACGTAGCGGTCCTCCTCCCAGGCGGACTGGTAGAAGCAGTAGGGCTCGAAGGTGACGCGCTTGCGCTTGAGCTCCTCGTTGGTGTCGAGCACCTTGTCGCGCTCGACGATATCGCCGGCCTTGTATTCGCTGTCGCCGGCGTTCACCACGCGCACGAAGTCCACGACGCGTCCGCCCTTGACCTTGCGGTAGGGCGACTCGATAAAGCCGTACTCGTTGATGCGGGCGAAGCAGGAGAGGGAGCTGATCAGGCCGATGTTGGGGCCTTCCGGGGTCTCGATGGGGCAGATGCGCCCGTAGTGGGTGGGGTGGACGTCGCGGACTTCGAAGCCGGCGCGCTCGCGGGAAAGGCCGCCTGGGCCCAGGGCCGAGAGGCGGCGCTTGTGGGTGATCTCGCTGAGCGGGTTGGTCTGGTCCATGAACTGGCTGAGCTGCGAGCTGCCGAAGAACTCGCGGATGGCGGCCATCACCGGCTTGGCGTTGACCAGGTCGTGGGGCATGGCCGTGGACATCTCCTGGTACACGGACATTTTTTCCTTGATGGCGCGTTCCATACGGACCAAGCCGATGCGGAACTGGTTTTCGAGGAGCTCGCCGACGGCGCGGACGCGGCGGTTACCCAGGTGGTCGATGTCGTCCACCGTGCCCACGTTCTTGCGCAGCTTGAGCAGGTACTTGATGGCGGCGATGAAGTCGGCCGGGTCGAGGGTGCGCTTGTCGAGCGGGGTTTCCGTCTCCATCTTGATGTTGAACTTCAAGCGGCCCACGCGGCTGAAGTCATACTTGCGCGGGTCGAAGAACATGCCCTGGAAGAGGGCGGTGGCCGTTTCCAGGGTGGGCGGGTCGCCCGGGCGCAGCTTGCGGTAAATTTCGATCAGCGCTTCCTTGGCGGACTTGATGCCGTCTTTCTCCAGGGTACGGCTGAGGACCACGCCGGCGTCGTCCTGCTCGGGGAAAAAGACGTCCACTTCGGAGATGCCGATGGCGGCCAGGTTGCTCCAGGAGTCGCCGGAAAGGGGCTTGTTGGCTTCCAGGACCACTTCGCCGGTCTCGCGGTTGACGACGTCGGCGACGGCGAAGGCCCCTTCGAGGTCGGCGGGGGAGACGCGCACCTGCGCGACCCTGGCCTTTTCCAGCTCCTTGAAGAGCGGCGCGGTGATGCGCTTGTGCGCGCCCACCAGCACTTCGTCGCTGCGCGGGTGCTTGATTTCGTGGGAGAGCTTGCGGTCCAGCAGGCCTTCGCCCAGGTTCCAGTGGAGCTCCTTGCCGCTGATGCTGATGCGGCTGACCTGGTAGAAGTTGCGGAGGATCTCCTCGTTGGTCTTCATGCCCAGGGCGCGCAGGAAGATGGAGCCGAGGAACTTGCGCTTGCGGTCGATGCGCACGTACAGGACGTTCTTGGTGTCGTACTCGAACTCCACCCAGGAGCCGCGGTAGGGGATGATCTTGCCGAGGAAGTAGGTGCGCGCGTTGGCCGACTCAAAGAAGACGCCGGGGGAGCGGTGCAACTGGCTGACGATGACGCGCTCAGTGCCGTTGACGATGAAGGTGCCGTTGTCGGTCATCAAGGGGATGTCGCCGAAGAAGACTTCCTGCTCCTTGATGTCGCGGATGGACTTGGCGCCGGAGTCCGGGTCCTTCTCGTACACGGTGAGGCGGATGGTGACCTTGAGGGGCGCGGAGTAGGTCATGCCGCGCTCCTGGCACTCATTGACGTCGTACTTCAACTGCAGGGCCACCGGGTCGCCGCACTTGTTGCAGAAGGTGGGGGTATTCTTGTTGAAGGTGCCGCACTTGGGGCAGAGCACGTCGCCGGTCCGATAGGGGTTGGTGACCACCGAAGCGCCGCAGCCGCGGCAGGTGGCGCGCAGGTGATGCAGCCCCTTCAGGTTGCTGCACTTGCACTCCCAGTTGCCGATGGCGTAGTCCACGAAGTCGAGCTGGGAGAGCCCGCGGAAGTCCTGAATGGGGAAGACCGAGGTAAAGACGGACTGGAGGCCGCTATCCTCGCGCTCGCTGGGCAAGAGGTCCATCTGCAAGAAGCGCTGATAGGACTTCTTCTGGACCTCGATGAGGTTGGGGATCTGAATGGTGGCCTTGATTTTGGAGAAATCGAGGCGCTCCCGCTCCCGGACGTGGTGACTGCCGTTCTTCATGAGTTCACCCTCTGGTGATGCGCGGCGGGGCCGCAGCCCGCCGGATGGAAACCAAAAGCCGCGTCCGACCGCCACGCCGCCGGGCGCAGCGGGAAGACACCAAGCCAGGGCCGCCAGGCGCCTGCTTCAGGCGGGCGGCAGTGGCCAGCGTGAATACGCCGTGTGCTCGTGAATCTGCGGGAAGCGGCGCAAGGCCTACTTCACTTCCACTTTGGCGCCGGCTTCCTCGAACTTTTTGCGAATGGCGGCGGCTTCGTCCTTGTTCACGCCCTCTTTCACCGGCTTGGGCGCGCCATCCACCAGGTCCTTGGCCTCTTTCAGGCCCAGGCTGGTGACTTCGCGGACCGCCTTAATCACGTTGATCTTGTTGGCGCCCACTTCGGTGAGGACCACGGTGAACTCGGTCTTCTCCTCCGCGGCCGCCGCGCCGCCGCCGGCCGCCGGGCCGCCGCCCGCCATCATCACCGGGGCTGCCGCCGCGGCGGAGACGCCGAAGGTCTCCTCCATTTTCTTCACCAGCTCAGCGGCTTCCAGCAGCGTGAGCCCCTTCACTTCTTCGAGAATCGTATCCACCTTGGACATGGCTTTTTCCTTCCTCCTCAAGAATGAAAACTCGAATCAAACGGCGACCCGGGCCGCGGGGTTACTCCGCGAACTTCTTTTCCTTCACCGCTTCGTTCAGCGCCACCGCCGCGTTGCGGCTGACCGCGGAGATCGTGGACGCGATGCGCTGCGCCGGCGCGTTCAGCAGGAACATGATCTTGCTCATCAGCTCGTCGCGCGAGGGCAGGCTGGCCAGGGCGGTGATCTCGGCGATGGACACCACGCGCCCCTCGACCACGCCGGAGCGGAACTGGAACGCGGGGACTTCCTTAGCCACCTTGGTGAGCGCCTTGGCCAAAGCCACGGCGTCCTGGGCGGTGTAGGCGATGGAGTTGGCGCCGGTGAGGTTCTGGAGCACCGGACCGGCCGGGGTGCCCAGGCCGGCGCGCTCGGCGACGGTGTTCTTGACCACTTTGTAGCGGCCACCCGCCGCTTCGACGGCGCGGCGCAGCTTGGTGTCGTCGGCCACGGTAATGCCCTTGAAGGTGGTGAGAATCACCGTGGAGATGCGCGACAACTCCGCCTGGAGCGCCTGGGCTTCGTTGACCTTGTCCTGTTTCTTCTTCATCGCTCTCTCCGCTGGAATCCGCAGCGCGGGTTAGGCCGCGCTGGCCACGGACGATTCCACTTCGGCCGGGTCAATCACAATTCCCGGGCCCATGGTGGACGTGAGGGTGGCCTTCTTCACGTACTTGCCCTTGGCGGCGGCAGGCTTGGCCTTGAAGATGGCGGCCAGCAGCGCGTGGGCGTTCTCGGCGATCTTGGCGGCTTGGAAGCTGAGCTTGCCGACGGCCGAATGCACGATGCCGGCCTTGTCCACGCGGAACTCCACCTTGCCGGCCTTGATCTCTTTCACCGCTTTGGCCACTTCGAAGGTGACCGTGCCGGTCTTGGGGTTGGGCATCAGGCCGCGCGGGCCGAGTACTTTGCCCAGCCGGCCGGCGGACTTCATCATGTCCGGCGTGGCGATGACCGCGTCGAAATCGGTCCAGCCTTCCTGGATTTTCTGCACCACGTCGTCGCCGCCCACGATGTCCGCGCCCGCTTCCTGGGCCTCGCGCTGCTTTTCGCCGCTGGCGATCACCAGCACGCGCTTGGACTTGCCCAGCCCGTGCGGCAGCACCACGGTGCCGCGCACCACCTGGTCGGAGTGCTTGGGGTCCACGCCCAGGTTGACGGCCAGCTCGACGGTCTCATCGAACTTCGAGAACTTGGCCTTCTGGAGCAGCACGGCGGCGTCGGCCAGCTTGTAGGGCCGCGGCTCGATCAGCTTGCGCGCATTCACGGTCTTTTTTCCGGCCTTCTTCATTTGGCGTCTCTCTCTCGAAGCTTGTGCGGTCTCGCTTGCCCTTAGCCTTCCACTTCAATGCCCATATTCCGCGCGGTGCCCATGATGGTGCGGACGGCAGCGTCCAGGTTTGCGGTGTTCAAGTCCACCAGTTTGACCCGGGCGATCTCTTCCACCTGCTTGCGGGTGAGCTTGGCGACCTTATTGCGGTTGGGTTCGGCCGAGCCCTTCACGATGCCGGCGGCGCGCTTGAGCAGCTCGGAGGCCGGCGGCGTCTTGGTGATGAACGTGAAGGTGCGGTCGCTATAGATGGTGACCAGCACGGGGATGATCATCCCTTCGGGCTCTTTGGCCGTCTTGGCGTTGAACTGCTTGCAGAAATCCATGATGTTGACGCCCTGCGGGCCGAGCGCCGTGCCCACCGGCGGCGCCGGCGTCGCCTTGGCCGCCGGCAACTGCAGTTTCACCACCGCTTGAACTTTCTTGGCCATTGCTACTGCTCCTTAGCTGTTTCGCTCCGCGACTTCACCGCCAGAGACACGCTCGGCACCAGCCGCCTGCGAACCACCTCCGCCGCGACGCCAAAACCCTCCAAGGCCTGTGCCCCGAGCACGGCGGTGTCGCCCTTCTCCGCGAAAACCACGCTGATTCCGGCATCCTGTCCATCGGTGCGGGCTTCCACTACCGAGACATCCCGCTCGATAATTCGTCCCTCAATCGCCTCGAAGGGGCGCCGCTGCCTGGGTTCCACACCAATCTGCTCCAGCGCGCTGCGGGGCACCCAACTCAGCGTGGCGCCAGTATCCACGGGCAGGTCGAGGGTGACGCTTCGGGCAGGCTGGCCCGGTTTCCAAATCGTCACTTTGGCCTTGAACTGGCTCACTGCGCTGTCTTCTCCACCTGTGCGAAATCGAGCTCCACCGGAGTGGCGCGTCCGAAAATGGTGACCGAAACCTTCAAGGTGCTGCGGTCGGCGTTGACTTCCTCGACCGTGCCGTTGAAATTGGCAAAGGGCCCCTCGACAATCTTGACCTGCTCGTTGCGCTCGAAGGTCAGCTTGGGCTTGGGCTTGTCCGAGGGCGTGGCCATGCGGTGGATAACGTTGTTGACCTCGTCCTCGGTGAGCGGCGTGGGCGTCTGCCCGGAGCCGACGAAGCCGGTGACCCGGGGCGTCTGCCGGACGACGTGCCAGGTGTCGTCATCCATGTCCATTTCCACCAGCACGTAACCGGGGTAGAACATCCGCGGCGAAACCACCTTCTTGCCGCTGCGCACCTCGACCACGTCTTCGGTGGGGATGAGCACCTGGCCGATGCGCTCCTGCAAGCCGAAGGCGGCCACGCGGCTCTCCAGGCTCTCCTTCACCTTCTTCTCGAAGCCGGAGTAGGTATGAATGATGTACCACTGCTTGCTCATGCTGTTGTTTCCCGCTTTCTACTTGACCGAGCCCAGCAGCCACTGCACCGCCCAGCTCACGCCGTAATCGATCCCAAAGAGAAAAACCCCGAACACAAAAACGCACAGGATCACCACCGAAGTGGTGCTCTTGACGTCGTCCCACGAGGGCCAGCTCACATGGTTCAGCTCGGCGCGAGCTTCCAGCACAAACTTCTTGAACCGGCGCGGAGGCTCCAGAAAGCCGCCCAAAAAGGCGCTGGTCTTCTGGCCCAGGCCCGTGCCAGCGGCGCCGGGGCGCTCCGCGCCATGGCCGCCCCGGGTGGTCTCTTCTCGTTCCGTCATGGTTGTGGGCACCGTGCTCTTGCTCCTCGCTGCTTGCCCGCCGCGTTGCTCGTAACACCGCCCGCGTCCCGTCCGCTGGATTCTCAGCGCCGCGCTTCCTCGCACGCCGGCCGCGCTCCCAAAACTGGCAGGGGAGGAGGGATTCGAACCCCCACATCCGGTTTTGGAGACCGGCGGTCTACCGTTGAACCTACTCCCCTTTACCCTGAGGCCCGCGCAACGGGCCGAGAGGTTCCCTCTATCCGCCGCGCAACCTCAAGCTTCTTGATGTCGAATCTCAAATCTGAGATTTCAGATCTCAGTTCTCCGTTCTCCGGCTTCGGAACAAGGAACCCGACGCGCTACTTCGCTTCCTTATGAGCCGTGTGCTTCCGGCACGTGTTGCAGAACTTGCGCAGCTCGAGCCGCTCGGAGTGCTTCTTCTTGTTCTTTGTCGTTGTGTAGTTGCGGTTCTTACAGTCCCCGCACTGCAACGTAATCATTTCCCGCATGACCATTCCCTTTCCATCGAACCTGGTTCCTGCCGGCCACCCGGCGGGTCAGCGTGTGGCTGCGACGGCACCGGGCAAAGCGCTACTCGATGATGTCGGTGACGGCACCGGCGCCGACGGTGTGGCCGCCCTCGCGGATGGCGAAGCGCAGGCCTTTCTCCAGCGCCACCGGGGTGATCAGCTCGATCTCCGCGCTCACGTTGTCTCCCGGCATGACCATCTCCACGCCG